>BNJS01003826.1_pt1:0-447500 | contig 2745817 bp, 2509 predicted proteins | sample 8540461 | NCBI WGS metagenome assembly BNJS01 (sample SAMD00202454, study PRJDB9452) | human saliva metagenome | isolation source: human saliva | place: Japan | reverse complement strand
CAGACGGACACCGCCTAATTCGGTATCCTCCGCGCCCACTCCATTAAGAATGGAACGCTATACTAAACCATATACTTCCATGCAGAAACAAAAAGAGCATCCGGTAATTAGAATACATCAAATACTCAACATTACAACTCTCCAGAAAGGAGGTGTTCCAGCCGCACCTTCCGGTACGGCTACCTTGTTACGACTTAGCCCCAATCACCGGTTTTACCCTAGGCCGACCCTCGCGGTCACGGCTTTCAGGCACCCCCGGCTTTCATGGCTTGACGGGCGGTGTGTACAAGGCCCGGGAACGTATTCACCGCGCCATGGCTGATGCGCGATTACTAGCGAATCCGGCTTCGTGGAGTCGGGTTGCAGACTCCAGTCCGAACTGAGGCCGGGTTTTGGGATCAGCATCCTGTCGCCAGGTAGCTTCCTGCTGCTCCGACCATTGTAACACGTGTGTAGCCCCGGACGTAGGGCCGTGCTGATTTGACGTCATCCCCACCTTCCTCCGCCTTGCGGCGGCAGTATCCACGGAGTTCCCGGCATTACCCGATGGCAAACGTAGAAAAGGGTTGCGCTCGTTATGGCACTTAAGCCGACACCTCACGGCACGAGCTGACGACAACCATGCAGCACCTCCAAAAGTGTCCGAAGAAAAAGCGCATCTCTGCACTCGTCACTCTTGGTTCAAGCCCGGGTAAGGTTCCTCGCGTATCATCGAATTAAACCACATGTTCCTCCGCTTGTGCGGGCCCCCGTCAATTCCTTTGAGTTTCACCGTTGCCGGCGTACTCCCCAGGTGGAATACTTAACGCTTTCGCTGGACAACTCGACCTAAAAGGCCGAACTGCGAGTATTCATCGTTTACCGTGCGGACTACCAGGGTATCTAATCCTGTTCGATACCCGCACCTTCGAGCCTCAGCGTCAGTTACGCTCCGGATGGCTGCCTTCGCGATCGGAGTTCTTCAGGATATCTAAGCATTTCACCGCTACACCCTGAATTCCGCCATCCCTGTGCGTACTCAAGAAATATAGTTTCAACTGCATAACAGAGTTGGGCCCTGATATTTAACAGCTGACTTACACTCCCGCCTGCGCTCCCTTTAAACCCAATAATTCCGGATAACGCCCGGACCTTCCGTATTACCGCGGCTGCTGGCACGGAATTAGCCGGTCCTTTTTCTTCAGCTACCTGCAATGACACCACACGTGATGCACTTTATTCACTGATAAAAGCGGTTTACGACCACAAGGGCCTTCATCCCGCACGCTACTTGGCTGGTTCAGGCTCTCGCCCATTGACCAATATTCCTCACTGCTGCCTCCCGTAGGAGTTTGGACCGTATCTCAGTTCCAATGTGGGGGACCTTCCTCTCAGAACCCCTACCCATCGAAGGATTGGTGGGCCGTTACCCCGCCAACTTCCTAATGGGACGCACCGCCATCCATCACCGCCCGAAGGCTTTACTCAATCATACATGCATACAACTGAGACCATCAGGTATTAATCTTGCTTTCGCAAGCCTATCCCTGTGTGATGGGCAGGTTCGGTACGCGTTACTCACCCGTGCGCCGGTCGCCGGCATACTTAGCAAGCTAAGCATCCGCTGCCCCACGACTTGCATGTGTTAAGCCTGTAGCTAGCGTTCATCCTGAGCCAGGATCAAACTCTACATTGTATATCTCATTTTTTCTTTTTTCTGATTCAACGAGTTGAATGTAAAAAAGGAATTTGACGATTCTTGTACTATTCTTTAACAAGAAAACATACTGCTTACCGAATAACAATCCATAAAATGCCTAAGCATCCTCGGATTGAAACTCTTTCTGCTTCTTCTGCATAAAAGTCTATGGAATTCTTTCAAAGATCGCTTTTTCAGATGCTCAACCAAACGCCACAGCGTTGGAAAGCGAGTGCAAAAGTAGAACAAAATCTCATTACCACCAAACACGCACACAAACTTTTTTACGCAAAAACGAAAATAAATCCGGAGATGGCAAAATTTGACATGCAGAGGTGGCAGAATCGATAGGAAAACGGCGAAAATCGGGGATAAGAAAGTTGTGGAAAAAGTGAGAAAAACTTGGTTTCGAGGTGCGCCGGAAGGGTTTGGGGGCTTTTTGATCACGACAAAAAAGGCTTTGTCTCGTGAGAAAAAAAGTAGTTGCGCTCACGATAAAAAAAGGCTTCACCTCGTGATAAAAAAAGCGAAGATGAGGGATATTCTTTGATGTAAAAAGCCACGGTCGAGTATAAAAAAGAGCGATACAGACGGAAAAAAATGAGTTGCTGCGTGAAAAGATGGTAGAGAAGCGTCAAAAGTTGCGCCGCTACCCGGCAACCCGCCGCGATTGCGCGTAAATAGATGCGCCGGCAGTGTCGAAATATGAGTTGCTTCTATATATATAATGTGTTGTTGTGAGCAAAAACAGGCGGTGGCCGCTAAAAAAATGGAGGACATGGGTTGAAAAAAAGCGAAACGCTACGGGCGCTTATAGAAAGACTTTATATGCCGAAAGCCGAACCAAGCGAGACAGAAGTGAGCGCAAGAGCATAAAAAGACCGAGCGAAGAGTTGGCCGGTGTGCGTCGCGTCAAGTCAGAGACAGTCTCCCTATTTAGCAGCGGCGGAACATACAGAAAAACAGCCCCGATTGGCAAGGGGCGTCAATCGGGGCTGTTATGAGATGGGAATTACTTCCACGTAAATACACAGAATTTACCCTTTGAGTCAGAGGCTTTAGTAACATAACCCATAGCATCTATCTCATAAGTATAGGTGAGTGTAGAGGATTCCTCTACCACAGTTTCCGTTTTTATAAGGTTTTTGGGATATACTCCGTAATAGCCCTGCAAGAAGAGTACTTGATCGACTCCCAAGAGTTCCGGCGTACCGAAAAACTGCGCTGACGCTAAGAAAAATGCTTTGCGTTATAGTCGGTATATGTATAATTTGTCGTCGTAGTCTCTTCATCGCGAGATATAACGGAAGAGATGTTGCCATCAGTCCACGTTAATTCAATATTCTCTCCATCATTCGCATGGCAACCAGCCAGTTGATTATGATTATTATAGGAGAGGATGTACATTTCTCCCTCTGCTTCGTCTGTTTCAGGCAGAATCATCTTCACCACCCTGTGTTTCGCGTCGAGCACATACTCGACTTTATTCACCGCTTTGCTTTCAAGGTTAGTGATAGATAGGATTATGCTATCGTTGGTATAGCGATAAGCCAAATTCAGGTTGACATTTTCGTTCGTATTTGCATCGATTTGGGTCATCGCAAGTGAGGCAATGCGCCCTTGTGCGTCATAGTTGACCGTTTTAATAGAGATGCCATCGCTATCAACGTAGCCAAGGAGTTTTCTGCCTTGTTCTAAAGGTGGTGTAGGTGGCTCCGGCGAATCACCTTTGCAGGAGGTAAGCCCCAAAGTCAGAAAGAGGCTAAAGATGGTAAGGGAAAGAATTTTCTTCATATTGAATTTGTTATTTAAATTGCATAAATCAGTACAGCAAAAGCGGGCAGCAGTCGTAAAACAGCAAACGCTAAACGCTCTACATCAGTATTTTCGCCACAAACGACAAAAATCTGCGAGCAAAGATAAGGGTTTAATTTGTATTATTCAAAATATTATGCATTCATTTAGCGCCCACGACACTTACAAGCAAAGCTGCAGGCACGACAAGGGGCGGCAAAGCAGATCGATCGCAAACTATATGCACAACCTTTGCCACTTGAGGCAGGCAAGCACAAGAGGAAGCACGTGAAAACCAGAAATAAATACAAAGGAAATGAGTTTGAAAGAACGAAATATGGTAGCAGTTTGAGAGCCCTCGCGGGGCAAGGAAAGCCGGCGGCGTGCTTCTATAAAAAACAAGCCGCAAAGGATTTCCTTTTACGACTTGTCAGACATTAAATTCCGTTGTTCTTTTAGTTCAAAGCTCCGGAAAGTTCTGCACCGGCCTTAAATTTGATCACTTTCTTTGCCGGAATGTGAATTTTTTCTTTCGTTGCAGGATTTACGCCGTCGTGTGCGGGGCGTTCAGTCACAGCGAAAGTGCCAAATCCCAAGAGGGCAACTTTGTCGTTAGCTTTCAATGCGCCAGCGATGGCTTCTAATGTAGCGTCTAGTGCTTTCTTGGAATCAACTTTGCTTAATCCTGCAGATGCAGCGATTGCGCTTACGAGTTCACTTTTGTTCATATTGGCATTTTTTTTGCGTTAATAAATCTCTTTGTCGATTTAATACAGGCAAATATAGGGCAAGTCGGAGATACCCACAAGTTTTTTTCTAATTTTCTTATGAAAATCAAGGAAAAAGGCCTTTCATTAGCGGCAAAAGTGCAACATAAGGCCAAAATAATAGGGTTTTAGCCAAATATTAGCGTTTTTCTTATGCCTTGGTAAATCGCCGGCAAAAATTCAACAGAAAGCTAAATGATCGTAACCTTCGCTACTATGCCTTTGTTTGCTTCGTTTGTGACCACCATGATATCATATACGCCACTCGGAACGCGGAAGCCGTCAGTGCCTCGCAGATCCCAGTTGAAGGATCCGCCCACAGATCGGCCGCCTGCAACGACGTGGCCGGCCGTATTGACGATGCGCACATCAGCGTTGGCCGTTAGTCCGCTAACAGCCAGCATACCCTTAAACTCGGGGCGCACGGGGTTGGGATATACCTTCACATTGTTCTTATCGAGCTCGGCCTGTGCACGCGCAGCATTGCTAAAGTAGGAGCAGAGTCCGACATCGGTGCCGATCATTACTTCGCCATCAGCCTCGCTCACGGCCAGCGAATAAATATTATCGGAAAGCAGGGGAGAATCCTTGCTCGTGAAATGCTTAAGTATACTCGTGCCGTCGGGACTTACTAGGTAGAGCCCGCCCCCCAAAGTGCCAATCCACTTGCGCCCACCGCCGTCAGTAGCGATGGCGTTGACGGGCACTTTAGCCAAGAGATAGTCGGCGTAGTTTGTACCATCATTGCGGGGCACTTTGATCTGCGTTATGTAGAAATCAGACTTAAACCATTCGTCGGGGTTGGGTATGACGTATAATCCTGTGCCTGCTCCGACCCAGATGCTTCCATCGGTATCTTGCATTAGAGTATATACGCCGCCAAAATCAAAGGCGGTGGCGTCTTCATTGACACCGGACGTGCGATACTTAGAGATATCATCGCTCGTGTTGTCGATTGTGCCATTGTAATCAAGACAGAACAGGCCGGCCGTATGCCCATCGATCGTGCGGCGAGAAGCTATCCAAAGGCGGCCTTTATTATCGATGAGCGTTTTCTCAAGTGTGGGGGCTTTACTCAAGCCATCGGCATAGAGGGACGCCCAACTGCCATCGGCTTTTAAGACCCGAATGACGCTATCTGCGTGGTTGTTGACCATAAACAAATTGCCGGCCTTATCGAAATTGAGTCCGTCGAGGCGAACGTAATATGGCGCGTTGCCGTCTTTGACGGCAGAGCGCAAAGGGGAATTGTGGAGCGAGTAATGCTTCTGAAATTTGAAATTTTTAAACTCGAAAAGTCCTTTTCCGGCAGAGGTTGCAAAATAGTGGGTAGGGTCGCGCGGGTCTTGCACGACGCAATTGATATCCGTATAGGGGTAGCCTATTTTGGCAGCGATGTCTTCTTCTTCAAAAGAGCGCCAATCGCGACCATCATATTGGATTAGCGTTCCCGGAAAGTGGATGCGGTCGTAAGGATCCAAACGTCCGCCGGCAATGAGGAGTTTGTCGCCATAGTATTTCATATAATAGCAGAGATCGCGCTTGGGGCCGCTCCCTTCGAGTTGGATGCCGGCGGGCTGGAGTGTGTTTCCGGACACCTTATAATTGCGCAGGCCGCTCAGGCCTTCGCTGGCCCAAAAGGTAGAGCCTGATAGTGTGAGGTGACTCCACGAGTTGTTGGCAGTTAAAGTTTGAGCAATTTGATCGGGATGTGCGACATCGAGGACGATAACTTGGGCATCGTTGGCAAAAACTGCCTTCGAGGCATCGACATAAGCCTTAGGATAATCAGTGGCGGCGAGGTGCTGTGGCTGCAAACCGGCGGTCAGCGCCCACAAACCTTGCCCGAAAGCAGCGGAAGGCGTGCTTACTTGGAACAATAAGCGACGGCCGAAGACAAAGAATCGACGCACGGAGGCATTGAGTGCGACTTGCCAGGAATTTCTATCGGACATATTGGCATTAAGTCGCAGGCCAAGACTTTATCGCTGAGTGCGGCGTAGAGTTTTCCTTCGAAAACAATGGCCGAAGCGACATTTGCGCCCAACTTATAATAGCCCTTCAGTTCGGCTTTCTTCATATCGAGCCTTACAATTCCTTCGTTGGTGGCCAAATCTACTTCATCACCATTGATGGCCAAGTCGTTCAAGACTAAATCGCCACCATTGGCGGAACTCAATTGAGGAATGTTGAATACATCTCCGTTGGGTGAAATTAAATCTATGTTGCCATCGGTATAAACGACTAAAAGGCGCTGGCGCGTGGGCGCGGGCGCAATGAAGCGTATGGACTTGCCGTTAAGTCCGTCTAATTTCGAGAAATAGTGTACGGAGTTGTCGGCCGTATCGTAGCTATACAGGTTGCCATCACACAAGGAATAAATTCGCGTTCCCATCGGAACGTTGTACGTATTGTTATGATAGGCTAAATACATCCGCCATCGGCCGTCGGCAACAGCACGAAGCGGCAATAAAGCGGTAAATAAAAAAAGCAGGACAAGAACCTTCTTCATACACATTATATAATAGGGTGTCGGCGCCGCACGGGGAGGCAAGCATTTATGATGCGCGTGGGGCTTACTTCGACAGATAATCGACGAGGGCACGCACAGCTCGAGCGCGATGACTAATTTCGTTTTTTGCAGCAGGCCCTAACTGGGCAAACGTTTGCCCGGCTTCTTCGGGGATAAACACGGGGTCGTAGCCAAAGCCATCTGTCCCGATCTTCTCTGTGGCGATGCTTCCCTCCACAATGCCCTCGAAATAGCGGACCGCGCCGTCTTCTATTAACGCAATAACTGTGCGAAATTGTGCACGACGGTCATTTTTATTTTTCAACTCGGCCAATAATTTGCGCGTATTGGCTTCGGTATCGTTATGATCTGCGCAAGCATAGCGCGCTGTATGCACGCCCGGTGCACCGCCCAAGGCATCTACTTCTAAGCCTGTATCGTCAGCGAAGCAGTCTAATCCGTAATGATCGTAGACATAGCGGGCTTTGAGCAGGGCATTGCCTTCGAGCGTATCGGCTGTTTCGGGAATGTCTGCGGAGCAATTGATATCGGCAAGACTTAAGATTTCTATTTGTTGGCCGACGATGGCACGAACTTCGGTAAGTTTGTGACTATTATTTGTTGCAAATACGATTTTCTTCATTGTATAATGGATAAAGGAATGTTCCCTAACTCGGCAGCTGCATCTGAGAATGATGACCAATAGCTCCCGAATAGTCTATTTGTTGCTGCGAGACAATATAAATCAACGACTGCTTCTTCAATACCTTCGCGGGTGTCGCGGCGCACGGATGACAGCGGCTGCGTGATGACGTTAAAGTATCGGCAGAGCGCTTGGCGCAAATCTAAGTCGTCGGTAGCCAAATAAAATGTACCGCCCGTGGCTTCCATTGCTCTCCAAAAGGCTTCGTCCGAACTGTGACTCCAAGATTTTTTATTGTCTGTGCGGCGGATATGCACCCCAACGATATCGGGGGGAAACTGCGCGGTGATGGCATCAATACGTCGCCGGATGCTATCGAGGGGTGTTAAACGCTGCAACCATTCGCGTCCGTATGGTCCTAAAGCATAACCGGTCGAGACGTAGGTGGATCTATCGATGACAGCCGGCAGTGCTTTGGCATTTACCAATTGTGCATCGTAAATCCAGCGGCGCAGAAGTGCGGGAATATGCAGGTTGCGACGCGTCTGAGGAACATTCCACCAACGACGCCTAACAATACCTTTGAGCGGCTGAAAGAGTTCGTCGAAGTAAGCGTAACACGCCTTGTCTCTTCCCCACTCTACTTCGCAATCAGGAAAAGCAGACAAGGCGGACAACGCAACCCGCAATCGGTTGCACAATCCGCCCTGGGGAACGACTGTCAGGCGTTTTGTCATCGTCATATCCATCTGTATAAATGTTCTCTCGTTTACTCCAAAGGCTTATCTATTACTTTGGAGGCGACATCTATCGATTTTTGCTCCTTTAAAGCGTCATCGTTAACAGGCGTAGGCTTCTTAGCTTTCGCACGAATGCGATCAAAGCCTTCACCAAACACGCCAATCACTTTTGTCTGCGAAACAAAGGCTTGCGGATCTATACTCTGAATCAAACGGAAGATATTCGTACTCTCGCGGCGCTTAACCAGCAGAATCAAAACTTTGCGTTCGGTATGCGTAAACCATCCTTCGCCGTCTATGACCGTAACCCCGCGATGGGTCTTCGTAATAGCGTTGGCCAACTCTTCATATTTCCGGGAGAAGATAAAGAATTGGACGGATTGACGGCCGCGATCCATCACATAATCGACCATTAAACTGGTCACGATCAGCGTACAGTAACTACACAGAAGTATAGAAACGGAAGTCCCGGACACAAATATACTTGAGGAGACGATGAAGATATCGATAAACATCAAGATCTGCCCCAACGTAATATCCTTATATTTGTTGACCACAGCGGCTACGACGTCCGTACCTCCGGTTGAGCCGTTATTGAGCAACACGATGCCCAGCGCGATACCATTAAGCGTCGCGCCGAGCAAGGATGACATAAAGGCATCATTCTTTACGATCTGCGGGAAGCCTTTTGGACTCAGCACAAATTCTGCACTATGAACAGCACCATAATGCAGCATAAACTTCTGTACCAAATCGAGCAAGACCGTTAAGACGATCACGGCATAAATCGTTTTAAGACAGAAGCGCCAACCCAAGGTTCGTATAGCCAAGATAAGCAACATGACGTTAAGAATAAAAAATGAAGCTTGAATCGGAAAGCCCGTGGCATAGAAAATCACAGAACCGAAGCCGATAACGCCGCCTGTCGTAATTTCATACGGCAAAATGAAACACGTGACGCTGATCGAATAAATGATCAAGCCCAGCGTAATGATCAAATAGTCTTTAATCTGGTGTTGGATAGATTGTCTCAGTTCCATAACGATTTATTTCAGCACGATATTAACAATGCGGCCGGGCACGACGATCACTTTTATAATCTGTTTACCCTCAATATGCGCCTGTGTCGACTCGTGGGCCAGCGCCAAGCGCTCCACTTCTTCCTTGGAGGCATCTACAGACACTTCGATGGTAAAGCGGGTCTTACCGTTAAACGAGACGGAGAGCGTGCAACTGTCTTCTTTCAGATATTGCTCATCGAATGCGGGCCACGTAGCCTTATGTACGCTCGCTTCGTGTCCCAGTTTATGCCACAACTCTTCGGCAATGTAGGGTGCAAAGGGCGCTAAGGCGATCACCATGGGCTCCAACACTTCACGACAGCGGCATTTCTGCTGCATCAGTTCGTTGACGGCAATCATAAAGGCCGGAATGGAGGTGTTATAAGCAAACTCCTCGATGTCGGTCGTTACCTTTTTGAGTAGTTTGTGCAGACTTTTGAGATTTTCTTTTGTTGGTTTTTCGTCCGTCACGCGCAAATCTTCGCCTTCGAAGAAGAGATTCCAGAAGCGACGCAAGAAGCGAGCGCAGCCGTCTACGCCGTTAGAGTCCCACGGTTTACTTTGATTGATCGGCCCAAGAAACATTTCGTAGAGGCGCAAAGTATCTGCACCATATTTATCGACAATGTCGTCCGGATTTACCACATTGAACATCGACTTCGACATTTTCTCGACAGCCCATCCACAAATGTACTTGCCATCTTCCAAAATAAATTCGGCAGTATTGTATTCCGGACGCCACGCCTTAAAGGCTTCGACATCCAAGATGTCGTTCACCACGATATTCACGTCAACGTGAATCGGCGTCACTTCATATTGATTTCAGACCAAGACTCACAAACGTGTTGGTGTCTTTTATACGATAAACGAAGTTGGAACGGCCTTGGATCATCCCCTGATTGATCATCTTCTTAAAGGGTTCGTCTTCGCAAGATGTGCCCAAATCGAAGAGGAACTTATTCCAGAATCGGCTATATATAAGATGACCTGTAGCGTGCTCACTACCGCCCACGTAGAGATCAACATTGCGCCAGTAGTGGTCAGCTTTCTCGCCTACGAGTGCAGTAGCATTCGACGGATCCATATAGCGAAGATAGTAGGCCGAACTTCCGGCAAAGCCGGGCATCGTACTGAGTTCCAAGGGGAAGACATGGACATTGTCTATCTTGTTCGTCTCCACGACGCATGCGTTCTCCTCATCCCAAGCCCAGCGGTCAGCGTTGCCCAATGGGGGTTCGCCCGATGAGGTCGGGAGAAATTTGGACACTTCGGGGAGTTCGAGCGGCAAAGCCGCTTCTGGCACTGCCTGAGGATGGCCGTTTTTATAGTAGAATGGGAATGGTTCTCCCCAATATCTTTGCCGACTGAAGATAGCATCGCGCAAGCGGAAGTTGACCTTGATGCGGCCCAATCCCTTGGCTTCTACGTAGGCTTTCGTAGCTGCAATGGCCTCCTTCACGGTTTTGCCGTTCAATGAAATCTACATAGGGCGCAGCATCTTCACGCGGCGAGTTGCAAACCACGCCTTCTTTCGCATCAAAACTTTCTTCGCTCACATCGCATCCTTCTATCAGCGGGATAATCGGCAAATTAAAATGACGCGCAAAGGCATAGTCGCGACTATCGTGGGCCGGCACGGCCATAATTGCCCCGGTTCCGTAACCGGAGAGGACATAATCACTCACCCAGATAGGAACGGCTTCACCGGTAAACGGGTTAATGGCCCGACTGCCTGTAAAGACGCCCGTCACCTTTCGATCGGCGATGCGTTCGCGCTCTGTGCGCTTCTTGGTCTCTTCGACATAGGCGGCCACAGCTGCTTGTTGGTCCGGCGTAGTTAACTTTTCAACGAGTTCGCTTTCAGGGGCGAGCACGACGAAGGTCACGCCGAAATCGTATCTGCACGCGTAGTGAAGATGGTTATCTTTTCGTCGCTACCCTCCACGCTAAATTGCATCTCTGTGCCTTCTGAGCGCCCGATCCAATTGCGTTGGGTATCTTTCAAACTATCTGACCAATCTACGGTCTCCAATCCGTCCAGCATGCGTTGGGCATAAGCCGAGACGCGCAAGCACCATTGCTTCATCTTCCGCTGTACGACGGGATAGCCTCCGCGCACGCTCACGCCATCTACCACTTCATCGTTAGCCAGTACGGTTCCCAATTCGGCACACCAGTTAACCATCGTCTCTCCGACGTAAGCTATGCGGTAGTTCATCAAGAAATCCTCTCGTTCTGCCCAAGTCATCTCTGCCCACTCTTGGGCTGTCAAATGCAAATCTTCGGCCGAGGCAGCCGCCGTAAGCCCTTCCGTTCCGTGAGCTTCCAAGTGAGCGATGAGTTCATCTATCGACCGCGCCTGTTGCGCTTTAGTATCATAATAGGAGAGAAACATTTTTCTCACGGCCCATTGTGTCCAGTGATAATAGTCCGGATCGCAAGTGCGCACCTCCCTACTCCAATCAAAGGAGAAGCCGATGCGATCGAGCTGTTCTCGATAACGTGCGATGTTGCGTTCGGTTGTCACGGCCGGATGCTGGCCTGTCTGAATGGCATATTGTTCTGCAGGCAAGCCGTACGCATCATAACCCATCGGATTCAAGACATTGAAGCCTTTCAAACGCTTATAGCGGGCATAAATGTCTGAGCGATGTAGCCCAAGGGGTGGCCTACGTGCAGCCCGGCCCCGGATGGGTACGGGAACATATTTAATACATAATACTTCGGCTTATCTTTTTCTATCTCTGTATGGTAAAGCGCCTCATCGGCCCACGCCTTACGCCATCGTTGTTCGATCTCTTGAAAATTATACTCCATAAGAGGGACGTTTTCCTTTTAATTTGATTTGCAAAGATAGTGTTATCTCTACAAAAATGACCGGTTTAGAGCGGCTTTTCTTTTATCATTTGCATCGTTTGTCGGGTATTATTGTCCTTCTGAGTCGTTTTGTCCGGCTACTTTCGCTTTTTCTGTTGCCACTTTGGCTTATTGTGATGCAGATGTGTAGGATTTCACGTCCGCCGTGTGCAGTTGCAGTCGATGGCCTTCGGAAAACTAATTGTTTGCTCCCGCCAAACGATGGTTTGCTCCCACCAAACAATAGTTTGATACCACCAAACGATAGTTTGCTCGGGCCAAACGAAAAGGAGGCAGTGCATTGTAAAAAGCAAAATAAGCATTAAGCCCAAAAACTTTGTCAGACGCAACGAAAAAGAGCAACAGAAGTGATTTTCTCGTTGCTCTTCATCGTAAAAAATGGTGCGCCAAAATGGCCAATCTCATCTGCGTTTGCGCCCGCTCTTTTTCTTCTTTCGTCCGCGCTTATCGGGCGCGAAAGCTGTTGGGCGCGGCGCGGCCGGAAGGTCATCATCAGCAAGCATAAAATCGAGTGTGCGACGCTCCAGATTGGCTTTATCCACACGTATTCTGAGTTTGTCGCCCAAAGCATAGCGCTTGCGATGACGGCGGCCGATGAGGCAAAAATTTCGCTCGTCGAAATCGTAGTAATCGCCGGACAAATTACGAATGGGAATCATACCTTCGCAGCCGTTTTCTTCGAGTTCTACGTACAAACCAAACTCAGTGACGCCATCAATGATGCCTTCAAATTCTTGGCCTAAGCGATCGGCCATAAATTCTACTTGCTTATATTTCGTACTTGCGCGTTCGGCGGTCTCTGCCAATTGCTCCATCGCGCTACTATGCTCGCAGAGTTCCTCATACTTGCTCGCGCTGACGGAGCGCCCACCTTCGGCGTAGCGCGTCAGGAGGCGGTGAACCATCATATCGGGATAGCGACGAATGGGCGAAGTGAAATGGGTATAATAATCAAACATCAAGCCGTAGTGGCCTATGTTTTCGATGCTATAACGAGCCTTGGCCATCGCCCGCAGCGTCACCATTTCTACCATTCCTTGCTCTTTTTGCCTTTCACGTCTTCGAGCAGACGATTAAGGCTCTTGCTGACGTCTTTCTTCGAACCTTCGGTGCGAATTTTATAACCAAACTTGGCGATAAATCCGCTCAGCGTGATCAGCTTCTCGGGATCGGGGACGTCGTGTATACGGTAAGGAAAAACTTTCGCTTTCTTGCCGCGCGCCACCCTACCGATGTGCTCGGCCACGGTGCGATTGGCCAACAACATAAACTCCTCAACGAGTTTGTTTGCGTCCTTGGCCAATTTGATAAAGGTTGAAATGGGGTGGCCTTTGTCATCGATTTCAAAACGTATCTCCGGACGGTCAAAACCTATGGCCCCGTGCTTGAAACGTTTGCTCCGCAATTGTTTGGCCAGTCTGTTGAGCGTAATAAGTTGGGCGGCGTACTCGCCTACGGGCGACGTTCCTTTGACCACTTTGGGATGCTCGCCCGGCGTGGCCAGATCTTCCGCACTCGCCTCGCCGTTCTGCTCGAGAATGTATTGCACTTCTTCGTAAACAAAGCGACGGTCGGAACGGATAACGGTATGGGCCAAATGCCAATCCAACACTTCGCCCGCTTCATTCATTTTGAAAATAACGGAATAAGCCAGCTTATCTTCGTCCTGCCGCAGCGAGCAGAGCTGATTCGATAGGCGCTCGGGCAACATCGGGATCGTGCGATCCACGAGATAGATGCTCGTGGCGCGCTTCAAAGCTTCACGATCGATGATATCGCCTTCGTGCACGTAGGCCGTCACATCGGCTATGTGAACGCCGACTTCCCAAGCACCATCTGCGAGCGTGCGGATGGAGAGCGCGTCGTCAAAATCCTTCGCATCGCGCGGGTCGATCGTAAAGGTGAGCACGTCGCGCATATCTTCACGCCGCGCAACTTCTTCCGCCGTCACGCCGTCGGGTATCTTGTCGGCGGCTTCTTCTACGCGCTTCGGGTAGGTATAAGGTAAATTAAACTCGGCCAAAATGGCGTTCATTTCGGCGTCGTTCTCCCCCTTCTTGACCCAAAATATCTACGACTTTGCCGATCGGGCTCTTAGCTTCCATCGGCCACTCCACGATTTTTACGACGACCTTGTCGCCCGTCTTGCCACCCTTCAGGTTCCGGGTCGGAATGAATATATCGTTGGCCAACACACGGCTGGGCGTGATGAGGAAGGCGTAATTTTTCTCCACTTTCAAGCGGCCTACGAACGTATCATTTGAGCGTTCGAGGATCGCGATCACTTCTGCCTCTCGCTCATGTCCTCTTCGGCGCGCCATCATGGCTACTTGCACGCGATCGCCATCGAGGGCGTGAAGCGCATTTCGCTCGCTGACGAGAATCGGTTCATCGCTATCATCAGGAATAAAGGAGTTGTAGCCATTACGCTTGCGTTTGAAGGTGCCTTCTAGTATGTGTTGTTGCGGAGCTCCGCGATAATGACCTTTGCCGTCCGAACTTACGTAATCATCAAAGACGAGGGTATCGAGCGTGTCCAAGACGAGCATCTTTGCGGGGTGATTGCCGGCGCGCAACTCTGAAAATAATTCTTTGACCGTAAAGGATCGTTCGGGCGAAGCCTCAAACAGCGCCAAGAGTTTTTGCGTCACTTCTTTTTTCGTCAGACGTTTCTTGTCTTTCTTCATACTATTCGGTTTTTCTTGTCTTTTCATGATGCGCGGCGCAAGGACTTTCGTTGCGCACCGGCGCATCGTTTCGAGGCGAAGTTACGGCAAAGCAGCAAGAAGACCAAAGAATAAGACGCGTTTTCCACAAAAGGAAGTAAGAAATCTTGAGGAGACTTAAATCTGTCCACTCTCGACAAGGCGCACGACGCGTTCTGTGTAGCGGTCGTCGCCGTTTGGATCATAATGGCGCGAAAGACTGTTGCCAAACAGCAGACCTATGGACTGGTATAAGTTGGCTCGAAAGAACCGATAAAGGCTTTCGCAATGTTATAGCCCGTCTGGTTACACTCGCGATCGATCAATTTGAGCAGCAAGCGGCCTTGAGAGCGCGTCAGCTTGCGCACCATCGGGCCGTACCTGCGCTTCAAGTCGGCTTCCATGCGATCAATGTGGGCTTGCCGGCTCTTTTTATCAGGCAGGAGGCGAAGATAATCGTAGGTCTCTATGATCGTATAGCGCACGAGTTTGGCCATCGGCAAGAGGAGTTTGATGTTAGAGACGAGTCGGTTATATTCCTGCCGCTCGGCCTCGTTCTTAAACTCCATCGGTGGATATTTGTAAAGCGTAGGCAGGATAACGTGCGGAATGCTATCGCCTTTGTACTTCACCTTCCCGACTTGCACATAGATAGGCAAGGCCACCGAATCATCGGGGGCTTTCTCTACGGCTACCGGTCGCGCTGCAAGTGACAGGAAGGCGGAAAATAGGCTCATAAGAAGCAATAAACGTCTCATAACTCGCGGCGAAGTTAGCTAATTTTGCGTTGCGGGGCTACGATGAAGGGATAATTTTAACGGCCAACAGACTACGCGTGGCGTCCGACTTACTTTACAGCGGAGGGGAATGGGATTTTAACAAACTATGCCCGTAAGCGGGCGCAAGCCGCCCCACGCGCGCTGCGCAACGGGGGAAAAGGGGCGCCGGCGATGGGGAAATGAATTATCAATGTTTAACTTTCGAGGAAGCGCCCGTCATTTTTAATGGATTTAAGTGCGATAAGCACTCGTTTTTCGTGCGTTATTCGAGGCTTCGCCCGCACTTTTCGGGCAGCGAAGTTGGCGCGGCGCTCATTGGCATCGGGCAGGGCTTGGCCCATTCCACTTTTATGTTTATCTTTGCCGGCAACAAGCGAACGAGGGATGGAAATCAGCGCCGAAAAGCCTGAAAAACCTACTACTCTCGATGCATTTGTGACACACACGAGCAGAGTTAATGCGTGTACGCTCACGAGCGTAGACCTTTTTTCTCACGAGCGCAAGCCTTTTTCATCGTGAGCTGAAACCTTTTTGTCGTGAAAACAACGTAAGCCCATCAAGCCTTGTCAAAATTGGCAGAGCGGGCGATCATTTATTTTCTAACTTTAAATCCGTAAACAGTATGACTGTATCTTACAAACTCATTCCGACGAGTGGAAAACTCGCCAGTAAAAAACCATTTAAGGCGCTTTGTGCGCCCTATGCCACGACTTCCTTGCAGGAGATGGGGCGCAACATTGAGCGGGGGACGACTTTCTCGATGAGCGACTTGGCCGGTACGCTCGAGGCGCTGAGTAAGGAACTGAAAGCACAACTCTTGGCGGGCAACCGCGTACACTTGCCGGGCTTGGGATTCTTCTCGCTCGCCATCAAGGGGGATCTGCGCACGCACCCGCGAACGCATCGCCCGCGCCTGCTGCGGCCGCAGGTGCGGACCATTCGCTTTCAGCCTGAGAAGGAGGTGATGGGGCAGATGAAAGAGGCAAAGTTTGTGCTGCTGAATCAACCTCGGCCCAACAAAGCTATGCCCTCAGCCTCAACCATAGCGAGCGTCTTGACCGAATCCTTTGCGGCAGTGCCCGTTTTGCAGATCAGCGACTTGCGCGACCGGTTTCAACTCTCTACCGCCAAAACTTACGCCTTGGCCCGCCAACTCGAAGCAGAGGGTAAACTGATCAATGTGGGCTCGAAATGGCACAAAGTATTTCAAAAAGGCGCGCTGTAAGTTAGGCTATCACGATACGACCTTATAGAACTGCAGATTGCAAGCAAAAAGTGCGGGAGATATTCAATAAAATATCTCCCGCACTCGCTAAATAATGCGTTATAGCCTTTACATCGTTAACCTTATAAACCTAAAGGTCGACTGATATCAATGCGTAAGTCCATTGCTGCAATCAGGCGAAAGAACAAGCCAACGCCGGGTTCTATCACACCGTTTTCAATTTTAGAGATGTAAGACTTCGTCGTACCCACACGCTTAGCCAGTTCGCTCTGTGTGAGTTTAGCTTCCTTACGTGCTTGCAGCAAAATTTGAGCCGCATAAAAAGCACGGGCTTCTTCTTCGTGCTTCATACGCTCCAAGCTCCCCATCTTGCCAAACTTAGCATCTAAAACTGAATCATAATCGACTACTTGATGATTGTTTGTGCTCATAATAATCCTCCTTTATAGCTAAGGCTTTATCTATCTCCTTACGTGGTGTTCTTTGTGTCTTTTTTTGAAAGCCATTAAATAACACAACTACTTGTCCCTCATCAAAAATAAAAAACACGCGATAGATATTGCCTTTATATTCAGTACGCAATTCAAACAGTCCGTCTCTAATAGCCTTTACAAACTTTGTCGAAAGTCTATCCTGTATTTTTAACAATAGCAACCCGTACTGTATTTTCTCTTGTACCTTCTCTTCGAGTCCGGACATAAACGCCTCAAAGTAGCCGCCGTATGTCCTTATCTTTCTATTCATGTTGCAAATATATGGAATGTTTCTATATTTGACAACCTTCGAGTAGGATTTATCTAATCGTTGCAGATGCGATGCCAATAATCAAAAAGCGAGAGATGCCTTTAGAGCATCTCCCGCTAACGCATTTTGGCGCTTTATCTTACCGAAATAGGTAAGATAAGCACTTTATTTCACCAAAACCTTGTAGGTCTTACCATCAGCGCGGCGCACGATGTTGATACCCTTAACCGGTGCATCCAAACGACGGCCTTCGAGGTCGAAATATTCCTCACGTCCGGCAGCCGGATTCAGTTCTACGCCGTGAACAGACGCGGTCTTGTCGACTTTTGCACGGAGCAATTCACTCTTATAGAGTTTGTCGCCACTCTTATAAACCATCTGCACGGCTACAGAGTCGATACCCTTGTCGTAGAAGTGGATGAAGCGCATATTGTCAACAACCTTGATGTCTTTATTCTGGCTGTCCTTGTACATATAAGGAATGTCGGTCATATCTTCCTTGTTGAAAGAATAGGTTTTCTTTACAAAAGTGTAGGGCTGCTCAGCATCGTTGATGAAGATGTTGTAATACATGCTGTCCGGACTGAGATAGTTGCCATCGACATCAGCATTTTTCACGTAGAAGGCAAAAGTTGTCAACATCTCTTCATAGTCGTAGCTCGGCGTAGCTGTGCAGTAGTAGAGCGTAGGTGCTTCCGGATTACCCACTTGATCGGAGTAAGGCGTAAGCGAGAGGGCACGCATCGTCTCCTTCGTGTTGTCTTCGTTGGGATCTTGGTAACCAATCGTGATGCAAACGGCATCCTTTGTGGTGAATTTTCCACGCGCAGCGTCGTAATCAAAAGTGATCTCGTCTTTGAGTTCGAGTTCGTCGTTGCCCAAGCGCTTATAGGTCATCGCATATACGTGATAAGCAGACTTATCGCTGCTATATCCACCAAAATCTTCGCGCTTTGCTTGTCCCAAATATTGAGCACCGGCCATCTTTACCTTATCGCCATCGATGGTAAACTTGACCCAAGCATCTTTGAACACGCCAGCCGTAGAAAGACCTTTGACATAAATATCATTGCCATCAACGCGGCCATCGAGTATGCGCGCCGTCGTGCTACCGGTATAGGCAATCTGATACTGCTTTTCCTTAGCACCGGCCGGCGGCGTAATGAGTCCGCTGGGCAAAGTGGAGAAGGTAAGCGTCCAAGAGCCATGTTCGTACCATTTTTTATCTTTATCGGCTACACCAAGTATGACGGAGCTGCCCGCCGTATTTTCCATTTCGAGTTTAGAGCCGTTCCAAGTAAAATTGATCTCACTTGTTTCGTTGGGAACTACATAGGTGTCGCCGGACTTCACCATACGCTGTGCGTAATAGTTGTGCTGTACGCCTTCACCAGCCTCTTCATCTTCATCGTCATCATCCTCTATGTAAGAATAGATGAGTTGTGGCAACTTCGCCACGTATTTTCCATCGCTCACCTTGTCGAGTTTCAACCAAGTGTTGCTCGCAAGCGAAGAAAAGGGGTTGAAGATGTAGAGTGTTCCATCAGGAGCTTCTACGAGTTTGCCGACAGCGCCATCATAGACGCCAGGCTTACTGCTCGTCCAGCCACGAACGTAAGCATCGCTGTGGCGATAAAGATTGTCGTGCATAACACCCTCGGGTGTTTCGGTAATTTGTGCTGATGCTGTCAGGCCAAGCGCAAGACAGCAAAGCACGGTGGAAAGTTTTTTCATTTGTTTTATGTTTTAAGAATGTTGTATAATTGTCTTAGAAATCGAAGCCAAGGCCAAGGGTAAAATGATTTACACCATTGTCGCTCGTCTTAAGCGCATAAGCGGCATTGAACTTGAGGCCACCATACTTGATGCCGGCGCCAAAAGTGGCGTGGCTCATATTGTGTTCGGCCAATTCGTAACCTGCACGAAGTGAATATTTCTTGTCGTAAGTGTATTCCACACCGATGCCGGATGTAAACAAGTGGGAATCCTTGGGCAGAAAAATAGTAGCGCGCACCGAGCGAAGCTGCGATAGCGTGCTGCTCAGACAAAGCCATGGAAAAATTCGCCGCCTAAAGAGGCTGAAGCGGGCAGATCGGCCTCGGTGTTACCATAATCTAACTTCGGGCCGAGATCGGAAACCTTTGCCGTCAAAGTATAAGCTGCGGAATGATTGCCAAGGCGGACGTCGCGCTTATGATAGGTTGCGCCCAAACCGAAAGCTCCGCCGCGCGCATTGCTGCTCAAGTGACTATAAAAAGAATGAGCCGGAAGCGAAGACGGATAATTCGGGCGTAAAGCGGTAGGCATAACCTAAGTCTAAAGCCCAATCAAAAGGCTTATAGTCTTTGGTGGGCTGACCGAAGAGGTCATAGCCTTGGAAAGACAGGCCGCCGGCATATCTGAAGCCTAACATAAAGGCGTGGGCTTTGGCCGGACGCCAATGGGCCGCAGCGGTATAAATGCCAAGATGGCCCGTAGCGCCCTCCTCTTTGGGAAAGAACGACAAAGAAGCATCGACGGAGGCTTTTTTATCCGTATAGAAGATGCCGGAAGGATTGGTGTAGAGATACATGCCTTGAGACAAACCAACGGCGGTATTGCCCAAACTCTGGGCACGCGCATCGGGATTGAGCATCAGAAAGGGCAAGGCGCGGCCTTGTGCGCGACCGGTGGTGGAGCACAAGGCTAAAACGGCACAAGCTATCCATTTTATTTTATGTTGCATGGCAAATCGTTTTTAGCGTTTGATAAATAGTTGTTGGTGTTTGCCTTGGGCCGTGAGTATCGTAAGACGATAAGTGGCCGGAGCAAGCTTGCTTAGATCAACGGACGCTACATGGAGCGCATTGGCTGAAACCGTGCGGCGCAATACCTCTTCGCCCGTTGGCGTAGAGATGATAAAGGTAGCCGACGTCAACTTGGGATTAAGCAAGGCGTTGAGGTCGCGCTTCACCGGAATTGGGTAAACCATATAGACAGGAGCAGCAATATGATCTACGACGCGCACTTGGAAGCTGCTTTCGACCACAGATTTACGACTGTCGGTAGCTCTTACTTGAACTTTCGTTATACCTTTGCCGACAGCACGGAGCTCGAGGCGACCTTCTGCATCGACCCCAGCCTTCACAACCTTTTCATTACCTGAAACGACTGAGAAGTGTAAGCGTTCGCCGGAGGCATAATGATAATGCTCGGACAAAGCCATCGTCTTTGCGCCTTCATCTAAGCCAATGATTAGATTATCGAAAGCGGTAGCCAACTGCGTTGGCGTCTGGTTGCCAACCTTAAACTTCAGGACTTGGCTCGTGGCAGCACCTAAATCGTCGGTAGCCGTGAACGTGAATTGATATTCGCCGGCAGACAAGATGGGCCAAATCGTGATGTCGATTTGGTTGTCGGTGCGCTTGGCTACAACACCTTTGGTATCGCCTGTCAGTTGGTACTCCCATTTATGACCGTCTGGATCATTGACTGAGAAACTGAAACTGCTCTTAGCATCACCGCTAACGACTTGCTGGCCTTGCGGGAAACCATTGATAACGGGAGCGTGATTGAGCTTTGTCGTGCCTTGGACGAAAGCAGGCTGCGCTGTGTGTCCCCAACGATCGACAGCCACAATGGCCATGTAATAGGTTGTATTATCGCGCAAGGACTCAAAACGGTGCTTAATGAAACTACCAAGGGGGTAGCCGGTGCCGTTAATGCGGATCGGCTGGAGTGACGACAATGCAGCTGCATTGATAGCCTTATCGCTGATGTATACATTATAGAATGTAGCGGTCTGATCGTCACCATCGGAAGCGACCGACCATTTCAAATCAAGCGTAACATAATCGGGCGTTACACTCATACCGGAGACTTGCGCAGGAGCAATACCTTTGTCTTCAGCAAAAGCTGCTTCAGCATCGATAAATCCTCGGCCCAACTTGCCTTTATAGGAAGGGTTCAGTTCGTCTATATTATAAGGACGGAAAGCCGACATCAAACGCGCCTTGAGTTGGTCGTTGGTGAAGCCTTGCTGTCCAAAATAGGAAACAACGAGCGCTGCAATACCGGAAACGTGGGGACAAGCCATCGACGTGCCTTGCATAAAGCCGTAGCCGGAACTGTCATTTCGCTTGGGGACGGTACTGAGTACGCCACCCTTTAAACCGAACACATCTTGATCACCACCAGGAGCCATAATGCTAACCCAATCGGCATAGTTGGAATAACTTGCTTTGCTGAAATCCCAAGCCATAGAAGAAACAGAAATAACCTTAGAATAGCTGGCAGGGAGGGCCTCAAACTCTTTGTCTTCATTGCCCGCTGCAAAGATCATCACGCCGCCCTTCATCGGGGAGTCGGCTTTCTGATTGCCTTGGTTATCACAACCAGCATATTGGATGAAATAATCCATTGCTTCTTTGAGTGATGCGGGGAGTTGGGTAACGCCTTCGGAAGAATTGTAGCCCCAAGAACACTGGGCAATGACGGCGCCATTATCGGCCGCATATTTGATGGCTTTAGCAGCATCGCCTTCTTCGCCTCTCTTTCGGAAGATCTGGCAACTCAACAAACGAACGCCTGAATTAGCCGTTCCATCGCCACCAGCAATACCACCGACACCAACGCCGTTGTTGTTGCGGGCTGCAACGGTTCCGGCTACGTGTGTGCCGTGGCCGCCTTCATCGGGTTCAATCTTTCCACCTACGGCGTCTTGAGCTTCTACGAAATTGTAACCATAAATATCATCTACAAAGCCATTACCATCGTCGTCGACGCCGGGCGTACCATCCATTTCTATTTGGTTGATGTGCATCGAAGCTTTGAGGTCTTCGTGATTTACTTCAATACCGCCGTCAATGATGGCAACAATGACATTGGGTTTACCTGTCGTATATTTTTTCCATACGGGCCAAACGTTGCAGTCAGCCCCGGCCTTACTTTTATTGCTCAGCGTGCCATCGTTATGGTAATGCCACTGCTCTTGCAAGCGGGGATCATTGAACGGCGCAACAGCAGCTTCTTTCAGACGCGGCGCAGAAGGGGTTGAAAGTTGCTGCGTCTTGGGCAAAGCTACAGGAATCACCTTTTCTACCTTCTGAATCTGATCTACGCGTTCGAAGCGCTCGATAGCTTCTTGCAGATCTTGCTTCTCATCAAAATAAACGGTGTACCAACGATCCAAGCCGGCGGCCTTGGTGCGTCCTTCGTATTGACCGCAAGGGGCAAATAGGCGCTCAACTTTATAAGTACCGACGCTTCTTAAGGTCTTCAGCATCGGACTGGGAACACTCTGCAAGGATACAACTCCAGGTTGCTCAAACTTGATGGACCGTGTGGCTTCGGGGGCGATTTTAATATTCACTCGTCCGGCAATGGCCGTCACGCCATCAACAGAGGTCTGGCTGCGCGTGTTTTGCCCATCTGTCAAACTCAAATCGTCAGAGCAGGAGGAAATCCTGCTGCTCCAAACAATAAGAGCGTATATAGAATTAAATGTTTCATTTTAATTAAGGTGTGAAGCGTTAATGTTGCTGCAAACTTTTAATACATTGCTGAACGGCTGCAGAAACTTTGGATTTAGAACTGGAGAACACGCTAGGTTTATAAAGTACACCAATTTGCAAGACTGGTTTATTGTCATTGATGTCGACGAACTTGTCGCCTTTTATCGCTAACACTAAATTGTCAGAACGACGACCATACACGTGGTATTTGCCATAGTCTTCTATAAACTCGAAACCGTTCTCGCGCAACAGCGCATCAAAGCGCTTTGTTATATTCCAATTGCGGCCGTTTTGCCAAACGCCTAAATTGGGCTCACTAAAGTTCAAAGTATATTGTTCTACACTACCAACCCATTCATCGGAAATGGATGCATCTGCACCTTTTGTGTAGAAGAAATATGTGCGATTGACAAGGGGTGCTTTCTTTGTATCAAAGGAAAAGGCCTCGACTTCATTCAAGCGATTCTTCTTGCTGCTATTCAGCGTGCTATTCTCTCCTTGTTCAAAAGCTAAGACATCGGCGGTCTTCTTATCCGTCTTGTGCAACAAATGCACGGGACCGAGGTCAAGCTTTGCAAAGGTTGGATAATCCTTCTCTTGCACTTGTATTTGTTCAAAGAAGAGGACCACGCTGTTGTTTTCTTCGAGTACATCAACTTTGATCATCATTTTTTCTGCATCACTAACAAAGACGTTAGGGTCTGCAGTTGATTGAACGTAACCAAATTGTGCCGCATAATCTTTAAAGGCTTGTGAGCGCACTGCGTCTATACCGGCTCTGGAAAAAGAACGCGTAAAGATTCTTGTCGCTGACCCCGTTTGCGTGTCGTGAACGTAGACAATATCTTTAAACAAAGGAGAGGGCGTTTTGAAGAAATAACTCTCCTCTGTCAGATCAAAGCTAGGGTCCGGCGCTGCATATTCAGTTAAAAAGCCGCCGCGGCGTATCTCATTATCCATAACCTTATGAACATTGAAGGGAGAACCGGGATTACAAGCTAAGACAAACACTTCAATACCAGGTTGCTTTACCACAATCCGTGACTGATGCTCTCCGCTACGCAACAGAAAAGCAGCAGTTCTTGCCTGTGTTGTCCCATTACGCTCTGCAAAGACTTTCAGCCCGTGCTTCTTTTTAATGACCTTTAGCCATTGTGCAGACTCCTCCGGCGTTATTGTATAGTCAGGGATGTTCGCCTGCACCTCTGCCGTTACATTTCCTCCGGCTTGAGGCACGATAATCTCTCCGCCATTAACGCCCAAGACAACATCATCTGCACTTTGGTTGACCATAACCTTCTGTACAGCCAAGCCGGCGTCAATGATAATGGCACTGCTACGCATCACTCCCGTCTCGTTATTTCACGCGAACAGACAAGCTATCGCCCTTCCGCTCCAACGAGAGCCATTCATCTTCAGCTGTTGAAGAAGCAACCCAAGACGAGCGGTTTGAGGCGACGTGAATAAATTGTTCGTCCATCAGCTTACCAAAAGATAAGTTTTGTGCTGATAGCGTTAACGTTGGGCGCTCATAGTCGGTCGTATCCGAACAAGCGGCGGCGAGGGCTGCCAATACGACAATCGAGACCACCCATTTCAGCTTATTATATATTGTATACATAGAGGCCTACTTTTAGTGTTTGAACAAATGCTTATTCTGCTTCAGCTGCTGCATCATCGATGCAGAAGTCTTACGCAATACAGCCGTACGCTTAATCAAACTACTACTCTTAAACACTTCGGGTCTATAGCTAAAGAGCAAAGCCAAGACGGGTTTATTATCATCTGAGATAGGCGTAACGGAAATAACCAAGCGGTCGCTTTCGCGGCCGTAGAAGTGATTAGTGCCGCTCGAACTAATGTAAATAAAGCCTTCTTTACCCAAAAGTGCTGTTAACTCTTCTGTAACAAGCCAATCTTTTCCATTTTTCCAAAGTCCGAGACTCATATCCTCAAAGAGCAAAATGCCGGTTTCCACACTACCCAACATTTTCGCATCAACAGAACCTTTCGGATTTGTATCATAGAAGATATAGCCACGACTATAGAATGGCTGCGTATTGGCGGCCATCTTGTATTGCAAGATCTCAACCTCTGAAGGATTGTTTTCATTCATTACGCGTGAAGTCTCCTGACTACCAGCATTGCGTTCGTATGCCTCTACGTCAGCCACCTTTTTATTTTCCTTCTGAAGCAATTCCAAGGGGCAATAAGGAAGCGAAGCAAACGTAGGATGAGCACCATCTTGCTTAATAAAGGGGCGGAAGGTCATATTCACACCTTCTTGGCCTGATTTTTCAGAGATCGTGACATTCAGTTTCAGCCTTTCAGTATCTGAGATATAGTCCTTCTTTGAATTGGGGTCTACGCGACGGTAGCCGTTAGCGAACAAGAACTTTCAAATTCGCTCGATTTACAAGCTTTGACCGCCTTCTTACCATCACCCACCGTAACGATGCTTGAGGGTACAACGCCATCAGGCGTACTATATTGAATAAGTGTAAAGATCGGGGAAGCCGTCACAAACGTATACATCTCCTCCATACCATACTGCGGGTAGGCATTTTGATAGTCGCGTAAATAGCTACCGCGACCCAACTCAAACGACATAATCTTATGTACGTCTACCGGATTTCCGGGATTTATCGCGAGTATATATGTGAGCTTGCCAGCCTGCTTGATCACAATTTCTTTCGCCTGATTCCCACTCTTCGCAAACAACTTAAGCGTTCGCGGCTCATTGGTATCATTGGGCTGAGCCTTCAGTTTTACCTCTTCTTCTCCTTTGGTGATCTCCAACCAGTCAGCCTCGTCTTCTGCTACGAGATCATAGGCAGTCGTATTTGTCGTGACGTCTACCACTTTACTTCCTCCTTCACGTGGAAAATAAACGGTATCCGGCATCACGTCCAACACCACATCCGCAGCACTTTGCTTCAAGTTGATTTTTCCCGATGCGCCATTAGCGTTAACCAGCACATACGTCTGCCGATCCTCACCAAGTTTATTCTCCGTCACCTTCAATTTCAAGTCATTGCCATCTTGTACGATAGAGAGCCATTTCCCTTCTTGCGGTGATGAAGCAACCCAATTGGATTGATTCGTTGTGATGCTGACAGTCTTTTCGTCCAAGCCTTTCGCAAACGTCAGGTTATTTTCCGACAAGACCAAGGTGGGCTCTTCGAAGATATCTTCTTTGGCGCACGAAGCAACCATTACCACCATACTTCCCAAGAAAAGTGAATGTAAGATTCTTTTGATTTGCATAATTTATAGTATTATTTGATTGTCATATATTGCAGATACATCGTGTCAATCTAAGCTTTCGCTTTTCTGACACAAATGAGTCTATCATTTTATTCGCAGTATTGATTGCGAGTTGAAAGGCGTCTTACTCATTGGGTTATGTTATGATTGAGGCAGAGCGGATCAGAGAAATACTTAATGGCATAAGTGAGCAAAAGAGGTTGAATTATATGGTCATATACACACTTCGCTATCTTTCTTGGAAATTCTAAACATTTAGCTCCAATCAAAAAAGCGTTTTCCAAACTTATTAACACCTTGTTACCTCCCTTTTCTTACCTAGGTAAAAACAGAAACCTTCCTCACGAAATATTTCTTGAGATAAATCTACGAAGAGGCGCACATGTCGCTTCTTCTTTCTTGCTCATCAATTCGTCAAAACAACTTATCTATATCAATAGATACTCCTAGCATAACATTGATACCATCAGTCAACGGACTATTCAGATAATAATACTTCGGGCGATAATTAAAGAGGTTGTCCAAAGCCAGTGTCACCTTTACGCCTTTCTTAAATTGTCCGGCTGCCGACAGTTTCCAAAGCGTATAACCGGGATATTCTATGTCGCGCATACCTTTCGACACATCATAATAGTCGATATATTCCGGATTAGTTACACCCGAAAGATAGCGGCCATCGATGCCGAGCGTCATGCCAAAGTTTTTATGAAAGCGATGTTCCCAATCAGCGTGCACCATCAGCGAGTGCTTGCGAGCGGGAATATATTGCGTTGACATACGTTCGCCAGCCTTATTTCGTGGGAGATTTTCAGCCGTCAGCGTGTAAGCCAAGCGAGCTGTCAAGCCGTTGCGCCAATGCCCCTGCACAGCCGCCTCCATACCAACCACGGAATGAGCGGCCAAATTGATGTAAGAGAGGTGCGGAATGGGGTCCGTGGGATGCGCCAAATACGGAGCGCCGGTAGCGATCTTGTTCGTTATGTGGTTATAGTAACCATTCAGTATAAAACTGTATCCGCGTCTCGCATACTCGGCTGAGAGATTGAAGTTGTGACTCACTTCTGCCTTCAAGTTGGGATTGCCCACGACAACCCAAATACCGGCCATATCAAACTCATAATACTTTTCTTTCAGCGTTGGCGCACGAAAGCCCATACCATAACCTAAACGCAGGTTCATATGAGCGAGCGGCTCATAGCGCAGGCTCACTTTCGGTGTCAGGTGTGAGAAGTGGTGATCCGAAAAATAGTCATAGCGAAGCGCGCCGACCAATTCCAGATTTTTTCGAATGTTCCAATCATATTGCGCAAAGGCGTCAAAAGCGTCCTGCTTGCGCGTTTTTCCATCTAAGTTCTTATTATAAAGATAATCGTGCAAATAATCAGTCCCAAGAGTCAACACATCGTTCTCACCGAAGCGAAGATTGTAAACGAGGCGGAAAGAATTTTGAACATTTGAGTAATGTCTAACGTCAGCCTTTGTCAAACGGCGATATTCTGATTTATCATATTGATCGAAAGCATAAGAAGCCTCCCAATCAGCCCGCTCATTCTGTTTCCACAAAGCCTGTAAGCCGCCCGAGAAGCCGCGATAGCGCTCCGGCGTATCCGGTGTGCGCACCAATTGGCGGAAGAAATAGCCGGCCCGCCCTTTGAGTTGCCAGCTTTCCGTAGGCCGATACGTCAATTGCTCTTTAAAATCCCAAGTCTTATTGCCATAAATCGTTGAAATGACGCGCGTCAAAGGTGCCGGTCCGTTATTTACCATAAAGTTGTCCACCTGAAAACGATTTACGGTAAAGAGGTTATCCCAGCGCTTGCCGCCGTTTTGCAAAGAAAGGCCATAGCGCTGCTCGTTATGCTTAGCCCAACGGCCGTTAAGGTTGAATGCAAACGGCTTGCGCTTGTTTTTGGTGATGATATTGATCACACCGCCGCCGGCATTCGAGCCATAAAGCGCCGACGCAGCTCCTTTCACGATTTCTATGTGGTCTACATTGTCCAGCGTCAAGCGCGAGAAGTCCACATCGTCCATCGTCTCACCGGCCAGACGCTCACCATCTACGAGGATCAGCAGACTCTGCCCGCTGAAGCCGCAGATGTTCAAGTGCATCTGCTGGTTCATTGCATAAGAAATTCCACGCCCGGCATCCGTTGTTGGAGTAAGTCGCGCAAATCGGTCGCATCCGTTTTCGCAATATCTTTTGCGGAAATCACGCTGGTCAACACCGGCGATTTCATCAACAATTTTGGCGTTCGTGTTCCTGTTATGACGACTTGGTTCAATTCTCGTGCGTCGTTTATAGAGTCGTGATCGCTTTGCCCAAAGCCAAAGAATGGACAAGCGAGGAATAAGGATACCGCTAACTTAGAGCTTTTCATTGTGTAACTCTCACAATATTAATAGGGATATTTATAGCGAATGGTCAAGTTGCATTTCTTTCCGTCCGCACCGATATAGTTTTTCCAATTGGAGTGCGGCATAAAGGCCGTTCTTCAATCGCAAGATGAAGACGTGCTTATTATGGATAAAAGCCGGCGGCATCGGTGGAATCTCCAGACGGAGCCAACTTGAAAGTACTGTATTCGCTTTTATACCCTGACAACCAATCAATTCTTTGAGCATCTGGCTTTGGTCTACCCAGACGACGTTCTCCGTCCATTCATCTTCCGTAAACGTAGCGCCCAGGAAGTCGCCACTGCTTGCGGGCAACTGACTCAAATCGTTGTAGTTCGTCTCCAGCACTGCTCCTCCGTTCGTGCGTACATTGTCGCGATGCACGGCAAAGGTCCACGAGGGCGGTTCTTTCTGCCGATCGGTCGGCGTAAAATCACGCTTTTCGTTGTGCGCAATGCCCTGACCGAAGACGTCAAACCAATACGTATAGGTTCCCGTCCGCCCATCGCCGCTGTCGCCGGTCGTCGGGATGGGAAAGCGCGTAAAATGGGTTTGCGCGTGGTGCAGCCCGACGCTATCGCCCGCCACCTGCAGAGCCGCCAGCGAGTCTAAGTCTACATAATACCAGTCCGTCCAACTGGAAGCGTCTACATAGAGCGTACTTGGCGCCACCGCCGTTTGGTCTTTAGGCTCATCATAGATACCGCCCAAGATACCATTACAAGCTGTGAGCCCACTAAGGAGCGCACAGCCTGCAACGATGCTGATATAGCGTAAGCTAAGCTTCATGCTGATTTAGTTCGTTTTCTCGCCCGTATAGGTAGCCGTGATGGGGAAAGGCATTGCACCCAGTTGGAAGCCGTTTACGATTGACAATTTTCCGTCTTCAGTCAGTTTCAACGTAATCTTTGCCTTCTTAAATTCGTATTCTTTATCCATCACCGTTTTGCCATCCTTCTTGGCTGTAAAATGAGCTTTGATACCATCGGCACTATAATCGCGAACGTATGCCTTTGAGGCCTCTTCGAGCGCAATGTTGCTAATCGTAAAGCTGGCCAACGTTAAGTCGCCCATCGGCGTGCCGTTGTATTGCTCCTCAGGAATGGTAACATTGATCGTACCATCGGCGTTGGCAACTACCTTGTAAACGGCATCCGTCACGGTAAACGGACCAAAAGCGCTACCCACTTTGACAACGTCCGTACCTTTGTACTCGCCGGCAATGCCCGACGTTGTCGGTGCAGGACCATACGTCCAGTTGATCGTCGTACCTCCCATCAATGCGGGAATCGTGAAGACTACGTTGCGCATAGTGCCTTTGTAAGAAGCCTCATATTCTTTTGCGCTGCCACCGGGGCTGGCAATTTTAATCTTACCCGTACCGGACATGTTCTGACCTTGCATATCCAAGCTGAACAGGCCGTCGCCCCATTGCGGGTCTACGAAGCGACAGAGATATTTTTCGCCCGTTTTAAGCACGCGAATCTCAGCTTTGTCGCCGAAGTACTTGTTCTGAAACATGCTGTTCGTCACCGTGATGTAACCTTTATAGGTATGGAAGAGCGTCGTGTCGGCTTGCTGCGCACCGGCGTTAAACTCAATGTTTTTGATTTCCGCAGCGGTAAACGTCACCTTTGAACCATCGGTCTTATTGATGGTTACAGATTGTGCAAGGCCTTTTTGTCCGGCCAAAGCTATGCAGAGAAGTAAGAATAACTTTTTCATTTCTTGATGAATTTGAAGGATTTTGTTGCTGTTTTTACAATGAATATACCTGCCGAATTGCCGAGGGCAATGGCTACGCGTCCTTGTGCGTCGGCGTTTTGCCGGCCTACGATGCGGCCCTTGCTGTCATAGACAACGACCGGCGTGCCCGGCTGCAACTGTTCGCCACTCAGCGTTTCGCCAAATGAGAAAATCGGCGTGCCGAATGTGGTTTCTGCCGGATTGATGCCGTCTGTAGGATCGGCAAACTCAAACGAGCGATAGTCTGCAATGGGATATTCTACCGTCCCTTGCGTCGTCGTGAGCACGAGTGATGTAGCTGAGAAAGATACGACCGGCTTTCGACCAACTTGAAATAAGTGGCTGCGCCGTTAGCGTCGACTACCTTCACATGATCTATTGCCCAAGCGCCCAGAGAGCTGCAAAAGGCCAAAAGCGTGCAGGCGAACAAGCGCACCACCCTACTCTTTTTGTATGTAAATAACGTAATCATATAAATGTTTAATAAAAACCGAGTGCAAAAGTACGCACTTCGATCAAGCTGGTCAATACTCATTATTAGGGATTTTGATTCCCGACCGAACAAGTGCGGCAAAGCAGGCCGCACGGTTTATGGCAGTTTTTTTATGGACGAATGCAAGGAAAAGTACTACGTCTTTTCCGCCCTACAAGGACAAAGATGACACGAAAGAGTGTTTACGCTGACAAGCTTCCGCCGCCATTGCGTACAATCTAAACGCTCACCCGCTTGCCTTTTGTCCATCTTTCAATCTTTTTGTTTGTGATTTGCCGACTTAGCGCCTACTGCCGCGCCGCAGTCTTGCGTTTCATTCGCACGCAGGAGCTTGCCGTTTTATTGACATTTCAGTAATTTTTCACCCCATCGCACACATCCTCATTTATGAGGAGATGCGCGCAAACAAAGATTTGCCGGCCATTACCTAATAGTAGGTATAGAGAAGGCAAGACCAAAGCCACTTTTTAGCAAATATTTTCATTGTGCGACTATGATGCCTTCCGTACAACGCAGGGTAAACTCAGACAAAGCAATCGACAGAATAGGGAATGCGGCAAGCGGGCAAAAAAGGAATAAACCATTATTATTTAAGGATCTAACATCCTATCCGAACCGCCGCTCATCTATATTTTTTTAGCGACCAGCAGCTAATCTACCTCCGGCCGCCCTTTTTAGCGCCGACGAACGCTAATACTCGTTTTAGAGTATATGGACAATGGATCGTTTTCTCCCAAAATCTTGGCTAAAAGTAAGACCTTAAGGTCACACACGCTTCGAATCTGCTCAAATATCTTTTACAATTTCTTGCATCCCTACGCCCAAAACTACCAAAGGTCAGCAAGCGAACGGCCGGCGAAAGTATTTTCGCCCCGCAAAGCGTTGAACAATTTAGTCGAGAGCCGCTAAATGGCAACACCCCGCACGTAACTGCCCCCTTTTTTATCACGAGAATAAAGGTGTGCGCTCACGATAAAAAAGGTTTCATCTCGTGATGAAAAAGGTTTCACCTCACGAGCGCAAGGGTCGCAAGGGGGATGTAAGGCGCAGCTGTTCAAATTAAATCGGCTACGGAGCAATGCTTCAGACAATGGAAATGGGGCGGCCGATTTCCCAACGCAGACGGGCGCGGCGATGCAGCAGCGATTATCAAAAAGCAGGCGTCCGACACAGTCGGCGTCTGCTTGTCGCATAAAGAAGTCGAGGGTTCGCCGTTTGACGCCCTACTTATTCTACGATAAGATAATGGATATATTCCGTGGTTTGCGTGGCCTTGATTTGCCGTTCAGTCGAAGGGCGGTCGGCTTGGAAGCGGCCGTAAGGTTGTTCAAACCGGCCGTAGCGCCCGCGGCGCTCCATAACCTGCTGTATGTCGTCAAAGGAGAGCAAACCCTCATTATTGTAACTCAAAAATACGTAGCGCGCATTGGCGCGTTCGATTAAGTCGGCAAAGGCCTTACGCACGTGGCGGCGAGAGCAATAGTCCGAGCGCCGATCCGCATAGTCGCGCATACCGGTCTTGCCGTATAGCGCCGGACTGTCGTTGCGGGCGATGGTTTCCAAGACGTGATAATTGGCAGCATATTGCCGATTGTTGTAAGGCGGGTCAAGGTAGAGTATGTCCGTTTGCAGGCGGCCAATCAATTGGTTGGCGTCATTTTGAAACACACGTTGCGGACGCTCACTCAAGATGCACTCGGCAGGCGTCATCGTGAGCGGACGCAAGGCCGAGGCTTTCAGTTTTTTGAGAAAAGCCCCATAGATCGAAGCTGTGTTGGCCACACTGTCCATATTCTCCAAAAGGGTCGTCAAGAGGAAATAAAACTCTCCCTTGGTGATCATCCCCGCGCGTAGCCACGCGTCAATCTGCCGGCGGATGGCATCGCAACGCCGGCCGTTGGCATCGCTGAAGTAGATTCTTTGCGCGGCGTCGTGTGTAGTCCCACCCGGACAAAAATGACGCGAGACAAAACCCTCCGCAGGTGGAAGATTTTCGAGAAAACGACAAACGACCGCCCCTCTTTCAGGGAGGGCGGTCGTCGTAGTGTAGATATGTGGGTCATCAGGCCGGAGAAAGCCGGCAGAGAACAGTTGCCGATATAATGCTGATTGAGCACGAAGCCGTAAAACTGCCAATCGTTGGCCATCACACTACAGCCTTGCGACTTATAAAAACGTCCGACGATGCCCGTTCCGGCAAAAAGGTCGCAAAACGTCCCACTTCGTGCCGCGTCACCTGCGATGGACGTAATGCATTGGTCGATAAAGGGAAGCAAAGTACGCTTGGAACCAATGTAATTCATCTTCGTGGGCGGGCAAGGTAAAGAGTTATGGCGCCGAAACGGGCCCTTAACGAACCCATTCCGAAGCGCTTGGGGGTGTTAGAAAATAAACTTCAAGACATCATTGAACAAGGCGTAAGCCATCAAGCCTAAGAGGAGGAAGATACCGATTTTTTCAGCGTTTTCCATAAACTTGTCGCTCGGCTTGCGGCGCGTGATCACCTCATAAAGAAGGAAGAAGGCGTGACCTCCATCAAGTGCGGGAATAGGCAGGATATTCATAAACGCCAACATCAGCGAAATAAACGCCGTTAGCTCCCAAAAACGCTCCCATACCCACGTGGTAGGGAAAAGTGAGCCGATCGTGCCAAAACTACCAATACTCTTGGCGCCGTCTTTCGTAAAGATGTACTTCAAGTCAGTAATGTAGCCTTTTAATACGTGCCATCCGTGAGAGAATCCGGCAGGGAAGGAGGACAGGAAGGTATAGTTCTTCGTGACAGTCTTGTAGTTCTTGAACGGACTATAGTGGGAGATGCCCAAAGCATACTCCGGCGTCAACCGGAAGCGCAAAGTATCGCGCACGCCGGTGGCTGCACGCGCCACAACGAGCGTCACTTGGCGCAGACGAAGGGAATCGGCGGGCTTTCGACGCCAAGACATCTTCCATACGGGCACGGATGTCGGTGTATTCGTTCCACGTTGTGCAAGGCGCACCATTGTAGGACACCAAACTGTCGCCTACGTGCACGCCGGCCTTAGCTGCCGGACTACCGGCGGGCAGGCTGTCGACAACGGCGGTGGATAAGGGCAGCAGGAAGGGCGGCTCTTCTTTCATCATTTGAATCATGTTGATCTCACCGGGTAGAGAGAGGGTCACTTCTTTACCTTGCCGCAACACAGTGACGCTTCGCGCTTCACTGATGCCGCGATAGACGTCGCCCATGCTTTCATTGGAGTCGAAACGATCGAAGGTGACCTTGTCTGTATGGAGGGGGATATCGCCATTTTGGAATCCAAACTGACGGGCGCGCTCATTGAAGGCAAAACCTTGGTCTATGTTGCGCATAGGCACGTAGGTATCGCCCCAAGTAAAGAGTATCATTGCATAGATAAAAAGGGCGAGAATGAAATTGACGAACACGCCGGCCAGCATCACAATCAGACGCTGCCAAGCGGGCTTTGCGCGAAACTCCCACGGCTGTACGGGTTGCTGCATCTGCTCTTTGTCCATCGATTCATCAATCATACCGGCTATTTTTACGTAGCCGCCAAGCGGTAACCAACCGAGTACGTAGGTAGTATCGCTCTTCTTGGGCTTAAACTTAAGCAAGCTGAACCAGGGATCAAAGAAGAGGGCAAACTTTTCCACACGGATCTTAAACAAGCGAGCTGCCAAGAAATGGCCACCTTCGTGGAGGAAGATCAGTATGGAGAAACACAATATCAATTGTAGTGCGCGAATCAAAAATGCTTCCATCGATTTTTCTTTTGTTTTATGTATTGGGAATAAGTGAAGCGGCTATGCGGCGCGCTTCGCTGTCTGTTTCAAAATAATCGTCTAAAGTGGGGGTATTTATATAATGTGTGCGAGCCATAGTCTCATTGATGATCTCCGCCATTTGTGGAAAGGCGATGCGCCCTTCGCGAAAGGCGAGATTAACTACTTCATTGGCGGCATTTAGTACGCAAGGCGCGTTGCCGCCACGATTCACAGCGGCATAAGCCAAGCGGAGACAAGGAAAACGCTCAACGTCAGGCCGCTCAAAATGAAGGCTGCCCAAGCGAAAGAGGTCCATTCGCTCACCGGAAATAGGCAGGCGGCGCGGATAACTAAAGGCATAGCTGATGGGCAAGTGCATATCGGGCAAGCCCATCTGAGCTATGACGGCGCCATCTGCATAGCGCACGGCTGAATGGATGATGCTCTCCGGATGAACAACGATCTCGATGGCTTCAGGCTGCACGCCAAAGAGCCATTTTGCTTCTATCATCTCAAAGCCTTTGTTCATCATGGAGGCAGAGTCGATCGTAATCTTCGCGCCCATTACCCAATTGGGGTGCTTTAAGGCTTGGGCTGCCGTGACGCGGGCCAAGGCGGCGGCATCCATTTGACGGAAAGGACCGCCGGAAGCCGTAAGAAGCAGGGCTTCAACCGGATTGTTGCCACTACCCGTTAGGCATTGAAAGATCGCCGAATGTTCGCTATCGACAGGGAGCAGCGGACATTTATTTTCCAAGGCCAAGCGGGTGATAATCTCACCGGCCACGACAAGCGTCTCTTTGTTGGCTAAGGCAATTGCCTTGCCGGCTTTCAAGGCTGCAACCGTAGGCTGCAAACCTGAGAAGCCAACCATCGCAGTCATGACAATATCTATAGGGCTTGCGGTCACGACGTCGCAAATGGCGGCGGCACCGGCATAAACCTTGATGGGCAAATCGGCCAAGGCCTCGCTGACGTAATCGTATTTGTCTGCGTTGGCAATCACGACGCTATCGGGCACAAACTCTCGTGCCTGCCGAATCAGCAGGTCGGCATTGTCGTTGGCCGTAAGAAGATAGGCTTCGAAAAGATCGCTGTGGGCGCGAATAATATCTAAGGCCTGCGTCCCAATTGAGCCGGTAGAACCGAGTAAGGCTATTTTTCTCATCGCTTTATACGTTCAAATCCAAAAGTCCTTCGGGCAATCGGAGTTGCAAGATGCGTTCTTTTAAATCAAAATGAAGCAGAAAATCGTCGTGATAAGGCAGAAGTAATACACGATCCTCAGCATCCACAACGGTCAATAAGATATTAGCCGACGAATCATCGACCGCACTGACTACACCCAAACTACGCCCTTCGGCATCTTTAACTTGAAAACCGGTCAAGGCGCGATAGGAAGGCAGGCCTTCGCTTTCGTTGAGTTCGGGAATAAATTCTTTGGGATAATATACTCTCGCGCCGACAAGATGGCGGGCCGAAGCCTCATCAGGAGCTTCCACAAACCTGAAAAGGGCATCTTCCGCGCCTTTGAAGCGGTATTCTTCCCATTCAAAAGGAACAGGCAGACCATCAAGTTCAAGAAAGAGAAAGGCGGAGTCGCCACGATCAAACGTCGTCGGTAAAATGGCAGACTACTTCGCCATCAATACCATGCAACTTTGTGATCTTGCCGATCAGCACCAAATCATCAGCCTTTATCATACTAATCTATGCGTTTAATCACCGCACCCAATGCGCCAAGACGCTCTTCTATACGTTCATAGCCGCGATCGATTTGCTCAATATTGTCGATGATGCTCGTACCTTCAGCGCTCAAGGCGGCAATGAGCAGCGCGATGCCGGCACGAATATCGGGTGACGTCATTCGGCGGGCCTGCAACTTGAGTGCGTGATTATGTCCAACGACGACGGCGCGGTGAGGATCGCACAGGATAATTTGTGCGCCCATATCAATCAACTTATCAACGAAGAACAATCGACTTTCAAACATCTTCTGATGAAAGAGCACCGTGCCCTTTGCCTGCGTAGCCACGACAATCAAGACACTGAGCAAGTCGGGCGTCAAACCGGGCCAAGGCGCATCGGCCATCGTCAGAAAAGAGCCATCAATAAACGTCTCAGAAGCATAATGGGGCTGCGCCGGAATAAAGAGGTCATCGCCTTGGCGCTCGATGCGAACGCCTAGACGGCGGAAGGTGTCGGGAATAAGTCCTAAATCGTCATACGAAACCTGCTTAATCGTAATGCCATCGCCGGCCAAGGCTGCCATACCGATGAAAGAGCCGATCTCAATCATATCGGGGAGGATACGATGCTCGGCAGCGTGCAAGCATTCGACACCTTCAATGGTCAGCAAGTTGGACGCAATACCCGAAATCTTGGCCCCCATTTTATTGAGGAGCTTACAGAGTTGCTGAATATAAGGTTCGCAGGCCGCATTATATATTGTAGTCGTCCCTTGGGCCAATACGGCCGCCATAATAATATTGGCTGTGCCCGTAATGCTGGCCTCATCGAGGAGCATATATGTACCTCGCAAGGCTTTGGCCTCAATGGTAAACACACCGGCCTTTTCATCGAAACGAAATCTGCTCCTAAATGGCGAAAGCCCAAGAAATGGGTATCCAACCGACGGCGGCCGATTTTATCGCCACCGGGCTTTGCCATCGAAGCTCGACCAAAGCGCGCCAAAAGCGGCCCCATCAACAAAACAGAGCCACGCAACTGCGTACAACGCTGGAGGAATTCTTCGCTATGAAGGTAATTCAAATCAACGTGGTCGGCGCAGAAAGTATAATCGCCCGCCCCGTTTTTCGTAACGCTTACCCCCATATCGGCAATAAGGCGAATGAGGTTGTTGACGTCTAATATATCAGGTATGTTAGTCAGGCGCACAGGCTCTGCAGAGAGCAAGGTGGCCGCAATAACTTCGAGCGCCTCATTTTTAGCGCCTTGCGGCTCGATAACACCTTTCAGACGGTGACCGCCTTCAATGACAAAAGAAGCCATAATCAGAATAGGTTAGATGGTAAGTTGACCGTCAGTATAAGAAGACAAGTCGTGTGCCACCTTATCGTCAGTAGCGTTGTCGCTCTTCCAAGAAGCCAAGTTGCGCTTCATTCGGTTGGCCACCAAAAGCAAAGTCTGATCGCGCACGGTGCCGGCCGGCATATCGCGCAACTTGGCTATGGCGCGCTCAACCAAGCGCCCATAATGGCGATAACGGATTCGCCCTTGCGGATAACTCAAACGCTGCGGCTGCATACTTGGCTCGAAGCGACGAATCTCCACGGGAAAGTCAATATCTAATTGATAATTGGTCAAATAAGCCAAATGATCCCAAATCTTATGTGCGACGTCTTGCGCGCGTTGTCCCTTAGGGATCATTCTTTCCATAATAAAAGCGAGACGTTCTGCGTAAGCCTGACGCGCTGCGCGGTCTTGAATGGTCACGACATACTCGGCCATTCGCTGCACAAGGCGACCATATTCCGGCAGTTTCAGTTTTCCTTCGTTCGTATTGTAATGCATAAATGCGGGATATTTCTTTTGTTCGACAAGAACAGACACAGCGACGCCGGCTGCTCAATATAATATAAGGCCTACAGCAGATTCTTAGGCTTCTGGGCCACAAATTGCTTTAAATAGAAAGGCTCAAAATAGGCTACATCTTCATAACTCTCTGTTGCCACCGCCTTCTCGGCCAGCGGAAACATATATTTGGCCAGCGGTACTATGCCTTCAATAAAGCGAGCGTTGGGATGGGTGATGACGCCTTTGCATTTCTCTGCGCCGTTGCCAAGAAATAGACGGGGTGCTCATTCAGATGGGCAGCAAAGGAATCGGGCGTGATGATTTGCGCACTCGTCGGCTCAATCGTTCGCAGGGCGCGATCATAAAGACAGCAATAAACTTCCATTCGCCGCGCATCAATCATCGGACACAAAAGGGCGTCTTCTTCCAACTCTTGACGGAGCAAGATAGGGACGGAAAGCAAGGCTAATGTCGACACCGAGATCAGTCGCAAGTCGCGAGCATAGCAAACTCCTTTGGCCGTCGATACGCCAATACGCAAACCGGTATAAGACCCTGGCCCTTTGCTCACAGCGACAGCGTCAATCGGAATGGCATGGCTGTCGGCAAAACTAATCGCATCGCCAACAAAAGGGGCCAATATGCGGGCGTGTTCAGGGCCTTCCCTGTTTTCGTCCGAATAGATACAGACGCCATCTTGGGAAAGAGCAACAGAACAAACGTCGGTCGAGGTTTCAATATGTAGAATGCAAGACATTGCGCTTAACTTCTTTATATAATGGTGCAAAGATAGGGAAATAAAATGAATTTTCTGACAATCAAGGCCCGCTGCCCCTATTGATAGAAGAGAAAGGGGAGTCTCACTCAGGCAACTTTCAAATGTAATGTCGGAAAACAAAAACAGCCACAACCAAAAAAAGTCTCTCAATCCTTTGGTCGAATCCAAAACTCGCCGTATATTTGCACCCGCAAACGCAAGCCCAGATGGCGGAATCGGTAGACGCGCTGGTCTCAAACACCAGTGGAGCAATCCATCCCGGTTCGACCCCGGGTCTGGGTACCAAGTAAAAAGCTAAGTTGTTTATAATCAAACACTTAGCTTTTTCTTATTTTATAAATGTTCCCAAAATGTTCCCAATCAGAATATTATGGGATTAAATAATAACCTAATATAAACCTATAAAATGGAAAAAAAGTAGAAAAATTCAAGAGTCTCTGTCAAGAATTACAGAAAAAGAAAAATTAGATTTAGACAAAGAAGTTAACAACTATGTTAATATTGCTACAAATCTTAATAAGATTGGCATATATGTAATACAGAACGGAATTGTTGATATAAATAGCCAATTAAATGATGAAACAAAGCTGAAAATAGAGGATTATCTTCATGAAGTTGAGGGTAAGGTAAAAGAGCAAGCGGACTGGATCAAAGAAAGACAAAATGCCTTTAATGAAGCACTTACGGAAATTAAGGGTGTACTACAGAAATACCTTCCACAATCGTTTCTTGATTACTCTATCAAGGAAATACAGAATATTGCTATGTATAATGATTTATTAGCTATTGAACGTGGAGAATCCATTATAAATGATATAAAATCATCTCTTAAAACTGATTAAGATAAAGACACGAAAATGGTAATATGTCAAAACACTGTTTAGAACAAAATGCACTATCACTTGTATAGCTCAACTTCAACACACATTAAATGAAAAAGGTGCAAACAATCCTCTAATAAGAATTAATTTTGTACTTTTGTGCCGTATTCTTCGGGGCAGGGTGAAATTCCCTATCGGCGGTATAGTCCGCAACTCCTTTTTATAGGACTGAATTGGTGTAATTCCAATACCGACAGTTATAGTCTGGATGGTAGAAGAAACTGTGATGCTTAACTTTCCGTTAGGCATTTCTTTGGCTATTTATTTTCCCGAACATACATAATTGACACTATTAATTAAAGTTATGATTATGGCGAAAGTAAATTTCAAGAATCTTACAAAGTTAAAATTAGCCCTTAACTTCATAAGGGACAAGATTAAAAGAACTTCCTCTATAAAACGAGGGGTTGAAGTCCAAATGCCTACTTCCTATGGTAAATTTAAATTAATTCCTTTCTTGCAGATTGGGACAAAGAAAGAGCACGTTGTACTTTTTAAGGGCAATTTGACAGATGATAGCCCGCTCCTCGTTAGAATGCACTCAAGCTGCGCTACGGGAGATATTTTTTCATCGATGCGCTGTGATTGCGGAGAGCAATTGCATAAAGCAATGGAACTCATTGAAAAAGAGGGAAGAGGTCTAATTCTTTACCTCAATCAAGAAGGAAGAGGTATTGGATTAATGGAAAAAATGAGAGCATACAAACTTCAAGAAGAAGGTTTTGATACAATTGAGGCAAACTTAAAGTTGGGACATAACGCAGATGAGCGTGATTATAGTATAGGTGCTGAAATATTAAAACAATTAGGGGTTACAAAAATCCGCTTATTGACCAATAATCCAGATAAGTCAATAAGCTTGTCACGTTGTGGAATAATAGTTACTGATACTATTCCTTTAGAAATTGCTCCAAATAGCTACGATATAAAATATCTTATGACAAAGCGAGATAGAATGGGGCATAAATTACATTTATAGAAAAAAATACCGTATAAGCAATATATAGAAATATTTCCTTATACGGTATAACTAACATTTACAATATAACTTTCAACCAAAAAGAGGAAGGAACACAATCTATCTCCTTATTCCTGAATGCTGTGTGGGTTGTTGCATAAGGTTTTGTTTCTCTTTCCATTGCTCATATTTCATTTTAAACCAATCTACCACCGGTAGTTCATCAATAAACAACTGCCATTTGTTCTTGCGCTCTGCACGAACTACATTCTTAATATAAGCAACAGATTGTTCGGTATCAAACTTGCGATTATGCTGCTTAGAATAAAGCGAGCCACTGAAACTGACCTTTTTGAAACATGCAATGGCTCGTATCAAGTGCGTAGCAAAACCCATTTGCAAACATTCACGCACGATAGCCTTAATATCAGCAAGGTAAGGGATAAGTTCTTCCAACTTTTTATCTTCCGATTGCTTGTTAGTAGCATATTGAGCTAACTTGTATTTTAGGGTCTCCACCTGCTGTTTATACACCATTTCTGAAGTTGTCATTTGCTTTTTGAGCGTAGAGATATTCCCTTCCAAAGTAGTCTTATCTGCTTTAAGCTGCTTATTTTCTTCTTCTAATCGCTTTACCTTATTACTTCCGAAAAGAGAAGATACGCTATCAGTAATGGCTGTTGTTGCATTTACGGCAGAGCTTTTGAGTTTTTCCATCTTAATATCCCGTTTTACCTCTTTGAGTTCCGACTGTAACTGTCCCTTGTTCGTTTCAAGTGTTTGTAGTTCGCTTTGCAGGTTCTCTGTTTCCCCAATGAGTGATTTATAATACTCTGAGGTAGAAATGTGTTTAGCTTCCGATCCGTCAATACCACGTTCTAAGCCATACTTATTCATCAGTTGAGCATAGCTATCTTGATAATTCTTTAATTTATTCCGTACCATCACATCATCAGCGCACAACCGAGTTGTACCAGCTTTCTTCTTTCGGTACTTCCGCTTACCGCTCTCTTCCTCTTTCTTGGCTTTCCTTCGCTCACAGGTAACAATAGGTACAATCGTAGCATGGATGTGTGGCGTGTGTTCATCCATATGCAGGACTGCCGACACCACATTATCTTTGCCGTATGTTTCCTGTAACCATTGTATATTGTCTTGACACCAACTATCAAGTTGCCCTTTATCCTCTATACGTTTCATATCCTCGAATGTACCTGTGAGTAACACACGGATAGCCCTTACTTGGTTCTTACCAATCTTGCGAGTGATGCCAGCCGTATTGATGCGATGGCTTATTGCTTCACTTCGGGAGTGGATTCCATCAGGAAACTCAATGAGTTCTTTGTTTAGATGAGTGCGACTTTCATCTGCATTCTTAGGATGAATAGTGCGCTCTATATGAGCAGACATACCCGTGTCGGCTCCTTTTGCTTTCTCTAAATGTAGTACTGCGTATCCCATAGTTGTCTTGAATTATTTGGTTTTAAGTTTAGGTTGATGATTCTCTTCGGGGTTTCAAAAGGGGCTTCCCCTTTGCTCATTGGTCATTTTTAGCAGAGGAGTGTAACGGCTGCGTAAAGAAAATGCCCTAATAAGCTATGGTATTTCGCTTGTGAAATATCCATAGGGCAGTAAGCGAGGAGTTATAGCCCTTTTCCCTTTCGTTGTTGTTGAGTGGTAATAGGCTTGTCACAAAGTAGGTCGTTAATGTCCTTATACTTTGAGTAAGCCACGGAGCCATCTTCTACCTTTGCACCTAACTCTTTAGAGAGTTCAACGTAGGCTGTTTGACCAGCCCTATCGTTGTCGAAAAGACAAACGATGTGTGCGTAGGAGGCTAAAAAGCTCTTTACCTTTTGCAAGTTGGTGACAGAGTTAAGGATAATAATGTCCGAAACTCCAGCTGGCTTGCCATCATTAAGGGTTAAGATACCCTTGCCTTGCTTTTGCAAGGTCATATAAGAAAGGTAGTCCATAAAACCCTCAAATATCAAACAGATGTTGGCTTGCTCTTGTGCCTTGACAATTGTAAATGATTTAGGTGCTATGCAGCCTTTGAAGAAAGAGTTGCGCAGTTCGTAGCCACCAATCTTGTTAGCAAAGCCTATAGCAAAGTAGGTTTTATCCTTATAGGTAAAATGTAGTTCTACACATTCCTTTTGAGCTATCGCAATATCCACTTTGCGCTCCGCGAGGTAACGAAGTAAGGCAGGGTGAGATAGTTCGCAGACTTCTATGTTCTTAAAAGCAGGTTCTTCTGGAGTAGCAATCCTTGTAGGTTGGTAGGAGTGATAGTTCATAGTGGATATGCCTGGAGCTGACTTTTCTATTTGTGCAAGCAGATAGGAAATATCTCTTGAATGATATAACTCTTCTGCAAGTGCGATGATACTACCACCTTTGCCAAGTCCGAAGTCATACCAAAGGTTGAGCTTGGTGTTTACCTTGAATGATGCCTGTGTTTCGTTTCTAAATGGCGATTTATAATATAACTTCTCGCCACTAATTTTGATAGGTGTATGCCCTATACTTTGCAGAAAGTCCTGCAATTTGATATGTTTTGCTGTTTCAATGTTCATAATTGTACGGCTTAGATGTTGTTAGAAAATTGATGATTTGATGAGTTTACTTGTAAGTGCTTGATAATGAGTGTTTATATTATACATCAACTCTTCATCAAAAAAATAAACTAAAGGGGAAGTGATGCTTGTGCAACTATATCTTTACTTCGTTATTTCACGGTTTCATCTTATCACTATTTACCAGATAAGATATTTTTTCTTGGGGAGCAAGTTGTACTTTTGTGCAGACAAAAGTGCTTGCTACTTCAGGAAGTAGTGAAATCGCTACTCTATGTTCTCAGGATTTACTACTTACCAAAAGAGAAACTTGGCACCATAGTACACTATTTCTCTTTTGGACAGCAATTATACACTTCATCCATGATTTATTTCTGATGGATTTCTGATGAGCATTTATTCTCCTTATATTCAGTAGCTTATATTCTTGTTTCATCATTTCATCAAAATAATAGTATTTATTTCTCTGAAAGTTGTTCGAGAGTGACGGTGTAGTACTGCCCATTCTCCTTACATCGGAATAATAGTTTGGGCGATTGAAGTCTATCTGGTAGGTGGTGTAGCAAAGTGTATTGCTTGCTGGCTGCAATTTCCAAATATCTTGTACTATCTTTCGCACATGGCTTTTCTCAGCTTTCACTTGCGTATAGTTGAGTAGCGTAACTATGTCGTTTAGGCAGAAAGAATACTCTTTAATATTCATCTGCTTCATGATGTCAATGGCAAGTTCTGCCATTTCAATCTCCAACTTGTTACGATTGCTCCTAATAATTCGTTTTAAAGCTGGTGTTTCCGTGAGTTTAGGATTGAACCACATACGGCTTTCTTCTTGGGTACTTAGTGTGCGATGCTGGAGAAAGAATAGGAAGGCAGGTATTTCTTCTTTGAGCTTCTTGAGAAAATCCGTATCATCAGATTGCAGCTTTTCTATTTTTCTCACCCAATAGCGGGTTTCTCCCATGTCTATGATAAGAGGGAGATACTCGTTGTTGGAGCAGAGTACAAATTTGGAAAAGAAAGCTATTTCAGAGCGGTCTTTTCCTTTGGCCTCCACCTTGTAGGTATGTGTGGTACTTAGGTTCTTTAGTCGTTCACTGTCTTCCCTACGGTTAAGCAGCACTTCATCTACTACGATGATGAGCTTTCCTGCCCAGTCGGCATTGAACTGACTGCGGAAGTCTTCATTGGTGTTAAAGGTTACATTGTCCTTAAAAATGGCTTTAAGGAAGTTGAGAAAAGTACTTTTACCAGTATTGCGCTCCTCTGATACCAACAGAAGAATAGGTAATTTCTGAATGGGCTTTAGATAGAGCAGCTGCAAATAATCCATTCCTAACTCGTACTGTTCACCAAATATATGCGATACAAGGGCTTCTATGTGTGAGAATGTTCCTTCTTTGGGCTCATGGTCTATCGGCTCATAGAGATTGAGGAAGTTTGCTACAACTGGTTGATAGTTCACATGGTCTGGCAAGGTACAGAAGCCATTGTACTTAGGTACACTTGCCATAAAGTCCTTGCCATGGTCTTGGCGCAGCGTTTCGTTGTTCCATACGATACGCTTGCGTACAAAGCCACCTCCTAATTTGGGTTGGTCTACCAATTTATATAAGGTGGTACCAACTCGGATATATTCTTCCTTTTCCATAGTATTAGATTTTTGAGGTTGCGTTACCTAAGATTTTCTGCACATCAGACATTCTGTATCTGACCTTGTTCCCTACCTTTATAGGCTTTCAGATAGTTCTTCTTGCCCCAATGCCATAAGGTAGCATCACAGACTCCACATAATTGTTTTACTTCTTCCTTAGAAAGAAAGCGTTCCTTTACGTGATTCTTCAACGATGGTTGTAAGTTCGTCTTTTGCACGGTTAATAAGGTCGTTGGAAAAATGCCAACAAATCCTCACCAGACACCTCTAATCGCACATGTGCGTTAGAGCCTTGAATGATAGATAAAAATATCGGTCATATTTTTTTAGACTCCACCAGCTTGTTTGACTTCCTGTTGTCGGTGGCTTGCAAACAAAAAAAGTCGCCACCTCGGTTGAGATGACGACTGCAAATTTATATCGAAAAAAATGATTGATTTTTCAACGAATTGCAAAAACGCTTAATTCGCTTAAATATTAAACGAATTAAACGAACTGTTATTAGGATAAAAAGGTCTTGAATTCATCTATTGAAGCACGGTCTTCTCCCTTATCCATCAACCTAATTCCTGTTTTTCCAATAGTCTCTGAAAGCTCTTTATAGGCATTTTGAACACCACGAAGTCCCACTAATTGAACGTTGTAATAGTCGGATAATGCTCTATGAAATGGCGCAATATCACATTCGTTAAGTAAGCCCCGTTCTTCCAAAGCAATTTTGAGATAAACAATATCTTTCTCTTTTGGCTTGGTTAATATTCTATTCCTTATCTTAGAAAGCAACTCTTCGTTTGCTTCTGGCTTTAAAAGTTCCTTCAAATTCCTTTCATCCTTTGGTCTGCCACGCTTCTTGTTGATAACATTGTTACTGTTACCATCAGAAGTTTTCGCTTCTTCCAATGCTGATTCAACAATTGTATCTGTGGATAAGGAATGTTTATACAATCTAAATTCCTCCCAATCTTCCTTGGTTCTTTCTCCAGAAGATATACTTTTATGAATAATGTATTTGACCAACAACGACAAAATCCATCTATGAACTCTATTAGTTTTATTATTATGAATAAGGCTCTCACCCTGTTCTACCATACACTCGTAACTTCTGCCATAATACAGCCATGCAAGCATAGCTGGTACAATGGAGTGTTTATCGATGTTATGGAACTCATTCACCAAGTTCTCTGCAAGATTTGAATTAGTCAAGATACCTTCCAAGGAAGAAAAGTCTTTCAGAGTATCGTTAGATATTCTCTTTTTTACAGCATCTTTGTATTTGGGAACTAACCTCACTACTAACATGAACACTTTCTGAAATCCTGCACTATCCTTACGGTTCATTTCTTCAACAAATGAACCATACTCTTTAGGATGTGTATCAAGCCACTCTTTTATTAGGCATTTAAACTCTTCAAATTTATCTGTCATACGGATTTAGTCTAAGATTTTAACCAAGTCTTTCTTCATTTCTTCATCAATATCTCTGTATCGCCTAAAGGCTTTACTTCCCTCTTTGTGTCCTGATAACGCTGAAACCAAATTAGGGTCTTTACTTTCTTGTAGATATTGCCGATAAATGTACGTCTTGCTAAATGGCTACTTGCAACCTCGTACAAGGGTCGCTTCACTTCTTCATGAGTCAATGGATCCAGAATTGTTACTATCCTATCAACTCCAGCTTCCTCGAAGATTCGCTTGATAGCTACATTATATTTCTGCTCGGATATGAATGGGAACAACTTTGCTCCCTTATAGTCATTGTACCGTTCCAATATAGCTTTAGCTTTATTATTCAAAGGAACTCTTACCGTTACAGGATTACCCTCTCTGGTCTTTTTGGGAATATACTCAATAGCTTCATTCACGATGTTTCTTCTCGTCAACCTATATAAGTCACTCACCCTACAACCTATCAAGGTCTGAAAGATAAAGATGTCCCTCTGAATGGTAAGCTGTGGATGTGCGGATAGGTCTGCATCAAATATTTGGTCACGTTCATCCAGTGTAATATAATAAGGTGTACCATAGGTACATTCATCTAATGGGAACTCGTCGAAAGGACGATTTGTTGTTATCTTTCTATCATAACACCAAATAAAGAACGTCCTTATGCGAGAAAATCTATCTATCAAAGTGTTCTTACCTCTTGGTAATGGAACACGCTTCTCTGGAAACGCTTCATATAGCTTGGGATATTTCTCATAATAGATATGCTCATTTTCAAAGAAATCCCACATATCCCTTAAAGTGTTAGAGGTTACATCATCTACATCAAGAATAAAATCACGATGTCCACGCTTTACGGTCTTCACATACATTTCATACCGTGCCAGTGAACGCCTAATAACCTTAAAGTTCTTTACTCGTACTGCTGATAGTTTATGTTCTATCAGAAATTTATCAAAGAGTTCCAAGAGTTTTTGGCTTATTTTCCTGCATCAACTCTTCTTCCGTTTTGTAACGATTAGGATGATGGTACTTGTTGATAATCATTGCCAGCCATTCACTATCTGCTTCTTCTGTATATTGCTCTGTAATTACTGACACAATATCTTGTATACTCTGCGCCAAATGTAATTTATTCTCTTCAGAAATCAGCGCAACACGGTCTTTGTAGCCTTGCTTCTCACTACTCCAATGATTGGGATTAATTACAAGCTCACTTGCAGCCTTAATGTCTTTCTTTCCGTCACGCAAACGAAAAATAGATAGTAGCCATACTATCCGTATCATTCTTTTTGCAGTCTTTCGGATGAATGCAGTAACCTTCATAAATCAATGCTTTTAGTTCTGCTGCAAAGATACATAATTGTTCCCAAATTGTTCCCAATCATCCTAAATTTATTTTTATCACTTTCAACCAAACTAAATTAATTATTACTTTATTGCATTGATTGTTAGTTATTTATATTAAATAATGAGATTTAATAGGATTAAATAAGATGTTCCCGTATTTAATATTTCAAATGCGGGTCTGGGTACTAAAAATCCCTTGTGAATCGATGATTTACAAGGGATTTTTACTTTTTCATTTAAACTTTCCACCAAGATGATTGGGAGCTTGTAGAATTTATACAAAGCAAGGATTAGCTTATGAGGAAAATAATAAGAGCTCGCAAATACGTAATTAATGTGGGTTCCATATTTTATGCCCCAATTTGAGATAAGCAATACTTATTTTTACCTTAAAACAGTTTCAATAACAGCCTCAAAGAAGATTTTCTTTCGTATGTTTATGATTGACAATCAGCTAAGAAAAGAAAAGCTAATCCCCTTGAAACCTTTCAGTATAGTTTGTAGAACTTATGGTTTAGCCGACAATTAGGAACGGCAAGCGTAAAACGTTACATTTGGATTTTTCGTCTTAGAGTATCAGCTATTTCAGTAATACTGATTCATCTTTGAAGCTATGAAATGGTGTCTCTACGTGTAGATACTATTATCTCTACGTGTTGAGACTTGTATCTCTGCTTGTTGAGACAATCGCCTCTACCTGTAGAGACACTAAATATCCGCGTGTCTGTGTCTGGAAAGCTAAACTCAGACTAAGCCTCTCTGCCTTTTCGTGCGCATAGGGTTTTACATATCCCAACGCGGGATAAACAAGGCTTTGTCTTAAGTGCTATATCGTAAAACATTATTCCTTTCGTTCTAAAACAAAGGTCGAAAGGAAACGATGTTTACTATTGAAAGCCGGATGTAAGACCTTGCTTAAACCGAATTGAGGTTTTATCCTTTACGCTGCAAATCTAATAACCTCTTATTTGCCTCTGTTGTCTTGTTGATAGCCCCTAAAGCCAATATATTTTCCAATAGACTTGTAAGCCTATCTATTTGCTATTGTTGCTTTTTCATCGTCAGTCTTCATTCCCAGAAAGGCTGAGGACAAAGACCAAACTGCCTATCCAAAGAGGATATTAAAAAGACTTTCACTTGGTACTTTCTTCTTTTTGTGCCCTTTGTATCATCCAGCCTTCTTGATGTAACAGAATACCATTGACTCCTTGAATCATAGTAAGGTTTTCTTCGTTTATGAAATTCGTCACGCTCATAGTTCTATTTTTATATGATTGATTGTTTACTATTTCCTATCCGGATTTTGTAGATGTTTTGCTAAGTAATACGCAGCTTTACCACACGCTGGTTATAACGACGGAAGAAGTAAGGTACTTTATAAAGCATTCTGAAAATGAAAGGGAAACGCCCATGATCATATTTACTCATATAAAGTTCTTTTTCGAGCCGTATTCGGGGATTCCACGTTTCCATCTCTTTTGTATCTAACAGCGACCATTTGAACTCTACGCTTTTACTTACCTTTCGTAGCGAATCATGCTGTCGAGAACGTCCGACTAAGGAGAAGGCGAGCATATCGAATAATATGGTAGCATTATCAAAGCGGGCACACAGTTCTTGGAAAAATGCTTTTATCTGTTCCGACTCGAAATACATCAACACGCCTTCAATAATAATGAGAACCGGCTTGCCGTGGGATTTTACTATGTCTATCCAACCATAGTCGAACATAGAGGAGACTATGTAGGTGTTCCGTTCACTTTCAGACAACAGTTGGCGGCGCAACTTGATGGCTTCATCAAGATCCAAGTCGTACCAATGCGTCACGGGTGGACATTGCAGCCGTTCGTAGCGCGCATCTATGCCGGCGCCCAGCTGGACAACCACCGCATCAGGATGTTTGTCGAGAAAGTCCCGAATTTCCGTATCAATCAGACTTGCCCTGACACAACATCCTGCTTGTGAGAATTTCGCTTTGCTGAACTTGGAAAAGTCATATTCTATTTTATCTATGATCTCTACCGCTTTTTCATCGTGCAACAAGGCATCTGCCCGTTTAGTCTCTTCGGCCTTTGCCCATAGCGTTATCAGCATAGTCTCAGGCACGTCTGTAAGTTTGTTTTCTATCATACCTCTGTTTTTATTGTCAATGTGAAAGGGAAGCCTTTAAAAGAAGAGGAAATACCGTGGCGTTTGCGTTTTGTATTCCAAATACTCCTTACCATAAGTTTCCGTACAGTAGCGTTCCTCTCCTAAGATAATGAAGTGCGTGGCTGCGATGAACGGAATGAGAACAATAAGCATCCATAGTGAAGCGGAAGCAATACAAGCGCCGAGCATACCTGCGAAAAAGAAAAAGTACATAGGGTTTCGAGACCATCGGTATATACCGTTCTTGATGGGCTTGTTGGCCGGCGCTGCTGCATAACTGTGAAAAGCCGCGATAAAGGCGGCTAAAGAGAGGAGAAATATAACCAAGCAGATGACAAACCACATCGTGCCAAACTTCAGAGGCACGAAGATGGAAAGTATCAACAGGAGGATTTGTAAAACCGTACTCACCAAACCATTTAGCTTATCTTTTGCAGTGTACCATGACGTGTCTACCGCACGTTTACCACCCTCCCTGAATATCGCCATATAGATAAATTGTATCAGTACCATTCCAAAGGAAGGAATTCAGGCGTTGAGCCAGCCGGTTTGCAATGTTGTGAAAAAAGAAAGATCCATAGTTGACAAGTTTATATTCGCATTATTGCCGAGGAGTTATGGCTGGGTCTTAAAAAATATAGTTTCAGAGAGAGAGTGCAAAGGAAAACCACACTTATCCTCTCTGATAAGCAAAGGTACGGAAGGCGAAATGAGTACACAATCCCTAAAAATAGTGATTTTACACAGGTAAGCTTTAGCACTTTGTACAATCTTCCCTGTTTTCAACATCACTTTTGCAAAGTATCTTCTGAAGTATATTTCAGAACACCTCCGAAAGAAAGAGAAGATTATTCTCTTTAACGCCCATAAAACACCAAACACACTCCCCCATTGTATAATAACCCCAATTTGGTTTAAGCTTTATGGAGCCAACAGCGAATATGATGATGCCGAGACGTTGGTTCTTGGAAAAATAGAAAAGCTATTTTCATCCTTTAAGGACTTTACCGCGTAAGGCTCTTAAACTTAGCCCGCCCTAATCAAGGCGGTTTTTTCTATTTCCTTTTCTCCGTCTTGGATGAGTGTGTTCTTATCTTTTCGTTTTACCCTGCTACTATAAATCATCTTTATTGGACTACGCCAATTAAAGTGGGAAAACTATATTTTAATGGTTGCACATCAACAAAATTCCAAGCTTGTAAATAAAATGATACGAGATGGATAAAGAGGACGAAATAAAATATACTCAATTGGTAAATTGTTTATATGTTTATGTATATTTGCCATAACATATTTGATCATGCCGAAGAAAACGTTTTACCTAAATTAATATCGTTACTAATATGAGAAGAAAATCATTATTACTGTGCTTAATGTTTATAAGCATCTTGGGAATGACGGCTCATACCAATGTTGACAACACGGTTCCGCACCGTAAGATTTACGGATTCTTTTTACGCGGGAATTCATTGGGAGGTTATGGATTTGGCGACTTATATCTAGATAATCTCCAAGCCTGTTCACTGACCTATCCTTATAAGCAACCCCTTGGCGTATATGCCGGGGCTTGTGCCAATGGAGTCTATTATGCCTGTGAGTACACTTATAATTCTTATGGGCCGCCCACTGCCGGCGATTTTATCTCCTACGATCTTACCACGGGAGAAAAGAAAGTCATTGGAAAATACGCCGCCGACAACAACCAACTCAGAATCCAGGATATGACCTACGATTATTCGTCAGGCACAATGTATGCTGTGGGCTTCGAAAGTGGAAATTCTATGCTTTATACATTTAATCTTGAAACCGGCGCACGTACTCCGGTTGCTACGTTGGCACAAAAAGGTGTAGGCACACTGGCGGCCGATTTGTCGGGCAATCTGTATACCATAGGGCAAGGCGGCACGCTTATGAAGATTAACAAGGAGACTGGCGAACTGGAGGCGTTATGTGAAACCGAATATCAGGGAATGCTCTCTCACCAGACAATGGAGTTCGATAATACTACCGGAATGCTTATTGGGCATCTTGCACAAATTCCAAGGACGGTGGTAAGAATTCGTATATGATAAGGTTTAATCTGAAGGCTTCGCCCGTAGAGGTAACGGAATTAGGAATGATTGGAGACCAATGCAATCTCTTAGCCATGTATATACCTTTTGTCAAGGCTGGGGAAGATGCGCCGGCATCACTTGCTGATATAACGATAAAGCCTGCCGATAATGGCATGAATAAGGCCGTTATAACCTGGATAAACCCAACGAAGACTTTTGGAGGCAAAGATCTTTCAGACATTAAATCTATATCTGTCATGCGAGACGGCAAACTTATTGCCACGCTTCCTACAAGCGAAATAGGCGGTAGTATGTCTTATGAAGATGCTTCTGTGCCCAATAGCGGAGAGTTTAGATATACGCTATATGCAACGAATAGTGTAGGAGATGGGGAGCATTCCAATAAAAGAGTTTATATAGGTTTTGATGCTCCCGCTAAGCCTAACGATATTGCTGTGCAGATTGGTGAAGGATGCAAGTCGGCTGTAGTTCAATGGGCGAAGCCTCAAGGGGGATTTCACGGTGGTTATTTCACCGATGAAGGACTCACCTACAAAGTTATCCGCTTCCCGGACAGCGTTGTTGTTGGCCAAGAACTGACCGAGACCTCTTTCACTGATAAGTCCATAAATTCTTTAGGACGATACTATTACAAGGTATATGCTTGCAATCCTTATGGAGAAACAGGAGCATATACACAAGCGAGTTATGTGCTTGGTTCAGCCGTTGATGCGCCGATACTTGAAGAATTTAATAATGAAGAGGAATATTTTGGTAGGTGGACTACTGTTGACGGCAACGACGACAACTATAGTTGGGTTTACAACTCTCCTTATGGTGCCTATCAGTTTGGCGATGATATCTCGGCAGCAGAGTATATCGTTAATCCGGGTGTTGCTAATTCGGGAAAAGACGCAGATGAATGGATTATTACGCCGCCCATCAATTTTGAAAAGAGCAAGACTTATGTGGTAAAACTCAAGATGCGTGCTTTATCTGATGAAAAGGTTGTGGTTACCCTTGGCTCCAATAACGCGATAGACAAACAGCAGGCTGTAGATACAATAGTGGTGAAGAATAAAGGTGAGGAAGAGCTCCCTATTCCTATGTCCGAGTACGAAGTGAAGTTACCCGTTAATACGGATGGCGTCAATTGTGTTGGCGTTCATCTCATTTCTCAATATCCACAGTCAAATGTGTCACACCTGCAAATTGGAATGATTTCTATTGAGGAGGGCAACGCCACAGGTATGACGGAAATCTGTAACGGTCAGACCATAGCGTTCTGCGGAAGATCCATTGATTTAGGCACTGATAAGGCTGAAGCTTCACTATACGCTCTTGCCGGATACAAAGTGGCAGAGAGCAGAGGTCACAAGATAAGCCTTGCAGCTGTTCCTTCAGGCATTTATATCCTGAAAGTGAAGCGAGAAGGAAAACTCTCTACCATAAAGATACACGTCAAGGGAGCATAAGCAATCTGTAGGCATTCAAACGAGGCTCATAGAGGAGTGAAAATAATACATCCATTCTGCTATGAGTCTTATTTGTTTTCTTATCGGCAATGTTCAAATTCCCTTATATGAAAGCGCACGAATGTAAAGTTCGTTAAAGCGAAAAGCGTACGCAATTGTTATGACAATGTGTATTATAAAACGCGGACAACGGCATTTACCTCTGACTCTGATAATTGATATTCCGGAATAAATCCTTATTTTGCGATAGTGTAGGCTACATTGAATCTTTCTGTTTTCGTTCAACTACAAATATAAGAACAAATGGGACTTACACACTTTTTTAGGATAGTACCTTTTGGACAGTATCATTATTGATCTTGTACACCGAAACATCAAGCAGGCGCAAAGCCGTATAGACTAAACAAAAGTCTCAAAATGATTTATATAATCGCTTTAGGACTTTTAATTTTCCGTTCAAACTATCTGCTGCTAAAAGAAAGCCGCAGAGCTAATAACAGATCAATTAAAACTCAAAGTGCTTATAAATCTATCAAAATCCTGTTTCCACAAATAACTTTCATTTTCTCGATAACTAATTGTTATTCGAAGAAGATGGGCAGTTAAGAAAAACTTGTATTCTCTTACATAGACACAACCTCCATTGATGGATGGTCTTTTGTATGTTGATACCAAAGCATATTTTCCATCTACTTTAATTCTTGTAAGTGGAAACCATTCTACTTTCTGATCAGAATTTGAGTAACTAAAATACTTAATAACGTCTTTCTTGAAAATTGCATCAATCTCCTTTATGAGACCTTTGAAAAATGGTGCGGACAATAATTCTCTTCCTTTTCAGGATCATTTTTGCTTGAAGAAGGGTAACTATTGAGGATGATAAAGGTTTCCCTTTCCCCCGGTTGGGCCTCAAACTCAGGCCCGACCGGGGGAAATCTTTGCTTACTTGACACATTTGGATATAATAAGCCCGGGTGTTCGATATAGATTAAAGGCTATGCTTTCTAGTATGTTCTGTGTATGCGTCTTGGCAAGGCCTCGATATCGACAACGTCCACCATCAAACCACCGACGGATGCTGCCAAAGGTGCGTTCTATGACACTGCGAATAGGACTTATGGAGCGGTTAAAAAGGTGTTGTGCTTGGCTCAAGGACCGGTTGCGATATGCCTTGTGCATGATACAATCCCGCAAGTGATGCCTGGCTAAAAAGGCTCGGTTCTCCTCCGTTGCATAGCCCTTATCCGCATAGACAGGTGTATCGGCAGGGAGATCCTCTTCTCTCAACAATGGGATCAACTCCTTCAGATCGTTACGATTGGCCGGGGTGGTGATGACTTGCCGAATGATCCCTTCCCTGTTTGTCAACACATGTTTCTTATAACCATATCGATAGACTTTCTTCTTTACCCACCGGGCTTCACCGTCTGTCCCCTTGCGTTCCTGTAAAAGAAACTTATGGTAAGCCTCCTCTTCATCCTTTTCGTCATCACTGCGTGTATCTTCACGATCATCAGCCACAGTGATGCGCAATATCCCATCAGGGCGGTGAGGGCTGTCGACAATGCTCGCATCGATCAGAACTCCTTCCTTGATAGCGATATGATGGGCGCTCAATTGTTTATTGAAAGCTTTCAGTAACTTATCCATGAGTCCGGACTCTGTCAGGGCAGTCCTGAAACGGCTGATCGTACTGTGATCCGGAGAGACGGCTTCCATACTCAGCCCTAGAAATCGAGAAAACGTCAGCGAGTCGTTGACACGCTCTTCCAAGGCACAGTCACTTAATCCATACCAGGTCTGCAAAAGAAGCATTTTGAAAAGCAGGATAACATCATAGGCCGGAGCTCCTGCCGCATTTTGCCGCTTGGTGTACTTCTTGTTGATCAACGTGCGAATAGGACGCCAATCGATAAGCCTGTCGACTTGATTCAAAAATACATTCTGAGCTTTCCTGCATCTCTTCTCTAACATGACGTCTGCAAATGAGACTTCGTCGTTGGTGGATTTTCCTTGTCTTGCCATAATTTGTATCATCTTATAGTGCTAATATACGAAACAATACGTTAATAAACAATTGGATAAGTGGTAAAATAGACTGTTTTATTGTGCAAAGGTCTCTTTATATCAGCAATTGTTAACTTTGCTATATCATTTTGAGCAGGAAAATCCCCATTTAAATCTGCTATTAAAATTCTAGAATACACCGCTGTTGCTTTTGCTACATCTTCTTTATTGTTGGAGTTAAGTCCTTTAGGCTGGAATTTCATTTCTCTATCAGCAGGGGTCTGTCCATACTTTATTGAAAGTTGATCGACGGCTTTGTTAAAAACTTCCCCTGTTCCAGCATCTATTTTCCTTAACTCCAATGTCGGTGGAATTCTAAAAGAACATATATTTCCAAAAGTATATATATCCCAATTCTTCTTGTAGTGTACTGAATAAGTTGACACTTTCTAAATCAAAAAAGGAGTAAAAATTTATGTCTCAGTACAATGAATCAGAGAAAATACTGTTATTACATCAGTATGTAACAAGTGGCTTAACCTTGCATGAGTTCTCTTCTCGTCATGGTATCCCTTTAAGCACTTTCCATCGTATTTATACCGAATATGGCTCACCCGACGTCTCGTCAGTAGCAGATCTTATGAAAAAAGAAGATATCCCCGTTCAGCTCGAAGAGCTACAAGCGCAGTTATTACGCGAGCGCAAGGCTCATGAAAAAGAGATCAAACGTCTTGAAAAAGAATTGGCCGTTGAAAAACTTTATGGTTTGGCCAACAAGACGATGATCGATCTTGCCGAGAAGAAATACAACATCCGTATACGAAAAACTCCGCTGCCAAGTAATCAAGACCTTGTCGCAGGGAGAAGAAAGACAGGAACTAGTAAGTCATCCTGTCAGTTTACTCTGCGGTTATCTTGGCATAAGCAGACAAGGATATTATCGCCATGTGGATCGTTCTTTGGAGTTAGACGTCCTGCGCAGCAGCATCGTATTCTATGCACAGGAGCTTCGCACCTCTTTACCCAAGGCCGGCATACGCATCCTTTACGAGCTATGCCGTCGCAAATATGCAGATAAGTTTACCATCGGGCGCGACCAATGCTATGAGCTCTTCCGCTCTAATGGTCTGTGCCTTCGCCGTCGCAAACGCCCAAGGACGACCAACTCCAATCACCACTACCACATCTATGAAGACCTTCTCAACACAAGGCCCAAGCTACATCCCGCCCGCTTCGGCGAGCTGTGCGTTACGGATATCACCTACGTGGCAACCTCTTCAGGTTGGGCCTATCTCTCTTTGGTAACCGATGCCGCTTCACGTCTGATCGTGGGCTGGTGCCTGCATCCGACCCTTGAGAGACAAGGTCCGATGAAAGCCCTCTCTATGGCCATCGATTTCTACAGAAAGTATAATGTCGAACTCTCACAACTCATACACCACTCCGACCGCGGCGTGCAATACTGCTGCAATGAGTACGTCGACAAACTCAAATCTCTTGGAATACAAATAAGTATGACGCAAACCGGAGACCCATTGCACAATGCTCTGGCCGAGAGGATGAACAATACGCTCAAGAACGGATGGCTCTTCAGTACAGAAGACAAAAGTCTGCAGCAGGTCAGGCGCCTTACAAAGAAAGCCATCGACCTGTACAACACGTTCAGACCGCATCAGAGTCTGCAGATGAGAACGCCAATGGAAGAAGTCGGAAGGTTGACGGCATAACTTCCTTGGTACACATTATTAAGTCAAACAATAAAAGAAGGAGGCAGAAACAACCGCAACAAGAAAAATAAAAGATTAATTTTGCAATTAGAAGACAACTGTCAACTAACTATGTAGTTAAGAAAAGACTGCGACAAGCCTAGCTGGGCTTAGCAAATAAACTTGTCAAAGAAGAATGAAATTAAGAAACCAAAGTTGTCAACTAATTCTAGGACATTACACTGTCCAAACACTTGAAAATTAACAAGCAAAATAAAGATAGCTGCAATAATTGTTTTATTCTTCATGAAAACATCTTTTTGCAAAGATAAAAACTCTCTTTTAATTTGTTGGTTTAGATCCCCCGAAAATCGGGAAAACACATTTCTTGCATAAAGAAAAGAATATATTTTACTTGTCTCTGTTTAACTAATACACGCACCACTTCACCCCTATATCTGAAAAAGCTATATTATATCCTTTGAGAGAGAGAGTAAATCTCTTTTGTTCTTTTCTTGGTAGCCGGGAGAGGCTAAAGAAAATAACTTTGGAGCTTATACATTTTTAAGGGGTAGTATCTAATTCGGCAATAGTCAATCAAAAATCTATGGACAATAGTATAATAGATCCAACAAAGACACTTGGAATATTTGGTTTCTAAATGACTTGTGTTAGTCGTTGATCGTTGCAATAAGGCGTAATGGATAATTGGAGCTGTTCAACCTCGCAAATTATCCATTACGCCTCAAAATAGAAGGAGTTATTACGCAGTTAATATCTTACGTGCGTGAAGCAGGCTTTCTTCCGTAGGTGGTTTAACGTCTGCAAGTGCGTAGGGCATTTCTAATTGCTCCCATTTATAGACGCCTAAGGCATGATAAGGTAGCACTTCTACACGCTCAACATTGCTTAATGTATCAATAAAAGCACGCAGTCCGTATAGAGCCTCGTCGTCATCGTTGATGCCCGGCACTAATACATGTCTAATCCATACCGGCTTTCGGATCTCGGAGAGATAGCGGGCGCAGTCGAGGATATTCTCGTTGCCCCAACCCGTCAGTTGCTTATGGGCTTTGCTATCAATATGCTTGATGTCCAGCAGAAGCAAGTCGGTATACTTCATTAACTCTTCAAAAGCTGAGAAAGCGTCTGCCTCCCTACTGAAAGGTTGGGCAGAAGTATCCAGGCAAGTATTGATGCCTAAGTCCTTGGCTTTGCGAAACAGCTCGGTAAGTGCAGGCATCTGTAGCAATGCTTCACCACCGCTCACCGTGATGCCGCCTTGCTCTCCCCAGTAACTTTGAAAGCGTTGCGCCTGAGCTAAGACCTCATCCACAGAGCGAACTTGTCCGCCTGCTCTGCTCCACGTATCCGGATTATGACAATACTGACACCGCATCGCGCATCCTTTCAAAAAGATCACGAAACGTATTCCAGGCCCATCCACCGAACCGAAAGATTCGATGGAATGGACCTGAGCATACTGTCAGTAGTTTGTAATTTGGAATTGTCTGTTTGATGAATATCCACGTTACATAGAACCATGTGAGCGACGTGCAATAACATCCAACTGCTGTTCGCGTGTAAGGTCGATGAACTTCACCGCATAGCCGCTCACACGGATCGTGAAGTTAGCATACTCTTCCTTCTCGGGGTGTTCCATACAGTCGATCAGCTTATCTACGCCAAAGACATTCACGTTCAAATGGTGCGCGCCACGATTGAAGTAACCATCCATCACACCTACGAGCGTATTAATGCGTTCCTCATCATTGTGACCGAGTGCATCCGGGCTGATTGTTTGCGTGTTGGAAATGCCGTCAAGCGCGTATTCATAAGGAATCTTCGCTGTTGAGTTCAACGATGCCAGCAAACCATTCTGCTCTGCTCCGTAAGATGGGTTTGCACCCGGAGCAAGCGGCGCGCCGGAAGGACGACCGTCGGGCGTATTGCCCGTATTCTTGCCATATACCACGTTAGAAGTGATGGTAAGAATACTTGTCGTCGGCTCAGACTTACGATAAGTATGGTGCTTGCGAATCATACTCATGAAAGTCTTTAACAGCCATACAGCGATTTCATCGGCGCGGTCATCATCATTACCATAGCGCGGGAAGTCGCCTTCTGTCTTATACTCTACCGGGAAGCCGGTCTCGTCACGGATAATATTAACTTTGGCATACTTAATAGCCGAAATAGAGTCAACTACGTGACTGAAGCCTGCAATACCCGTTGCGAAAGTGCGACGCACATCGGTGTCGATCAGTGCAAGTTCGGCCGCCTCATAGAAGTACTTATCGTGCATATAATGGATAAGGTTCAGCGTGTTTACATAAACCCCCGTTAACCATTCCATCATATTTTTGAAGCGCGGCATAAACTCGTCATAAGTTACCACATCGCCTTCGATCGGACGATAAGCCGGACCGCATTGCTCACGCGTCTTAGCATCCACACCGCCACTGATCGCATAGTTCACACACTTTGCGAGATTTGCACGAGCACCGAAGAATTGCATCTCCTTACCGGTCTGTGTAGCCGATACGCAGCAGCAGATCGAGTAATCATCGCCCCAAATAGGACGCATCACGTCGTCATTCTCATATTGTATAGAGCTTGTCGCGATAGAAATCTTTGCCGCATAGTCCTTGAAGGTCTTGGGCAAGCGTGAGCTATACAAGACGGTGAGGTTGGGCTCAGGCGACGGCCCCATATTCTCCAGCGTGTGGAGGAAGCGGAAGTCGGTCTTCGTTACCATTGAACGGCCGTCCATACCTAAACCGGCCACTTCGAGCGTAGCCCATACAGGGTCGCCGGAGAAGAGTTGGTTGTAAGACGGGATGCGGGCAAACTTCACCATACGGAACTTCATCACCAAGTGGTCAATGAGCTCTTGCGCTTCTTTCTCCGTAAGCGTACCTTCTTTGAAGTCGCGCTGAATATAGATGTCGAGGAAAGTAGAAATACGACCTACCGACATCGCCGCGCCGTTTTGCGTTTTGATCGCAGCCAAGTAGCCGAAGTAAAGCCACTGCACAGCTTCGTGCGCATTGTTGGCCGGTTCAGAAATGTCGTAACCATAGATGGCCGCCATCTCTTTCATCTCTTTCAAGGCCTTGATCTGCATAGAGATCTCTTCGCGCAAGCGGATTACTTCTTCCGTCATCGTGCCGTCGCCGCAATTGCGCAGGTCCTTCGCTTTCTCGTTAATCAAGAAATCAACACCATACAGCGCCACGCGACGATAGTCGCCGACGATACGCCCACGCCCATACGTATCAGGAAGACCTGTAAGGATATGGTTGTGTCTGACGAGCTTCATCTCGTCCGTATAAGCATCAAATACGCCGTCATTGTGCGTCTTGCAATACTTCGTAAATATTTCGTGAAGCTTTGCAGAAGGCTCATAGCCATAAGTTGTGCAAGCCTGTTCCGCCATCTTAATACCGCCATAGGGCATAAAGGCGCGCTTCAAAGGCTTATCCGTTTGCAAACCGACAATCTTCTCCTGCTCCTTAGTTCCCTCTCCGATATAGGCAGGGCCATAGGCCGTCATACTGGAAACAATTTCCGTTTCCATATCCAATACGCCACCTTTCGCGCGCTCCTGCTTTTGCAGTTCTTTGAGCATACCCCAAAGTTTGTCCGTTGCTTCAGTTGGAGTTTCGAGGAATGAAGCGTCACCATCATAAGTGGTGTAGTTGTCTTGAATAAACTGGCGCAAGTTGACCTCATCGACCCACTTTGTGCCGGTAAATCCTCTCCATGCTTTTTTCATACTATTTGATTGTTATTATGTAAATTGCTGCATTAAAATGCTTATACGTACGCTTACTGACAAAGCATTACTAATCACGGCGAGCAAAGTTAGGTATAAAAAGGATAAAACCAAGAGCTTGGTTAAATTTATGTTTATATGTAGCGCAAAAAATCAAGATTTGAAAAGTTCAGAAGCGGGGAGCTTCTGTGAATGGATGGTGAGCGATCAAGAGTAGCTTATCGAATGCAGGAGCAATGAACAAGTTTCATCTTCCTCCAATCGCGCCCTCGAAACCCTGCGCTCCTATAGTTTGTCAGACAAGCTGTTTCTTCTCTTTACTCACGCCTCTTCGCCTTGAAGCTTCATGGCAATCCAGCCTTCATCGATGTTTTCACACCCCTTTACCTGCATACGAGGATCCGCTTCACAAGCCTCGCATTGTTCAACGTAGCTTTCCAAAGGGTATTGAAGCGAGAACGCCTCATCATTCTCATCAAAGTATAAGAATGAAATGAAACCTTGTTCAGATACGTCCTTGTCCGAAAGATGTATTTCTCCCGAAGTAGATTTCAAAACTCTTCTCTGCCATTTCCGGATGAAGCTCGTGCTTTATCATATACTTCATTCGCTCAATGGCCACATCGTTAAGCCCCTTCTCCAAGATGACTATTTTCTCTTTCAGTCGCCAGATGCCGGTCACGTGGCGGAAAGTATAATTTTTCACTCTCGGTTCATTCGAAACGTCGATCGGTTTGTAGTTGAAATCGTCAGGCTTAAAGAAATCAAAGAAAAGCAAGAAGCGATGTTTCACATCGTGATACAGTGTCCCGTAAGGTACAACCGTTTGATGGTCGCACTTCGGACAAGTATATAAAAAGACCTCATCGTTGAATACCTTTTCTCTCAATTCAGGATCGAGGTCGACATTCATCGAGTCCCAAATATCAAACATCCCTTTGGCCTTGCAATGGATACATTCAATCTTTTCTTTGTGTACTTTTGACATATCCTTAAAGTTTAAGCTGTGATCTTATCTTACAAATGTGTGTTAGCCTCGTTTGCGCTATTCTGTTCTATGTTGTTAAACGAATAGAAAAAACTTACACCTTCACAAAAATAGATATTTTTCTAATATGTAACTTTGCGCATCAGGGAAAATGAAATTGTCGGTGTGGTGATGGGTGTTTACTCTAATTATTCCCTTTTGTCTTTTTTAGCTACAAAGGTAAGATTAAGAGGTACTTACGCACGACCCTTTGACTGTGCAAAAATAGTCCGCACCTTTTACGCAAAAGGAGCGTACTTTTTGATCAAATAGTCCGTACTTTTTATGTAAAAAGGTACGGACCTTTTCCTGAAAAGTACGTACTATTTTTTGCATACCTAAGTCTTGGAATTGTTGCATCACATTTCTAAGCCATAACCCTCGTTTGTTTTCGTGTAGATAATATCAATAACACTTATACTTACAATTATGATTTATGGGTATATTAGAGTAAGTAGCGACAAGCAAACAATAGAAAATCAAAGATTCGAGATCAATAACTTTTGTGAGCATCAAAATCTTTCAATTGACGATTGGATTGAAGAAACCATTAGCGGCACGAAGAATTACACGAAACGACAGTTGGGCAATCTCTTAAAGAAAGTCAACAAGGACGATATCATTATCTGTAGCGAGTTATCACGCCTTGGTAGAAACCTCTTTATGATTATGGAGATATTGAATCTCTGTATGACTAAGGAATGTCGCGTTTGGACTATCAAAGACAACTATCGTCTTGGTGATGATATTCAAAGCAAAGTACTCGCCTTTGCCTTTGGGTTATCGGCGGAGATCGAGCGAAACCTCATCAGCCAACGCACAAAAGAGGCACTGGCAAGAAAGAAAGCAGAAGGTGTTATCCTTGGTCGCCCGAGAGGTCGCAAAAGTTCCCCTAACAAATACAAACTTTCAGGTAAGGAAGTTCTCATATCTGAACTATTAAAGAACGGCACTTCCCAACGCAAGATAGCCAAGATTTGTAAGGTTGATAGGAATACGCTTGCACGGTTTATTAGGATTAAAGAATTGGCAGAGAACTAATGAGCGATTCTTCGAGGCAGAGATATTAAACGGTATGCTTATGAGTGGGCAGAACTTTGGCTTATAGCAACATTTCCATCACAGCATTATAATATTGATGAATACCCGACTGTCAAGCAATATCTACTTTCTTTCGGTATTGAAAGACTGGAGCAAACTGGCAAAACACATATTGTCAATGGTGAGAAAGTAAAAGCCCGAAAGAGAACCAGCAATAAGTGGTTTGAGACACAAGATAGCATTAGTTATTGGGAGGATTTTTCTAAGCCAAAAATCATCTATCCAAACATGACCAAATATATGCCATTTGTATATGATAATGAAATGTATCTTACAAATCAAAAATGCTTCATTATTACAGGGATGTATGTGGCATATCTTACAGCGTTTTTCAATTCGTCGCTATTCAAGTATTGTTTTAGAGATTCATTCCCAGAATTACAAGGCGGAACGAGAGAGTTGAGCAAAATATTCTTTGACAAAATACCCGTTTATGAAGTTTCCGATGTTCAAAACCTACAATTTCAAGATGCTGTAGAAGATATACAAAAAGAATATACAAAACAAAAAGCACAGAGAATAGACTCTATGCTATTTGATTTGTATAATCTTTCATCAGAAGAAAGGGCAACTATTGGCTTTGTTGAGATTGTTTGACAAATTGTGTAACATATTCTCGTTCAATAGGAGATAGGCAGTATATTGTGAAAACAATGTCGTTTATCTCCTTTTCTATCACATTAGAGCTATTGGTAATTTGGGCAGTAAGTAGAGAGGATAACCGTTCATCATATTGATGATTATAAGGAATACAGGCTGGTTCAATGGCTTGAACACTCACCAATAAATCCCCTGTTCCAGTTTTTGGAGAATCCTTCAACAAATAATGCCCCATTAAAGAATTGAGCACACAACATAAATATTCTATATGCTGACCTGTGGCAAAACATGTACTGTCTAAACCAAGACAGCCCTTGCAGTCATAAGAAAAACGTAATATCGACCCGATTCTTTTCCAAATGATTTTTGGCTTAGAAAAATCCTCCAAATAAGCGCAGTTACGAAGATTATACGGAGTGTCACCTTTATCCGCACGAGTGGAGATCCTGTCCCAATATTGGTCTAAATGCGCCTTTACAGCAAGATAATCATTGATGTCAATGCGTGGGAGTTTATTTCTAATGCCATTGTGGGTGTTGATTAAGAATAATCCATTGTCCACATATCCGTATCTCTTTATATCCCTGCCTCGAAGAATCGGTCGTATAAGTTCAGCCGTTCTTGTCCGCTCGTCATCAGTTTGGCAGTTGGCAAGAATTTCTTCTCGTTTCTTGGTAGAGATTATAAACGCCTCGTTAAATCCAGTCTTGATGCCATAGTTTATTTGGATGTCCCAATCTTTAAGCGGTGTTCCTACTTTCTCTATTTTACGTTTAATACTCTGTTCAATGGGGGATAGGATAACCCAGCTATCAGACGAGCCAAAGTCGCAAACGGAGTTCTGTTGCTGCACAAAATCGCTCGAATAAGTTCAGCCGTTCTTGTCCGCTCGTCATCAGTTTGGCAGTTTGCCAATATCTCATCACGCTTTTCGGTATTGATAATAAACGCCTCATTGCAACCTGTCAGCACACCACGATAGATGTTTATGTCCCAATCCTTCAATGGCGTACCAACGGCCTCTATTTTCTGTTTGATGCTTTGTTCGATAGGTGAAAGAACCACCCAGCTGTCAGACGAGCCAAAGTCGCAAACGGAGTTCTGTTGCTGCACAAAATCGCTCAAATTCTTTGCGCTATCTTTGTTCTGCTTGTTGGTAACAGCGCAGACCGTTTTATGCTGATTACTTGATTTAGAAAACAGCAGGATATTGGTGTCAACCGTAGCACTCTCGAAAATCTTTACTCCTGCAAAGTCAATCAGAAGCATTGGGTTGGTCTTATTGGCAAAGAAGCCTCTTGTTTTCTCACCATATCCTGCACGCATCCATTTGTTAGATGTGATATAACACAGATGACCATTCTTCTTTAGCAACTGCCACCCACGCTCATAGAATAGGCAATAAATGTCGCCTGTACGGGCAAAGGTAGAATAGCCACATCCCTCATACAGCTGAGCCAGTTCACCACCATTATTTTGAAGTTGAATATAAGGTGGGTTGCCAATCACTATGTCAAATCCGTCTGCAATACCGAACATCCACTCAGGGTCAAAGAATGGACTGACAGCATTTTGGTCATAGGGATTCCATGCTGCCAACTGTTTTGCATCTTCTGGGGCAAAATTATCATCGTCCGAAAGTAGTTTTGCCAGTTTCTCACGCACCACCTGATCTTTCTCTCTTAAACGATGTTTAGTAGATGCCGATTTTGCGGAGAAATGCTTATGGCGTATCTCTGCCAACTCATTTTTAGTAGGTTCAATCTCTGGGTTCTCAAAAAGATTTCCTTCTGCAGGTTTCTTTTTCTTTGCAACAAGAGAATTTGCTGATACAAATTTCGTTTCAAGGTTAGGAAGTGTCGGTATGCCGAAGTTAGGCTTTGACGCATCCTTCTCGCAGTCGCATATCAATGAGATGAAGAAACGCAATTTTGTGATTTGTGCAGCAATGCTCTGTATATCACTACCATAAAGACAATTTTCAATGACAGAGAGTTTCAGGTTATAGATATCTTCATTAGGTGAAATTCGCTCCAGTATTTCAACCATTCTGTTTAGCAGTCCCATAGGGAATGCACCAGAGCCACAAGCGGGGTCAAGAATCTTTACAGTCTTTATTTTCTCTGCAAGCTTCTTGTATTCTTCGATTTTCGACTTTTCAAAAGAGAAATCATTACGGAATAATGAGCGGGTAAAATCGTTATCACCCAAATAGGCAATCAGACTTTCATCAACCATATAGTTGACTATTTCACGCGGAGTGTAGAATGAGCCACTTTGATTGCGTGCGGTTTCTTTAGTTTCCGGATTATAAGCCCCAAGAAGATTCTCAAAGACTTTGCCTAACAACTCCGGGTCAAGCGCCACCTGTTGCTCTTCTGGAGAATTCTCTTCTATGGTGAAGTTGTAGCGGTTGAGAATTGATATTAATCCTTTCTCTGGCTCAAAGAATAGATTGTTGGGCACAACGGCACGATGCTTGTAACGCCCATCGGCAAAACGCAACTCATTGCGACTGAAACCGTCAAAATTGTAACATTGTTCAACACCATCAATATGTCGAGTTTTGTCCAGACACTCAAATAAGCCGCCATTCAAGAACGGAATTTCAGCAAACATTTCGATAACTTCCTGCTCGCTAATAGCAAACATTTCCGCATAGCGGTATAATGTCTTTATATCGCGTTTACTTGATGTGGCAAATTTTCTAGTATTTCCGTCCTCATCTTTTATAGCACGATTTAGCGTCCCAAAGAAAAGATTCTGCAAGATAGCATTATAGTAATTACCAATTGATGTACTGTATGGGTCAAAATCCTTTAATATTGTACTCAGAAAATTTATCTCAAATATACGGTCTGGAACAAGGTTCTTTTGTTTGATAAACCAAACGAACATAATGCGAGTAATCATGCGGATGATCTTTGTCTCAATGTCATCTCGGTCATCGTCTTCTGTTGTAGTGTTGTTTGGGAAAGTGATATTTGAAGTTGGTTCTACAGCCCACTGATACCACTCAAACAAATCTTTATAGAACTGTTTTGTGAGTGTCTCAACAGAAAGCTGCTGTAATGTCGCTCAAAGTCAGCTTGCTGTCATGGAGGATTTTGAACTGTTCAATGGCTGTACGACAACCACGCCCTTCACCAAGCAGATAAGTATAACGCTTGGTGTCAGTCGATATTTTCTCGTATTCGCCCTGTTTGTTAAAGCCCCATGTCTCACTAACATAGGAGAAACGCAATACACTCTCATCCTTGCGAAAGCAAAACATAAATGCCCCAGCATAACCCATATTATGCCAGTCTGTAGTAAACATGTCACGTATGCCACGACGGTTGCGTTCTATGTTCACATTATCGGCTAATTCCACTTCGTAAACAGCGATAGACTCACCGTCTGACAAAGATATTTTACCAAGATTAAGCGCTTGTTTTGCCAAACGACTACTAACATGAACTTCTGAAGGACGATTCCAGAAATTCACCTTGTTGTGGAAAATATCGTGAAGGAGTTGTTGCCATGCCGCACGATTATATCTTGATTCTATGACTTCCTTATAATTCATAATGCAATTTTCTATTTATTGGAAACTCTCTGAAAGAATTATTTCAGCATCGGTTTCTTTCTCGTTGAGTAAGGCTTCTTCTGCCATATAATAGGGTGCATACTTTTTTGCCATCTCAATAATCTCTGCCAAAGCCTCGTCATGTGTCATTCGGGTTTTGCCACTTACACGACGCAAGTCTTTCTGCATCCGTTGCAAACGCTTTGCAATATAGGTGATAACACCGCGCTCTGCCAACGTTTTTAGTTGGGCTACCTTCAGATATAGATCGTTGTCATCAATCTCACGCATAAAGTTTGTGAGCAAACTTATTGCTGTACTCACCTGTGCGCCCATATTGCCTTGTGCTTCTCTTGCCGTCTCTTCCTGCTGTATTTCTGTGTCGCGGATAGCACGGAATTTCACCAACGCCTTTTCTACATGCTGATGATGTTCTTTAATTCGCTCCACTGGTTGTTCATCAGGTAAAGCCTTGAAATACCTTAAAGCATCAAGCACAGAAATTTCTTCGGCATTCTCAGAAACGATGAAGAACACCTTCCTGAAATTAGTTTTGAGGAAAACAAGTGTATCGCATGAAAGTGTTACACCATCAACCATACGAGGCTTGCGTCCTGTACGGCTACGCAGAGATAACTTTGCTATACGATTATACTCCCTACGGTTTGTCTGATAGAGTGATCGTAATTCCTCATAATAAGGAATCTCTTGATTGAAATCTTTCTTCTGTTCTTTCAATGCTTCATCAAAGAGTTTGCTCAAACTACGGTCAAGAATTTCATTTTGAGAATAAATCTGATTGTCTTCGCCAAATGTAGAGTGGAACGTCTGAATCTTACTCACAGCAATCTGATTGAGGTTGATTTCCCTATTACCTTCACGAGATGGATAGAACACATAGTTGTATATGTGTTTTGAAACAGAGCCGATACGGTTCACACGCCCGATACGCTGCATTAGTCGAGTAGAATTCCAAGGTGTATCATAATTTACAATAACATTGGAACGATGAAGGTTGACACCTTCAGCTAAGACATCCGTTGTCAGGATGATATTATAATCATTGAGCTTTGTCTTATAATTAGCATCAAAGTTCTCTCTAATTGTCTTGAACTGCTGTCCCCGGTTATCAGACGATATAACTAGAACGTCAGGGCGATTGATTCGGCGTTGCAGATAGTTCACGGTATCAACAGATTCAGAGAATACAACAAGTTTCTGCTCAGGATTGTTTTCTATTTTGAAAAGTTCATGTTTTAGCAGTTCCTTGAACTTAGCAAATTTAGAATCATCGTTATCGGAAATGTCTTGCCATTCGTTGCACATCTGTTCAAGAATAATTTGGTCTGCTTGTAGCATTTCTATGAAATCAGGACGAAAATCATCAGCCTTAAACACAGCGTTCTTTGGATTATTCTTAGCTTTTTCATTCAATCGTTCTTCAATTTCCTCTTCTGTCATTGTTGCCAACATTGTATTGATATCAAGGTCTGGCGCAATGAATACTTTGTTATTGGCAAACATATCGAGCATATTTTGGTTAGCCTGACGGAAATTGTTAATAGAAACTTGAAATGCGTAAAAACTGCTTTCCAGACGCTTAACCAACCCATTCTTTCGGATTCCCGCCAAGCTCCGACTGATTAGTTCAGCATTATCATATAAGCCATTCGATGCATCTTGCTTCAAATAAGCAATAGCTTGATAACGTGCATAGGTTAGTTCCTTGTCAAGAGTCTGCATAGCTCGTTCAAAGAGATTGGCAAGATGCTCATTAAGCTCATATCTACTCTCTATTGGTCGTTCAACCTTTGGAAATCCATTCACATCTTTGTTGTAGCGAGGTACATGTTCAATATCTGTACGGGTACGGCGAACTGTTAGAGGCTTGATTACTCGGTCTCGAACCTTTTCTGCTAATTTCTTAAAGTCCCTAATATCTGCTTCTGGATTATTACGAAGTTTCCTAAACTCAACAATTAAAGGAGCAAAGAAAGCAGTCAGATTACCTACACCATCAATAGTACAATGACGTGGGTCTTGGAACAGCAGAATTTCATTGTAGAGGTCAGCAGGCGTATTGTTCATAGGTGTTGCTGAAATAAGCATCACTTTTTTCTTATAGCCTGAAATGTTGCCTGTTTCTATACGGGGCATCTTGCAAATCTCTTGTAACTGTTCAAAGGCAGAAGTTGTATGGCTACGGAACTTGTGCGCTTCATCCACCAATACAAGGTCGTATTCGTCAGCGTTCCAATAATTATAATTATCTTCGTCAAGAACCTTAGAGAGACTACCATTGCTGATAAATTTTGCATACTTGTCAATTCCAAAGTCCTTGAAGGTCGTTTTCCAATTCTGCTCTACGGCAGGAGGATAGACCACAAGTATTTTGGTGTGGTCACGTCCATTTTCTATTAGGAATTTCTTTGCTATCATGGTAGCAATAACCGTTTTTCCTAGACCAACTACATCGGCAAGGAAAAATCCATCATAGCGAACAAGTTTCTGAAAACCTTCTATAACCGCATCCATCTGATAGTCATATTTGCTGTAACCTTCTGGCATATCAAGAGGATCATCATTGTCTGTTTCCCAATATGCGATCGGAGAAATACTCCATAAGCATTTTGATGTAAAGGTCGTATGGCGAAACTTCACCTTTCAGATATGTACGGTCAATGGAAGTCTTCAAATCATCGGCTGTTATCTCACAACCTTTAGCTTCCTCCCATAACTGTTCAAATTCATCCTTGGCAAATTGAACGTCCTCGTGTTGGGTCATCTTTACATTGAACTCATACTGTCGCTCTTCAGTAATACCAAGACCATTGCCAGACAGATTACTGGAGCCAGTAATCACCATGCCTTGTGTGTACTGGTTAAAATCATCGGGATAGAGTACATATATTTTTGCATGTATCTTCTTTGATGGATGGGCACGTAACTCCAACTTGCCATCAAGAAGGTCTTGAACCATTTGGAACATTCCATCCTCTATTTCCTTCCGATAGTAGGAGCTTTCTATGTCCTTACGAATCTGACGCAGGTAATCTTGTTTTACATCATCCTCTGCGCCAAAAAAAAGTTTGCCTTGTCGAGCGGCTTCCGCAATATACTTATCCACATCTATGCCAATAAGCACTCTTACCTTGTTAATACTATCAAGGAATGGACGAAGGGAAAAATAACCAGATGCTCGTAGAAAGCCCACGACAGCATCAAGATTCCTGATTTGCGGGTTATGCTGCAATACCCCCTCAAATTCTTTCATTAAGGTATTGCCATTCTGATTGGTAAATATGTGTGAGTTGGATTGTTTTACTATATTCATATCTTATTATGTTCATCTATAGATATCCTATGCTAACTTTTCAATATTTAGCAATTTGAGCAAGAGAGTCTATATTCATATTTTGGTATCTTAGAAGTATTTTGTACTATTTCTTTTAGAAAAAACGTCTTTAGAATTTGCCACATTAAAGATGGTGTCAAGATAGAATTGCTTATGATTATAAACGTGGGTAATTCAGGACCTCAAGTTTAAAGCCTTGAAGATCCTTATTTCTAGAATGCCTTACTCCCTTCAAAAGTATATTTACAGAGATGAATGTATTCTTCCCTAGTTTCATAAAGTTGTGGTCGTACCTATATAAATGCAAAGATATGGGCTTGTGTTGAATAAAAAGCTAAAAGATGCTGTCCTATAAAAGTGTGTAAGCTCCAAAGTTCTTATATTTGTAGTGAATTAAAAAATCAAAGAAAGAACAATGAAGCTTACAAGAGAACAAAGATCGGAATTAATTTCCGAAATGGCCTCAAGTGAGGCAGGTTTTAATGAGTTGGTTCGCGTGCTTTTGGATAGTTTTTGCAAGCAGGAGCGCGCCCTCTTTCTCGCGGAACATGCGGGTGAACAAGCCAATGGTTTCCGTCCCCGTCGTTGGCGGGGCCATGGTTGGAGTTTCCAACTTCGCATCCCTCGTACGCGCTCCAATGCTTTTCAACCAATGATTCTTGGAATTTTATCCTCTCAGGAGCGTGAGCGCACGCAGCTTTTTTACGAGTTGTATTCCCGTGGACTTTCCTGTGAAGACATCGCCGCGGTGGGGCGTCGCATATACGGTCACCTTTATAGCAAACAGCAGGTGAGTCATCTGTCCGGGGCTTGTTATGAGGAGATCCAAGAGTGGCTTTCCCGCCGACTTTCTCCTCACTATTTGGCCGTCTACATCGATGCCACGTTCTGTTCCACGCGTCGTGAGGGAGCGTCTCGAAGGAGGCTTACTACACGATGTTGGGCCTACTGCCCGACGGCAGTCGCGAGGTACTCACGGTGGTAAATCACCCCACAGAAGGCGCGATTGCTTGGGAAATGGAGCTACAATCCCTCAAGGAACGCGGTGTGAAAACAAATCGACTTGATTGTGTCCGATGCTTTGAGCGGCATCGAAAAATGCGGTATGTTCGGCTTTCCCCACGGCACTGCACCAACTTTGCATCGTGCATTTCAAACGGAAAGTGTTGAACACCGTTTCCTCGAAAGACAAAGCCGAGGTCGGTGAGGAACTCAAAGCACTCTTTCCCGTGGAGCATACCGAAGTGACGCCTCTTGTGGCCTATGAGAATTTGCGTATCTTTGCGCAGCGTTGGGGCAAAAAGTACCCTGAGCCTTGCCCGTTTGGGCAATGAGCGCAACGCGGCCTATTTTACCTATTTGAGGTTCTCTGAAAGTGTGCGCCGAATGATTTACTCTACTAACTGGGTGGAACGACTGAATAGAAGTTATAAGCGCACCTTGCTTATGCGTGGGGCGATGCCTTCTCCCGCCTCTGTGGTTTATCTATTGGGATCTGTTGCCAAGGAGAAAACAGAAGGGACGTATGCAAGACGGCTACCGTATTTTTGGGGAGTGGAAAATCAGGTAAAATGGCAAAAGAAATATCAACATTACTAAATTTCCCTCCTGCTTGGGGAACCCAAGCAGGAGGGAAAGGACGAGGAGAATCTTACACACTTTTTCAGACATTACCAGCTAAAACCAGCTTTAATATCGCAGAGAGCAGATTTTAGAATGATTTGTGTATAGACATTATATCATATTCACGTTAAAATGAATTGGTGTGGTTTGAGGAATTGTATTCGCGAGATTGTTTCTTTGTTGAGGTTCTGTTGTAGGGTGGTTTAAGGGCTTAATACTGTTTTGGAAAAACCAATAGATATGTAGTCCTTGAGAAACAAATTGGCTGGGTAAGTTAATCGTAATAAAAGGGTATTCCACAACAAAAAACAGAATGCCCCATAAAGGAGCATTCTGTCTATCTATTAGTAGGTATGCTAAGTGGGATACGTGCCGATATATTGTGGCGGTTTGTCCACTTTTGTACACACTGGTCCTCTGTTTACATCTGCATTATTTTACGATCACTTTATACGATGATTGATCTATCCTTACGATATAAACGCCGGCCGGAACTTGTAGAGCAAATTTCTCTTTGCCCGAAGTCGTATATATCTTCGTTCCTGAAAGCGTATAAAGGCTTACTTGCTGCCCATTGAGCCCCTTCACGATAATCTGTCCGTCCGCCGATCTGACGCTGACGGAGGTGTTTCCGTCGGCAATGTTTTCTACAGAAGAGGTGGCAGAATGCTGGTAGACATTGGAAAAGTCTGATTCGCCTTGTGCATATACTGCTGTGACGAAATAATTGTACGTTTTGTCTTCTTCAATGTTATTGTCAACAAAGTAAGGGTATTAAGCAGTGCCTCGTTGCGCTTCTCTCCATCACGATATATATTGTATCCTTGCAGGTCAAGCGTTACTTGTTGCGTCCCAGCCTTTACGTATCTAATATCGTCAATCATAAGTGCACTGTTGGCCTTTTTAGAGTGAATGGCAAAGTATTTCGCGCCCTTAGGCAGGTCGAACTTGTATTCCGCCCACTGCGTGGGGATATCGCTCACTTGCTTCAACAATTTGAAACTCTCTGCCTGCTTATCCGTCTCAGAATAGAGGATTTCCATAGATTCAAGTCCACTCCTTTCGTAGTTGAGGCTCTTCGCACACACAGAAATGGTTTGGGCCTCGGCGTGAAGTTCCGGAGAAATGAGCCAATCGTCGTTTCCCCCCTCCTGAACTATAGACGGAAATTAGTATTTTCTTGCCTGACGCACTGCTCCAGCCATCATCTTCCGTTCCTATGATCTGCGAAAGATCAATTAGCTGAAAAGCCATAGGTCCGGCGCAATTCTCATAGTCTATCCACCTTCCGTCGGAAGTACGGAACTGCATCGTGTATTCTTTTGCATCAGCGTCTATCATACTCCATTCTCCAAGATCCGAGACCGTGAATGATGGATAGTCCTCAAACGATTCAAAGGTAGTTTCGTAATAAGGCTTGTCAAGTCGGGAGCTTTCCACGAGAGTTTGACATTGGTGCCGTTTTTCATACCGGTCAGTTCTGTAGGAGCCGGATAAGATAAAGGCGCAACTGCAAACTTGCCCGTCTTGCTGTTGTTGGATAAGTTTTGATCACCTTGACAATTCACAACGGCTGTCACTGTCATTTCATACAGGTCCTTAGCCTGCGGTATGACTATTAGGTTTACCTTTTGTGTTCCCGCCGGTTCTATTCCTGCACCATTTGAAGAGGCTATCAGCTTGTTGTCCTTATCATATAACTCTACGGTAAAGGCATCGACTTTCTCTGTTCCCTGATTTGACACCGTAATCACAACTTCGCCTTGCTCGCCTACGCGAATGCGTTGCGGGACGTTTATTTCAGTAATGCCAAGGTTGCGCTTCAGATCATCAAACACCGATAAGTTGTCCATATCAATCTTGCTCCTCACCGGCAAGTTAAATGCTTGAAGGCCTATTTGTATAAACTCCTCGTTGCGATATTCTCCTAAATCTATCACATAATTCTGCCACTCGTCAGGGTTCTCATTGAGTTTGATTTCTCTCATCTGATGTTCCTTCCTATCGGCAGAATAAATGACTAACTTCAAAGACTCGTCAATAGCCGTATGGCGCAACCAGAACGAAAGTTTTGGATGAACCGTCTTGCCTATAGCTATCTTTGGTGACAAAAGTTCTGTCTTTCCATTATCCGGCATATAGGGTACAAGTGAGATGATGCCCTTGTCGCCATCTTGAGAATCCTCGGCACTGGTCATACGGGCAGACCAACTCACGCCTTCCTTATCTGCGTTGTTTCCCCAGCCTTTTGCACCTTTACCATTGACAAAAGATTCCTTAAACGGAACATCATAAGGAGCTCCTACAGTCAGGAATGGAGAAATAACACCTTGGCCCATCCCGGCTTCTGATAAAGCAACGACTTCATAGCCCACGAAGAATTGGTCTGCGCCCAAGTCGTTTATACTGTCAGTCACGTGAAGAGAAGATGCTGGCTTTCCCCCCAACAAGAAGCGAACCATTGCGCTTTACGTGATAGGTGAGCTTTGAGACATCTATATACCCATCGTGCACACCTTTAGTGGGAGCATCCCACGATACTTCTACAATGGCATTTCCTACTTCTTTCAACCGTATGTTGGAAACTTTTCCCGGAACATCCTGGCCTACGTACACCGTCGCGATAATATCATCGCCTGCTTCTTCTGTGTTATAGGCAACTACCCGATAAGTGTTTTCCTTGAATGCCGGCTCATTATCCGCAAACTCCAAGGAGGCGCCGGGCTTGACGCTTGTGAAGGTCTTAATTTTCTTTTCGCCATTCTCCGTTAGGCGGAACAATTCCACGCGGTCTATAGCTGTGAGTTGACTGCCGCCAATCGTTTTTACCGGAGCCTTGAACGAGACGAAGACTTTCTGTGCTCCCTTTTCTCCGGCAACAAGCTTCAGGTCAGATACGGAAGCAGGCGCATCAATCGATGATATTCTTTCCACACAAATCTGATTGAGCGTGACGGGCGCTCCAAGCTCCCCTGTCGTATGGAAACCGAAATAGCGGTCTCCGTCATTATCCACCATAAACTTCTGCTCTACCAGTTTGTCCATAAAGTCTGTCTTGAACTCGGTCGTCGGCACCAGTTGTTGCTTCATACTTTCAGTGTCGGGCAAACTGCCGGCAAATACAGACAATTGATGTACATTTGCTGAAAGGCATCGAACATTGAACGAGAGTTTATAGTAGCCGCGCTTTTCTAATTTCACCGGTGGCGAGATGAGCCAGTCATCTCCTTTTTTAATACCGGAATATTCTACATAGTTACCATATATATTGTAGCCCCAAGTGATCCCATCCTTATTGCAGTCTTCTACGGTATATCTTTCAAAACTTTCTTGTGTCGCAAATGATTCTTTGTAAGGAGTTTCATAGCTTGGCCCCATAATAACCTTGTTGGATAGCGTTTCTTCGCCTTGCTTGCCGTTAGTTGTCGGCATAATTATATACCAATATTTCACAAGTTCTGTTAGAGCGATGTTGTCAGTGAGCGTCGTTTCCTTAAAGTTTTCATGCAATGTTACTTGATCGGGATAACGCACAATTTTGTATGTAATTGTAGACGGGTCAACATAGCCTTTATGTTTACCTTCTGTTGAAGCGCTCCAGGAGAGCCTTACTCGTTCCGGAGTTTCCTTATGTAGTTTTACGCCTGTTACAGCAGCGGGGGCATCTTGTCCGGCCCACATCACCTTTACGGCTCGGTCGCTTTCTTCGCCGGCAGCATTGGTCGTGACAAGCACCAACTTTTTGTTTCCCTCGGTGAGCGTCATATCTATAACAACCTGCGAGCCTGCAACAGCCTTCCCTTCATACACTTTATCGTTTACCATTAGTTTATAGGCAAGCTTACCCGCTATGGCTGCCCCACCTTTGGTCTTTGATGGCATATTGAAAACGACTTTACCGGTAAGCGAACCACCGTCAAACTGCAGCATAATATCGTCTATCATTGCAGGGGCCGTAACTTTGGCTACAATTGGGATAAAAAGACCTACGATTTCTTCTACATTTTCAAAGGCATATATTTGCTTCGCCTTACCCGTAGAGAGATCCACCTCTTGTAGGCCTGAACCTTCTTGCGTCATAGACGTCCAAAAGCACTTGCCGGTATTAGGATCGACTGTTGCCGACTGTACAAAGAAGGGCATAATGCCGGTTGCGCCTACTTTCTCCGTTTTAGCCGTCTGTTTGTCTAATTTATAGAGAATGCCGTCTTGCCCAATGATCATAAGCTGTCCTTCTCTGTCACAGAACAATGCCGAAGGAAGCACATCCATATTGGCAATAGTCTGCTGTTTGCCCTTTTCGTCTATCGTTCCCAGCATAACAGTTTGACCTTTCGTAAAACAACCGTAGACTTTCTTTGAGACAGGGTCGTAGGTAAGATCTACGGCAGGGTTCTCTACCGGATTGTCAACCAACAATTCCCAAGTGTCTGCATCATAAATATACAGTCTTCGATTTTGCGGATCGTCGGCATTGATGGAGAAGAACCTATGTTCAGCCAAGGTTCCTCCGCCCAATGCCTTAAGGCCGTTTTCCAGCTTTATCGGCGTAAAGCCTGGTTTTGCTGTTGTAAAGGAGAACAAGCCTGCACCGTGCTTATCCGAAGCCATACAGCCATAAAGGGTTGTGTACTCGCTCTGCGCATACGCATTGCCAATGTGAAGCAGACACATCAGAGACCATGCCATAAAGACTTTCACGCTTTGCCTTAAATGTCGTTTCATATTAGTTAAAGTTTTAATGAGGTGAATTTTTTATTGCTTATCGTGTCATTCCAGAAACTCCAACTGTAAGAACACGACTACGGTTATTTATTTAACTTATCGATTAGAATAACATAAGTTAGACATAGGATTGAAAAAATGTGCAACCAAGCCGGAAGGGTTGGGGATTATTCCCGGTAATAATACTGCACGGATATATAAGTTTTGCACTGAAGAACCATGAGGTATAAATTTCAGGATTAGTTTCATAAGTTCACTGCTGTCCAAAGAAAGGCACATCGATCAAAAGCACAGTCAGATACTGATCAGTCGGGCAAGAGATCGGTGCCAAAAAGAGCCTTCAAAACTTAACGTCTATGACATCGTTTATGCCTCTTGAGTGTAACGCTATCAGGCTCTTCCTCCAACTGCGTACGCGAGAAAGTATTTAATAGTTCATGCTTTCGAGTGTATTGATTTCTGCTTCCAAATTTACACTTAAAAATTGATTCTACTCAATATTTTCTTTGAAATCTCACTTTATCAAGAACTTTACGTAAATACTATTAAACCCAATTAAAGATAAGCAATGCCTGTTTTTACCTTAAAACAGTTTCAACAAAAACTAAAGAGGATAGTCTTTCGTGTGTTTATGGTTGATAATCAATTAAGTTAAGAAAAGACAACCCTCATGAAACAGCAAGTGAAATTACTGAATGTTATCATTTGGCCGACCACGAGGAGCTGCAAGCATAAAGCCTTGCCTTTCTATTTTCCGTCATTTTGTAAATTGCTGATCTGTAATGCATTTTCATTTTCAAGGCTATCAAATAGTGTCTCTGCACGCTGGGAATAAAATTCCTATACGACGAAATAAAATTCTCCGCCTTGGAAAAAAAATTCCAAGCTTTGGAACAAATATAATGTCCTAGAATTAGTTGACAACTTTGGTTTCTTAATTTCATTCTTCTTTGACAAGTTTATTTGCTAAGCCCAGCTAGGCTTGTCGCAGTCTTTTCTTAACTACATAGTTAGTTGACAGTTGTCTTCTAATTGCAAAATTAATCTTTTATTTTCTTGTTGCGGTTGTTTCTGCCTCCTTCTTTTATTGTTTGACTTAATAATGTGTACCAAGGAAGTTATGCCGTCAACCTTCCGACTTCTTCCATTGGCGTTCTCATCTGCAGACTCTGATGCGGTCTGAACGTGTTGTACAGGTCGATGGCTTTCTTTGTAAGGCGCCTGACCTGCTGCAGACTTTTGTCTTCTGTACTGAAGAGCCATCCGTTCTTGAGCGTATTGTTCATCCTCTCGGCCAGAGCATTGTGCAATGGGTCTCCGGTTTGCGTCATACTTATTTGTATTCCAAGAGATTTGAGTTTGTCGACGTACTCATTGCAGCAGTATTGCACGCCGCGGTCGGAGTGGTGTATGAGTTGTGAGAGTTCGACATTATACTTTCTGTAGAAATCGATGGCCATAGAGAGGGCTTTCATCGGACCTTGTCTCTCAAGGGTCGGATGCAGGCACCAGCCCACGATCAGACGTGAAGCGGCATCGGTTACCAAAGAGAGATAGGCCCAACCTGAAGAGGTTGCCACGTAGGTGATATCCGTAACGCACAGCTCGCCGAAGCGGGCGGGATGTAGCTTGGGCCTTGTGTTGAGAAGGTCTTCATAGATGTGGTAGTGGTGATTGGAGTTGGTCGTCCTTGGGCGTTTGCGACGGCGAAGGCACAGACCATTAGAGCGGAAGAGCTCATAGCATTGGTCGCGCCCGATGGTAAACTTATCTGCATATTTGCGACGGCATAGCTCGTAAAGGATGCGTATGCCGGCCTTGGGTAAAGAGGTGCGAAGCTCCTGTGCATAGAATACGATGCTGCTGCGCAGGACGTCTAACTCCAAAGAACGATCCACATGGCGATAATATCCTTGTCTGCTTATGCCAAGATAACCGCAGAGTAAACTGACAGGATGACTTACTAGTTCCTGTCTTTCTTCTCCCTGCGACAAGGTCTTGATTACTTGGCAGCGGAGTTTTTTCGTATACGGATGTTGTATTTCTTCTCGGCAAGATCGATCATCGTCTTGTTGGCCAAACCATAAAGTTTTTCAACGGCCAATTCTTTTTCAAGACGTTTGATCTCTTTTTCATGAGCCTTGCGCTCGCGTAATAACTGCGCTTGTAGCTCTTCGAGCTGAACGGGGATATCTTCTTTTTTCATAAGATCTGCTACTGACGAGACGTCGGGTGAGCCATATTCGGTATAAATACGATGGAAAGTGCTTAAAGGGATACCGTGACGAGAAGAGAACTCTTGCAAGGTTAAGCCACTTGTTACATACTGATGTAATAACAGTATTTTCTCTGATTCATTGTAATGAGACATAAATTTTACTCCTTTTTTGATTGAGAAAGTGTCAACTTATTCAGTACACTACAACGCCTTAATGCCTACAAGGACGGAGTCTTGAAAGGATATATGGGCGATGACTCCCAAACTTTATTTGAAGAACTATGAATTTGAAAGAAGAAATCTTGCAGAAGACCAACCGTGGATTGGAGGTATTTTATTTCTACATGCCGATTGAGTTCGTGCCGAAACGTAATTTCCGCAACCCCTTGTACGATGACAAGCGTGCATCTTGCAATATCTACTTTGACACCCAATCACAGTGCTATCGCATGAAAGATTTTGGGAACGAGGCATATTCCGGAGATTGTTTTTGGTTCACTGCCGCGATTCTGGGCTTTGATGTGCGAACGGAATTCATAAAGGTGCTGGCATCTATCATACACGACTTGGGGCTAAACATTCCCATCAAAGAAAGGAAAACTTCAGAACAAAGAAGATGTTTTACAAGAACATCTACAGCGTCCCTCGTCAAGCACAAGTCTGCCGACTCCAAATCGTCAGAAAGCAGAAGATGGTTTCATATTCATGAACAACCTTTCAGTGCAGAAGAAAAGGACTTTTGGTTACGGTATGGAATAACGGACAGAATCCTGATGCGATACCATGTGAAGTCGTTGTTTCGCTATGAAGCCGTTTCCAACCAAGGGAAGCCTTATACGCTGACTTCCACGAAAGAAGAACCGATGTTCTGCTACATGATGGGAGATTTCGTAAAAATATATCGTCCTAACAGCAAACTACGTTTTCTCTACGGAGGAGAGAAACAGGAAGATTACGTTTTCGGCTTCGAGCAACTTCCCAACAAAGGAGATATACTTTTCATCACGGGAGGAGAGAAAGACGTGCTGTCGCTCTCCGCCCATCGCTTCAATGCCATCTGCTTTAACAGTGAAACCGCCTCAATACCGGAAAATGTCATTGAAAGCCTGCAACTGCGCTTCAGGCATATCATCCTGCTCTATGACATGGATGAAACGGGATTGCGAGAGGCTCAACGACAAGCGGAGTTGCTGGCGAAGTATAACGTGTTGCATTTGGCTTTGCCTCTTGAAGGAACAAAGAATGAAAAAGACATTTCAGACTTCTTCGCCTTGGGACATACGGAAAACGAGTTGCGAGACTTACTCACAGACAAACTTTCGGGAATGTACACACAAACGATTATGATGCTGCGTTCTTGTGAGATCAATTACGACAACCCTCCTGATGCTTCCAGAGCGATTATTGCGGTTAATGGAGTGCCGATTGGCACGCAGGACAATTTGTTTTGTATCACCGGTGGCGAAGGAACAGGAAAGAGCAACTATGTCGGAGCTATTCTTTCCGGAGCATTGGTGAAGGAACGAATGCAGTCGGAGAAGACTTTGGGTCTGGAGATTGCTCCTAATTCCAAAGCTTGGGCGGTGTTACATTATGACACGGAGCAGTCTGAAGCACAGTTGCACAAAAACTTAGCAAGACATTGCGCAGGGCATCTATGACAGCTGTTCCGGAGTTTTATCATTCTCTGTACCTTGCCTCACTTTCCCGAAAGGACCGATTGAAACTTATCCGTGAGAGTATGGATTTGTTCCATCATAAACATGGTGGCATTCACCTTGTGGTAATCGATGGCATTGCCGACTTGATACGCTCTGCCAATGATGAAACGGAAAGCATTGCCATCGTGGACGAACTTTACCGCTTGGCAGGCATCTACAATACCTGCATCATCTGCGTGCTGCATTTTGTACCGAACGGTATCAAACTCCGCGGGCATATCGGCTCCGAACTACAGCGCAAGGCTGCGGGTATTCTCTCCATAGAGAAAGACGACAATCCCGAATACTCTGTGGTAAAGACTCTGAAAGTTCGTGATGGAAGTCCGTTGGATGTACCTATGATGCTTTTTGGATGGGATAAGTCTGTCGATATGCACGTTTACCGTGGCGAGAAGTCGAAAGAAGATAAGGAGAAACGTAAAACGGGAGAACTGATTGCCGTGGTCAGAGAGGCATTCCGGAACACGTTCAAGCTCTCATACCAAGATCTTTGTGAAGCATTGATGCGGGAAATGGAAATCAAAGACCGAACGGCAAAGAAGTACATCGCCTATATGAAAGAACAACGCATCTTGGCACAAGACACCAATGGAAACTATCAAAAGGGAGAACTATGTCGTACCTAGAACATCATACCGAAGATAGTTGGCAAAAACGCCTTTTCGATAAATTGATGAGTGTCGAGGACAAACTTGACCAATTGCTTGTTCTGCAAGATAAGTCTATTGACACGACTGTTCGTCCACCTCTCAAAGCCGATTATTTGGACATTATAGATGTGTCGAAACTGCTGAAAGTGGAGCAAAAGACCATCTACAACTGGGTCTGGGCTGGGAAAATTCCCTATCTCAAGGCCAATGGTCGATTGCTTTTCCTTCGGGAAGAGATCGATGAAATGGTACAAAAGCGTGAAGAATGGTAGTATGTTCCCATCAACCAAAAGATTAAGTATGGATTTTCCTTCTCATATTTTTGGGTTTACGCAGAAAAGGTATTACCTTTGCTGTCGCGAATTACATATTGTTTCGCGACAAGAAACAAGCATAAGTATGAGTGAAAGCATTGAGAATAAAATACTTGATAAATCAAAGAAGTGCGGACGTGGATCTGTTTTCTTCGTGGGCGACTTCGTTTCGTATGGCAATCGAAATGCTGTCAATAAGGCATTGGAACGTCTTACAGAAAAAGGACAGATGCTTAGGGTAGCACGTGGCATTTACTGCTATCCCAAAATAGAGAAAGTTTATGGACTTGGTACAGTGCCTCCATCGCTTGAGGACATTGCCAAAGCAATGGCAAAAAGAGATGGCGCAAGAATAGTCCCGACAGGACTTTACGCCCAATATCAATTGGGACTGACGCAACAAGTGCCGATGAACGTTGTTTTCTTAACCGATGGAGCCTCACGTACCATAAATCTTGGTGAGGGAAAAAATATCAAGTTTAAGCATGCCTCTCCCAGATATTTCGCAATTCGCAGTCAATTGGCACTTCTACTGACAATGGCTCTTAAAGACCGGGAAACAGAAAATCTGTCAGAAGAACAGATTGCTGTCATCAAGACAAAGTTAAATGAAAATCCTCACCTTCAGGTTGCCGACCTCAAACTAATGACCTCGAAGGTAAGGGAGTTTATAGTTGGTCTGTATGAATAAGTTTTTAGAACTATCAGATTCACAAAGGAAAAACGTTTATGAATCAATTGCATACAAGGTCGGGTTGCCTGCCCAAGTGATCGAGAAAGACTTTTGGGTAACTGTTATCTTGCAGGCTGTTTTTGCACTGCCTATTTCCAGACATTTTGTTTTCAAGGGCGGTACCAGCCTGAGCAAGGGGTGGAAACTCATCGAGCGGTTCTCAGAGGATATAGACCTTGCTGTTAATCCCGTATTTATCGGTGCGTCAGAAGGAGAACTCACGAAAAAGCAAATCAAGAAATTGCGAAAAGCATCTTCGCTTTTCGTTTTGGAAGAACTGACACCGATGATTTCCGAAGAACTGCGGAGACAAGGCTTGCATCCGTATGTTACGGTCGATGCCCAACCCAAGGGAGATGGAGACAACACCTATCCGGAACCGCGTCAGATTTATCTTCACTATAAATCTCTCTTTGACAAGGAACTTACATACCTTCGTGCAGACGTTGTATTGGAGGTTAGTGCGCGTTCTTTGTTGGAACCGACAGAATCTATACAGATTACGAGTATTCTTGGAGAGCATCTTCCCTTTACTCCATTGGTAAACAGTGCCATTCATACTGCTATTCCGGCAAAGACATTCCTTGAAAAGGCATTCTTGCTTCACGAGTTATTCTCTGTTCCCGGACGTGGAATAACAGCCGATCGCAAAAGCCGGCACCTTTATGACCTATACGTCATGATGAATAGGGATTTTGCAAAGGAAGCAATAGTGGATGATGTTTTGTGGGAATCTATTCGCCATCATCGGGAAATTTACACTTCCGTGAGGGATGTAGATTATACACCTGATGTCCGCAAACGTCTGCAACTTGTTCCCCGAAAAGACATCCTTGATGCGTGGAAGGATGATTATGAAGCTATGAAAGAGGCTATGATCTATGGTTCAAAGCCCTCGTTTGAAGAATTGCTGGAAGCCATATCCGAACTTCAGGAAAAGTTCAGAATAAGACATTAGAATGTAGCCTTATAAACGGCTAAACTGCGTATGTATAATTATTGGCAGTTGGCAGAAGCGTCGAGCAGGTTTTCTTGCTCGACGCTTTTTTTATCGCCATTTTGGTTTAGAGATAATCACCCGACCCATCACGTCATGGCTTTCCGACCTTTCCTTTGGTGCATGTGTGGGAGATTGAGGTATTTCGTTGTGTGAGGGAGACTTTCCTATAGGTTCTTGTTTAATTTCCTGTGATAAACCGTTTTGTTCACTTTCCGTTTCCTCTCGTTCCTCCTCCGGCGGAGCAAGGGTAAAGGCAATCCGCCTATCCAGCTCAGCCGCCTCACCTTTGAGTGCACGAAGCTCTTCTTCTTTCTTCCAAGAACTGTTGGCAATGACGGTGTAAACATCTTTATTGGCTGCGACCTTTGCCATCTCCTTTTCGTGTGACTCTATCACCTTGGGGATACGCTCCAAGGCATTGATAAAATTCTGACAGGCAAGTTTAGGGTCCGAAGCCAATTTGCCGTTATTATAGGTATAGTAGATACTCTCATGCCCTTTCACAAAAAAGCGATTTACAGAGCAATCAAATAGGTCTTTGGAAGTACTCTCCGTCTTGACCATGATGGAAAAACCATAAATCTCACCGATTTTGTTGTATTCTCCCTTGGTGCGTGCCTTCTCGTCTATCTCCTGCAGGCGGGCAGCAATGACCTTGATGTCGGAACTGTCCTCCACACCTTTGACGGTCAGTTTATTGACAGGCAGCCCCTCTGTATCACGCTCCACACGCTGCTCAAAGAGAGCCAAGTCAGCTTTAGCTTCCTTAATCTTGTCCGAATGGAAGGACACGGAGCTCTCAATCTCTGCCAACTTCCCCGTTGCTGCATCACGTTCACGGAGGAAGTTCTTACGTTCTGATTCTAAGGTGGTAATCTTCTTGTCAAGTCTTGCTTTTTCCAAAAGGTCGGTGTTGCCTGAAAGTACGGCTACATACTCGGAAAGTTCATTCCGCTGTCCTCGTCCATACTTCCCTCATCAATGGTACGGCTACCAAGCGTATTTGTCTTTAGCTGATTAATGAAGAGCTGCTTGTTGTGCAGCAGATTAAACTTGTAGCTATCCAAGGAACGTTCCACGGCATAGATAATCACATCAACTTTGTTGTCGGCAAATTCTTTGGCGATAAGGTTTCCCTTGCGCACAGCTCGTCCGTTACGCTGCTCTAAGTCCGAAGGTCGCCAAGGCGTGTCCAAATGATGGATTGCTACCGCACGTTGCTGTGCATTTACACCTGTTCCCAACATAGAGGTAGAACCGAAGATAATGCGAATGTCACCACGGTTCATGGCATCTACCATCGCCTTCTTTGCTTTCTCGTTCTTGCATTCCTGAATGAAGCGTATTTCATAGGAAGGGATATGATAGTCTTCCACCAACTTTCTCTTGATTTCCGAATAGACATTGAAGTCTCCGCCGGGCTTATAAGTACCTAAATCAGAGAAAACGAACTGCGTCCCTTTCTGTGCATTATACTTCTGATAGTAGTCGTTGAGCAACTTCGCGCAATGGCTCGCCTTGTTGTCGATATGGTCTGAGTATCCATTTTCATCAATCATGCGTAAATCCAAGCTCATCTTTCTGGCGTAGTCTGTTGCAATCAGCATCTTTGCTCTTTCCTCGCTCTCACTCAGTGGCGCTCGTCCTAAGATCGTGGCATCCCCTTTCTTGGCAAACTCCATCAGCTTGCCGATAAATACTTCCTGCTCTGGCGTTGGCGGAATGTTGTGCAGTATCTCATTCTTTTCTGGACGGTCGATGCCATTGAGCTATTGAGAGGGTCTTGTCCGCTGAAAAGCCGTGGCATCTGTTGGCTTCTTTCTGCAAGGCAGTAAGGTCGTACAAGAGGGGTGGCAACGTATGTCCCACCTTTCTTGTGACCGATTCTATCGTAAGCCGGCTCTGACTGCGGAGCGCAGCGAGAGCAGTCTGTGCCGATGATTCACTCTCGTAGTCGATAACACCAATGGCTTTCAGCGACATGCCCTCTTTCTCTGTGAAAGCAGAAAGTTTCCAATAGGGTGCGGAAGAAAAATCACGGTTCTCTATGTACCGACGGCAGACCATAGCCAGTGTCGGGGTCTGCACCCGTCCCAAAGGAATAACCGCCCCTGCGGGCAATGGACAGGGCACGGCTGGCATTGATGCCCACGAGCCAGTCGGCTTCTGCTCTCGCGTGAGCAGAGTGATACAAGTTCTCGTAGTTGTTGCCTGACTTGAGATTTGCCATGCCCTCACGGATAGCTTTGTCCGTGAGCGAGGAAATCCAAAGGCGGTAGAAAGGCTTTCGGCAACCCAGATGTGCATAAATCCATCTGAATATCAGTTCACCCTCCCTGCCTGCATCAGTGGCTACGATGATACGGTCAGCTCTGTCGAAGCAACTTCGGATGATTTTGAGCCGCTTTAATGCCGCTGGGTCGGATATATACTCCTTGTCCTTGCGCACTTGGCGGACGATCAATTGGAAAGGATTGGGACGGATGGGCAGGTCTTCCGCTTTATAGGCTGTAAAACCGTAGGCTTCGGGCATGGCAAGGGCAATGAGATGTCCCATTGCCCAAGTAACAAAATATCCATTACCCTCTAAATATCCGTCCTGTCTGCTGTTTGCCCCTACGATACGGGCAATGTCTCTGGCTACCGAGGGTTTCTCGGCGATAATACAAGTTGTCATAGTTGGTAAAAGAAATTAAGGGTTACATCTTGCGTCCACGGGACTTCTTATGCTTGTTCTCGTCCTGCTTCTGTTTTTGGGCGACAGTAGGCTGTGTCTGCCCGGTCTTCAGGGGTTCTTTCACGCTCTTGGTGGCTTCGTTGGTCTTGCCGTGGTTGTTCACAGCTACCTGTGTCTTGTGTTCCTCTGCCACGGCTTCCACCTTGCCATTCTTATGACTCTTGTCGGGATTCCACTTATAGAAGCGAGGGCGGTTCTGCTCTTTGTCCATACGGACATAGGCGTTGAAAGAGTTTCCCTCCTTATCCACCATGTTTTTAAGATAAAGTGTTCGACCACTGTCCAAGGCTTCACGTTGCTTGTCAGAAAGCTCCAACCCACAGAGTTTGTGAGGCACTCCTTGCTGTTGTGTTTGTTTGTGTTCCTGTCGCTCTCTTAAACTTTTGTTGTCTCCAAAGATAAACTCAATACCCTTTCGTTCGGCATTGACCTGCAGGGTGGCATTGAAGGACTTGCCACTCTTGGCGGTCATGCCCTCCACTTTCACGGCTTTGCCCTCCACGAGGTTTTTGTATTGTGCATCGGAAAGGGTAACACCCTTGATTTCCTTGGGAATGTTCACACGGTCGGCGCGCAGGGCGATAATCTCATTGGTCTGCGGGTCGATGGAGACGTAGGCAGAGAAAGGCTCTCCGTTCTTGGGTGTTACTTCGATGGTCTTGCCGAGATTGCCCGTAGTGAGTAGCTGTTCCTTCTCTTCGGGAGAGAACTTATAACCCATATAGGGAAAATCGAGTTGCGGTTCCTTCCTCAAAGGATGGATAGCCAAACCAATATCTCCCTGCTCGTTCGTGCGGAATGCCAAGCGTGCGTCGGTATAGATAGTGGTATCACCTATCGGGATGGCAATAGTCACGAGATTACTCTTCTGCCAAGAGAGCATCTTTTCCAACTCTCCACTCTGCTCGAGTCGCTCACGGGAAAGCCCAAGATGTTCGAGCTGCTTCCAATCAATCTTCGACTCGTCAATGGCGGTGGCGTTCTTCTTCTGCGGAAAATAGTCCTCAAAGGGTACGCCCATCTCTGTCAGTTGCTGTTTGCTTTCGGAGTTCTCACGGTTTTGGAGCAGAGTGCGAAGGTTGTCCACTCCCTGTTCCACATTGTCTGCCAGCACCTTGTACAGTCCGAAACGGGACGGCTCGTTGAACTGCTTTAAGAAGTTGGTCATGAAGTTTTTCAGAAGTCCGTCCTTGCTATTGAACTTCAAGAATGCAGCTTGATTGGCTGCGATGGCTCCAGTGGTCTTGAGGTTACCCTTGTCGTCTATACCTGAAACTACGGAGAGTTTTCCTGCTTCCTGTTCATTCTTCACTTCCGTGCGGTCTTCCAAGACCAATACGTAGTTGTCACTGTTGTTCGATCCCATAATTCTTTGTTTTTAAGATGAATAAATCGCTATCGAACGGCAAATATATAAGCTATAATCCTGCCTTTAAAGACATAGGGGAATCACGGGAAAAGGAGGGAAAACAGGGGGGGATACTTAAGGCAAACTGTCCATTTGGTTTATATTAAACTACATTCCTGCAGTATAGACGTGCTGATAGAAGCAGACTATTGCCAAATATCAAGTTCAACAATGTGTTTGATGCCTGCGAACACCACGGCACCCGATGAATGTCGGCAGGTTTTTGAATACACAAAGATAGTGGAATAATCAAGAAAAAGGGAAAACATGGTGAAAACCCTTATTACGGGGGATGCAAGAAAGTTTGTGTCGTAAAAGATAGGAACAAAAACGAAAGCAAATCTTAACTCAGGAAAAGAACTTTCAGGTTTAAGCTCTCACAAATCATCAAAGATGACATAACCATATATGAAGTCGGCAGGGGAAATGAAAGTCCATCATCTCTTTATGAAAGCCATAAAAGAAAAGATCGTTTTTAGCAATATCAAGACCTCTGCAAAACTCCTTTTAGGGGAGGATTCCACAATTGATTATCAGCAAGTTATATTCACTGCTTTCTTCTTTTTGTGGACTTTTGCAGAGGTCTCAATATCATGATTCTTCCATGCCATATGCATGAGGATGGAGACAAATTGGTTTTAACCAATTATCTCTAGATGTGGAATTGAAGAAGGACTTGGATTGCCCTTCATTGCAGGAAAAAGTCAAAGAGTACAACCTTGTCATTACAGAGCAGAACAAATTCATACCACACCGGTATATTCTATTTATAACATCCAACACGAGAAATATCGTTGGAAATGGTCAATGAACTAACTATGTAAGACAGGGCTATCCGCATTATCTGTCGCGGATTTCCCCTCAATTTAATGATACCTTGTAACTTCTTTTTCCTATTCGCACGACGTAGAACCCTTGGGGCAAGGGAACTTCCATGCGATTAGTCACCTGACCTTTCCAAACAACCTGTCCATTGATGCCATATACATTGACGAATACAGGTTCTTGGGCACCGCCTGTTGTCTCGATATGCAGCGTGCTAGCCTTTCCGTACACTTTGTATGCATCGGTCGGCATGGTTGGCGTACTGATGGAAGTCGGCCATTGCCAAGCCTCCAACTCAACAATATTCTTGAACTCCGAAAACACCTCAGAGGCACGGTAGGCATCGGCTGAGCCTTTCGGAACATAAAGGATGGCAGTTGATGTTGAAGAGCAATGGAATGGTAAATATGGAGAAACAGCTGTCGGTACACCTGTTTGGGGAGGAGTGGTAGGGCGTGAGTAAATCTTTTGTAAGTCTTCATTACGACAAAACGCATTCCTACCAATAAAGGTCACACCTGCGGGTATGTCAATGGAATCCAAGGGGGCACTTTCAAAAGCACTTGGTCCAATATATGTAACAGAAGAAGGAATTTTTATTTTTCTTAGACTGAAATTCCCCCAAAAGGCAGAAGACTCAATGCGGGCAACCCCATCCGGAATATTCACTTCTTCCAAATTTTCACACCAATAAAAAGCGAATTCTCCTATTCTATCTAATTTATCGGTCAAGATTACTACTTTCCTGAGGTTTGGCACTGCCCAATAAGTTTCATTCAAAATCCTTACTTTGGAAGGTACAGTTACACACTCTATACTCGGTACTCCGTAATATATGGAGCCATCCAAGATTTCAACTGTTTCGGGTAAAATGGCAATAGAGGCAGGGGCTTTGAGGCAGCCATAAAAAACACTACTGTATATCTCTCTTACTTCTGATGGAATATTAACCTCTTCCAACTTCGCGCAATTTGCGAACAATAATTTATTAAGAACCTTAAGCTTTTCGGGAAGTTTGACCTTTCTTATTTCTACACTATAAAAAAGAAGATTCTCACCTATCTCTTCCACACTTTCGGGAATAATCAACTCTTTGAGAAGCACATTGTAACTAAAGGCTTCCTTGCCTATCTTCTTGAGCGTTTTGGGTAGTTTATAGTCTTTGATGTAACTCCCACAAAAAGCCTTATCGGGCAGAGCATCATTCACCATACGAGCATCTTCCAAATCTAAATGTCGCAGGTTGGTCTTGAGGGTATCCTCTTTCTCTTGTAGCATTTTCAGATACCTCTCCTCTTTCATGCCTGCAGGCTTTGGCTTATTAGGCCAGCACAGATGGTGCAGAAAGGCGATGTCCCTGTCGTTAAGTGTTCCTGTCACTCGAATACGAGTTAGTTCTTCGGCTCCCGGTCCAATGACCTCCTGTAACGTTCCCGGGGTTTCTACATGATATTCCTGCGCTTGGGCTGTTATTGTACATATCAGCAACAATAGTATTGAGTAAAGTCTTGAAGTCATCATTCATCAAATTTACAATTAATGGAAAAGAGGAGAGAAGTGCTTTATGGCACTTTCTCCCCTCCGATTGAATTTATTCCTTAACAAACTTTACAGACTCCTTCGTCTGTCCGTTCCGTTCGGTAATTGTGGCAACATAGATACCCTGTGGCAGGTGGGAAACATTGATTCGCATTTCTTTCTTCGTACTGTCAATGCTGTACTTCCCGTAATTTAACCAATTTTGGACTCCGGTAATGCACAGTTCGTATTGTCCATTCGGAAGATTATACGAAACGGTCAATTCCGATTTGACGGGAACAGGAGAAATCTTCATCTTTCCTTCCCCAGCTTTCACGAGAAGTTCATCGGAAGTGAGATAGCCATCTTTCTTTGCCGTCACTTCAACCCTATAGGTTTCATCTCGAGTGGGAGTGCAGGTCATTTCCGCCCCTTCGGCAATCATTTTCCCATTGGAATCAAACCATTGGTAGATGGCATCTTCGTCCACTCCCGTTACAGAAAGTGTTACCTTTCCTTCGTTCTCATTCTTGATTATTTGCGGATGTATTACCGGTCGCGGATCGCGGATAATCTCAAAAGTTTCTCCTCCGATAACATTTCCATTTTTGTCCTTCTGGCGTAGGAGTATGGTATGCTTTTCCGGATTGCTTCCGAAAGGAAGGACGGTCTTGAAGTTCACACTCAGTTTGACGAGACCGATGTCCTTGGGGGCAAGCTTAATATTGTCCAGTGAACCGTTTGAGAAACGATCTCTTGTATGTAAGGATTGCCTGTGGATTTTATATTTACACCCTCTTTACCTCCTTCATTCCAAGCAGAGAGTACTTGTGGAGCCATACGCAACTGCACTCGTGCATTGCCAAAGAGGGTATTTGAACTTCCATTAATTGTATTCGGCAACTCTATCACGTCAAGACTGTAAGACTCCTTATTGGGGAGATGATTTACAACAGAAACTGCTCCTTCATAAGAGGAACCAGAGCCAACATTTGCTATTGTTAGGTTCTTCTGTGCAATATTATTATTATATGCTATCAGTCTACGTACATCACATGGGGCAGGATCCTTCTTATCCGCAATTTTTAATAATAAACAGAAATGCCAAAGATTTTCGCCACCAATAGCTGTATTTGATATATCTTCATATTCGTTAGGATGAATTGGTGTCCATTTTATTACGGTAGTATAAGAACCGTTGGGCTCAATTTCATCTATTGAGCCAAAATTGGGGATTAATCCTCCAACAGGAAGATTTTCTATAAAGAACCCTCCAGTCCATACATCTGGCCATTGAAGGTTCGTCCCCGCCTTCGCCCAATAAGCTATAACTTTTGATTTGGGAGACTTCTTCTGTCCCCTGTTCCAAACCCTTACATAAATGTAATTTTCTTGAGCAGGCAAAGGATTCTGATGTTCTTCTATACCATCTTTTTGATGTCTGACCCAAATTTCGGGTGCACTCCAATAGTTATCATTCGTAATAGTCGTATTTGGTTCAAATCCTTTATCCTCGGCATTATCCTTGATATACAGGTCATAGTCCCTCAAGAGCGTAGGGAAGCCATACTGATTCATCGGACCAATGGAAGCATCGCTGTCGTCGCTGTCCTCCTCCAATTTAGCACTTGCTGGAAGGTTTTTGGGGCGCGGTCCGATTCCCCACCAATAGTATCCGTCGTTATCCTTATCATAGGCCGGTGCCGGTTCGGAAATTGCCGAAATCAACTGACGAGAGAAAAGAAGATGCTTGCTGGACCAATTGTACTTGTACTCAAAGGGAAGTGTGGGAGCCGCAGAAGAAACCATATTGTTGATATTCACATACGCATACAAGAACCCATGGTCTCCCCAATTTTCTCCCCAACTGTTTTTGAAAATCCAAACTGTCTGACCTATGTGAGGGTCGCCAGGTTTAATCACAATCCGTGTGTTATAGTGCTCATAAACGACGTCTCCCGCCTTTATCGTCTTGTAACCTACCAAAGTCATGGCATGAGACCAAGAACCGATGCGCCCGGCAAGTGGACTCTTAATCAGCATGGATTTCAATTTTTCAATTGAGGCGAAATCATTGCCTTTGATAGGGTTGAACAATTCTTTTCCCGCATTTTTTATCGTATATAGAGGGTTCCCTTTTTCGGAACAGGGACGATCCTGCGCTTTGTATGGGAACGACATCTCATCCTGAATCCATTTGCGGCTGATGTAGTCCAATGCAGAAGCCGCCCATCCTCCGTTGCAACTTCCCGCGTTAGAACAAGATACCAACTCTTGTTCGGAGAGGTCAAAATTGCAGGTCGTATTCTTGTGGAGTTTTGCAACGGCTTCCATAGCCCCTATGGCAGAGAAAGCCCAGCATGAACCACAGCTCTTTTGATCTTTTACCGGAGTAATCCATCCTGTAATCTCATTCTGGAAATAGGGAGAGCCCTTGACGGTAGCACTGTGTCGTGTCCTCCAGTCGAAATCAGGAACATAAGAGGATTTGATATCTGACACTCGGAACATCAATATCAAGGATACCGCCGATATAGTATTCCGCTCCCTTGAAGTTGGGAACCGTTCCTCCATACATCTCTTTCTTCTCTTCGTATGAAAGCCGTCCGAACGGCGTGTCACCTGCCCTCCATAGTGCACCAGATGCCTCCAACTCCAAATTGAGCCGATATATTAAATGTTTAATTCGGGTATCTTCGTCAATGAAAGTCGGTGGTAAGGGGGCTGTCTTTGTACGAGCCTGAAGGGATGCAGAAGGTGCCTGTTGAGGAGCCGATAATCCCGAAACGGTGATTTTAAGATGCTCCACCATAGCATCGGAAATGAGGATATGGACTTTTTCGGGCACAAAATCCTTTATTTTCCCAGTCTCAAACCCCATAAGTTCAAAATTGTCCTTACCTTCTTTGAAAGCAAGGAGGGGAAACGATTCATAAATAAGTTTCTCATACCCATATTCGTCTGCCACCAATATCCTAACATGTCCATTGGGAGAAGTAAACTTTATGCTTCCACTTGCGAGGATGCCGGAAATGTTCCTTGCCTCATTTTTGTTGAACGACAAGACAGTTTCATCTTGAGACAAAACCTTCGTGATATCCGTTTCAAAACTCTGTGCCTGCATATTCAAAACACAGGCAAAGATAAAGACGAAAGTCAAAAAAATGTAATTCTTTTTCATAACCATTGTGTTTTTAAGAGTGAAAAAAATAGAATCCATAATCAACGTGTCCTCCTTTCTATAACTATGGTTTTGAGATGAAACACTCAATAGATCTATATGCTTTACTATTACTATAGTGCCTGTCGTCTGTCAATTCAAAACTTCTCGTTGCAAATATACATAAATAATTTTACTCTTGCAAATTTTCCTTGTTTTTTTTGGAGAGATTCTCTTTATGGTGAATTTTCAAAGAATTTCGACTGTCGGTTCAGAGAATGGATATACCATTTTGCTGTCTCCGTCATAGACAGAGAGACCTTTGCAAAGCCCAATAAATAGGAGGCTATAAAACTACTTTGCAAGATGTGCCGGTGAAGGAAGTTCCTTAATGCGTTTCGTCTCTGCATCCACAAGTGAAAGTATTTCTTGTCTGATACGTTTGTAGTTGGCTTCGATGGTCCCTTTGAGATTGTCGAATCCATCTTCATTTGTAAAGTCTGCGATTACAGGGATGGATTGGTAGGCTTTCATCTCGGCAGAGACTTTTACAGAGTCCACAACAATCTCCGCGTGGAAAATCTTCTGGTCAATGCGCTCGTCAAAGTTGTCGGACATAGCTCCCACGAACATACCCTGCGTGAGGTTGGAAATTTTGCTTGCCGGGATAAGACTGTCCATCTGGGTGGAGATAGAGGTGGACTTGTCGTTTCGATTGATGGTCATCGATTGTCGTTGCTGCAAGACCTTGCCGAACCGCTCAGAGAGCGTCTTGGCTGTTTCGCCAACGACTTGCCCGGAAAAGACATTGCCCACAGTGTTCTGTATCACCTTACTCTCCTTTGTCTCCATAATCACGAGTGAGCTGTGAGAAATCCTGAAAACCCAGACATACAGCGACCTTGTTGCTTCGGGCTGTGGCAATCAAGTTATCCAATCCACGGAAATAGATGGTTGGCAACTCATCGATAATCACTGAGGATTTGAGTTGCTTCTTCTTGTTGATGAGCTTCACAATACGACTGTTATACAAACCGAGTGCTGCCGAATAGATATTCTGGCGGTCGGGGTTGTTACCCACAACAAGGACTTTCGGCTCATTCGGATTATTGATGTCGAGAGAGAAATCGTCACCCGTCATCACCCAATAAAGAGCAGGTGAAATCATTCGTGAAAGTGGTATCTTGGCACTGGCTATCTGTCCCTGCAACTGGTCCTGTGCTCCGCCTTCCCAAGCATCCATAAAGGGCGAAAGGTAGTTAGCAAGCTCATCGTAGGAGGTGAGTATAGGGAAATCTGTGCGTAAGGGCGATTCAGAAATTCAATGGCATGCGGAAAGGTGCAATACTTCCCATTCTCATAGATTTTCAGGAACCAGATGATAGCGGCAAGCAAGATAATTGGCGATTCTACAAAGAAATCTCCCTGCTTCTGAATCCACGAGCGGTTAAGGTTGAGCATGATGGTGTAGGCACTCTCATAAGCATCGGATATATCCGTCATAAAGGCAGGATTGATAGGATTGCAGCGATGCGACTTTCTCGGATCATCGAAGTTTATCACGAAGAACTGTGGGGTTACCTTGTAGGCGTCCAAATGATGGAGCAGGTGATTGTAGGCTATCTCCGACAAATCGGGAAACTTATAATCATAGATATACATGGCAAAGCCTTTTTCAATCTGCTGCTTGATGTAGTTGTTTACGATGGCGTAAGATTTACCCGACCCCGGTGTGCCAAGCACCATTGAGGCACGGAAAGGATTGACCACATTGATCCAGCCCTTGTTCCACTTCTTCTTATAGTAGAAGCGTGTAGGGAGGTTTACCGAGTATTCGTTTTCCATCAACCTCGTTTCCTGCATGAAGCTCTCATTCTCAGTATTGAATACATCATCCATCAGGTTATTTTTGAGCAATCGGCTCATCCATACCCCACCCATCAGCAGGCAGATATAGCCAACGGACAGTGTGAAGATATAGAGCGTAGCTGCACCGACCTTACCGATGGGCAGTGCAAGCAGCCACCAGTTGAAGAAGAAAAAGACGAAGCCGGAGAAAAGCACCGTCCAAATCTTTGGCCACGTGATTTTCTCTTCCTTTACGCCCTTTGTCCCAAGACAGGACAAGGCAAGAAACACTACACAAAAGAGTTTCGTCCAAAGGATGGACGAAAACAAGCCCGCCGTGTGTTGGAAATTCATCAGTATCTTGTTGACGATACCGAGTGTAAAATGCCACTCTTGAAATGCTTCGTAGCAGAACCAATAGCAGTTGGTAAGTAGGAATATCACAGAGATACCCCGCATAAAGTCCATGACCTTACCCAATGCCCTTAAATCATCTTCCTGTGCCATAGTTGTATGCTTTTACATTTTGTTTTTTATCATTGCTTGAATAGCATTTGAATGCTATTTGAATCATTTATCGTTTTCTTCGTCTGAGATTAACCTTACTTTGTCTGCGGAGTTTACGCTGCCAAGCTGCCTCCTTCCAATCATCATTACCCATTGGAGCAAAAGGTTCGCCAACTAACTCCTCTATGAGGTCATCGACGATATTGTCGCATTCCTCTGTGCTCGGTTGCATCGGCAAGGTAACGTTGGTTTGTTCGGAACGCAGGGTTGGATTGCCATACAGCGTTTCGTCCAAAAATGGATTATGGGCAGGATTAGAGAAATACGCATTGAATACATTGGCGGAATATCCCTTACCCAATCGTGAACCATTGAGAGCGATACCCTCTTCATCATCAATGAATGTAATGCCATAGATGCGCCCGCCCTCATTCTTTCGGACAACCGTCCGCAAACCTTGTTCTTCTAATCGCTGTCGCAGTGCTTTCTCTGTTTGAGGAGAAGTACGCATTACTTGCAGGACTTTCTCTCTTACGGCCGGTATCAGCGGTTTGATGCCTTGCTTGGATTTTTGTATCCTATTCTGTACGGCAGTATAGCCCACACCACGCCCGATGTCCGAGGCATGGATGGGGGTGCTTACTTTATCGCCCTTATCATCAGTTGGAATATAGACCAGTCCGTCGTACTTCTTTCCCCGAAACTCCGTCTTTACCTCTTCTACTGTAAGATGGTATCGGGAGAGAATGGCATTGAGTTCTCCTAATGAGCAGAACTTGTAATGCTTCAAGACGGAGCGAGTGATACTTGATATCTGTTCCTTGATATTCCCTTTCGTGGTATCCAGTTTGGGCGTTTCTGTTACCTCCTTTTCACCAACCTTTGCACTTGGGATAAGATTATATTTTCGCTCCAAGGCATCGGAAATCTGCTTGCTTCGCCGTTTCTCAAACTTATCGTTTATCTTTTGTCCCTTTCTGTTTACCCGAAGCGACACGATATGGATATGTTCACGGGCAATGTCACTATGCTTGAACACGATGTAAGGCTGCTTGCCGTAACCGAGTGCCTCCATATACTCCTTGGCTATCTGTGTGAGTTGCTCATCGGATAGTTTCTCGTCCGGGTGCGGATTGAGAGAACAATGGAATACCGTTTTCTTGGTACGGCATTTCTCAGGGATAAGAGCCTGAATATCGCGAAGCACCTTATCTATTCGATAAGTGCCGTCAAAGCCCTCTCGTAGTTCATTCACGCATAAGACGGATGCCTCGTTGTGCTGCACCTTTTTGAAGTTGTAGCCCAATGCCCCTCCGAGATTCTCCGTTGCTGAAATCTTCGCTATCATGATCTTTATCGCCTGTCAAATTGCTCGGTTAGTTGTATCGTTTTCTGCTGTAACGTGATGATTTGAAGAGACAAATTCTCCAACTTTTCGAGCAATAGTTGTGCGGTCTTCACACTGTGATAACTGTTGATGGCACGCACGGTTTGGTTATACAGCACGCCAATCTTGTGGATTTGTGCCATGAGTTCTGAGAGTTTCGGTAGTATTCCACGGCGGATTTATCCACCGTGATGACCTTAAAACTCTCCCCAAGAATACGACCACGCACGAAATCCGACTTGGTTTCCGCTCCCGATTTATGGAACAAATCAATCGCCCTTTGCTGGTCTTTCAGATTGGGCAACCGCACATGCCAGTTGTCCCAACGGGGCTTTTCTGCCCGTTTTCGTTCTGAACGACGTTCTCTTTCTTTATCCATATCCATTTAGTTTCTAATTACGACTTTGGAGTGATTATTCCCTCGCACCGAGGCAAGGGGCTTTGTGGTACAAACGGCGGTTTGTGTTACAAAGACACACCTTGCCAATATCAAGAATCGAAGGTCGGCGAAGCCAAATGATACGATTGAAGTATCCACCCTTTGGGGGTGTCTGCTTCGGGATATAACCTCCATGTGTTATTCTCGCCTGCAAAGTTACGGCGAGTTTTCAAATATCTCATTATCAACGATGTTCACTCTTTTTCCTTTCATTTCCCTGTACTTCACAGATGGTTGAAACTTAAGATAAACCTTGTTATTTTGCAAACGGATTCAGTTGAAAGGCAGCTTGAAACCCGTATGGATTAAGATCCCAAAATGATAATTTCAACTTCAAAAAATCTCAATCAAGAATGGTTTGAATAGTTGATGATTTTATGCCTTTGAGCTGTCTCAAAATTGAGCTGAGTTAAAACTAAACTTTTAGGTCGGGTCAAAAATATGGTTTCAACAACAAATATGACATGGCTTATCAGTCAAGATATACATCAACTTATAACATAAGTAACAACCGACTATGAATATGGAAAAGAAAACAGACAATCCCATTTATCTGGGCTTCGCCTCACAGAAAGGTGGAGTGGGTAAAAGCAGCCTTGCCGAAGTGCTAGCATCCATTCTGTACTACGAAAAGAACATCTCTCTTGCCGTCGTGGACTGTGATGGTACGCAGGAATCCTTCTACAAACTCCGCGAACGCGACAGAGACCTCATCGAGTCCTCACCCGAACTGGGCAAAGAACTCCATGAGCGGCTATCCCGCTACGGCAAGAAATCATACCATATCATCAGAAGCAAGCCGGAAAGAGCCGTTTCCGATGTCATGAAATACCTGCATAAAATGAAGACGGCACCGCAACTATTCATCTTCGACTTTCCCGGTCATGCCCTTACCAGTGCCATGATGGACCTGTCCATTACGATGGATTATATCATTTCCCCGATAGAATCCGATCCACAGTCGCTAGCATCGAGTTTTGCATACGCAAAGATAATCAGGGACTTGGGAATCGGCTTTGAGGGCTCACGCATTCAAGATTTCTTCCTGCTTTGGAACAAAATCAACCGCAGTGCCGGTACCACGGTCATCGACCTGTTCAGTCAGAATGCTGAGGAACAGGGACTGCCGATTTTCGATACCCGTATCTACAACTCCGTCCGCTTCAGCAGGGAATTGGCACAAGGGGGTGTCAAAGGTGTATTCCGCTGCTCCTACCTGCCCCCTGCACCGGCTCTCCGCCCTCAGACTGGGGTGGATGAGTGGGTAAAGGAGGTCATGGAGAAACTCAACCTGAAAACTGAGAACGTCGTATGAAATCACTGAAAGAGCAACGTGAAAAGCTGCTTCAAGCGAAATTGGAGGAGATGGCAGACATTGGTGTCAAGAAGCGCACAGAGGAGAACACACCAGACTTTGACGACCCCATTGATTTGGATGATGATTCAGACTCTGTGGAAGAAGATGCAAGTGCCTCTCTTTCTAAAATTGACGAACAGGAGGAAATACCGGAAGAAACTTCGTTTAATGGCAACAATGCCAAAACAGCGCAGCCCTCGAAAAGAAAGAGAAATGCCAGAACGACGGATTCTTCCCCAGCAATGGACTTTCCTGAATACGAACAGCGATTTCTGACGGGTGTCCGCAACGGGCGCAACAAGTCGGGCTTCAGCATCCATACCGAGATACTCCAGATACTGCGTGATGTGCTGAACGACATCAGGTCGGAGGCTTCCATCACGGGGTATATAGAGAATATCCTTCTCGACCATTTGAAAACGTATCAGGATTTGTTGAACCATACCGCCTCACAGCGCAGGCGCGATAAAACCATAGACTTATGATTATCAATTTATTATTAGGAATATTGCTTCTGCTGGGCATTGCATGGATAACCCTCGCCATCGCATATCTCTGGAGGCTGTTCCAAGATTCAGCAACCCAATCGGAGAAAAACAACCCGAGCCGAAAAGAAAACAGACAAATCGAGCGTTCCAAGCCTTCTGTTTCCCAAGAGCAGATAGACAATGCTCGCCATATCTTGGTGGGCAGGAGCAAACCTTTCATTTCCCCGTCTGTCCCCGATGTTCCCGCTGTTTCCCCAACTGAAAATCCAGCCGATAATCCCAATACCTTTGCAGCGGAAAACTCACCGGTGCCCGAAGAAACAGAAGAAACAGAAGAAACGGAAGGCACGGAAGAGGACAACGAGATGCAGATTGACTATACGATGGATGAACCGGATGAGGACATCATCGCCCGTGAGGAACTGCAAATCGCCGACGCTGCCTTGCCCGAAGTCTCACCGTCCGCTATTCTTGCACGGGAAGTTGTCCGTGTTACTGGCTGGCATAAGAATGACAATACGCTTGACGAGGAAAATGAAGCCGAGGTGCAGGACACGCTGCAAAGCATACGGGGCACACAGCTCATGGACTACATCAAGGAGGCAACGCTCAAGCAGGAGAAAGACCATCAAAAGCTGCTCGCTGCCATCCGCAAAGTTGAAGAAGCGGAGTTGCAGGAGGATGATACGACGACACCTGAGACAGACGATGAAAACGATAACGAGGGAACGGCGGAAGAAAAGCCGCTATCCTACTATCTGTAAAACAATCCCATACGATAAAATGAGGCCGCCTACACCGTCTCCTCCCATCAAAGAATATTCATTAACAACTTAAAATAAAAAGAACAATGAACAAAAAAATTACACTGATGCTGCTCCTGATGGCTGCCGCCACCGTAGGAGCATACGCACAGGGCAACGGTATGGCGGGCATCAACGAAGCCACCAAGATGGTAACATCTTACTTCGATCCCGGCACGAAACTTATCTATGCCATCGGTGCCGTAGTGGGCTTGATTGGTGGCATAAAAGTGTACAACAAGTTCAGTTCAGGAGATCCAGACACGAGTAAGACAGCAGCCTCTTGGTTGGTGCCTGTATCTTCCTGATTGTGGCAGCCACGATTCTTCGTTCCTTCTTCTTGTAACAATGGCAGAGTGGGAAATCAATAAAGGTATAGGTCGAACGGTGGAGTTCAAAGGGCTGAAGGCGCAGTATCTCTTCCTATTTGCGGGAGGGTTGCTGGCAGTCTTCATCCTCGTAGTCGTGCTCTATCTCTGCCTCGTCAGCCAAATAGCTTGTTTGGTCATAGGCGTAGTGGGTGCCACCATCATCGTGTGGCAAACGTTCGCCATGAACCGTAAGTATGGACAGTATGGACTGATGAAAAAGGGAGCGGTGCGTATGCACCCACGCTACCTTGTGAACCGTCGCACGACCTATCACCTTATCCGTAACCTCAAAAGAAAGAAGAAATGAGAAATGTAAGCAAGATAACAACCTTGGAATCGAAGTTCCCGCTGCTCTCCGTAGAGCAGGGATGTATCGTAAGCAAGGATGCCGATGTCACGGTGGCTTTCCGTGTGGCGTTGCCTGAACTTTTCACCGTCACTTCCGCAGAGTATGAAGCCATGCACTCCGCTTGGAACAAGGCTATCAAGGTGCTACCCGATTACTGCATCGTCCACAAACAGGACTGGTTCATCAAAGAAGAGTATCAAGGAAAGCTCTCCAATGGAGAGTTGAGTTTCCTTGCTCGTGCATCAGAATGGCACTTCAACGAACGTCCCTACCTGCACCATTCGGTTTATCTCTTCCTGACCAAGACAAACAAGCAGCGATTGGCACAACAGAGCAATTTCTCCGCACTTTGTCGAGGGCATCTATTGCCTAAGGAGATTGCCAACAAGAACGAAGTGATGAAATTCTTGGAAGCCGTGGATCAGTTCGAGCGTATCATCAACGATACCGACCAACTTCATATTATCCGCATGACGGAGGAAGAATTGGTTGGCACAAAGGAAAGGAGTGGTCTGTTAGATTGTTACTTCTCCCTCTCGGAAGAGGGACACGCCTCATTGGAAGACATCCGCTTGGGTACCGACCTCGTGCGTGTGGGCGACAACCTTTTGTGTCTGCACACACTCTCCGATACCGATGACTTACCGACAACAGTCTGCACCGACAGCCGTTATGAGCGACTATCGACAGACAGAAGCGACTGCCGTCTCTCCTTTGCCGCTCCCGTGGGTCTGATGTTGTCTTGCAATCATATCTACAACCAATACCTTTTCATTGAGGACAGCGATGCCAACTTGGAACGCTTCGAGAAGCAGGCAAGAAACATGCACTCGCTGGCACGATATAGCCGTAGCAACCAGATTAACGAGGAGTGGATACAGGAGTATCTCAACATCGCCCACTCGCAGGGACTGACCTCCATCCGTGCCCATTTCAACGTGCTGGCATGGAGTAGTGACAAAGAGGAACTCCGCCAAATCAAGAATGATGTGGGGTCAGCCCTTGCCTTGATGGAGTGTAAGCCTCGCCACAATACCATCGATGCGGCAACGCTCTACTGGGCAGGCATTCCCGGCAATGCCGCAGACTTCCCAAGTGAGGAGAGCTTTTATACTTTCATTGAGCCTGCCCTCTGCTTCTTCACGGCAGAGACCAACTACAAGGACTCGCTCTCTCCCTTCGGCATCAAGATGGCTGACCGTCTTTCGGGCAAGCCTATCCATTTGGATATTTCTGACCTGCCGATGAAGAAGGGTGTGATCACCAACCGAAACAAGTTCATCTTGGGTCCTTCGGGAAGCGGAAAATCTTTCTTCACGAACCACATGGTACGACAATACTATGAGCAAGGGGCGCACGTTCTCTTGGTCGATACAGGAAACTCGTATCAGGGTTTGTGCGAACTTATCCACCGCAAGACCAAGGGCGAAGATGGGGTTTATTTCACCTATACCAATGAAAGCCCGATTTCCTTTAATCCCTTCTACACCGACGACTATTTCTTCGATGTGGAAAAGAGGGAAAGTATATGCACGCTGTTGCTTACGCTCTGGAAAAGTGCCGATGAGCATATCACCAAAACCGAGGCGGGCGAACTCGGTTCTGCCGTGAACTCGTACATCGAGCTGATATGTGCTGACCACAGTATTACGCCCTGTTTCAATACTTTCTATGAATACTTGCGGGACGTCTATCGCAAAGATATGGAGAAACGGGACATCAAGGTAACGCTCTCGGACTTCAATATCAATAATCTCTTAACCACGCTGAAGCAGTATTATAAAGGTGGGCGCTATGACTTCCTTTTGAACTCGGATAAGAATATCGACCTGCTCAGTAAACGCTTCATCGTCTTCGAGATTGATCAAGTGAAGGACAACAAAGACCTCTTCCCCGTAGTGACCATCATTATTATGGAGGCTTTCATCAACAAGATGCGAAGACTCAAAGGTATCAGAAAGATGATACTCATTGAGGAAGCGTGGAAAGCCATTGCTTCGGCAAATATGGCGGACTACATCAAGTATCTCTACAAGACGGTGAGAAAGTATTTCGGGGAAGCCATTGTCGTAACACAGGAGGTGGACGACATCATCCAGTCGCCCATCGTCAAGGAAAGTATCATCAATAACTCCGACTGCAAGATACTGCTCGATCAGCGCAAGTATATGACCAAGTTCGACGGCATACAAGCGATGCTTGGTCTTTCGGAAAAAGAAAAAAGCCAAATACTCTCCATCAACCAGAACAACGACCCGAACCGACTCTATAAAGAAGTATGGATTGGCTTGGGTGGTATGCAGAGTGCGGTCTATGCCACAGAAGTGAGTATAGAGGAATACCTGACCTATACCACTGAGGAAACTGAGAAGTTGGAAGTTATGCAACGTGCAGAATTGCTCGGTGGCGACATCGAGACGGCTATCCGCCAGTTGGCACAAGAGAAAAGAGACAACAGAAAGAAATAATGCAAACAATCAAAAACATAGCAATAATGAAGAAGTATTTAGTCATGGCTCTCTTCGGATTGAGCCTATTCGTTCCCAAAGCCCATGCTCAATGGGTAGTGACAGACCCAGGCAATTTTGCGGGCAACATCGCCAATACAGTGAAGGAGATTGCCACAGCCTCGAAGACGGTCAAAAACACCTTGGACGGATTCAAGGAGGTGGAGAAACTCTACAACGACACCAAAAAGTACTACGACGCTCTGAAGAAGGTGAACAACCTTATCGGGGATGCCTATAAGGTCAAGGAGTGCATCCTCATTGTGGGCGACATCTCGGAGATTTATGTAACCTCCTACAAGCGTATGCTCTCGGACAAGAATTTCCGTCCCTCCGAACTGGCTGCGATGGCTTCGGGCTATGCCAAGCTGTTGCAGGAGAGCGGTGAGAGTCTGAAGGAATTAAAGTCCGTTGCCAAATCGGGTGTTCTCTCCATGAACGACCACGAGCGTATGCAGACGATTGACCGTATCTATACCACACTGCGGGAATACCGCTCATTGGTGTCGTACTACACCCGAAAGAATATCTCCGTGAGTTACGTCCGTGCAAGAGAGAAAAACGACCTTGCCTCAGTCAAGGCTCTTTACGGCAATATGGAAAGTCGTTATTGGTAAATCGGCTACATTATGGATTTTGCCAGTTTACACGATTTACTCCGCTCGACATACGAGGAGATGATGCCGCTCTGCTCAGAGATGACGGGGATAGCCAAGGGAATTGCAGGCTTGGGTGCGCTCTTCTACATAGCCCTTCGGGTGTGGGCTTCCATTGCCCGTGCCGAGGCGATAGACGTGTTCCCGCTTCTCCGTCCCTTCGTGTTGGGCTTCTGCATCATGTTCTTCCCGACTATTGTGCTGGGTACGATGAATGCCGTCCTCTCACCCGTGGTGCAGGGTACGGAACGGATGGTACACAAGCAGGAGAACAACTTGGCGGAGCTCACTGCCAAGCGAGATAAATTGCAGGAGGAAGCCTATCTCAGAAATCCAGAAACGGCTTACTTGGTGTCCAATGAGAAGTTCGACCAGAAGATTGAGGAGATGGGCATCATCGGTCCGGAGGATGCGGTAACGATTGCGGGGATGTATGCCGAGCGTGCTGCCTACCAGACCAAGCAATGGTTCATGAAACTCATCCACGACCTGATGGAGTTGCTCTTTCATGCGGCAGGGCTGATCATCGACACGCTCCGCACCTTTATTCTGATTGTACTAAGCATCCTCGGTCCGATAGTCTTCGGTATCGCGGTGTGGGATGGCTTGTCGGGTTCTCTGACCGCTTGGTTCTCCCTGATATATCTCGGTCTACCTGTGGTTGCCCGTCAGCTCCATCCTGACGGCTTTACTCACCAAGATACAGGTCTTGATGGTACAGAAAGATATTGCCGCCCTTAGTGATCCTAACTACCTCCCAGACACGGGGTCGTGGTACTACATCGTCTTCTTCCTCATCGGTATCGTTGGTTATTTCTGCGTACCAACGGTGTCCGGCTGGATTATCGAAGCAGGCGGTGGTATTGGTTCGTATGGTCGCAATGTCAATCAGACGGCACAGCGTGGCGCACAAGGTGCGTACACTGGCAGCAAAGCTGTCGCAGGTGGAGCAGGCGCCGTTGCGGGTAATGCTATCGGACGAATCAAGGGAGCATTACTCAAAGGGAAATGATGCAAGCCACATACACCGCGCTTTGTACCCCACGAGTGGGGTGCAGAAAGGGCTTTTGATGGGTGAACTCTCGTACCCTGACTCTGCTTCGGACAACAATTACGGATTAAACAGAAAGAATATTAAACAGCAAATAAATGGAATTCAAATCACTCAGAAATATCGAAACCTCATTCAAGCAGATACGGCTCTATGCCTTCGTTTTCGCCATCGTATGTGTGGCAGTCAGTGGCTATACCATCTATGCCTCGTATGCCTTTGCCAAGGAGCAACGGGAGAAAATCTATGTGCTGGACGAAGGCAAGTCGCTCATGATGGCATTAAGCCAAGATGCAGCGAACAATCGTCCTGTGGAAGCTCGAGAACACGTCCGTCGCTTTCATGAACTCTTTTTTACTGTAGCCCCCGACAAGGACGCCATCGAAAAGAACATGGAGCGTGCCTTTATGCTCTGCGACAAATCGGCTTTTAATTACTACAAGGACTTGGCAGAGAAGGGCTATTACAATCGAGCCATTTCGGGCAATGTCAATCAGCGTGTGGAGATAGACTCCATACACTGCAACTTTGACCGTCATCCTTACGAGGTGACGACCTATGCAAGAATGTTCATCGTCAGACAAAGCAACATCACGGAGCGAAGTCTCATCACGACCTGCACACTGCAAAACTCTGTCCGTTCGGACAACAATCCGCAGGGCTTCCTGATGGAGCACTTCCTTGTGCGTGAGAACAGAGATATTCAAACCTATAAACGATAGGATTATGGCAAGGAAAAGAAACTATTTGCTCGCTCGCTACTATCTGAGGTTGCACCTGTGGCTTCGCCATCGGTGCGACAGGCTCACGGTAAGGCAGCGCAAGGCTATCGTCTATGGGCTGAGCCTTGTCTATCTCATCTGCTCTCTTTGGATGATTGCGCAGTTCTTCCTACCCCAAAGGGAGGAAGCGCTGCCCTTCCCCACGAGCGAAGTGGTGGACAGCCCCATACGAACGGACAGTCTTCATCGTATCACAGAAAACATTCACCAATTAGTATGTAAAAACAATGGAAAATAAACAGAAAGAACAACTCAAAAAGGGCTTGGTCTTCGGAGGACTCGGACTGCTCTTTGCCCTTTCGATGTGGTTTATCTTCGCCCCGTCGGGCAAGGATAAGACTGCTGTCGAGCAGGGCTTGAACGACAGCATTCCGCAGGCAACAACCGAACAACTGACGGGCAACAAGCTCAAAGCCTATGAACTGGGGGACAAGATGCAGCAGGAGGAGCAAGCCCGTGAGGAGTTGGGTAGGCTCTCGGACTACTTCGCCGAGAACACCGAGCCTTCTGATGCGGAGCGTGCACAAGCGGCTGCCACAACAGCCAAGATTGAGAACTCGATGCAACGCTACGAGGAAAAACACACGCCTCTTGAACTCATTTTATGCTCCCGATCCTCATGAGGGAGGAACGTGAAGCGATGCGCCAAGAGATTGATAACCTCAAAAAAGGAATTGTCCCAACAGAGCTACAAAGAAGAGGACGAGGAGCGGAAGCAACTCGCCCTGATGGAAAAAGAGTTACCAAATGGCTGCGAAATATCTGCCGACGGCTACGACAAGTGGTACGCTCCCCAACGCTTTCACGCCCGCTCAGGAGCGTCCGACAACGGAGGAAAAAGGCAGAAACAGCGTCCCTCGCTTCCTCTGCCCCCTCAATGGAGGTCTTGGCAGAGCGTAAGCAGGTGGTTTCCTCCCTCGAACAGCCGATGACAGACAAAGAGTTTATTCAAGAGTACGGCACAAAGCCCCGTAACTTGGGTTTCCATTCGCCCACGACTGCCACTACCGCCACGACACGCAATACCCTCAAAGTGGTGGTGGACAGAACGACAGTACTCAAAGAGGGCGACTATGTGGCTCTGCGATTGATGGAAACGGCAAGAATCAAGGATTTACGTATTCCTCGCCAGAGTAAACTCATCGCACAAGCCAAGATAGAGGGCAACCGTATGCGTCTGCTCATTAAAAGCATTGAAGTAGATGGACACATCGCTCCTGTAAAGCTCTCGGCATACGACACGGACGGGCAGGAGGGTATCTATATACCCGGCTCCGAGGATGTCTCCGCTCTTAAAGAAATGGGAGCCAACATCGGTGGCTCGATGGGGACTTCGTTCACCTTCGCCTCTTCTGCCAAGGATCAGATTATCTCCGAGGCAGCCCGTGGTGTGATGCAGGGAGCAAGTCAGTTGCTCCAAAAGAAACTGCGTACCATTAAGGTAACGCTCAAAGGGGGCTATCGCCTTTTCTTGGTTCAGACAAAGTAAATCGTAAAACAATCAAATCAATTGCAACAATGAAAAAATGGATTTTATCTGTGATGCTCCTTGCTTCTGCAACGGGAGCAGCCTTTGCTCAAAACACTGACAGCAATGTTTCACTTAACCCCAATCGTCCGCTCTCTTCGGGCGAACTCTTTCAAGGCATAAGCCGTGCCATACCCAACGGGCGTGTCGTCCTGCCATACGGCTTGGAAGTCACCTTTGAGAAGACCGTGCATCTTATTTTTCCTGCCCCCATCCGTTACGTGGACTTGGGTTCGCAGAACATCATCGCCGGAAAGCGGAGGATGCAGAGAATGTATTGCGTGTGAAGGCTGCCGTGCAGGAGTTTGAAACGGAGACCAATATGAGTGTCATCTGTGAGGACGGCTCCTTCTATGCTTTTAACGTGAAGTATGCTTCCGAACCGGAGAAGCTCAGCGTGGAGATGAAGGATTTCCTTTCGCCCACTGAGGGACGATTGCCAAGCAACCGTGCCGACATCTACTTTAAGGAACTCGGTAACGAGTCGCCCGTATTGGTCAAATTGATGATGCAGACCATCTATCAGAACGACAAACGTACCATCAAGCACATCGGTGCACAGCAGTTCGGTATGAAGTTCCTGCTCCGAGGCTTGTATGCCCACAACGGCTTGCTCTATTTCCACACCCGTATGGAAAACAGTACGAACATGCCGTACTCGGTCGATTTCATCACGTTCAAAGTGGTGAACAAGAAGGTGGCGAAGCGTACCGCCATTCAGGAGCAGGTGCTTCAGCCCTTGCGTGCCTATCATCAGGTAATGCAGATAAGAGGTAAGGATAGCGAACATTCCGTATTCGTGCTGGAGCAGTTTGCCCTGTCGGAGGACAAGCAACTGGAAGTAACGCTCTATGAGCGAAACGGTGGGCGCACGCTGACCTTTTACGTTGAGCAGGAAGACCTGTTGCTCGCCAAGAAGATTGATAACCTCAAACTCAAATGGTAGGCTTTATGAAGAAGAAACTCACTTTATCGGCTTGCATTGCGTTGGCCATGGCTTTTGCCGTACCATCGCAGGCACAGCGTCTAATCCCGAAGCAAAAAGGGATTGAAGTTGTGGGTAGCGTTCCCCTTATCAAGGGAGAGAAACTTTTCGCCCCAAATAACTTCGGTATGGGTGTATCACTCACTCATTATCTGAAACGTGAGAACTATGCTTTTGCCTCGGCAGAGTATGAACAGCAGAATATGCCGTATAGGGAGTATGCGGTAAAACTCAAAGATGCTCTGTTACAGGTGGGCTATATGCACCCGATACTCTCCGACAACGACAAGAACGTATTTCTCTATGGTGGTATATCCGCCTTGGGTGGCTATGAGGAACTGAATGAGGACAAGAAACTCTTGCCCGATGGAGCAACGCTCCTCGACTGTTCCCGTTTCGTTTATGGAGGTGCTGTGCATAGTTCGCTAGAAGTGTTTCTCACGGACAAGATTCTCTTTCTTGTCAAGGCGCAGGGACGTTTCCTCTTTGGAACGGATGTCCATCATTTTCGTCCTGCACTCTCGGCAGGGCTTAGGTTTAATCTTTAATCAGTAAGAACAATGAAGAAAAGAATACTGAATACGATTTGGGTAATGGGAGTACTCTCCCTCGCCGTGTTTTGTCTATCTGCTTGTACTCGGGAGTTGGATGTACAGCAGTCTTATGAGTTCACGCTCGAAGCGATGCCCGTTCAGAAGGACATCGTAAAAGGGCAGACGGCGGAGATACGTTGTACCTTAAAGCGAGGAGGAGACTTGCCGACACTCGTTACACCATCCGATATTTCCAGTCCGATGGAAAGGGAACGCTGAGAATGGATAATGGTATGGTCTTCAAGCCCAACGACCGCTATCCGCTCAACAAAGATTTGTTTCGTTTGTACTACACTTCACTCTCCACCGACCGCCAGACGATTGATGTGTATGTAGAGGATAATCACGGTAGGATGCAGCAACTGACCTTCAGTTTCAATAATGAAAAGGAGGAGAAATCCGCTGTACCTGCCATACATCGAACAAGCAATGTGGATGGCTAAGCGCTTGATAGGATTTTGTATGTTGTGTATAGTCTGTCAGCCACTCCTTGCCCAGCGCAAGGTGCGGTTGGCAGATTTGCCTCCTTTTGAGAGGGTGGTCGTCTGCGTGAAATACTTTGAGGGACTACACGGGAGAGAGCATTATCCATACGTTGGATATGGGCATAGGCTACTGCCGGGAGAGAACTTTACTATCAATATGACGGAACGGCAGGCGGACGCCCTGCTCCGTGCCGATTTGATGAAGCGATTTGAATACTTCAAAGGGTATGGAAAAGATGCCTTGTTGTTGACCTTGCTATCCTATAATGTAGGTGTCGGTCGTTTGCTCGGTTATGGCAAACATCCTAAGAGCCGACTGCTTCAAAAGATAGAAGCAGGGGACAGGAACTTCTATAAGGAGTATGTTTCGTTCTGCCGATATGAGGGGAAAATCCTGCAAGGGTTGGTGAAACGGAGACAGGTGGAGTTTGCGCTGTTTTACCTCCCATAATTTGAGAATGACCAACTTAAGGAGTATCCTTTCTTTGCGACTTTCTTTTGCTTCTTTTCTTTTGGTCGCCTGGCTTGGTTCAAAGACAAAGAAAAGAAGCCACGCAAACCGAAAATTTGCGTGGCTTTTTGCATTTATTCTGCACCTTGTAAACTGTCCTCTTTATAACCTTAAAACTCCACCTTTAATAATCTGTATCTCTTTGGCTCTCCATTGGATACCTTGCGGTGTTTAAGCCAAAAATGATGTGCGCCATAGCCGTATGCAAAGAACTTGTCAAGTTCTGTTTCTTTGGCTATTTTGTTGATAGCCGACCTTAACTCCTCTTTGCTGTCGGATAGAGTTATTGCGTTGATAACCCTAATGAGAATATGCGGTATCTCATTCGCATAGTTGTAGATGATGTTCTCAATCTCTGTCTTCATATCTCTGATAATTTAATGGTTCATACTTTATGCCGTTACTTTCATTCTTCGGCTTATAAGTCCTCGATTGGCATTCACAAGGTTTACTATCTGCTCGTGGTATTCTGTATTCTTGTTGCAAACTCCACGACTTTGTACCACTTCCAAAGTTCGTAAAGACATTTCAATGGTTTCTATTCTCTTGCCTTCAATGGTAGCAGAAAGGATAAGGGAGTCCTCCTTGAGGTAATATGCATTAGAGAATACGCAATGGTGCATTGATACACCTTCGTCCAAATGCTCCTGCACGCTCTCCAATACGTGGACTTGGATTGTGCCGTCCGTGAAACAGATACCGAAAAACTTGGATTTAAGTTCCTTGAAGCGTTTCTCATCTTCGATTGCCTTCTGCTGCTTCTTTTCTATCTCCTCCCTTTCACGCACTCTGAGAAGTTCCTCGTGTCTGCGGTCGTGTTCGCCTTTAAGGTCTGTGGGGCATAAATACTTTGGATTATGAATATCCTTACCTAATCTTCTAAGTGTATCTACATAATCACTCCAAAGGGAAATATCTATAATCTCATAGCCGTTACGGACTGCAATTTTGTAGGACTGCCATAGTTCCTCAAAAGTCCTCCTGTTGCCAAGAAAGTAACGTAAGTGGTCTGTGCGACCTGCTTTTAGCAATGTTTCCACACGGCTGTCTGTGAGCAATGTAGGAATAAGCCGGGTAGGCACAATGCCATAGAAATTATCCTTAAAACCATTTCTACGAAGTATGTCTGTAACCTTGAACTTCGGATATATCGGTGAGTAGGCAATATGTTGATAGGCTTCATTATCGTTTCGTATCGCCATAGGACTATAATAGGAAAAGGTATCAACATAGTGTCCCAATACCCTCTGTATGGCAACTACAGCTTTTCGTCCCTGCGTATTCCACCAATACTGCCCAATCTCAATGATTGAAGTTTGTGCTTTGTAACCTTTCTCCATACCCACAATAAGTAGGAACATCCGTAATACTTGAAACTCTCCACAAGTGGTAAGTAGGGTGAAATACTGCTTCTGCTGCAACTTGCGCTCGTAGGTTTCCTTGACCTGCAACTTTGCCTACAATGAGGGCAAGTGCAAGTTTCTCTATGTTTGTCCATTACCCAACTATGCCCACAATCCATACAAGTGGTGCGACCTTTTGGCAAGCGGTAGGCGAAGTGGTCTATGCACTCACGGAATGCCCACTTACTTTGTGTTTTGGTTATCGGGCGAAGATGTTTGCTTTGTTCCAAAACTGCCTTTTCAAATTTGTTTCTCGGTTTCATAGGCTTAAAAATCGAATAGTGATGGTTGTACTTGGGTTGCTATGTTCTCAGTCTTCTTCACTCGTGCGTTACGGCTCTGTAACTTGGCAAGTTCCTCACGCTGATATTGCTTAATGGCTTCCTGCCTTGCATCGGCTTTTTCTTCCTCTGTGAGTTCTACAATGTGATTAACGGCAACTTGGCAAGAAATAGCCTTACCCACCTCCATATCGTCCTCATCGTAGTAGTGAACAGCCATAGAGAAGATTTCATCATCATCAAAGCCGTTGCAACCGCTTTTCTGCACTTCATTAAGAATGTAGGTGATGCACTCCTCGATGTTCTTGTTCGGTTTCATCAAGTTAGGGGCAAACAAGGGGTCTGTCATAGCACGCTGATTGAGATACTCGGCTATTGTCCGTGTGAAATGTTCTGTTCCTTTCATTGTCGTATATGTTTTGATGTTGTTAATACTTGGGAATTTCTACTATTTGATTGATGCGTCCATACAGGTAGGCTCTTAGGCTTGTTCTGTCGGGTGCGTAATACTCTGTCCATTGTCCGTACTGATTGACAAGGTATTTCTTCAGCACATCAAAGAAGTCAAAGCGATAGCCTTGTAGAGGAACGGCTGTGCGGAAATAGGTGTTTGAGTTCACCGCCTCACATAGCCAATTCTTTTCCTCACGGCTCATACACTCGCCACGATTGAGTCTTGCACGTAGGAGATATACTTTGCTATTACAAAGGCTCTCCAAAGGGGGAACGTCCCATTGTACAAACTTAATTGCCAACACTTGCTCACTTTTTTCAGCCGTAGGGTTAATGCGGTAATGAGAGGAGGAGCTATATCCTTTTCTGTTCATCGAAGATGTTGTATTTACTTTTTGCTTATCCATAGCGACATTTTTTTTATGCGTCCAAAGATCGGAGTATGCTGATTCCTTTTTGTAGCAAAATAGAGGTAGCGGGGCGGGCTTGCACAAGGTTTTGGCGGAAAATACTACCCGTAGGTGTGGAGATTTTCCAGACAAACCAAGCGGCACAGACCTTTTGAAAGCCACAAGCCCCGTACTACCTTTGCGGATAAAAAGGGAACAGCATCCGTCTCCTTGTCATCGCATATCGTGGAGCATTGGAAAAGAAGCAAAAGTGCAACGCTCGTAGTGGAAAATAGAAAAGGTGGCTATCTCAAAATACGAGATAACCACCTGATGAAATAACATGAAAGTCTTTACTGAGCTGTGCTTCTCAAAGCGCGCATAGCAGGATGGCACAGAGAATAGCCAACCAAAATAGAATACTCAGCAGCGTAAATGTTATTTTTAGAATTACCCTGACTATAAAGCGTAGTATCAGAAAACCTGCAATGACTGACACGACAGTTACGACTTGCGGCGTTACAATCTTCGAGATAAGCAAAATGGCACCGATAACGACGGAAAGCAGGATAGCGAGTTCGATGAAGCGTGTCCAAGAGAAGCGGCGGACTTGCTTGGGAGAAGTCGGTTGCTGCTTGATATTATCGGTTTTGTTCGATGCGTCTGCCTTGATGAAGGCAGGTGTGTGGACATCTTGATTCATGATGATTGTATTCATATCGGGGCTTTTAATAGTTTCAAGAGCAGTTACAAGATATTCTGCCTCACACGAGTTGTTGAGAGCTATGCTCGAAAAAAGCCAAGTGTTTGCCTAAACTCTTGGTGTGTGGGGAAGAATAGTTATCTTGGCTCTTGACACTACAAAAGCTCCCGATGGTGTTACATCAAGTCATGTTCTCGCTATTGACGGTTGGCAGACCATTGACCTCAATGAGCAAAACGATTGTCCCTGTCAGTTCGGTGTAGAGTTTCTCATACTCTGGACTTGCACCAAAATCGTCCGTCAGTTCATACTTATCGAAAACGCTTTGCACAGCCTTATTCTTTAGAAGTATTGGTGTTAGTCTTTCAGGAAGAGGAGAAGGAAGTTCTTTCTCGAACTCATTCTCTAAGACAGAAACAAGGGTGTCGTACTTGGAGAAATGCAGTCCTTGATACAGACCTTCGCTTGCCATTACCTCTGCCTCTGGATGAGAAAGCCTTGTGCTACTGCATCACAGTAGGCAGTAAGGGCTTCATTGGCTCTTGCCGTTATGAATGGTTTATCACCCAGCATTTCGGGGAAATGCTCACTGAGGTAGTTCTCTAACTTCAAACGGAAGTAAGAAAGTTCTTTCTTTGTTGTCATAATCTTCTTGGTTTAGGGTTATACATTAATTATATTATCGGATGCCCATCGCCTTATTGAACTTGCCGAGCTTATCGGCGAGTTGCTCCATATCATGCTCTATCTTCTTGTTGGTTATGCGGGCATATATTTGTGTGGTCTTGATGTTAGTATGCCCCAACATCTTCGATACACTTTCCATCGGAACGCCCTTACTCAAAGACATGGTGGCAAATGTATGCCGGGCAAGGTGGAAGGTCAGGTTCTTCTTGACACCGCAAAGGTCGGCTATTTCTTTCAAATATGCGTTGGTTTTCTGATTGGTCAGTATGGGGAATAATTTGCCGTCCCGATAGGTCTTTCCACTATACTTTGCAATGATGCGCTTCGGAATATCGAGAAGTAGGACATTTGCTTCCACGCTTGTTTTCTGCCTTTTGGTCATAATCCACTGCTTGTCATCAAGTGTAACGATGTTGTCCGGTGTGAGATTGGATACGTCGATATATGCCAACCCTGTGAAGCAGGAGAAGATGAAAACATCCCTTACCAGTTCCAAACGCTGGATGCCGAAATCTTTGTTGGCTATCTTCATGATTTCCTCGTCCGTGAGGAAACCACGGTTTACCGGCTCCAAGTGGAAGCGGTGATTAAGGAAGGGATCGTGATGCAAGACACCCATTTTCTGCCCTAAGATGACAATGGTCTTAAAAGTCTTCATCGTTTTAGTTGCCGTATTGGCATTCTGTCCAACAGCTGTGCGAAGATAAATATCAAATTCTCGGATAACCGTATAAGTCAGCTCTGACAGCTTGATGTCTGCTCTTCTGTAGTCGTTTTGCAGGAACTCCAAGAAGTGCCGCCTGCAAACATTGTATTTTTGCAGTGTGGCAGCACTTACAGAAATGCCGACTTGTTGGGCAATATCCGCATTGTGCTTATCGAAAAGTTGCGACAGGGTGTCTATATCCTCTTTTTTACCTAAGAACTCTGCCTTGATGCGTTCCAAGCACAAATCGGAGCTATCTTCCAACTTCCGATAGATGTTTTGCAAGCCATTACGAATGTTGTCCAACTCGAGATTGGTACTCAGAACGTCGGTTGTACGACCTTTGAGTTTCTCATTCTCTTTGTCCCATAGGGATTGCACTACGGCAATTCCCGTGGAACCAAGCGAAAGACGTTCGTTGTTGAGATAGATTCTCAACATCAACGGTGTCTTTCCCTCCTTGTTTACATAGTTGCTTCTAAGATAGAAGACTGTTCTGAAAATTGACTTCATACTTTGCTTGTTTTTAATTGTAGCCAATAACAGAGAAATTGTAGCCAGACAGATGGCTGATTGTAGCCAAAAGTCCATTGTTTCAATCTCTGTAGACCAGCTACAAAGTTCTACATAATTATTTGAATAACAGCAAAATACAAGTACTCTAGACGAACTCTCTACGAACTCTTGGCTACAATTTTTGGGAGGCTCAAAAAAATGTAGCCGGATTGTAGCCACAGGAGAGTATTTTGGGCGTTCATACGACCTTTTTACGTACTCTGAAAGCTTGAATGGGTATAAAATAAAAGTGTCGTAACTCCTTTAAATTACGACACTTACAGATTTTTGAAGTTTTTGTCTACTCATTTTACAGAGTACTTCACGCGGAGAGAGAGGGATTCGAACCCCCGGTGCCTCTCAGCACGGCGGTTTTCAAGACCGCTGTAATCGACCACTCTACCATCTCTCCTGAAGGCAAAACGTTAGTCTACCTGCCTCCTAATTGGAAGCGGTTGCAAAGATATAGACATTTTTCGGGACTGCAAAATATTGAGAGAACAAACTTTATATCAAAGCACTTTTTTAACCAAATAAAGCATCGATAGCTTCCGTATACACTCCCTTGAGAGGCTTTATCCATTATCTTCTTAGTCGAAAAGCTCTTTAGAGATGTATCCTCTTTTGTTAGAGGATAAGCGAAGGAGAGGAGTTTATCCCATCTTCGCTTTAGCTTTCCTCAAAAAGGGCGTTTATTCGAATCTAATTGATTTGACCAAATCAATGATGTAAGAGCCTGACGTACCATTGTCGTAGGCATTTATGACACAAACTTTCTCCTTTCTCTTATCGGTAACGGAGCAGAAACGCCAGTAAAGAGTTTTACCTTCTTTCTGAAAGCGCCAGACACGAAAAACACAGGTATTACCGTTTATATTCTCCCGACCCTCCGCAACCAGTTTGGGAGATTTGTCTTTAAGGCTTTCAAGTGTAAGCTTTTCCAAATTCTTATATACTTTTGTCTTGAAATCATCCGATGTATAAAATGAATAAATGCCCAGAGATCCCACGGCATTATGCTTCAGTTTGAATACTATATCATCGCCTAAGTCCTTACTAACATCCTGTCTCTGACAGGTAAAGCCTTCCGGTATAGTAAAAATAGCCAGTCCGTTTGTACGTTGGTTGGGTGGTAATTTTCTACTGAGCATTTCTCTTTCCTGTCTAGACTGTGGTGTAAGGGCTTTTAGCCCGATAAAAAAACCACAAGCAATTCCTATAATGACGATAAGCAAGATGATACTCATCCACTTTTTTTTATGTGTATTTGCCAATAGCCCTTGCTGTTTGTGGGTAACCGTTTCTTTTTTGTTGTCGGCCTTATCGCCTTGTATCTGCGTCTCAGCAGACTGTTCAAACTTCCTTTCCATCAATCTTATATCCTTTCTTGTGATTCTTGTTCCTGTGCAGTCCTGTGCAAGACTGTATAAATGACAGAGACCGGCCTCCATCATCTGCAAAGAGCTTCTATACTCTTTTTCCGGAATATCGAGACAAATATAGTAACATCTATCGACTTTTCGCGATGTTCATTGGCTTTCAATCTAACTTATATGTCTGATAAGAATTAAGTACATAGTATATGCCTTGTGAAGTCGGCAGTGAGGCGCGAAAAGAATATCTAGGTTGCCAGATAAGAAAAATTAATGGCAAAAAGAAATGTCGTTCCCGCCCTTGTAGGAAAGAAAGCATATGCCTATATTTGTCTTATCTATGAAGAAAGCAAAGAAATTTACGATTATTTCGTGTCTGCTGCTGGTGCTTTGTATGACCGGTAACGCCCATCGGAGTCTTGCGGGGCAAAGAATAAAGACAGAGCAAAAAAAGGCTCTGCCGCAGTATTCAAGGGTGCAGATTCCCGAGGATAGTATAGCATCTGTGAACAAGAAGAAAACACTTGGATTTAAGGTAAAGGATGCAAGCTGGCAGGGAACTTATGAATACTATCTACAGGCATCAGAGCTTCCGCCGGTCTTTGTCGGCTACACGCTGGATATTAAACGAAACAGTTGCATCTTCGAGGGTAATGGGCAAATGGTCACGTTCCGCATACTTTGTGCCGTAAAGAGTGAGTCGGAGAATGAGTTAACATTGGTTTATGACCGTTCATTGAGCGAAATGAACAGCTTGTCTCAGTCATTACAACGCTCCCCTTCGTTGGTAAAACTGTATCGGCATAATGGGAAATATTATCTTCAAAGTCCCTGTATCGTTGACAAGAAGGGCAGAGCTAATATGAAGGTAGCTTGTGAGAAGCTGAAGGCATCCAATTAAAGCAAAAAATCTGCTTTCAACAAGTGTATTCACCTGTGAAAGCAGATTTTTTCTTCATTTCAACCCAAACGGGGGCGACTAAACATTTTTTATTTTCCCGTTTCGATAATCCGAGGGAGAAATACCTGTGGCATTCTTAAAATACTTACCCAAGAAACTTTGATTAGGAAAATGCATACGCGCCGTAATTTCTTTAATGGAAAGCCCCGTATTGCGTAAAAGCGATTTGATCTGCGTAAGCGTGAGTGACATGAGCCATTGTCCGGCCGTCCGACCGCTTACAGTTTTTACAATCTCTGATAAATATTTAGACGAGAGCCCCATTTCGTTGGCATACCATTTTACTTCGCGGTGCTCCATGTAGCAAGCTTGTGCAAGGTTGATAAACTTGTCAAAGATTACGTAGCTATGTGCGGAGTGCTGCATCGCCTCCGGATTGCGCTTAGCCAAGAAGTCGCAAACGTCAAAATAGAACACGCGCATCAACATCAAAATGGCTTCTTTACGATAGCCGTGCGACTCGTTTTTAAGGCGACGAATGAGAGCTGCAAAGCTCTCAAAGAGCCAAGTCTGTTCGACTTCTGAAAGATGAATTACGGGATTCTGCAACAGATAAAGCAAGAAGGGCCAAAGGTTTTGCAAGCCCACGAAACTCTCTTTGCAATACTCTTGAGAGACTAATACAATGCGCCCGCGAAAGTCCTCGCTCGGCCGGCATTTTTCAAAGACTTGCTCACCAAAACCCACCAAGAAATCGCCGGGTCCCATCTCATACGCCTTCCCGTTGAGCACGAAAGAAGCACTACCCCGATTGCAGTAGCAACAAAGCATAAAGCCCAGCTGAAGAGTCTTGCCCGTAAAGGCTACATTGCGAAAATTATCGAGTATGATCAGGTTGTTATCTGTATCGGGTGCTCGGAAGCTGGCATAGGGACGCACATCGTCCAAGCTGACTTGCATTAACATCTCAAAAGTGTTTAATTCCAATTTGTATATAGGCAAAAATACGCCTTTAAAAGCGACAGAGCAAATTTACAGCCGTATTTTATACTGATCTCAGCAAACCTTTTCGGCGCTTTGTTTCCGCTCCGCTTCTTGTCATACTTTTTCTCACATAATTATAGGCCGTTTTATCATCTTATAATTGGAAAATATCACAAAAATGTCTGAGGGTTTCAATCCTAAAAACAGAATATTTATCGCTTAATCTCCAAATAAAAATACAGCATACTAAATATTATGCCTTAAAACGCCAAACCTTCTTCCAGCGGTGCTCCTGATCAGAAAAGGCCATTGTCCGCTGCGTCTACTACCTCGCCTCTTCTGCGCTGCACCGCCCCACTGCTGAAGGCTGTAGGGGTAAATTCTGAATAATCACTGCGCCGTTTGCGCCCACCACATTCCGCCCATCGACTTTGCCATCACGAGCGTAAACCTTTTTCATCACGAGCGCAAGCATTTATTATCGTGAGCAAAAACCTTTGTCGTCGTGATAAAAAGCGTGCAGATGATTTTGCGCCACTTATAAACCAAGTTTGCTCACCCAAAGCCAAGGGCTGCACACCGCAAACAACCCGCTACGCATTGTGGAGCTTCCGCTAAGGCGAAAAGACGAGCTGATTGGAGATATGAAAAGAAAAAAGCCGCTCGATTTCGTAGGTCATACGATAATCGAACGGCGTTTGAGAGGCCGTCGGGCTCAGCACGATTGACTTTGGCTCAGACTGCTTCTGTTATATAGTCTACGTAAGATAGATCTATGCGCGCTGTGCCACACGAAAATGTAGCGGAAACAGGCGCTTTTTCAGGATTATCCGAGCAATTCAAATACGGATGGTCCTGCCATCTTTGAAGTGATAGAAATCTTTTATGAGAGAAAAATCTTTGTCGGAAGCGATCTCACCTCCATGCTCTATATAGCAAAGGGGCACATCGCCTATAAATGAAGCCCAACGACTAAAAGAACTATGAGGTCCAATGATGCGATCACACTGTGATAGTGCATAAAGATCATGAATAGCAGAAGTATTTTTCTTCAAATCGCAAAGCGTAAATCCTTCAAATGCGGATTTGTCGTATTTCTCATTTGTCGACATAAAGAAGCAAACTTTTTTGTCGGAATAAAGGGATTTGACCTGCGACATAAATGTTTTATACTCTTCGATTTCAAAGAAATACTGACCATTTTCCCAATAACGATAATCGCCCCCACGCATGTGTACGGCAACTATAAAATAGCCCTCTGATTTATACCGATCTAACTCTGATGAAACATCGTCAATGACTTGTTGATTCGGAGAAAACACACGCCTTAAAGTGTCTTTGTCAACGTAGGGATAATAATCGTGGTGGTCTCTTAGGTTCCACCCATCCAAAAACCCCATTTTCTTTCCTAATCTCGTTTCACGAAACTTGCGTGCAAGAGAATTTAGAAACAGACATCCCCAGAAATTCTTCCAACGCTCCTCACCAAATAATCTGAAGAAAGATTGAGCGTAAAAAGGAAAGCAACAATACTTTGAACTGAGCAGATTCGGAAAATATTTTATATCTACATCCCAGTGTACAACATAGACTCTCCCATTATTTTTTATAGCCCAGGCAATGGAATCAAGATAGGACCAAAGCCTATTACAAGTTTGCCCGGGAGCATCACAAATCACCTTAAACATTCTTTTTCGCTTAATTTCGATTAAACAACTTATTCTTCACCATACGATTGACTACGTTGCGCTCTTCACGTCCTAAAAATAAATAGGAAAAGAAGGACATGCTGACTAATATCAAGCCACAAGAAAGAATCAAACGAGAGAATTCTGATATGTTGAGATTGGTGAGTAAATAGAGAAGTAGGATCGTCGGTACAACAGGAAGAATCATCGCACTTACTTTCATACAAAAGTCTTGTACAGAAAATAGCGGTATGTACTTCTTTAGATAATAAACACTAAGCAGCACACATACAAAGGTACTAAGCGTATTGAGTATATATATGTGCTCAGGATGCTTGCCGGCCAACAAGCAGAGAACGGCTAAAGGAATGACAAGGAGCTTTACGATACCTTGAAAAATACTATACCCTTTTATTTTCCCTGCAGCATGGACCCCAATTTTTAGATTAGACGCCATAACATCGAAGAATGTCTCGAAGAAACAAATATCCAAGAGTATGACGGTGTAAGCAGGCACCTGCTTTAGCCAGATTCGCAAAATAAAATCGCAATTGTAAATAAAGGAGATTATAATCACAGACATAACGATAATGAGCATCCGCATTGACAAATAATAGATGTCCATCATCTCAGTATACTTTTCTTGCGCGTAGAGCTTTACAATCTGAGGCCGGAAGGCTGTCGTAATATTGCCAACAAAGGAACGAAACACATTTGTCACCGTTATGACGATACCGGCAGCCGCATTCATAACAACCGAAAAAACGATGTTGATAAAGTAAGGAATGCCTTGAAAGTTGACATTCGCACACAAGCCCGTAAACATATCAAATCCCGAAAAGGACAACATTGGCTTAAGAATGTCCTTATCAAACGTAAAACGAAAACGACACTCCTCAAAATGCCTTATGCAATAGATACGATAGATGATCGTAATAAAAACATCTACAAGCAATGAAAGAATCGCATAGAACAACAACTTATCAAAGTCGCTCACGATTAAAAGATATAAGATAACGAGCCTGAGAGCGGTTTTGAGAATCTCGACGTAGGCGTAGACGTTCATCCTCTCGTGTGCAATAATGCAAGCATTGTAGGGCACTTGCGTACATTCAAATAGAACAGAGAAAGCTGAAATCTGATAAACCCAGAAAGCAACATTAAAACGCTCCGCAGGAATTTTTAAAACATTGAATAAGAACCAGAGCCCGACCGTCTCTGCCAACAGGATCATACTAAGCGCCACGCAAATTTGTATAACCAAGGCGCCTGAGAATGTTTTTTGCAATCTATTCTTGTTACCTCGTCCTAACTCTAATGTAACGAACCTTGATGTTGTCGCTGCCATTGAGTTGCTGAAAAAGCCAAAAAAAGGAACAACAGCTGCAACAACATTATAAACGCCATAATCTGTTACACCCAACGTCTGCAATACAACTCTTGAAGAATACAATCCAACAAGCATTGTAAAAATCATACGAAGATAGAGCATCGCAGCATTTTTGGCTACTTGGCGCTTTGAAGAAATTTCAGACATTTAATTCATATATATGTTGTCTAACAATAGAGCATAACTGCAAAAAGCCGTCGGGCTCAGCACGACCGGCGTTTCGTCAGGCCTCTCTCACGAAATGGGGGAAGGCCGGTTCGCCCAAATGGGGCGCATAGGAAAAGCCTTCGTAAGTAAAGTCGGCCAAAGCTGATGGTTGGTCAGCCGCAGTTTGGAGCAGATGGCGCACCATAGCGCCGCGGCAGGCTTTGCCCAAACGGCTTGTACGTGCAGCCGGCCCTGCTTGCGAACATAAAAGAGGGGCTTGATCACTTTTACTTCGCGGCAAACGCGCGCCCAATTGAAGAGGCGCTCATATTCGCCGGTCGAAAGGTGGATCAAGATGCCGTCGTCGGCTTGTACGGCGCGGATGAGATAATCCGTCAACCTATCACGCCAAAAGCGATCGATGGGTTTGTCGTTTGTTGCTTCCAAGCGCACGGTGTGCTCCATTCTGTACGGCACGATAGCATCCATCGGTCGCAACAGGCCGTAAAGGAAGCAGGTGATGGACAAATGCTCCTGTGCAAAGGACAAAGCGGCCGCATCGAGCGTGTGCGCCATCAGCGCTTGGTAGGCGCGCCCGTTGTAGGCCATTATGGCGGGCATCTTTTCGGCTAAGAAGAAGTTTTGATAGCGTTGTTGATTCTCTAAAGCCAACTGCCGGCTGCACCCCAACTGCGCTGCCAGCTCGTCAAGACTGAGGCGGGCCATTTCTTTTGCAAGCCGATCAGCCTCTGCCTGAAACGCAGGAAGCGTCAGCGGCTTTGCGGCGACTTCTGTCGGGCAAAGCATCATCTTCGCATTGGCCAGCAGGATTTGCATATGGGCTTATTTGTTGATATAGTCCAAGATTTGCTCAGCGTGAATCTTGGTTTTGATTTCTTTAGGCGTGAAGATCTTTTCTACGATTCCCTCTTCGTTGACCAAATAAGTGGTGCGAAGAATGCCCATTGTGCGACGTCCGTAGTTGACTTTCTCACCCCAAGCACCGATAGATTGGAGGAAGGTCGTTTCAGTATCAGCGATCAGGGGGAAATCAAGCCCCTGTTTGTCGGCAAATTTCCTTTGAAGTTCTACTCTATCCTTGCTCACGCCGACGATAGCATAGCCGGCAGCAGCCAATTCTTCTTTATGGGCCTGCAAAGAACAAGCTTCGGCCGTGCAACCCGGCGTATTGGCTTTCGGATAAGTATATAAAATTATTTTTTGCCCGCGATAGTCGCTTGCTTTTATCTCTTTACCATCTTGATCTACACCGAAAATCTCGGGTATTTTATCTCCTACCTGCATAATGTTTTAATTAATCGAATTGTTTATAGTTGTCTGTGTTGTATATTGAATGGGGCGTTTAATGCCCCAAAACTTTATTTCTTTAAGCCCAACAAAAGGGAGAAACGATGCGGCAGTCCGCTAAACAATGCGGCACGTATATGGCGCGGGGAAAGGGCATAGAAGAGCCGGTAATGGCGGAGCTTGATCCTAAACGTCTCCCAATAATAGTTCAATCCGCTGCGCACGGCGTGGTGCTTGGCTTGCTTACCGAAATTACCCCCCAGAAAGACAATGCGCAAGATGTCTTGCTCGTAGCGTTTGGCCTTCTCGGATATGGATAAAGGAAAATCTTCCGGCGGCAAGCCGAGTTTATCTATAAGTATCCACCCGACAGCCTCAAAAGCAAGCGTAAAGTTCAGGACCTTGAGATGCTTTTGCAAGGCCGCGCGATCTATTTTTTCGCGCAAGGCGTGGAGCAACACTGCCACGTCGCAAAACTGGCGCAATCCGACACCAAGCTCGACCAAATGAAGATATAGGTGCAAAAAAGTATAGAGCACATTGAGCGTTGGAGCGAGCGTGGGCACTTTTAGCCCGTTCACCTCTACAAAATCAGTAGATGTATCGCTTAAAAGCCGCTCCCAATAAAGCCGATCTGCCTTTGTGTTGAAATCCAACATTTCATAGTGCATCTCAAACAAGACCTTCCCGTGATAGAACTCGATGGCGTGCTCGCCGGCTTGGCGCTCAAGCTTGAGTTTCCATTCTTCCTGAAACACTGCGACAGCGGCATCGAACGACGACGGAGGGCAATAGAAATCTATATCGCCCGGCGTGCGCTCTTCCGGATGCGGATAAAGCGCGGCCAAGGTTTGGCCCTTAAAAACGAAGAAGAGGATTTTTTTTCTATGCATCACGTTGACCAGATTAGCCAACTCGTGCTGCAAGAGTGCATTGGCTTGCGCCACGCGCTGCGTAAAGCCGAAAGCCATCAGGGTATCGCGCGGCGTAAGCGGAAACTGCCGACGCACTAATTCCCCAAAAACGAGGCCGGCTACCGTTTGCTGCTTAGCAACTTTAGACAATCGCGCAAAATCTACAGACTCGCGCAACTCTTTTTCAATAGGATTTCCCCACAAAGCATTGCGCAGCAAGGCCAAGAGCACTTGGATTGTCGTCATAATCTATTCAAGAGGGAGTTTGGGCGTGATCGAGTGAAGAATAGACGGAATTTTTGCTAAGAAACTCGGGCACGATGGCCTTCATCTTGCGCACAATGGTCATATCGTCAGCCGTGCGCGCCGTCTGAATCAGGTCTTCTATCTTCTGCTCCACATCGGCGTAATCGTATTCGCGGACCTTGGCAATGCGGATCTTATCATTAAAGGAGGGAAGTGTACCCTCTTTATCGTTCAAGACTTCTTCATACAATTTTTCTCCGGCGCGCAAACCAGTATATTCAATCTCGACATTCGTAGCACCGGAAAGGCGAATCATACGCTTGGCCAAATCGGCGATGCGGACGGGTTTACCCATATCAAAGACGAAGATCTCGCCGCCATTGCCTTTCGTGCCGGCCTCCAAAACCAGTTTGCAGGCTTCGGGAATAAGCATGAAAAAGCGGATAATATTGGGATCTGTGACGGTAACCGGACCGCCGGCGCGGATCTGCTTTTCAAAAAGTGGGATGACGGAGCCATTGGAACCCAAGACGTTGCCGAAGCGGGTCGTAACAAACTGGGTCGTGCCTTTGACTTTGTTCTCTTTTTCTGCCTTATCAAGACTTTGCACGTAGATTTCGCAAATTCGCTTGCTGCATCCCATTACGTTGGTCGGATTAACGGCTTTGTCGGTAGAAACCATCACGAACTTCTTCACGCCAAACTTGACGCTCAAGTCGGCTATTATCTTCGTGCCGTTGACATTGTTGAGGATACTCTCGCTCGGGTTGTCTTCCATCATCGGCACGTGCTTGTAAGCGGCGGCGTGGAAGACGTAGTCGGGACGAAAGGCGGAGAAATCTTTTCCATCCTTATCTCGTTCGTAATGGAGGTGACGATAGTCGAGACTTTAATGCCCGCGAAGTCGTGCAACATCAAAAGGCGTATGTCGTGTTGCGGCGTCTCTGCTTGGTCGATAAGCATCAATTCGGCCGGCTTCAGCAAACTGATTTGCCGAACCATCTCGCTGCCAATGCTGCCCGCAGATCCGGTAATCAAAACGCGCGTTCCGGCTATTTCTTGGCCTACACTCTGCATATCAACCTGAATCTCGTCGCGCGGCAAAAGGTCTTCGATGCTGATCTCCTTTAGCGTCGCTTGGGGTATGCTTTCTGAAGAGCCGTCCCACTCGCGCGCGCCTTCAGTCATATATATATGTACGCCGGCATTGATCAAAAGGTCTTGCAACTTCTCGTTACTGCGAAACTCATCGTTGCGCAAGGGAGAGATCAGAACGGCTTTGATCTTCGATTCTTTAATGATTTCCTCTAAATCACTGTCTGCTTGGTAGACGCGCTGCCCCATTAAGAAGATGTCCTTCAGTGTGGGATCGTGAGAAATAAAGCCTTTGAGACGAAAGCGCCGAGGCTTCTCGTTGTTTATATTCTTCGCCAAACCTATACCGCCATTCTTAACGCCATAAATCAAAGCGGCAGCTGCGCCATCACTATCAAACGTCGTATCATAAAGCATCTTGACGATAACACGAAAAGCCCACAACAAAACCGTAGCAACTATATAAATGGCTAAGATATGGCGCGTATGAAGTGGCAAGAACCACTTATTACCCTCCCAAAAAAGGATCGGATAATGCAAAATCAGCACACAACCACAAGCCAAAGCCATCGCGTAGCCCACACGTTGTAAATCAATAAAAGAGGAATAACGAATTACACCTGAATAGGTATGGAAAACGCGAAATCCCAAGACATTGAACACCATATAAAGAAGCAACGTGTATGTCAGTGGGACGAAATGAATCATCGTATTGTAACCTCTGAAGAAGAGGAAGAATACAAAAATCCCGGAAAGATAGCAAATCAGACAATCAATGAAGAGTACACACCAATAAGGCAGCGAATCTCGCCTGAAATACCAATTGATGAGTTTGTTGAAAAAGTCTTTCATAACCACCATTATAATTAGAAGTTGCTTAATCTAATGCCGCTTTTATCTCGGCTACGATCCTTTCTACCTCACTTTCGCTCACACAAGGGCCGGACGGCAGGCAGAGGCCGCGGCAAAAGAGTTCTTCGCTTACGCCATTAATATAAGCAGGACTTGTTTGATAAACGGGCTGCTTGTGCATTGGTTTCCCAGAGTGGGCGACTTTCTATGCCTACCTTATCTAAAGCTATGCGCAAGGCTTCTACGTTGGCCGCAGGTTCACAATCGGTGTGGATTTGCCCCGTAGCGTGCACCACACCCGCAGCGCCACCGACAGCACCCTCAACTGCCTGCGTGTAAGTCTGCGCTTGACCTTTGATTTTCAACTCAGGCGCTAAGAGAATCGTATTTAACCAGAAGTTTGAATCGCATTCTCCATCAGAGTTTCCGTGGAAGGTAATGCCTTCTATCTCATTAAAGGCTGCCTCATACAAGCGAGCCACGCGGCGATGGTGAGCGATGTGTTCGTCAAGCACAGTCATTTGCCCGCGGCCTATACCGGCGCAAACGTTGCTCAAGCGATAGTTGTAGCCAATCTCTTCGTGCTGATAGTAAGGAAAGGCTTCGCGCGCCTGAGTCGCGAAAAACATCACGCGCTGCTTCGTAGCATCGTCGGGGCAAATAAGTGCACCGCCGCCGGAGGTAGTAATCATCTTGTTGCCATTAAAACTCAGTACGCCAAAGCGGCCAAACGTCCCGACAACCTGACCTTCATAGCGCGAGCCCAAGCCTTCGGCAGCGTCTTCCAAGACAGGAATGTCGTATTTCGCCGCCACGTCCATAATCTCTCGGATCTTGGCCGGCATACCATAAAGATATACAACGATGATAGCTTTAGGCTTCCTGCCGGTCTTCGTAATACGATCTTGTATGGCACGATCCAGCAGTTCCGGATCCATATTCCAAGTTTCCCGCTCTGAATCGACAAAAACAGGAATAGCCCCTAAGTAAGTTACGGGATGGGAACTGGCGCAGAAAGTAAAGCTCTGACACATTACCTCATCGCCGGCTTTCACCCCCAAAGCGATTAGCGCCAGATGGATGGCTGCCGTGCCGGAGCAAAGCGCCACAACGCTCTTATCCTGCAAGCCAGGTAAGCTATCAAGCCATAATTGTTCCGGATCATCACAATGCGCCATAATGCGCTGCGGGTAATCCTCGTCATCAAAGTCTTTTTTGGCATCGACGGACTTCACGAAACGTGCCAACTCATCCTCAAAAGCGTTGACATTGGGGCCCAAAGGCACCACCCAATTGGTATCAAACGCTTCTTGGATATATTTCATCTCATTGCCGCTCATATGAGCTAGGCATAAATACGTACGGTTTGCCATCCTTATCTAATTTACTTGCCAACTCGTCCTTCTTCACAATTACCACGCTGTCATACATCATCATCAAGACATCGTCATCGTAATTGCCAAACTGCTCTTCGTTGGTTTTCCCTTCCATATTACGTTGGATCAACTTAAAGAAATCCACTCCGGCACCATAAGCATGAAGATAAGCACCGCCAAAACGCGGGTTAACTTCTGAAAGATAATATTCTCCATCTTTGTACCAGAAATCCATATCAACAGGGCCGTTAAACTCAAGCACCTTGCAAATCTCCTTGATGAATGCAAACAATTTCGGGTCTTTAAAAGATATCGTCTTGTTGGCACCACCGATCTTCGTTTCGAGCTTGCGCTTTGAGAAAGCAGCTACAGGTTGATGAGAAAAACAATCGATATAGACATCAGCATCACAATCACCGCCGTCCATAAATTCTTGAATGATATAATCAAACTTTCCTTCTCTAAAATGAGTATCCAACTCTTCTTGTGTATTGCACTTATGAATCCCGACACTACCGCTACCTGTGCGCGGCTTTATAAAGACGGGGAAGCAAATTTCTCCTTTAGCATAGCCCTCATTAAAGTGTTCCAAACTATCGTAAGTAAGCACCGTGCGAATATTGTTTTGATAAAGATACTTAAACATATCATATTTATCAAAACAGTGGCAAGCCGTTTCCTTTGAAGGGGCTAATACGAGAATCCCCTCTTTCTCAAATACATCTCTATGATTAGCTAAAATCTCTATTTCAGGATCAATCAGCGTCGTAATGGCTTTTACGTCATTGCTTTTAGCAATCTCCAATACTGTCTGGACATAATTGGGGTCATCTATACGCGGCACCAAATATTGTCGGTCCGCAAGATAAAGCGCGGGGGCAATGTTTGAGTTATCTGTAGCTATGATTTGACAAGTATCTTGCAAAGATTCTTTCAGATACCTAAAGAGTTGGGCTCTGCGACCACAACTACAAAACATTATGTTGTTCATATTCTCAAAATTTTATTCTGTTAATACTATACTCTTTTTCCCTTTCAGGCGAGCAAGTCAACTATTTCAGGGGTGACGCTGCAATGTCTTATTATTTTAATACTATATATAAGTGTCTTTCTTTTCGCAAGATGTTCTCTTTGCTATTTCTCTGTAGCAACAGCAGCTGATCTGACCTTAGTTAGTCCCATCAAAATCCTCCACAGTAGCCTGTCCTTCCTGCGAAATACCCTCGCGTTTAAGCACAGATTTGATAGTATAATAAATAATCTTCAAGTCTGTCATCAACGATAGATGGTCTACATACCACACATCGTAAGCAAACTTCTGTTTCCAACTGATGACGTTGCGGCCATGGCATTGTGCCCAACCGGAAATACCTGGGCGCACTTCGTGCCGACGAGCCTGCTCTGGAGAATAGAGGGGAAGGTATGAAACGAGTAAGGGACGCGGGCCGATAAGCGACATATCGCCCTTCAGGACGTTAATAAATTGAGGCAATTCGTCAATGGAAGTGGAGCGAACGAAGCGACCTACGCGCGTCAGGCGCTGCTCATCGGGGAGCAACCGGCCATTTGCATCACGCTCATCGCTCATGGTCTTAAACTTAATCACGCGAAAAATCTTCGCATGTCTGCCCGGGCGCTCTTGTAAGAAAAAAGCACCACCGCCTTTATTCGCAAAATGCAGCCAAAGGGTCACGATCAGCAAAAGCGGTGCAAGACAAATCAAGGCCACCAATGCTATAATAAAATCGAAGCAGCGTTTAAAAAAATGTTTGTACATACGTAATGGTTGATAAAGCTGAAGATCGTTTGCAAATCGTATGCAAGCCGTTAAAGTCCGACGAGGCTTAGCGACAAAACTTATATGTTTCTACTATTGAAGCCGAAATAATAGCTATTTTATATAGCGAAAAAGCGTATTCTGCGCTGATATTTGAATGCGGCGCACTGCATCTTGTTTCGTTTGCCGGCAGCAAACTATCGTTTGATGGGAACAAACCATTGTTTGCCAGGGGAAAACTATCGTTTGCCGGGGCCAAACAATAGAATAGTCTGTGCTATGTAGCGTTATATGCGTTGAGAGTTTTCAGAAAAGTTGTTGTCCGATCAATTGAAGCCGACTATGTGCCAATCAAACTGCGTGCATCGAAAGAAAAGATGTGATGAACAAAGTCTCGAATGAGCCGGTAATCCACAGAAAGAAGAGATAGATGAGCGCACAAGGAGTATCAGAAATACAATGATTTAGAGAAGGATCTCTACTTGCGCCACGCGGATCAATTCTTTTATCTATAGGCGATCATATTCCTCGCGCAATGCTTCCCAGACGGCACGTTGCTCGTAGCGAGAGAGAATCATTGGGCGCACATTGCGTGCCAAGTCGCAGACCAAGGTTCGATCTTGCAGAAACGCAACATAGCTTCGTAGAGGGCTGCCTCATCGCGCGGCGGAATCAGCAGTCCATTGCGGGCAGCCTCTACAATTTCGTTGCAACCCAAAATGTCGGTAACAATAGCGGGCAGCTGCATCGCGCCGGCCTGCATCACGACATTGGGAAATCCTTCGCGATAACTCGGAAAGACTAAGGCATCAGCCGCCAACAAATAGGGGCGAACGTCCTGTTGATAGCCCACATAGCAAACTGCGGGTGATTCTTTCAGAAAGACTTCACTTTCGGGTTGTAAGGGATCTAATTCGCTTTCGAAGCAGCCAACCAAAATCAGCTTGCAGTCGGACCGCTCCTGTTCCAAGCGCCTCATAGCAGCAACCAGTTCATTCATCCCCTTATCACCCACGATTCGTCCGATAAAGATGAATGCAAAATCATCGGGATGAAGCCCGAGTGAACTGCGCATACGAGAGCGAGCATCAGCTCCCTGCATCGCTTCAACGGCTGCGGGAGAGAAATGCTGTGTATCAATACCATTTATATTGCCGTTGAGTACGACGCGCATCGGTTTGCGCGTAATGCGGTCGGCATAGAGCGTTCGTTTCACGCCCTCGCCTTCCGGAATCACCTTCGTGGCAAATGCGCAACTCAAACGCTCCATTGTCATCAGAATTTGCGAAAGAGTCCGCTCGCACCTTGATAACGCAAACCGGTGACGGTATAGAGGCGATGCGGGACGCGAGCTAGCCAACCGGCAATCATCGCGAGCAAACTGCCCTTGGGCGTATTGCTGTGGATAATAAAAGGCCGCTCGCGGCGAAACGTCCGGTAGAGCTGCCAAAGGCATTTCAAGTCAGGCAGCAACGCGATCTCACGGTGCATCGGCACTTCGATCGTGCGCACACCTTCACGCTCACCGACGCTATGCAAACAGCCCGTATCATTGGACAAGGCCACGACATCGTAATACTGATTCATATAGCGCAGTTGGCCTTTCAAAAGTCCGTCAAGACTAATGTCGGCGGTCGTAATGCGGATGAGCTTCTTCTTCATACGCTACTTATTGCTCAAAATCTTGTGATAGACGACTTCATATCCGGCAACCATCTTGCCAATATCAAATTGGCGAGCGCGAAGCAGGCAACGTTCGGCCGTCGTTTTATAATAGTCAGCATCCTGCCGCAAGCGCTCGATGGTCTCGGCCAAGGCCTTGTCGTCTTCATGGGGGAAAAGGAGGCCGTAACCTTTGGTCACTTCGCGCAAACCATTAACATCACTGGCAATAAACGGCTTTCCGGCCGACATTCCTTCGACATTGGGAAAGCGAAAGTCCCTCCCAGTGGGAGGACATGCAGATGATGTCGGCCGCTTTCAAAACATTGGGGATGTCTGTGCGCAAGCCCAAAAAGCGTACACGGTCGGTCAAGTGCAGCGATTCGACCAAAGCCTCCACCTCCGCTTGGCGTTCGCCAATACCGGCCAGCCATACTTCATAAGCTTCGCGATCTAAATGACTCAAAGCGCGTATCAAGGTATCTTGATCTTTTTGGGGACGAAAGCCGGCCACCATAAGGATCGCAGTGCGATTATCTTTCTGTTCCAATAATTCAGGAACCGGAGTTGCGGAATAAATTCGGTCTATATCCACACCATTATTTATGGTTTCTATCCTTCGATATTTAGCGGCATTAGGAAGAGACCAATCAGATCCCAAGTAGTCGCGCAACTTTTGTTCTGCAATTTTACTAATGCAAATCACGTGATCATACCGCCCATACATCCAACTTTCTATCGGTGAATACCACTTCCAATCACGCTTCCTATTAAATGTATTATGCTCCGTAGAGCAAAGAGCAACAGATTGTCCTATACCAGACAAAGCGACAAACAATTGAGGAGAAGAATTATGCGTATGGATGATGTCATAATTACGTATTATCTTCCTTAGCTTATAAATATACAGAGGATTATAGAAGCTCGTTCCCAATTTGTATAGTTTCACTCCCGGATTTTCTCGAACAAGCTTATCCATTAAAGGAGTCTCTACTCCTTTGAATACGCAAACATCAACCTGATGTCCGCGTTGACGAAGCCTTGTGGCCATCTCAACGACTAACATTTCGGCACCACCAACTAAAAGGGAGGTTATTACATTTAGAATCTTCATATTGATCTTTGTCTTATTGACCTTTTAGAAACTTCTTATCCCGTAAATGCATAATGAGTCCTAAAGGTAATGTCCATAACCAAAGAAATGAGATCTTAGGTACGCACGTTTTTTGTAATTTCCGGCAAAAGAAGAATCTCCAATAGTTGATAGCAGACTTAAGTCTATGCACAAAAGGAATAGATAAATGGGTCATCTCTGCATAGGTCATCATTGTGGCAATAGGACTCTTCATACGTATCTTCGTTATATAGGATGTAATCCCCGTAGACTGATACTCGGCGAAATAAATAACACGATTCACAAAACGAAGTTTATATTTAGATCCTATGCGGTTCCACACTAATATTTCCGGACAAAAAGACTCTCCGTCAATTTCAGGAAAAGGGAACTCGCGTAACGCTTCAACGAGGTAAACCTCCTTCATATCACCTCTAAGATGGTAGCCAAACTTCACATCTGCGTAGTATCCATCAATTATATCTTTGGGTAAACCGCTCCCAATTATCTGCTTTGTTTGCATATCTGCATCTAAGCCACAAACGCCTGCAAAAGAATTATCTTTAGACAGTTTCTTCCATTCTTCAGCTACAATCTCCAAGGCATTATCCGGCAAGATATCGTCACTATCTACAATAAAGAACAATTCTCCCAATGCCTCTTTCGCGCCCAAATTATGTGCCGTATGTTTCCCTCCGTTCTGTTTATAAAAATAACGAATGGAAACCTACTTCCTCTGATTTTCGGATAAGCTCATCTACTATTGCCGCTGTATGATCTGTAGACCCATCGTCTACAATGATCCATTCAAAGTCCTTAAACGTCTGCCGCGTAAGACTATCGTAGACTCGAGGCAACAAATCTGCACGATTATAAGTAGGAGTAAAAACAGTAAACAGCATTTCTTAATTAACGTGAGTGCGATATAAGAAAAGTCCTCTAAAAGTTGTAGGAGCAAACGGTTTTCCGAAACTTTATGATTGTATATAACGCAGGTAGAAAATATGACTCATTCCTATGACTACTACAAATTTCATGGCATGAGTCTGTATCTTCAATAAGTTTTGCTAATGTTTGACATCAAGGCTAAGCCTACTTTGCAAATCTATGGTAAAAGACATCGCAATCATACCTTCCGTCGTCAGAGCGTGAGCGCTAAAACTTTCTCTGAATAAGCCAAGGAAAATCACGCTTAGGAGAGTGGCAAAACTTGCTTAGGAGATCGAAAAAATTGTCTCCTATGATCGGAAAAATTCTCTCCTAAGACAATTTTTTCTTCCCTATAAGAAAGTTTTGCGCCGCCTATGGACAAGTCTTTGTGCATACGAGAGCGTAAGTATGGCTTACGCTTGAAAGCAATAATTACTGTCGGTTGCTTGTCGCCCACTTAGTCGTCTTTTTTTCGTTTCCTTCTTACTTTAGCACGATGTACTATACTTCATCTCAGTAGAAGTCGATACTTATAGCGAATTCGCATTCAATAATTATTCAACGAGTAGGAGAGTAAGAATGATTTAACAGGCGCCGAATAACTTGCTCGGGCGAAATCCATTTTTGAAATATGAACGGGCACCTTGCTCCAACTTCTGCCTATATGCTACATCTTGCGTTATACGAACAATTGCATCATAAATTTCCTCCGGCGTCTGTACAAAATGTACATTCTCCCCATGAACCAAACCCTCTCCGGGCATTGCGCGCGTTAGTGGCGTAGATATGATGGCTTTTCCCATACACAGATATTCAGCCAACTTCCAACCATGACATTCACAAACAGAAGGCGTATTGAAAACAAGTACGCTTTCTTGCGTCTTGCGAATATAGTCGTCCATCGATAAGCGCTGTTCATAAATAAAATCTTTATAAAGCTCCTTATAACGTGGATAGTCCGGCATCTCAGCCAACACGTCGTCACCATGAAGGAAATAAAGTCCACCTTCTATCTGCAATCCGGCCTTTTGACAAGCTTTCAAAAATTCTCCACGATACATATTGGTATCTGTTGCTGCAAAGCGATTATACCAAAGAGTAGAAGCGTGGAAGATATAATGATCCTTAACCTGAATTGCCCTTGTGTAATGAGCTAATGGACGTCGTCTGATATTGGTATAAAGATAATCTCGCAAATAAGCTTTAAAAGGCAGCGCTGTATGCTTCCGCCCTTTTATGTAATGTAAAAGGCAGTTAAAAACGGAAATGAATGATCGGTGTAAAGTGATGCCAAACTCCGGGCCTATTGCTTTTAATTTCTTCAATTGTGTTGCCTGCTCAAATGTAGGATTCACTTTACCATAGACATCACACCATTCATAACGATCTTCAAACACTACGGCTCGATCTTCTGTATCTATAAATATCTTCTGTACAAACGTCCCTTCTTTGCAAATTAGCGCCAGCCCGCTATTATAATCAGGTATCGTCTCGTACTTAAGCGACCGAAAAGGACGAACATCATAGCTGATACTACGCCTCCCCACAACTTGAGCAAGGCCGTATAAATACCAGGAGGCGTAATTATATTTTAGACGGGGATCAACAATCAGTTGCATTCTATTCTTACTTCTGTGGGTATATCAGATTGTAGAATTTATCACGATCATATTTGTAATCGTATTCATAACTTTGATAGACAAAGTCATCTGATCTGTGGCCAACGGATAAAAAGGTCTTATAAGGACGTATCAAAATACCCCAAGCAAAAAAGATACGCAAATAAAGGACTATACAAAGCACGGTGACGAAACTACGCAAGCCGTTCGTATTGCGATAGCTACAAAAATTCAGACATCATAATCATCACGCCCAAAGAGCAGTACCAAGCAATACGGCCGCCATCAGAAGAGCGGCAGAAAAAGAGCAAGACACCACAAAACATCAGATATATATTCAACAAAAACCAAGCTCCGCCTATCTGTTTGTACCTTAGCATAGTTCTTCAATAAGATAAAAAGGAAAAGGAGAGCCTCAACCACATACTCAATACGGAAACCATATTCTGCAGTCTGGGAATAATTCGTAATCTTCATATTTTCGGCCACATCGCCGGCGACAAGAAATAAAGACTTGGTTATACCACTTAGTCCTAAAACGAGTAAGAGGCTCATCACAAGAACAACTTTTGAAGGAGCATATTTCTTCTGTGGCAAGAAATATAAAACGATAAAATAAGCTGCTGAATTATGAATCAAAGTAGCCACAACAACAAATGCGGCAAAGCGCCAGAATTTACGATCGACAGCATAAGGAATAGCCATCCAACAAAGACCACAAGCCAGCACTTGGCGTAGATAAGTAAAACTAAAGAAGAACATTAGCCCAAGGAAAATTAGCAGACTAAAGAATGGATACTTCGTATGTTTATATAACGACAAAGGCAACAGCACATAAATCAAAAGGGAAATAAACAAAATGAAGATGTATCTATTCGGCGTAAAATATCCCACGAAGCTATTCAACAAGCCATACAAAGGCTCTTTTCCAAATAATAAGAGAAAGTCAGGATTAAACAATCCTTTTCCCAAATGCACACTCCACGCTTGCGCTTCAAACGCTTCAGCGTAAACATACCTATCATAACCACCCAACATATCGCTAATACCGACAAAGATGCCGATAAAAAGACAATAGGTAAGGAAAAACGATTTAGAAACTTTAGGCTTATCAAAGTTAACCCAAGCCAACAGGGCCGTAACGGCGAGTAAAACAATATATTGCATCGTTTATATGCTTAATCAATAAATGCGTATAGTTTTTCTACTTCGGAAGAATTGTCAACAATGTGAGCGTTTAAATAAGCTACATAGGATTGACATAGCTCTTTATTGGTAGCCAATTCGATAATAGCATCAGCCAACGCACCACCATTCATCTCGCATATGCTCGCGTTCACTCTATCCTCAAATTGATCATTAACAGTAGAGAAATTAGTGACAACAATGGGCTTACATAAAATCTTAGCTTCATCTAGCGCAATAGACTTTCCTTCAAAACGAGACGGATGGACGTAAATACCGGCCGCCTTTATATAAGGATAAGGGTTGGGGCGAACACCTAAGAATACAAAGTTATCACTCAGACCTTTTTTTTCTATTAAAGTGAGCCAATCAGACTCTATAATCTTACCTAAGAAGAACCATTTGAAATCTATTTGTTTCTTCTTTAATTGAGATGCAGCCTCAATAGCCAAATCAATTCCTTTAGCCTGTAAGACGTGACCAATAGTTAATAACGACAAAGGCGTTTCCGGAAATTCTATTGATTCTGTAGCCTGCTTTCTAATCAATTCAGGCGAAGAAATATTCTCCATTATAGAGATCTTATCCCGACATTCTGGAAAAAAGCCCTTCAAAGCATCCACACAAGTTTGAGAAATAGAAAAATGTGATCTACTTTAGGGTAATAAAGTCTATCAGCAGCATAGTAATAGTCCCACTTAGTATAGTCGCTATGAAAGAACGTAATCTTCTTTTTCCCATCCAACTTGTCCACCATATAATATAGTTGCTGTTGGCCGCCATAATCTATGATGAGGTCAAAGGTCAGATCCGTAAAACGCGGCATCAAATAAGCCAGCCATCTACCTGCCCAAGCCCGCGATATTTTCGACATCAGCATACGGAGCAAAGAGCCTAGTGCTAACCACAAATGACCGGTAAACAGCAAAGCACGTACCCCCCTGAGTCCACGATGAAGATTTTCTATTTCTCGATTGACGTGAACTGTAATATCCGAAGGAAGATATGGAGAAAGAATATCTCCTGCCCGATCAAGCAGAAGCAAATGGACGTCATACGTTGTGCGGTCCATCGTATTGAGAAGATTAACAATGCTCTTTGACACACCGCCCGACTGTAACGTACCAATCATAAAGAGTATTCTTCTTTTCATAATAATCACATGATTAAGAGTTTTTAAGACAAAAACCTTAAGTTAAGATACCATAGTCGAGCTACACCACCTTTCCAAAACGAACTACAAACAAGCCAAGCTCTACACAATAAACGATAAAAAGTAAGAACTTATACTTCAAAACCACTCTTCGTGGGAAACTTCCGCTCAAACAGGGCGCTCAAGCGGGGCTTCAAGCTCTCATAGTCCTCATAAGAAAGGTCAAAAGAATCGTTTAAGCAAAGAGATTTAACTTGAGTGTCAAACATCAGTCGTTCTACTTGATTAAGATTATCTGCTCCCAACTGCACGACTTGCTTCGCACGCAACTGGTTAACCGGATAGAATTTATTGGAGGCCAATTGCCAATAGCGAAAGACGTAGTTGTTGAGACTCATATTCTCTCTAAACTTCGTACAACTCTTGGCCAACATTTCAGGTTCTCTTTCCCACAACTCTTGATAAGTAGCCTTCAAAAAGGCTTTTTCATTATGTGGCGTATAGAAATGTTGAAACGTACTGCGACGAAACCATCCTATAATCCGAGCCTGCAGCCAATACTTCAGTCCCAAATAATGTCCGTACCAGGCTTTTCTGTTTTGGGCAACGACCTTACGACGATCAAAATAAGCGTTAACGACATGCGTATCGCAAAACTCCATAACGTTAATGCCCCACCCATCTGTCTTCGGATTGTAACAACCGGCAGTAAACAAATGCTCATAAGGCGCATCACAAGGCAAACCATTACGAAAATAATAATCCGGAGCTATAGGAGCATTGATAAACGTGTCGTCGTTGAAGACGACAAATTGCTCACTCAGACCTTTTATTCTATGCAGATTATCCTCAATTGTATTAGCTTGAAACGTAGGCAAAAACTCTTCGGGAATAAAATCACGATGATCTACAAAGGATAATTTAGGGTGATCAAAATTAAGCCACGATGGGCGTTGGTTATCAGCTACGAAATAAATATGACGCACCCACGGAGCATAAGTTTCTACAGCGCGAAACCAATATTTCAATATATCCCAGTCGCGATACCTGACCGAAGCCGCCTGCTGCAGCGTCCCCTTGTAGCGAGCTTTCTTCTGCTGCCATTCAGGGTCAGAACCGTCTACCCAAAAAATGACAAAATCTATCTCCATCCTTTCTATTATATATGTATGGTTTAAGTTAGCTGAAACACACTTCTCGTAAACGGAATACGCAAGCATATCCAAACAACCAATGAGCAAAACGCCACTTTTACGGCAAACAGCAAGCCTAAATTTGTTATGTGAAAAGCGTTCCAAAGAGGAATAAAACGCTCTATCGTATGGGCACAAAGAATAACTATCGAAAACCGACCAAACCAAGCCAAAAGTCGAGCCGCATAATTCGTCTTTCGATCCAAGACTGTTGACATACTATAGACAGCCGCTGTTCCTCCGCAAGCCACAATAACATCTAAAGGCAAAAAGCGATAGTTATTATGCATCATATCAATAGAAGAAATTTCAAACCCAAAAGCATTCAAACCCATTACTAAAGCCCAGCATAAGATAAATAGATATATCCACCTTTTTGAAACACCTTTTTTCGCCCAAACACCAATGATAAAGAACAAGAAGCCAATCATTCCTTGAAATAACGCGAAAGGAAGCTCAACAAATCTTGAACCTACGTAAGCAAGCAACGACAGGAAAATACAAAAAATTACCCCCCCCGATTTATTTTGAACCAAATTATACAATTGTTTAGTCCAAAACAACGCAAGAAGAAACCATAGCGGAACAGCAAACAAAGCCCCATAAGCTCCTGTAGGAAATATTAGCGGCAATAAGAATGTACCTCCTTGTAGATAATTATCGCGTAGCAACAAGCCATGGATAGATACTATATATAAGATTAAAACACCCATCGTAAGCACATAAGGAGAGCATAATCTTCTCGTATCTTTACGAGCTTCTTCAGCGATCGTATAGCGCGAACGAAAGAAATATCCGGCCAAAATGAAGAATAAGGGCATGTGGAAACTATAAATAACATTTCTCCAATATGGTTCAATATCCATATGTCCAAGGATAACACTCAATATGCCAACCCCCTTCATTATATCAAACGTACGGTTACGTTCCATAAAATATCACCTTAGAAAAAGCATTTGCATAATTAATTTTGATAATAGAATACGCTTCTTTTCCTTCTACTATCGTTTAGTCTGAACAAACCTCAATTTACTCTGAGCTATATTCCACTCTAAATTCCAACAAGCTACGACAATATGCATACTCAAAAAACATAGTTTCCTAATCTTATAGGGAAATACGCAGAAATCACCCTTTAATTTATAGGTAATTTTGACTTGATCAAATTAAAAACAACAATTCTCTCCTCACGTTGCCAAAAATAAAAGAGAATCAAAAGAGCTATCACGACCACTGCGGTACTAGATACAGAAAGGAGGCTCAACCATCCTTCTTCCACAAACAATCGAGATATAGCAAAACAAGACAGTAGCGTAATACCCGACACTATGATACAAGGAAAAACGCCCTTCCGGTAAAATTCAAGCAATTTAAAATCAGACCAATTAGCCTTTAACAACTTCGTATAATAGTTAGATTTTATAATCTCTAAGGCTATCATAAAAAGAAAAGGAGCATACGGAGTTTCACCCAACTTCAAAATCAGATAAGTTATCGGCAAATAAGCTAAGAAAATAAAGCCGTCCAATATAGAGATGTATTTATTCTTACCCGTAGCAACAATTCCAAAACGAATTGGGAAAAAGACATTGGCAATAAGAAAAGTAATCAATTGTAACTGGCACAATACAACTGTATATGGTGGGGGATTTTTCAACCAAACTTTTAAAATGAAATCTCCCTCAAAAAGGAATGGAATAGACAAGAATAGCATTAAACAAAAGCTATATTTTGCAGAATCCATAATCAACTGCTACATTCTCGTATAATTTCCAACAGAATAAGCCTTGGTGATGCTTGGACGTACTGACATCATAAAGTTATTAGCAAAACCTATACAGCCCCATAAATCGTATTAGCAAAGCCACAAGCAGCATTAACCACAACGCCAAAGAACATATTTAACAACACATTCTGCCCTTGCGTCTTCACTGCAAAACCAAAATTCCCAAATACATCCCACCCGGAAAATACCAATAAAGGCTTAAGAATCTCTTTATCCCATTTTAAACGAACCTTACACTCTGGAAAATAAAAATGACTATAAATAGCATAACAAGAAAAGATCAGCAATGAAGAAACCACCAAAAGAAAACCATAGGCAATCAAATGATCAGCGGCAATAACATACAACAAGAATGTCACGAGAAGTATTAGCAGCGTATCAAGAATTCTGATATAAGCAAAAACCTTCATCTTCTCATTAGCGATAATCGAAGCATTATACGGCACTTGGATCAATGTTATAATTGTCATAACGATTGAACATTGATAAATGATTAGCGCCGCAGCCTTCCGTCCTTCCGGTATAACCAATTTGTTCAAAACAAACCACAACCCGATAGTTTCTCCTAAGATTAAGACTAAAAGAGAAAAAAGAATATATGCGTTTACAGCCGAAGAAAATGTACGTTGCAACCTTGTCTTATTACCTTGGCCTATTTCAAAAGCTAAAAAACGAGAAGTAGCCCCGGCCAATCCACTATTGAAGAAAGTAAAAATCGTGATAATACCTGCCACAACTTGGAATACGCCCAAATCAGTTACGCCCAATACATCAAGTATAACCCTCGACGTATAAAGGGAAACGACAAGATTAAACAGCATGCGAGCGTACAGAAACAGTGTATTCTTAGCTATCGTTTTATTTGAAGAAATAATTTCAGCCATTCGCTTTTTCTAATCGACCGATTGCACAGAACAAGTTTAGATATGACAAAAAGAGATATGAGGACAAAGCATCACATTACTGCCATACTATCTCCTTATATCTATTATTCTTATTTAATCTACAGAAAGAGAAACGGTACTATCCAGTTTCTTCATCCCTCTCTCTATTTTATGTCATTATTAGCAGTGATAAAGGCTTGCCGGGCCTTGGATAAGTTGGGTAAAGACTTCATCCTATACTAGTTATCTTTCAACTTTATATCGCCAAGAGCGATGCTGTGATTTCTATGCCGGATTACAAAGTTACCGATCACAATCTCTCAAATGCAAAAAAATAGAGATAATAAATGACAAATACCCTTCTCGGCGTTCTATTTTTTTAAAAAGCCGAGTTAAAAAGCTGACTTCTTAACTCGGCATAGTTTATTCAGATCTCACAAAGAGAGAATCTGTATTTCGCTCACCGCTCCTCAGGAATAGTAAAACAATATTTCCTGAAATAGCTAAGCGTTCTTGTTCAATCAGCTTCGAGAAGCGCCGGAGCGCGATTTCACAACAATATAAATACCTAAGCCTATGAAGGCCGCAAGGATGATGAGTAGAGGCAGAGCATACTCTTGTGGTTCCACCCAAAACTCTTTGAAGAAATCTATACGCCCTAAGATCTCCACAGGAACCCAGAAAACGATTACCGTAGCGTAAGCCATGCGCAAGTTAGCGCCCCAAGATGGAATGCGCAACTGCTTCCAGAACATCAAAATCGAACCAACCAAGCAGAAAGCACCAACCATAAACGTCACAGGGTGGTGATCGCCCAAGAAATTCTTATCATAACAAAACATCAAGAGCAGATACGAAGCCCAAAGCATCATATTGACCTCCATAAACGTCACGATACTCGTATGGCGCGTCATAGGATGCGCCGCGATAGCCTGACGTTTGCTTCGGAAGCACACTTTCTGAATCCAGGTAATGAAAAGGCAGCCATTGCGCGTACTGAAAGTGTACATCACCATCATCATCATCCAGAAACCAAAAGAAGCTGACAAAATCAGGTATTCAGGGCGAGTAGCCATCGCATCTTTTACCCACGGCTCACTCATACTATTGACCAGCTGTCCATTGATGTGCATTACGGTCGTTGAGATGCCGTCGACATAAGTACTCGTCGTGCTCACTACACCATTGACAAGCTCAGGGTGCACGCCATATCGGTGGGCATAATACAGGAAGAGAAATTCCACCCAGCCGGTCCAAAAGAGCAAACCGCCCAAGAGTCCCAAGAGGGTTTGTCGCGTATCGCCACGCACAAAGACGCCGACAATCACAATGATCAATCCGGCAAGTCCCAGCAAGAAACCGGCCACGTGAACTGTGCTCGGCGCCAAATAATGCTCCATCAGCAGCATCAAGGCGTGACCGAGCGGCATCGCAAACAAGACGATAAGGAAAGACGCTATCGTACGCCACACATACAATTTGCGGCGCGATTTGTCAAGAGTCGAATTTTGAAGTGTAGACATATCCATTTAAATATTCAAGCGTAAATAAAACCAGAAAAGGTGCGTCCATTGCCCACGCACACATCTCTATTATATAAATAATATGGGCCTAAAGCCCATCTTCGGCAAATGTACAACAAAAAGCATACAACAACGAATTTCTTGACGACACTTTTGAGTGCCCTCTCATTATTTACGAAGGCGTCGATACCTGCTGCTAACAAAGCGATCGCAAAAGCCAAAAAGGCGCGACCATCACTAACTACAATATATCCGTCATCGCATCATCTAAAGCCTCGCCTGCACGCACACAGAAAAGCCGCCGACAATAACATAAAGCATTGGCGGCGGCTAATTATTGCGTTGTTATCTTCCGTCTTAGAATCTGTAGCGATTATCTTTCACATCGCCGTTGCGCAATACAAGCGCGTTGATCAGCAACTCATTTGCACCGTAGTAGCTCTGCTGATAAATAGCTTGGAAGTAGTTGCCAGACTCGCGTTGCATTTCTGCTTTGGCGTCAAACTTCTCTGTGCCTTGCACCTTGCGCTGCACTTGCACGAAATAGATCGCTGCCGCACCTTGAACAGCGCCCGAGAATTGTCCTTGAGCTGTACGTGCGATTGCGCCGGCCAATTTTGGTTCAGGCACAGCCAACGAACTCAACTGCGTTTGGCTGAAGAAGTTTTGGCCTTGCAACATTTGCAAGATCACACCCTTTTGCGTCTTCGCTTGGGCCATATCCTTCACACCTTTCAAGCGCGCCATAAGCAATTCTCCCTTCTTCTGCTGCTTCACGAGTCCCGTTAAGAGCTCGCGCACATTCTTGTTATCCCAAGGCAGGTAGCCTTTGTCGTTAACCGCCGTCACACCCAACACGAGCAAGTGGTCATTGCTGCGGCCGCACTCGAACAATTGTGAAACCTCGCCCGCCTTAGCCTCGTCGAAGAGCCAACGCACAGCATCTTTCGCACGGCTGCCGCCGATTTGCTCTTGGATCGACTGGTTGCTTTGTGCATAGTTGGGCACATCACGCACGATATAGCCTTCGCGCGGTGCGTTTCGTAATCGCCTCAATCGTGCGGTTTGCAGAGAGGAAGCGGTTCATCTTATTGAGGGCCGCATTATAAGTATCCTTAGAGAATTGTAGCGGGCATTTCACCACAGCCACATTATATTTCGTTTCGATATGCTTGCGCTCCAAGATCTGTACGACGATGCTACCTTGCGCATTGCTGATCACGCTATAGCCCGGCTGCAACGTGTTGATCTGATTGATCATCTTCGCTTGGTCATCAGGCACGTTAGGCGCTTCATATTGCGCTGAATACATCCAGATAGAATCCGTCGGTTGGTTATAGCGCTTCGCCAAGTCGTCAAATTTCGCACCACCCTGCAAAGCCTTCAAGATACTGTCTGCCCGCGTTTGACTTTCCTTCGGCGTCTTGCCCACAGCCGCTATCATACGGTAGCGTACAGAGTCAGCTGCCTGTAATTTATTAATGAGTTTGAGCGTATTGATCGTATTATCCTGCGCGTTGTAATAAACCGGCTTCACGCTGCCTACGCCCATAGAATCCAAGGCCGCAGCAATGTCAGGCGTCGAACTGAAAGCGTTCTTACTCATAGCCAACGTCGTATAGGGGAAGATGGTCTTGCTCGCATTGACAACCGCTGCGGGATCGCCGCCGGCCTCCAATTTTTGACGCACCTCGTTCACCTCTTTCGTCAGGTCTGCCTTATCTTTCTCGCTGGCCTCAACAGTGACGTCAAGCACCTTAAGATCAACGCTCTTCGTCGGGTTGACGAATTGCTCCTTATATTGCTCGTAAGCCGCCTTCAAATCCTCATCCGTCACCTTCACGTCTTTATCGCTCACCGTCGCATAAGGCACGGCAGCCACTTCAACATCGGCCAACGTATTACGAGCATCGAAATCCATCTTCGCAGAAATCGGGTTGGAGATAAAGGTCTGGCCCAACATGGTGTAGAATTTCATCTTCAGCAACTCGTTGCGCAATTGTCCTTCCGTGTACTCCCAAATCTGGCGAAGCATTTGGTATTGCTCTATATAAGCCTGCTGGCCGCTTTGGGCCAACTGCGCCATATTTTTGTCGTAATTTTTCAAGAAGTCTTGCAATGCATTCACGTCAAAGCGTCCGGTCTGCTGATTAGCAAAGCCCATTTGCGCCATCATCTGCAAGCTCTGCGCCTGCCCCGTGCGCAAAGCGTCTTGCACATCCTCGTCAGTCACTTGGATGCCGGCTTTATCGGTCTCGTGCTTGATGGCACTCGTGTTGACAAAGTCGGACCACACTTGTTCGCGAATCTGATCCTGTTCTTGATCAGTCAACGCATCACTCTGTCCGGCGCGTTGCTTCTGCATTTTCGCAATGTTAGAAAGCTGCTCAACGCGATTTGGAAATCTTGAATCGTCAGTGTCTCGCCAAAGGCTTCGCCAACTTTCTGTTTGTCAGCGTTGGTGAGACCGGTAATCGACTGAAAGCCACTCTCGGCAATAAAAGCAAACAGGCCAAGGCCGATGATGATCATCAGGATCTTGCCTTTGCTTCTGATTTTCTGTAGTGCTGCCATTTATATCTATTATTTTATTGTTTCTTCCGTATTTTAATGGCTATAAAGCCGGACAAAGGTAGCAAGTTTTATTGAGTTGCCTGCGCTCGGGCTAAAAAAAAATACAATTTTTCAACTATCTGCACCCATCCGGTTGAATTTCAAGCCAACGAAATGGGCCGACAAACTAAAAAAGCAGCCTTTCTCGGACGAAAAAACAACAAAAAGAACGCCGAACAGTCCTCACCCCATCCGCCGCATCCCGCTCCGGCATGCGGAAGGCAAACTTAGCTTCCGCCTCCACCCCACGCATCGACCCTCAACGGTCCGCTATTTACGCGTCAAAGTCCGATCCGCCGGTTTACGCTCACGAGCGTACACCTTTTTCCTCACGAGCGCAAACCTTTTTTATCGTGAGGTGAAACCTTTTTTGTCGTGATCAAAAACCTCTCCAAAGCGCTTTGCGCGATGAATACCTTGGATTTTTTCAAAAACAAGCCAATTAAAACCTTGGATTTTTTCAAATTTAGACCGTTTAATACCTTGGATTTTTTCATTTTTACTACCTTTGTCGCAGATTATAAGCTTAATAGTGGCATGTATTTTCCCAGATCCATAGATACGTATCTCTCAGCTTGGGCCGCCGCATCAAGCCATAAGCCGCTACTCTTAAGAGGAGCGCGACAGGTGGGCAAGTCTACGGCCGTGCGCCATTTGGCAGCGCAATTCGATAGCTTTGTCGAGGTCAATCTTGAAAAGCAGTCGTCGCTCATACAATTGTTCAAAGGCGATCTTGACGCTGTCAAAATCGTTGCGCAGTTGGCCGCCGTGATGGGCCAACCCATCATGCCCGGCAAGACGTTGCTCTTCATTGATGAGATTCAGGCCTCTCCGGAAGCCATTATGGCCTTACGCTTCTTCAAGGAAGACTTGCCGACTCTACACGTGATAGCAGCCGGTTCTCTGCTGGAATTTGCATTAGAAGATCTGCCCACTTTTGGGGTAGGAAGGATTCATTCGATGTTCATGTATCCGATGACCTTCGACGAATTTCTGACGGCCAACGGAGAAGACTTATTATTGCAGGCACGCAATCAGGCCACAGCAGCCTCACCGTTGCCGCTGCCCCTCTACCAACGATTGGTAGAACTGCTGCGCGAATATATGCTGATCGGCGGTATGCCGGAAGCAGTCAGCAGATGGGTGGAAACGCACAATTACTTAGCCTGCCAAGAAGTGCAGGACGACATTGTCGTAGCTTATGAAGATGATTTTCCAAAATATAAGAAGAAAATCGACCCACTGCTGTTAAGACTGACACTGAGAAGCGCTGCGGTGCAAGCTACGAAGAAGTTTGTCTACGCCAATGTGGGAGGAGGATATAAACACACGAAATTAAACGGGCATTAGAACTACTTACGTTGGCCGGTATTCTGATTCCGGTGACGCACACCGATGCTAACGGATTACCGCTCGGGGCAGAGACGGATAACGCTTATAGAAAGATGCTGCTACTCGATACGGGTTTGATGCTGCGATTGCTCAATATGACGACGGGCGACATCTCAGATTTGACGACTCACATCCTAACCGCCGAATCTTCAGAACTGGTCAACAAAGGGCCGATGGCGGAGATGATGGCGGGATTGGAAATGCTTCATTATAGGCAACCCAACATTCGCCATGCCCTTTATTATTGGCAAAGAATGGCAAAGAATGCGGAAGCAGAGATAGATTATATCTCTCAGTATAAGCAGGTGGTACTTCCTGTGGAGATTAAATCGGGCACGCGAGGAGGCATGAAAAGTCTTTGGTCGTTTCTACGCGAAAAGCAATTGGACAATGCCGTCAGATGTTCGTTAGAAAACTTCGGCACTTTCGATTATGCTGATACGCTCGACAATGGTCGCCTGCGCCACGTCGCACTCTGTCCGCTTTTTGCTTTGTCTCAATTGGAGCGTTTAGCTAAAGAGTTGCCTTGGGATTGACGTCTCTCGATTTACAAGTCGCTTTCGTGCTCGCTCAAATCGAACGAAAGCGTAAAATAAAAAACGCCGGCCAAAAGGCAAGCGTTTATTTCTTTTGCGGAATGGGGCGTTCGCGCATCGGCGGAGCGGAATCGGATTGCGTAGGTGCGGAGCCGGAAGTGGCCGGCTGACTATCGTTGAACATCGGCATATAGCCACTACTGCGATGCAACTCATACTGCGTCAGTTGCTCGTTGGCGGTGAAGCGATTGCCTTCTATCATGTGCCCGGGCTTTTTAATCTGCATATAGCTATCAGAGTAAAAACGATGCTCCAGCATATCCCAGAACACTTCGTGCGTGCGAAAAGTCGTCTGCGTGGCCCGGTTGTCGATAAAAACGTTGCCTTTGAAGTGCCATAAGCGTTCGTCGAAGCACCAAGCCGTATCGGCTTGCATATAAAGGTCCATTTTGAAATTCTCATCAAAACGTTCGAGGAAGATACCGCGCGGAAATTCTTGGCGAGGCGGCTTGGTTTGATCGTAATAGAGCCACGCCTCGGCTATGATACGATACTTCATCACGCCGGAATCGGAGATCATTTTCGCCACGCCAAAGGTTTCCATCACAGGCATTGAGTCGCGCGGCATATCGAGGTGTCCGGTGGGCGGTTTGTCGCCTCCGCAACTCCCCAAGAGAGAGACCACGAACAGCAAGAGTAAGCCGGCAACGCTCCAATCAGTCCATCGACGCAAGCGGACGGGAGCAGCTGAAGCGGGTGCAAATGCAGACCGCCGCCCGGCGGTCTTTTGAAAACCGGGCAGCAGTCGTAATGCTTTATTTTGCCTAATGTGGGCCGTCTTTATTGGGCTTTCCATTTTGCAAACCAGCGCTCGTTAAAGCTGATGCCAATCGTAAAGCGAATATAATCTTCTTTAAGCAACGTCTTCGCGCCAGGCGCTACGTGTTCATATTGAACGCCTAAATTTACAATGCAACGATTGCTGTAGTTTGTGTTGACGGGGAGGCCTACGCCTGCACTGATAATATAACTCTTCGGACCATCCTGCCCATTGACGCGAACATAGGGCGAAGCGTAAGAGAAGCCGGCACGATAGCGCACGTGGTCGCGCCAGCGCAAGCCTTCTTCGTTGGCAATATACTCTACGCCGGCGGAGAAGCGCGAACGATCGAGCAACTGCCCCTTGGACACATTATATATATAGTGGCCATCGGCGCCTACGGAAAGTTCCGGCATACGCACATCAGCCCATTTTTGCAAATTATAATCGACGGAAAGCGTCAAACTGCGATTCCACGTCCACGACAAGCCCGCGCCAAAGCTCGTGGGCAGCGCGAAAGCCTTAGCCGTGCCGATTATATCGCCCACGAATCCATTGCCTACAGACTTCAGATCATAGAAGAAAGCATTGCGATTGATATCGTGGCCAAGGCCATACGAAAGGCCGAGCGTCAGCGTGTGTTTCTTACCGATCGCCTGCACATATTGCAAACCGAAATCGGCCTTATAGGTATGCAAACTCGCCGAATATTGGCGGCGCAGCGTACTGATGGTAGCATCGGAGAAAGAAGAGGTGACGGAATGATCGATATCGCCCCAGAGATAGCCGAAGTTGGCGCCCACAGAAAGTCCTCGGAGCGGCTCCCAACCGATGCCGGCATAAGCTACGTGCAAGCCGCCATCGCCTTTATAGGCATTGGTTTGCGTAACTTCGCCCGCCTGTGTCTGCATCGTGCTCTTCCGACTAAAATCATAGCCTACGGTAGAGTAAGGCAAGAGGCCGAGCGAGAAGCCTAAACGCGAGCGGAGGCGGAAGCCCACAGTAATATAGTCCAAACTCGTGTTGCGAGCATTGACTTTCAAACTTCCTTCCGTCAAATAGTTGTTTTGCAGCGTAAGACCTGCATCGAAAAGGAAAGTCAAGGAGTCAATGGCAGAATAAGATGCGGGGTTGAGTACGTTAAGTGCTGCCCCGGAACGCGAACCAAGGCCCGTGCCGGCCATATCTGTAGTGCGGGCACTGTAACGATCGTTGAGCAAACCGAAGCCATAGCGCGAATAAGGCGAATTGCTGCCGTTGGTTTGGCCCATGGCAAACGTTGCGGCGAGAAGAGCCGAAACGAAGAGGGTTATTTTTCGAATTGTCATAAGGACTATTTTACTGCTATCATTAATAAATGCGAACTACTTCCGGCCAACTGTGTTATAGATAGCCAAAACCTTGAGTCCGCGAGCCACAAGATCAGCTTCGCGCCGCAGAGGCAGCGAGGCGTCAGTGGAAAAGTAAACTGCATCGCCTCCCGTCAGGAAGATTTGCAGATCAGCATGCGCTTGACGAAAACGATCTATGCAGCCTGTGATTTCATCTTGCCATCCTGTGAGGACACCGGTGCGAATGGCGGTTGGCGTATCGATACCCGGATTCGGCGTAGCGCCTTTAGGATCGACGAGGGGCAACTGCGCGGTATGTTCATGCAAAGCGGCTAAGCGCAAGGCCAAGCCCGGCGAGATATTGCCCCCAAGATATTCGCCCGAAGCGGCGACAAAGTCGTAGGTGACGCAAGTGCCGGCATCGATAATCAAGAGCGGGTGCGCCGGAAGCAAGTCGGCCGCGCCAACAGCCGCAGCCCAGCGATCCGCGCCCAGCGTTTCGGGCGTATGATACCCATTCTTCAGCGGTGCAGGGGTTAAGCCCGTCACGCAAAGGATGGGAATCTCCAATTCTGCGAGCAGTGTGCGTAGCGGCAAACTGCGATCTCCTACATCCGAAATGGCGCAACGCTCGACGGGATACTGCCGCACCCATTCGCGAAGTTGGCGGCCGTCGGCCGCCAACGGGCAGGCGGCGGCCACGCATCGATCACCTTCAAAGAGGCTCGCTTTCGTCTGCGTATTACCCGCATCTATCGTCAGCGTCATTTGGCGTAAACGTCTCAATATTGTTGCAAAAGTAGTGTAAACACAAAGAAAGACAAAACAATAAACGTTTTTTGTAGCCTTATCTGTCCTTGTCGGGCAATGTGACGGCAAACTTATTTTCTTTTCTCTTGCGCGATGGCAGGTTTTTGCGGCTTTGCGGGCAGAGAGATCTATCGCTAAAAAGGCAGAAACGAGACGACAGCGCGCAAATTCACCACACGGAGCTCAGATCGCCCAAACTATTTGCCCTGATGTGAGTTATATTCGACGGATTCTATATAAATTTGCAGACTTAAGCAGACACAACTCCACTATGGGCAATTATATTGTTTCGGCGCGCAAGTATCGCCCCACGAATTTCGATGATGTCGTGGGTCAACACGCGCTTACGACTACACTGAAAAACGCCATCGCGGCCGGAAAACTGGCGCACGCTTATTTATTCTGCGGTCCGCGCGGCGTAGGTAAGACGACTTGCGCTCGTATTTTTGCCAAGACGATCAACTGCCTGCACCCCGGCCCCGGCGGGGAGGCTTGCGGGGAATGCGAAAGTTGCCAAGCGTTTCAGGCGGGCCGAAGTTTGAACGTCCACGAGCTTGATGCGGCCTCTAACAATAGTGCGGAAGATATCCGCGCCTTGATCGAGCAAGTCAATATCTTGCCGCAAATGGGGCGCTACAAGGTGTTCATCATCGATGAGGTGCACATGCTCAGTACGGCGGCAGCCAACGCGTTTCTAAAGACGCTAGAAGAGCCGCCCGCACACGCCATCTTTATCTTAGCCACGACGGAAAAGCAGAAACTTCTGCCTACGATTTAAGTCGATGCCAGATTTACGACTTCAATCGGATGGAGGTGAACGACATTGTCCATCACCTTAAGCGCGTGGCCGAGGATCAGCACATTCAATATGAGGAGGCGGCGCTCAACGTCATTGCGCAGAAGGCCGATGGCGGCATGCGCGATGCGCTATCTATATTTGACCAAGTAGCGGGCTTTGCGGAGGGCAACCTGACTTATGCAAAGTGATCGAGGACTTAGACTTACTCGACTACGATTACTATTTCCGCGTGACGGATCTGCTACTGGCAGGGAAAGTGCCCGAGGTGCTCCTTACGCTCAATGAGATTCTCAACAAGGGCTTTGCGGCCAATCATTTTATCAGTGGTTTGGCGGCCCACTTCCGCGATTTGCTGGTCAGCAGAGATGCTATCACGCTCCCGCTCTTAGAGGTGGCCGAAGACGTAAGGCAGCGATACGGCGAGCAAGCCGGCCGCTGCGCCCTACCTTTTCTATATAAGGCGCTGCGATTAACGAGCGACTGCGAACTACAATATAAAGATAGCGGCAATAAGCGCTTACGCGTAGAACTGACGCTGATCGAATTGGCCCAGCTGGCCAACACCGCCGTGCCGACGGCCGGTCAAGGCGCCAAAACAAGCTTGCAACCGGTTTTTCAAAAGCCTGAAGCGTCAGGGCGCACCACGCCTCAGGCTACGGTATCGCAACCACAACCGGCGCCAAGTAGTGCGACAGCACCGGCACCCTCTGCCGTAGCCGAACAGAAACCGACTTACGGCGCGCCAAAGCCGGATCCGGAGCAAGCGCCAATGTCAACAGCGCCATACAGAAAGCTCCCGGAAACGTTATCCGTCAGAGAGCAGGCCATCCGAAAACTACAGGAGCAGCGACAAGGGTCTCAAGTGCAAGAGCCGGAAGAACACTTCGGCAACAAAGCCTTGAACTCTCGGATGTGCGCTATGTCTGGATGCGCTTTGCCAACCAATTGCCCACTGAAGAGACGGCTACGGCTGCGCGAATGAAGCGTATGGAACCGCAAATGGTTGATGCAAAAAGCATTGTCGTGCCGGTAGAAAACACGATGGTACTCAAAGATATGAACAAGATAAAAGGGCAATTGCAGCACTTCTTCAGAGCGCATCTGGACAATGGGGAGGTATCACTTGACTTCAGACTCTTAGCGCCGGAAGAGGACGATCACGCCTTTGACCCGCAGGCGCTCTTGCAAGACTTTAAGCAGCGAAGCGAAGGCTTTAATTTGCTCCACAACCAACTCCAATTACGCCGCGGATAAAAAGCAGGCGGCGAAATAGATTATATAATGCGTTGCAACAGCGCCGACCCGCGTGCATAGGGTGCATAAACCGGCCGACTGACGCGCACGATTAACAAAACAACAATCCTCTAATTATGGCAAATAACAAAACCATTACGTTGACTTACCGCCTCACGGCCACTGACCGTGAAGGTAAAGAGCAAATCGTAGAAGAAGCTACGACTGAACGGCCTTTCCGTTTTATCACCGGACTCAATTTTGCGCTCGACGCTTTTGAAACGAAAGTGATTGATCTCAAAACTGACGAGACTTTTGACTTTACGCTGACGCAAGATGAGGCTTACGGCGCTTACGAAGAAGAAAATCTACGCAAGTTGCCTAAAGATATGTTTACTGTCGATGGACATTTCGACAAGGAAAACATCTTTGCCGGCAATATCGTTCCCTTTGAAAACGACAATGGCGAGCGCTTCAACGGCACAATTTTAAACGTCACGGACGATACGGTAATCGTTGACTTAAACCATCCGCTCGCCGGCTGCTCGCTCCACTTTACGGGCAAAGTCGTAGAGACACGCGAAACGACGAAAGAAGAGTTGGCCGGTTTCTTAAGTATGATTAGCGGCGAAGGTGGTTGCGGATGCGGCTGCGGCGAAGAAGGTTGCGGCGACGGCGGATGCGGTGATGGCCACTGCGGACATCATCATTAATCAATGAATACTTTCGGCCATCTCTTTCGACTCACTTCCTTTGGGGAGAAAGCCACGGGGAAGCTATCGGCGGCATCGTCGATGGCTTCCCCGTGGGCATTTTTGTCGACGAAGACTTTATCGCCGGCGAAATGGCACGCCGCAGACCGGGTCAGAGCGACTTGACGACAGCGCGCCAAGAAGCGGATCGCGTGCAACTGCTCTCGGGTATTTTTGAGGGACGCTCTACGGGCTGCCCCATAGGCTTTATGATTCGCAATGAGGCGCAGCATTCGCAAGACTATGCAGAGATGCGCGAGGCCTTTCGCCCTTCTCACGCGGATTATACCTATCGGCAAAAGTATGGTCTTTATGATTACCGAGGCGGCGGGCGGGCTTCAGCACGTGAAACGGCCGTGCGCGTTGCAGGCGGCGCTTTGGCAAAATTAGCTTTGCGCGAGGTGGGAATCTCCGTCGAGGCTTACACTTCGCAGATTGGTTCTATTGCCTTACCCTACGACTATCGTCATTATGATGTGGCGGCTGCGGAGACTAACGCGGTGCGCTGTCCGGACGCAGAAAGCAGAAGAGATGGCCGCGCTCATTCGGCGCGTTAAGGCGGAGGGAGATACGGTTGGGGGTGTCGTTACGGGCCTTATCCGTGGCTGTCCGGCAGGACTGGGTGAGCCGGTCTTCGGAAAACTTCACGCAGCATTAGGTGCAGCAATGCTGAGTATCAATGCAGCCAAAGGTTTTGAGTATGGCGAAGGCTTTGCGACAGCTTTCGGTCGAGGCAGTGCGCTGAACGATGCTTTTAAGCCTGACGGCCAAGGCGGCATCACCACGCAAACCAATCATAGCGGCGGCATTCAAGGCGGCATTTCCAATGGCCAAACGATTTATTTTCGCGTAGCCTTTAAGCCGGTCGCCACGCTACTCCACCCTCAATCGACCGTAAATCTACAAGCGCAGCCTATTCGGTTGCAGGCCCGCGGACGCCACGACCCTTGCGTCGTGCCGCGAGCAGTGCCTATCGTAGAAGCGATGGCGGCGATGACGATCTTAGACTTTTATTTAATGTCGAAGACTACACGCATCTAACGACCAACACATTATATATAATTCGTGCTGCCCGGCCAACGGCCAATCGGCACAACTCTTCATCCGCCAATGCCGACAAATCGGTCTTGCGGATTTATTTTAACCCCAATCAAATCGTCCACCTGCAAGGCGCAATCGGAGACGCCCTAAAAGCATTCTTTAGACAGCCACGCCACAAACAGAGAGTTCCTTCCGCTCCATACAAAAAAAAAAGGATTTCTCACGGCCATACAGCACGGAGAAATCCTTTGAGTGAATTTATGTATGCAGCAAAGCCCGACCGCATCGGTCAGCCATTGCCTGATACTGCACAATTAATTAATGTTCTGCACCAATCTAGTCATACAGCCCTGACCTGCGTCTGATGTATTTGCGGTATTAGGAGTTCCACCATCTGTCATCAAGACATGTATAATTCCCCCACCTCGATATGAAGAGGTGAAGTAGTTCCCGTGATTTCCCCACTTGATGCAATACGTTAGATCCCGTAGGCCTCCAAGCCGTAAGAGGAATAAAGACCGCACCGCTTTTCTTTATCAACTCATGGGTAGTCGGGTTCTTGCTACTAACAGCCCATCTTCCGAAGATCGGACTTGTAGTTTCAAATGCCTTTTTCGCATCTTCTATCGACATATTATCGGGGAATATTAGATACCCGCGCTGCTCTGTATTCTGCCACTTCCCTTTTTTATTTCCGTCTCTGATGTCATCAATAAAACATCTTGCCCATCGCTCAACTTTTTGCTACCCACCTGCCAATAACGCTTGGTGTTATTTTGGGCATCCTTATATAATAGATATCCCCACTCATCTGAGGTCATTGTACGCGTAGGCTTTGTCCCAACAAGCAACTTATTACCGAAGTCGTACTGCGTGTCCACACCTGAGCCGCTAAGCACGGAAGTGTAATTAAGCAACGTTGGGTTATCTATCGTACCCCACGAAGGTACGTCAAAATAACGATAAGCTTCCGGAGAAATATATCTCTTGCCATCCTTCATAACCGTCGCAAACGTATAGCTACCGCCTTTGACGCTTGTAGGAATTGCCAATCGCCATTGCTCGGGGGCTAACCGATAGTGGCCGGGGTGTGTAGTGAGTGCGCCGGCAATCTTGAGCGGCACAGACTTTTTCCATCTGATCAGCGTGTTAGCTTTCAACGTATTTGTATTCATATTTGACGTATACGTCTGGATGGGCATCACATACTGCATATTGCCATTGGTGATCGCTACCGTCTGCGTCTCACTGACAGAGAAAACCGCTTTACTTCCCCCGTAATAAACGAAAGACTTTTCTTCATCATAATCGCGCGTTACCGGCGCTGTTGTTACCACATCAGCATTATATGAGTTGGCATAATAACCATCAAATGACGGCGTAACTGATCCGGGTACAAGCGTCACATAAAAGTCAGTTGCCCCACCGGCAATAAACACATTAGTCTCCGGATCTGCTTCTGTTCCGGCCTCCGTAACGCCCACAGCCTTTCCATCGTCAAAACTAACGCCGGCCTCAGCGTAAACACCTGCACCGCGTATACCCACTTTCGTAAGTAGCGTATTGTCGTTGGCTCTCATCGCAAAATGGGCTACGGCAAACGCATTCTCCAGCTTAACGTCATTTTCAATAGACGCATTCAAGCCGGAAATGGCAAGCTTGCCCGTACCGGAAAGTACGCAATACTTCTTCAAATCCCCAATCTTCCCCGTCTGGCTACTTAGATCTACACTGATTCTACCAGCCCTGACATCGTCTCGAGTAATGGTCCTATCGCCCATATAGAAGAAGCGATAGGTTGCGCCGGCTGTTACACGACCGGCCCCAACCGATCCTTTAAATTCAGCACGGGTTTTATCGGTAGAAATTCGGCTCACCGTAAGCGGAGTTATCGTCGTATCTCCTGAAACGATTGATACCAGCTGAAGCTTGTCGCTGTTTCCCATTTCCAAGGACTCTTAGGACCATCCGCCTCTTCTACAACCGCTTTCGTCATTATGGAGTCTTCCATAGTACCTGCTGTAACGGTAAGCGTTAGCATCTTTTCGGCAGGTTCTTCTTTTTGGCCCGGATAGTCAGGAAGTTCAGAAGAACAGGAAAACATGAACACTAATGTTGCCAAACACAAAGCCGGCAAAAAGAATCTTTTTTTCATTCGTATATACATAAACAAGCCCAATTAATAAGCCTTAAATTCGTTATATGAATAATTGCACGCGCACTTTGATATCCGACTCATCTTACATACAAGTACAGCATCATCATTCATAAGCTGCTTTATGATTCACTTATCGCTAACCAATAAAATAACTTTATCAGTTAATCCTGACCCGTGTACCAAGGATCACTAGGATCCTGACCAATATCCTTATTGTCGGTGTCACCACTGACACTGCCGGCTAACATCATTTGTGCATCCAATCCGTATACCTGGCACACCGGTTGCACATAAGTCCGCTTACCACCGGCATTCATAAAATCTGCTGTCATTAATCTTTTTTCATTCATATTGTCTTTATATTCTGTGTTATACGTCCAAAGAGCTTATAACTCTCCTTTTTATTGGGCGCAAAGGTAAATAAAATAAAGATAATTCGCCACACTGAACACGCCTATTAACTATTTATTTAACGACTATTTAAACAACGCTTCGCATGCGAAGTCATCTTCACACGACCCTTGCGTGAGCTATAAGGCTAATATTTCTAAAGCACATTTCGCATCAAGAAGGTGCAATTTATATTATTCGGGAGGCATGCTTATCAAATTAAGACACAGCAGCCTGATTAAAGCGAATCATTTAGTTCGTTTTAGGCGATTAACGTGCGTCGGACAGGCATACCTTTATATAGTTGTATGCGGCCCAAAGAAAGCACAGGTTTCATTAGCGCCATTTGAAGCAAATCCTTTCTATCGTGCTTTGAATCGTTATGATGATCCGCAGTTGCTATTCTCGATTCTTTAATCTCCTGTATCGCCTCAAAGCCTTCGTGGTAAAAACAAAAAAGGAAGTTGCCTTGCGTAGCTACTTTACTGCACGTCGATCCGGAGTCGTTTATTATTTCTCTTTTACGCTGTATTGACCAAAAATAAAAGCAAAACGCAGACAAAACACCCTGCAAATCGTAGGATTCTCGCCATCATTTACAAAGACCCCAAAAGGAAAAGATAAAAAATTCATGTTACGAATAAAAAACGTAAGCCATTGATATAAAAGAATTAATGGGAGTTTCCGACGCTACGGTACTCCCATTAACCAACACAAAAACTAAACTAGACTTAACTAAACACGTTATCTCACGACAACAATCACTGCAAAAGTATAACTTCTTCGCTAAACGCCCAATATATTTGATAGAAATATACCATGAAAAGAATAATTTTTTCGATTGAAGTGAAGAAATTCCCTTTTACACTTTCGTTCCTTAGCTAAAAAGAGCGCAAAGACATAAAAGTGACGGGACAAGGATATGGCGTAAGCGGAGTGAAGTCAGGAGCAGCGGGACTTGTTGGGTAACGAAAGGTGCGCGGAGAATTGAGCGTAAAAGAAGTAGAATGTCAGAGCCGCACAGAAAGCGTCCGAACAAGGAGAAACCGATGGAAAAAGGGAAACAAGAAGCGCTTAAACAAGGAGCGGAGAGCGCAAAAGCCGCACAAAAACACATGGGCAAGGAGCGGCAAAACGCAAAAAGGGCGCAAGAAGTATTGTGAACGAGAGGCGATCGAAGGTAAAAAGGGGCAGCGCGGCAGAGGCTGCGGCAATATAGAAAAAGCAGTAATGGCCGAAGCTCATTGCTGCTTTATATTTTTTGTGTAGTATGATCTGTTGCTATAAAAAAGATAGCTTACTTAGCCGCTTCAGTAGGTGGGAAAGGCTTGCTCAGCGGATTGTTGCGCGCTGCAGCAATATAATGGCGCACATAGGGATTTTCAAGAAACGATTGAGGTACGCTCGTCAAAATGCGCTGGATCTGATCCGTCACGATCGGCGTCGGATATTTGCTGCAAAGTATGCGGAAGAAGCCGGGGCCAAGGACGTTATTCCAATTGTCGACGATAAAGCGAATTTCAAGGTTCTCTGAAGCCGCATTGAGGTTGTCGATCTTGCCTTTCCACTTCGCCTCAATCGTCTCCATCGTATGCCCTTGCTGCATTTCCCGAATCACGTTTTGCTGAATATCCCAAAGCGCGTTCTCATACTTATCGCGCCGCTTAAAGAATCGGTAAAGACGACTATTGAGCGGTCCACCGGAAACGGTCTGACCTAAATTGTCTAATTGAACCGTTACGGTGCTCGCCTCTATAACGAGCGGCATTACCTGCGTATTTCCCAAATACAACTGGGCCATACAGGTAGAATCTATCGCACCATAAAAATTGAAACGGCCGTGGACTACTTTGCAAGAATCCAGATCAGTTGAGGCGATGCCATCAGGAGATACCTTGAGATAAAGCATACGTCCATCATAGGCAGGCACCGTAGAGCTGCCATTGATGTTATAAGATGAAGCGCACGAAGCGATCAGCACCATAAGAGTTATGTATGTCAATACCTTCATCATTTTCCGTTACTTCGCCTGACTATTGTTTGGCAAATATACGCTGAACACTATGAATACTTGATGTTTCGACTGTTACAAATTCTTGAAATAATATATTTTTGAGGTTTTGTGAACAATTTCTTCGCTTAAGCAGGCGTTTTTTATACTTCACGCGTTTTTTTTAGTTCTGACGGTAAGCGAAAAGCGGTATAAAGTTCAAAGACGACAGCTATGGCCAACGAGATTTTCCACTCATCGCCGCGAAAAGGCGGGAGGCCTTGCCAATGCATATACATTAAAACGCTCGTAGCCAGCAAGAAGACTGCGCCAAGCAACTGCTGGCGGTGCAAACGCCGCGCTGTGAAACTTTTGCTGGTAAAGGGAGTTAAAAACTGCGCGCCGGCAAAAAGAACAGCGCCTAAAGTGAATACGAGAAATGCATACATAAAATCGGCCACAAAAAGCGGCAGCAATACGCCAATGGGTAAGAGCAAGCCGCCTACAATCGTGGCCAGGCTAAGGAGGGTTGGAGATAACTTCATTGTTCCTTTCGATTACGTAAACATCCTCGTTGTCAGTCTTCATAAATAAGTGGACGCGCGCCACTTTCTCTACCGCCGCCGGATCAGTATGCAGTTCGTAAAGCGTGCGTGCATCGGCGGCGTATTGCTGTTCATAGCGCCGAATATCTTCGCGCAGCGTTTCGTTGCGCTCATACAAGCGATAGCGATACCAAAGACTATTGGGGTCTACAAAGCCAATCAAGATCAGAAAGGCAAGAATAGTCCACAAGTACTTATGACGCGTCAAAGACCGACCGAAAGCAGAAAAGTTGAGTTTCACCATACGTATTTTTATCACTTACGCAGCTATGCGCTGAAGAGGTTTATAAGTCGTGCTGTTCCAATCGGTGGCGAGCCATTTCCTCATACTTTGTTCCGGGGCGTCCATAGTTGGCATAAGGAAAAATGCTAATGCCGCCGCGGGGCGTGAATAGGCCGCACACCTCAATATACTTTGGATCCATCAGGCGAATAAGGTCTTTCATAATCACGTTGACGCAGTCTTCGTGGAAGTCGCCGTGATTGCGAAAACTGAAGAGGTAAAGTTTCAAACTCTTACTCTCGACCATACGCTTATCGGGCATATAACTGATGCGCAATTCGGCAAAGTCGGGCTGACCCGTAATCGGGCAGAGCGACGTAAACTCGGGGCAGTTGAAGCGCACCCAATAGTCGTTGTCGGGATGTTTGTTTTCAAACACCTCAAGCACTTCGGGTGCATAATCCATTTTATAATCCGTCTTACGCCCCAGCGCGTGTAAATTATCGAGTTCTCTATTCATCTGTTTATGATTTTTGTGCGGCATCCTTTAGTGCCAAATATTCTTCTAAACCGCGGCGGCGCAATGTGCAAGCGGGGCAGTGGCCGCAGCCATCGCCTTTGACGCCGTTATAGCAAGTCAGCGTCTCGTTTCTGACCAAATCGAGCACGCCCAGCTCGTCAGCCAACGCCCAAGTAGCGGCTTTGTCGCGCCACATCAGCGGCGTATGGATCACAAACTGCTCATCCATCGCCAAATTAAGCGTCACGTTCAGACTCTTCATAAACGAATCGCGACAATCAGGGTAACCGGAAAAATCGGTCTGCGATACGCCCGTCACTAAATGCCTAATATCGTGCTCACGAGCATAGACGGCGGCGATGCTTAAAAAGAACAAATTGCGCCCCGGCACGAATGTGTTTGGAAAAGAACCTTCGGGCTGCTCCGCATCCATTTCGAGCGAAGCATCTGTCAGCGAATTGCGCCCCAACTGCCCGATCAGTGGCGCTTCAAGGCCCTGGAAATGCACACCGGCCTCGCGGGCAATGCGTTCAGCCAGTTCAACTTCATTGGCGTGCTTCTGCCCGTAGCGAAAAGAGAGGGCAAAGACTTCCTTAAATTGCCTCTTGGCCCAAAAGAGACACGTAGTAGAATCCTGACCGCCGCTAAAGACGACCAAGGCGCGTTCATTATTTAATAGTTTCATCTTGTCTTGTTTTTAGGAGCTTGTCCAAGCGCGCGCTTTGGAAGGACACAATAATCCGAACAAGGGCGATTACACCAAAAGGTACAAATCGCTGCCACCGCATCATGCTTCTGCCGATCTCGGAAGCAAAGGTAGCAAAAGCCCTTCGCCCGACAAAGTCTAAAAGGCTTTGAGAGGGGCAAAGACAGAACTTTTATAGCCGTCGGACACTCATTTGAACCAAGATAAACAACGATTCGCAAGCCCGACGAAGCGCTTGCTTTATTCCGTTTTGCCGGACAGCAGATACATTATATATATAACGACAAGCCTCCAAGCTTGGCCTCGCAAGTTCGTCGGCGCCCGGAAACCAGCCGATTATAATACGCTTCGCCATACTTCACTCGCGGCGCACAATAAAAGAGACTATTTCGGTATAATTAAAACAATGCCGCACCGGAAAAGCAGCCCATACCATTGTTTTTTTAGTTCAATTATTCTAAAAATGAGCGCCGGTAACCACATTTACATATTATATGATGGGATGAAAATGCGCCAAAGCGTCCAAAAGAAATGTACTTTCACATCCTTCCATGCCCAAAACCATCGCCACCGTTGTAGGTATGTCCACCATTTCAGTATGATGATATGAATAATGTCTATGATGACCAAATGGCTAAAAAGGCGCTGTCGACCGATGCTGCTCGTGCGCGAAAAAGCGGCGTGGGATTAAAAGAGGCGAATCCGCTTTATTTTCAACACATTATATCGACGCTTTCACCACGCTCTATCCCCCTTAAAATTTGCTTAGGTGAAAGTAAAAACTTTCTCCTATGATCGTAAAAATTCTCTCCTAAGACAAAAAAAATTGTCCTATAAGAAAGTTTTTCTTTTCTTAGGTGAAAGTTTTAAGACTTCTATAATCTCTGAAATACAATTACTTACAAACCCCATTGATACCCCATAAACGGCTTGATTATCTGCATCGGTTTGAGGCAGACTCACTTGTACAACGCAAAGCGTTATGTACCGCAAAGACAAGCTTACGATGACGCGCAAAAGAATAAGGAATCGGGACAACTTTCATGCTAAAAAAATAAGATTTAAACTTGCAAAAGTGCTGTTTTCACAATATATTTGCGTCATAAAACACCTATAGCTGCGCATCTTTCCGCGAGCTAGCAGTAAAGCTCCCCCTATTTGCCGCCTGAAAACCCTTAAAAACAAGACGACAAAGCTTACCGATCAAGGAAGAAAAGGCGTGGAAACACGGCATTTGACCGGAATCCTGCGGACTATATCATAAAACCACAAATCACATGAAGAGAACGATACTTTTGTTAGCCGCTTTGGCGCTTGTCTGCTCACAAAAAATCTTTGGGCAAGTGAATTTCTTTGATGTCCACGTGAGCAAGTACGGAGAATTGGAGCAGGTCTTGGGGGAAAAATGGGACAAAATCGATTCATTAATCGTACATGGACCAATCAATGAAGCTGATTTTACAACGATGTGGAAATGCAGCTTTGAGGGGAAACTTACTGTGCTGAACCTGGAGCATGCGCAAGTAGAAAACAATAAGATACCTACGCGTGCACTTTATAAGGCTGATAGGCAGGTTATTGATGACCCGAGAGCGTATCAGGGCGTGGTTTACCTCCCACTCCGCCACATCATCCTTCCTGAGGGAATTCAGGAAATTGGAGACTTTGCTTTCTCAAGGATGAAATTAGAACAAATAAACCTCCCCAAAAGTTTGAGAAAGCTTGGTCGTTTCAGTTTTTCAAGCTGCCATTGGTTAAGTACCGATCCTTTGATTATCCCGGATGGGATCACGTCTATTCCACCACAATGCTTTATAAATTGCCAATGCTTCAAGAAATTGGTGTTACCCTCTACACTTAAAGTTATTGGCGAATCAGCTTTCTACAACACAAGAATAGAGGAGGTAAACTTGCCAGAGGGATTGGAGAAAATCGAGCAAGGTGCCTTTGCCGGCTGTAATATAAAAAAAGTGATAATACCTGCTTCCCTAAATGAATTACCCGGATTTCTTTTTTCTATGTGTCCCTATCTGAAAGAAATTTATATTCCCAATCACATTACAAAAATTCCCAACTCTTTTGCTTCCTGGTGTCCTTTGCTTGAAAAGGTGAATATTCCCAAGTCTATAATAGAAATTGGAGTTGACGCTTTCGCAGGCGATGTAAAACTTAAACCGATAGACTTGCCGGAAGGACTAAAACGCATAGAGCAGGATGCTTTATGGTACTGTGCAATTGATTCCATCGTTTTCCCTGCTTCGTTGGAATATTTGGGTGGAGGAAGTTGTGCAAATTGGAAATACATAAAAAAAAATATATTCCCGTGCACCAATACCTCCTTATTGTGCAGAAGACATGGATAATCCCGGTGATGGACCATTTCACGGATATACGCCGAACGATGTTCCTCTCTACGTTCCCATCGGTTCGGGAGAAAAATATCGGCAGGCTTTCGGCTGGAACTACTTCACGAACATCATCGAGACGGACAAGTTCCCAACCGGAATAATGTCGCCTAAGATGGGCAACAACGAGCCTTGTAAGGTGTATGGAAGAGATGGCAAACTTGTCATAGAGACGCCTCAAAAACTTTCTGCTCCCATTCATTATATTGTGTATGCAATCAATGGTCAGGTGGTGACGCAAGGCACACTGGCTACATCGTATAGTTTGTCCACATTGGCTAAAGGCATTTATATTGTACGCATTGGCAACACTATACACAAAGTACGCTTATAATATGACATACGATAATGATAGTTGCCTTGTAGACTAAAACTACAAGGCAATTATTATATGGTTTGCATCAAGTGTACAAGCATAGCCACCCAACTGCACGCACAAAAAAAATTGCCGGACATCTAACAAGTTTACGCGTCTATTTGTCAACTTGAAAAAATTACTTACTTCCGCATAACCTTAAAGCCAAATCTCTAAGTTTGCAGTATGAATTGCAACAAACAAAGAGGTTGGACTTAAACCCTTACAGCAACTAATTCAGATAATAGCACAAAGAAAAGCAAAAAAATCATCTCAAAATTTGGGAATAAAAGACTCCTTATTTAATTTTGTCATCAAAAGAGATCTCTGCCTGATCATATATAACTAAAAACCACTTTGCAACGAAACAACTTTCTACTATATGGATGGTTTTTGGCACATTCGCTGAAATCCACGATTCAGATAGCGCGCCCCCACTCCTATTATCCACTACCGGATTAAGCTGTACCTGCTTACATCAACTTATCAATGGGCAGCAGCTTTAAAGTCAGTCTCTAACTTACCATTTTTAATATTTAAACTAACTAATTATGAAGAAGAAAACATTACTTTCAGCAGCATTGGCGCTCCTTTCTGCCACAGCCGTGGCGCAGCCGGCCTACAACATGAAAGTAACTAAGAACGATGGATCATCCATTGTAATTCCGGTAAAGACGTAGCCGACGTTACGTTTAATACGGTTGAAAATCAAGAAATGACGTTCAAGTCGGGCGTAGGTAGTTTTGTGCACCGCGACACACAATCGAACACAGCCGTTTATCTCCTTGAACTTTCCACCAATATCTTTGGCGACAACACAACCATGCCGATGTCAAAGCTCTACATAACGCTTCTTGGCAAGGCCGACACCGTGAACATCAAGCAGCTGAGTGCGCCCGTAGGAACATTTACCATAGGTGATCCGAATGAACCGGAGAGCAGCAAGTTCTATCCGGGCATACTAAACGAAAATGGTGAGGCAGCCAACACTTTCTTGGGCACACTGAAATCTGCCCAAGACCCTATGGACATCAAACTCATTAACGGCGGAACGCTGACCATTACGCCGAAGACGAACAGAAAATACGCACTGGAAGGCAACTTCACCTTCGACGATGGCTCTACACTTAAAGCATCTTATGAAGGAATGCTCGTCATTGACAACAACTCCGGCGAAATAGCACCTGCCGATACGCTCCCACTTCCGGAAAGTAAGCTCGCGGCCGATACGACCTTGGTTTTCGGCAACAAGAAGTATGGTATGGCGTCAGACTATGGCATTGGCCGCTTCGGCATTAAGAACAAATCTGAAGTTTACTTGCAATTGTACACCGATGATAGCTACGCGACCTGCCTTGACCTTTATCTGCTGATCGATAATGAGAAATATCCGGGCAAGAAGCAAATTCCGGCCGGCAAATATCCGGTATTGCCAAAAATCGACTGGGAAAATATCAGTGCCAATGAGTTGAGCGCAGAGCCGGCTTGGAGAGTGAAGACACCCGAGGGCTCTCGCGTAGATTTAGGATGCTGGCTGACGTGGGACTACGCGTACAAAGCACCAATCGTAGGAGGCGAAATTGAGGTACTGAACGGAAACATCAATTCGTCAGAACTGCACTTAAGTTTAAACTTAAGGATGCAAAGGGCCACTCAATAATGGGTGAATGGAAAGGCAAGATTGAGTAACGCCGCTTGCTCTTCATACGCAAGGTAGCTAAGGTTCGTTTAAGCGAACTTTAGCTACCTTGTTTTAGTTGTAAGCACGCTTTCAATTAAATAGAGGTGCTCGGCTGCAAGAAGAGGCAGGTAAGATGCTTCAGCCGTAAACAAATATGACTTTTAGGCCTCACGCATTTAAAGAGCAACTTGCAGTTCGGCCGAATTGAGCGGCTGGGCTTAAATCGAAAGTTCTGCTGACAGTGTGTCCCAATAGAAATCGCCGCCAAGCCACTTCGTGCAAGCCAACTCTTCGGTAAGCGGGTAAAAGCGTGCGGAACAGGGGCCGCAATCTACCCAGCCGCCACCGACAAGCGGTAGTTGGCCGTCCGTATGAGGTAGAACTTCAACCACTTGGTTGCGAAGAATTGTCCCATCGGGCAGGTGTAAACGACTTACGGCTATGCGTTTCATAAAATTAGACTGTGAAAATAAGAAGAGGCTTACTCAGACAATTCGCAGGAAGCGAAGATAATATATAATAGGTGGCACGCTCGGTCTACGGCCTCACGTAGCGCTGAGTTGGCCCATAGGCGGGCGATGACGGCGAAGCTTCATCGAGCGAATGGAAAGTCGTATCGCTCACCGGTTCAGCAGATTGCGAAGGCGTTGTAGCCGGCGTCGACGCAGAGGCAAGCACACGCGCCAGACGTGGAGACAAAAGCATCATTTTCTGAATAATGCCGGGCGAAGAAGCCGGCTGCAAAATCACAAAGCCCTCGATCTGCTTTACGGCACGCGAGGCAAGGGTGAGCGAAAGCAGTTGGCGGTCATCGCCAAGCACGGGCGTGCTGTAAAGTAGCCACAGAATCGCCAACGTAGCGCACATAAAGTACGGCCAAGGCTGTATGCTCTCCTTCGCGCCCCACCCAGTGCGATTCGAAACTCCAAGTGAGTTGGTCGCCGGCATGAAAGGCCGTATCGGCCGGCAGACTAAACGTCATCCGATTATTCGCCGCTGAAGAGAGCAGATAGCCGGACGCTCCGCGCCAATAATTAATGCCGTCAGAACCAGGCACGGCCGCGCCTCCGGCATTCTCCATCGTACCGAAGCGGGCATTTACGCGTCGATAAACGGCTAGCAATGCGTCGCTATGCCGCGAGTAATACTCCATCGACCGATCGAAGTCGGCCTGCGTAAGATCATACTTGCGCAAGACGGCATCGGTATAGAGGCGGGTGTTGATATCTGCACTGTCGGGACTCGATTGCCCTAAAGCCAAGGCCACGTGATAGTCGTACAACACATCAGCCATCTTCCCCTCTGACAAGACACCGGATGGGCGACTATTCTTGCAGGCGGAAAACAGCAGCAGGACCAACAGCAAGAAGAGTCCGCCGCGGCTGAGACGTGCTGTGACGGACAAAATGGGTCGGCTATGCATACTGCCAAACTGCTGCATTCGTGATTATTGATCGTCGGACGCTTGACGAACCGCCGCGCGAGGTTTTCCGGTAAGGAAGCGCCAATAAAAGATAAGGATCGCTACTGCACCGCAAGAGATCGATGCATCAGCAAAATTGAAGATGGCGTTAAAAAAGACTTTCCCTCCCAGCAAAGGCACCCAATCAGGCCAAGTAAAGAGCGGGAAATAGAACATATCGACGACGTGGCCCGTGAGAAACGAGCCTTTGCCCTCGCCAAAAGCGGTGAGCACGGCGGGCGTTGCGCCAGGCGTGCCTTCAAGCGGACTCGCCGTAAAGATCAAGCCGTAAAAACAATTGTCGATAATATTGCCGGCTGCACCTGCAATGACCATAGAAAGGCAGATAATCAGTCCGGCAGGAAGCCGACGCCGAATAGCCTTAGCTAAAAGACCTACGAAGAAGCAGATGGCCACGACGCGAAAGATCGTGAGCAGCATTGTGCCAATAAAGTCCATACCGAAAGCCATTCCTTGGTTCTCGGTAAAGAGGATCTTAAACCAACTCGTCACGTCGTAGGCTTGATAAAGGAGCATCCCGGTCTTGACCTTGAACTTGATAAGTTGGTCGATGACCAAGACCAAGAGGATGATCCCACCGGACATCCAGGACAAAGTGCGGACCGACAAACGGGAAGACGTAGCGCATTCTGACAAAAGCTTATGCCCCGCCGTATTGCTTGATGGTTTCAAGTTGCTCATCTACTGACGCTTCAGATTTTATTCTTCTTCTCTTGCATCTTTCCCTCGATGCTCGTAGTAGCGTGAGGCACGGCGCGCAAGCGTTCTTTCGGGATGAGTTTGCCCGTAACGCGGCAAACGCCATAGGTCTTGTTGTCAATACGCACGAGTGCAGACTTCAGACCTTGGATAAACTTCAATTGGCGGGCAGCCATATTAGTCATTTCCTCCTTGCTCTGTACGGCAGAGCCTTCTTCAAGCGTCTTGTAGGTCGGAGATGTATCGACAACGTCATTGCTTCCGCGATTCATCAAGCTATCCATCAGTTGGTCATACTCCCGCGTAGCCAACTTTAATTTCTCCTCAATCAATTGCTTAAACTCTGCTAATTCTCCGTCATTATAGCGTGCTTTCCCTTCCATATCTGATTTTTTTAATTTCGTCTGCAAGGCGAACCTCGCAGACGAAACACATTATACTTTTTCTATTTTAATGCGTACTTGGCGGCCATCAAAGTCCATCTCTTCGCCTTCTGCCAGAGCCTCAACGATAGAGAAATTGTCAGCCAAGACTTGTCCACGAATGTAATCGCCAAAGCTACTACGGCTTCAGCCAATTCGCCTTGGTGCGTCATCGTTACTTGTATGTGGTCCGTAATCTCAAAGCCGCTGTCCTTACGATAAGCCTGAATGCGCTTCACAATCTCGCGCGCCAAGCCTTCACGGCGCAAGTCGTCGTCAAGTTCTAAGTCGAGCGCAACGGTGAGCGTGCCTTCATTGGCCACGGTCCAGCCCGGAATGTCTTCACTGACGATCTCTACTGACTCTCTTTCGATCGTTGCCGGTCCGTCAGCTAAGGTGAGCGTCAAACGTCCTTCTTGCTCCAAGCGGGCAATATCGGCTTGCGACAAAGCGCCTACGGCCTCGGCCACAGCTTTCATTCGTTTGCCAAACTGCTTACCCATCACGCGGAAGTTACACTTTACGGTCTTTTCCAATAAGTCTCCTTCGACAAAGACTAATTCCTTCACATTAACCTCATCCAAAATCAGTTGCTGCACGGCTTCAATCGCTGCGCGCTGATTTGCGTCTGTAGCAGGAATAGAGATACGGCGCAGAGGTTGGCGAACGATGATATGCTCTTTCTTACGCAGCGAGAGTACCATCGAAGTAATCTTCTGCGCCATTTCCATACGATTCTCCAAGTCAATATCAACTAAAGTCTGATCGCAGACGGGGAAATTTTCGAGGTGAACGCTTTCCAAACCTTCGCCGGTCGGCGCTGTCAGGTCGCGATAGAGGCGATCAGCAAAGAAGGGAGCAATCGGCGCCATCAGTTTGCAGGTCGTCAAGAGGCAAACGTAGAGCGTTTGATAAGCGCTCAACTTATCCTCCGTCATCGTGCCGGCCCAGAAGCGTTTACGATTCAAGCGCACATACCAATTAGACAAGTTGTCGGCGATGAAAGTATTGATCAAGCGCCCTGCTTTCGTCGGCTCATAATCGTCCAAAGCTGCCGTCACTTCTGCCACCATCGTATTGAGTTCACTCAGTATCCAACGATCAATTTCGGGGCGCTTATTAAATGCTACTTGCGGTGCGTGCGCATCGAAGTCGTCAACGTTGGCATACATGGCAAAGAAAGAGTAAGTCTGATAGAGTTTACCGAAGAAGGTGCGAGATACTTCCTTGATGCCCTCTTCATCAAACTTCAAATTGTCCCACGGCGAAGCATTGGTAATCATATACCAGCGCAAGGGGTCAGAGCCATATTTTGCAATCGTCTCAAACGGATCTATCGCATTGCCGAGGCGCTTCGACATTTTATTGCCGTTCTTATCCAAGACAAGGCCGTTAGAGATCACATTCTTGAAGGAAACGGAATCGAAGATCATCGTCGCAATAGCGTGGAGCGTAAAGAACCAGCCGCGCGTTTGATCAACGCCTTCAGCGATAAAGTCGGCAGGGAAGCAGCGACCGCTCTCCACCTCCTCTTTGTGTTCGAAAGGATAGTGTTGCTGTGCAAAGGGCATTGCGCCTGAATCGAACCAAACGTCGATCAAATCGCTTTCGCGGTGAAGCGGCTTACCCGTCTCCGAAACTAAAACAATCTCGTCTACATACGGACGGTGCAGGTCTATCTTGTGGTAGTTCTCCTCACTATAATCGCCGGGCACGAAGCCTTTCCTTAAGCGGATTAGAGGGCATAATGCCGGCAGCCACACTCTTCTCGATCTCATCATAAAGTTCCGCAATGCTACCGATGCAGATTACCTCATCATCATCGTTGCGCCAAACCGGAAGCGGCGTGCCCCAGAAGCGACTGCGACTCAAATTCCAGTCGTTCAAGTTTTCGAGCCATTTCCCAAAGCGGCCGGAGCCTGTCGAAGCCGGCTTCCACTTAATCGTTTCGTTCAATTCGGACATCCGCTCCTTAGCCGCAGTACTCCGAATAAACCAGCTATCCAAAGGATAATACAAGACAGGCTTATCCGTGCGCCAGCAGTGCGGATAACTATGTGCGTGCTTGGCAATATTAAATGCCTTGCCCTCCTGCTTCATATCCATACAGATCGACACATCGAGCGTTTCGTCTTTATCGGTCAGCGTACTATCGTAAGCGTTCTTTACGTAGCGGCCGGCGTAAGGGCCATAGGCCTCTACGTTAACGTGAGTCTTCACAAATTCCTCGTCCAAGTTTTCCAAGCGGAAGAAGCGGCCTTGCAGGTCGACCATCGGCGCAAACTTTCCTTTCTTCGTAATCATTTGCAATCCGGGAACGCCGGCCTTCTTCGCCACGAGTGCGTCGTCTGCACCAAAAGTCGGTGCAATATGCACAATACCCGTACCATCTTCCGTACTTACATAGTCGCCTAAGATGACGCGGAAGGGTTCACCCTCGCCATAAGGGCGAACGTAGGGGAAGAGTTGCTCATAGTGCATATTTTCAAGCTCGCTTCCCGTCCAGCGACCTATTACGCGATAAGGCAATATCTTATCGCCTTTCTTGTAGGCCTCCATATCGGCCGTAGCGCCTTCGGGATTGAAGTAAGCACTTAGGCGCGCCTCCGCCATCACTACGGAAATCTTCTCGCCCGTATAAGGGTTGTAAGTCTGCACACAGACATAATCAATCTTCGGGCCTACGCAAAGCGCCGTATTGCTGGCAAGCGTCCACGGCGTAGTCGTCCACGCAATAAAATAGGGCTTGCCCCAAGCCGTCATCTCGGGTTGGGATCGCTAATCGCAAACTGTGCTACGACCGTCGTATCTTTCACGTCGCGGTAGCAGCCGGGCAAGTTCAATTCGTGACTGGACAAGCCCGTACCGGCAGCGGGCGAATAGGGCTGGATCGTATAGCCTTTATACAGCAAGCCCTTTTTATGAAGCTCTTTCAATAGCCACCAAAGACTTTCGATATAGCCGGTTTCATACGTGATATAAGGGTGCTTCATATCTACCCAATAGCCCATCTTGTCGGTCAAGTCTTCCCATTCGCGGGTAAACTTCATCACATTCTTACGGCAGTGAGCATTGTAATCTCCGATGCTGATCTTCTTGCCGATGTCTACTTTCGTGATGCCCAAGTCCTTCTCTACGCCAAGCTCTACGGGGAGGCCGTGCGTATCCCATCCGGCTTTGCGCTCCACGCGATAGCCTTGCATCGTCTTATAACGACAGAAGAGGTCTTTGATCGTACGAGCCATCACGTGATGGATGCCCGGGTGGCCGTTAGCCGAGGGAGGGCCATCATAAAAGACATAGTCGGGTTTTCCCTCGCGGGAGCTTATGCTTTTGTGAAAAAGGTCTTGTTGCAGCCAATCGGCTAAAACTTCCTCATTCACTTTAGATAGGTCTAAATTGGGGCGTTCCGTAAACTTCATACAGCTGTTTATTTTTCGTCTAATAATAATAGTGTGCAAAGATAGCGTAAGGGCGGAGTATTGCAAAACAAAACGCATTCTTTTTCAAGCTAAAGGAGTGAGCGATGGCATCCTAAGAAAGCATCAAGAAGTCCCAAAGAGCGCCAATCATCTAAAGACTTTCACGAAGCTGATTATACAAGGATCAGGCAAAGGCCCTCGGACAGCTTAGCGCGATGCGCTTCAATGCGTCGCAACCGGCAAGATCCTTTCAAAAAACGGCCGAATAAACAAAAAAGGCAAAAGACCATTCCCTTTGCCACACCATTATTATATATAGGCGGTCGAGAAATCTTGCTCCCCGACCGCCTTAAAAAGATCTATGTTACTATCGTATATACTTCTTCCCATTCACGATATAGACGCCGCGCTGCGGGATGGCCTGTAAGCGTCGGCCGCTTAAGTCGTAAATGGCATCGTTTGTAATAGGATTCACTTGTGGCGTCGTAAGACCTGTTATTTCTCTATGATAAATAACTTCATCTCCCACCACACAAGTCTCTAATAGGAAAAAGCCTGATCCTTTCCGCAAAGCATTATGATACGTATGGCGAAAGAAAGGATGTATGGAACTTCCTATACTTTCAGTCCATATATCTTTTGCATTCTCAAATGAGTAGCGATCGCCATAATCTACAACTATTTGACGATAACGATGCCCGCTATTCTCCAGCTCTTCTACTTTATTCACAACAGTAGGCCCTATAAGCGGATTTTTCGCCTCAAACTGCGCCTGACTGCTATACTCAAAAATATCATAGAAAAAGAGCGAATCGCCTACTTTGACATTGAAATCATAAAGTAAAGCATCAGTCTGTGCACCAACATAAGGACGGAAATAGACGCGCTTATTTTCCTCGCGCACTAAGATCCAATACCTTTCCAAGTTTGTCCCTTCATAAACCTTCTTCCAAGTTTTGCCCTCAATTATGGTATCGCCCGCCATCTTATAGGAAAGATAAGCGTCCGGAGATTGTGAAGAGGCAGATATTCTCACAATTCTCCAACTCTTCCCCTCTTCCACGAAAGGACGATAATCCTGCGCCGCGGCGCGAAAGCCCAAGAGCGCTAAAGCGATGATAAGTAAAACGTTTTTCATAAAGCCATCTTATTTAATGGGTATAGGTTGTCGGCTTGACTTTGTTTTGGCGGCAAAGCCAAGCCGACAAGTATTCGTTATCGCATATACTTCTTCCCATTCACGATATAGACGCCGCGCTGCGGGGATGGCCTGCAAGCGTCGGCCGCTTAAGTCGTAAATCGCCGCCTTATCGGTCGCATCAAGCTTAGGCGCAGTAATGCCGCTCAAGTCGTGATGATACAGAATTTCATCGCCAACGGAACATTCCTCTAAGACGTATTGGCGTGAACCAATGAGCCAAGTAGTGGTGATAGAGTGCTGAAAGGCATTGCCCGTGCTCCCCAGACATTCAATCCAGGCTTCTCTGGCATATCCAACTTCAACACTCTTGTTATAGTCTTCCGGATCGTCGTAATTATAAGTCCACTCTCGATACAGATTATAGCTACGATAGGCGTGGCCGGTATTCTCTATCACTTCATTGGTAGCTACGACAGCAACAGAATCCCAATTACGACACTGCCTTTCATAATTCTCAGCCGTATCTCCATCATAGAACTCGCGAATATCTCGATAAGCGACCGTATCGCCCACAGCAACATTTAAATCATACATCAACTCTTCGCGCCCGGAATAAGGAGTATAATAGACGCGCTTGTTTCTTCGCGCACCAAGAAGTCAAACTTACTGGAGGAGGTGTGATATACTTTCTTCCAAGTCTTACCGGCCACGATGGTATCACCTTTCATAAAGTAATATTCGTGTTCTACGGGATACGTCGGATCATCATTCAGCGGAATGAGAGAGGCAATCCGCCACTTCTTTCCCTCTTCTACAAAAGGGCGATATTGCTGTGCCGCGGCGCGAAAGCCGAAGAGCGCCAAAGCGATTGTAAGTAAAACGTTTTTCATAAGCGATGTTATTTAATGGGTATAAGTTGTCGGCTTGACATTGTTTTAGCAACTAAGCCAAGCCGACAAGTATTCGTTATCGTATATACTTCTTCCCATTCACGATATAGACGCCGCGCTGCGGAATGGCCTGCAAACGTCGGCCGCTCAAGTCGTAAATCGCTGTGTTTTTAATCGGATTTACTTGAGGCATCGTAAGGCCTGTTATATCGTCGTGATACAAAATCTCATCGCCAACAGAGCATTCTTCTAAGACTAACGCAGGTCCGCAGATCAACCCAAGTGGAATGGTTTGAAAGAAAATGTCATTGACATCTCCAATACCTTCTACCCAACTTGCTTTGCGCTCATTCCCATCTAACTTCCGCGATAAAATTAGGCCACGATAACTACGACCGACACTTGTTATCTTGTCTTCGGAAACAATCGTAATAGAATCACAAAGAGGACTATACTTTTCAAACTCCGCAGCCGTATTCCGTTCTTCAAAGTAATAAATGTTATGAAGAGCCAAGGTATCGCCTACAGACGCATTAAAGTCATACATCAGCTCTTCACGGCCGGGGTAAGGAGAGAAATAAACTCGCTTATTCTCCTCTCGAACCAAGTAGCGACAATATGAATTATACACCACGGGATCACCCGGCCATGTCAACTCTGACCTACGTACTATTTTCCAAGTCTTACCGGCGACAATAGTGTCTCCCTTCATACGATAATACAAATGACTGACCGGATAAGTTGGATCATCATTTAATGAAGTGAGTCGGGCAATCCGCCACGTCTTCCCCTCTTCTACGAAAGGGCGATATTGTTGTGCCGCGGCGCGAAAGCCGAAGAGTGCTAAAGCGATGATAAGTAAAAAGTTTTTCATAAAGCCTTTTATTTAATGGGTATAAGTTGTCGACTTGACATTGTTTTAGCAACTAAGCCAAGCCGACAAGTATTCGTTATCGTATATATTTCTTCCCATTCACGATATAGACGCCGCGCTGCGGAATGACCTGCAAACGTCGGCCGCTTATGTCGTAAATCGCCGCTTTATCGGTCGCATCAAGCTTAGGCGCGGTAATGCCGCTCAAGTCGTGATGATACAAAATTTCATCGCCAACGGAACATTCCTCTAAGACATTCGTCCCGGAACCAATGATCCAAGAGGGGGTAGAAATATCGTGCTGAAAGGGATTGTACGGGCTTCCCAAACACTCAACCCAGGTGTCCCAAGCTTCTCCAACTTGAACGTACTTATTATAGTCTTTCGGATCGTCGTAATTATAAGTCCATTTTCGATACAAGCAATAACTACGATAGGCGTGGCCGGCTTTATCTTTCACTTCATCAATAGTGTCGACGGCAATAGAATCCCAATTACGACAATACTTTTCATAATTCTCAGCCGTATCTCCATTATAGAACCCTTGAATATCACGATAGGCGACCGTATCGCCCACAGCGACATTAAAGTCGTACATCAACTCTTCGCGCCCGGGATAAGGGGCGTAATAGACGCGCTTGTTTTCTTCGCGCACCAAGAAGTCAAACTTACTGAAAGAGGTGTGATACACTTTCTTCCAAGTCTTACCGGCCACGATGGTATCACCTTTCATAAAGTAATATTCGTGGTCTACGGGATACGTCAGATCATCATTCCGCGCACTAATGGAGGCTACCCGCCACATTTTCCCTTCCTCCACGAAAGGACGATATTGTTGTGCCGCGGCGCGAAAGCCGAAGAGCGCCAAAGCGATTGTAAGTAAAAGGTTTTTCATAAGCGATCTTATTTAATGGGTATAAGTTGTCGGCTTGACATTGTTTTAGCAACTAAGCCAAGCCGACAAGTATTCGTTATCGTATATATTTCTTCCCATTCACGATGTAGACGCCGCGCTGCGGGATGGCTTGCAAGCGCCGACCGCTCAAGTCGTAAATCGCTGTGTTTTTAATCGGATTTACTTGGGGCGTGGTAAGGCCCGTTATATCGTCGTGATACAAAATCTCATCGCCAACAGAGCATTCTTCTAAGACAAGCGCAGGTCCGCAGATCAACCCAAGTGGAATGGTTTGAAAGAAAATGTCATAGACATCTCCAATACCTTCTACCCAACTTACTTTGCACTCAATCCCATTTAACTTCCGCGATAAAATTAGGCCACGATAACTACGACCGACACTTTTTATCGTCTCTTCGGAAACAATCGCAATAGAATCACAAAGAGGACTATACTTTTCAAACTCCGCAGCCGTATTCCGTTCATCAAAGTAATAAATGTTATGAAGAGCCAAGGTATCGCCGACAGACACATTAAAGTCATACATCAGCTCTTCACGGCCGGGGTAAGGAGAGAAATAAACTCGCTTATTCTCCTCTCGAACCAAGTAGCGACAATATGAATTATACACCACGGGATCACCCGGCTCTGTCACCCCTGACCTGCGTACTATTTTCCAAGTCTTACCGGCGACAATAGTGTCTCCCTTCATACGAAAATACACATGACTGACCGGATAAGTTGGATCATCATTTAATGAAGTGAGTCGGGCAATCCGCCACGTCTTCCCCTCTTCTACGAAAGGACGATATTGTTGTGCCGTAGCGCGAAAGCCAAAGAGTGCTAAAGCGATGATAAGTAAAAAGTTTTTCATAAAGCCTTTTATTTAATGATTCCTGATTCAATTGTCAATTCGCATCCGATAGGAATACTTAGGGGATACTCATCGCGAAGTAATATTTGTGCTCCATCTTTTATTAGAATACTACTACCGGGAGACGCTTTCAAATTTACTCCTTTCAAATAACCACAAGTAGAGATAGACGTAGACCCTTGCATTGTAGACTGTTGTTTAGGATAGGCTTGATCTTTTTTTTGTAGCGTCAAGCTTCCACCTTTTTAAGCACTAAAGAAACACCTTTATAACAAGTAATCGTATCATTAACCAGCAATTCTGCCCCCGGCTCAACGACAATATGATTATGAACATACCGAGGTTGATTCCAAACAGTATTGGAGCGAATATAGATCGTATCACGTAAATCAGGATTCAAGGGTTTGATGTAACCATATTGATCCATCTCGCCTAAGGCATAATTTGAGTCGTCTCCGTCTGGCGTATCCGGAACCCACTTCGGAGCAGTTTTAGGCTTTGGTCCTATACCCCAATTGTAAAGCCCATCACCATCTTCATCCACACAGCGAATATCCGTAGAATCGTGCGTATTCGAATAAATAGGAGGAATGATATAGTAATGATACGTACGACTTGGATCTGCTATAATCACAGACAAGTAACCATCTTTTCGTCCTATTTCATCCTTTACATAGCTATCCTTAAAAATCCAACAAGTGTGCCCGACAGCAGGATTACCTTCCTCAATGATTTTAGTCCCCTCATAAATGTCCGCACTATATTTTACAGAGTCGCCAACCTTAGCAACCCTATAACCTACTAAAGAAAGCGAATGACCCCTATATTCTGTCTTTTTACCATCCTTTTCTTTATATTTTTGTTGGGTATATGAAGAGACCAACGGTCCTTTTGCTATCAGATAATGTTTTATACTATCTTCCCAATGTTCTTGATTTACATCAGATACCTTTTTATAATCTTTTATTTTAACAGTATCAATAGACTTAGGACGAGGACCAACATTCCCCTGTGTATCTCTATCCTCAAAAGGAATAGAAGATTCATCAGCTACGCCGAATTCTTTTGCATACAACAAAACGCTACCAACAAATTGCCCTTTTGTATATCTATCACTAACATTCATACCATATGGACAATAAACCATTAAATCTTGCTCTGATACATCCAAATTCAAGAGATTATTATAATACAGATTAAAAATTGACTCTATAGCCGAAGCTATTGCGAAACCAACACAATACGAACTACCGCCCTGATCTTTTACAGGCGTCATCCAATTCTTGCCATGACGATTGCGCCAATCGAAGTGATCAATGTAGGGAGATTGCTCATTTGCATCTTTCTTTTCTATATACCCAAGCTCAATAATACCGTCCGCATAGTATTCCAAGCCAAAAGTTTCACAAGTATCATCAGGCAGAGACAACACACACTTTCGCGTCTCATAATCTTTTAATGAAAGACGCGTAACGCCTGCCACCCAAAGCTTATTATGCGCTTGGTTATAGGCATTGATGCGCGAAACTATGTGCTCTACTTGCAATCGCCGAGCATCAGCGATAGCTTTAGGGGAATAAGTAGAAGAAGTCTTAGCATCTGCCGGCGCATAGCGCAACTCCTTTAACTCTATGGAAGCATCTTTTAGCAAAACTTTTAAACGCTTCGGACAAACATTATTAAGCAGCAAAGTCTCTTCTGCATAGTCAGATAAAGTAAACTTATCGACATCGTTACGCATACGATTGGATTCTAAAACCAAATAGTTCTTTCCGGTCTCATCCTCCAATAAAATACGTACAAGACTCTTTATGCTATACTGACGAATCGTAACCACTACAGAGAGCCCACTAACCTTCTCTTTCCCCGCAAATGGTTCCAATTGTGTAGAATGCGTTATTGTCTGGTTTATCGGAATAACTTTTATCGTTGTTGCCTTTGCTTTTAAGCTAAAAGGTTTATAAAGACCTGCGCGAACCATGCAAGTACAACAAATCCACAAGCAAGCGATAAAACCGATGTGTAACAATCGTTTCATAATCGCTTTATTTTGTATAAATCATACGTTTACTATCAATAACCTTTCCGTCGGCTATCAGACTATAAATATACATTCCGGGGACAAGATCTTGCCCACTAATCTGCACCTTTACATCACCACGGTCACTCAGAACCAACTCTTTGATCTGTGTCCCTTGCAAATTGTAAATATAAAGTTTGGCCGTTTTGACGGAAGAAGCCAGACGCACTTCTATTTCCGTTGCTACCGAGAAGGGGTTAGGCTTGTTTTGACTTAATGTTGTCAAATCCTGCTCTGACATATGATTCCCCATAGTCACCGCCTTGACATCCTTTTCCGGTTCGCCTTTCAAGCGCGTAATTTCAGCACGCAATTCATTAACAGATTGTACCAAAACCGGAATCAGTTCAATATAGTTAATACACTTTTGCCCATCCTCATCCTCATAAACCAAGTTTGGGTAGATCGCTTCCACCTGATCGGCAATCAATGAGAAATGAGACTTTTCTATATCTTGTATTTGTATTTTACTCAATTGAGGTGCAGCCACAGCCGTATCTCCCATTTCCACATTATTTCTTGCCTTCCGCGCACGCATTTGCGTTTCCGGCAATTGTTTATTGTAAGTAACCATAGAAAGCCCTGAAAGCTTTTCTGCTTCAGAAGTATTATCTGTTACAGCTTTCAATCGAGAAATGGCATTCGGCGCTGAAGCTTGAGGGGTTGGTATTAAGACAATACCCCTTATACCACCGGCTACCTCGAATTGTTTGGTCACTCTCACATTTCCATTAAAATACCCCGCATAACGACCGGGGATTTCTACTCCGTTTTCTTGTTTTGCATCCGTACCATAAACGGCTGCACCATTTCGATCCCCTAAAAGACGACCAAAAACGCCATAGTTCCATCCATCAGTTGCAAAGCCGGCCTCACCTAATACCCCATAAGCACGGGAGCAATGGAGCTCTCCTAAAACATCTGTTACCTGCCCCCAAACACCGACATTAAAAGTTCCGTGATTAGGCAATAAGGAACTTCTACCTACAACTCCAACAGACCAATCTCCTTTCTTAGCCCCCGAACTAAATGCCCCAAAAGTTCGACCATAGCTTTCTGCTTTCACATTAAGGTTTGTATAAAGTTTTTCCTGGCCTAACTGAGATGACCCTAATGTTACCTGCCCTTCTGGAGCAACTTGGATTTGTCCCTTCACTGCACTGGCAGAAAATAATGCCAATGCCAATAATAAATTAGTTCTCATACATAAAAAATTTTAAGTTAGCGGCAGAAAATCGTCGCAATTACATGAATCTGTCGCAAAGTTAGGTCCTATTCCTAAAAAAAGCAAGTAAACTTACATTTATTTTTCTTTATTTTACCACCCCCAATACCCATAAAATCATTTTGTAAACAATATTGCGAAAAAAGTGAAACATTATACACATCCTATTCCAATCGATAAAAGGGGTAACAAGACCTTGTATGACAAGGATTTTAAGGAATATTATTTTCTTTCCGGCACTCCACCGTCGACATTCACGTTTGTCTACATTTTGTCAACGAAAAAAAAATCTGCCAAATCGCACAAAATAGAGAAAGGGTGAGGACACAGCAGAAAAATAATGCGTTTGCCTCGCGGCGTAAGATTTGTGGGCAAGAAGATAAGCAGGGAGAGGATACAAAGTAAAAGGCTACCGACACAAACGCACCTTTATGCTCAATCAGAAAATCTTCATCGAAGCGCACACAAAGCATAGTTTGGCAACCGGCATAGGCATTGGCGCGACCAAGATTTGTAAAGATTTTCCCACACACAAGACCCCCGAAAAATTTGCTTAGGAGAACGGAAAAACTTTCACCTAAGAAAAGAAAAATTGTCTTAGGAGACAATTTTAATTCTCCTAAGGACAATTTTTACTTTCCTATAAGAAAGTTTTTAGACACATATAGATGCTGACTATCAACCACTTATAAAGTCGTTTTTTTGAGGCGTATGGCCATAAAAAGATCTTTGATGAAAAATCACACGTAAATATTTTTCATCAAAGACTAATCCGTCACCTCGCTCGGTCTTCTACGCGCGCGTATGTTATAAGATGTGTAGCGCGCCTTAGAAGATGGGCAACTGATAAACGAAGCCGGCTGAAAGGCGAGCCTCCGTATGATCCTTCGCACCAAAGGCCTTGGCACGCGGCGTATGCACGTGGGAGCGGCCGTAATAATTGATGAAGAAATGCAGATTCTCCTTCATCGGATAAAATTCTACGCCGGCCATGTAAGCATAAGAGCGGCGATAGAGTCCCTTTTCTGCCGTCAGCGTCGGCTTGGTCAATGCGGACGTCTCATAATAGCCCTTGGCAAAGACGTTCCAGCGCGGCAGGAAGCGATAATTGAGCTTGAGAATCACCGAATTGTAACGCGTATGGCGGACGTGATCTTTCACATCGGGCGTCAGCGTATGCAGCATGTCGGTCACATAGCCGTGGGCGTCGATGTTTTCTTCTGAGAGCATATAATCGAAATACCCATTGAAGCGCCCGAGCGTCCATTCGTGACCGAAGGCAAAGTAGTAGCCGTTGTTGCCCTTCGCCTGCTTGATCAAAGAGGCCGACCAGCGCGTAGTCAGTTTTTCGTTAAAGAAACTGCCGTTCCAATTGAGCGTATAAATCATCGGCAACTTTGCATCGGCATAGGACGGGCCGTACATATCGGAGGTTGGCGTGCGCCGACTGTTGACCACTTGAAATTGGAGTTCCTGCGTAGGCTTGATCTTATAACTGGCATTGACGCCCGTCAGATAAACCTCTACACGATCCAGCATCTCGCTGAATCGGTAGACATCGATCGGGTTGAGCCAAGCTTCGTAACCGCCATAAACGGCGCATTGGCGGCCGAGATCAAAACGCAACTTTTTCATTGGGGTGAAGCCCTATGTTCATAACGTCGACCGCTGAAGATAGGGCCGTCAATAGTGCGGCCGGTGCCGCTATGCCCCTATGCGCTGCTGCAAGTGGTAAGAGACAAATTTGTTTAGCCGTCCTAAGACGCCAAGGCGCATCACGGGGATGCGAAACGTGCCGTCTTGAAACTGTCCTTCGTCAAAGTTGGCATCAAACTCGCCGCGCATATTCAGAAATACATTGATCTTGTCTTGCTTCTTTTCGAGCTTACTGATCATTTCCCACAGCGTACTCTCGCCCTGCGGATAATTCTCACGCGAAGGCTCTTGCGCTTGAACGGATAAAAAAATACAAACAAGAGTGCGGCGAGCGCAAATATCTTTTTCATAGATTGTTTTTGTTAAAAAAGTAAGGCGACATACTGCCCTTTTGCCGACAGCAACGACAGAGGCCAAGCGCTAACAAGAGGCAAAAGTAGTCAAAAAGTTAACATTCTCAAGAATAGTAAGCAAAGAATCCACCGCCCGGCATTAAATTCATCGCACAAGAATTATTTATTCTTTCAGAATGTAGTTTATCCCAAAGAAAGCGCTAACTTAGCCCCGTAATTAAAAAGAACAATATAAAACTTGAAACTCAATGACTACTGAAAACACGAAAAAGACCCGCACCGAAAGCGACTTGATCGGTGCGCGCGAAGTGCCTTATGAAGCGCTCTATGGCGTACAAACGCTACGTGGTATGGAAAACTTCCCCATCAGCCACTTTAAGTTAAGCCAATACCCGCTCTTCATCAAGGGCCTCGGCGTAACGAAGCTCGGAGCAGTGCGTGCTAACCACAAGCTCGGCCTCATCCCCGACGATATGGCAAAAGCAATCGAGCAGGCTTGCTTAGAACTCATCGAAGGACGCCACTCAGAGGCTTTTCCCGTAGATATGATTCAAGGAGGAGCCGGCACAACGACCAACATGAACGCTAACGAGGTGATTGCTAACCGCGCTCTCGAACTGATGGGCTGCGAACGCGGCGACTACAAACGCTGCTCGCCCAACGACCACGTGAACCGCTCGCAATCTACTAACGATGCTTACCCGACGGCCATCCACATCGGTCTCTACGAAACGCACCTCCGTTTGCGTCAGCACTTGGAGCAGCTGATCGAAGCCTTTGAAAAGAAGGCGGAAGAGTTTGCCGGCATACTCAAGATGGGCCGCACGCAACTTCAGGACGCTGTGCCGATGACGTTGGGCCAGACGTTCCACGGTTTTGCCTCTATCTTGCGCAACGAATTGCCGCACCTCGACGCAGCAGCAGCTGAATTCTTGGTGATCAATATGGGTGCTACGGCAATCGGCACGGGCATTTGTGCCGAACCAAACTATGCGGAAATGAGCACAGCGGAAATCGCAGCCATTACGGGCTACGCTTATCGCCTTTCTGACGACCTCGTGGGCGCTACGTCGGACACGTCTTGCATGGCAGGCTATTCGAGCGCAATGCGTATGGTTGCTTTGAAGATGAACAAGATATGCAACGACTTGCGCCTCCTCTCTTCCGGCCCGCGCTGCGGCTTTGGGCGAGATCACGCTACCGGGTGTGCAACCGGGTTCTTCAATCATGCCGGGCAAGATCAATCCGGTTATCCCCGAAGTAATGAACCAAGTGGCTTACAAAGTGATTGGCAACGATCTTTGCGTAAGTATGAGTTCGGAAGCTGCGCAAATGGAACTTAACGCAATGGAGCCGGTAATGGCACAATGCTGCTTCGAATCGGCAGATCTCTTGATGAACGGCTTCGACACCCTCCGCATCCGTTGCGTAGACGGCATTATCGCCAACAAGAAAGCTTGTCTCGACCACGTACACCGCAGCATCGGTATCGTAACGGCGCTCAACCCCGTCATTGGCTATAAGAATTCTACCCGCATCGCTAAGGAAGCACTCGAAACGGGCCGTAGCGTTTATGACTTGATCCTTGAGCACGACATCCTCTCCAAAGAAGATTTGGACACGCTCTTCAGACCGGAGAACTTGATCAGTCCGGTTAAATTGGACATCAAGCCCAAACACTAAAAACATACAGGCCGAGCCGCTGCCCGCGCAGTAGCTCGGCCTTTTTATTTCTCTTTTGTAATCGGAGCAGCGGCCTCTTTTCGCGTCAGGCCGATGGCCGCTAAGCGACGGGCCGAACTGTCTCCCACCGATCTTGGGAACCGTTTGCCGCGACCTCATTTTCAACGCCGCCAACGCCACAAAGCGTTCAAGACCGACCAAACTATTTTAAGTCCCACCGCATGAAATTATCAGAAGAACGTAGCAGTATGCTCCACGGCATATTGCTGATGGCTCTCTTCGCCTGCGCCTCGTTCGCCATCGGCGATTTGAGCTTCGTAAAGCACCTATCTTTCAGTCCGATGATCGTCGGCATTATTCTCGGCATGCTGTATGCCAACTCTTTGCGCAACAATCTGCCCGAAACGTGGGTGCCCGGCATTAAATTCTGCGCAAAGCGCATTTTGCGCTTCGGCATTATCCTCTACGGTTTCAAACTTTCTTTTCAGGACGTTACGGCCGTGGGTTTGCCGGCCATTTGTATCGACGCCATAATCGTAACTGTCACCATCCTCGGCGGCATTTTGCTCGGCAAGCTCCTCAAAGTGGATCGCGACATCGCCTTGCTGACCTCCGTCGGCAGCGGCATTGCGGCGCGGCAGCCGTCTTGGGCGCAGAATCAGCCGTGCGCACGCAACCATATAAGACGGCCGTGGCCGTAGCTACGGTTGTCATCTTCGGAACAACCGCCATGTTCCTCTATCCCGTCCTCTACCGCAGCGGCATCTTTGTATTACCGCCCAAGACGATGGGCATTTTTGCCGGTTCGACCATTCACGAAGTGGCCCACGTCGTAGGTGCCGGCAACGCAATGGGGCCGGAAGTTTCTAACGTAGCGATCATCGTCAAGATGATCCGCGTCATTATGCTCGTCCCCGTACTGTTTATTATCAGTTATGCGATGGCGCGCCGCGCAATGGCGGGCAGCACCGAGGGAGGCAAGGGCAAGATCGACATCCCTTGGTTTGCCATCCTTTTCCTCTTGGTTATCGGCTTCAATTCGCTGCACCTGCTCTCCGCAGAAGTCGTAGAATTTATCAATAAGTTAGATACATTTTTGCTGACAATGGCTATGACGGCCTTAGGCGCTGAAACGAGTTTCAACAAGTTTAAGAAAGCCGGTTTCAAGCCCTTCCTTTTGGCCGCCCTACTCTTCTGCTGGCTCATCTGCGGCGGTTATTTCTTGGCCAAATATGTTGTGCCGATGATCGGCTAAGCCTAAAAAAGAGCAGCGCCGCACACTTTCGTATGCGGCGCCATCATCTCCATTCCCTCACCGCCAAGGTGGGGGATCATTATATATAATTGTGTGTCGGTCTTGTTGGGGAGTAAGCCGTCGGGGGGCTTTCATCTCTTAAGTTGTCTGCTTTGGCGGCCCGCAAGGCTTCATCTGCGGCGGACTTGGCGGCGCTCTGCGTCATTCAAAATAGAACACGAGCGATACCATATTAAGATGTGCGGCATCGACGCTTTCCGTAAAGATGCGCTGAGCGGGATCGGTGAGTTCGGGGCGCTGCTTGTCGAGCACATTGCCCAAGCCGAAATCAAACTTCAACTCGGGTACGAGCTTGAAAAACGGCAGATAGATTTCGCAGCCTAAACCTACCTCCAAGCAGGTATTGAGCGCCTTCGTGCGCAGCAGCGAATGCTTGCTCGTGGTCAGGTCATAAAAGGGCGCAAGGCCGAGCATCACGTAGGGGCGATAGTTGTTGAAGCGCGGCGCCGCCACTTTCAGATCGATGGGTAGGCCAATGTAGGTCGACTTCATATCTTGCGACTGCCGCTCGCCCGTACTTAAATCGCGAAAGCTCAAATGCTTACTGCCAAACTGCAACTGGGGCAAGGCGCGTAGGGAGACGTAGCGACCCAAACGCAGATCGCCTAAGATGCCGACTGAAAAGCCAAAATTCTGACTGTCGTTTTCGGCCATCCACTGCCGCCCCGTGCCGGGCTGGATAAAGCCGTTGTTGCGCAACTTCAATCCCTGATCCGCCAGCCCCACGAAGAATCCGTAGTGGAAGCGGCGCTCATCGATAAAGGGCTTGTTCTGCAACTTCCGTTCTTGGGCAGCGAGCGGCAGTTGCAGGCTTGCGAGGAGCAAACAGGCGAGAAAGAGTAATCGAGTCTTCATATCTGCATCGTGAAGGCCCACTTTGAGCGCTTCATCTTATTGTTCTAAACGTGTGGAGGCGCCGAATATTGCCCGCCGCGCCTATTTTTACGGCCTTATGGCCCAATATCGAGCAAAAAAGTATCGATAAGCGGATAAAAAGCAGCGGCCCGAAGCAAAATACCTCGGGCCACCGTAAGTCGTAAGTCTGACTAATTATTCGCCGGGAGCGATTGCGCCCGTCGGGCAAGCGTCTGCGCAAGCACCGCAATCAACGCAAGAGTCAGGATTGATTGAATATTTTTCGCCTTCAGAGATAGATTCTGTCGGGCACTCGCCGATGCACGTTCCACATGCAACGCATTCGTCGCTAATAACGTAAGCCATAGTAATTTTGAAAATTTAAATTGTTGTTATGTAGTTTGTTCCTCTCCGGAACGGGTGCAAAGATACGCATTTCTATTTAATCTCACGTGCTGACTACTTAATTTTTTATCCCGACTCACCATATTTTTCCGCTAAATAGGGCTTCAACGCGTGAGCCAATCTTGCTTTTCAGGGGCGAAATATAGACTGTCAGGCCGCTCTGCCTTGCCGGCTAAGCGTACACTCACGAGCGCAAGCCTTTTTATCGTGAGCGCAAACTGCGAACTCAAAGTTGCAAAGCACCATTTCCTTCTGCTGATCCTTCATAAACCAAGCATCGGGCTTCGCATAGCTATACGAAACAGACCAAACGGAGGCGCAAGGTTGCCGTATCGAAAAGAGAAAAAGACGTTTACTGACCCTTGGCCCACGAAAATCTGTCTGATCAAGTACGGCTGACCTTCCGACTATCGACCTTACGGGCCGAGCGAGCTTGGCGACTTGCACAACGAGAAGGAAAAAGGTAGGCTGCCACTCAACAATCGACTTTAGTAGACTTTCGCCGCTATCTGCTTGCATAATTACCCATCGGAGTAAACATATAGCATATATATGCATCATAAAACTTTACATATGCCACATATATTGACATCATCAAAAGTCAACAGAACAACTAAAAAGCAGAAATAAATAATGTTTAACACTTAAAATCCAAACAAACATCCCATAAGGATTTACAAAGATAAAATAAAGGCGGATATTTGCAAAATCTGACCAGAAAATGAGAATCTTTCTTTTTATTATTCACTAAAATCATTTCGACCATGACTAGAAGTCTATCTACCCTGATGACGGGAACCCTACTCCTTAGTATGGTTTTTTCCGGAAGTTCGATGGCGCAAGTCGATCTTAGGCAACGCCCGACACACCCTATCGACGGCGCCAAAGAAAAGATGGAGACGCAAGTCGACCTACAAAAAAACTACCCGGCTTGGGCGCCGGTAAAACTGCGACATTCGCAATCAAACAATTTGCGCACGACATCTATCAACCTGAAACGCACAGCTCAACAGACGAAGAGTACGGCTCTACCCGGACTTTTGGACACTCCGGCTCCAACAACCTTATGGGGCAACGTAATCTACCAAAAATCTTGGGGGGATGAGGAGACGCATTATGGCTTCTACTCATTTTCAACCGCAGCACCGATGGCGCCGCTAAACTTGCTCGCTGAAGATCCTACAATGATTGCCAACGGCGGTAGCGGCGTAGTCAATGGCGTAATGCACACGGTATTTCTGGACCTGAGCCTTTCGATGTGGGGCGTTATCAATGCCTATCATAGGCAGTATGATCCGAGCAGTTGGCAAAGGGTGGCTCCTGAACAGAAAATCGACCTGAGCCTGGCGGCCTTCGAAACGGCGCAGGATCAGACGACAGGAGAGATTTACGGCGAGTTTTATAATTCAGACTTGACGCAACGCGAATTTGGCGTGATCGATTTTGAAAACAAAACGCGTACTACGTTTGGCACAACAACGAAAGCTTACGTCGCACTCGGACTCTCAAGCGACGGTTATCTATATGGTGTAGCTACGGATGGCAACTTATATAAAATAGATAAGACCAATGGCGCAGAAACGATGATCGGATCTACCGGCGTACAAATCTTAGACGCCGAAGGCTCGTACTTCAACCAAAGTGGCGAGATCGACCAGAAGACAAATACGTTCTACTGGGCCAGCGTTGACAACCAGGAGCAGTGTGTCTTATACACGGTCGACCTTACTACGGGGGCGGTGACGAAAGTTTCCGACTTCCCCAATGGCGACGTTGTGCTCGCGCTGACTGTTCCAAAGCCACTAGCCGCACCGGGAGCTCCGGCTGCTGCTGAAGAACTCGGCACCGCGTTTAATCAAGCCTCTCTGAGCGGTAAAGTAAACTTCAAGGCTCCGACTAAAACTTATGATGGCAGCGCGCTGACGGGCGAACTTACTTATCGCGTTTCGCAGGGCAAGAAACTCTTGGCTTCCGGAAAAACACAGCCGGGCGCTGACGTCGCAGCTAATGTTACGGTAGAAAAAGAGGGCATGGTGCGCTTCGTCGTACAATTTGAAAATGCCGCAGGACCGGGCCTCTTCGCTCGTTTGGAGAAATGGATTGGCTACGATGAGCCTAAAGCCATCGAGGGCGCAACCCTCACGATCGACAACACGACCGGAGCAGTAGACCTCACGTGGACAGCACCGACAAGCACAATCCACGAAGGCTACCTCGGCCCGTTGACATACGACGTCGTACGCTATCCGGATTCTACAAAGGTGGTAACGAAAGGGACGAATACGCGGTTTGCGGAAACCTTGCAAAAAGGCGACATGAAGTACTACACGTACGGCGTAATAGCCCACAACGGCACGCAGCAGAGCGTTGAAAGCCTGTCAAACGGCGCTATTCTGGGCGATACGGTCAGCCTGCCATATCTAGAAAACTTCGTAACGCCTGCATCAATGAACCTTTATAAGATAATTGACGTCAACGGCGACGGAAAGACGTGGGACTGGAACCCGTATGCAAGCTGGGAAAAAGGCACAACAGGACAGGCTGCGACGTATCAGTATAATAAAGATATGGACGCCGACGACTGGATGCTGACACCGCCGGTTTATATGAAGCAAGGCTACCTCTATCACCTCACATTCAAAACCAGATCGCGCCTAAATAAATATAAGGAGCGCTTAGAGGTGAAGTTTGGCAAGGGCGACAACGTCGAGGATATGACCAACGAGATTTTGCCACCGACAGAGATTGCTTCGCAAGAATATATCACGTACGAAAAAGATCTCAAGATTGGCGCTGACGGCAAATATCGCATCGGCTTCCACGCAATCAGCCCCAAAGATCAGCTCCTTCTCTACATTGATAGTGTTTTAATCGAAAAGGGAGTAGCACTCAATGCACCCGATACCGTGAAAAACTTCACCATCACGCCCGATCCGCAAGCCGGAAAGAAAGCAACGATTACGTTTACCACACCTACTGTGGACATAGACGGCCAGCCGCTGTCCGGTCTCTTCCGCTACACGGTCGAACGCGAAGGCAAGGGCGTTGTAAGAATGATTGAATACCCCGCTCGCGGCAAGCAATACACCTTTGAGGACGAAGTAGGAGAAAGCGGCTTCGCCACTTACACCATCTATTGCACCAACAAGAACGGCGACGGCCGCAAGCTGAGCAAAAGAGCCTACGTTGGCCTCGACGTTCCGAAAGCGCCGGCCAATGGTCGCTTGACTGACTTACAAACAGCATCAAGATAGACTGGGATGCCGTAGAAAGAATCGGCACAAACGGAGGCGTAGTACTGCCTGAAAATGTTCTTTATCAAGTTTACAATATTGTTTACGACAGCAAAGGCAAACCCAACGTCGAAGTTTTAGACGAGACGAATCAGACTACCTATCAAATAACTCGCAACACCGAGGAAGGAAGTCAGGAATTTGTCTTCTACGCCCTTTCAGCAAAGAACGATGCGGGTATAAGTACCATCGCAGGAACCAAGGGAATCGTAGTAGGAACGCCTTACACGCTACCACTAGCTGAATCCGTAAGCGGAGGAAAACTAAGTACGCTATGGTGGCTGGAGCGAACGGGCAGCACATCATTTGCTCTTACAGGCGCCCTCACCTACGACAACGACGGCGGAGCATTCGTTTTCAACACGAAAGCCGCAGGCGACGAAGCCTACCTCAACACCGGTAAGATCACGCTTAAGGGTACGAAACATCCGCAGCTGACATTCTACCACTATTCACTTCCCGGAAAGCCCATGAAACTGCAAGTAGAAGTACGCAAGCCCGATAATACACTCGTAAAAGTCGGACAATTCGACTACGCAACCTTTACCGGCGAAGAAGGATGGCAAAGATGGTCTGCAATCTTGACCCGAATCTATTCGCAAAAGAGCGCTTCATCGAGATCGGCTTCCACGTTATCAGCGGAGAAGCAAAAGTGCCAATCTGCATCGACAACATCAGCTTGCGCAACCTCAACGAACGCGACTTAAAGGTATCGCTTTCCGCACCGGATATGATGATAAAGGGCGAAACGGCCCGCACGACCATCTCCGTGGAGAACTATGGCGCAGAAGCAGTCAACACCTACAAAGTGCGCCTCACGGCCGCCGACGAGCTCATCAAGGAGGCAACCGCCGAGCAACCCATCCAACCGGGTGAAGTTCGCAACCTCGACATCGACTACAAAGCCGGCGTCTTATTAGGAGGCAATAACGTCCGACTAAAAGCTGAAATCGTCTACGATGAAGACCAAGACAAGGACAACAACACCGACGAAGCAACCGTAATGCTCAAAGATTCCGAGCTGCCGAAGCCGGAGAACGTAACGATCCAAAACAAGAGCGGAAACAACACAACGCTCAATTGGGCCGCACCGTCACTCAGCGAGCAAACCATCACGGACGACTTCGAATTCTACACGCCCTGGTCAATCGACACATTCGGCGATTGGACAACCATCGACGGCGATAAAGGCCTTACGGGAGGATTCTGGAAATCCTACCCCTACAAGCACCAAGGCACGCCTTTCGCTTTCATCGCCTTCAACCCCGAGAGCCTTTTCACCGGCTGCATTGAAAACAACCCGAGCCTGGCGCCCCACTCCGGCGATCAATTCCTGGCCGCCGTCTATTCATCCGATGCAAATGGCGAAGACTTCTTAGACGCCGACAACTGGCTCGTCAGTCCGAAACTCTCCGGTAAAGCACAGACCATCAACCTTTGGATCAACAACCTCAAGATGAGTTCAAAGGACTACGTCGAACAAGTCGCCATCCTCTACTCTACGACCGGGCGCAAGGCCGAAGACTTCCGGAAGATCGGCGAAACTCACGCCATAGCAGGCGGAGCATTCCAAAACCTCTCAATCGAAATCCCCGAAGGTGCTAAATACTTCGCCATCCATCACATCACAGAAAAAGACAACGCTTGTCTTTTGATGATCGACGATGTAACATTTGCCAAAGGCTTCGAAGCACCGAAGGGCTACAACGTTTACCGCGACGGCAAACTAATTATCAGCCTCGACAGCAACACGCTGAAACTTGACGACAACGCAGTACCGAAGGCGCTCACACATACGGCGTCACGGCAGTCTACGAAAAGGGCGAGTCGCAACCCGTTATGATCAACGTAACGACGGCGCTGCAACTCATCGAAGCACTCAGCGGCAAGCCGGTCGACATCTACACGATCGACGGCCGACTCATAGGCAAGGGACTCGACAGTCTGCCTCGCCTCGAACGCGGTATCTACGTCATAAATGGTCAAAAGGTAGTAGTCAAGTAGCAACTATCATCCATTAGTGACCACACTATTTTTCCGACAACCTCTTCACCACAAGAGGTTGTCGTTTTTTAAGCCCGCGAGGAGCTTAACCGGCATCTGAACACCTCGCCGCACCCCGATGTATGCTCAACTCACGAAAGGGCCTTCTCGCATACGTCAGCGTCGGTAGCACTTCAGCAGTCGGCTCATCTTCATTCACGAACCTGCCGCCCCCTTATATTTGAATGCTAGCAGACATTTACTCCGCCCCGCCCTTTCAGTTGCCAGACAACACTCAACGAAGCGTGAGCAACACCCCGTTGAGAAGGCGAGGAGCAAGAAAAAAATACGTCTAAGTACCAATTCTTCGTTGCCCCTCCGTAATCAAAACTGTTTTCATCACGAGCGCAAACCTTTTTTATCACGAGCGTAAGCTCTTTTTATCACGAGCGCAAACCTTTTTCGTCGTCATAAAAAAAAGGCGAACGCAACGTCTGCGGCTTCAGATATGCAGTCTCGAGCGCGTACAATCAAGTTGCGCGCCGGTCGGCCTACGATTTTCTTACGCTAACTTATGAGGGCAGAAAAGGGAAATGAACTCAGAAACTGCAACAGGAGGCACAAAACGCACGAATGGAAGGCACAGAAAGGAGAGAGGAAGAGTGGCATTGATTATTATCACGTTTTTCTTCTAAAATGTATGGACGCCACGCTGTCGACTTACCTCGTTCGTTAGTTGAATCTTGACAAATAAAACTTTAATTCAGGATAACGCAAATATGAACACCTCCTTGCGAATAAATACGAACATTATTTGACCAACAAGTTTGTATAAAAAACAACAAAGAAAACTTGTTTACAAGTAAAAGTTAAGTATATTTGCGCAGTCGCTAAGAAAACTTAGCGTTAACTTTTAACCCATTTAATTTTACCTTGATCATGACTAAACGACTATCAAACCTTCGGATGGGAGCCATAGCAGCTTGCTTGGCCTTCTCCGGACAAGCGATGTCACAAGTCGCCACGACGCAGATGCAGGTGCATCCGCGCGGCGCGACTGAACAGCAGTCGAGAGAGCGCATCGACGTTCGCGCGCTCTACCCGAACATTGCCGGAATGGGAGCACGCTATGCGCAGCCCGACCGCGTACAGACAGTGCCCCAAACCCTAAGCAAGCCGGCGGCAAAAGCGCAAAAGCGCTCCGTACCTGTCAACTTCTTGGCTCCTCCCGTACCCACAAATCTCTGGGGTAATATGGTGAAGAGCAAAGCCTGGACGGCAGGCGATCAGTATGGCTACTACTCATTTTCTACAGCGGCGCCCATCACCACATTCAACGTCTTGGGCAAAAACCAGAAAATGGTGGCCGACGGCGGTAGCGTAATCTACGACGGCGTGTTGCACCTCTTCTATTTAGACACGTCCATGGCGCTCTTTGGAGGCGAGGTGAAAGCCTTCCATATGCAGTTTGACCCCGAAACGTGGGAAAGTGGCCGAGCCGGTGCAGGTAAGTTTGGACCTTACGACGTCCGACTTTGCGCAAGATCAAGCCACAGGCACGGTCTACGGACAATTCTACAACTCAACTACGAACCAGCGCGAGCTGGCCGTGATCGATTTGGAGAATAACACGCGCTCGACGTTTGCTACGACAGATAAGACTTACGTCACAATGGGCTTTTCGAGCGATGGTTACTTATATGGTATCGCTACGGATGGGAACTTATATAAAATAGATAAGACAAACGGCGCGGAAACGCTCGTCGGCGAAACCGGCGTCAGACTCATGAACGATAAAGACTTGTTCTGGAACCAAAGCGGCGAAATCGATCAGGAGACAAATACGTTCTACTGGGCCGGCGTCGACTACACGCAGCACTCAGCCTTGTACACGGTAGACCTCTCTACGGGTGCGGCTACGAAAATTTCCGACTTCCCCAACAACGAGACGTTCTTGGGCATTTTATTGCCGAAAGCCATGGTGGCAGGCAACGCTCCGGCGGCAGCAGAACAGCTGACGGCAGCGTTTAGCGGCGGCTCGCTCACGGGCAGCGTGAAGTTCAAAGTCCCGACAAAGACTTACAGCGGCGGCACATTGAACGGCGCAGTGACTTACACCGTAACGCAGGAAAAAAATGTCTTGGCTACGGGCACGGCACAGCCGGGTGAGGAAGTCACAGCCAACGTAACAATTCCCGAAGAAGGACTGGCACGACTCGCCGTAAGACTCAAAAACAGCGCAGGCAAAAGTAAATATACGCGCTGCGAACAATGGGTGGGCTACGATGAACCCCTGCCGGCACAAAACGTGAAACTCGAAATCAACAACGAGACCGGCGTAGCAAATCTTACGTGGGACGCACCGACAAGCACCGTGCACAACGGCTATCTCGGCGCATTGTCCTACGACGTCGTACGCTACCCCGATAAGGTTAAGGTCCTCACGAAAGGAACAGACACCCACTTCACGGAAACCTTAACGAAGAAGGGCGTAGTTTACTATTCGTATGGCGTCACGGTAAACAACGACAAGCAAGTCAGCCAACAAAAGAATTCTAACGGCGCTATTTTGGGCGACTCCGTCGGACTGCCTTACTTGGAAGAATTTAAGACGCCCGCAGCGCTCAACATTTTTAAAATTATCGACGCAAATAACGACGGAAATACTTGGGAGTATAATAAATACGCCAACTGGGATCCGGGCACAACAGGACAAGCGGTTACGTATCACTATAGCGAAACCAACAATGGCGACGACTGGTTGATGACACCCCCGATCAGCTTGAAGCAAAAACTTCCTCTACCATTTCTCCTTCAAGGCAAAAATCGCGCGATGCTAAATACAAGGAGCGCTTAGAAGTGAAATTCGGAAAGGGCGACAAGGTAGAAGATATGACAGGCGAACTCCTAGCGCCGACAGACGTAGCTTCAAAAAGAGTATATTACGTATGAAAAATACTTCTCTGTAGACGCCGACGGCGCCTATCGCATCGGCTTCCACGCGCTAAGCCCCAAAAACCAGTTCTTCCTTTACGTTGATAGCATCAGCGTGGAACAAGGCATCTCGTTTAGTGCGCCCGACACCGTGCAAAACCTAACGATCACGCCCGATCCGCAAGGCACCAACAAAGCTACGATAACTTTCACGACGCCGACGCTTGACATCGCCGGCAACGCACTGTCCTTCCTCACGCGCCTTACAGTCATTCGCGAAGGCAAAGGCGTCATCAAGGAAGTAGATTACCCCAAACGCGGGAAGCAGTTTACCATCGAGGACGAAGTAGAAAACACGGGTCACGTCAAATACACCGTCTACTGTACCTTTAGAGATTTCGACGGCCGCAAGCTTACGAAAAACGCTTACATAGGTTTAGATACGCCTGAGCCACCCCAAAACGGCCGACTCACAGATTTGAACAACAGCATCAAGATCGACTGGGAGCCGGTAGGACGTCGAGGAAAGCACGGCGGAATCGTAGTCCCCGAAAGAGTAAGCTACCAAGTTTACAACATCGTTTACGATCCCCGAACCGGCAATCCGAGCCCCGAAATCTTGGATGATACCCCCAACACGACTTATAGCGTGACTCGCAACACGCAAGAAGGCAAACAAGAGTTCGTTCTCTACGCCCTTTCAGCCACAAACGACATCGGCACGAGTACACTTGTATCCACAAGCGGCCTTGTTGTCGGCGAGCCCTACACGTTACCGATCGAAGAATCCTTGGCCGGATCTCGCATGAACCTATTATGGTGGAGCGAGCACGTAGGTAAAACGACTATCGACATTACCAACGACCGCCCCTACGATAATGACGGCGGCGACTTCTGCTTCAACGCCAAGGCAGTCGGAGATGAAGCCCGCATGAACTCCGGAAAAATCTCCTTAAATGGTGCGAAGCACCCACGAATCGCCTTCTACCACTACTCTACGCCCGGAAAACCCATCAAGTTGCAAGTAGATGTGCGCAAGCCCGACAACACATTGACCACCGTCGGCGAGTTTGACTACGCCACATTCTCAGGCCAGAGAGGCTGGCAGCTGATGGAGTGCGACCTCGACGTAACAAAGTTCGCCAACGAGCCATACATCCAATTCAGCATCCACGCTAAGGCCGGCGAAACCAAAGTGCCACTCTGGATCGACAAGATCTCGATGCGCGACGTATTGGAAAGCGATTTAGCAGCAGCTATTTCTGCACCGACAATTATGACCAAGGGCGACACCATTCGCACTTCCGTTCGCGTGAACAACAGAGGTTTGAAGCCCATCTCCGATTACAAAGTACGACTCACCGCTGGCGGCGAACTCGTAAAAGAAGTGACAGCAACACAAGCCCTCCAACCGGGCCAAGCAGCCAACTTCGAGTTCGACTACAAGGCTAGCGCAATCAACGAAGATAGCACAGTGACGCTCAAGGCTGAAGCCGTATACGAGGCAGATCAGAATAAAGAAGACAACACCGCCGAAACCACCCTACGATTGAAGAATTCCGACTTACCAAACCGGAAAACGTCATTGCACAGGCCAAAGGCGGAAAGAGCGTACAGCTCAAATGGGCAGCACCCTCTATAACGTCAGAGACCGTCACTGAAAACTTCGAAGACTACTCTCCGTGGTCGATCGACACCTTTGGCGATTGGGCTTCAATAGATGGAGATAAAGGCAACAACGGCGGCTTCTGGAAGGCTCACCCCTACAAACACCAAGGCACGCCCTTCGCTTTCATCGCCTTCAACCCCGAAAACCTCTTCGCAGGTTGCATTGCGAGCAACCCGGGCCTTAAACCACACTCCGGCGACCAGTTCCTCGCAGCCGTATTCTCCGTACAACCGAGCGCAAGCAACAAGTTTGTCGATGCCGACAACTGGTTGATCAGCCCCTTGCTCTCCGGCGAGGCACAAAAGATCGACTTCTGGGCCAACAACTACAAGGCCGGCACGCAAGACTTCACGGAAAACGTCGAGATCCTCTACTCTACGACCGGACGCAATCAGAGCGACTTCCAAAAAGTAGGCAATACACACCTCATTAGTGGCGGCGAATTCCAAAATATCTCAGCCGACCTCCCGAAAGGCGCAAAATATTTTGCAATCCACCACATTACAGGAAAAGACCAAGTCTGCCTCTTGATGCTCGACGACGTCACCTACGTCAAAGGCTATGCGAAGCCTAAGGGCTACAACGTATATCGCGATGGTAAACTCGTGGCAGGCTTAGACGCCGGCACGATGACGCTCGATGACCAAGCCGATACCGACGGCCAACATCGCTATGCCATCACAGCAGTCTATGACAACGGCGAGTCGCAACCGGTTTGGATCAGCGTAACCACCGCGCTGCAACTCATCGAATCGCTTGCCGGCAAGCAAGTCGACATCTACACGATCGATGGCCGACTCATCGGCAAAGATCTCAACCATCTGCCGCATCTTGAGCGGGGCATTTACGTCATCAATGGTCAAAAAATAGTGATCAAATAAGACGCACAAGTCCATCGCGACAGCACACATTCACGACAACCTCCCCACCACAGGAGGTTGTCGTTTTTTTAGCCCGCAAGGGGCCGGACTGCCACCCTCACGACTCACCCCATCGAGACCGAAGCCCCAAACACTAATGGCAACCGCCCATGCGCACCTTTACCCGTCAGACCCGGCAAAGCCCCCATCGCCCATTTTCCGGCAGGCCGCCCCTCACTTATCGCGTAAGTCCAAAAAATCCGCCGCCCCACCCCATCAGCCGCCGACCGGCACAAACCTACTTACGAGCAACGCCCCGCTTCTTCGGCGCACAACGGGAAAAATTACACACAAACATCTATTTCGCCTCGCCTCCCGCTCTCCCGAAACCTTTTTTATCACGAGCGCAAACCCTTATCCTCACGAGTACAAACCCTTTTTATCACGAGCGCAAGTCTTTATCCTCACGAGCGCAAACCCTCCGCGCCCATCCTGCGCGCCTCCGCACCAATGCAAAATACGCTGAAAATAAGCTATGCATAGAAAATGTTAACAACATACGAACTCAGCAGAGCCTCGACCGCAAACTCCCGCCAACCCATCAGCCCTCAAAGAACAGAAAAAGACTATTTTGTTTGCTTACTTCGAGATAAGTTTGTAATTTTGCGCCGATTTAGAGTCCGTTGGGGCAAAACAAGAGAAGCCGATCGGCATCCGCCTCGCGGAGAAATCCGTTATCTAACAAAACATCAATGTACGCAATCGTAGAAATTAACGGTCAGCAGTTTAAGGCAGAAGAAGGCAAGAAGCTCTTCGTGGCTCACATCCAAGCCGCTGAAGCTAATCAGACTGTTGAATTTGAGAAAGTTTTACTCGTAGACAACGACGGTACGATCAACGTGGGCACGCCTACAGTTGCCGGCGCAAAAGTTGTTTGCGAAGTGATCACTCCGCTGGTAAAAGGCGAGAAAGTATTGGTCTTCCACAAGAAGCGCCGCAAAGGTCATCGCAAACTCAAAGGCCATCGCCAACAGTTTACTGAGGTCACGATCAAGAATGTAATTGCTTAACTCCAAAAACGTAGAAGAAAATGGCACATAAGAAAGGTGTAGGTAGTTCTAAGAACGGCCGCGAATCAGCTTCGCAGCGATTAGGTGTTAAGATTTGGGGCGGCCAATATTGCCAAGCAGGCAATATCATCGTCCGTCAGCGTGGTACGGCTCACTATCCGGGAAAAAATGTCGGAATGGGCAGCGATCATACGCTCTATGCCCTTGTTGAAGGCACGGTAACGTTCCGTAAAGGTAAACACTTCGGAAAGCCCAACCGCAGCGTAGTCTCTGTTGAGCCCAAAGCTGAAGCTTAACCATCCATAAAGAAAGAAAACGGGATGGATGCGGCAGTAGCCAAAATCTATCCCTTTTTTCATTCTATAAAAGGTAAGAAAAGGGAGGTCGTGCGGACAACGCATAACCTCCTTTTTGCACTCCCAACGCCGCAAAACCCATAGCGCACAACCCTACAACATCACGAATATGACCACGATCCAAATACAATCGGAAGCCGACTTAACACAAGCCGCACGCAGCTTTATCGCCGCGATGAAAGACCGCACCATATTTGCCTTTTACGGCAAAATGGGAGTCGGCAAAACCACTTTCATCAAAGCGCTCTGCGAGGAAATGGGCATCGTTGACGTCGTCAACTCACCCACCTTTGCCATCGTTAACGAATACCACAACGCGGCGGCCGACAAGCACATCTTCCACTTCGACTTCTACCGCATAAAGCGCCTGGAAGAAGTCTACGATATGGGCTATGAGGATTACCTCTACTCCGGCGACGTCTGCCTGCTCGAATGGCCCGAACTCATCGAGCAATTATTGCCCGAAGAGACTGTCCGCGTCAACCTGACGGAAAACGCCGACGGCTCTCGCACGCTGACAATGGACTAAACGCTCTGCCAAACGGCGCGCTGCGCGCCCCAAGTTCAGCCGGTCGCCACAGCATCTCGGACAGCGCCGACCCGCCCCAAAAGCGCAGCAGCCCGCCACCGAACAGCCGCATTAAATTCTCGGCCGACAGCCATAAAATATGCCCCTAAGCTGAAGCGCTTAGGGGCATATTTTTATATTGTAGCGGCCGCAGCCTCGCAAACCTATTTCCAGTCGCCCGGTTTCGTACCTATACGGTAATAACCTTTGAGTTGGATCTCCATAATCAGCATCGAGCCGGCAGGAAGTTTGCCATAATTGCTCGGAAAGTAAGCCAAATCAGCCGGAATATACAGACGCCAGCGATCGCCGATGCGCATTTTCATCAACGCGGTGGCCACTGCGGCGCGCCAATAGCTGACGCCAAACTTCGCCGGCGCAGACATCGTCGGACTAAATATGTCTGCCGGGTTCACGCTTTGGCCCGAATGCGCCATAAGTTTGCCTTCCGGATGCTGCGCAGTCGGCATCAGGCGCACGGTATAGTTGATTCGCACCGTGTCGGTAAAGTATGGCGATCCGCTGCCCGTACCGCGCTCTAAGATTTGTACACAAAGCGTGTCGCGATATTTGACTTGCGATTGATCAGTCAGCGAAAACTTTCGCATAAGTCTGTAATCGCAGTTAGCCTCCCAGGCGTTGCCGTATTGCGCTTTGGCTGACGCAATATTTTGTCGGGCCACGTTGAGCTGCGTTTTGAATGCCGCCTCGTTACGGGCCTTCCAATTATCAAACTCCGGGTCTTTCGGCTCGACGTTTTCCTGACAAGCCACCAGCAAAATAAGACCCGTGAGCAAGAATAAGATTCGTTTCATCATAATTCAAGAAGCTTTTGAAAGCCGAAGCGGCTATTGGAGTTTCTTAAGTAAGGACGTGATCGACACCTTGTCCTCTATCAGCGCGCGAAGTTGCTCTACCGGAACACGCTCTTGCGTCATCGTATCGCGATCACGCAGCGTCACTGTATTTTCTTTGAGTGTGTCGTGATCAATCGTGATACAATAAGGCGTACCTATGGCATCGGCGCGACGATAACGCTTTCCGATCGTATCTTTCTCCTCGTATTTGCAGTTGAAGTGGAATTTAAGTTCGTTCATAATCTCACGTGCCTTCTCGGGTAATCCGTCTTTGCGAACGAGCGGCAAGACGGCCAACTTCACAGGCGCCAAGGCAGCCGGCAAGCGCAAGACTACACGCGTCTCACCATTGTCTAATTTCTCTTCCGTATAAGCGTGGCACATCACAGATAGGAACATGCGGTCTACACCGATTGATGTTTCAATATCATAGGGCGTATAACTTTCGTTCGTCTCCGGATCGAAGTATTTAATGCTCTTGCCTGAAACTCTTCGTGACGGCGCAGGTCGTAATCGGTGCGAGAATGGATGCCCTCAACCTCCTTGAAGCCGAAGGGCATCTTAAATTCGATGTCGGTGGCTGCGTTGGCGTAGTGCGCAAGCTTTTCGTGGTCGTGGAAACGATAACATTCCGCGCCGAAGCCCAAGGCTTGGTGCCACTTCATACGCCATTCCTTCCACCGATTAAACCATTCGTGCTCCGTGCCCGGCTTTACAAAAAACTGCATCTCCATCTGCTCAAACTCGCGCATACGGAAGATAAACTGGCGGGCCACAATTTCGTTGCGAAAGGCTTTACCGATCTGCGCGATGCCGAAGGGGAGCTTCATACGTCCCGTCTTCTGCACGTTCAGATAGTTAACAAAAATGCCTTGTGCCGTCTCCGGACGCAGATAGATGGCAGATGCGCCCTCGGCAGTACTGCCAACCTCTGTCTTAAACATTAAATTGAACTGCCGCACCTCGGTCCAGTTGCGCGTGCCGCTGATCGGATCCACGATTTCTTCGTCGATGATAATCTGATACAAGGCTTTGAGGTCGTTGGCGTTCATTGCCTCCTCGTAGCGCTTGTGGAGCGCGTCGCGGCGCGTTTGATTATCGATGACGCGCTGATTTGTGGCGCAGAATTGTGCCTCATCAAAGGCATCACCAAAGCGTTTGCGCGCCTTAGCCACCTCTTTTTCGATTTTTCTTCGTATTTCGCAATCTGATCTTCGATCAAAACGTCGGCGCGGTAGCGTTTTTTGCTGTCGCGGTTATCGATCAGCGGATCGTTGAACGCATCAACGTGGCCCGAAGCCTTCCATACCGTGGGATGCATAAAGACTGCGGAGTCGATACCTACGATATTTTCGTGGAGCAGCACCATACTCTGCCACCAATATTGCTTGATGTTGTTCTTTAGTTCTACGCCGTTTTGCCCGTAGTCGTAAACGGCTCCGAGGCCATCGTAAATATCACTGCCGGGAAAGACAAATCCATATTCCTTGCAATGGGCCACGATTTTCTTAAATACATCTTCTTGCGCCATACTTCTAATTTTCTGCTTTGTATATTTGAGGCAAAATTACATTTTTCTCCCGACATACATCTTCTTGCCCGCATTTAATTGCGCCCTACCGATTGTGAAGACTTCCTCCGCAAATGGCAGTGCGCAGCGGCCGACTGCCTCTCGCCATAATCCCGATTGCCGCGGGACATATTATATATATAATGTCTGCCTACGCACTTTTCGAGTAGCCAATCGGGCCGAGCTGCGCGAGAAGTTGGCTGCTGATGCTGCCGCGCCTCATAAGTCGACGGCAAAACTTGGGCACGCCTTGCCGGAATACGCCTTGCACGGCGCGGCGCGAAAGCTCTCGCTTCGTTTGCTCCCGCCAAACGATGGTTTGCTGCCGCCAAACGATAGTATGCTCCGACCAAACGATGGTTTGCCGCCACCAAACGAAATAGAAAAGCGATGCGAGGGTGAACAGCGGGGCACTGTGCCACACGAAATAAGCACGTAGTCAACTCATTTTCAAATCGTCCTCCTTAAATATCCCTGTTCGCTTGCACCGCAGCCTACGCTTGGCCGCAAAATTGGGATCTGCCACATCATTATCCGGAACCTCCGCGCTCGCCACTGCACTATAATCGGCGCTAAATAAGAGAAAAACTGCCAGAATGGCAGTATATATGACAAAAAGTTAGCTGTTTTGCAGTTTATCTGCGAGAAACACCATAAAATTCGGTTGGCACGCGACTTGCGATAGGACAAAGCGTAAACAAAGGTCGAAAGGCCGGAAAATAAAGCATATAATATAACCAAATAAACAAGAGAGGAGATTTAATTATGGTACCTGTAAGAAATATGATCAAAATTGGTTGCCCAATTGGTTTGACGATTTTTTTGATAACGAATGGATGCGCAAGGCAAATGCCACCGCGCCGGCCATCAATGTCTTAGTCGATGAGCAACAATACGAAGTTGAGGTTGCCGCGCCGGGCATGACGAAGGACGATTTCAAGATCCACGTCGACGCTGACAATAACCTCGTCATCGAAATGGAGAAGCAGCAAGCCAATACGAACGAAGGGGACAAAAAAGCCAAAGCACGCTACTTGCGCCGCGAGTTTTCGTATACCAAATTCAGCCAGACGCTGATTCTGCCCGAAGATGTTGACAAGCAAAAGATTGGCGCAAACGTAGAGAACGGCGTATTGCACATTACGCTTCCCAAACTCACGCCGGAGCAGAAGCAAGAGACGCTGCAACGGATCGAAGTAAGATAATTATTTTTAAGATTTATTCCCCTGAAAGTAAGCCGCAGGCCCTCCGCTTGCGGCTTATTGCGTGTGTTTTCCTTACGTACGGGAAGTTTTTTCCGCAAGTAGTGGAGAAATACGTTGTAAAACTTTAATTTTGCAGCATCAATTTGTAGCATACAACTAAATTCTTGCTGTATTATGGCAGATCATTACAAACTTTTCCTTGCTGCGCTGACGCCGGCTTTTGCCGTCTGTGCGCACGCTCAAGTGACGACGTCCGCTATTGGCGGCCTCATCACTGATGAAAGCGGCCAACCGGCTGTCGGCGCGACTATTCGCGCCATTCATACGCCGAGCGGTACGCGCTATACGGCTACGACGAACGCCGACGGCCGCTTTACAATTCAGGGTATGCGCCCCGGCGGCCCCTATACCGTGCAGGTAACTTACTTAGGCTACGGTACGAAATCGGTCGACAAACTCTTTTTGCAATTAGGCGACCAGTTGCCCTTCGATCTCCAACTGAAGCCGAACGAGAGCGAACTTTCGGAGGCTGTCGTTACGGCCGTCGGGAAGAGCCATGCAGGCGCCGGACAAAACTTCTCATTGCAGAAGATTACGACTACGCCGACCATCGACCGCAACATCTTGGAGGTGGTAAAATTCTCGCCGATGGCTATTTCGAGCAAGACGGGTGGCATCTCTTTCGTGGGATCTAACAACCGCTACAACTCGTTCAACATCGACGGCGTCGTAGCTAACGACGTCTTCGGCTTGTCGGCGGGCGGCACAAACGGAAGCGGATCCGGCGCAAACCCAATCAGTATGGACGCTATCCAAGAGGTGCAAGTTGTCGTTGCGCCTTATGATGTGCGCCAAGGCGGATTTACGGGCGGCGGCATTAACGCCGTGACGAAGCAAGGTACGAACACGACGCACGGTTCGGCTTATGGCTTCTTCAATAATCAAATATGTATGGGCGCTATAGCGCTGCACGCGACCACGAATACAACAAGCTGCCCACACAATACGAACGCACCTTCGGCGCAACGCTCGGCGGCGCTTTCGCAAAGGACAAACTCTTCTATTTCGTAAGCTTTGAGCACAAGAAATCGAGCTATCCTTCAATCATTTACCCTGGTTATACGGACAAATACATCTCTGCTGCCACGGCACAGCAAATCGCTGATCGCTACTACGCACTTACCGGCATCCGAGAAAGCTTTGGCCAGCGCGATGTAGATAGCCGAAGCAACAGCTTCTTGGGCCGCTTGGACTGGAACATCGACGAGTCGAACAAACTCTCGTTCCGCTATCAATACAACGAGGCCTACCGCGACGCGTATGGCGTCAACGCGAAGACATACTTCTTCAACAATTCGGCATATCGCATCGCCAACGAATCGCACTCGTTCGTAACTGAGCTCAACAGCCACATCACCGATGCGCTCTACAACGAACTCCGCGCCAGCGCAAGCATCGTCAAGGACCACCGCGAAGTGCCCTATCAAGGCCCGACCGTAGAGATCGCCAACGTAACCGGCGCTGACGGCAAGACGAATACGAAAGTCAATATCGGCACCGAATTTTCCAGCGGCGCAAACGCGCTCTACCAGCGCATTTACTCGCTCGAAGACAACCTGTCTTGGTATCTTGGCAACCATACCCTCACCTTCGGTACGCACAATGAGTTCTACCATATTCAGAACACATTCATCCAAGGCTCAAACGGTATGTGGTACTTCCAGACGCTCGACGATTTCTTGAAAGATAATCCCTACAAGTTCTTCTATCAATATACGGATCCTACTGCGCCCCGCGTCAACGGCAGCTTGATTTATGCACCGTCAATGAGCGCCGGACAGTTTGGATTCTATGCACAGGATAAGTGGAACGTGACTTCGCAATTCAACTTCACGCTTGGCTTGCGCGTGGATATACCTATGTTCTTCAATCGTCCGTCTGTCAACACGGCCTTCAACACGTATGCCGATTCAAAACACTTCGGTGTTCACACGGGCGACGTTCCGAATGCTCGCGTAATGTGGTCTCCGCGCCTCGGTTTCAACTGGAATGTTGACCAAGCGCGCCGCACGCTGATTCGCGGTGGTGTGGGTATCTTCACCGGCCGCGTTCCGTTCGTTTGGATCTCGAATGCGTTCACCAATACCGGCGTAGAGAAGAAGGGCACGACGATTTCTTCGAGCGTCCCCGGTATGGCCAATTACCACCAAGCCATTCAAGACGTCATCACGGCGGGCACAACGAAAAAGCCGGAGATTGCTGTCGTTCAAAAGAGCTTCAAATACCCGCAAGTATTCCGCGCTAATCTTGCCGTAGAGCAGACTTTGCCCGGCAACGTCAAGTTGCAGTTGGAGGGTATCTATTCTAAGACGATGAACAACGTCTTCTTCGAAAACTTAGCTTTGACGAAAGTCGGCGAAGTCTTTGCTGTTCCCGGCGTAAACGCAAGTGCAGCGCCTTTCTACAGCAACGCCTCCAGCGCCTACGAAATATCATCAACCTCAAGAACACGAACAAGGGCTACAGTTACGCTTTGAGCGCACAACTTGAGAAATATTTCGACTTCGGTCTTGATGTTGCAGCCAGCTACACCTATGGGCGCTCAAGAAGCGTCAACGATGGTACCAGCTCTGTGGCTTTTTCCAACTGGAAATACAACTACTCACGCGACACGAACGGCCCCGGCGAAATGGGTTATTCGAAGTTTGACATCCCGCATCGCGTTATGGTGCGCCTCAACTACAACTCACCGAAATACTGTCAAGGCTGGTTGAGCACATCAGTTGGCATCGTCTACACCGGAACTTCCGGCGGGCGCTACAGCCTCACGATGAACGAGAAAGACGACTTCAATGGCGACGGCTGGCGCGGAAATAACCTCCTCTACATCCCGACGAAAGACGAGTTGAGCAAAATGAACTTCATCGCGTCTACGGATAAGAAGGGCAATGTTACCACTGCCGATCAAGCACGTCAACTCTTTGAAGACTGGATTCAAGGCAACAGCTACGCAAGAACGCACCGCGGCCAATACGCAGAGCGCAATTCTTGCATGACCGATTGGGAAAACAACATCGACCTCCACTTCGGCCAGAGCATCCACTTGAAGAACCTCGTGCGCCTCGAGTTTACGCTCGACGTAATCAACTTCACCAACATGCTCAACAAGCGTTGGGGCACGACCTACGGAAATGCCTACAACGTGAGCCCGATTATGGTAAACAAGATCGTAACGACGGGCGCTGCCGGCAACATCGTAGCCGAGCCGAGTTATACTTACAATCCCAATGCTAACCCCACGCCGAGCGACATCGCCAGCCGTTGGCACATGCAATTGGGCTTCCGCATCGCTTTCTAAGCCTTGCGAACACACAAATGTAAAAGCGGCGCGACCTCCTCAGGTTGCGCCGCTTTTGCCTTTATTCATGGCTAATGAGGTCCGGCCATCAGCGGTAGTGCTCCAAACTTATTTCCCTCCAGACCTCCCCTATCGAGACAGCAAACAGCGCGCGCAAAGCTTTCGACCTTGTTCCGCCCATTCAAGAGCGAAAATCGAGAGCCTTGCGCGCGCTTCTTGTATTTAATTATGCGGTTATCTTAGTGCTAATTAAAAGCCAAGATTGAAGCCGACGCTAAACGTACTGAATTGTGGGCCGTGGCCGCTCCGCAGAACGCTGCAAGGGTTGTATTGCACGTAGAAATTGACGACGTCATACTGCACCTGCAACCTAAAGTCTACCGTCACGGGCGTCAAGGGAATATTCTCCTGTTCTTCCTCAATCTTTTGGCCGTTCAACTTGTATTTCGAGAGTATCGACGACTTTTGCTTCCATGCGAAATTCGTAATGATGCTCGCGCCCAGCCAAACATCTTGGCTCAATCTCCGCTGATAGCCCAACTCAATATTATTATAGACCGCCTTCAAGCGCGAATTATGCTTCGTAGAGCCGACCGGAAAATCCTCAAGTCCCACAACGTGTCCGGGCAGGAGCGCAAAGCGATGATTACCCTTCATTCGATAATTGCGCCAACTCATCCCATAATTTGCATACAGCCTATTTTTTCGCCAAGTGTAGTCTAAACCCAGAATCTTTAGGTTCAACGCCATAGAGCTTCCCATTCTGAAGTCGTAATCTTCAGATGCATCAATCGGCAAGAGCCATTCAAAACCAAGGCCCAACACACTAAGGTCAAGGTTGCCTCCATGCGGCTCATTACACCTCTGAAGAGCGTTCACGTCGAGTCCGCCGATAGAAAACGTCCACCGATCCGCGTGTTCGTCCAGCAACGTTTCGCTACCCGTGCGGCGCTGATAGGTATAATGATAAGCCGAATCTGCCCCCATACCTTTGATTTCCACACTACTTGTGCTATCGTTTTCCGTAATAATCACGCGATGCACGTCTTTTACATCCACGATCGTATCATTCACCATCGCAGCGTTTGCCGTCATGCCAGCCATGGCAGAGAGCAGGAGTAAAGTTATAGTCTTCATATACTGATTAAATTTTCTTCGAGTTGAATATTCCTTGATTCATAGCTATGCACAATTGCCCAAAGCCTTATTTCGCAAAGCGCTGTTTCAGTTCCGCCAGCGTCGCAGTGCCTTCCATATAGATCAGCGTCAGTGTGGGCGATGCACCGGCCCGCAGCGTATTGTTGCGATAAAAGATAAATCGATTCGTAGTTCCGGCCGAGCGCAGGCGGTAAAAGCCATAATACAGTCGGCCCTGTCGCAGCCCCGCTTCGCGGTCTAAAGCGCCCACGACGTCGGCTTTTACGTTTGCCTCAAACTCATTCACTTCAGCTGCCGAGGGTTTAATGGTCAAACTCCGAAAAACTTGCAACTTATAAGGTTTGAGTTGGTCGCCGCTGATCACCACCTCCGTTGCGTCCTTGCGGTAGCGGAAGCGCTCACCGAAAAGATTGGCGATGTGCAAACCCGCTTGGGCAAAGCCCGCCACTGACATCATGCAGCACAAAAGCAAGATCTCTATTCGTTTCATTCTCATTTCGTTTTATGGTTCATTGATGGTTGCAAACATATCGTTCAAGGCGTGCTCCACGTTAGCCTCATCGGCAGGTTTTTGCGTCGCTTGCAGCGCGTTGTGCGCCTCGTTCATCACGCGAGTGGGGTCCGTGATGCGCTCGCCGCCCACATAGGCCACGCAGACGTCTTGTTCCTCGACGAGGGGGATAAAGCGCGTGCCGGCAAAGATCAATCCGCCCACCACGGCCGCCACGGCCCATTTTCGCCCCGTGCGTTGCCAAGTCGTGCGTTTCGGCTTGGCGCGGTGCAGGCGTCGGCCCGTAGCGAGCAGACCCATCACGGCGCGCACCTCATCGTAGCGCGCATCGGCCGCCTCCGGTTCTAAGAGCCAAAAGGCCAAGCGCCGCTCCTCCTCGGGTGTAGTTTCCGCTTCCCAGTAGCGTCTTACCAGTTCATCTAATGCCGCTTTGTTCATAATATACCTCCCTAATCAGTTTTCTAGCTCGCGAGAGCTGCATTCTTACAGCCGCCGGCTGCATGTTAAGTGTGGCCGCTATTTCCTCAAAGGCCTCTTCGCGCGTCTCCCTACGCTCCAAAATTTCGCGTTGTAGGGGCGTGAGTCGCTGATCTATGATCTGCTTGACGCGTCGATAGCGTTCGGCCGCCTCATCTTCCGCATCTGTCGCCTCAGCCGGGTCGCAGCCCTCCTCGAGTCGCGTTTCGCCCAACTTCTGTCGGCGGCGCAGTTCGTCGATGCCTATGTGTCGAGCCGTGACGTTCAGCATGCGCGCCGCTTCGTCGGCATCAGCCCAGCGCTCGCGCTCGGGCCAGAGTCGGCAGAAGGCTTCTTGCAGTGCGTCGTCGGCTTCATCTTCGCCCAACCACCTACTTAGCGTCGGTCGCAAGCGTCTGCGCAATCCGCTAAAGGCTGTCAGCAGCGGATTTTCGGTGGTTGTTACACGTGAAGGCTTCATACTTTTTGATGCGTTACATTAGCTTAACGCGGAAGGTGGAGATTTGTAACATCAATATTTTACTTTTTTTCGTCAAGGGCGTTGATTTTTCAAGGCCATTGGCGGTTTTCATTCTTTAATAGTCTTATAATGAGATAAATAAACGAATTATTTTTAATTTGCTTCCGATTGAAAATAAGCGAGACTTCATGTCGATTTCGGCCCGCGTATTGCGCCGCGCGCCGCCCCACTGCTACTCCGCACAGGCGACTTTCTGCAACGCGAAGGGCCGCAACAGCGCGCACCAAGGCTTGGTTTTCATAACGCCAACAAGGGGTTAACAAGGGCGCTCGGCCGACAAAGTTAGTTTGTTGTCGTGAGAACAAACCCTTTTTCTCACGAGCGTACACCTTTTTTATCGTGAGCGCAAACCTTTTTTATCGTGAGAACAAAGCCGGCAAGTCGAAGCGGAGCGCAAGGACGAGGGGCAAAGAGTGCTTAAAAATCAAATGCGGGATTTGGCTTTTCAGCCGGAATCATTCGGCCGACTGTTCGTATTTTACCCGTTCGCGCTTGGGTAGCGTGGCAACGAGCGTGGCGTGGGCGCGACGCAGGAGTTGGCGTATGAAATCGTCATCCAGCGTCCCCTCCAGTGAGACGGTAATCCAATGGCGCTTATTCATATGCCAACCGGGGCGCACTTCCTCGTAAGTTTTTCGGAGTTGGAGGGCCTCTTCCGGCGGATACTTGATCGTAAAATTGTTAAACTCATCTACATCTACGAGGCAATACCAGCGATCGGCGACGCAGAAGACCAAGATTCCGCGCACCTCCGCCCGATGGGCCTCGGTAAAGGGCATTTTCTCGGTCGTGCCGGGCAGGGATAGGCAATAGTCGCGAAATTCTTCAATATTCATCAGTCGTTTCCTTTTCGTCAGTCATAAAAATTGCGATGGCCAAGGCTTGGGCGGCGGCCTACTTACTGCAAAGCAAACACAAAAAACAGATTCGAGCAAGGCGAGGGGCAAAAAATGAACGCGAAGGCGGACCTCGGTCGTCGGCATCTTGCAAAAATAGTAGCGGCGCACCGGCTCGCACATACTCGGCGGCGCGAAACGAGCCGAAAAGCTTTTTTTTCGGTAACTTTGCCGGCACGACTAAGCTCATTAAAGCAATGAAGCAATATCTTGACCTCTTAAACGAAATAAACACGCACGGCACGGTCAAACACGACCGCACGGGAACGGGAACGAAGAGCATTTTTGGACACCAAATGCGCTTCCGAATGGCCGATGGGTTTCCTTTATTAACGACGAAAAAGCTCCACGTCAAATCGATTATTCACGAACTTCTGTGGTTCATACGTGGGGAAACGAACATAAAATCGCTCAAGGAGGCCGGCGTCAGCATCTGGGACGAATGGGCGGACGAAACGGCGACTTGGGGCCAATCTACGGCTATCAATGGCGCCACTGGCCCGACGGCCGCGGCGGGGAGATTGACCAACTGGCGCAGGCGGTGGAGCTGATCAAGCACAAGCCCGACTCGCGGCGCATCATCGTAAGTGCGTGGAACGTGGGGGACATCGAAAGGATGAAATTGCCGCCTTGCCACATTTTATTTCAGTATTATGTGGCCGATGGGCGACTCTCTTTGCAACTCTATCAGCGCAGTGCGGATACGTTCTTAGGCGTGCCGTTTAACATTGCGAGTTATGCGCTCCTCTTAATGATGACGGCGCAGGTCACTGATTTGGAGCCGGGCGATTTTATCTATACGACGGGCGATACGCACCTTTACTTGAACCACTTGGAGCAAGCGCGCCTGCAACTCACGCGCACGCCCGGCCCGCTGCCGACGATGCGCCTGAATCCGGAACGCCGACGCTTGGAGGACTTCCGCTACGAAGACTTTGAATTGATTGACTATAATCCGCAGCCTCACATCGCTGCACCGGTATCTGTTTGACCTTATGATTTCTATTATTTGTGCCATCGCGCAAAATGGCGCCATTGGCTACGACAACCATTTACTTTATCGCCTCTCGGCGGACTTGAAGCGCTTCAAAGCCTTGACGTCGGGGCATACGGTCGTGATGGGCCGACGCACGTTTGAGTCGCTCCCCAAGGGGGCTTTGCCCAATCGGCGCAATATCGTACTCTCACGCACGGCTACGGCGTGGCCGAACACGGAGGTCTTCGCTTCGCTGGACGAGGCCTTGGCGGCTTGCGCACCGAATGAGGAGGTCTTCATCATCGGCGGAGCGGCGGTCTACGAAGCGGCGATCGGGCGGGCGGACCGTCTATGCTTGACGCTCATCGAGGCGACACCGGACAAGGCGGATACGTTCTTTCCGGATTATGATAAGGCAGCGTGGCGCGAAACGCAGCGCGAGCATTACGCGGCCGATGAAAAGAACGAAGCAGATTTTACTTTTGTAGACTATATACGCAAATAAACAGAGGACATTGACTGATATGAGAATCTTATCTTTTATCTTGCTGGCGCTGTTTTCGCTACCCGTCAGCACGAGCCACGCGCGGCCGGCAACGGAGAAAGTGCCGACAAGAATTAAGAACGTGCGCCTGAAAATTATTGAGACATCGGACGTGCACGGCAACTATTTTCCTTACGACTTTATGGACCGTAAGCCGGGCATAGGAAGCTTGGCGCGCATCGAAACCTATGTGAAGGGGGCGCGAAAGCAGATGGGCGCGGACAAGGTCTTGCTCCTCGACAACGGGGATATTCTGCAAGGACAGCCAACGGCTTACTACTATAATTATATCGACACGACGTCGACGCACGCTTGCGCCGCGGTGCTCAACTATATGCGCTATGATGCGGCAGCAGTGGGCAATCACGATGTGGAAACGGGACATGCGGTCTATGATCGTTGGGTGAGAGAGTGTAAATTTCCGATGCTCAGCGCGAATACGATTGAGATAAAAACGGGCAAACCCTATTGGAAGCCTTATACGATTATTCGTAAAGGCGGCGTGCGCATCGCTGTGCTGGGTATGCTGACGCCGGGGATCCCGACGTGGCTTCCGGAAAACTTGTGGCGCGGCTTGCACTTCGACGACCTTGTGCTCACGGCGCAAAAGTATATGCCGGAGATGCGCCGCCAAGCGGACCTCGTCGTGGGCTTGTTTCACAGCGGCGTAGGTCGCGAGGACGCCACGGGGACGATGAATGAAAACGCTTCGCTGCAAGTGGCGCGCGAAGTGCCGGGCTTCGACATTATTCTCTGTGGGCACGATCACCGGCAGGCTTGCCGTACGATTGCGAATAAGGAGGGCGGCATCGTGCAGATCTTAAACCCGGCAGCCAACGCGGGCTTTGTGGCCGTGGCGGACGTGAGTTTTGATGCACAGGGCCACAAGACGATCACGGGGAGCATTGTTGATGTGCGCGACTTAGCGCCGGATGCGGACTTCGTAAAGGAGTTTTCGCCGCAGATTGAGGCGGTGAAGGCGTTTACGGGTGCGGTGATCGGCTACAATAAAAATAGCCATTGATACGCGGCCTTCTTTCTTTGGGCCTTCGGCTTTTTGTAGATTTTATTCACCAACTGCAAATGCGCATCTCGGGCACGTCGCTCTCGTTTGCTGCGCCGCTGGCGTTTGACGCCTCTATTCCGGCCGGAGAGATTCACGTGAGCGATATGTTTAACCTTTACCGGTATGAGAACCAACTCTATACAATGCGGCTCTCAGGAAAGGAAATCAAAGGTTTCTTGGAATACAGTTATGCCAACTGGGCTAACACGATGCAGCAACCGACGGACCACTTGCTGATTTTTTTAATCCGAAAAACGATTGATGCGAAAGAGACTTGGCAGCGCTTGGCACACCCGAATTACAACTTTGACTCGGCAGCGGGTTTGATTTACACGGTCGACGTGCGCCGCCCAAAAAGGTGAAAAAGGTGCACATCATCAGTTTGGCCAACGGCGAACCTTTTGATTTGGAGAAAAAAAGATTATCTCGTGGCGGTCAATTCTTATCGCGGCAATGGCGGCGGCGGACTCTTGACGCAGGGGGCCGGTATTCCGAAAGAGGAATTGCCGAAGCGCATCGTCAAAAAGTACGGACAAGGACTTGCGTTTCTACCTGATGCAGGAAATTAAACGCCAAGGCACGATTGCGCCGAAAGCGCTAAACCAATGGAAGTTTGTGCCGGAAGACTGGGCCACGAAGGCCGCTCACGCGGATTCGCTCATTCTCTTCAAATAAACGGATAGGCGAAGGCATACATTATATATAAGGCGCCGCAAGGTCAACACGGCATCAGCACTTGCACGTTATCATTGGCTGCATTAGGGAGAGAAGCGCCGCAATCGCTTTTCTTCACCGCGCGAAAGAGACTTAAAAGCACTGCCATCCCGACAAACTAAAAAGAAGGCCATAAAAAAAGCGTCTTTTTGCCTGTTCTATGAAAAAATAGTGTTACTTTTGCGGCCGATTCCGCTATGCTAATCGGCCGCAAACTTTTTACCGGCAACGCATAGCAAACAAAGGATTCACAAAGCCAAGGAGAGGTGCTCGAGTGGCTGAAGAGGCACGCCTGGAAAGCGTGTAAACGTCAAAAGCGTTTCGGGGGTTCGAATCCCCCTCTCTCCGCAAACAAGGGTGTAAATCAACGAGTTACGTGATTTACACCCTTTATTACACCCAAAAACTTCGGAGAAACAATAATTACTGATTGCATAGAAAATCCCTCAAAGGATTTTTGTTTAAGATAGTGGATTATAGGTTTCAGGACTTATTGGAAAATTAAAATCTTTGGCATACTCCTCATCAATATGCTCAGAACCTCCAATAATCACCATAGGCTTATCTGTATTCACTTTATCTGCAAGATCTTCATTTAGAAACTGTCCTAGCAAATCAAGTTCATCATGAAATGTACTATGATTAGTATTAATAATATTTCGCATGTCAAGATAAGATAAAAATTCATCTTCTGATTCAACAAAGTCAGCAACAACCATCAAGTCAAATAATGACACAACCCATGTATCACGGAAGCGTTCCTCCATCAAACTGGCAGCCACAAGTTTATCCATCTGTCCCAACAACGAAGAATAATGCTGAAAGGTTACAGCTATCTTGTATATTGGTTTTGTCTTGTTAATTAAAACTGCCCCTTGTTGTGTGCCAAATATAGGTTCTGTTGAGTTATTGATAAATCAACTGACCTGCTGCATTGTTTACATGCCTCAGCTACAGATTCCTTGAATTTATACTTGGCTCCATCCAACCTAACTCTGTCCTTATAAGAAAGTTCATGGGCTTTAACTTCTATAATATAGATGGCCTTATCTGAAACGCCAAGAATATCTAGTTCTGGATTCTTTTCTACCTCATCCTCCACTATCTTGTAATGTACAGAAGAATAAAATGTGACATCTGACAGAAATGACTTCATAACAGACTTTACTTTTTTCTCAACATAAACATCTCGACTAATCGGGCTTGTATTCTGCTGGAATTTCTTCTGGTAATAGGCTCCATCGCGCATCATAAGCTTTTCTGCAATCAAAAACAGATTTCTATGATGAATCATAGGAGTAAAGCAATAGTATTTATCACCATCTTTAATGAATGGTTTCTCAAAAATACTATGACCATTCATAATACTGCCTTTGAATTCACTTTCTGCAAGAAAAGCAGAATTATCGCCAAATCTCATAGAAAGAGAATCTAGAATCCTTATTTCCACTTCGTTTTGAGGATAGACCCAAAATATCTTATCAGAATTCTCATAATCATTTGGTTGATACATTAGGAATCGCATACCGTCTTCCGTGTGCCCTACATCCGGGTTTGCCTCAAAGAACGCGCCAAACAGACCTTTTGAGAAATCTCGATTCTCTAATGTAGCTTCATCGCCAATAGGACCAAATGTCTTTTCTTCCCATTTCTTCCACCGTTCATGCATTTTTGTTGCACCATAGATGGCTTCTTGACTAGCTATCTTGCATATAACTCTATTCTCCAAATCCATAAAGAATTCAAATAGTTGGGCAACACTATATCCAAATTGTTGTTCGTAAAAGGTTGTATGAGGGAAGAACATTTCTTTAAATACTTTATACACATGAACTTGATAACCATCGCCACGAACAGCGATGGTATCCATATGAATCATCCAATCAATGGACTGCATAGGATCATCAACTAAAGGCATGTCTTGATAGATATATGTCATAAACAAGGTCCTCAATCGATTTCTCAAATCTTTAACGACTTCATCTGTGGGGTTATCTATGCCATCATTTGGCATTGAAAGACCAAAGTTCATTGCATATTCCGCTATCACTTCAGCATTTTCGTCTAGATGCATCTCTGTGCCATACATCTGTGCCATAAAATACTTTTCAAGATTGGGAAGGTTATCTAATAAATATAACCCAATGCTTCCAAGCAACTGCACAGAATCATATTTTCTGAAATAGCTCTCAATCTTCTCAATATGCTCTCTTAAAGTTGCATTGACAGTATCTTTATCCTTAAAGACGTTAAGCAAGCGCTTACCCATAGCGCGCATTTGGGCTTCAAATGTATAATCGCCTTTAATTGACGATTTTGCTATCATTTTTTGTTTTTTATGTTTAGGAGTAGGTTGTTGCCTTTTCCTTTTAAAGTGTTTGTTTCTCTTGTTCATCTTTAATTATTTTTTGAAAGGCATAATTCCAATATGAAATAAACTTTTGGAAAGGATGCATTATACACCCCAATGCGTCTTTATAATACTATGTTCAATCACTGATATTTCATAGGGATTGTTGTTGTTTCACTTACAAAGATAGAAACATTAATATAATAAAAACGAAGAAAAGATAGAATTAATATTGATAGAATAATTTTTTTCTTATGAAAAAGATATTAACATAATCTCTTAAGTAGTCAATGATGATTGGAAACGAATATCGTTTTATCTAAAACAGTCCACTTTTAGAATGTATATTGAGCGTTTTTGATAGTTGTTGATTTCCTTACATTTTCCTATACTTCCCGCTATATCCCAGCCTCTTGGAATAACATCAAAAAGCCCTCTACTTTTTGTACTGTCAGAGCTGACTGAATGCCCTATGCGCAAGGGCAAGTTATTCATTTCAAAACAATTGAATTATGACGATAAACGAATTACTGGACAAGCCTGTTTGGCAGATGACTGGTGAAGAATTACTTTTCCTTGCACAACACGGTAATATATCCACGAGCAGGGAATCAACAAAGGCTTCTTCCTCCAAAGAAGAAAAGCGATATGTGTACGGGTTGGCTGGCATTGCACGCCTCTTCGGCTGTAGTTTGCCTACGGCTAACCGTATCAAGCAGAGTGGTAAAATCAATCGTGCCATTACACAAATAGGTCGTAAGATTATTGTTGATGTTGACCTTGCACTTGAATTGGCAGGACGAAAGACGGGAGGGCGAAGATGAACACGACTGATTATGAAAACATTTGGCAATCATCGCTTATCCATGTTACGGACGAGTTTACGCTTCCTCCAGTTGTACTACAAGCAGGTGAAGCCATTATTGGCACACTGGGGAACTTCAGTGTATCAACAGGTAAGGCGAAAGCTAAGAAGACTTTCAATGTGAGTGCCATCGTTGCAGCAGCCCTTGTCAATGGGCAGGTGCTGGAATATCAGGCATCATTTCCTGAGAGTAAACGCACTATTCTTTACTTTGATACGGAACAAAGCCCTTATCATTGCCAACTTGTGATGCAACGTATTTTGAGATTGGCAAAACTGCCGATAGACAAGGAACCGCAGAATTTGAAGTTCAGTCATCTTAGAGCCATTGCTGACCCTAATGAACGCAGAGAAATCATTCGCTATGCCATTTACAATACACCCAATGTGGGTTTGGTTGTCATTGACGGTATTCGGGATTTGATGCTCGACATCAACAATTCAACGGAGGCAACCAAGTTAGTGGGCGAACTGATGCAATGGACGAGCGAGCAAAACATCCACATCCAAACCGTGCTACACCTCAATAAGGGCGATGACAACGCACGTGGGCATATTGGGACGGAACTTAACAACAAGGCAGAGACTGTCCTGCAAATTACAAAGGATAACACCATGCCTGAACGCAGTATTGTTGCACCCTCCATCATTCGTTCCAAACCCTTTGAAAAGTTTGCCTTTCGACTTAAGGAGGTTGAAGACGATATTTGCATTCCCCAAATAGATCTCTCATATTCGGACAATGAACAGAAGTCGCATCGTTTCTCCTACCAAGAGTTAAGCGATAATGAACATCGGAACGCTTTGAATCAAGTATTCTCTTCAAGTGAAGTCTTGCCCTATAGTGAACTAATTGTAATTCTTAAAGAGGTTTATGCGGAGATTGTGGGACAATCCTACGGACAAACAAAGCTCAAGGAACTTTTGCAATTCTTGCTCAACAAAGGCATAGTGGTTAAGGAAGAACGAGGAAATATCGGCTCAGGCATAATTCTCTACAATAAAACCTTTGGTCGGTCGGACGCAGGCTATATATACCTGAACCAACCCGACCAAATAGAAATAAGTTTGGTCGGTCGCAAAGGGGTGCCTATAGTGTACGACTATCCGACCAATCCTAAACCCTTCAGCCTCCAAAAAAGAAAAAAAGGCTGAGAGTTATTCTTTTCAAACATCAAAACAAAAATCACAATGGAAATACAAAATATCAAGCAAATCTCTATCACAGATTATTTGCAGCAACAGGGTTATTCACCTGCACGAGTACAAGGAATTCATTTTTGGTACTGCTCCCCACTTCGTAACGAAAGTACGCCATCATTCAAAAGTAAATACAGAGCGCAACCAATGGTATGACTTTGGAACTGGCGAACATGGAGATATCATTGACCTTGTGCGTGCTTTACAGTATTGTAACATGTACGAAGCCATTGAGCTTCTAATCGGTTCAAAACAAATAGTTCATCAAGATTTTTCTTTTGGCGGTGAAAGAAAAACCTCTAATCACAAATTAGAAATCATATCTGTGCAATCGCTTACCAATCCTTATTTGTTACGTTACATCGCAGAACGAGGAGTACCTCTCAGCATCGCCAATAGGTTCTGTTCTGAAATTCGATACAATAATACCAATCGGACATACTATGCCATTGGGTTTGCAAACGATGCTGGCGGTTGGGAAGTTCGTAGTCCTTATTTCAAAGGCTGCATTGCTCCAAAAGCGATTACAACTATTAGTAAAGGCACAGACATTTTACAAATCTTTGAAGGGTTTATGGATTTCCTTTCGTGGCAAACGCTAAATCCATCTTCAGCTTGCGATACCATAGTTCTTAATTCTTTGGCTCTTTTGCCACGTATTCAAGAGAAGTTAAAAAGCTACAAGCAAGTTGAGAGTTTTCTGGACAATGATGAAGCAGGACGAAAAACGTTTGAAGTTTTGAAGCAGTTTTGCCCATCTATCATAGACGGTTCTGTTCGCTATCAAACTCACAAAGACCTCAACGAATGGCTTGTATCTCAGTCCAAAGTGCAAGAAAGTCAACCTTCGTTACTGACCACGAAGCGTGGCATCAGAAGATAGTATTTAGCAGGGAAGCAAGTTTGTGTTTTGAGTATCTCAAAACCTACTTGCTCCCACCTTTGGGAGGTGAAAATCCCGTTGGTCTCATCAAAAAAATAAAAAATGGAACAGAAGAATAAAGGTGGGCGACCCACTAAGACATTATCAGAGAAACGGAAATATCAAGTGCTTCTTCGGCTTAATACAATGGAGTACTACACCTTATTGGGAAAAGCACGTGAAGCCTCAATTCCTCGAACAGAGTTTTTACGGAAGCTCATTATAAATGCAGAAGTAAAGAGCCGAATCAAGCCAGAGGAAATGCAACTCATCCGTACAGTTTCTGGCATGGCTAACAATCTTAACCAAATTGCCCATCGGCTCAATGCTTTCGGCATCTCTGCACTCAACGAAGAACTGAATGCGCTGAAACAACTTATTCACGAACTTATGAAACGATTGAAGCCATGATAGCCAAGATTATTAAAGGAACAAACTTCAGTGGAGTTGTCAGTTATATGCTTAGCAAGCATGAAGGTCAAGTCAAGGTTTTACAAGCCAATGGCGTGCGCAGTTCTTTACCAAATGACATTGCACACGACTTCAACTTGCAAGCCTCTATGCGTCCAAGTGTACAGATACCAGTTTGCCATACCATACTCTCGTTCTCGACACATGATTCAGAACGACTAACAGATGTAACAATGGTGAAGATTGCCAACGAATATCTTCATAAAATGGGCTATGGCGACACACAGAGCCTTATCGTAAGGCACAGTGACCGCCATCATCCTCACCTGCACATTTGTATCAATCGCATTGGTAACAATGGCAAAACCATCAGCGACCACAACGAAAAGTATCGTTCAACGAAGATTTGTAGAGAACTGACAGAGCGTTATGGTCTAACCATTGGCGAAGGAAAGCAAGAGGTAAACCGCTCAAGATTGAGAGGTGAGGATAAATTACGATACGAGATATTCGATACCATTAAGTCTATATTACTTCAATCTCAGACTTGGAAAGATTTTGTTGCAGGGTTAGCGCAACAAGGTATTACCACTCGTTTCAAAACAAAAGGTAATACCGATGTTGTACAAGGAATCACCTTTGAAAAAAAGACGGATGTAGTTTCAGCGGCTCAAAGATAGACCGCTCCTGTTCTTTTCTCTCGCCTCAATGCAGCGTTAGAACGAAATACTCACAAACAAGAGCAAATTAATCAACAAAAACGAACCTATGGTACATTCTGTAGATGAAAGCTATTTCATTACCGACCTATCTGAAAGCAATTAGTGAAGTGTTTTTCTATGCCAACACCAAGTAATGGCGTAGATGTTGATGAGCTCCGCTTCCAAAAAGAAACTTCGCAATAGAGCTAACCGCAAACGTAGAATTTAATCACATCAAATTTATATCAGTATGAATAACGAAATAGCACCTGTTCTCGATATACTCGAAGAACTCAAACAAGAGTGCAAAGTCATCAGTAAGGCACAAGCAGAACTGCGCACTACTATTGCTGAACAGCTATCTAATCCAAAGGGAGATAGCATTAAAACACAAGAAACCGTGCAAATCCATCTCTCGAAAGAAACCCAAGCCAAAATCAAGGAACACCAACTTTTTGTTTTGGAGGCACTATCAGAGTCGAATAAGAAGCTCGACCCAAAAAAATTGAAGCCTTGCACCAGCTCATCAACAAGCAACAAAAAGCCTGTAGAGTATAAGAACTTCTCTCTTTGCCAGTGTACAATTAGCCGAGCGTATGCTACTCTTATTAGTTTGTGGGCTGGTCATGGTGAGTTGCTGGTTCTTCGGTATGGGAGCCAACAAGCTGCAAACAGCCGCTGATTTCGACCTACGTTATCGTTATCTGCGTATGCAGGGCAAAGCTTCCGCCGTAGACTTCGTACATCTTGACAGCATATTTATCATACATTGCAATCCCAAAGCTATTCAACAGATGCAACAGAAGGTTATTGATTACGAGCAAGCCCTGCAACGGCAAGCGGAATTGTTGCTACAACAGAAGCGTATTACGGAAGAACAAGGAGAATTGAAGAAGCATTTGAAGAAATAGAAATTACTCCAAGAAATTGATTCGTACAGTTTCTTGGAGTAATTGATATATGTGTCTTTAAAAGATAACTGTCGATATCAAAAAAATCTTTAGTCCGAAATCATAACGAGCATAAAGGGGATATCTTGGGTGTCCTGATTTTTGTTAACTCTCCTATTTGCTTCCAACTGATTTTTTTCGCTCTTGTTCTTGAAGTACATTGGCAATATCTCTAAAAGCAATCTAATAAATAATTCCTCTTAGATATAAGATTACCCCAAGCAACTAGAACATCCAATTCTGCGTATGTCTTAAAGAATTCTCTTATAGCATCAAGATTATTCTGATGAAGGATTTCATCCTTCTTATTATGTACACCTTTAAAAATTTGTAGATCTCTGAGCATATAGATTTAACATAACAAAACCATCGTAGTTATTAAGTTCTGCAAATCCCATAACTTTTTCTCACTGTAGGATCAGGATATTTTTTTCATTTGCTGTACTTGGATTGACTCCGATTACCACTAAAAGGCTTTGTACATCTACTTGCTAATACATAGCGATGGGTTTTCTCATCGCCAATCATTTGTTTAATCTGATAATCCATATTTTTAATTTATTATATATCCATTATTCGGCTTAGTTCCTCCTCGACTTCTTCAACCGAAGGCAGAGCTGATTTTAGATTTTCAGGAATAGTCTTCGAATATTGGTAACCACTCACACCAATTGGCTGGTCATAGTCAAAGAGTGCATGCTGAAACACAACCTTATAGCTATCATTGCAGAGAAGCAAACCGATGATTTTCCATCGTATTCATCGTAGAGAGTTTTATCCATAACATTTGTACATATTGCTAATTGTACCGTATATTCGGGTTTGAATAGCGTGGCTTTGGACTCAATGATTACATATACATGGATTCGGAGTTTATAGAAGAAGTTATCCGTATAGAACTCAGAATTATATGGCTCACCCAGTTGACGCGAACTATAACTGACTGCTTGAAGAATTCCTCAATCTAACTGATATCATGACAATAGATAGCCAATACAATGGGCAAATATGCTAATGACTATGTTATAGGCATGTTATAATGGTGCTATTTTGACTTTCATTCAGTTTTATTCATAATCATCTCTAACATCTTGTTCTGGTGTCTGACTATATCTTCTACGTCCCATTCTAAGCCAAATGGACGTTCTTTTTCTTTGTCTTTAATACCGTTATTGTAATTGTCTTGACATATCTGTAACATAATTCTGAACTTTAAGGAAGCAACACTCACCTGATTGGACTTTGTATCAAGATAGCGATTCTTTTTTTTAATTGGATTCCAGTTTGAGCCAGAACTGTTTGCATCGGAACCTATCATGGCAAAATTACCATAGCAGTTTATATCTTGCGTACTAATTGGCATATTGTCTCCAGCCTTAGCTTGTGGATAATAATGCTCCAGACTTTTTTTCTTGTTCGAGAGAAATAGAAGTTATTGAAAGAATCCAACTCAAAAATCACTACAACCCAATGAATTGAAAAAAATCTATTCGACTACGAGAATTCTTTTTGCTTTGTTACCTCGCAATTCAACAACATATTTCTTCCAAAGTTTATAATCTGTATAATTAAATACATACAAAGGTATATTGCATGAGCCGATGGGGTAGATACGATTGAAGTCCCGATTCACTTCTTCTAATTCAACATTCAATCCACCATTATTAAAAATAGTCTCATCAAAACTATTTGGCTTCGGCTGATTTATGTCGTTGAGTTTACTTGCATCGAGATACACATCAAAGAAATACTTATCTGCCAGTTTTCTTAAGAAATTTACATAATTATTGAGGTCCCAATCCTCAAATAGGTGGTATAAACAATAGAACAGATAGTTTTTTCTTTGCTTAGGCGTGAAAGCGACTTCAAACATGGATAGTAATTGAATAACCTCGTTTTGTTGTGCCTTATTGTCCTCATACAAATCCTTTAGATAAGCGGCCTTACTACCTTTCTTGTAGAAATATTGCAACTTCCACGGATTTTCAATGGTTCTATCTTCACCATTTGTGTGATGTATTACATAGTTATCAAGATAGTACTTAGCCAAAAGGAGATTATATGCGAAGTCCTTAACAAACTTGGGAGTAAGATTTACTTTATCAAACTCCTTAATTAGTTCTTTATCATCAAGCGTGAAACTCAGAGGATTAAAATCATCCTCGTTCCACGCTCTCGTAATTTTCAGTACAATTAATAGAAAATTCGGAAAGTCTATTATGGGCTGGAAACGATCGTTTATATCATCTTCTTCCTTCTTTTCTATCTTTTTTATAGGTGTATTTAAAAAAATCTGAAATAGTTTTCATCCCCAATGATAAAAGATGAATCCGCATTAGAATTCGGAAAGTCGTTGAAAGATTCTATATCAAAACTACCCATTGTTTTTACCAAAGACACTTGTCATCCCAGGAAGCTTCTGCTGAATATAAGAACTCATGTCACTACAAGCCTCCCATATACGACTAAACTTCTCCATAGCTTCTTCATTGCCAATTAGTTGCTCACACAGTTTGGCTTTTACTATTTCGTGCTTTTCTAACTGCTCACCGCGAGAGTTCATAACCTCAAAATAGTGATTCAAATCTACGTCTTTCGGCACACGATAATGGATGATATGCACCTTGTCCAAGAAAAAAGACTTAAAAGATTCGATATCAGTCTTCTTGTCACCGACAATCTCTTTGAGTGCTTCCTTTGCGTAATGGAAGCCATTAAGAATACCCATATCGTTTTCATCACCAAACACAGGCATTTTTTTATTGTCGCTGCCGAAACTTTTCTTGCAGAATAAGTAAGAGTATTTGGAATATTCTTTATGTCCAATGCCTTTAGAATAATGTAGATTGTTGTCAATCGCTGTTGTCCATCAATAACTTCATAAATATTATCATCTCGCTTGTATGTGACAAGAGTACCAATATAGTAAACAGACTTTTCCAACGAATCATATACATCCTTTATTAAGGCATATATTTCTTCACGCCCCCAGGCATAATTACGCTGATAGATAGTATCTTGTATAATATAGAAGCCCCTCTGTTTGAGAAATAGATGTCATGAATAGAGCACTCTTCAAGAATATTATTCAAATCTTTCATTGTCTTCAATTTTTATAGTAACCATTTGTTTGGAAGAAATACAGATAGTTTTCATACACACCATCTTTCTCGTCCTTTAGATTCTTCAATGTTTCACCATCGCCACTATACTCGTAGCATTCCTGCGCCCAACCATCTTTAATGTCATCATTTGAAAGCGGGTTAAGCTTGTCTGCCAAAGCACTCAGTAATGAAGTCGGTGTATCTTGCTTAGCAATCAGTTTATACATATTAAATGTATTGATCTTTTCACTCCCCCCCATAATGTAGTTTTGTGCAGAAAGCCAACCAAGATTAGTATATTGTGCCCTCAAAGAATAAGCCCAAATGAACGCATATATGACAAATTGTTCAAACAAGTCTATATCTTCTTTTGTCGGATATGTCTCTGGGCAGAATCTGTCAACGTAAAGCAGAACAGAGGTATCAAACATTAGACGTGTTATACCGTTACCTATTCCTTTTTTGAAGTGCCGGTCTAATGTTTTAACTATTATATTGTCATTGATATAGAATCCCTCATACTTATTGTTATTCTGAATATCTTTTAGTATATTATAATAGTGCTTTGTATATTCAAAGAACGGCTTACCGGCAATTATCGGTGTGTCTAATTGGAACGCATTTACATTCCGAGTACCTGAGACAAAAGGCATTGCAGAAGAATTGACCATATCTGCATAGCAATAGGCACTCTTGTAGAATTGGGCATAAGGCGTTCTTGCTGAACGAGTAACACCTTTGAACATATGGATGTTATGCTCATTCAAGATATTAGCTTTGTTGCCTGCTACCCATTCTTTGATACGATACAGGTAATTACCAAAAAAATCAGCTAAATCTCTTTGTGAAACCTGTTCCCAATCCTTTACTATTCTTTCTGTTTCATCCTCGCTGATGTTATTCATCTCGCGTAGATGGTATGCTTTCAACAAATCATGAGGATAAAGAGCCTTACCCCGTGCATTTTTGAGAGTCAAAGAACTGAAAAGCTTCAGACACATCGGTGGTTATCACAACAATCAACTCACACCTGTTCTCTATATAATCCTTAAGATGCTCCATCTCCCGTTGATGTTCAACTGCCGAATCATTGTCTTCCGACTTTAATCCAACCCTACGGAAAAGTGCATTATAGTTGTTGGCGATATTATGGTCATTGTACGTATTGTCATATATCTTTTGTTTCAAAACCCCGATACTATTTTCTCCTAATGCCGTCAGAAGAAGAGAGAAAGTAATGATGCGTTGCTGTCCATCAACAATATCATATTGTCCCTTTTCCTTTGTTTTGTGAAGGATAAGCGTACCAACCCTGTATCTTTCCTTATTACTATTCTTGGCATCAATAATATCATCGAGCAATTGTATGGCATTCCGAGCTGTCCATTTGTACGGGCGCTGATAGAGAGGCACACATAGCTCTACATCCTTGATAGGCTCCTCGCAATTCGTTATGGTTTTGCGAAGTAGCAAATCGCCTATAGTAGTTATTGATAATGTTAAACTATTCATAATATGAGTATTAGTTATATGAGTTCACACATCATAATCCAAACCATTTTAAAAGGTCAGTATAACAATTGAAATATCCTTTTATATGTTTATCTACTATCTTACTTAATTCTTCCTCAACATCCTCTACCGTAGGCAGAGCTGATTTCAAATTCTCAGGAATAGCCCTTGAGAGTTGGTAGTCGCTCACACCGATGGGCTGGTCGTAGCCAGAGAGGGCATATTGCGCTACCACTTTATCACCACCATTACAGAGAAGCAAGCCGATGGTCTTATTGTCGTGCTCGCCACGTAGAGTATCGTCTACTACATTGATGTAGAAGTTCAGTTGTCCCATATATTCGGGCTTGAAAGGTGTGGTTTTGAGTTCGATAACAACGTATGCATGTAGTTGGATGTTATAGAGAATGAGGTCGGCATAAAAATCAGAATCACCCACTTCAAAATGCTTCTGCTGTGCGACAAAAGCAAAGCCACTGCCCATTTCTAGAAGATATTTGGTGATATGCGAAACCAATTGTCGTTCAATGTCTCGTTCTGCCATTTTATCTGTCTGTCCCATCATATCAAAGATATATGGGTCTTTCATCAGATAGTTGGCAAGGTCGCTTTGCGGTTTGGGTAATCGCACAGAGAAGTTGCTCACTTTCTTTGCCGTAATCTGCCGAGCGAAAAGATTGGTCTCAATCTGCATTTGCAGAACATTGCGACTCCAGCCATTTGCAACCGCCTGCGTGATATACCAATAACGTTCACCCAAAGGCAGCTTGCTATTAAGCAATATAACATGGCTCGCCCAGTTAGTGCGAACAATGGCGGAATGCTTGAATATTTCCTCTATCTGACTGATGTCGCAGTGATAGATTGTTGACAATGTTTCAGTAACTTCTTCTAATTGTGCAACAGGCTGTTGCGTAATTGTGTTCGATTGATTATCTGTAGATTGAATTAGTGCAACAGGTTGTTGCACAATTTGATTGAGTTCGTTTGTCAGACTTAAAACCTTCTCTACAGTAGGAGTTGTGAGTAAGCTATCTATCCTATCCATTTCTTTCAGTACTTCCAACGGATAAGCACTGGCAAACTGGCACATATAGAAGATATTTCTACGAGAATAGCCTTTCTTATCAGGATATTTAGAACGTATCGCCTTGGAAAGATTATCTATGACTTTGCTTCCCCAACCTTCTTTCTTTTGGAGATAGAGAATAAAATGTCCTACTTTCCAATAGTGGAAAAGCATATCTGCATTTGCAGAGGCTATCATGCGTACTTGCGTATGCTCAAGGTCAGAACCGATGGCTCGAACAACGAGAGATAAATCTTGTATTTCTACTTTATTTATTTCTTGACTCATATTGTTTCGGTGTTATAATTGATTGAATTTACTCATGGCATTCGCTTTGATGTCGTCCGCAATATCTATGTAAGGTTTCATAGCCTTGTAATCGCTATGCCCAGTCCATTTCATAACTACTTGCGGAGGAATACCCAATGCAAGTGCATTGCAGATAAACGTTCTACGACCAGCGTGTGTTCCAAGCAAGGCATATTTAGGTGTAACTTCGTCAATGCGCTCATTACCTCTATAATAAGTTTGACGTACAGGCTCGTCAATGCCTGCAAGTTCAGCTAATTCTTTAAGATAATCATTCATTTTCTGGTTAGTTATAACAGGTAACACCTTGTCATCTTCAAATGCCACATCTTTGTATTTATCAAGAATTGCTTTACTATGTTTATTCAATTCGATAATCAGGCTATCAGAAGTCTTAACCGTTGTAATCTCAATGTGGTCGCCCTTTATATCACTTCTACGAAGATTAAACACATCTGAGTAGCGCAAGCCCGTGAAACATTGGAAGAGAAATGCATCACGCACCCTGTCCAAAGCTTGCTTGGCTGCTGGTATTTCAAACTCTCGGAGTTTGTTCAGTTCCTCCCATGTGAGAAAGATTATTTTCTTCTGTGTGCTTTTGAGTTTAGGTTTATAACTATCGTAAGCATTGTTCTGATGCAGACCTTTCTTGAAAGCCCAGCGTAAAAACCACTTCAAGAAACTTAATTGCTTGCCTATAGTAGAATTGCGCATTTCCTTTACATCACGAAGATAGGTAACATAATCATTTAGACCTTTCTCATCAAAGAAATCAAATGTAAGTCCATCACGAAAGTTCATCAAATGATTTTTCACAGCAGCAAACTTCTCGTAAGTAGAATCAGTCCAATCATTCTGTCGTCCACAATCTCTCACAAACTCATCGAATACCTTGTAGAAAGCATTAGGTATTGAATTTCTCGGTTTGACTTCTTCCTCTATAGGTTTGTGCAACGCATTGAATGCTTCTTTTATATGTTCAGGGGTTGGCATTATTTCTTCTACTTCAAACTTCTTGAAGATTTCCTGCACCTCTGTATAATAGCCCAAAAGTGAAGCATTGATTTCAGAAGCTGATTGTTTCAGTTTGTTTGTGCAACCATTTCTTACTCGCTGCTTATCAGAATCCCATTTCGCAGCATCAATACGATAACCTGTTGTAAATTCAATTCGTTTGGAAGCGAAATTGACACGCATACGGATAGGCACATTCTCAATAATGAGAACCCCGTCCTTTTTCCTGCTTTCCAACGTGAAGATAATATTCCGCTTGATGTTCATACTTTTGGATGTTTTGATTTATGCACCCAAATTTACACCCAAGAATTGATTCTACCAAAGATTTCCCATGAAATCTTATTTTATTAACATTCTACTTAAAATGCTATTATACAACAGGTTGAACGTTTATGACACTATTTGAAGATTCAAGAGAAAGAGCCTCTCTCTCCGCTTTAGGTACTCTGAACAGACCAACAGAGAAATCCTAACAAAAACGTAAGTATCATAGCTACAAGTAGTTATGATACTTTTCTTTTATATCCATTCTTCTTCTCAGAGTACGTACAGAGGGGGTAAATACTCCCTAAATACTCTACAATGGCTACAATCTGGCTACACTTTTTGAGGCAAAATAAAAATTGTAGCCAAGAGTTCGTACAGAGTACGCATAGAGTACACGCAAATTGCTGCTATTCAAATAAATATGTCGAACTTTGCAGCGTGGTTACAGAAGTTTATCCTGCTAATAATTCAATTTTTTGGCTACAATTCTATTAGAAGCTGGCTACAATTATTGGATTTTGGCTACAACTTTCCTTGCCATGGCTACAATTAAACAACAGCAGCGCAAATGAAAACCATTTTCAGAGCAGTCTTCTATTTAAGAAGCAACTATGTGAACAAGGAGGGTAAAACACCCGTGATGTTGAGAATCTATCTCAACAACGAACGACTTTCCATTGGCTCAACAGGCATTGCCGTTCAGCAGTCGCAATGGGATAGTGAAAAAGAACGACTGAAGGGAAGGACTACAGAGGTCCTTTCTACCAATCTCGAGTTGGATAACATCCAAAGCGGATTGCAGACTATCTTCAAAAAGTTGGAAATGACAGATGCCATTTCTTTGGAACGTATCAAGTCGGAGTATCTCGGCAAGAAAGAAGAGGTAGAAACGATGATGACACTCTTCGATAAACATAACAAAGATATTGCTAAGCAAGTGGGTATATCTGTAAGTGCAGCCACCTGGCAGAAATATAATGTCTGCAAACGCCATTTCACAACCTTCTTGCAGGACAAGTACAAGCGTTCAGATATACGCTTATCAGAACTTACCTATATTATCATACACGACTTCGATATTTATCTTCGCACAGTGGTTGGGCAAAATCCGAATACAGCCACTAAGACTATGAAGACTTTCAAGACAATTACAATCTTAGGAAGAAAAATGGGCGTAATCCATCACGATCCTTTTCTTAATCATCGCTTTCATCTTGAGCCGGTCAATCGTGGTTTCTTAACAGATGAAGAAATTTTGAAGATAGCTAATAAGAACCTGGGCATACAACGTTTGGAATTGGTTCGCGATTTATTCGTATTCTCGTGCTTCACAGGTTTGGCGTACATTGATGTAGCCAACCTTACTCCCGAGAACATTGTTACCCTTGATGACAAACAATGGATAATGACAAAACGACAAAAGACGAGTGTTGCAACAAATGTTCTTTTATTGGATATTCCAAAGAATATCATCGAAAGTATAGTGGCAAGACCTATCGTAATGGTAAACTCTTCCCAATGCTAACCAATCAGCGAACTAATTCATATCTGAAGGAAATTGCAGATATTTGTGGCATAAAAAAGGACCTAACCTTTCACATGGCTCGCCACACATTTGCAACAATGTCATTGAGTAAAGGTGTTTCAATGGAATCAGTTTCTAAGATGCTGGGACATACCAACATTAAAACCACACAAATCTATGCCCGTATTACCAATAAGAAAATAGAACACGATATGGAACAGTTGGCTGGCAAGTTAGACAAGTTCAAAGTTGCTATGGGCATCAACTCAAAATAATGTACAATCCTAAACCAAGAAGATTATGACAACAACAAAGAAAGAGCTTTCCTACTTCCGTTTGAAGTTAGAGAACTACCTCAGTGAGCATTTCCCAGAAATGATGAGTGACAACCCATTCATAACGGCAAGAGCAGATGAATCCCTTACTACCTATTGTGATGCAGTGGCACAGGGCTTCTCGCATCCCGAAGCTGAGACAATGGCAAGTGAAGTCTTATACCAGGGTTTGCACTTTTCCAAGTATGACACGCTTGTTTCTGTCTTAGAGAATGAGTTCGAGAAAGAACTCCCTTCTCCTCTTCCTGAAAGACTAACACCAATGCTTCTAAAGAACAAGGCTGTGCAAAGCGTTTTCGACAAGTATGAACTGACAGACGACTTTGGCGCAGGTCCAGAGTATGAGAAACTCTACACCGAACTGACAGGGACAATCGTTCTGATCATCGAGGTTAATGGTCTGCCAACTGTCGATAGTGAGAACATGACTTGATGTAATACCATCGGAAGCTTTTGTAGTGTCAAGAGCCAAGATAAACGCTCCGCTCCACACGCCAAGAGTTTGTGCAAACACTTGTCTTTGTGTAGTCTGCGCATCTTGTAAATGCTCTTGAACTATTAAAGCTTCGATTATGAATACAATCATCATGAATCAAGACATTCACACACCTGCCTTCATCAAGGCAGACGCATCGAACAAAACCGATAGTATCAAGCAGCAGCCGACTTCTCCCAAGCAAGTCCGCCGTTTCTCTTGGACAAGCTTCATCGAACTCACTATCCTGCTTTCTATCGGTATCGGTGTCATTTGGCTTATCTCGAAGATGGTAACGCCGCAAGTCGTAACTGCCGTCTCTGTCATTGCAGGTTTTCTGATACTACGCTTTATCGTCAGAGTCATTCTAAAAGTGACAATTACGCTGCTGAGCATTCTCTTCTGGCTGGCAATTCTCTGTGCCATCCTGCTTTTCGTGCTTTGAGAAGCACGGTTCTGTAATACCTTTCATCTATCGTTCATTAGGTGGTTATCTCACATTTCGAGATAGCCACCTTTTCTATTTTCCACTACGAGCGTTGCACTTTTGCTTCTTTTCCAATGCTCCACGATATGCGATGCCAAGGAAAGACGGATGCTGTTCCCTTTTTATCCGCAAAGGTAGTATGGGGCTTGTGGCTTTCAAAAGGTCAATGCCGCTTGGTTTGTCTGGAAAATCTCCACGCCTACGGGTAGTATTTTCCGCCAAAACCTTGTGTAAGCCCGCCCCGCTACCTCTATTTTGCTACAAAAAGGAATCAGCATACTCCGATCTTTGGACGCATAAAAAAAATGTCGCTATGGATAAGCAAAAAATAAATACAACATCTTCGATGAACAGAAAAGGATATAGCTCCTCCTCTCATTACCGCATTAACCCTGTGGCTGAAAAAAGTGAGCAAGTGTTGGCAATTAAGTTTGTACAATGGGACGTACTCCCTTTGGAGAGCCTTTGTAATAGCAAAGTATATCTCCTGCGTGTGAAACTCAATCGTGGCGAGTGTATGAGTCGTGAGGAAAAGAATTGGCTATGTGAGGCGGTGAACTCAAACACCTATTTCCGCACAGCCGTTCCCCTACAAGGCTATCGCTTTGACTTCTTTGATGTACTGAAGAAATACCTTGTCAATCAGTACGGACAATGGACAGAGTATTACACACCCGACAGAACAAGCCTAAGAGCCTACCTATATGGACGCATCAATCAAATAGTAGAAATCCCAAAATACTAAGCAATATGAAAGGAACAGAACATTTCACACGGACAATAGCCGAGTATCTCAATCAGCGTGCTATGGCAGACCCATTGTTTGCCCCTAACTTGATGAAACCGAACAAGAATATCGAAGAGTGCATCACCTACATTCTTAATGAAGTGCAGAAAAGTGGTTGCAACGGCTTTGATGATGATGAAATCTTCTCTATGGCTGTTCACTACTACGATGAGGACGATATAGAGGGTGGGTAAGGCTGTTTCTTGCCAAGTAGCCGTCAATCACATTGTAGAACTCACGGAGGAAGAAAAAAAGCCGAAGCAAGGCAGAAAGCCATTAAGCAATATCAGCGTGAGGAACTTGCAAAGATACAGAGCCGTAACGCACGAGTGAAAAAAGACCGAGAACGTAGCAACCCAAGTACAACCATCACTATTCGATTTTTAAGCCTATGAAACCGAGAAACAAATTTGAAAAAGGCAGTTTTGGAACAAAGCAAGTATCTTCGCCCGATAACCAAGACACAAAGTAAGTGGGCATTCCGTGAGTGTATTGACCACTTCGCCTACCGCTTGCCAAAAGGTCGCACTACTTGTATGGATTGTGGGCATAGTTGGGGAATGAACAAACAGAGAGAAACTTGCACTTGCCCTCATTGCAGGGCAAAGTTGCAGGTCAAGGAAACCTATGAGCGCAAGTTGCAGCAAAAGCAGTATTTCACTATACTTACCACTTGTGGAGAGTTTCAAGTATTACGTATGTTCCTACTTATTGTGGGTATGGAGAAAGGTTACAAAGCACAAACTTCTATAATTGAGATTGGGCAATATTGGTGGAATATGCAGGGACGAAAAGCTGTGGTTGCCATACAGAGGGTATTGGGACACTATGTTGATACCTTTTCCTATTATAGTCCTATGGCGATACGCATCGATAATGAAGCCTATCAGCATATTGCCTACTCACCCATATATCCGAAGTTCAAGGTTACAAACATACTTCGCAGAAATGGTTTTAAGGATAATTTCTATGGTATCGTGCCTACCCAGCTTATTCCTGCATTGCTTACAGACAGCCGTGTGGAAACATTGCTAAAAGCAGGTCGCACAGACCACTTACGTTACTTTCTTGGCAACAAGAGAACTTTTGAGGAACTATGGCAGTCCTACAAGATTGCAGTTCGTAACGGCTATGATATTACAGATATTTCCCTTTGGAGTGATTATGTAGATACACTTAGAAGATTAGGTAAGGATATTCATAATCCAAAATATTTATGCCCCACAGACCTTAAAGGCGAACACGACCGCAGACACGAGGAACTTCTCAGATTGCGTGAAAGGGAGGAGATAGAACAGAAGCAAAAGAAGGCAATGGAAGACGAAAAGCGTTTCAAGGAACTCAAATCCAAGTTCTTTGGCATAGCTTTCACGGACGGCACAATTCAAGTCCACGTATTAGAGAGCGTGCAAGAACATTTGGAAGAAGGTGTATCAATGCACCATTGCGTATTCTCTAATGCATACTACCTCAAGGAAGACTCCCTTATCCTTTCGGCTACCATTGAAGGCAAGCGAATAGAAACTATTGAAGTATCATTACAAACTTTGGAGGTGGTGCAAAGTCGTGGGGTATGCAACAAGAATACAGAATACCACGAGCAGATAGTAAACCTTGTCAACGCCAATCGAGGTCTTATAAGCCGAAGAATAAAAGCAACTGCATAAAGTATGAACCATTAAATTATCAGAGATATGAAAGCAGAGATTGAAAAACATCATCTATAACTATGCAGACGAATTGAAAATCGGTGGACAAAGTGAAAGCCAAATACCGCATATTCTCATTAGGGTTATTAATTAACCATATCCAAATTTACAAAAGAGAATTGCCACTTTCTTCAAAAAGGGTCTACCTTTTCGGTGAAAAAGGTAGACCTTTTTAATAGAAAAGGTAGACCATTTTGGCGGAAAAGGTAGACAGTTTTTTGATAATAGGTAGATGGTTTTACTAAAATAGGTGAACCCTTTTGCGAAAAAGGGTTGATAATTGTCAAAAAAAGTATGTGTTTTTTCTTGGAGATAGTCAAGAATTTTCTTACCTTTGTATCGTGAAGTTACGAAAAGAGTGTAATTTATTGGAACTGAGCGTAGGTTAATTGCTCATGATAGTAATAGGTTACGATTTAGTTAGTTATCTACTGCATCATCCTTCTGCGCGTTGCGTAACCTTCAAAGAACTCTTCGTATGCAAAAGTAACAATAAAACGGGAGATTTTGAAATGAATCTCCCTAATTTTTTCTTCTCATACAAGTTTTTCCGTAAAAGCGGTTTTGTCCGTCGGCACACCATCGCCCAAAAGGATTTTGGTCGAACGTATGCCGACTACGCATAAGCGGAGAAAAGGGCTTTGCCTCACGCCTAAACAACAGTTTAGACTAATGATGCAAGGCCCATTTCTTTTGTGCTTATGCCAAAGAGGTGCTTTTACGGGTTTCTGACGATTTTTCTTTTTCCACTGTTCCTTTGAGCCGTAAGCGGAAAGCCGTGTCTGACCGCCCGATCCATAAATGGAACAAGCCGTCACACACGGCAGGCAAACCGGGAAGAATGATTTTATCCGTCCGACCGTACACGCTCGGCCAGACATATAAAATCATACTTCCTTGCCGGTGGTTTGCCCGGTTTCACGCCTCCGGCTATGTCCCTTTTCCTTTTGGCGTTTTCCCTTTTTTACGGATTTCTCTTTTGAAGTTTTCCTGTCCAATCTGCCTCCACTTCCGTTTACCTCCATTTTCGCGTCTTTCAGTGAGCCGCATCAGATAGTCATTTCCGTTCTGGGCGCAAAGGTAATTCCGGGATTGGACGGGAATGCAAGGTCAAGCCTCCTGTTTTCGGAAAAAATCTCCAGCCCTGCGGGTAGTATTTTTCCCGAAAAACCTTGCATTCCCTAATCCCTACCTTTTCAAGCACCCGAAACGAAAACGACCGATGCGACAGAAAGACGCATAAAAAAAATGTCGGATAAACGAGAGGCAGATAAGATAGTTTGAAACTCAACTCCCTCAGCTCTTGAATCCGCATTAAAAAACAAAAAAATCAAAAACAGCGAAGATATGACGGCAACGGCAAATTTCAGACAAATGGCGCAGTACATAGGGCTTGCGATATGCGGCTTGATGGTACGCACCGCCTTCGGGATGTTCGGCATCTTTTGGGGCATTATTAGAGAGATTGTAAACGGAGTGTTCCGAGTGGCGATAGGTGTAATCGTGGCTATCCTTTCCACTATTGCCTTCTTCGGCTTCATCCTTTGGTTATTCACCCTTTAACCCCTACTGACATGGCAAAGAGAAGCAGCAAAACGGCAGCGCAGCAGTGCAGATACTACGAGGTGGACAACATCTTCGTGTACATGGTGGAAACGTACATCAACGGCAACATATCCGTGTTCCGTGAACTCTACCGAGAACTGAACAAGGACGCACGGAGGGACTTTACAGACTTCCTTCTGAGCGAGGTAGAGCCGACCTATTGGAGAGAAATACTGAAACAGACAATCTAAAAAAGACAGCGATATGAAAGGAACAGAACATTTCAAGAGAACGATACAGATGTATCTGGAGCAGCGTGCAGCGGAAGATACGCTCTTTGCGAGGAACTACCGCAACCCTGCCAAGAACATAGACGATTGTGTCACCTACATTCTCAACTACGTGCAGCGGAGCGGTTGCAACGGCTTCACGGACGGGGAGATATTCGGGCAAGCCGTCCACTACTATGACGAGAACGAGATAGAGGTAGGCAAGCCCATTCAGTGCCAAGTGGCGGTGAACCACGTTGTGGAACTCACGGCAGAGGAAAGGCGGAAGCACGGCAGAACGCAGTCCGCAGATACCAAGAGGAGGAACTCCGCAAGTTGCAGAACCGCAGCAAGCCGAGAACCGCCACCAAAGCGACCGCACAAGAAGTACAACAACCCAACCTATTCAATTTCTGATTATGAAACCGAGAACACCCATACAGCAGGAAGTCGCACGATTGAGCGAGCGACTGCCGAAATTGACCGCCACACAGAGGGCTTACGCTTTCCGCCATTGCTTCAAACATTACGCCATCAAGAGGGCGGACGGCACGAACATCTGCACCGAGTGCGGACATTCGTGGAGGAGTGAACACAACCTTGCGGACACCGTTTGCGGATGCACCTGCCCGCATTGCGGCATGGAGTTGGAAGCGTTGCGCACCCGAAAGAGCGTGTTCAGCGAGAACGAGTATTTCTGCATCATCACCACCTGCAAGCAGTACCAAGTGATACGCTTCTTCTTCGTCAAGTCCCAATACAAGGCAGGGCAGGCAGCCGGGTATTCCATTTATGAAGTGGTGCAAAGGTGGATTTCGCCCAAAGGCACAACCGTCACCATTGCCCGACTGCGTGGAATGTCCATACTTTACTACGACCTATGGGCGGAATACAGCGACATGGAGGTACGCAAGAACAACAAACTCCGTGCATACGATATAAACCCCGTCTGCACCTATCCCCGACAGCGTTTCATACCCGAACTGAAACGCAACGGCTTCAATGGCGAATACCACAACATACTGCCTTACGACCTTTTCACGGCTATCCTTTCCGACAGCCGAGCCGAAACGCTGTTGAAGGCAGGGCAATACCCCATGTTGCGCCACTATATCCGCAGTTCCTTTGACATAGAGAGGTATTGGGCATCCGTAAAGATATGTATCCGCAACGGCTACACCATTGCTGACGGCTCCATGTGGCGTGACACCATAGACCTCCTGCGGCATTTCGGCAAGGACACGAACAGCCCGAAGTACGTCTGTCCCTCCGACCTCAAAGCCGAACACGACAGACTTATGCACAAGCGCAACAAGGAGATAGAACGCAAGAAGTTGGAGGAACGCATCCGCCAAGCGAAGAAACACGAGAAGGCATACCGCAAACTCAAAGGCATATTCTTCGGCATCGCCTTCACGGACGGCACTTTGCAGGTGCGTGTGTTGGAGAGCGTTGCGGAGTTTGCAGCGGAAGGGACGGAACTGCACCATTGCGTGTTTCCAACTCCTATTTCCTTGAAAAGAACTCTCTTATCCTATCCGCTACCATTGACGGCAAGCGCATAGAAACGGTGGAGGTTTCCTTGAAGACATTGGAAGTGGTGCAAAGTCGTGGCTTGCACAATTCCAATACCGAGTACCACGACCGCATTGTAAACCTTGTGAACAGCAACGTGAACCTTATCCGCCAGCGGATGGAAGCGGCATAGTATCAACCTATAATACCCAATAGTATGGAAGTAAAAATTGAAAGCATGGTTTGTCTGTGGGACGATAAAATCCCCACGATGTTCCTTGAATTTGTGAACCTCCTCACTCTTGCAACGAGTGAGGAGCAGTTAAGACGGAGTGTAAAGAACTTTGCCGAGAAGCACGGACTTGACAGGTTTTTCCTTTACGGCTTCGGTTCCCACCATTTCTACCTGCACCAACGCTACACGAGCGACCCCGAAATGGTGATGAAGAACAGAGTTTTGTCAGTACATTTTTAACCACCCTAAATCAACGATTATGGCAACACGGATGACCATCAACGGAGTAAGCACCTGCACGGAAGCAGGTACGGAGAAATACGAGCGTTTCCAATTAGGTATCGGCAGACGCAAGCGGACACTTGTGCAGTACGACTACCGCCACCCCACAGACGGAGAGTTGTTCTCTTGTGTCAAACCCACATTGGACGAGTGCCGAGAAGCACGGGATGAGTGGCTCACGGCAAAGGAAGGAAAGGAGGACAGACGATGAACGCAGCCTATCAAACGCTGATAGTGAAGTTCAGTGAGCCTATCAAAGTATTGGACGGCATCTTTGACGATGCCGAAGCGTGGGGAGTTGATACCCTAAAAGGGTGGATAGACGACTACGAGAGCAGCAGGTTTACCGCCATCAACAGCCATACGGCAGTCATCACAAGCGAGTACAATATGGAGTGCCTGATGGAATGGTTGAAACGAAACACACCCATTGCCGAGATAACAGAATGTTAAACAAGTTGGCGGTGTCCGCACCGCCAACCTACAACCAAGAAAAGCATGATAGCGAAGACTATTTTACAGCAGATAGGCGGCAGACGCTTTGCCGCCATGACGGGAAGCAAGGACTTTATAGATATGGGTAACGGACTGCGCATGAGCCTTGCGAGGAACAAGACGAGTGCCAACCGCCTTGACATCATCTACGATGCCGGCTTAGACCTCTACAATATGCGTTTCTACCGCAGGACGTTCAGCAAAAAGACATTCGAGTGCAAGACGAAGGACATCGAAACACACGATGGCATATATTGCGATATGCTGGAAGAAATGTTCACGATGGTAACAGGACTCTACACCCATTTTTGAGTGGCGGCGGACAAAGCCGCCCTACTTTCTTTCGGTGAGCATGACGGCGGACAAAGAAAGTAGCAAAGAAACCGCTGTCCCAATCTACGATAGTATTCACAAAAACAAGTTTCAATCATGGAAGAAATCAGACAGAACGGAAAAATCATCCTGCACAGCGATGACGGAACAAGCATAAGGATGATTTTCAAAAACCTCACGGGCAGGATTTTTCAAGGTCAGGAATATGTGGAGTATATCCGGCATATCGCAATCGGGGAGATGGGATTTTCGCCCGGCATCATAGAGCATTGCAGGGACGGTGAAGTAATCGGCAAAGGAAAAATCCCGAATGTATGAAAAGCGGAAACTCCGATGAAGTTGCGGCTTCATCGGAGTTTCATTTGTCAGGCATTTGCCATGTTACGGAATGTACAGCAGCGCAAACTCCGCCTTTCTCCGTTTGAGCAGCATGGCGTGCCGTTTCCCCTTGTAGTTGCAGAAAGCGATATATTCCCGGTAAATGTTCCTGTCGCCCGCCTCCAATTTTCGGATCAGCGTGCTTTTGGGTATCTTCCCGCTCCCCAAAAGCCGGTATGGACCGACATTGTAGGCGAGCGTGGCAAGGAGCAGACTGTCACGCCCGAACTTACGGAACATGGCGCAGAACTTACGCAAGTCTTTCCGCAGGAGTGCGTCCGCCTGCCGCTTCGTCATGGTGCGTGCCGAATACCTTTCCCCCGGCTGCACCTGATGACCCCAGCCCACGTATGGGTGGTGTTTCTCCGAGTGCCAGCCTTCAAAATACTTCGTACAGCGAACCGCCCGCTCAAAAGGCGGCAGGCGGTAGATTGCCGCCTGCCTGTCCGTCCCCTTCCGACGGCTGTCCCGTGCGGACACGGAGCAGACCGCCAGCAGCGAACAGAGGATAGCCATGAATACACGCATCATCTTGGCAGAGGTTTGTAATTGCCTATGGGGATGACGGTCTGAATGTCGTCCTTCACGTTCCGGTTGTTGAAGTCAAATTCAATTCGTAGGAATTTTTTTGAAATTGTCCTCCACCACCACGATGAAGTTGTGCGCCTCGTCGCCCTCAGCCGTATAGTACAGCCGGAACTTCTCGTTTTCGAGCAGGTAGCGGTCATTGGGCAGAAAAAGTAATGCCGCCCGCCATTTTCAGCGTGCCTTCCCCTTCGAACTGGAAATACCGGATGGTGTAGAGCGTGTTGGCGTAATCGCCCGTCCTTTTCAGTTCACAGCGGATTTCCACCGTCTGCCCCTTTGTGACCTTGTTCGGTACGGGCATCGTTTCCACCGTGAACGGATAGGATTGCTGGATGTCCATGTCATCGTCACACGATGCGAGCGTGAGCGACACGGCGGCGAACAGGCAGAGTGCCAACGCCTTGAAGATGGATATTCTCTTGTTCTTGTTGTTCAGTATGTTCATTGTCCTTTGATTTTTTTAAGTTATTGTTCATTTCTTTTTTTGCTGTCAGTTGCAGATACTCGTTCAAGTCCTTGCAACCGTCATAGAGTGCGGAACAGTTACAGACACGTCCGCCGTAGTGTCCTTTGAGGGCTTCCAGCGTCCTCCGCCCGGCTTCGTCACGGTCGAGGAAGCAGTCGATGCGCCCGTACCCGTCTAAGTGTTTTACCGCCTTACCCACGTTGGCGACGGAGTTCAGCACAAGGCTGTCGCCTGTTTCCAATCCAAGCGTGGCAGCGGAAAGGAAGTCCATAAATCCTTCAAATAAACTGCACACGCCAGTCGGAGAACTTTCCATTTTGACCAGCGACACATCCTTCGGCGGCACGCAACCCTTGAAATAACGGCTCCGGATTTCATAGCCGCCAACCACGTTCTGGAAACCGATTGCGAAATACCGTTTTCCACGCACGCCGTAGTTCAAGCGGCAGCAGTGACGGGATGCAACGGCATAAGGGATGCCCCGTTCCGCCAGATACTCTGTTAATGGTGAGCGGAGCAGTGGGACGGCTTCCACCCCCTCAAAGGCAGGTTCGGACGGTTCCGGCAGGTACAACGGCTTTTCCGATGCGACAAACGGCATACGGGCGGTTTCCGCTATGAATCTTGCCTGCGCCATGAAGTCACCGCTTCGGGCAAACTCCCCGGCAAGCGTGAAGATGTCACCGCCCTTGCCCAAACCGAAGTCGTACCAGAGCCGTTTCGCCACGTTCACACGGAAAGAGGGCGTGCGCTCACTGCGGTACGGCGCACGATACCAAAGTTCGTTTCCGCTCCTTCGGACAGGCTCATGCCCCAACCGCGCGAGAAAGTCCGCGAGGGATATTTGCCTCATGGTGTCTATATCCGTCCGTTCCATGCCGCGTGTCAGTTGATGACGAACTTGATGCCCACCCCGAATTGGGTATGGAACTTCTTCGTGTCGCCACCCCACAGGCAACGCTCCCGGAGGTTGGCGAGCAGGGCGATACGGTCAGCCACGTAAAACTCTACATCGAGCGTCAGCGCACCGCCGTAGATGAAGGCGTCCCGGTCGTGCAGTGTCGAACCGTCATGCAGCACTTTTTCGCCCCAATTCACCGATTCATACCCGGCGAGAGCCGAAGCCCCCGCATAGACGAACACGATTTTACGGGCATCGGAAAGTATCTTGAAATAGTAGCCGCCTTCCGCCGTGAACTGCGCCACAGGTATGGCGGTGTCCTTGTACGGGTTGTTTTTCAGGAGATACTCACCTCCGAACACCCATTTGTTCCCCTTCTTCGTGTAGGTGGAGGAGAGCCGCCCCGAAACTGTACCCGCCGTCGTTGCCGCCGGGTTTGAAGCCGTCCGCCAGATTCGCCCTGACCTCGATGCCCTGCATCTTCGGCAGGCATCGCTGGGCGTGCGCCTGCCCCGTGAACAGGGCAAGCGACGCGATGATTATTGCGATGTACTTTCTCATGGTCAGCGCACTTGAAGTTCGTTGATGGTATTGGCGCGCACCAAGTCCTCGTTCTCGATCACGAAGGACTGGTGACGGCCGCCGTTCTTCTCGTTCAGCTCCACCACGAGGCACTTGCCGTCGGGTATGGTGAACTTCGCCATCGTGAAGACCGTGCGTTCGCTTTTTTGCCCGGCACGAGCGTGGCGTAGTTCTGCGCGCGGAGCGGCAGGATGATACGCTCCTGCACGGCGGTACGCTTCGCCACCTTCTTGTCCACGATTTTCCATGTGATGTAGTCCACATCGAAAGGCACGTTGCTCTGGTTCTTGATTTCCGTGTGGAAATACAGAAGCCCGTTGTGCGTGTAGATGCCTTTCAGAAGGTACTGGATGCCGAAACGCTTGCAGCCGATATGCTTCACCTCACGTTTGTTCTGCTTGTGGATGGACTTCATGATAAGGCGCACCAGCATCGGACTTTCGCTGCCTAATTCTTTCAGGTAGATTTCCTGCGCGTTGTTCGGACGGTTCACCGCCTCGCCGTCATGGATGAAGTCGCACATCTCCACGTTGAGCAGCAGCGGTTCGGCGGCGTATTTCACGTTGAAGGTGTAGAAACTCCCGTCCTCCGTGATGACGGACATGTTGGTTTCGTTCGGGAAATTCCTCACGGTAGCCTTCACACGGATGACGTTCTCCGCTCCGTCGGCTTTGCCCGCAATCAGGTCGGGCGAGCCTAAATCGACATAGCGCACCTCCGCCGGGAAGATGACATGCACGGTCTTGTCGTAGGTCACTTCCAAGCCGTGCGGGGGAACCATGCGGTCAAAGCCCAGCTTTCTCGTCAGACCGTGATACAGGTCGCCGTCCGCCTCCTTCTGCGGATAGACCTCTTTTGTCAAGGTCAGTTCTTCACTTCCGTTGGTCGTTTCAACGGTTACGTTTTCCTGCGCGTTGGCAGTTGCGATGCCCATAGCGAGGGCAAACATCATGATTACTTTTCTCATTTTACTTTGAATTTAGTGGGTTGTTGTTATTGATTGGATTTCTTATGATTATACATCAGTTCTTCTCCTGATAGAGCATGACCCTGTACCCGGCTTTCAGATGCACTTTGACGGTGCGCATCTTCTTGGCAATGTACTGGCTCGTGCCTTGTATCAGCCCCTTGCCCAAGTCGGAGGCGAGCTGCGCCCCGGCATTGGTGGAGATGTTGATGCTACTGCCGAGCGAACCGCCCATGTTGGCGGCAACCTCCCTGACGGCGTTCATCTCCATCGAGTTGGGGATGAATATGCCGGGCTGCCCGTCCGTGTCATAGACCTCCAACTCCACCGGGATAACCGTACCGTCGTGTTCCAGCGAGGTGATTTCGATGCCGAGCCGTTCACCCTGAATCTTGGCTGCGCCGACCACCACCGCATTACGGGGGATGATCCGGTCTGCTACCGCCATCGGCTCCAACAGCCGCAACCTGACCGCCTGCCCGTCCGTCACGCTCTGCGCCCCATAGACGCATGCCGGTATGGTGTTCCTGTCCGGTACGGTTGTAACGCCCACCGCCGTGTTGAAACTGCGGTTGCGTTCCTGCGAGAAGGAAGCGACAAATTCGGCATTGCTCATGGGCTGTCCGAGCGAGGACACCACCTGATGCGTCACTTGCCTGACGGGTTTTGCCGTGTTCTTTCCGGTTTTCTGCACGGGGGACGGCTCTGCGGTCTGTCCCGCTGCCGCCTGCGTGCCGTTCTGACCGCCCATGTACTTCGCCGCCAGTTCGTAGGATTTTTCCATGAGTGCCACCTGCTCGTCCATCGTGGAGCTTCTCTCTCTTTTCCGCTTTCCAGTTCGGATTCGAGGGTGGCGATGCGTTCCAGCAGCTCGTCCATCTCCGCATTGTCGTTCTTCGGCTGCTCGTAGAAGTTGCCGAGCGTGGCATTGAGGTCACGGTAGGCGGCTGCCGAGGACTGGATGGTCTTCGGTGCTGGCTTCACCGCCTCTTCCGTTCCGCCGGGATTGGCAAGGTCGAAGTCGCTGTCCCCATCCGCTTCCACCGTTTCGCGGTCGAACAGGTCGCCCAACTGCTGCATGGCGCGGCTGCGGTTCTCCTGCCGTTCCTCCATTGCCCCCTGCTCGTAGGCTTTCGCCTTGTCACCGATAATCCGGCGGTTCTCCTTGTCCGCATCGGGCATCTCGATGTTGTAGCCGCTTGTTCCCGGCTCCTGCTCCTTGCCGGAGGACGGGGCGAATATCAGCCACATAGCCCCGATGAATACCAGCACCATAGCGGGAAGCACTATCATTTTCTGGCGTTTCAGCCGTTGGGCTTCGGTCAGCGGCTTGCGCTCCTTTTTCGGCTTGTCGTTGCCGGGAGCCGCCTTGTTTTCGTTCTTGGGTTCATTCTTCGTCTGTTCCATATAAATAAGGTATTACATTGTGATTGTTATCCGGCTTCACGGACAGTTCCACCTGTCCGGCATGGTCTATCTCCATCCGGCTGCCGTCATTCCTGCCGATGTCATAGACGGCTTTACCGAAGGTGTAGAGGGCAAGTGCGGCGAATGCGATGAGCATCGCCAGCACGATGCGCCTGCGTGTCTTCGGCGGCAAGCCGTCCAGATACCCTTTGAGCCGTTCCACCAGCATTTCTTTTTGTCGTGGAGTTTCCAGTACGCACTCCACAGTGATTTCTTGATTTTCTTCATGTCCGTTTACCTTTTGATGGTTTGTAAATCTTTGTTCTCGATGATGGTGAATCCCTCGATGGTGAACCCGTTGGGGTTGTCGTCCGAACGGGACGAGTTCAAGAGGCGGCACGTGGTCACGAGGCTGCGCTCTGTGACGTTGCTCTGCCGGATGATTTTCTGCGTGGCGTAGGTCACGGTGCGGTAGGGATAGCCGTTGAAGTCGCACACCACGCTGTCCACCTTCAGCACTTGGTTGATGTTACCGGCGATGATGCGGTTGTAGTACCCCTTCTCGGCGAAGTCCGAATAGTAGTTGTACACGCTCTTGTCTGCCAGCAGCAACGCACGCTTCACGTTGTGTTCTATCGCGCTCTTTTCGGGCGAGAGCGTGAAGAACAGCTCGTGGAAGCGGCGCACATGCTCCCTCGCTTCCGCCGGACGGTTCTGCGAGAGGTCCTGCGAGAGTGCCAGCATCAGCGACTTGCCGTTGTCCAGCACATAGATCTTTCCCGCTGCCGCTCCGCGAAGCGGTAGGAACTCCACACGCTCCATACCGTTATCACTGCGCACAGCGAGAGGAAGACGATACCGAACAGGCGTATCTGCCTGAACGATGATTCGATGTTTTTGAGTGACTTGAATTCCATTTTACTTTTTCCGTTTATAATTCCACATTGATTATTTCAGCAGTTTCCCGGCACGTCCGACCATGTTGCCTGCGGTAGCACCCGCCACGCTTCCCGCCATGCCTCCGGCGCGTCCCGCCATCTGGTTCACGTTGCGCCCGTAGCCGCCCATGCCCCCGGCTTGGATGATCCAGCCCGCCACCGTCGGAATGGTGAAGTAGCCGATGATGCCGATTATCATGAACACGATATACACCCCGTCGCTGGAATCCAGCGAGAAGTTGGGGTCGGTCTGCATGCGCTCGATGTCGCTCTGGAGCATCAACACCTGAATCTTGGCGAGTATGGTGCTGAATATGTCCGACACGGGCAGCCACAGATAGACCTGAATGTAGCGGCATATCCACTGCGTGAGCGTGCTTTGGAAGCCGTCCCACACCGATATGGCGAAGGCTATCGGACCGAGTATCGCCAGCACCACGAGGAAGAAGGTGCGGATGGTGTCTATCACGAGGGCGGCGGCTTGGAACATCAGTTCCAGTATCTCGCGGAAGAAGTCGCGGATGCCCTTCTTCATCTTGTACATCCCCCGGTCGATATACATCCCCGCCATCGTCACCATGTCGGAGGGCGACCAGCCCAATTCCTCCAGTTGCTTGTCAAACTCCTCGTTGGACACGAGGTAGGCGGTTTCGGGGTTGCGCACCATCGCCTCGTATTCCAGCCTGTCCTTCTGCTCCCGGTACTTGTTCATGTCCAAAGTCTGCGTTTCGAGCAGTTTCGCCGTACCCTGCACGACGGGCGAGAGGACGCTGTTTATCGTGCCAAGCACCACCGTAGGGAAGAACATGATGCACAGACCGACGGCAAAGGGACGGAGCATCGGGAAGACGTCTATCGGTTCGGCTCTCGCCAACGACTGCCATACCCGGTAGGCGACATAGAAGAGCGCGCCCAGCCCGGCGATGCCTTTCGCCACGCCCGCCATGTCGGCGCACAGCGGCATCATCTGCTCGTAGAGCGAGCGGAGAATCTGGTGAAGGTTGTCGAACTCCATAGGCTACCAGTATCTTTCGTTCATGCTCCCGTACAGCCCCATGATGCGGTCAAGGTCGTTTTTCTTCTTCGCACGCAGGTAGCTCACGCTGATATTCTTGTTGGTGTAGTAGCTCACGAGGTTGCGGTAACGCTTCATCTTGGAGTGGCAGCGTTCCACCACGTCCATGCGCTCCTTGTCCGTCATGGAGAGCGTGGTGATGTTCACCACGTTCTTCAACTCCGTAAGCACGTCATTGGATTCCTCCAGCAGCTTCGTGTACCCGAAGGCGATGGCTCCGAGTTCCTCCACCGTGAAGTTGTCGTCGCGCAGCATCTTCTGGAAGCTGGTCACGTAGATGTCCGTGATGTCGCCTACCATCAGTATGGTCTGCTGCACCTTGCGGGCGTCCTTGACCAGATTGTTCACGGATTTGAGGGCGTCGTAATACTTCTTGCCCTGCTCGTAGATTTTCACCGTTTCCTGAAAGTTATTCACCATGTTCGTGGCGGTCTTCGAGGTGTGGATGATGTTCTTCGAGGCATTGATGATGCCCTGCGCCAGATTGCCCGGATCGCTCACGACCCATTGGGCGGAAGCCCTGCCCGCGAGAAGCAGGCACAGGCAGATGACGAATGTTATTCTTGTTCTCATGTTTCTTTGGATTTTAGCGGTTCTTATTTTCCTGCCGGAGTTTCCGGCTGCGGCTTCACACGCACGTAGTCCCCGTTCGGTGAGAAGGTCAGCACGTCGGTGGCTTCGTTATACGCCACGTCGATGCGGAAGCCGGTGTTCATGAACAGGTTGCCGTTCTCCTCCTGCAAGAGGTAGGTTTCCGGTTTCAGCCTGCGGCGGATGCCGCTCCGTTTGAATACCGTCACCTTGTAGGCTTCGCCCTCCTTGTAGATAAGCACGTCGGGCTTGCCCTCCACGCTTTCCCAATTCCCGCACAGCAGGTCGCGGCGGTTCTCCGCCACGTCGCAGGATTGCAGCACCATGACCGCCAATCCGATCAGACACTTGCTGACTTGCAGCATCTTCATTCTTGATATGCTCATACGCTTTTCTTTTTCGTTGATAAATCTGTTTTACCGATTATTGATTACTTACTGCTTGTTTCTCCGTCTTTCGGCAAGCTGTCGGATGGCGGCTTCGATGTCGCCGCCCAATTGCTCCGCCAGACGGTACACCTCCACCTTTTCCGTTTCCTCGGTGGTGTACGCCAGATACTCTTCCGCGCTCACCTCGGTGGCATAGACCGCCGACTGCGTGCCGCCCAAGCCTATCCACACCTCCTTGTAGAGCCGTGAGGGGTTGTTCGCCATGTTGATGGAGAGTATCTGCGACTTCTCCTTCTCCGTCAGTCCGAGCAACGCCTGAATCTGGTCGAACTTGTTCATGTACTTGCGCTGGTCAAGCAGGATTTTACAGTCCGAGTTGTTGATGATGCTCTCCTTGACGACGGGCGAGGAAATGATGTCGTCCACCTCCTGCGTCACCACGATTGCCTCACCGAAGTATTTGCGCACCGTCTTGTACATATAGCGCAGGTAATCAGCCATGTTCGCCGACGAGAGAGCCTTCCAAGCCTCTTCCACGATAAGCTGCTTTCTCACACCTTTCAGACGCCGCATCTTGTTGATGAAGGCTTCCATGATGATGATGGTCACTACCGGGAACAGTTCGCGGTTGTCCTTGATGGAATCGATCTCGAAGACGATGAACCGTTTGCCCAGCAGGTCGATGTTCTCCGCCGAGTTGAGCAGGAAGTCGTAGCGTCCGCCCCGGTAATACTGCCGCATGGTGGTGAGCATGTTGTCGATGTTGAAGTCCTCCTTCTCCACCTTGATGTCGCGTTCCGCCAGTTCCCTGCGGTAGTCGTCGCGCATGTACTCGTAGAAGGTGTTGAACGAGGGGACGATGCTCCGGTCAGCCCTGATGCGCTCGATGTAGGCACTCACGGCACTGCCCAATTCCCCGCTTTCGGTTTTCGTCACCTTGTCGTCCTCCGACTTCCAGAGCGTCAGCAGCAGCGTCTTTATGCTGTCCTTTTTCTCCACGTCGAACACGTAGTCGTCGGTATAGAACGGGTTGAAGCTGATGGGCTTCTCCTCCGTGTAGGTAAAATACACGCCGTCCGTGCCGCCCGTCTTGCGCCGTATCATCTCGCATAGCCCTTGATAGGAGTTTCCCGTGTCCACCAATACCACATGCGCGCCCTGCTCGTAGTATTGCCGCACGAGGTGGTTCATGAAGAACGACTTGCCACTGCCCGAAGGACCTAATACGAACTTGTTACGGTTCGTGGTGATGCCCCGCTTCATCGGCAGGTCACTGATGTCGAGGTGCAGCGGTTTTCCCGTGAGCCTGTCCACCATCTTGATGCCGAAGGGCGAGAGCGAGCTGCGGTAGTTGGTTTCCTCCGTGAAGAGGCACACCGCCTGTTCGATGAAGGTGTGGAAACTCTCTTCCGCCGGAAAGTCCGCCGCGTTGCCGGGCATAGCCGCCCAATAAAGTGTCGGGCAGTCGATGGTGTTGTGGCGCGGCACGCACTCCATGCTTGCCAGCTGGCTGCCCACGTCGTTCTTTATGTGCTTCAGCTCTTCCGCGTCGTCGCTCCACGCCATGACGTTGAAGTGCGCCCGCACCGAGGTCAGCCCGTAGGAGTGCGCCTCGTTCAGGTAGCGGTCTATCCACTCGCGGTTGATGCTGTTGCTCCGGCTGTATCGGGATAACGACTGCATATTCCTTGCGGACTTCTCGAATTTGAAGGTTCTCCTCGCTGTTGTCGATAATCACGTACTGGTTGTAAATGTGGTTGCAGGAGAGCAGCAGCCCCACCGGGGAGGCGAAGGAGAGGCGGCAGTCCGAGCGGTCGGTGGAGAGTTTCTCATACCGTGTGTCGGTAGCCACCGTGCCGGGAAGGTCTTCCGCGTCGGACAGGGTGTGCAGGCACAGGCGATTGTCGCCGATGCGCATCTCCCGTGCCGAGAGGTCTATGTCCTGTAACGTGGCGTCGCCTTCGGGCATGAGCGAGAAGTAACGCTCTATCAGTCCGGCTTTGCCGTCTGTCCCCACGATCTCGTCGGTGGAGAGGCGGCGCAGCCTGACAAAGCCGCTGTCGTTGATGATGCGCTCGAACTGTTCCGCAGCCTCCATGAACTTCGCGGCTGTTTCCTTGTCCAGTTCCTTCGGGATGATATGCCCCCGGCACAGCGTGCTGAAATTGCTCTGCATCCGGTTACGCTCCTTCGTCGTCTTGGTCAGGTAGAGGTAGCACGTGTGCTTCAGGTACGGTCGCTCGTTGAAGTGCCGCTCGAAAGAGCGGCTCAAAAAACTCATGTCGTCCTTGTGAAGTTCCGGCGTGTACTTCTCCTTGATGAACCAGTCCTGCTTGTGGACGACGGAGAAGTCCGGCAGCACCTTGATCGCCTTGCACCAGCAGCCGTGTATAGCCTCGTACTCCGCACCCGTCACGGTATAAAGCTCCGGCAGTTCCACCTCGAAAGCCACCGTGATGTCGGCGTCTTTGGAGATGATGCAACCTTGCTCCACCGCCAATAGCGGGAACTTGTTTTCCAGTGTTGTCATTTTGGATGTATTCCTCATGTCGTTTCTTCCTTTCGTTTCCGTTTGAATAATCGGGTGATCCGCCGCCGGTTGATAAGGTATCGGGGATGGCTCCTTGTTGCCCTAATTTCATCAGTCCGTGTTCGCCGTACCGGGCGTTCAGCGCGAAGGTCTGCCATACGAGGATGGAAGACGATGCCACGCCGAAGCCGATACATACCCACTGGTCGATGCCGACCATGTAGAGGATGACGAACAGGACGAAGAGAGCCAGCAGACCTCCGCAGAAGATGAAGAGGTACTGAGCCTTCAAACCCTTGAACTCTACCGGACGGCCGATACCCTTGTTTATCGGGTATTCAGCCATACATTGTTTATTAAAGGAAGAATGAGCGCAGGATGGTGGCGGCGACAATCAGGAAGATGCACGCCCCGAACCACGAGGCGGCAGTCTTGGATGTGTCGGGATCGCCGGACGAGAATTTCCCATACACTTTCACGCCCCCGATAAGCCCGACTACCGCGCCGATGGCGTAGATGAGTTTCGTGCCGGGGTCGAAGTACGAACTCACCATAGAGGTGGCTTCGTTGATGCCCGCGATGCCGTTTCCCTGCGCGAAGGCGGAGGCGGTTGCGGCAACCAGAAGTGCCGCAGAGAGGATAAGTTTCTGTCTGTTGTTCTTGTTCATAAACTGTTCTTGTTTTGTGCCGTCCAAAGGGTGGATGGTCCTTTGTCGGGCGGTTGATACTCGATTACTTTACTTTGGTTTAGTGGGTTGCCCGTTTGTTTCTACGGACTTGGGTGTGTCCGTTGCGAATTGGCTGTACCTTGTACCGCCGTGCGCGTGGGTGATGCCGTCTTACGTTTTCATTCTCATTCTTTTTTAGTCGTTATACATAGTTGCGGATGTCGAAGTTCTCAATACTGTCCGGGACGACAAAATCCTTTTTCGGTTTATTCTTCTTCAGCCGGATTTCGATAAGTCCCTTGATGCGGATGCTCATTTCAGACGAGCCGGTCATCAGCTTCTCGTACAGCTCCGTCCCTTCCATGTCGGTGAAGACCTTTGCCGCCCGCTCCCGTTCCGTCGTTGTCGCTTCCGGGTTCTTGGCGGTTCTGACCGCATCGTCTATCTCGTCGAAACTGCTTCCCGATGCCCTCGGCGCGTCGGGCGTTTCTTCCTCCGGCTCGTCCTCCCCGAACTCCAGTTCCGAAGGCGTGAGGCTCGTGAAGGTTTCGTCGAGTTTATCCTCCGGGACTTGTGCGGGACGGGACACGGTTTCCGTGTTTCCGTCGTCAAAAGTAGTCTCTTCCTCCGTCAGCTCAATGCCTTTTTCCGAAGTGGCGGCTTCTTGCGTCGGTATGGCAGCGGTTGTCCGGGGCGATGCCATCCTGAAACGGCTCTTGCCGATGATGTCCGGGGTGTCTGCGGGCGGTGTGTCCCTTACCGTTTCGGGCTTTGCCGCCGTGCCGCCCAACGACCGCCACACTCCGGCTATGCTTCTTAGGAAGCGGACAAGTCTGGTTTCCATGATCCTGTCATAAAGGAGCAGGAACAGGAACCACAGGTTGCAGCCGACCGATACGGTCAGCAGAATATCAGTCATGCTTATTGTTTCACTCATGCACGTTCTCTTTTTGAGGGTTAAAATACTGCGTCGTAATTCTGGGCGTAAAGGCTCTTTATCGCCTCCTCGCACTGGTTGAAGTGGTGCGTAAGCACATGGTCGATGTAGGCGGACAGCGACAATTTGTCATGCCCGATCACACGGGTGATGCGCATGATGCGGTCGTGGTACTCCGGACGCACATACGCCATCTTTCCCTCGCGTGCCTTCACTTCGGCTTCACGGATGAACAGCCGTTCATAGTCCTTTTCACCGCATTTGCCGCCTAACGGCACGGGGGATAGGATTTCCACACTCGCCTGCACTTGGGCAAGCATACCGCCGCCGTCATGCTGCGGACTTCTGTTTTTCTGGTTCTTTTCCATATTCAAATCAAGTCTTCACGTTGTTTCTTGTACAGTTCGTTTATTTTCTCCTTGTGCTGTTCCAGATGTTGGCGCAGCACGGTGTCCACGTAGCCGCCTACCGAGATTCACGCCCGGCGATGTCGTTCACGATTTTGAGAATCTTGCTGTGGACATCGCGGCTGATATAGACGCACTGGCGCGTCTTTATCTCGTTGCGGCGGAGGAACAGCCCGGAATAGTCGTCCTCCTGCCGTTTGCGGCGGACAGTGTCCCTCTGCGGTTTTTCCTTTGCCGTGTATTGCGCGGGCGGCGGTTCCGTTTCAGGGACGCTTTTTTCTTCGGGAGCAGGCGCGGGCGGCTCCTGCGCGTGGTACAGGGTCCCGTCCTGCCTGCGTCTGCCGATGGAGGCTATCAACAGTTCCTCGTCAATGCCTTCGGTGTTCACTTTCCTGCTGCCCATGATTATTGAGGTCTGATGATACGGCTTATCTCTTCCGAGAACTCACGGATGCCGCTCCCTTTCAGCAGGGACGCATCCATCGGGAAGATGGTCGAGCGGAACACGCTCTTGCGCTCTTCCGAGAGGTCGCGCCGGAACTTCTTGCTGTCGGGCAGGCGGGTGGACAGCACCGGCAGCCCCATCTCGGCGATCACATCCTCATACAGGTCGTAAAGCCCGTTCTTCTCCCTGCCGTCCACCATCGTCCAGAACAGGTACAGCCCTTTTGTTTTCGCCTGTCCCGTCGTCATGAGGTTGTCACGGAACATCACAGCGAATTGCAGGGTGCTTTCCACGACAAAACGGTCGGCACTCATGGGCGCGAAGATGTAGTCCATCTGCGAGAGGGTCTTGACCACGCCGTTGCTTTTCAGGGTTCCCGGCATGTCGAAAAACACGATGTCGGGTTTCACCTCTTCTTCGGCAAGCATCCTTTCGGCATCATCGAGGGCGTTAAGGGCGTCGCTTGCGATGACCGGGTAGGCGTTCTTCCTTATCTTGCGGAAGTGGTCACACGCGAGTGCCTTGAAATAGAGGCTCCCGCCGATAAGTCCCGTTTCACGTTCACGCAACCCGTGTATGCTGTGCTGCGGGGTGTCGCAGTCTATGACTGCGACATTGTGTCCTTTCACGTTGTGGAGGTAGTTGGCGGCAAGTGCCGTGACGGTGGATTTGCCGATACCCCCTTTCTGTGTTGCGAATGCAACGAATGTTTCATTACTCATGGTTCTGTTGGTTTTAATGGTTGATGAATTGTTTTCCTGCTCCGATACGGAATCGGTGACATGTATATCCGCGTCCGCGAATCTCTGACTGTCCGGTTCGTCACGTATCCGCTTCAACGGTGGGGCAGGGATTCGGATAACTGATGAATGACGACATTGCGTCATGAAGTCATTGAATCCGTGAATCACCGCGTCATTGTAAAACCGGGTATCCGAAGGTTCGGGTATCCGGTCAGGCAAATAGCCGCCGAAGCGGTTTGCCGGGTATTTGAAAGCCTCATTTTTCATATCTTCAAATCGTTCGTTTCTTGAATCATGCTGCAAATAAACAAGGATATTTTTGAACCTGTATCACTTCCCCGACAAGTGGCGGCATGTTGCGCCGGTTGGCACTGATTGTCCGGGTCAAGCCTCTGTCCGATACCGCTTTAAGGGCGTAACTTTGCACCCGAACGGCAGGGTTCGCCGCAGGTGGCGCAGCCCGGAGTTTGAAAGGCATTCCCCCAATCCGGCCCCGACGGATTTTTATGTTCGCCTGAACATAGCAAGATGTCTTTTCAGCCGCTCAAAACGTTTTGAGCAGCCACGAAAAGCACTTGCCCTTGCAGGGGGCGGGCTTCCTCTCCGAAGTCGGGAAGCTTTTCAAACCTGCGGTGTCTGTGACCCCAAGCGGCGGCTTATGCCGTCCATCCGCTAAATCCAAAGTTTATATGAAAGAGAAAAGAAACAAGACCGGGAGAAATCCCAAACTTGATCCGGCGGTATTCCGCTACACCGTCCGTTTCAACGAGGAGGAACACAACCGTTTCCTCGCCATGTTCGAGAAGTCGGGCGTTTACGCCAAGTCGGTTTTCATCAAGGCGCACTTCTTCGGGCAGCCGTTCAGGGTGCTGAAAGTGGACAGGACGCTGGTGGATTACTACACCAGACTGTCCGATTTCCATGCGCAGTTCCGCGCGGTAGGCACGAACTACAACCAAGTCGTGAAGGAACTCAGGCTGCATTTTTCCGAGAAAAAGGCAATGGCGTTGCTCTACAAGCTGGAGCAACAGACCGTCGAACTCGTGAAACTGAGCCGTCAGATTGTGGAACTTTCAAGGGAAATGGAGGCGAAATGGTCGCAAAAATCAGTGTAGGAAAGTCGCTGTACGGCGCACTTGCCTACAACGGGGAAAAGATCAACGAGGCGAAAGGGCGTCTGCTCACCACCAACCGCATCTACAATGACGGCACGGGGACGGTGGACATACGCAAGGCGATGGAGGGTTTTCTCGCCTGTATGCCGGAGCATACGAGGGTGGAGAAACCGGTACTCCATATCTCGCTCAACCCGCATCCCGACGATGTGCTGACCGATACGGAATTGCAGGACATCGCACGCGAGTATCTGGAAAAACTCGGCTACGGGGACCAGCCGTATCTTATTGTAAAGCACGAGGACATAGACCGCCACCACCTGCACATCGTGACAATCAATGTGGACGAGAAAGGCAGGCGGCTCAATCAGGATTTCCTTTTCCGCCGCAGCGACCGCATCCGGCGGGAACTGGAACAAAAGTACGGGCTGCACCCGGCGGAACGTAAGAATCAACGGATAGAGAACCCTCTGCGAAAGGTGGACGCTTCGGCGGGCGACGTGAAAAGGCAGGTCGGGAATACCGTCAAGGCTCTGAGTGGACAGTACCGTTTCCAGACGATGGGCGAATATCGCGCCCTCCTTTCCTTATATAATATGACGGTGGAGGAAGCGCGGGGAAACGTGTGCGGGCGTGAGTATCACGGGCTGGTCTATTCCGTCACCGATGATGCCGGGAACAAGACGGGCAACCCGTTCAAGTCCTCGCTTTTCGGGAAGTCCGCAGGCTATGAAGCCGTGCAGAAGAAGTTTGCCCGTTCCAAGCAGGAGATTAAGGACCGGAAACTCGCCGACATGACAAAACGCACCGTCCTTTCCGTGCTTGAAGGCACGTATGACAAGGAGAAGTTCGTTTCGCGGCTCAGGGAGAAGGGTATCGACACCGTGCTGCGCTACACGGAGGAAGGGCGCATCTACGGAGCCACGTTTATCGACCATCGCACGGGCTGCGTGCTGAACGGCTCGCGCATGGGCAAGGAACTTTCCGCCAACGCTTTGCAGGAACACTTCACGCTGCCTTATGCCGGACAGCCACCGATTCCGCTTTCCGTTCCGGTGGAAACAGTAGAGGATATGCGCGAACAGACAGCATCCGACCACGAGAACACGGCGGGAGGTATCGGTCTGCTCACTCCCGAAGGTCCGGCTGTGGATGCCGAGGAGGAAGCCTTTATCCGGGCGATGCAGCGCAAGAAGAAAAAGAAAAGGCGCAAGGGTTTGGGAATGTAATCGAGGTATCAACATCAAAATTTTTCAATCTATGTCACAACAAGAAGACGATTTGAGGGCATTGGCGAAAATCATGGATTTTCTGCGTGCCGTGAGTATTATTTTAGTGGTCATGAACGTGTACTGGTTCTGCTATGAAGCCATACGGCTCTGGAGCGTGGACATCGGCGTGGTGGACAGAATCCTGATGAATTTCAACCGCACGGCGGGGCTGTTCCGTTCCATCCTCTACACGAAACTGTTTGCCGTCCTCCTCCTTGCCCTGTCCTGTCTGGGAACGAAGGGCGTCAAGGGAGAGAAAATTACTTGGGGACGGATCTGGACGGCTCTTGCCGCAGGGTTCGTACTGTTCTTCCTCAACTGGTGGATACTGGCGTTGCCGCTACCGGTTGAAGCGGTGACGGGGCTTTACGTGCTGACCGTAGGCACGGGCTATGTATGCCTGCTGATGGGCGGTCTGTGGATGAGCCGCCTGTTGAAACACAACTCATGGATGACGTGTTCAACAACGAGAACGAGAGCTTCATGCAGGAAACACGGCTCATCGAAAGCGAGTATTCGGTCAATCTGCCCACCCGCTTTTATTACAGGAAACGTTGGAACAACGGCTGGATTAACGTAGTGAATCCCTTCAGGGCTTCCATCGTATTGGGTACGCCGGGCAGCGGAAAGTCATACGCGGTGGTAAACAATTTTATCAAGCAGCAGATTGAGAAGGGCTTCTCGATGTATGTTTACGACTTCAAATTCAGCGACTTGTCCACGATAGCCTATAATCATCTGCTCAACCACCCGGAGGGATACAAGGTGAAGCCGAAGTTCTACGTGATAAACTTCGATGACCCGCGACGCTCGCACCGTTGCAATCCCATTCACCCGGACTTCATGGAGGATATTACGGACGCTTACGAAAGCGCGTACACCATCATGCTCAACTTAAACAAGAGTTGGGTGCAGAAGCAGGGCGACTTCTTTGTGGAATCGCCCATCATCCTCTTCGCGGCTATCATCTGGTATCTTAAAATTTTCCAAAATGGCAAGTATTGCACGTTCCCCCATGCCATCGAGTTCCTGAACCGCCGTTACGAGGATATCTTCCCGATACTGACATCTTACCCGGAATTGGAGAACTATCTCTCACCGTTCATGGACGCGTGGCTCGGAGGGGCTGCCGAGCAGTTGATGGGGCAGATTGCATCGGCGAAAATCCCGCTGTCACGCATGATTTCCCCGCAGCTCTATTGGGTGATGTCGGACAGTGAGTTCACGCTGGACATCAACAATCCCAAAGAGCCGAAATACTCTGCGTGGGCAACAATCCGGACCGTCAGAACATTTACGGGGCGGCTCTCGGTCTGTATAATTCCCGTATCGTGAAGCTCATCAACAAGAAAGGGATGTTGAAGTCGTCAGTTATCATCGACGAGCTTCCGACGATATATTTCAAGGGGCTGGACAACCTTATCGCCACCGCACGAAGCAACAAGGTTGCCGTATGTCTGGGATTTCAGGATTTCAGCCAGTTGGTGCGTGACTACGGGGACAAGGAGGCGAAAGTGGTGATGAACACCGTCGGCAATATTTTCTCCGGTCAGGTGGTGGGCGAAACCGCCAAGACGCTCTCGGAACGGTTCGGAAAGGTGTTGCAGAAACGGCAGTCCATTTCCATCAACAGGCAGGATGTTTCCACCTCCATCAACACGCAGATGGACGCGCTTATCCCGCCGAGCAAGATTTCCGGCTTGACGCAGGGAATGTTTGTCGGTTCGGTGTCCGACAACTTCAACGAACGTATAGAACAGAAGATTTTCCACTGTGAGATTGTCGTGGATGCCGAGAAGGTCAAGCGCGAGGAGAAAGCCTACAAGCCGATACCCGTAATTACTGACTTCACGGACGAGGATGGCAAAGACTGCATGAAGGAAACAGTGCAGGCGAATTACAGGCGTATCAAGGAGGAGGTGAAACAGATTGTCGCCGACGAGCTGGAACGCATCGCGGGTGACGAAAATCTGAAACATCTGTTGCAGCAGAAATAGTATATCCGTTTATATATGGAAAATCCGTAGCCGACGACCGGTTACGGATTTTTATTTTCAGATTGGAGATGCTTGTTGATGGTGGTAATGACAAGCATGAGCAGATAGTTTTTCAGTTCTGTATCATCTTTTAGTAGTATGCTGTATTCTTCGGCGAAGATTCTCAACAGTCGGATTCTGAGTTTCGACATTTCCTCACCGAAAGGTATCTGCCGGTTTTCTTTCCAATACTCTATTGTTATAGAAGACGCCAACCATTTGAACTCCGCTTTCATTTCCTTGCGGAGTTTCATGAAACGGGTTTGCTCGGTGACAGGCGGGTCATTGTATGGCATCATATCAACCGGGTCATAAATGGATATGCAACCGATGCCGTAATCCATGATTACAGGCAAGTCTGCATCTGAATCTTTCTTATGTTTCTTCTTAGCCATCCTTCCTGTTGCCTTTTGACAAAATGATTTTTCCAGCTTCAGTAAGCCTGTATTTTTGGTTGCGGTGCTTGGGATTTTCCGGATGGGTTTGTTCGACAAGTCCCTCTCTCAATGCAGGATTTAGGTAACTGGTAAGGAAATTATCACGTCCCCTCAAAGATAAACGCTCCATGATTTCTTTCAACGGCAAAATATCATTTCCCAAAGCTGATACAAGCGACATTACTTGTCCTGCTACTTGTCCTGCTACTTGTCCTGTTTCTTGTCCTGTTTCTTGTCCTGCCACCTTATATCTGAAGACAAGTTTCACTTCATTGGTTGTTATTTGATATTCAGGCTCCGGCAAATTAACCTTTTGACATTCTTCTATTATGAGATTTATGCCGCGTCCCCAGCTCTCCAATACTTTTCGCACATAAAGCGTGTCTGCAATTAAAGGATTATGGGGCTTTGAACCATGTTCGGATTTGATTTATTCATATCCCATTCGGACGGAAACGAACCGGGATTCTCTATTTCAACACGGTCATCATAGATGGCTATGGCTACCGAACCTCCAATATCACGGTAACTCCTGTGACATAGGGAGTTGATTACAGCTTCTCGTATAGCCTTATGCGGTATTTCCAAATGTTCCTCACGCTCCAATGCGTCCGTTGTTCCGGATAATGAAAGATGTCTGAACACAAAAGCCATTGCCTCGTCAAGCAGATGGAACAAGTTCCCGTGTACCCGTTTGTTGTCTATAAATACGGTTTTGTCTGTACCTCTGAATCGGGCAAGTCGCAGCAAGTTCTGCGGATAATGTACCAGTTTCTTTTTGGCGAACAATACGGCGGCTGCATTTTTAAGTACACCGCCTTCAAGAAGATTCAGTTTTTCAAGTATGATAGGAACTTCGTCACCTGTCGATTCGGGTAAACGTCCGTACTCTATTCCTAAACGTACCGTCTTGTGGATTTCCTCTTCATCCAAATCCGTAATCTTCAAATCGGTATTCGGGTAGGTTTCCCAGCTATGCCAGACTTTTTCATGCTGCAAAAGAAGTTCATTATACTTTGATTGTGGCATCGTTGTGGTCGCACTTTCCACCCGCATATATGGTCTTCCTTTATAGCAGAACGGACGGTTGAGCCTTGAATCTTCAACACGAAAAACAATTACTTTCTTCTCACTGTCCGGCAGCGGTGCATAAGATATTTGTACCATTGCCACAGGCTCCAACCGGTTGATCGCGTCCGCTATATCCCTCTTGGTCTTGTCGCTCACGTCTTGTCCGATGATTTTTTCCTTGTCGGTAACACCGAACAATACCGTGCCGCCTTCTCCGTTAAGGAAAGCGCAAAGCGTTTCCATGCCACGCTCCAACTGTCCGGTGGTTTCCTTGAACTCCACCCGTCCGCATTCTTTTTCGGCTATCAGCCGTTTTACTATGTCGAGGTTGTCTATGCTCATATACAATTCTGTAAGGTGGGTACAAAGATAGTGCTTTTCGCTGGTTTTCGGGCGAATAGATAACGAAATGTATCTGCACGGCAGGTACAAAACCTACAAAAATCAGAGAGTGGCATAACGTCACCCCCTGATTCATCATTGGTACAGGATTATTTTCTCAAACGTTCCATTTCCTCGTCGCGGAGCATCTTCTCGTTCAGTTTCTCCTGCATCCTGTCAAGGAAGTAGGTGCGGCTTTCGTTCTTCCGTCGTTTGATGTCGATATAGAAGCGGTAGCAGTCCTTTGATTCGACACCGAAAATCTTGTAGAGGAGCGGGGCGAGCTGTTTGAGCGGCATGTTGCCGTTATTGATGCAGCCCATCTCGTTGATGCCGTAGATAAGTTCCACGAGGTCGATGGCGTTGCCCGTCCATTGCAGGGGTGAGGCGGGATTTTCGGTTGTGTTGTCGGAGGATGTACGGATGGGGATTAGTGGTGACACTTGGGGAGCGGCAAGGAACTTCTGCATCTTCCTAACGAAAGAGAGTGCCTTGCTGATGTAGGCTGCAACCTCCCTCTTTTCTTCGGGAAGATTGCGCACGGGATGGTGCTGCAACTCGATTTCAATGTAAGCCAGCGCGATGATGGTGCGGGTGGTGTCCACATTGCCGTTGCATAGTTCGATCACTTGCGTGGCGAAAGCCGTGTATGCCGTTTCCATATTGCAGTCCCCGGCTTCGTTTATACGGCGGAAGAACTCTGTTTCCGTCAATAAGAAATAATTCATGTCCTGTCAATTTTGAAATTTTACACTCTGTTTTTTCGGTATGCGCACATGAATATGATTGGCAAAAAGCGTGTCCATAAAATAAAAAATCCGGCACGCTCTCTGCAAGGTGCTGGATTTCAGAGTGATAATTTCGCGATTTATTTATCTGAAAGGAATTGTATTCAGCTTAAAGTGTTCATTTACTGAACATTCGTCCATTTTATGGACATCAAACGCACGCTTTATAGATATGGCGGACCACTCCGTTGCGGTACACCTTCTGTGAGGTCAGCGTCCATTGTTCCTGCGGCAAGGCGGATTGGAAGAAACGCTTTCCCGTTCCGGCAATGAAAGGAATCGTGTAAAGTATGATTTCATCCACCACACGCATACGCAGCAGCCCGTTGATGTAGTCCGCTTTTTCAGGAGTGACTTCCGCCAGATAGCAGATGTCTGTTGTGGATTTCCGCCATTCGTCAAGCATGGAGATGGAATAATCCGGTGTGATATGATAAAGGGCGTTTTCCCTTATCTCATTGATGCCGCAATCTTCAAGGCGCAGTTCCTTATACGCTTTGCAATATAACTCGGAGCTTTGACAACCGTCTATCGTGAGGACGGCAAGAATCTGTACTTTACCCTTTATCGTTTCCTTTCGTTGGGCAAGGGCAAAAAGTAGCGTGCAAATCACACTACTTTCAAGCGACGGCTCTGGTAAAGCCTTTTACGGAGAGTACGTGAATGCACGCTATGCGTAGGCATAGCATAAGCATCACGCAATCGTCTCCGTAGTGTCAATTTACCAGATTTTCGCTCGAAACGCCTTGCGGTCTTATGTTATATATAGGCGGCAAAAGGCTCTGCCAGTCGCCGTTACCTTCTAATATGTCATGCAAAGATAGCCATTTTCAGCGAATTGCGGGCTATGGTTGCTCAAATTTATACTTCAATCCATATTCTTCCAGTTTATTATAGAGTGTTGTCCTGCCTATTCCAAGCAATTCGGCAGCAACCTTCCGGTTCCCGCCAGCCTGCTTCAAAGCACGTATAATCCGCTCTTTATCTTCCTCTTCGTTGCGTAGGGAGAAGCCGACAACAGAGGTTGTTTCGGTTATTCCAAGTTCCAGATGCTCTTTCGTGACAAGTCCCGTCTGAGCCTGCAACACCGCACCCATGATTTTCTGCCGAAGTTCGCGCACGTTACCCGGCCATGAATGGATCAGTAACACTTTCCGCGCTTCGGAACTGAAGCCACTAACATTGCATTCCAATTCCTTATTGGCAATCTCACGGAAGAACTCCGCCAGCGGCATGATGTCCTCCTGACAGTCACGTAAGGGCAGAACGGTTATCTCGAAGTCATGTAGGCGGTATAACAAATCCTGTCGGAAACGCTTTTCATTGACCGCCTTTTCCAGATCCTCGTTGGTGGCGGCGATGATGCGGACGTTGAAACTGCGGTCGGACTTGTCGCCAACGGGACGGAACCGCCGTTCCTGTATGGCACGGAGTAACATCTGTTGGGTTTCCGGTGCGAGATTACCCACTTCATCCAAAAACAATGTGCCGCCTTCCGCCTCGTGGAAATAGCCTTTCTTTGTGTTTTCAGCACCAGTGAACGCTCCTTTAACGTGTCCGAAGAACGCCGATGGCGCAAGTTCTTTGGTGAGTGAGCCGCAGTCCACCGCCACGAAAGGCTTGCCTGAACGCTTGCTTTTATCGTGCAGTAGATGGGCAATATGCTCTTTGCCAGTACCGTTCTCCCCGAATATCAGTACGCTCATGTCGGTAGGAGCTACCAGCCTTATCCGGTGCATGATTTTCTGAAAGGCTGAACCGTCACGGGCAAATACGGGCATGCGGCTTCGCCCGATATTCCGCTCTTTCAGTATGGTGCGGAGCAAAGGCACGAGTTTGTCCTCCACGAGTTGCTTGGGTATGTAGTCCAGCGAACCGAGTTTCATGCTTTCAACCGCCGTATGTACTTCGGCATAGTCGGTCATGATGATGAACGGCTGCGTCATGCCTTCTTTGCGCATCCAGCGCAATAGGTCGATGCCGTCACCGTCAGGCAAACGCAAATCAGAAACTACTATATCATTGTCAGCGGCTTGTTGCAGAAGTTTCTTCGCTGTCGAGAGGTGGAAAGCCTGCACGGTACGGAATTTCTCCCGTGCCAGCAGGTTGCAGACAAACTCGCAATATACGATGTTGTCCTCCACCACGATGATTTTTGTTTTATCCATTTTCGTATTTTCTCCTTTCTTCTTTGCCAGCCGGATTATCTCCGAACCCTTATCCAATACGGCAGTCACGGCGTTGTTCAATGCTTCATAATCGGGAACGGCACTCCCATGAAGCTGTTTATAAAGTTCCCTTAATGGTTGGTCGGCACGCAGTATCTCCCACGAACTACGTAGGTGGTGTGTCAGGGCGTCCAGTTCTTGAAAGTCTTTCCGTTGTTCCCCATCCCTGACCGACTGCATTTCCTTTTCGGTTTCCGCTATCAGTTTATCCAACATGACGGATTCATTGCCGTAAGACAGTAGGGAGGAGAAATCAGGCTTTTCATTTTGTTTACCTTTCATGGCGCACTTGTCGGAAACTTCCATCAGCTCCGATATGGAAAACGGCTTGAGAAGGCAATCAGAAAATCCACGTTCTAAAAGTTCCTCTCTGTTGCAACTGCCCGAAGCGGTTGTTACAATAATCGGAATGATCCTTGAATTGCCCACATTGGAGGTGCGTAGCAGTTCCAACAGCTCGAAGCCGTTTATATCCGGCATATTCAAATCGGTCAGAAGCAGACTGTATTCTTTCCGGCGTATCATTTCCATCAGTTCCGCCGCATTGGTACAGGTATCGCAATGTATCCCTTCTTGTGCATACATTTCTTTCAGCATTAGGAGAAGTACCTTGTCATTGTCGATGGCAACAATATCATGGAGTGTTCGGTTATGATGAATCTGTGTTTATTTATCCGTTCCGGCAATTCCTCGGCTGACTGCATGGGTATCTCCACCGTGAAACGGCTGCCCTTGCCTTTCTCGCTCTTCAGCTGGATTGTGCCGCCGAGCATTGTCACAATGCGCTGAACAATGGAAAGACCTAATCCGAAGCCGTCCTTTGCGGCAGCGTTTGACAAACGTTCAAACGCACCGAACACACGTTGCTGTTCCTCTTCGGTCATACCCGAACCCGTATCTTTGACGATAAGTTTCAGCATACCGTTATCATACCCCATTGTCAGAGAAACGGCACCGTTCTCAGTGAACTTGATGGCGTTTGACAGCAGGTTATTTCCAATTTGTAGAATGCGTTCCTTATCGGTCAGTACAACAGCATCCGTGTGATTCGTCACAGTAAGAGCAAGTCCCTTGTTTATGGCAATTGGCATAAACTCTGATTCGAGCGTATGCGCTATTGATGAAATCCTACACGTGGAGAAATTAGGTTGTTCCTTGCCGTCGTCCAGCCGGAAGAAACTCAGAAGAGTATTAAGCATTTCACGCATACGGTCGGAGGATTGCTGAATATTTCGGATATACATCCCGGTTTTATCCGCATTGAAGTTTTTTTGTATCAGTCCGGCATAGCCCGTTATTGCAGTCAGCGGTGTGCGTAATTCATGGGTAATGGTATGTACGGCTTTCTTGCGGGAGGTTATCAGTGCCTCGTTTCGCTTTGCCATTTGTTGCAGTCGCTCGATTAAATCTGCGGTTTCCTGTTTATATCGCTTGATGCGGTTGGCATTTCGGTGTATGATGATATATGATATGACCAGTAGCAGTATAACGAACCCTGTCAAGCCCCCAATCTGAATGAACGACCGTTCCCGCATGGCTGTTATCTCGGCTTCCCGCTTTGTAGGTCAGTTTGTACTTTCCCGTCTATTTGAACAACCAGTCCTTGCAGTTGCCTGTTAAGTTCCGCATTTCGTGCGGCAAGGCTATCGGCATGAACCGATAAGCGGCGGCTTTGCGCCTGTTGTTCGGTTCTCATATTCCGGTTAAAGGAACGGTGCATCGTGGTAGTCACAGTTGGTTTCGCTTCTTCCTTTTTGCCGAAGATGCCCAAGAAACCTTTGCGCTTGGACTTCTTGGGCTGTTCCTGCACACTCTTCTGCACGATTACAGGTACTTGACTGGTTATCTTATCGTTGATGGCTTGTTGTTGTTCAAGTATTTGAACGATTTGGCACATCTGCCGTTCCTTATCTTCGAGAAGATGGCGTACGCTGTCTATACGCTCTGCCGGATAGGTAGCTTTGAAACGGCAGAGCATACTATCCATTGCCATACGCTGTGCATGGTAATGTTCGATATCTTTATCGTTCCATTCCAGTATTGTTTCACCAAATAGAGAAAATTTTATCATTTGAATATTGATATTGTTTATCTCTTTTCGGAACTCGTCTATTTTTTTATTGTCAAGTTCTAATGCTTCTATCTCCTGCCATTCATAGAAGCTATTATATGCTATACATCCGATAAGAACGGAGATAAGTATATACCCCAACCGTATTGTCTTATAGAAATTCCTGGATCGTTCCATTATTTTGATGATACTGATTTTTCAAACATGAATAAAAGTTTATCCTTTTCTTCCATACGGGTATTATCAGAATAACCGCCTTTTGTTATTTGATACCCACACGGCTTAACCATAAAAGTGCCTAAGCCTTTAGTGTATGAACTTACTTCTGAAGCATAGTCTTTACTTGTATTTAATGGAACTTTCCCTTCAATAAGACACCACTCTTTATTACAACTGATACCTTTAATCTCAGACATCATTTTTTGCAGATCTGTAATAGCTTTGGAACTTGCTACTTGTGGTATCTGTAACTCAAAATAGAGCATCGGTTCGAGAATATCCACTCCTGATTGTTGCAAAGCCAACCTGAAGACATAAGGAGACAATTGTCTAAAATCGGCAGGGGTACTTATCGGACTATAATAAAGGGCATAAGTAAAGGTTACTTTCAAATCCGTCACTTCCCATCCATGCAATCCCGATTGGCAAGACATACGGATTCCTTCAAAAACGGCATTTTGAAAGAATGGTTCAGATAACCAAAGGAGATTTCACTTTCGATTTGCACCCCTGACCCTATCGGTAAAGGTTCCAGAGTCAGTCCTATTGAGGCCCAGTAAGGGTTGGGAGGGACTTCGATATGGATAATCTTATTCACCTTCTTTTTAGGTCGTTCTTTGTAGATAGTCTTGATTTCATCAAAATGGGTCTTTACGGAGAATCGTTCTTCCAGCAATGTTTGTATGATTTCTTTTTGGGTTAAACCATATAACGAGATTTCCAATTCATCACTATATGAATTTATGGAAAAGGACAGAGACGGGTCTTCAATAAACAATACATTTAGAGCGGATATCAACTTGCTTCTCTCTTCGGGCTTGTCTGGTCGGACAGAAGATTTGAGGGCGGGATGCTGATGAGATAATCCTTGAATCAGACAAGGTTTAACACCTAAATAATCTCCGATTCTTAATTCTTCTATATCTTCTATAATTGCGATATCATTAGCAACCACTTCATCAACATTTATCTCTTTGCCCTGATAAATGGTTTTTAGATTTTTAATCTTGATGAATTTTTTTCCGAATCATTGACTTTTATAACGGTTCGAAGTCTCAGACTTCCGTCAATAATTTTTAGAAAAACTTCTTTTTATGCCCTTTGGGGTCATGTTCTATTTTATAAAGATAAGCTGAAAGTCTATTTGGGACTGATGCCGGAGGAAATATAAAAGAAATGATGGCGTCTAACAACTCATTGATGCCAATATTGCACATTGCTGATCCATGCAAGACCGGATAGGCTTTGGCTTTTGCCACAAGAGCGATTATCGCATTCCAATAATCTGCCGGTAAGATTTCTTTATCCGCCAAATATAGTTCTAATATATCGTCGTCATGGTTGCATACAAATTCTTTGTGTTCTGCCCTTATATCTGTTGAGGTGCAAATCGGGTAAACTACTCCATCGACAACCGTTTGCATAAACAAGACGTCTTGCGACAGATTTGTTTTTATGTCCAGATATAAACGCTCAAGATTTACGCCGGCACGATCAATCTTATTGATAAATATAATTGTCGGGATTTGCAGTTTTTGCAAAGTCTTGAACAGCAACTTTGTTTGTGCTTGTATGCCTTCCTTTGCCGATAATATGAGGACTGCTCCATCAAGCATTTTGAATGTCCGCTCCACCTCTGCAATAAAATCCATGTGTCCCGGAGTGTCAATGATATTGCATTTCACACCATTCCAAACAATAGATGTCGTAGAAGCCCGAATAGTAATTCCTCTACGTTTTTCTATATCCATAGAGTCTGTTATGGTGTCACCTTTATCAACACTGCCGCGCTTTTCCGTTGCTCCGCAGGCAAATAGCAGATTTTCGGTTACGGAAGTTTTTCCTGCATCAATGTGAGCAAGAATTCCTAAATTTATAATGTTCATTTGATTAAGCAATAATATACTACAATAGATGCATTGCCGAAACGCACCTTTTAATACCTCCTCGTAGCATGTGGAAAACTACAGGATTCTTAACTCGTATTAATATGTATATTATTACTGCCGCATAATTGAACGCAAATTTACGAAAAAAAAGTTCCCTGACAAAAGCACAAAGAACTTTTTTTAATCTATACGTATTTTTTTATTTGGTATTATTAATTTGTTATTTGATGATGAGGGCTATTCATATAAATGTAGGTTAAATTTTTCTGACCATTTCAAACTGTTGTCCTTTTGGGGTAAGTCCTAATGATGACAAGAAACCAGTGACTGATTCACAATCGCAATCAACATTAGTAAATTTGAGTACATCGCTTTGAAAATGACTGACAGCACTTTTAAGCAAGGACTTGCCTATTCCTTTACGCCGGTAATCTTTTGCAACTGCGAGGGATGAAATATCGCCTGATGCCGGTTCAAAGATAACAAATCCGACAAGTTCTTCTCTTTCATAAGCTCCCAATATGTCCAAATTGTCGATTCCGCGTTCCAGTGAAGCCCTGTCATTTTGCCATGAAGGATGAAAATCGAACCAGGCCGTTTGGTTAAGGCAGTTTTTTAAATCCGATGGGAGTATGCGACATGCAGTATGGTTTACTTGCAATACAGGAACAATATCGCTCAGTTTGGCAGAGTAGTAGTTGAAATTTCTCTGTGTTTCAAAGCCTAATTTGCGATATATTTTTATTGCTTTGTGATTGTGTTGCAAAACTTCCAGTACATATTGCCGAACTCCTTGTTGATATATCAATTCGAGGCTGAAAGTGAATATTTTTTGGGTTAGGTGTAATCCCCGGAATGAAGGTACGGTTCCCGTCCCTGTGTCATAAGCCGTCAAGATGTTGTTGTACATGCCTGTTCCGTTAAACACAAAAGAAATCAGCCGTCCTTCGAAAAATGCTCCGAAAGATAGTTGTGGATTGTATCCTCGTCGGTCGAGCATGCGTCGCAATTCATCCGCATTCAAAGAGAAATCATAATCTTTGAATGCGGATGAGAATGCCGCATACAAATCTTTGAAAGAAACGGACTCTAAAGAATGAATGATGATTCCCATATCGGACGGTGTTATGTGTTTGGATTTTTATCACTATTCTCTACGGTTAAACCGTGCTGTTTGAGAAAGCTGAGCTTATCCCAATAACCTCTTTGGAAAACGATTTTATCGTTTTGCACATGGAAGAATCCGCATCCTCGCAACCCGAGCGGATCTTTCCATTCCATGATAGCCCATTCTCCATCCTCGAATATATGCTCAACAATACAAACCATTTTTGAGGTTGCAAATTCATTTACAAACATTTTATGGATAGCTGTTTTTCCTATAACCGGGGTGTTTGCGACTTGATGGTTTATGGCATCCTGAGCGTATAAGTTTGCCAAAGCGACTGCATCGGCGGCGTTGAAGCAGTCAATCCATTCTTGTAGTATCTCTTTTGGCGTCATATTTTTCGTATCTTTTTATTCTTTAATATTTAATTGTTGCTTTTTTTCCTCTATAAGTTAGAATTAGATATTTTTTTCTAATTCCTTTTTGAAATGATCATCAAAAACAAAATTAGTATTTTTTTCTGTTTTACTGATGATTCTGTAGAAATATTCTCGTTCATATTATTGTGTCATAAGGAACGTGTCAAAAAAGCGGTTTCCACATTACAGCTTTATGGTAAAATGAGTTTAACCAACTACATAACGCAATCTGTTGTCGGTACTGTTATCTATTTCCCATTCGTATTCTATTTAGCCCCTTATTGTGGGTATGCAGCAAGTTATCTTATCGAATTCACTCTCTTTGGGAGTCAAATATGGTTGTGCAAATGGTGGCTGACAAAACATAAACAAGGTTAGTTGGAATATTTTTTGGTATAATGTTTATAAACATAAATCAAGAAAGAATAAATAAATTTAATAGAGGCTGCCCAAAAAGAAAGAAATCCTTACAATCACTCTTCTACAGATACTTGCAGAGGGGATAAGATTTACTTTTAGACCTTTTGGATAGCCCCTATTAATATTTTATATAAAATTCATAATTTTAAATTTTTATCCCTTTCGATCGGTTTTCATCCTTAAACTGAAAACCCGGACGCCCGATAATGATATGATTGGCAATGAAATTGCCAGACGGACTTCGTTTATCCATCGGGCTGCGTATCGGTGGTGCATCATCGGTTTGTTGTGGCGATATGCTCCGTACACCTTCCGAAACAGGCTTGACCTCCTGTCCGTCGTTCTCCTTTCGGCGACATCGGGTGTAGGCGGCGCACCTGCTGAACGTGAGTTGCCGCACCCTCCAGCGCATGCGCAGCGAACAGCGCATCGCCTATGTCGTGCTGCGCGGCAAGTGCCGCTACCGGCAGTCTGAAATAGACCGCCTGCTCGAAGACAGCACCGTCACGGGCGAAGCCGCGACACCGGAACAGCTGAAACGCAACCACACGCTGCGCACGGGCGGCAGACCCAAAGGAAGGAGGACGTAGGACATGGAACTGCTTACCCGCAACAATTTCGAGAACTGGATGCAGAAGGTGATGGAACGGCTCGACCGTCAGGACGAGATGCTGCTCTCCATGCAGCCGTCCGGCAAAGCCCCGAACCCGATGAACGGGATCAGGCTTTTCGACAACCAAGACCTGTGCATGCTGCTCCAAATCAGCAAGCGCACCCTGCAACGCTACCGCAGCATCGGCGCGCTGCCTTACAAGACGCTCGGCAAAAAGACCTATTACAGCGAGGCGGACGTGCTGACGTTCCTCTCCGAACATGTAAAGGACTTCCGCAAGGAAGATATAGCCTTCTACAAGGCCCGTATCCATAATTTCTTTCAAAAAAATAACCATTAAAAACATTTTTTTCAGATGGCAAAGAAAAAAGACGAAAAGGACGTGCTGGTTGTCCGTGACGAGAAGACGGGCGAAATCAGCGTGGTAGCCGGGCTGAACGCCGACGGCTCCCCCAAGCGCATCCCCGCGAAAGTGGAGAACGCGCAGAGTTTCCTGCAATTCGACCGGCACGGCGACGTGCTGGACAACTTCTTCAAGAACTTCTTCCGGCAGTGCAAGGAACCCAGCCGCTTCGGTTTCTACCGTGTCGCGGCGGACCAAAGCCGACAAGCTGCTGGAGGTTATCAAGGACTTGCTGAAAGACCCCGACGGCAACAAGGAACTGCTTGCGCCCCACAAGGTGGACACCTCCGGCTACGAAAAGAAAGTACAGGAGGAGCAGTCCGCCGAAAAGCAGGAACAACCGGAACAGAAACAAGATGACGAACCTAAAAAACAGGAAGAGATGGAACAGAAAAACGAACAGAATCAGGAAAGCCCGCAGCAGACGCAGGGCAACCGGGGCTACCAGCCCATCGACGAGAGCAAGATCAACTGGCAGGAGTTGGAGGAGAAATGGGGCGTGAAGCGCGACGACCTTGAAAAAGTCGGGCGACCTTAACAGAATGCTCAACTACGGCAAGTCCGACTTGGTGAGGGTGTCGCCCAATTTCGGCGGAGAGGCTTTCGAGCTGGACGCCCGCCTCTCCTTCAAGAAGGACGGCGAGGGCAATGTCAGCCTTGTGCCGCACTTCATCCGCAAGGAGCAGAAGCTCGACGAGTACAAAGGAACACAAGTTCTCCGACGACGACCGGAAGAACCTGCGCGAAACAGGCAACCTCGGCAGGGTCGTGGACCTCGTGGACAGGGAAACGGGCGAGATCATCCCCTCGTTCGTCAGTATTGACCGCAAGACGAACGAAATCACGGATGTCCCGACGAACAAGGTGCGCATACCGGAACGCATCGGCAAGACGGAAATCACCAAGCAGGAGCAGGACATGCTGCGTGCCGGGCTGCCCGTGCGCGACAAGCTCATCGAGCGCAAGGACGGCAGGAAGTTCGTCACCACCCTGCAAGTGAACGTGGAGCAGCGCGGCGTGGAGTTCGTGCCGGGAACCGGCAGGTCGCCCCGTACCGCCCGGACGCAGGAAACGAAGAACACCCCCGCACAGGGACAGGCGCAGGGTACGGAGAATGCCGGAGGCACGAACAAGGAGCAACGCCGCAACACGTGGACGAACGCCGACGGCAGCATCCGCCCCATCAGCAAATGGAGCGGCGTGGACTTCACCGAACAGCAGAAAGCCGACTACGTGGCTGGCAAAGCCGTGAAATTAGAGAACGTGACCGACAAGCAGGGGCTTCCACGCCACGATGTACATCAAGTTCAACCCGGAGAAGGGACGCCCGTACCGCTACGACACCAACCCCGACAACGCGCAGAAGGTCGCCCCTTCCAACGAGAGCCGCACGCAGGTGGCGGTGAACAGCGAGGGCAAGACCAACGAGGCTACCAAGAACCTGAAAGAGCCGTTGCGGAAGGGACAGACCGCCCCTGAAGGACACCGCACAGCAACAGCAGCAGAAAAGAAACAACAAGGGCATGAAGATGTAATCCCGTGTCCGCCACTAAATCCGAAGTAACATTTGTAAAATTCAAAACGACAGAAGAATATGAAGACAATCATTGCAGAAAAGCCGTCTGTGGCACGTGAGATCGCCCGTATCGTGGGCGCGACAAAGAGAGAGGAAGGATATTTCGAGGGAGGCGGCTACGCCGTGACTTGGGCGTTCGGACACCTTGTGCAGCTTGCCATGCCCGACGGCTACGGCATACGCGGTTTCGTCCGTGACAATCTGCCCGTCATTCCCGACACCTTCACGCTCGTCCCCCGTCAGGTAAAGACGGAGAAGGGCTACAAGCCCGACAGCGGCGTGGTGGCGCAGATCAAGACCGTTGCCCGGCTATTCAAGGAAAGCGAACAGATCATCGTGGCGACCGATGCAGGGCGCGAGGGTGAGCTTATCTTCCGCTACCTCTACCATTATACCGGATGCACCACCCCGTTCGTCCGCCTCTGGATAAGCTCGCTTACCGACAAGGCTATCCGCGAGGGACTGCGCAACCTCGAAGCGGGCGGCAAATACGACAACCTCTATCTTGCCGCCAAAGCGCGGAGCGAATCAGACTGGCTCGTGGGCATCAACGGCACGCAGGCACTCTCCATCGCCGCCGGACACGGCACGTACTCCATCGGGCGGGTGCAGACACCCACGTTGGCGATGGTGTGCGCACGCTATTGGGAGAACCGCCGCTTCACGCCCGAAGCCTTCTGGCAGCTCCATATCGCAACGGACGGCTGCGATGAAGGAACGGTGAAGTTTTCCTCTTCCGAAAAGTGGAAAGAGAAAGAGCCTGCGACGGAACTATATAATAAGGTGAAGTCGGCAGGCACAGCCACCGTCACGAAAGCCGAACGCAAGGAGAAGACGGAGGAAACACCGCTGCTGTACGACCTGACGACGCTCCAGAAGGAAGCCAACGCCAAGCACGGCTTCACGGCGGAACAGACGCTTGAAATCGCGCAGAAGCTTTACGAGAAGAAGCTCATCACCTATCCGCGAACCGGAAGCCGCTACATACCCGAAGACGTGTTCGCCGAAATCCCCAAGCTGCTCGCCTTCATCGGGGCTTTGCCCGAATGGAAAGGCAAGGTGCAGCCGAAATGCGTCCCGACACGCAGAAGCGTGGACGGCGGCAAGGTGACGGACCACCACGCCCTGCTCGTCACGGGCGAGAAGCCACTATTCCTCTCCAAAGAGGACAGCACCGTCTATCAGATGGTTGCCGGACGCATGATCGAGGCTTTCTCCGAAATGCGTCAAGGACACCGCCACCGTCACGGCGGAGTGTGCCGGAGTGGAGTTCACGGTGAAAGGCAGCGTCATCAGGCAAGCCGGATGGCGTGCCGTCTATAGCGTGGAGGACAAGGAAGAAACCTCCATCCCCGATTGGCGGGAAGGCGACACGCTGACGCTGAAAGGCTGCTCCATCACGGAGGGAAAGACCAAACCCAAGCCGCTGCATACAGAAGCGACACTGTTGTCGGCAATGGAAACGGCGGGCAAGGACATAGAGGACGATGCACTCCGTCAGGCGTTGAAGGACTGCGGCATCGGCACGCCCGCCACCCGTGCGGCGATTATCGAAACGCTCTTCAAGCGCGGCTACATGGAACGCTGCAAGAAATCGCTTGTGCCGACTGAAAAAGGGCTTGCCCTCTATTCGGTCGTGAAGACGATGCGCATCGCCGACGTAACCATGACGGGCGAATGGGAGAAGAATCTGGCACGCATCGAGCGCGGGGAAATGCCCGCCGAAACCTTCCGCAGGGAGATAGAGGCGTACACACGCGAAATCACCTCCGAACTGCTCTCGTGCGACAAACTGTTCGCCCGCAGGGATTCCGGCTGCAAGTGTCCCAAGTGCGGGACGGGCAGCATGCAGTTCTACGGCAAGGTGGTACGCTGCGACAACGCGGAGTGCGGGCTGCCCGTGTTCCGCCTGAAAGCGAACCGCACCCTTTCCGATGACGAGATCAAAGACCTGCTCACCGACGGGCATACGAAGCTGCTCAAAGGCTTCAAGAGCAAGCAGGGCAAGAGCTTCGACGCCATAGTCGCCTTTGACGGGGACTATAACACGACTTTCGTGTTCCCCGAAAGGAACACGAGCAGGAAATTTTCAGGACGGAAGAAATAGTATTAACTTTTGAGAAAGTAGGCTGCACCTCAACAATAGAAATAAACGGGTTTATTTCGTATTGTCTTCGATTTGCACTACCTTTGCCACTTGTTCAGAGTAATGAATTGTTCTTCGATACCGGATTACACTCATACTTTGGATTTAGTGGTGGCACTCGGAGGGATACCGAGTGCCTTTTCTTTCTCCTTTTCAGACGACTATCCCCGTCATTATCAATCCACTAAATTCCAAAGTAATGAACAACAAGAAGAAAAACGAGGGTCAGACCGACTTTTCCTATTACGGTCTGTACCTGCTGGACTACCTCCGCACGAACAGGTTTGAACAGGCTTCCGACGATGCCTTCATCCGGGAGCGTGCCGACCGTGCCGCCGAAACGTATGAGCGTGCGCGGCTCGAAGGCTATCCGCCCGAAGGGGCGCAGGAGTTGGCGATGGACACGCTCCTGCGGGGGCTTCGCTATTCCAAGTACGCCATCCTCCGCGAAGTCGTGGAAAAACGAGTTTGCCGACGAAGTGCCGGGAAAGAAACGCGAAGCCTTCATCCGAAAGTTGCTGCCGCCGGTCGGCAACGTATTCTCCGCCTATGACCTTTCGGACGACAATTTCGCCCTGTCGCCCGAATACGACCTGCTCTACACGGAGCTGACGGGAGCCGCCGTCCTTTATATCGGGGAATATGGCGTTTAACCGCAAACAACGGCTGCGGGACAACATCGAGGCGATACGGACGGCATTCATCCTTGACAGGGAACGGAGGACGGCAACCGCCGAGGAACAAGCCATACTTCGGAAGTATTGCGGTTTCGGCGGGTTGAAGTGCATACTGAATCCTGCAAAGGAACTGACGGATGCCGTGCATTGGGCGAAATCGGACCTCGAACTGTTTACCCCTACGGTAGAACTGCACAGGCTGGTGCGTGAAAACAGCAAGGACGATACGGAGTACAAGCGGTACGTGGATGCCATGAAGCAGTCCGTGCTGACCGCTTTCTACACCCCGCCGGAGATAACCGGCACGATTGCGGAGGCTCTGCATGAACACGGCATACGTCCCGACCGTGTGCTGGAGCCGTCGGCGGGCGTGGGCGCATTCGTGGATGCCGTGCTGGAAAACAAGCCGGACGCGGACATCATGGCTTTCGAGAAAGACCTGATGACGGGCAAGATATTGGGACACCTGCATCCCGACCAAAGGTAAGGGTGCAGGGATTCGAGAAGATAGAGAAGCCCTTCACGGACTATTTCGACCTTGCCATCTCGAACATCCCGTTCGGCGACGTGGCTGTGTTCGACCCGGAATTTACAGGAAGCCAAGACCCGGCAAGGCGTTCCGCACCGAAGGCAATACACAACTACTTCTTCCTGAAAAGCCTTGACGCGGTGCGTGAGGGCGGCATCGTGGCGTTCATCACCTCTCAAGGGGTACTGGACGCACCGTCCAACGCGCCCATACGCGAGTATATGATGCGTAATGCCAATCTGGTGGGAGTCGCACGCCTGCCGAACAACCTCTTCACGGACAACGCGGGTACGGAAGTGGGCAGCGACCTGATTATCCTGCAAAAGAACAGCGGCAAGAAACGGGAGCTGTACGATTATGAAGAGTTGTTCGTGCAGACGGAAAAAGACACCGATAGGCAGTTTCCAGAACGGGTATGTCGGCAGCATCGGCATGATTCCCCACTCGGATCTGATAAGCGGCACAGACCCTTACGGGAAACCAGCCTATAAAGTCATGCACCGGGACGGCATCGGGCAAATGGCGGAGGATTTGCGGGAACATATGGATATTGAGCTGTATAAGTTGGACAAAAAAAGCTGTATGAAATGCACAGCCTGCATCCGGCACAGGGGAAAAAGCACGGTAACAGAAACCATTTCCACACCGGTTGTCACTCCTGAGATACAGCCACGTCATGAAATGGCAGCGAAGCCCGAAGCGGCAACACCGCAGCCGGAGGAAGAAAAAGTCGGAGATAGAGCCGCGCCGCCCCGATTATTCGGAGGGCGTGCAGCTCTCCCTGCTCGACCTCTGGGGCATGACCGAGGAAGTACGCAAGCAGGAAGCCCCCGCCAAGAAGAAAAAAAGACGGCGAAAAAAAGGAAAGCCCGGCAAGGCGTATGCCTCCCAAACCGCAGGCGCAGGTTACGCCGAAGGTTACGACTGCACCGCCACAGCCGTCTGTTGCACCACTGACGGAGAAGAGGGACAGCCATGAAACAAAGCCGGTGAGTTTCGCAGCCAAAGGCGATCTGGATGATATTTACGCCTCTTTGGATTGGGACACCAATCCGCCCATCAACGGTTTCTATGAAATGATGATGGACCTCACGCCGGAGCGACGCAAGGAACTTCGCAGGCTGGCGGCACAGCATCAGGAGAAGCAACGGGTGGACGGGACGGCGGTGAAAGCCGCTCCCGCCATTGACATGCCGGAAAAGGAAGCGACAAAAACGCCCCGAAGCACAGACGGAAGTCGCAACCGTTCCCGTTACGGACAATAACGCAAGTGAGACAACAACTTCCCTTTTCCCTGAATTTGAAACGGAAAAGCCGAAGGAGGAACCTCTCGACCTTTCTCCCCGTCCGTTCAACGGTATGCTGGAGCCGCACTACCGTGACGGCTCTATGGTACTGGATGCTTCACGCAATCTCGGTTATTTGAAGGGCCTCACGCCTTACGGCGCGACATTCCAACCGCTTGACCTGACCGGCTACCAGAAGGAGAAAGCGATGTTGTATGTGTCACTCCGTGACGCATACGAGCGGCTTTACCGCTACGAGGCGGAGTATCACGATGAAGGGTCTGCGCAACGCGGAGCGTTGAACACCTGCTACGATGAGTTTGTCATGCGCTACGGCAACCTCAATGCCAAGCATAACGTGAAACTGTTGATGATGGATGTCGCCGGACGCGACATCCTTTCGCTGGAACGGGCGGAGGACGGCAGGTTCGTCAAGGCGGACATTTTCGAGCGTCCCGTTTCCTTCTCTGTGGAGAGCCATGCCAACGTAAGCTCTCCCGAAGAGGCACTCTCCGCGTCGCTCAACAAGTTCGGCACGGTCAATCTCGACTATATGCGGGAGATAACCGACAGCACGGAGGAGGGATTGCTTGACGCCCTCAAAGGACGCATCTTCTACAACCCGCTCGTAACCGGTTACGAGATAAAGGACAGGTTCATCGCCGGGAATGTGATAGAAAAGGCGGAGCGCATCGAGGCATGGATGGGCGACAACCCCGAAAACGGACGTATGCCGGAAGTGAAGCAGGCGTTGGAGGCTCTGAAAGAAGCCGAGCCGCCGCGCATCGCCTTTGAGGACCTCGACTTCAATTTCGGGGAACGCTGGATTCCGACGGGCGTGTATGCCGCCTATATGAGCCATCTTTTCGACACGGACGTGAAAATCGCCTACTCCGCAAGCATGGATGAGTTTTCGGTGGCGTGCGGCTGCCGCACCATGAAAATCACGGACGAGTTTTTAGTGAAGGGCTATTACCGGAACTATGACGGCATGCACCTGTTGAAACACGCCCTGCACAACACCTGCCCGGACATGATGAAATCCATCGGTAAGGACGAGCATGGCAATGACATCAAGGTGCGTGACAGCGAGGGCATACAGCTCGCCAACGCCAAGATTGATGAAATCCGCAACGGGTTCTCGGAATGGCTGGAAGAGCAGTCGCCGCAGTTCAAGGAACGGCTGACGACGATGTACAACCGCAAGTTCAACTGTTTCGTGCGCCCAAAGTATGACGGCTCTCACCAGACATTTCCCGACCTCAACCTCAAAGGGCTGGCAAGCCGGGGTATCAAGAGCGTCTATCCGTCACAGATGGATTGCGTCTGGATGCTCAAACAGAATGGCGGTGGCATTTGTGACCACGAGGTGGGAACCGGTAAAACGCTGATAATGTGTATTGCAGCGCATGAGATGAAGCGCCTGAACTTGGCGCACAAACCGATGATTATCGGGCTGAAAGCCAATGTCGCGGAGATTGCCGCCACCTATCAGGCGGCATATCCCAACGCGCGGATTCTCTATGCCTCGGAGAAGGACTTCTCGACCGCCAACCGCGTGCGTTTCTTCAACAACATCAAGAACAACGACTACGATTGCGTCATCATGTCGCACGACCAGTTCGGCAAGATTCCGCAGTCGCCGGAGTTGCAGCAGCGCATCCTGCAAGCGGAGCTTGACACGGTGGAGGAAATCTCGAAGTCCTGCGGCAACAGGGCAAGAACGTGTCGAGGGCGATGCTGAAAGGGCTGGAAAAGCGCAAGCACAACCTTGAAGCGAAGTTGGAGAAGGTGGAACATGCCATCCAATCGCGCACGGATGATGTGGTGGACTTCAAGCAGATGGGCATCGACCATATCTTCATTGACGAGAGCCATCAATTCAAGAACCTGACTTTCAACACGCGGCACGACCGTGTGGCGGGATTGGGAAACTCGGAAGGAAGCCAGAAAGCCCTGAACATGCTCTTTGCCATACGTACCATACAGGAACGCACGGGCAAGGACTTGGGGGCTACGTTCCTGTCCGGTACGACCATCAGCAACTCGCTGACGGAGCTGTACCTGCTCTTCAAGTACCTTCGCCCTAAGGAACTGGAACGGCAGGATATTCGTTGCTTTGACGCTTGGGCGGCTATCTTTGCCAAGAAGACGACCGACTTCGAGTTCAACGTGACGAACAACGTGGTGCAGAAGGAGCGTTTCCGCTACTTCATCAAAGTGCCGGAGCTTGCCGCCTTCTACAACGAGATAACCGACTACCGCACGGCGGAGGACGTGGGCGTGGACCGTCCGCACAAGAACGAGATACTGCACCACATACCGCCGACGCCGGAGCAGGAGGACTTCATCCAAAGCTGATGCAGTTCGCCAAGACGGGTGACGCCACGCTGCTGGGCAGACCACCCCTGTCGGAAACGGAGGAGAAGGCGAAGATGCTTATCGCCACCGACTACGCCCGCAAAAGATTCAATAAATTTATATCTTTCAGATAATCAATAGAGTAAGAATGAATAAAGGATAAATGGGTTACGATTTGGAAACGAGCGAGTTTCTTACCCTTTCTTTATTCTGCATTACTTCAAAGAGCACTTAAATTGATAATGCAAAGATAATATTTTCTGATGAAAACAGTGTATTTTTTTAGAGAAATAAATTGTAGATACACCTTAAAAATATTCACATCTAATTCTATTGGCACTTATTTATTCAAGTTTTTAGTGTTGTTATTATGCTATCAAAAAGGCTTATAATCAATTATTTTACACTGTAAAGTAAGATAAAGAGAGAAAAATGAAACTTTTTCGGGAAAAATCATCGGAAAAATTTGGCGGATTGAAATAATATGCATAATATTGCACTTATAAATACGGAACAAACGTTCTGTTTTAATTCTAATATAATGAAATTATGGAAAATCAAACAGATAAAGAAAGCATAAGCAAAAGGGATATTATCCTTAATGAATCGTTCAGGCTATTTCTGAAAAAAGGTTATGCAGCAGTATCATTTTCGGATTTAGTGGAAGCGACCGGCATTTCTCGTGGCAATATGTTTCATCACTTCAAGAATAAGGAGGATATATTCAATCATGCCGTTGATAGGTTTGTATTTGAATTCTTGACAAATGATGCTACAGACTTTCTTGAACTTACAAGCTCGACACCATTAAAGACCTTCATTGATAATCGTGTAGAAAACATCGGTCGCCGTATGAAATCATTTTTTATAATGACAAAAGGCACAGTCACTCCTGCCAATTTCATGTCATTTATCTTGTATCTGAAAGACAACTATCCGGATTGGAAAGAGAAGTTTCAAGAATACGAGAAAAGAAAGAGCCTTGAGTGGAAAGAGGTGATAGAGCTTGCCAAACAGAAAGGAGAGATTACTCAAACTGTGAAAACAGAAAAGATTATATCTTCCATTAGAAATATATATCTTGGATTGTCATACAGAAGTGCATTGAGCAGCCAACTTTCTATTTCCGAATTGAAAGAGCAAATATACACAATATACTATTTAATAACCAAATAATATTCCTATGGAAAAAGCAGCATATATCAATAGCGTATCGGCATATCTTCCTAATTCTCCCATCGCCAATGAGGATATGGAAGACTATATCGGAAAAATTGGTGGAAATCCGTCAAGAGTTCGTTCCATTGTCCTTAGACAAAATGGCATTAAAACGAGATATTACGGGTTGGACAAAAACCAAAGCCTAACACACTCGAATGCAGAATTGGCAAAAGAAGCCGTATGTGGGCTGTTTGAAAATGGAAGTATTCCTGACGACTTGACCCTTTTGGCTTGTGGGACAAGCACACCCGATCAATTGCTTCCTTCCCATGCGTCTATGGTTCATGGAGAATTAGCCAACTATCCTATGGAAATATTTTCCTCTGCAGGTGTATGCCTTACCTCATTGCAGGCATTGAAAATATGCTATAGCAATATTCTTGCAGGAGTGCATCAAAAAGCTGTATGCGTGGCATCAGAATTAACTTCACCTGCATTGGTATCCAAATTTTATGACCCTGAGTATGAAGCTACACATGACAATCCTGACAAAGACCCTTATATGGCTTTTGAGAAGGATTTTATGCGATTTATGCTTTCTGATGGTGCAGGAGCGGTATTGGTGCAAGATCATCCCGAAGGAATATGTCCTCTCAAAATCGAATGGGTTGATATGACTTCCTATGCCAACGAACTACCGACCTGTATGTTTATGGCATCAGAGTTGCAAGAAAACGGACGGCTCAAAAGTTGGAAAGAGTTCTCTCCTGATGAGATTAAGGAGCGTGCCGTGCTTGTGGGCAAACAGGACATTCGGCAATTAAAGAAGCACATTATTAAGTATTGGGTTGACCATATCGAAACCGTACTTGCCAAACATCATGTAAAAGCAGAAGAGATAGACTATATCATACCTCATGTATCATCAATGTTTTTCTATGAGAAATTAAATGATGAAATAGCTGCTCGTAATATTGCTCTGACAAAAGAGAAATGGTTTACAAATCTGACTTCTGTCGGCAACATCGGTTCAGCAGCCATTTATGTCGGATTGGAAGAACTCATAAGGACAAAGGAAATAAAGCAAGGGGACAAGATACTTCTCCTTGTACCCGAGAGTGGAAGGTTCTCGTATGGAACAGTGCTTCTATCTGTATGATAGTTAGCCTCTGTATTTATGAAGTCCCTTGCAAGGAGTTTGTAAAAAACAAAAGAGAACGGAATAAGAATTAAAGAATAACTTGCATTTAGAAAAAATAAAAAACACAAGCTATTAGCTTGGAAGTTGCAGTTATCTGCAATGCAGTAATTCCTACCGAATAACTCGGGAAACTGTATGAAATAAAGGACGCGGATTCGAAAAGCGACATGAGGAGACCTTTGCACAATAAAACAGTCTATTTTACCACTTATCCAATTGTTTATTAACGTATTGTTTCGTATATTAGCACTATAAGATGATACAAAATTATGGCAAGACAAGGAAAATCCACCAACGACGAAGTCTCATTTGCAGACGTCATGTTAGAGAAGAGATGCAGGAAAGCTCAGAATGTATTTTTGAATCAAGTCGACAGGCTTATCGATTGGCGTCCTATTCGCACGTTGATCAACAAGAAGTACACCAAGCGGCAAAATGCGGCAGGAGCTCCGGCCTATGATGTTATCCTGCTTTTCAAAATGCTTCTTTTGCAGACCTGGTATGGATTAAGTGACTGTGCCTTGGAAGAGCGTGTCAACGACTCGCTGACGTTTTCTCGATTTCTAGGGCTGAGTATGGAAGCCGTCTCTCCGGATCACAGTACGATCAGCCGTTTCAGGACTGCCCTGACAGAGTCCGGACTCATGGATAAGTTACTGAAAGCTTTCAATAAACAATTGAGCGCCCATCATATCGCTATCAAGGAAGGAGTTCTGATCGATGCGAGCATTGTCGACAGCCCTCACCGCCCTGATGGGATATTGCGCATCACTGTGGCTGATGATCGTGAAGATACACGCAGTGATGACGAAAAGGATGAAGAGGAGGCTTACCATAAGTTTCTTTTACAGGAACGCAAGGGGACAGACGGTGAAGCCCGGTGGGTAAAGAAGAAAGTCTATCGATATGGTTATAAGAAACATGTGTTGACAAACAGGGAAGGGATCATTCGGCAAGTCATCACCACCCCGGCCAATCGTAACGATCTGAAGGAGTTGATCCCATTGTTGAGAGAAGAGGATCTCCCTGCCGATACACCTGTCTATGCGGATAAGGGCTATGCAACGGAGGAGAACCGAGCCTTTTTAGCCAGGCATCACTTGCGGGATTGTATCATGCACAAGGCATATCGCAACCGGTCCTTGAGCCAAGCACAACACCTTTTTAACCGCTCCATAAGTCCTATTCGCAGTGTCATAGAACGCACCTTTGGCAGCATCCGTCGGTGGTTTGATGGTGGACGTTGTCGATATCGAGGCCTTGCCAAGACGCATACACAGAACATACTAGAAAGCATAGCCTTTAATCTATATCGAACACCCGGGCTTATTATATCCAAATGTGTCAAGTAAGCAAAGATTTCCCCCCGGTCGGGCCTGAGTTTGAGGCCCAACCGGGGGAAAGGGAAACCTTATCATCCTCAATAGTTACCCTTCTTCAAGCAAAAATGATCCTGAAAAGGAAGAGAATTATTGTCCGCACCATTTTTCAAAGGTCTCATGAGTAGAATTATATAAACACTACTATCTATGATAGAAAATGATTTTATCACCATTATTGATGGAATTGAAATTTAGATTCTAACTTAATGGGAATGTTGCATGGAGGTCTTTCTAACAACATGAATGATTGCAATTGTGGCTCGGGAAATAGCAATACGGAACAAACAGAACACGGTAGTAACGATTGTACTTGTGGATCAGGAAACAGTAACAAGATTGCAGCTCCTTCTGATTGCACTTGTGGGTCTGCAAATAGTAATAGTGCACATTCAACAATAAGACAATTACAATTTGGATAATCTTTATTAGCCATATCGAATTAGTTGGATTTAGTCCTGTTGATTTGATATGGCTTTTTTTATATTCTTAAATATGAGTGATTTTTATTATTTCTAAGTATTGCATTCCTTTTTTTATCATCAGATGAAAAAAAGCCTATTTTTTTATTTGTCAAACAACAATTCTCTACATAAAGTGAGTCGTAAAATTTATGACTCGGTCTGCGAATGTAAAAAAATCCTTCTTCAATAAGCCGTATTCCAGAGAAGATTTTTCCAAAAAAATTGAAAAACAGTCAATATCATTACCACTGTTGAAGAAGAAACCAATTATTACCGTAAAATAAAGATGGATTATTTTATGGAAGTTTTCTCCCATCAAAAAAACTACTTTTTAACAATAGCACCAACAAGCGATTGTAACTTTAATTGTCCTTATTGTTTTGAAGAGAACAAAAGACCCATAAGAATGTCTGATGCCGTAATTGAAAAATATAATTCTTTTTTTATAAAACGTTACAAACATCTTGAATATCTATATATTACATGGTATGGGGGAGAGCCGTTAATGGCAATAGATATTATAGAAAAAAATTCTGAATAGAATTAGTATCGAGATACCAAATATTAAAAATATCTCATCATTTCCTTGTTACAAACGGATATTTGATAAATGAAAAGATGCTTTCTCTTTTTTCCAAATATCCACTTAACTCAATTCAAATCACATTAGATGGCAATAAACCACGTCACGATAATTTGAGAAAACTAAAAAAAAGTGGGTTGGGAACTTTTGATAAAATAGTTAGAAATATTGACTGTATTTTGAAAAGCATGCCTAGTACGCAAATTTCTGTTCGCGTTAATCTTGACAAGGATAATGTTGGAGATTTTGAGAATATCAGAAATGAGTTGCTTGAAAAAAATGGAGTTCTTATCCAAATATAACAATATATCCAGGCATATTACGAATAGAAGACACTGTAAACAAATGTATGGGATGTCAATCTTTATTACACGATGACGTTCGAGATTTGTTTTATGGATTAACAGAAGCCGTCAATTTCTATCCTGTTTTACAAGGTAAAGGGTGTTCGGCAACTCATCTAAACTCCTTTTTAATTGGTCCTTTAGGAGAGTTATATAAATGTTGGAATGAACTTGGAGATAGCAAGAAAAATAATTGGTTATATTAACGATCAAGACTTCAAAAAAACAAAGATTTAATACGAAAAATATGTATTATCAGCCAATTGTTTTGAAGATGAAAAAAATGTAAGGATTGCGAATTTATACCTATTTGCATGGGAGGATGCGCCTTTTATCGAATCAAGAATATGTTTGACAATGGGAATTTTGACATTTGCTCACTCTACAAAGATAACGGAGTAATAGAAAAAAATGTATTTGTTTACATTTGGATAAACTGAGGATTAAAAACACCTTCTATCTGAAATTTTAATATAATCTATATGCAAAGACTATTTTTTTGTTCGCGTTCATGGTTTGCACATTTAGCAACATAAATGCGCAGTATTCTATTATTGGAAAAAGTCCTCATCGAGAATGGTGACACCCTTGAATCCAATGTAGAGCTGTACACCAAAAAGCCATACGGTTGTCTCTGCCGTACAAACACAGAAAGGAATGTTTTCATTCTCAAATCTCGCAAAAAAACAATTTTTTTATTATGTGGTTGCATCACATGTCGGATATACTACTGACACAATAAAGATAGACCGCATAACAAAGGATCTGAACATTGGGACAATGTTCCTTAAAGACAGTCTTACTACGTTGGACGAAGTTACCGTTGTGGGAAGCAGCATAAGTTTTCAAAATGGAAGCAAGAGAATTTTTCCCCAATGAATTTCAAAAGAAACAGTCCTGACGCTATGGTTATGCTTGACAAGATGAACCTGTCGAGGATTAATGTTGACCCACTCACAAAAAGCCTGACACTGAACGGTGGCGGAAGCGTTAAGACATTGCTTAACGGAAGGGAGGTATCAGCCGTTGAAATTGCTGCACTTTCCCCAGAAATTATACAGCGCGTAGAATACCACGACACGCCGGAAGCACGGTATGGCAATGCAGACGTGGTCTTGGATTTTATTACCAAAAAAACGACAAAGTTGGCGCAAGGGTTTACCTTTCTTTATGGCAGGGACTTTTAACGAGTTTCGGAGAGGACTACATTTCCTTGAAATTCAACCGCAGGAACAGCCAGTTTTCATTAGACTACAATATGGCATACCGCAATTGGAAACACCTCAGCAGGGAATATGAAGAGGACTTTAATCTGCAAAATGAGAACTTTTCGAGAACCGAACTGGGGCATCCTGGACGATACAGATACGACAATCACAATGTACATTTCAATTACAACTATCAGGAGAACAAGAAAATAATTAACTTTTCACTGGGGACAGCCATCCAAAATGCACCGTATAAAGAGTGGAACAGTGATTTGCACTATAAAGGGACAGCACTCAACTTATACGACAATGCGAAATCATCGGCCACAAATCCTTATTCGCAACTATATATACAGTTGCCCATAGGAGAAAATCAACTATATGTAATGAATCTCTCTGGTCAATACAACAAAGGGAAATACAACCGTCTGTATCAGGAGGCAGACAACGAAAGTGAATCCAACCAATTCTGCAGTAATGTCCGTGAGATTCAAAAAGGCTATGCGCTGTCGCAATTATACGAGAACAGGCAGAATTGGGGAACTTTGACCATTGGAGCAAACTTCAACCAGCAGTTTACCAAAAGCGACTACAATTCAGTCCTAAACGATATGACACAGGAGCATCACACAGACCAACGCCAGGCCAACCTTTATTCTTATGCACAATGGGGAAAGGCATGGAGCGAACTTTATTGCCGAGTGGGCATTGGACTGAACCAGCGATGGATGCATGTGGGAGAACAGAAACAAAGCACCTTTACGATTCGTCCGATGCTATTCGTCCGTTATACCGTTTCTCCAAAAATCGAACTTCGTTATCAGGGGTCGGTCTCTAATATAATGCCTACACTTTCGGCTATTTCTGACTATTCACAGGAAATAGATTTTATACAGATACAGCGAGGTAATCCTAATCTCAAGCCGCAGATTGATTTCTATAATGCGTTGGTATTCAATTATAAATTCACAAAAACAGCATTGGCTCTCTACTTGAATGAAACATATTCAAAGTCGCCAATCATGGAATGCACATATCTGGATAATGAAAAGGTAGTCAGAACCATGGAAAACCACAAGAATTTTCAGAACTATAATGCGGAATTTGAATATGGAGGGCAGCCTTTTGGCAATCTGCTGTCGTTCAAAGTTTATACCGGCTTGAAATTTTATAAAGCAATGGCAATCAATACACTCACCGCAAAACAATACCCTACTATGGAGGTCAGGTTTCTGTTTACTATAAACAATTCACTATGAGATGGCAGTTTCGCAAGAATGTGCAGGACAGGTTTTGGGGAGAAACGCTTTATCGGTATGAAGACGGCCACATGTTGTCGTTTGGCTATCAGACAAATAAACTCAGCCTTTCTGCCGATGTGCTGAATCTGTTTTCTTTGAAGCATATTTCCGCACAAGAAAACTATTCAAGCGTGGCTCCTTACAAACGCTATGAATATCTTGATGAAACAAGAAATCTTATACGTTTAAACCTTACGCTGAACCTATCGTATGGTAAAAAATACAAGGAGGCTTCAAAACGCATAAACAGCAACACAAGCAGTGAATCATCCGTCATTAAAGGAGAGAAATAATAATAATTTTTGATTTTAATAATGAGTTTTGCAATAAAACGACAGCGAGATGCTATGGATTGCGGTCCTTCCTGTTTGGCAATGATAGCCAAACATTATGGACAGCAAGCTGATAAGGAGCAATTGCGGAAAATCTGTTCCTTAGGCAAAGATGGAGTGTCTCTTCTTGGTATCAGCAAAGCAGCAGAGGAGATAGGCTTTAAAACTATCGGTGGTCGTTTGAGTTTTGACACGCTTACGTCAGAAGTTCCCTTACCTTGCATCATTCATTGGAACCAGAACCACTTTGCGGTTGTTTATAAGATAAAGAAACGCAGAGGTAATCGATATGAAGTTTATGTGGCAGATCCTGGAAAAGGACTTATAACCTATACTAAGGAGGAATTCTGCGAGCATTGGGTGAGTACTAAGACCAATGGAGAGGAGAAAGGTATTGCTCTTCTCCTCGAACCAACAGAACAATTCTATGCTCAAAACGATACGAAAGCAGTGCCAACTCAAAGGCGAGTGAAATTTCTCTGGAACTATCTCAAGAAATACAAGCGTTTCTTTACGCAACTCATTCTCGGTTTGTTACTCGGTTCACTCCTGCAACTTGTCTTCCCATTCCTCACCCAAGCTATTGTAGATACAGGTATAGGGGGAAAGGATGTCGGCTTTGTGTGGCTGGTGCTGCTGGCTGAAATGATGCTCCTCTTTAGCCGTACCGCCATTGACTTTATCCGCTCCAAAATACTCCTGCACATCTCCACCCGTATCAACATCTCGCTCATATCAGACTTCTTCATCAAGCTGATGAAACTACCGATGAAGTTCTTCGATACCAAGCTGATGGGCGACCTTTTGCAACGCATTGAAGACCATCGCCGTGTGGAGCAGTTTCTTACCTCAAGCAGTCTAAGTCTGCTCTTCTCTTTCTTCACATTTCTGGTCTTCGGTGTCGTTCTTGCAGTCTATAATCTCAGCATCTTCCTTGTCTTCTTGTTTGGGACATCGCTTTACGCAGGCTGGATAATTCTCTTCCTCAAAAAGCGCAGACAGCTGGACTATAAGTATTTCGAGCAGGCAGGACGCAACCGTAATGTAACCTACCAACTCATTGGCGGTATGCAGGAAATCAAGTTGCAGGGGTGCGAGCAGCGCAAACGTTGGGAATGGGAGGACGTACAAGCCGACCTGTTTAAGGTCAATCTACAATCGCTCAATCTGCAACAGGTACAGCAGGCGGGCAGCATCACCATCAACGAGGTGAAGAACATCCTCATTACCGTACTTGCAGCCACAGCCGTAATACACGGAAATATGACACTCGGTATGATGCTGGCGGTGCAGTACATCATCGGACAGCTCAACAGTCCTGTGGAACAACTTATTCAATTTATCTACTCATGGCAGGACGTAAGCATCAGCCTTGACCGCATGAACGAAATCCACACCGAGACCAACGAGGAAAATGTCGAACGGACACGTACCGCCTATACGGACAAGACCACCGAAGGACATTCCCTCACGATAAAAGACCTATCCTTCAAATATGATATCTACAGTCCGAAAGATATTCTCTCCGACATCAATCTCTCTATTCCCAACGGCAAGGTAACGGCAATCGTGGGAGCGAGTGGAAGCGGAAAGACAACGCTCGTAAACTCCTTTTGGGTTTCTATGAGCCACAGAATGGAAACATCGAGATAGGCAATGCCAATTTGAGAGAATACAACCTCGGTTGGTGGCGAAGCCAATGCGGTGCGGTGATGCAGGAGGGATATCTCTTCTCCGATACCATTGCGAGAAACATCGCAATATCTGACGATGAACCCGACATCGAACGTATTCGTCATGCTGCCCGTGTAGCAAACATCGCAGACTACATCGAAGCCCTTCCTTTGGCTTACAACACAATGATAGGACAAGACGGACAAGGTATCAGTCAAGGGCAACGACAACGCATCCTTATTGCAAGGGTAGTCTATAAGAATCCGATGTTCGTCTTCTTGGATGAAGCGACCAATGCCCTCGATGCCAACAATGAACGAGCCATTACAGAAAACCTCTCGGAGTTCTACAAGGGAAAAACAGTTGTAGTAGTGGCACACCGCCTTTCCACTGTTCGCGATGCCGACCAAATTGTAGTTTTGGATGAAGGTAAAATTGTAGAGGTAGGTACACACGAGGAACTGACTGCTAAACGTGGTAAATATTTTGCCTTAGTAAAGAATCAATTAGAATTGGGTAACTGATATGGAAGACCAGGAAAAGAAACAGGAACGGAGTTTTGAACTTCGCAGCGAGAAAGTACGCAGCATCGTGGGGCAGATACCCTCTTCACTTGTCCGATACGGCATCACCGCCATCGGAATGGTGTTGCTTTGCCTTTTTGCTGTAGCCTATTTCCTACCCTATAAACAAGTATATTCGGGTACGGCTACCGTACACGGAGCAACAACCGCAACACCAGCGGACAGTACAGATATAACCATCTTATTAAAGTTCGAGAATAAACGCCCCGACAATGTAAACGGACAAATAATCTATCTACAATCTCCCTATAGAACGTTTGCCGGGCAGATACAGGACCTTTCTTCCGTCCGAGACACTTTTGAACGCCAGAAAGCCATTTGCCGTTTCAAGGTAACTGAGATAAAATCTGTGGAAAACCAAACGGTGGATTTCCAGATAACTCGAACATCGGGCAATCTGCTGCAAAAAATGCTTGGGGGAATATAATCCCATCACACATTCCTTATTTCTCTCGATAGTCAATGGTTAAACTCACCGTCTGCTCTTGTAAGGCGGTGAGTTCTTTTGTCAGATGGATAAGCTCCTGCAACAGGTTTTGTGTCGTTGTTTCCCTCTCGGTGATGTGGAGAAAGCGCACCACCTGATTGTAGTTTATGCCAATTTTATGTACTTGAGCTGTGAGTTCGGAGAGCTTGCGGTAATACTCCACGGCAGACTTGTCCACCGTTATCACCTTGAAATGCTCTCCTAATAACCTTGCACGCACAAACTCGGACTTGGACATTGAGCCTGACTTCTGATAGAGGTCTATCACTCGTATTTGGTCTTTCGGGTCTGGTAAACGGACGTGCCAATCGTCCCACTTATCGGGCATATCACCATACTTTTTCGCTACTCTTTTCCTTGATTTATCGCTTGCCATATTCTCTTATTTTTGTGCTTCTAATCACGACTTTGGAGTGATTTAATCCCCCTTCTGGGCAAGGGTCTTTGTGGTACAAATGGCAGTTTGTGTCACAAAGACACACCTTGCTGCTGATGTATAAAATGGGATTATAAGCCCATGCCGTGTTACTGCATTCACTGAATACAGTAACTCAGCGTAGGCTTGCATTCGAGGAATGCAGTACTTCAGAGTTTCCGCCATCTTTCCACATCATCTTTGTATTGGTCGAGATGTTCTCGAAGCACCTGCTCCACATATCCTGAAACGCTTGCTCCCTGCTCACCGATTTTCCTCACCACGAAGTCCAACTTTCGTTGAGTTTCCTCTGATACATACACGGCTTTGCGGTGGCTGTTGCGAAAGGGCTGGAGATATTTCCCCTGAAACTCGGATAATTGCTTCCTGTCCTTTGTTTTTCCCATTCGTTGATGATTCTCTTCGGTAGAAGTAGCCCTTTCCGTTGGTGACAACTCTGTTTCTTGATAGGACGGTTGAGAATAATCCTTGTGACTCTCCTTGTCATTTTGTTCCTCAACTTTAACAGGCTCAAATCTTTTCTTTTCCTCTTCATAATCTATGGGCTGATCAAAATCGGGCAACTCTTCGGGCTTGCGGAGCTTAACGCCATAATTTCCCATATCTCTGATGGCTTGCTCTAAAACGGCTTTTCTCTTTTCATCTATGGTCGGCATGGCTTCTTGTGTATTGGGTAATAATGTCTTTCGAGCATGGCTTGTATGTCGCTCTGCCTATAGAGTATCTTGCCGCCGATTTTACAGTAGGCAATCGTACCGTTGTCCCGATAGTCCTGAAGTGTGCGGGTACTCAGACGTAACAGACTGCAAACCTCCTCGCCAGTGAGGTAAACCTCTCCGCCTAACATCGGACGGGCGGTAGAACAATAACGCTCCAGTTTCTTCAAAGTACCCTCCATCAACTGTGCAAACATCTGCATTTGTGGGTCTTGCTGTGTAATGATTTCGTTCTCTGCCATAGTTTATTCATTTTTGAGTTCAGTATCTCCGTGATGTCGCTTTCCTTGTAATAACACTTGTGTCCAATCATTGAATAAGGAATTTTACCCGTATCTCTGTATGATTGCAGGGTGCGTTTGCTGATGCCGAGCCTGCGGCATACGGCTTCATTGTCGAGCCATTCATCCTTTTCGGGCGGATTGCCGATGAGTTGTTCGATACGATGAATAAAGTCTGCAAAGTCGGAGCAGTGCTGCTCCCATACCTTGCGGTCGATAATAATGAGTTTCATTGCATTCTTTTTGTTTTGATTACGTTATTGTTACACGGCAAACAAACTGTTATGCAGTCCATTGCCGTACTTATCGAGTGCAAAAGTAAACCCTCGGAAGCACCGCTGCAAGAAATGAGGAAAAGCAGGGAAATAGAGAGAATACAAGAGAAAAGACCAAAGGAGATCCATCTGTGTTATTGCGGTAATGAGATGAGGTGCCGGCTCGTTCCTTTTATCACATAGCAATTATTCTTTCGACAGTTCGATAGTTCGACAAATCGATATGTAGAACTATCGATAGATAGTTTTATCGATAGATTATTTTGACGATATATAGTTTTGACAACAGATAGTCATGACAACAGATAGTTATGACAATAAATTGTACAAACAACAGATAGTCCGTATTATCGTCAGTCCTATCTATTGTTGGCTGTTACGCCTTGCGTCCAAAGAGCCTGAGTATGCCGTATTCTTGTCGTGCCTATACTCTCTTACGGCAGCCCTGCCCTGCAAGGTTGGGAGAGATGAATACGACCGCACGAATACAGAAAATGGCAATACCAACTTGAAAAGAAAAATCCTGCGGTGGAGATTCTTCTCTCCATCCGCAGGACTTGACCTTGTCAGGGCAGATTGGCTGCCGTTGTACCTTTGCACGATAAGAAACGGCATCAGGGACTTTGCGTGTGCCTTTGCTTACAACGCCTTTGGACTTACCCCTCCGTCTGACCGATTATTGGCAAATGATTGCTCTTGGTAAGCAGCACTATCGTGCCTGTGAGTTCGGTGTAAAGACGGTCGTATTGCTCGTCAGAAGCAAATGTGTCCGTCAAACCGAACTTGTCGAATGTGGCTTGAACAGCCTTGTTCGACAACAGTATAGGTACGAGTTTCTCTGGGAGTGGTGCAGGCAGTTCCCTCTCAAACTCGTTCTCCAATACAGATACAAGCGTGTCGTACTTGGAAAAGTGCAAGCCTTGATACAAAACCTCGCTTGCCACGCTCTCCGCTTCGGGGTGCGTAAAGCCATGTGCTACGGCATCGCAGTAGGCGGTGAGAGCCATATCTGCCCGTGCAGTGATAAACTCCGTATCTTTCAATCTCTCGGGGTGATGCTCACTTATGTAACTTCTTAACTTCAATCGAAAATAGGAAAGTTCCTGTTTGTTGTTCTCTTTCATAATCGTTTGGTTTTCAATCGTGAATAAAAATGTTTGGTAATTACTTCCTTTTTATGCTTGTTGCAATGGAATGTTCTGCCGTGCTATCGACTCACAATAACCCTCAAATACAGTATGCTCCCTGTCTGTGAGTGCAGTCATATCCTCTTGTATCTTATGGTCGGTTATCTTTCCGTAGATTTGTGTTGTACCGATATTACTGTGTCCGAGCATCTTGCTGAGTGTTTCCATTGATATGCCGTTGGAAAGACAAATCGTGGTAGAAAATGTGTGCCGAGCCATGTGAAAGGTCAAGCCTTTCTCTATTCGGCATATCTGACCGATGTTCACACAAGCTAAAGATGCTTTCCTAATTGTGAGATTGGGGAATATCAATTCGTCTGCTTTCTTGTTCTTGATATAGAGCGAAAGGATTTGCCCTGCAATGGGCAAGAGTGGGATTATGGCTTCCACATCCGTTTTCTGCCGCTTGATGCGGATTTCCTCTGTACCATCTGCATTACGGATGATATGCTTCGGTTTGAGCCGTTGCATATCCACACGAGCCAAACCGGTGAAGGCACAGAAAAGAAATAGCTGCCTTGCTCGCTCGAACTGCTTGTCAATAATGGGCGTTTGTAGTACTCGTTGCAGTTCCTCGGTTGTGAGATACCTGCGTGTTCGGTGTGGTAGTTCCGCCTTGTAGTCTACAAACGGATCGATGCGGATATACTTCTTCTGCTGACCGATGCCGATGAGTTTCCGTAGGAAAATGACAACAATCTGAATGGTGGCAAGGGAGAGATTGCGCTCTGATTTAAGGTAGAAATCCAATCCTTCGATAAAGCCATAGTCCAGCTGTGCGTATCGAATATCTTCCTGGCCTAAGCGTTCACACAGATAGGATTTAATGAGCTGCGTTGCATAGATGTAATTGGCAAAAGTCGGCTTGGCAATCGTCAGTCCTACGCATGGACGCTTTTCTTCAATAAATAGTCGTGCTTCCTCCAAAAGAAAACCTTTGGGCTTGTCTTCTTCCATAAGTTCACGTTTCAGCAACTCGGCAGTGATATAGCCACGTTGCCAGACTAATTCTTGATACTTCGCTTTGGCTTGTTCCTCTTTGCTTTGTAAATAGCGGTTGATTTCTTTTGTTTCTTCGCCTGTTCCTTTGCATCGTCCCTTACGACTGTCCCAAAGTTCGGGAGCGATTTCCTTTCCCGTGCTGTATTGTACCTGTTCTCCGTCTATGGTGATGCGCCCCATAATCGGGCATTTGCCGTTCTTTTTCTCTTTGGAGCGGTTGATATAAAAGAGTGTCTTGAATGTACTACGTGTCATAATGTCAAAGTTTTAAGGTGAATGTATCTTGTATGCGTTGTTGCACTTTCTGCATATCCCGATGGATTCTTTCGGAGGAAACCGCTGCATATACCTGTGTTGTTCTCAGGTTGGTGTGTCCGAGCATACGGCTCACCGTTTCGATAGGTACACCTGCCGAGAGCGTGATAAGCGACGCAAAGGTATGGCGAGCCATATGAAAGGTTAGCGGGCTTTCCATGCCGATGTTTCGTTGTATGTAGTGCATGCCATTGAGAATAATGTCAGTAGTAGGGACATCAAATACAAAGCCTGCACGCTTTCCCCTGTACCGCTCTATTATCGCCCAAGCAGGAGGAAGTACTTGTACACGATACGGTGTCTTGGTTTTTATTCGCCTGCCCTTGATGCAGAGTTTGCCTTCTTCCAAGACGATGTTTTCCTCTCTCAGATTACGGACATCGGAGATTGCCAGCCCTGAAAAGCAGGAGAAGATGAACAAATCACGGACAATACGATAGTTCTCCCATTCAATCTCCAAGTCGATGATGCGCTCAAGTTCTTCCTTCGTGATGCTTCTCGGTTCACCCTTTGGTCGCTCGTAACTGTAGCCCAAGAACGGATAGAAGTCCAGCACACCTTTCTTTACCGCTATGCGGACGATGGTCTGCAAGGTGGATAAGGTACTGGATATGCTGCTGCGTTTCAGTCTGCGGTCGATGGTAAGATAATACTCAAAACCCTCGATAAATGCTTTGTCCAGCTGTGAGAGTGGAATGTCGCTTACCTTGTGCTTCTTCTGCACATACTCACGAAGCAGGGATAGCTGGTAGGTACGGAGTTTGAATGTCTTTAAAGCTCTATCAATGCCTATGCGCTCCTTTGTCTGTGTGAGATACTCCCCGAAACTCTCCAAGAGCAAGGCTTGACAGTGGATTTGCCCCTGATAGGCATCCCTCACGTCTGTGGCTGTGAAAGTTTCTTTCCTTTCACTGAGTTCGTGAAAGCGTGCGTGGATAAGTGCGGTGCATTCGCCGAGTTTCTGATTGACGGACACAGCCATGCTGCTCTTACCGATGAGCCGTTGCTTACGGCTGTCCCAAAGAGCGAGCGGAGTCTTACACTTGGTGGAGAAGCCCGAATGGGTTCTGCCAACGGAGATTCGCCCAATGACAGGCACAAGTCCTTTCTTGTCGGTTCGTTTCGCCTGAACGAAGAACGATACTTTGAGCTTGTTTTCTTTCATTTTTCTGTCGTTTTTTCTAAATTTCCTTTGCTTGCAAAGGTACAGATGAACAAGTATTCCCAAGCGATGCCGAAAAAAATGAAAGATGAAGAATAAAAACCTAATACACAGTCGTTTACATTCAATTCGTAACCCCTTTTTGCTTTTTCCCTGATGGGTTACGATTTGGTAACGGAACTCCTGCCGTTTGATGCTCCTCCTTGCTTACCCTCAAAATAGCAGGAAAATGCTAAATGATACTATTTCAAATAGTTACATTCCCTGCATTTCCCTCTGTTTCCCTTAATTCTTAATGACTGATTATGCCAGAAAGATGAGCTTAGATTTACGCATGATTGATGAAAATGCTTACTCAGATCATATAGACAACAAGGCAAGTCACTGTGCCAAGATGCTCAATGACTATTACCGAAAGTTCGACGCACAGAAAGGTACGCAGTTCGTTTTCTCTGATTTAGGTACTTATAAGCCCGGTGGAGACTTCAATGTCTATTCGGAAATCAAGCGCAAGCTGGTAGAAGACTATCATATCCCGTCCTATGAGATACGCTTCATTCAGGAGTGCAAGAACGAGAAGGCAAAGAAAGCGATGGTAGATGCGATGAACCGTGGAGACATACGTATCATCTTTGGTTCAACTTCTATGCTTGGCACAGGAGTGAATGCGCAACAACGTGCCGTGGCGGTCCATCATTTGGACACGCCTTGGCGACCTTCGGACTTAGAGCAGCGCAACGGACGAGCTGTGCGCAAGGGAAACCTTATCGCCAAGGAATTTGCCAACAACAAAGTCGATGTGATTATCTATGCCGTGGAACGTTCTTTGGACAGTTATAAGTTCAACCTGCTGCATAACAAGCAGCTGTTCATCAATCAACTGAAAAGTAACCAGCTTGGTTGTCGTACCATCGATGAGGGTTCAATGGATGAGGACAGCGGTATGAACTTCTCCGAATACGTAGCGGTGCTTTCTGGCAATACCGACCTTTTGGAGAAAGCAAGACTTGACAAGAAAATTACCACCTTAGAATCAGAACGCAAGAACTTCCTCCGTGAACGTGACGCCGCAACGGGCAAGTTGGCAGAGATTGACAGCTCCGTGTCTTTCCATTCGGACAAGATTAAGGAAGCCAAGGCGGACTTGGCATGCTTTGAGAAGCGTGTGGAGCGTGATGATGAAGGTACACCTATAAATAAACTGACTATCAAAGGTGTGGAAGACAGCACCGATATCAAGGCTATTGCTGCACGTTTACAAGAAATAGACGAGAAGGCACGCACCAAGGGCGAGTACAACAAAATCGGTGAGATATACGGTTTTTCCATCATGGTCAAGACGGAGAGTACTTCCAAAGACCTATTTGATTGCTCTGTAAATCGCTTTTTTGTGAAAGGGCAGGAGAGTATCTACTATACCTATAATAATGGTAAGTTGGCAACAGACCCGAAACTTGCCTGTCAAAACTTCATTAATGCTTTGGAGCGTATTCCAAAGGTGATAGAGTCGCATGAGAAGGAAATGGAGAAGGTAACAGCCAATAAGGATGTTTACACCAACATTGCAAACAGTTCTTGGAAGAAAGAGGACGAGCTTCGCTCATTTAAAAGTAAAGCTGCTGAATTGGACAGAAAGATTGCATTGACAATTTCTACCAATAAAGAGGCAAAGGAGATGTAGAACATGACAAATCCATATCCATAAGTGGACTACCTAACCAAATAGATAATAAACAATCTAAGATACATGAAGACAGTGAGGATGGTCGTTCACAAGGTTTTCGTCCAAAATGGAGGCACTAATTCTCCAATATATAGAAGATTAGATTTCGGTAGTATATATATTGCTGTCGAAATCTAACTTTTTATTTTATATTAATTTCAACCACAGAACAGTCATCTTCCGTACATTGTAAAGGTGATGAAGTTCTCTGTTGCAAGTACTCACTTACATCATATTTTTTGTAGAAGCCATCGCTACAAAGTATGAAGCGATCTCCTGTTTGTACTGACATTTGATATACTTCTATTGGAGTTCTGTACCCTCTTCCATTAATACAGACTATAAGGTAACTCTTACCTCCAATGTTGATTACATCATCGGACGTTAGCAGTGTGATTGTCCCATTAATATGTTCATGATATAGACGAACATCACCCAATGAAGTATAATAGAGAAAGCTATCCGTCAGATACACGAGCGTGAGGGCAGTACCCATCTTACACTTTCTTTGGTAGCATGCCTTGCGTAAGGTTTTATCGGCATATTCTAAGCTCTCTTGAATAATCTTTGAGGGGGCAGACGCCTTGTAACTTTCAAAGTAATCAAGGATTGCTTCACAAACGATTTTCGACGCCTGTTCAGGAAAATCTAATCCTCCCATACCATCAGCAAGTAAAACCAAAGTTCCGTCTGCTATTTTCTTCAGAAGAATAAAGTCTCCATTCTTTTCGTTAGCTGCTATGCTTTGAAAAGTAATACATATCTTCATCGGGTAAACTTATTAAAAACTTCTATCATTTTTTGGAATGCATATAAAACTTGCTCATACTGAAGAACTGAGTTACTGTCCAATATTTGTTGAAGAAGCCTACTGTCCTCTTCTTTTGTGATTTCCTTTTGTAGACATTTTTCATAATAGGACAAATACTTTATGGGGAGAAAACCAACAATGTCATTGGCAAGCCAATATGCACCGACAATAAACTCATCAAAATCGTCCCAATCAAATACTTCTTGGTACACACTCCTGTTTAAGTTGGCTACGAAGTAGTTCTCAATGATAAACCCCATATCATCAGCATCTTTATTTGTTTGCAGGTTACGATCTAACCAAGCATTAAACTTTAGGATAAAAAAAGTCCGTGAAGTGATGCTAGCTTGATGTCAAATTCATTATCAATACTTATGGTTATAGCATCTTTTAGTACCTCCTCATAACCTTTCACAGACATAGCAATATCTTCTTCTGGTGGCCAATAAATATATCCATCTTCTTTTGCAACATCTCCGTAAGGAACAATATCCATTTCATAAACCCCATAATAGAAGCGTTGATACATTTTCTCATCCTTAGTGAAACCATGCGCCAAAAGCATCTGCTTTATTTCGTCAAAGGCTTCCCAATTAGGGATAGCAATAGCTAAATCTAAATCTCTCGTTTTTCGACCAGAGCTAATGCCTACTAATTGCTGTATCAGTATATCACGTGCAGTTGCACCAATTACAAAGAAGTCTTGTCCTACCTCTTTAAAACATTCGCTGGCGGTTCTTAATAGTTCAACCAAAAGTGGATTGTCTATCTTATTACTTGAAATTTGAAAGCTCATCATTCAATATTTTATTTGCAGCTTCTATCGAACGACTATTGCCATCACCTAATAAGTCTGCATAAATAAGAATTATTGGCATTGTACTGCCTTTCCAAAACTTCTGATACATTGTAATTTCTCCTTCTGTTGCACGCATGGCACCTGTTTTCATCAGATTACCCCAAGCTACATCGGTATATATTTCAAACTTTTGTGGAGTTAAATATCCGTTTACTTGATAAGCAGCACACTCTCCACCCCAGCATATTCCTTCGGGCAACACTATTTTATCCCATTGTGTTTTAGACTGTTCATCTCGAAAGGCAAAATGCTTCACCAAAAGTTTTGGCTTAAGAACATGATGATAGTTTTCCACCCATAGATCAAGCAACCTGCGTTTATCTTTCAGTATACGCTTTCTTTTAGTAGTCAATACAAACTTTCGAGTTTCTAATTCATCAAGTACATTTTTTATAGTACCTAACGAAACGTCGCACTGTTCTTTGATTTCCCTAAAAGTTTTACCCACATTGTCTACATCTTGCAATAAATAAAAAAATAACTTTTTAAGCCTGCTTCTTGAAAGATTGGATAAGCCTTGTTAAGCGCTATAGGTGCTTTTTTTCACCTGTGTGAGAAAGTTGAAAAAAATCAGCTTCTTACCTTTTTGTATATAGGATTTGATAGTTACCAACAGTGTCTACAAAATTAATGCCTGCCGTTCGTAAAATGTTATAAACACCTGGTTGAACATATCGTGCTATAAGCAAAAATAGGTATCTTTTTGTAGTTCAGCACACCCCTTTATCAAATCCTGAATGCGGCCAATGTTGATACTATTCACCTCGTTTTCTACAAGGCAAGGAAAGTCTATTCCTATGATGTTAACTCGTCCTTTAAGTATAGGATTACTTTGTAGGGGTTAAATCATAGGTGATATTGAGTCCACTTTCTCCCCATTGTTGCTTCATTGCACTTACTGCCTGTTCTATAATATGTATTTCTTCCATACTTGTTCATCATTTATTACTTGTTCAATAATATTGAACACTGCAAAGATAATGAACAAATACAAAGCCGCCAAATATTTTGTTCAATAAATTAATTTTGTTCAATAATAGTGAACAATAGAAGAATATTGAAAGAATCTAATTTTTGAGAGAATTTACCTACACTCTCGCTTACGTAGTATACTATCAATCTCTTCACGAAGAAACAGCAACCTACCATTAGCTTTGAGAAATGGGATCTTACCCGCCCAAACCCAGTTATAGATAGTCTTTTGCTCAACTTTCAAGATTCTAGAAACATCTATGATATCCAGATATTCCGGTTTCAAAGGTGGACGGACAGTTGTGTCGACGGATTGCTCTTGCAGGACAAGTAACTGGTCGAGTTTATTCTCGACAATTTTTAGTTTATCAAACAATTGTTTGCACCAATCTGTTTCTGAAGTATCGTTTAAGTATGGCATAGTTCTCCTTTTTGATAGTTTCCACTTGTATCTTGCGTCAATATGCGCTGCTCTTTCATATATGCAATGTACTTTTTTGCAGTTCGGTCTTTGATCTCCATTTCATACATCAGCACCTCACAAAGTTCCTGGTATGAAAGCCTTAGTTTGGTCCGAAATGCAGATTTGATGACAAGCAAGAGTTCATCGGTCTTGCGCTTTTCCTTATCTTCCTTCGATTTCTCGCCACGATAGACGTGCATGTCTTCAGTTTTATCCCAACCGAAGAGCATCATTGGAACATCTAATGGACTCCCGTCACGGACTTTCAATGCCTTTACGACCGAATATTCAGGATTGTCGTCCTTTTCTATGGAGAGAATACCCGCCGCCTTACGTTGAAGTTCCGAACCAATATGCCCACGCAACTTTATGCCATTAGGCACAAAGTGAAGCACACAAACAATACAGGTATTGTATATGCCTGCCAATCGGTACAGTTCATCTACAATGGCTATACTTTCCGTTTCATCGTTGGCAGAGCGTATCAAGTCAGCAATACCGTCAATTACCACAATATGGATACCACCATGCTTGTGATGGAATAAGTCCATACTCTCACGAATGATTTTTAGCCTGTCTTTGCGGGATAGTGATGCCAAGTAGAGTGAATGGTAGAACTCTGGCACTGCCTTTACTCCTGCCCGACGAAGTGTCTTTCCCAAGTTCTTGTGCAGCTGTGCTTCAGACTGCTCCGTATCATAGTGGAGTACCGCTAATCCTTTTGGGTTAGCAGTTATCTCTAATCCCAATGTCTGTTCAGCTTGTAATCGTTCCGAACCAAGTGTGCCTGAAAGGATTCCAGAAATATAGTTGCTCTTACCTGTTCCTTCTCCACCTGTGATACAAAACAGATTATCCTGGGTTCCGAGTGGAACACCATTGACTGCCACAACTGATTTTGAAGCATCAGGTGGATTATCGTAGTCGATTTCACAAGATTTTAATATCATCATTGTCTGCGAATACATATTGGTAAACATATCAGAAAGGAGAGCTTTCAAGTCATTCGAGTTATTTCCCAAGGCAAAGAAGTCTGATATATCTTTCTCCGACTTAATCCCTTGCAATGGTAAGGTCAAGCTCAAAACCTTATATTGAATGAGTGCATTTGTTTGTTGTTTGGCTTCTCTTATTCCCGTCTCATCAGTGTCATATAATATGATAATATGTCGAAAACGAAGCTGTAACCCTTCGATAATATTCTCAGGAATCTCTGCCGTCTCACTATTGAAACAAATAGCATTAAAACCATGGGCAGATAAAGATAGTACATCTTTCTCTCCACCAGTGATGAATATGATATCTCCTTTACTGGGCAACTGTTGGAAGCCAAAGACATAATCGGTCACTTTCTCACCACCATAAAGAAAGCGTAGCTTACTTTTAGGACGATAAATCTTTACAAATGCCCCCATATTGTAAGCAAACATCGGCTCTTCATTTGTCGACCCTAATGTAAACGGCTTACCTTGATTAGAGATAGACTCATAACGAGCAAGCGACTTTACATGAAAACGTTGTAAGGTATTGGAATCAATACCATATTGTTGCCAATATTTCATTTCCTCGATACCAAAAGATTGTTCTATTAGTTTAAACCATTTCTTCTCTTCCATTAACTTTGGTTGGTCTGCTGGTTGTGAAATAGGAGGTTTAGGAGGTTTCATTATCGTAGATCGTTGTTCAAAGCGTTCTTGCTTTCCTATGTAGATGTTTAGTTGCAAGTCTCGTATAATAGTTTCAAGTACCTTAACAAAATCTTTCTTAACATCCAATCCTATCATTGTAGCAGCAAACCAAAAACAATCTCCAGAATAAGCATCATTTCCAAAGTCTTTCATGCGATAGCAGTCTGACTTTCTATCAAGATATATATTGCATGAAGCACGTTTATCGTCGTACAAAGGATTACGGAAATTACGCTTAATCACGAAATCAATAGGCATATAGAAACAGAATATTTCAAGTCCTTTGTTGGTACGCAATAATATTTCTTCTTTGATGTTCATAGCTCTTCGAATAAGGTTTGAGATTCTCCCATATAGCCTTTTAGCACACCTTCCTTGTAAGCGTTTAGACGCTGCAAAGCCTCTAAACGACGAAAGCCCTTGAAAGTGGCTCTACCCGTCTTGACAGAGAGATAGAGTCCTTTAAATGGATAAACTACATGATTACTAGATACATATCTGTACGGAATAGAATTAGATTCCCTCCATCTTGCAAGTGATGCCTTTGATATTCCAAGCAGGTGCAGAACATCTGCCGAACTCAACTCTATCTTTTCCTCCAAAACGGAATAATCACGCTTTAGCTCCCTGATAAAGCATGCTATCTGTCTAAATTCTTCACGAAGTGTTTGAAGTTCATTTATTAGGGAGAGTGTTTCGTGGTGTTCCATCTTCTTTAAGTAGGGTTTGGTAAAGATTAATAATAGCTGATAAAAATGGTTTCATTAGATGTTCTTTGTCGTGACTTGTTAGGTGTCTCTTGAAATCCTCCATGAAGTTAAAAATTTTAATTCCGTCACTCGGCATAACCGCCATCAACACCTTAATCAATTTATCTTGTTCTATAGTTTTATAAAAACCGTTCACATGAGTCTTAGGCTCAATCATTGATTCTATGGTTCCCAAAGGAAGATGAATAACTATAACTTCTTTCCCCAAGCCTGCAGCACACTTTCGATATGTGCTAAATCTTATATCCTTTTCCATCTTGCAAGCCTTAAGGAAATTTGAATACTCTATGCCACTTATATGAGCAGCTTCTTTTGCATTCTCACATAAAAGAACTAAACTCTCAAGTGTAGGGCTACTAATATAAAGATGCCCTTTGGGTTTTAATTTGTTTTTATTAGCAATAATATACATAATTGTAATTATTATGGCTACAAAGTTCCTAATGAAACAGGCTTTAGATAGAATATTAAAATACCATTTTCTGGTAGTATAATACCATTTTACGTGTTGATAATCAACGGTATAAAATATAAGGTAGGGACCATCAGTGCAAGGTGCAAGACCTATCTATATATATAGGCTTGCACCTTGCACTGAAAATTGTAGCCAAAGAATCTATAAAACATTTTCTATCAAATATTTGGAGCATGTTCATATTTTTAGTACTTTTGAACCCAAGAAACACAAGAGCGTGTTTCAAGCAGCAGTATCCACGTGTACTCTCAAAATACTCTGTTGTGGCTACAATCTGGCTACACAGAAAAGAAGAAAGTTTATAAAGAACTATGATACAAGGAGATGCAAGGAATATTCATTTTCCTCTCTCTCCGCAAACAAGGGTGTAAATCAACGAGTTACGTGATTTACACCCTTTATTACACCCAAAAACTTCGGAGAAACAATAATTACTGATTGCATAGAAAATCCCTCAAAGGATTTTTGTTTAAGATAGTGGATTATAGGTTTCAGGACTTATTGGAAAATTAAAATCTTTGGCATACTCCTCATCAATATGCTCAGAACCTCCAATAATCACCATAGGCTTATCTGTATTCACTTTATCTGCAAGATCTTCATTTAGAAACTGTCCTAGCAAATCAAGTTCATCATGAAATGTACTATGATTAGTATTAATAATATTTCGCATGTCAAGATAAGATAAAAATTCATCTTCTGATTCAACAAAGTCAGCAACAACCATCAAGTCAAATAATGACACAACCCATGTATCACGGAAGCGTTCCTCCATCAAACTGGCAGCCACAAGTTTATCCATCTGTCCCAACAACGAAGAATAATGCTGAAAGGTTACAGCTATCTTGTATATTGGTTTGTCTTGTTAATTAAAACTGCCCCTTGTTGTGTGCCAAATATAGGTTCTGTTGAGTTATTGATAAAATCAACTGACCTGCTGCATTGTTTACATGCCTCAGCTACAGATTCCTTGAATTTATACTTGGCTCCATCCAACCTAACTCTGTCCTTATAAGAAAGTTCATGGGCTTTAACTTCTATAATATAGATGGCCTTATCTGAAACGCCAAGAATATCTAGTTCTGGATTCTTTTCTACCTCATCCTCCACTATCTTGTAATGTACAGAAGAATAAAATGTGACATCTGACAGAAATGACTTCATAACAGACTTTACTTTTTTCTCAACATAAACATCTCGACTAATCGGGCTTGTATTCTGCTGGAATTTCTTCTGGTAATAGGCTCCATCGCGCATCATAAGCTTTTCTGCAATCAAAAACAGATTTCTATGATGAATCATAGGAGTAAAGCAATAGTATTTATCACCATCTTTAATGAATGGTTTCTCAAAAATACTATGACCATTCATAATACTGCCTTTGAATTCACTTTCTGCAAGAAAAGCAGAATTATCGCCAAATCTCATAGAAAGAGAATCTAGAATCCTTATTTCCACTTCGTTTTGAGGATAGACCCAAAATATCTTATCAGAATTCTCATAATCATTTGGTTGATACATTAGGAATCGCATACCGTCTTCCGTGTGCTCCTACATCCGGGTTTGCCTCAAAGAACGCGCCAAACAGACCTTTTGAGAAATCTCGATTCTCTAATGTAGCTTCATCGCCAATAGGACCAAATGTCTTTTCTTCCCATTTCTTCCACCGTTCATGCATTTTTGTTGCACCATAGATGGCTTCTTGACTAGCTATCTTGCATATAACTCTATTCTCCAAATCCATAAAGAATTCAAATAGTTGGGCAACACTATATCCAAATTGTTGTTCGTAAAAGGTTGTATGAGGGAAGAACATTTCTTTAAATACTTTATACACATGAACTTGATAACCATCGCCACGAACAGCGATGGTATCCATATGAATCATCCAATCAATGGACTGCATAGGATCATCAACTAAAGGCATGTCTTGATAGATATATGTCATAAACAAGGTCCTCAATCGATTTCTCAAATCTTTAACGACTTCATCTGTGGGGTTATCTATGCCATCATTTGGCATTGAAAGACCAAAGTTCATTGCATATTCCGCTATCACTTCAGCATTTTCGTCTAGATGCATCTCTGTGCCATACATCTGTGCCATAAAATACTTTTCAAGATTGGGAAGGTTATCTAATAAATATAACCCAATGCTTCCAAGCAACTGCACAGAATCATATTTTCTGAAATAGCTCTCAATCTTCTCAATATGCTCTCTTAAAGTTGCATTGACAGTATCTTTATCCTTAAAGACGTTAAGCAAGCGCTTACCCATAGCGCGCATTTGGGCTTCAAATGTATAATCGCCTTTAATTGACGATTTTGCTATCATTTTTTTTTTTTTATGTTTAGGAGTAGGTTGTTGCCTTTTCCTTTTAAAGTGTTTGTTTCTCTTGTTCATCTTTAATTATTTTTTGAAAGGCATAATTCCAATATGAAATAAACTTTTGGAAAGGATGCATTATACACCCCAATGCGTCTTTATAATACTATGTTCAATCACTGATATTTCATAGGATTGTTGTTGTTTCACTTACAAAGATAGAAACATTAATATAATAAAACGAAGAAAAGATAGAATTAATATTGATAGAATAATTTTTCTTATGAAAAAGATATTAACATAATCTCTTAAGTAGTCAATGATGATTGGAAACGAATATCGTTTTATCTAAAACAGTCCACTTTTAGAATGTATATTGAGCGTTTTTGATAGTTGTTGATTTCCTTACATTTTCCTATACTTCCCGCTATATCCCAGCCTCTTGGAATAACATCAAAAGCCCTCTACTTTTGTACTGTCAGAGCTGACTGAATGCCCTATGCGCAAGGGCAAGTTATTCATTTCAAAACAATTGAATTATGACGATAAACGAATTACTGGACAAGCCTGTTTGGCAGATGACTGGTGAAGAATTACTTTTCCTTGCACAACACGGTAATATATCCACGAGCAGGGAATCAACAAAGGCTTCTTCCTCCAAAGAAGAAAAGCGATATGTGTACGGGTTGGCTGGCATTGCACGCCTCTTCGGCTGTAGTTTGCCTACGGCTAACCGTATCAAGCAGAGTGGTAAAATCAATCGTGCCATTACACAAATAGGTCGTAAGATTATTGTTGATGTTGACCTTGCACTTGAATTGGCAGGACGAAAGACGGGAGGGCGAAGATGAACACGACTGATTATGAAAACATTTGGCAATCATCGCTTATCCATGTTACGGACGAGTTTACGCTTCCTCCAGTTGTACTACAAGCAGGTGAAGCCATTATTGGCACACTGGGGAACTTCAGTGTATCAACAGGTAAGGCGAAAGCTAAGAAGACTTTCAATGTGAGTGCCATCGTTGCAGCAGCCCTTGTCAATGGGCAGGTGCTGGAATATCAGGCATCATTTCCTGAGAGTAAACGCACTATTCTTTACTTTGATACGGAACAAAGCCCTTATCATTGCCAACTTGTGATGCAACGTATTTTGAGATTGGCAAAACTGCCGATAGACAAGGAACCGCAGAATTTGAAGTTCAGTCATCTTAGAGCCATTGCTGACCCTAATGAACGCAGAGAAATCATTCGCTATGCCATTTACAATACACCCAATGTGGGTTTGGTTGTCATTGACGGTATTCGGGATTTGATGCTCGACATCAACAATTCAACGGAGGCAACCAAGTTAGTGGGCGAACTGATGCAATGGACGAGCGAGCAAAACATCCACATCCAAACCGTGCTACACCTCAATAAGGGCGATGACAACGCACGTGGGCATATTGGGACGGAACTTAACAACAAGGCAGAGACTGTCCTGCAAATTACAAAGGATAACACCATGCCTGAACGCAGTATTGTTGCACCCTCCATCATTCGTTCCAAACCCTTTGAAAAGTTTGCCTTTCGACTTAAGGAGGTTGAAGACGATATTTGCATTCCCCAAATAGATCTCTCATATTCGGACAATGAACAGAAGTCGCATCGTTTCTCCTACCAAGAGTTAAGCGATAATGAACATCGGAACGCTTTGAATCAAGTATTCTCTTCAAGTGAAGTCTTGCCCTATAGTGAACTAATTGTAATTCTTAAAGAGGTTTATGCGGAGATTGTGGGACAATCCTACGGACAAACAAAGCTCAAGGAACTTTTGCAATTCTTGCTCAACAAAGGCATAGTGGTTAAGGAAGAACGAGGAAAATATCGGCTCAGGCATAATTCTCTACAATAAAACCTTTGGTCGGTCGGACGCAGGCTATATATACCTGAACCAACCCGACCAAATAGAAATAAGTTTGGTCGGTCGCAAAGGGGTGCCTATAGTGTACGACTATCCGACCAATCCTAAACCCTTCAGCCTCCAAAAGAAAAAGGCTGAGAGTTATTCTTTTCAAACATCAAAACAAAATCACAATGGAAATACAAAATATCAAGCAAATCTCTATCACAGATTATTTGCAGCAACAGGGTTATTCACCTGCACGAGTACAAGGAATTCATTTTTGGTACTGCTCCCCACTTCGTAACGAAAGTACGCCATCATTCAAAGTAAATACAGAGCGCAACCAATGGTATGACTTTGGAACTGGCGAACATGGAGATATCATTGACCTTGTGCGTGCTTTACAGTATTGTAACATGTACGAAGCCATTGAGCTTCTAATCGGTTCAAAACAAATAGTTCATCAAGATTTTTCTTTTGGCGGTGAAAGAAAAACCTCTAATCACAAATTAGAAATCATATCTGTGCAATCGCTTACCAATCCTTATTTGTTACGTTACATCGCAGAACGAGGAGTACCTCTCAGCATCGCCAATAGGTTCTGTTCTGAAATTCGATACAATAATACCAATCGGACATACTATGCCATTGGGTTTGCAAACGATGCTGGCGGTTGGGAAGTTCGTAGTCCTTATTTCAAAGGCTGCATTGCTCCAAAAGCGATTACAACTATTAGTAAAGGCACAGACATTTTACAAATCTTTGAAGGGTTTATGGATTTCCTTTCGTGGCAAACGCTAAATCCATCTTCAGCTTGCGATACCATAGTTCTTAATTCTTTGGCTCTTTTGCCACGTATTCAAGAGAAGTTAAAAAGCTACAAGCAAGTTGAGAGTTTTCTGGACAATGATGAAGCAGGACGAAAAACGTTTGAAGTTTTGAAGCAGTTTTGCCCATCTATCATAGACGGTTCTGTTCGCTATCAAACTCACAAAGACCTCAACGAATGGCTTGTATCTCAGTCCAAAGTGCAAGAAAGTCAACCTTCGTTACTGACCACGAAGCGTGGCATCAGAAGATAGTATTTAGCAGGGAAGCAAGTTTGTGTTTTGAGTATCTCAAAACCTACTTGCTCCCACCTTTGGGAGGTGAAAATCCCGTTGGTCTCATCAAAAAAATAAAAAATGGAACAGAAGAATAAAGGTGGGCGACCCACTAAGACATTATCAGAGAAACGGAAATATCAAGTGCTTCTTCGGCTTAATACAATGGAGTACTACACCTTATTGGGAAAAGCACGTGAAGCCTCAATTCCTCGAACAGAGTTTTTACGGAAGCTCATTATAAATGCAGAAGTAAAGAGCCGAATCAAGCCAGAGGAAATGCAACTCATCCGTACAGTTTCTGGCATGGCTAACAATCTTAACCAAATTGCCCATCGGCTCAATGCTTTCGGCATCTCTGCACTCAACGAAGAACTGAATGCGCTGAAACAACTTATTCACGAACTTATGAAACGATTGAAGCCATGATAGCCAAGATTATTAAAGGAACAAACTTCAGTGGAGTTGTCAGTTATATGCTTAGCAGCATGAAGGTCAAGTCAAGGTTTTACAAGCCAATGGCGTGCGCAGTTCTTTACCAAATGACATTGCACACGACTTCAACTTGCAAGCCTCTATGCGTCCAAGTGTACAGATACCAGTTTGCCATACCATACTCTCGTTCTCGACACATGATTCAGAACGACTAACAGATGTAACAATGGTGAAGATTGCCAACGAATATCTTCATAAAATGGGCTATGGCGACACACAGAGCCTTATCGTAAGGCACAGTGACCGCCATCATCCTCACCTGCACATTTGTATCAATCGCATTGGTAACAATGGCAAAACCATCAGCGACCACAACGAAAAGTATCGTTCAACGAAGATTTGTAGAGAACTGACAGAGCGTTATGGTCTAACCATTGGCGAAGGAAAGCAAGAGGTAAACCGCTCAAGATTGAGAGGTGAGGATAAATTACGATACGAGATATTCGATACCATTAAGTCTATATTACTTCAATCTCAGACTTGGAAAGATTTTGTTGCAGGGTTAGCGCAACAAGGTATTACCACTCGTTTCAAAACAAAAGGTAATACCGATGTTGTACAAGGAATCACCTTTGAAAAAGACGGATGTAGTTTCAGCGGCTCAAAGATAGACCGCTCCTGTTCTTTCTCTCGCCTCAATGCAGCGTTAGAACGAAATACTCACAAACAAGAGCAAATTAATCAACAAAACGAACCTATGGTACATTCTGTAGATGAAAGCTATTTCATTACCGACCTATCTGAAAGCAATTAGTGAAGTGTTTTTCTATGCCAACACCAAGTAATGGCGTAGATGTTGATGAGCTCCGCTTCCAAAAGAAACTTCGCAATAGAGCTAACCGCAAACGTAGAATTTAATCACATCAAATTTATATCAGTATGAATAACGAAATAGCACCTGTTCTCGATATACTCGAAGAACTCAAACAAGAGTGCAAAGTCATCAGTAAGGCACAAGCAGAACTGCGCACTACTATTGCTGAACAGCTATCTAATCCAAAGGGAGATAGCATTAAAACACAAGAAACCGTGCAAATCCATCTCTCGAAAGAAACCCAAGCCAAAATCAAGGAACACCAACTTTTTGTTTTGGAGGCACTATCAGAGTCGAATAAGAAGCTCGACCCAAAAATTGAAGCCTTGCACCAGCTCATCAACAAGCAACAAAAGCCTGTAGAGTATAAGAACTTCTCTCTCTTTGCCAGTGTACAATTAGCCGAGCGTATGCTACTCTTATTAGTTTGTGGGCTGGTCATGGTGAGTTGCTGGTTCTTCGGTATGGGAGCCAACAAGCTGCAAACAGCCGCTGATTTCGACCTACGTTATCGTTATCTGCGTATGCAGGGCAAAGCTTCCGCCGTAGACTTCGTACATCTTGACAGCATATTTATCATACATTGCAATCCCAAAGCTATTCAACAGATGCAACAGAAGGTTATTGATTACGAGCAAGCCCTGCAACGGCAAGCGGAATTGTTGCTACAACAGAAGCGTATTACGGAAGAACAAGGAGAATTGAAGAAGCATTTGAAGAAATAGAAATTACTCCAAGAAATTGATTCGTACAGTTTCTTGGAGTAATTGATATATGTGTCTTTTAAAGATAACTGTCGATATCAAAAATCTTTAGTCCGAAATCATAACGAGCATAAAGGGGATATCTTGGGTGTCCTGATTTTGTTAACTCTCCTATTTGCTTCCAACTGATTTTTCGCTCTTGTTCTTGAAGTACATTGGCAATATCTCTAAAGCAATCTAATAAATAATTCCTCTTAGATATAAGATTACCCCAAGCAACTAGAACATCCAATTCTGCGTATGTCTTAAAGAATTCTCTTATAGCATCAAGATTATTCTGATGAAGGATTTCATCCTTCTTATTATGTACACCTTTAAAATTTGTAGATCTCTGAGCATATAGATTTAACATAACAAAACCATCGTAGTTATTAAGTTCTGCAAATCCCATAACTTTTCTCACTGTAGGATCAGGATATTTTTCATTTGCTGTACTTGGATTGACTCCGATTACCACTAAAGGCTTTGTACATCTACTTGCTAATACATAGCGATGGGTTTTCTCATCGCCAATCATTTGTTTAATCTGATAATCCATATTTTAATTTATTATATATCCATTATTCGGCTTAGTTCCTCCTCGACTTCTTCAACCGAAGGCAGAGCTGATTTTAGATTTTCAGGAATAGTCTTCGAATATTGGTAACCACTCACACCAATTGGCTGGTCATAGTCAAAGAGTGCATGCTGAAACACAACCTTATAGCTATCATTGCAGAGAAGCAAACCGATGATTTTCCATCGTATTCATCGTAGAGAGTTTTATCCATAACATTTGTACATATTGCTAATTGTACCGTATATTCGGGTTTGAATAGCGTGGCTTTGGACTCAATGATTACATATACATGGATTCGGAGTTTATAGAAGAAGTTATCCGTATAGAACTCAGAATTATATGGCTCACCCAGTTGACGCGAACTATAACTGACTGCTTGAAGAATTCCTCAATCTAACTGATATCATGACAATAGATAGCCAATACAATGGGCAAATATGCTAATGACTATGTTATAGGCATGTTATAATGGTGCTATTTTGACTTTCATTCAGTTTTATTCATAATCATCTCTAACATCTTGTTCTGGTGTCTGACTATATCTTCTACGTCCCATTCTAAGCCAAATGGACGTTCTTTTTCTTTGTCTTTAATACCGTTATTGTAATTGTCTTGACATATCTGTAACATAATTCTGAACTTTAAGGAAGCAACACTCACCTGATTGGACTTTGTATCAAGATAGCGATTCTTTTTTTTAATTGGATTCCAGTTTGAGCCAGAACTGTTTGCATCGGAACCTATCATGGCAAAATTACCATAGCAGTTTATATCTTGCGTACTAATTGGCATATTGTCTCCAGCCTTAGCTTGTGGATAATAATGCTCCAGACTTTTTCTTGTTCGAGAGAAATAGAAGTTATTGAAAGAATCCAACTCAAAATCACTACAACCCAATGAATTGAAAAAATCTATTCGACTACGAGAATTCTTTTTTGCTTTGTTACCTCGCAATTCAACAACATATTTCTTCCAAAGTTTATAATCTGTATAATTAAATACATACAAAGGTATATTGCATGAGCCGATGGGGTAGATACGATTGAAGTCCCGATTCACTTCTTCTAATTCAACATTCAATCCACCATTATTAAAAATAGTCTCATCAAAACTATTTGGCTTCGGCTGATTTATGTCGTTGAGTTTACTTGCATCGAGATACACATCAAAGAAATACTTATCTGCCAGTTTTCTTAAGAAATTTACATAATTATTGAGGTCCCAATCCTCAAATAGGTGGTATAAACAATAGAACAGATAGTTTTTTCTTTGCTTAGGCGTGAAAGCGACTTCAAACATGGATAGTAATTGAATAACCTCGTTTTGTTGTGCCTTATTGTCCTCATACAAATCCTTTAGATAAGCGGCCTTACTACCTTTCTTGTAGAAATATTGCAACTTCCACGGATTTTCAATGGTTCTATCTTCACCATTTGTGTGATGTATTACATAGTTATCAAGATAGTACTTAGCCAAAAGGAGATTATATGCGAAGTCCTTAACAAACTTGGGAGTAAGATTTACTTTATCAAACTCCTTAATTAGTTCTTTATCATCAAGCGTGAAACTCAGAGGATTAAAATCATCCTCGTTCCACGCTCTCGTAATTTTCAGTACAATTAATAGAAAATTCGGAAAGTCTATTATGGGCTGGAAACGATCGTTTATATCATCTTCTTCCTTCTTTTCTATCTTTTTTATAGGTGTATTTAAAAAATCTGAAATAGTTTTCATCCCCAATGATAAAGATGAATCCGCATTAGAATTCGGAAAGTCGTTGAAAGATTCTATATCAAAACTACCCATTGTTTTACCAAAGACACTTGTCATCCCAGGAAGCTTCTGCTGAATATAAGAACTCATGTCACTACAAGCCTCCCATATACGACTAAACTTCTCCATAGCTTCTTCATTGCCAATTAGTTGCTCACACAGTTTGGCTTTTACTATTTCGTGCTTTTCTAACTGCTCACCGCGAGAGTTCATAACCTCAAAATAGTGATTCAAATCTACGTCTTTCGGCACACGATAATGGATGATATGCACCTTGTCCAAGAAAAAGACTTAAAAGATTCGATATCAGTCTTCTTGTCACCGACAATCTCTTTGAGTGCTTCCTTTGCGTAATGGAAGCCATTAAGAATACCCATATCGTTTTCATCACCAAACACAGGCATTTTTTTATTGTCGCTGCCGAAACTTTTCTTGCAGAATAAGTAAGAGTATTTGGAATATTCTTTATGTCCAATGCCTTTAGAATAATGTAGATTGTTGTCAATCGCTGTTGTCCATCAATAACTTCATAAATATTATCATCTCGCTTGTATGTGACAAGAGTACCAATATAGTAAACAGACTTTTCCAACGAATCATATACATCCTTTATTAAGGCATATATTTCTTCACGCCCCCAGGCATAATTACGCTGATAGATAGGTATCTTGTATAATATAGAAGCCCCTCTGTTTGAGAAATAGATGTCATGAATAGAGCACTCTTCAAGAATATTATTCAAATCTTTCATTGTCTTCAATTTTTATAGTAACCATTTGTTTGGAAGAAATACAGATAGTTTTCATACACACCATCTTTCTCGTCCTTTAGATTCTTCAATGTTTCACCATCGCCACTATACTCGTAGCATTCCTGCGCCCAACCATCTTTAATGTCATCATTTGAAAGCGGGTTAAGCTTGTCTGCCAAAGCACTCAGTAATGAAGTCGGTGTATCTTGCTTAGCAATCAGTTTATACATATTAAATGTATTGATCTTTTCACTCCCCCCCATAATGTAGTTTTGTGCAGAAAGCCAACCAAGATTAGTATATTGTGCCCTCAAAGAATAAGCCCAAATGAACGCATATATGACAAATTGTTCAAACAAGTCTATATCTTCTTTTGTCGGATATGTCTCTGGGCAGAATCTGTCAACGTAAAGCAGAACAGAGGTATCAAACATTAGACGTGTTATACCGTTACCTATTCCTTTTTGAAGTGCCGGTCTAATGTTTTAACTATTATATTGTCATTGATATAGAATCCCTCATACTTATTGTTATTCTGAATATCTTTTAGTATATTATAATAGTGCTTTGTATATTCAAAGAACGGCTTACCGGCAATTATCGGTGTGTCTAATTGGAACGCATTTACATTCCGAGTACCTGAGACAAAAGGCATTGCAGAAGAATTGACCATATCTGCATAGCAATAGGCACTCTTGTAGAATTGGGCATAAGGCGTTCTTGCTGAACGAGTAACACCTTTGAACATATGGATGTTATGCTCATTCAAGATATTAGCTTTGTTGCCTGCTACCCATTCTTTGATACGATACAGGTAATTACCAAAAAAATCAGCTAAATCTCTTTGTGAAACCTGTTCCCAATCCTTTACTATTCTTTCTGTTTCATCCTCGCTGATGTTATTCATCTCGCGTAGATGGTATGCTTTCAACAAATCATGAGGATAAAGAGCCTTACCCCGTGCATTTTTGAGAGTCAAAGAACTGAAAAGCTTCAGACACATCGGTGGTTATCACAACAATCAACTCACACCTGTTCTCTATATAATCCTTAAGATGCTCCATCTCCCGTTGATGTTCAACTGCCGAATCATTGTCTTCCGACTTTAATCCAACCCTACGGAAAAGTGCATTATAGTTGTTGGCGATATTATGGTCATTGTACGTATTGTCATATATCTTTTGTTTCAAAACCCCGATACTATTTTCTCCTAATGCCGTCAGAAGAAGAGAGAAAGTAATGATGCGTTGCTGTCCATCAACAATATCATATTGTCCCTTTTCCTTTGTTTTGTGAAGGATAAGCGTACCAACCCTGTATCTTTCCTTATTACTATTCTTGGCATCAATAATATCATCGAGCAATTGTATGGCATTCCGAGCTGTCCATTTGTACGGGCGCTGATAGAGAGGCACACATAGCTCTACATCCTTGATAGGCTCCTCGCAATTCGTTATGGTTTGCGAAGTAGCAAATCGCCTATAGTAGTTATTGATAATGTTAAACTATTCATAATATGAGTATTAGTTATATGAGTTCACACATCATAATCCAAACCATTTTTAAAAAGGTCAGTATAACAATTGAAATATCCTTTTATATGTTTTTTTATCTACTATCTTACTTAATTCTTCCTCAACATCCTCTACCGTAGGCAGAGCTGATTTCAAATTCTCAGGAATAGCCCTTGAGAGTTGGTAGTCGCTCACACCGATGGGCTGGTCGTAGCCAGAGAGGGCATATTGCGCTACCACTTTATCACCACCATTACAGAGAAGCAAGCCGATGGTCTTATTGTCGTGCTCGCCACGTAGAGTATCGTCTACTACATTGATGTAGAAGTTCAGTTGTCCCATATATTCGGGCTTGAAAGGTGTGGTTTTGAGTTCGATAACAACGTATGCATGTAGTTGGATGTTATAGAGAATGAGGTCGGCATAAAAATCAGAATCACCCACTTCAAAATGCTTCTGCTGTGCGACAAAAGCAAAGCCACTGCCCATTTCTAGAAGATATTTGGTGATATGCGAAACCAATTGTCGTTCAATGTCTCGTTCTGCCATTTTATCTGTCTGTCCCATCATATCAAAGATATATGGGTCTTTCATCAGATAGTTGGCAAGGTCGCTTTGCGGTTTGGGTAATCGCACAGAGAAGTTGCTCACTTTCTTTGCCGTAATCTGCCGAGCGAAAAGATTGGTCTCAATCTGCATTTGCAGAACATTGCGACTCCAGCCATTTGCAACCGCCTGCGTGATATACCAATAACGTTCACCCAAAGGCAGCTTGCTATTAAGCAATATAACATGGCTCGCCCAGTTAGTGCGAACAATGGCGGAATGCTTGAATATTTCCTCTATCTGACTGATGTCGCAGTGATAGATTGTTGACAATGTTTCAGTAACTTCTTCTAATTGTGCAACAGGCTGTTGCGTAATTGTGTTCGATTGATTATCTGTAGATTGAATTAGTGCAACAGGTTGTTGCACAATTTGATTGAGTTCGTTTGTCAGACTTAAAACCTTCTCTACAGTAGGAGTTGTGAGTAAGCTATCTATCCTATCCATTTCTTTCAGTACTTCCAACGGATAAGCACTGGCAAACTGGCACATATAGAAGATATTTCTACGAGAATAGCCTTTCTTATCAGGATATTTAGAACGTATCGCCTTGGAAAGATTATCTATGACTTTGCTTCCCCAACCTTCTTTCTTTTGGAGATAGAGAATAAAATGTCCTACTTTCCAATAGTGGAAAAGCATATCTGCATTTGCAGAGGCTATCATGCGTACTTGCGTATGCTCAAGGTCAGAACCGATGGCTCGAACAACGAGAGATAAATCTTGTATTTCTACTTTATTTATTTCTTGACTCATATTGTTTCGGTGTTATAATTGATTGAATTTACTCATGGCATTCGCTTTGATGTCGTCCGCAATATCTATGTAAGGTTTCATAGCCTTGTAATCGCTATGCCCAGTCCATTTCATAACTACTTGCGGAGGAATACCCAATGCAAGTGCATTGCAGATAAACGTTCTACGACCAGCGTGTGTTCCAAGCAAGGCATATTTAGGTGTAACTTCGTCAATGCGCTCATTACCTCTATAATAAGTTTGACGTACAGGCTCGTCAATGCCTGCAAGTTCAGCTAATTCTTTAAGATAATCATTCATTTTCTGGTTAGTTATAACAGGTAACACCTTGTCATCTTCAAATGCCACATCTTTGTATTTATCAAGAATTGCTTTACTATGTTTATTCAATTCGATAATCAGGCTATCAGAAGTCTTAACCGTTGTAATCTCAATGTGGTCGCCCTTTATATCACTTCTACGAAGATTAAACACATCTGAGTAGCGCAAGCCCGTGAAACATTGGAAGAGAAATGCATCACGCACCCTGTCCAAAGCTTGCTTGGCTGCTGGTATTTCAAACTCTCGGAGTTTGTTCAGTTCCTCCCATGTGAGAAAGATTATTTTCTTCTGTGTGCTTTTGAGTTTAGGTTTATAACTATCGTAAGCATTGTTCTGATGCAGACCTTTCTTGAAAGCCCAGCGTAAAAACCACTTCAAGAAACTTAATTGCTTGCCTATAGTAGAATTGCGCATTTCCTTTACATCACGAAGATAGGTAACATAATCATTTAGACCTTTCTCATCAAAGAAATCAAATGTAAGTCCATCACGAAAGTTCATCAAATGATTTTTCACAGCAGCAAACTTCTCGTAAGTAGAATCAGTCCAATCATTCTGTCGTCCACAATCTCTCACAAACTCATCGAATACCTTGTAGAAAGCATTAGGTATTGAATTTCTCGGTTTGACTTCTTCCTCTATAGGTTTGTGCAACGCATTGAATGCTTCTTTTATATGTTCAGGGGTTGGCATTATTTCTTCTACTTCAAACTTCTTGAAGATTTCCTGCACCTCTGTATAATAGCCCAAAGTGAAGCATTGATTTCAGAAGCTGATTGTTTCAGTTTGTTTGTGCAACCATTTCTTACTCGCTGCTTATCAGAATCCCATTTCGCAGCATCAATACGATAACCTGTTGTAAATTCAATTCGTTTGGAAGCGAAATTGACACGCATACGGATAGGCACATTCTCAATAATGAGAACCCCGTCCTTTTTCCTGCTTTCCAACGTGAAGATAATATTCCGCTTGATGTTCATACTTTTGGATGTTTTGATTTATGCACCCAAATTTACACCCAAGAATTGATTCTACCAAAGATTTCCCATGAAATCTTATTTTATTAACATTCTACTTAAAATGCTATTATACAACAGGTTGAACGTTTATGACACTATTTGAAGATTCAAGAGAAAGAGCCCCTCTCTCCGCTGAAGGGCTTCAGAAAGCCTTCACGAGGGTCTTCAAATTACTTCTTTTTGATTTCACCTAAATTCTAAGTTTGCAATTCATATTGCAAACTTAGAATTTAGGTGAAATCGAAACACAAAGAAAATAGAACAGCAACTCAGGCTACTGCCCGATGGTCCCAAGATGAGCTGGTTGCGATTGCTGATAACACCTCTTCTTCATCGGCAAGTCCGACACGTCCAAGTGAACGGACTGCTGTATCATAACAATCGTGTGATACAACATCTTTCATTTGGTTGAGAGGTGGTTTTACTTGATGAGGAACTTCATTGATTTCATTTGGTTGTTGCCGTCGATTTGCAGTATATATGCACTGGGCGTCAAACAACCGGTATCCAATTCATGGTCGGTTGTGGTAAGGAGCAGTTGCCCGTTGGCATTGTAAAGCTGTGCACACTTGAAACTGCCGATAATCGCAACCTTTCCGTTTCTAATTGAAACCCTTAAGGGCTCTTGCTTAACGCTATTCACACCCGAGACAGGGTCATCTTCACCAACATACGCTTGCCGTTCGGTATAATCACCATTAAAGTCCATCACTTTCCATCCCTTGTCTGTAGCAATTTTCACATCACTTTTATAGCATACATTTTTGTCCTCGACAGATGTATTGACAATCATGATTTCTCCACCGCCTTCACCTGTAATACTTTTCCCATTTATATCGGGCAGACTGCTCATAAGGTTTTTCATAGCGTCGCCTTTTAGCTGATTATTAAAGCAGGTTACAGACAGTAACGTAGAGTTTTCCGGAAGGGAGATGGATGTAAGCTTATTATTGGCACAAGATAGTACGGTAAGTTGCACGTTATTTGACAAGTCTAATGTCTTCAACAGATTATTCTTAGCCGATAATTTGATGAGTTTTGAATTCGTCGCAAGGTTAAGTGATTCTATATTGTTGTAGTAACATTCCAGCAATTGAAGATTCTTGCATCCTTGCAAATTCAAACTGCGTAACTCGTTGCCGCTACATAGAATTTCTTCAATGGCATTCTCATCAGCCAATTGTATATCTTCAATCTGATTACTTAAGCAATAGAGAGAAGTGAGTTGTTTATTATTTCTTAAATCAAGATGCTTAATGCGATTGTACGGGCACAGGAGATCTTTAAGTAGAGGATTATGGCTTAAATCAAGTGATTCTATAGAATTGTAATCGCATGATAGATTCACAAGATTACTGTTTTTGTCAAGCAGAAGTTCAGTTAAAGAATTTTCGTAGCATAGTAGTTCAGTGAGAGTGATACATCCGCTCACATCAAGTAAATTAAGGTCATTATCCGAGCAGTCGAATTTGTTATGTCGCCTATTATGTTCACATTTTGCGACGTTAAGGTGAGTATCGCTTCTCCATTGCCAATTGTAGCCGGCTTTGCTCCCTCTACCTTGTACTCTCCACTTCCATTTATTACGAGTTTAATCTGTTCTTTAGGGCTGCGCAATGTTTTCATCTTAATGACGTTGGAAGCCTCGATTGTAACACCATGGATAGTTAGAAATATTGTAGTAAGGATAACTGTGCAAATCAACTGTTTTGCATTTTTGATGACTTGTGTAAATGATCTTTTCATTTCTTCGGTTTTTAGGATTAACTATTAAAGTGCTATTTATACAAACAATAATAAAGCGTTTGTTCTCTACATTGATGTGTAAAGATAGAAATAAGGATTCATAATATCAAGCATTCTCATCATTTTTTGTAAATCTTACGCCAGTTCGGGATAAGAACGTTCCATGAAAAGTTGGTAATCTCGCTATTATTTTTTTACCTACAAAATACATACAGCGATGATTACCACTGACAAAGTTTCTGAAATGGTAATATCCCCCAAAAGCAGTCAACAACTAATAAAGAAGTCGACTGCCTTACAATTTGGGTTCATTTATAAGCAACTTGCATAACTCGGCACGATTGCCCGTAAACGTTTCGGCATTCGTATAAGATTAAACTGCGCAAAAGGGGTTTCAAGGTCAATCCCTAAGTTTGACATTACCTTTTGATAGGCTTCATCTGCCGTGTCATCGTACAAACGCGATTCTATCAAGTAGTTCTTTATTTTTCCGACAGCATAAAATTGCTTTACATAAGTTTATTCTCCGTTCGTTCAAGATGTTAGCCAACTGCCAACAGCCTTATGGTTTCTTTCAGTGCCCCCACGGGCGTCGCGGATAAAGTAGGCGGTTAAATCGTTGAAAGAAAAAGGACTACTTGTCCTTTTTCCCAAAGATGGAGAAATGAACGTAGCGCTTCGGATGTGCTTTGACGTTGATTAGCAAAGAATCTGCACTACTTACCGTATGATTTAGATTGTCATAAAGTTTACGATCATTTAGCAAAAGACCGAACGTATTATCCCGACTATTCAATTTGCTATTCAAGTCGTTAGTCATCGCATTGATATTAGCCGAGAAACGTTTTACCTCTGCCAACGAAGCATTGACCTCGTTCATCGTCTCTTGTAGATTGATCGCCGCCAGATTATTGCTCAAGCGCTCGACGTTACTACTCGTCTTATTCAAATTTTGCATCATTTGCGGCAAGTCTCGGCCGACCATAGCATCAAGTTTGGCCGACGTCCGTCGAAGATTGTTCGTAATCTCCGCCGTATTGCGTAGCGTTTGTGCCAAAGCAGGGTCTGCTGAGAGGCGCGCCATATTCGTCACAATCGAATCCAACTTTGGCAACATATCCATGATCGTCGGCATCAGCGCCTCCACTTTCGACCGCGCCTTCGTGCAGACCGCCGCTAATGGTATCGCCCTGCGCCAAGTTGTCAGTGGGATTCGGCCCTAAAATCAAAGACATCGTCACACCGCCCATCAAGGAGGTGACCAATTCGGCCTTCGTTCCGCGAGGCATATGCATTTCTTTATCCAACTCAATCGCCACAACAACGCGCTCATGATTGCCATAGTCGTACTGAATGCCCCGCACAATGCCGACGGGGTAACCATTGGCGTACACGGCATTGGAGACCGCTAAGCCCGCAATGTTATCAAAGCGCACGTAATAGGTGTTACTCGACTTGAAGACATTGACACCCTTCATAAAATTGATGAGCAAATAGATGAGCACAATGGCCACAATGGCTGAGAGTGCGATCTTAACTTCCCTAGTAAATATTTTCATAAGTTCGTTGTTAATATGTACGCCTCGATCTTATTCTGCAGCTGACCGAAGGGCTACTGGTTGATGCTTGGGTTTACGTAAATGACTCTATTGCGGATTTACCTCTCCTTTGATCAGGGTACGTGGGTATCTCCATTAAACTTGACGATAAAGGCGTCAGTAAACGACTTTTTGACTTCTTTGAGGGCGGCCTGCGCCTCTGCCTTTGTAGCATAAATACCCGTGACATACTTAAAGCGTCCACCCTCCTTAAAGATATAAAGATGACTCAGACCTCGAAATTGCTTGTCGCTCGAGGAAAGACGATCAGCGTTGACGGCAATCTGTATACGATAGTGTAAGCCCTTCGCGGTCTTTTGCTTGTCCTTGTCGCCCCCGGTCGTCTTCTCTGTTTTACCAGCCTTGTCTTTGGTCGAAGTAGAAGAGGCCTTTGCGGACTGAGCGGGTTTAGTCGGCGCAATCGACTTGGCGGGCGTAGTTACAGCGTTCTTAGTCTGCGTGCGGGCTACCGGCTTATTTGCTGCTTTAGCAGGAGCAGGATCTACAATGATTACCCGCTCGGCCGGTTTTGTCGGTTGCTGCGTGGTGGAGGGTAAGGGCACGACTTCTGCCGGTGGCGTATTCTTATCTTCAGCGTCAGCGGTTGATACATCAGAAGAGGTGAATATCGGTTGCGGCAAGCCTACGGCCGTGCGATCATACATCTTGCGATACTGGAGAAGCCGTTGTAGATACACGTGGCCAGCGTGATAACGCCACGATCGGAATTGAGGTAAGCCTCTTCGTCGAGCGTCGTGATAAAGCCCAACTCTGTGAGTACGGCAGGCATAGACGTCTTACGTAAGACTAAGAATCCGGCTTGATGCACACCCTTATCTCTGCGATTATTGCGAACGTACTGGCGCTGAATAGCTTGGGCTAAATCAACGCTCTGCTGCATATAGCGATCTTGCATCAATTCGAAGATCACATAACTCTCACTCTTGCTCGGATCGAAGCCTTCATAGCGTTGGCGATAATCTTTTTCGTAAGTAATCACACTATTTTCGCGCTTCGCCACGTCGAGATTGGCTTCTGCACGCGCCATACCGAGCGTATACGTTTCGCTACCATAGGCCGAACGATTGCCATCGACAGCATTGGTATGAATAGAGATAAAAAGATCGGCTTTAGCGTTGTTGGCGATGTCGGCTCGGGTCTGCAAAGGGATAAATATATCCGTCTTGCGGGTATAGATGACTTTCACGTCGGGACAGTTGCGCTCCACGAGCTGACCGAAAGCCAGCGCCACTTTCAAGTTGATATTCTTTTCTACGGAGTATGCGCCGGGCGCACCTGTATCTTTACCGCCATGGCCGGGGTCGATAACAAGCGTAAAGCGTTTACCATTTTGGGCGAAAGCAGCCTCGCACAGCAAGCATAAGCACAGCAAGAGATAAGTTGCCAGTCTTTTCGTCATAGTTTACGATACACAATCGGTTAGAACCAATATTTGGCCTACGCTCTACCCTTTCCAAGGAATGTTATCTGTTTTACGGCAGAGAATCAGCCCTATGAGCGGAGCAAAGATAGGTGAAAGTCGGCAGAAGACCAAAGAAAGCGCGCGGTTTGTCTAACAAGATGAGGCTTACAGTCTGCACAAGTGGCCAACTTTAGCGAACACGCTTGAAAGCACAGCGTGCGTTTTACGTAATCTGCGGACAAGAGGCAAGCTAAATGTAGCACACCAGAGGGCAGAAGGTTGCAAAAGCCGACCATCGCTGAGCAAAGAAATTCAATGATAGGTGACCGTTGAAATTCCCTTAGGTGGGAAATAAAACTCCCTTAAGAGGGAAATAAAATTCCCATAGGGGGAATTAAAATTCCCTTAGGTGGGACTTTTAACGATGAGCCTTCTTTCTTCAAGTAGCCGCAGTGTAGGCGAATAAAAGACGGGAGGTATAAAGAATTAAAATAAGCGATGCGAAATATAGGGACTCATCGATTGATGGAAGGTAAGAGGGCACAGTGCATGGCTTATGATACCGTCGAAGAGCAGGGTTAAAGGAAGAATGAATGGGTTTACATTTAAAAGGGTGCTTGTGGAGCGTCGTGATAAAACACAAAAAAGCAGCCTCGCCGGAATAGGGCGAAGCTGCAAATTATAGGTCTAAATCGAAGGTCGATTATTTATTCTTGAACAATTGAACGTTCTTCAATTCGAACTTAGGAGTCTTGCGAATCATAGCAGGTGCTTCGTCTTGAGGGATCTCATTCTGCAAAACGAAAGTATCCGTCTGAGGCGGGAAGTTACCATCCTTCACGAAGTAAACAACGTTAAAGGTAAACACCTTGCCGGTAGCATCGTAAGAACTGGGCACTGCACCATCTGCACCTTGGTCACTGCGTCGCTGACGAATATATGACCATAAGGCTTCCCATTTTGAGTGAAGTCGTACATAGTGTCCTGATCTTTAATCACGATCACGCCGGTAGACTTATTATAGGTGAAGTATAGACCATCTGGGTTTTGCACAAACGGCTTGATGAGGTATTTAGTCTGATCCTTGTTGCTCTGGTAAAGCGTACTTGTAGGAAGTGCACCGAACAAGCCAGAAGTGTAGACACCTTCATAGATAGGAATCATGATCTCGGGTTCTGCCTTGCTCTGTGCAGGATCCAAAATCACCTGCTGACCATTGATGGTCATAACGAGCTGGCCGTTGGCATTGTAGCTCACAGAACCTTGCGTGCCGTCAGCGAAGGTAATCACACCCGCGCCATTAGCAAACTGATGCGTGATGGTTGTCTTCGCGCCACCCTCAGGGGTTGATGTGCTTTTACCTTTATCGTTGAGTACCAAAGTAGTTTGTACGCCATTGATGTTTGCGGTCCAAGTGCCATAGATGTCAGAGGGTTGACTCTACACTAAAGTAGAAACCACTTGACGCGTGCTATCTGCTGCCTTCAACACGTTAAGAGTAACCTTGTTGTTATCTTTTTGGAATGCAGCGTAAGCAAGTACCGGGAAGTCATAAAGAGAGCCTTCAGAAGAAGCACTCAAGATACCGGTAGCAGGATCGTATTTTACGTCAGACGTTGCAATAATGTTGCGATAAACTCCGCTGTCGGCACCGGTAGATTTACCACGCATCTTTACAACAAGAATGGGCTGGCCGGTCGAAGTTGTCGTATAAGTGAGCGCGTATTCAGAGTTTCCATCCGGCGTATACTGCGATTGGTAGTAGCCATAAGGCATCTGTGCCGGATAGCTCACTTTCGTATTTTCGAAGTCATTGTTGCAAGAGGTCAAGCCAAGGCCGGTAACCACTAATGCAGCTAATGATAAAATAAACTTTTTCATTGTGTCTCTGTTTTTTTCCTTTCGTATTGTAATTGTAAGTAGAAGGCCGCCACCAACTGCAAGTTTGCAGCGGCCTTCTGCTCGCTCTTATCGAGGAATGAACTTATTTCTGCTTACGTCGTCTTAATCGAACAACTCAACATTCGGGTTCATATTCTTCTCTTGTGTCGGAATCTCGAACGTCCAATTGTTGTGGAATGTAGGTTCAACCTTCAAGCCGATATTGGCAGCTGCGTCAGCGGTATAAACGACGTTTGCAGCATCCGTTTGCGTCGCAGCGTCACGTGTGAAGCCAAGGCCCCAACGCTTGAGTACGTGGAAGTACATGCCTTCGCCAATAAACTCTCGTTTCCATTCCAATCGAATTTCCTTTGCCAAGCTCTCACCCGTCTCTGACGTAGCGAGCAAGCCGCGCTTCGTGCGCAAAGCGTTGAGATATTGTTGCGCCTTAGCTGCATCGTTGAGACGATAAGCTGCCTCAGCTGCAATCAAGTAAGTTTCTGCTATACGGAAGAGTTTCGGAAGGTTGTAACGTGCAAATCTGCTATCGCCCGTCTTAGACAATATGGGGTTGCCCAAGAACTTGTTAAACAGAGCTATGTTAGAAGCCTTCTGGCCTTCGCAATTCACATCCTGCTTGTCCAAGAAGATATCCTTGCGCCAGTCGTTAGAAGAGTACATATCAACCGTTGCCTTAGAAGGAATCCAGTCGGGGCTGTAACCACCTCCAGCTTTGTTATAAACGGAAGTTGTTATCATTAGCCGATGAGCCATATTCAAAGCGTTCATCAGGCGTGCCGGCCGGCACATAGATAAACTCTGAACCTAGGTCATTGGTCCACATATCCTTCAAAGCGTTAGCACTGTTAGCCAAAGCAAAGTAACCGCTATTGATCAAGCTTTCAGCTTCTGCTAAGCATTTGTATAGTCGCCCATATTGAGCAATACACGAGCGCGGAGCGCTTTCGTCATTGTTTTATTGATGAGCTGACCAAGCACAGGATCAGTTCCCGGTTCTGAAGCTTGGAGCAGATCGTCAGCTATATTAAGATCATTGAGAATGAACTCGTAGGTAGCCTTCAAGTTTGCACTTCTCGGTTTTGCACTTACGTCAACCTTCGTCAAGAGCGGAAGACCGCGCGTCGTAGCTGCCTTTCCTGCATCATAAGACTGGCAATAATAGCTGACAATGTTAGAATAAGCCAATGCTCGGATGAAGTGTGCTTCACCTTTGTACTGTCTTACTAAGATAGAGTCAGTAGCACGATCCTTACTCTTGCTATAATCGATCCTATCAACGTTCGTCAAGAAGTAGTTACAATCAGAAATGGCACTAAAGCCACTTGCCCAAGGACCACCCACGTCATTCGCAGTATAAGTCCAAGTGTAGAGCAAACCTCCACGGTTACCATAGCTGATGGTTGGTTGGAAGTAGTCCATCAAAATATCGCCCCACAAAGCACCTACGTTTGAAAGGTTGTTACGCAAAGTAGCGTAGAGGCCTTTGTCGAAGTTAGTAGCATCACTTGGCTTCTCCCAAGATTTTTCACCCGGAATAGAAGTCGTGGGGTATTGGTCTAATTCGCACGCGGTGAAGGTCGGCACGATGAGTGCTGCGATCATCAGCGATTTGAAAAAAGTCTTTTTCATAATTCTATTTGTCTAAACGATTAGAATGTTACTTCAATGCCCAAGAAGAATTCGCGCGTATTCGGGAATGTAGCCATAGAGACGTGGCCACCGTACTCAGGATCTGCGCCCTTCCACTTCGTGAAGGTCAAGAGGTTACGAGCCGTTGCAGAGAGGCGAACATTGCGAATCACCTTAGTAGCCTCCATCCAAGACTTCGGAAGGTCATAAGAGAGCGACAAGTTCTTGAGGCGGAGGAAAGAAGAGTTGTGTAATTGAGAAGTATCGAAGCGGTTTGCTACGCCAAAACGCGGAACGTCCGTGATGTCACCCGGCTTCTTCCAAGCATTAACGAGCGCGCGGTCGTGGTTGTTTGTATAAAGTTATGGTTGTACGTATGGAACTCGATGGCATCCATCATCCATTTACCCAACACAAATGCGAAGTCAGCATTCAAGGTCAAACCTTTCCAAGAAGCATTTAGACCGAAGCCACCATTGATCGGAGCGTACATACGCTTGCCTATATCTTGGTAAAGATCTTCAGAGTAAGTTTCCGTTGTACCACCGCCCGGCTTAGCCCAAACGATGTTACCATTAGCAGGATTAACACCTACGCGTACCGGCAAAAGGTATGTAACGCTCTGGCCTACCTTATATACAAGGTAGCTACTTGGGAGTTTCCACTCGTCGATGCCGTAGAAGAGCTTCGTGATCTTATCAGCGTTGTACGTAAAGTTACCATAAACGTTAACATTCAAGTCATTCCAGTTGCGTACAGCGTCAACGTCGAATTGGATCTCTATACCGTTATTAACCATAGAACCGATGTTCAACGTTTGGCTGTTGAAACCGGTCGTGTAAGGCAACGGCGTATCCATCAACATGTCTTTCGTACGACGGTTGTAGTAGTTTACTTCAAGGTTCAAGCGATCGAAGAGGCGCGTAGAGAAGCCGATCGTCGTTTGAATTTGTGTTTCCCAACCGAGGTTCTTGTTCTCCGGCGTAGCAAGGCCCCAACCATTAGAACCATTGTACACCACCTGACCCGTCTTCGTCAATGCATCATAATAGCCGATACCTTGAGAGTTACCCGTAGAACCCATGCTGGCCTTAAACTTGAGGTCAGTGAGCCATTCGATGTCTTTCAAGAAGTCTTCGCGCTTCATATTCCACATAAAGCCACCGGAAGCAAACATTGCAGAGCGGTTGTTCGCGCCGAAGCGAGAGCTGCGGTCGTTGCGTACTGTTACGTCGAAGAAGTACTTGTTCATTAATGCGTAGTCTACACGACCGAAGAATGATAGATATTCAACCGTGGCGAGACCTTGCAATTCGGGCAATTCAGCTTTCGTACCGTGGCCAAGCTCGATCAAGCGATCGTCAGATTGACCCTGCGTGAGAGAGTTGAAACCAAAGTCTTGTGATTTGATACCTTCTTGGCCAAGGAGGAATGTCAACTGATGATCTTGGTTGAGTTCCATCTTATATTCGGCCGTATTGGTAATCGTGAAGCTTGACATGCGGCTGAAATATTCATTTCTAAAACCGCCATCCTTCGTATCGTTCCAAGGCGCGCTCGGGTAGCCAATAATCGTCGTACGCGTGTCAGCAGCATCGACACCCAATTGAGAGCGAAGTGTCAAGCCCTTAACCGGCGTCAATTCTATGAAACCCGTACCCGTAAGGCGCGCATCATTTGTGTATCTCGGATTAAGTTTGGCCCAAAGCTCATTATTGTAAGTATTCATTGTAGGAATAACATCCAACTTACGACCATTTTTATCATAAGGATTGATGTAAGGCTTGTTGACTACCGTAGCGTATGCACCGTTATTACCTTTATAGAACCTACCAAACATTCTATCGGCAGTACGCTCATCGTAGTTCAAACCAAGGTTCACGCCATAGTGGAACCAATCCGTTGCGCGAGAATCCAAGTTAAAACGAACCGTATAGCGTTTGAAGCGAGAAGAAGGCGTCAAACCGTTTTTCTTCATATAAGACGCAGAAGTATAATACGTCGTGCGTTCGCTACCACCGGCAACGCTGAAGTTCGTATTATACATCGGAGCGTTATCATTGAAGTAGTACTTCTGCCAGTCAGTATTCACGCCTGAAGCCTTGTAAGCAGCATATTGCGCACCGTTAATGATACCATTCTGCAACTCATACTCCAGCAATTCGTTAGAGCTCATCGGGTTGCCAATGCGGCGAGCCAATTGGCTCCAACCGATGCTCTGACCGATTTTGATCACAGCCTTTTCATTGCGATGACCTTTCTTCGTCGTTACGAAGATTACACCATTAGCAGCACGAGAACCGTAGATAGACGTAGCTGAAGCGTCACGCAATACCGTGTAGCTTTCGATATCGTTCGGGTTCAACATGTAGAACACAGAAGGACCTACCGGCATACCATCGACCACGTAGAGCGGCGTGTTACCACCATTGAGTGAACCTGTACCGCGGACCTTCGTACTTGTACCATTGATGTTACCAACGTCACCCGTATTGTTCGAGATCTGCACACCGGCTACTTTACCCTGCAAAGCGTCGAGGGCGGTAGTCACCGGTTTGTTTTCAATTTTGTCGGCAGAGACTTTAGACACAGTACCAACGACCGTACCCAATTTCTTTGCCGTACCGTAACCTACAACGACTGCCTCAGTCAGGTTGCTATCACCAGACTCTTTCATCGTCACTTGCATATTGCCCGTGATGCTCACAGTCTCGGGGTTCATACCCACGTTGGTGATGTTAATGTACTTAGCCGTGGCGGGCAAGCTCGAGAACGTAAAATTACCGTTGTCATCGGTTTGCGTCATGAGCTTAGTCCCTTGCACACGTACGACAGCACCGCTCACGGGTGAGCCATGTTCGTCGACTACCCGGCCGGTTACGTGTTGCTGCGCATAAATAGAGCCTGCTGAAAGCAGACACGCAGACAAAAGCACTAACTTCTTGTTCATAATATAACCGTTAAATTAAACATATATTCAATCATCGTGCGTTTTTCGTGAAGAGAGGCAGACGCAGTAAAAGCGGTTATTTTGCTATGTTCTCGTCCGATCTTCTCCCTCCTTATTTTTGCTAATTCCAGACCTCGGAGAGAGGGGTTTCTAAGGCCTATTGCGAGGCTTTTTCGCATTTTCGGAATATTAGCTATTGGCAAATGTACGGATATTTTCAGTAAATGCAAACTTTTCATTCCATTTTTCTCACTTTTTTTCTTCTTCATCCATCGTCCGTCGCGATTGAGAGAGGATAAAAAACGCTAAAATGCCCATTTTGGGCGCTTTATGGGCTTGGTTTACACGTTTAGATTTTAGCCGATCAGCCTTTGATTGAAAGCGTTTTTAGCAAGACGACATGGCAGATTTCTTCGTTGCCCTTCAGCCGAGGAACGTTGTTGCTATATTCATTAGAATTTGTTTGTTTATAAGAATCAATGCAGAGGGTTTAACGAGTTGAGGATAATCACGCCCAAAACAAAGGCCGTAATGCCGGCATACAGCCAATCGCGCTGCTTGAGGAAGTCAAAAAAAGAAATGACGACGCGCAAGAAGGGCGTAAGGATCAAAACCAAGACGCCGAGCTGTATCCACCCGATGGGATTCATTTGCCCTACGCTGCCGAAGATGCCGCCAAGCGTCGTGTAGGCTTCCGCATTTTCCGGCAAGGCATTGTAAGTAAAATGAGAGAGGTCGGGTAGCGTTTCCGAGCCGTGACGCCACAAATAGCCTATCCCGCCCGCAAGGGCGATCAGTCCGGCCAGCGCCACGCCGATTCGAAGCGTGCGCGCCACGAGCAACGAAAGATCGCGCGAAGTGCCGTCGCCGGAAGTCTCGCCCGCCGCATCCTTCGTGCAGGGCTTGTCTTGAGGCGCTGCGGAGCGCGCTTTTTCGGTTGATGTCGGTTGCCTCATTGTTTCGAAAGGTTATTGCTCTTGCAAGAGACGTGATACATATATATAATGTGTACGGACCGATCGTTTAGAACCTACCGGTAAATCCGTTGTATAGCATATTGAGCGCCACGAGTAGAATGGCGAAGAAGAAAATCTGCCGCAAGCGTTTTACGTTCATACTTTGCAGGAGTCGCGCGCCCGTCAGTGCGCCGAGTAAGACGCCGATCAGCGTCGGGAAGGCCACAGACGGAAGAATGATGCCGCGCTGCACGTAGACAACGGCCGAAGCACAGGCCGTAACGCCCATCATAAAATTGCTCGTCGTCGTACTCACCTTAAACGGCACTTTCATAATACCATCCATCGCTATGACTTTCAAGACGCCCGATCCAATGCCGAGCACGCCCGACAAGATGCCGGCAACGTACATTACGCCAAGTCCGCCCCCAACGTTGCGCAATTCATAATGCTTCAGCGTTCCGTCGCGCTGCGGCCAAACTCCGAAGAGCTTTAAGCGCCGCGCGGCTTCCGAACCGACCACGCCCTCGTGGTCCAGCTTGCGCCGCTGCTGCATAATGACAGTCAGGATAAGCACAAAGCCAAAGATAACGGCAATAACAGAACTATTGAGCCAGACGGCGACAAAAGCGCCCGTAACGGCGCCTACCGTGGTAGCGACTTCGAGAAACATACCGAGGCGCACATTGGTAATCCCCTCCTTGACATACGCACTTCCGGAGCCGGAACTTGTGGCTATCGTGCTAACCAGTGCCGCTCCGACGGCATAATGGAAGTCGATGCCAAACCCAAGCGTAAGAAAAGGAATGACCACGACCCCACCGCCGAGTCCGGTGAGCGAACCCAACAAGCCTGCGCAATAAGCAGCGAGCAATACCAACAATGTAAAAACAACTACTGTCATAATTTCGGCCAAGCCGCGTACAGATCATTTTTGCTTGTTCCGGGTTGCAAATATAGTATATTTGACTTTTGCCGACCTATTTTCCCCTAAAAAAAATGCGCTTTCTATTTTAGAGCATTACGTCGCTTAGCGCCATCACGCACACTGCACAGCCTTCGATGATAGGCGATGGCCGAATGCCGCCACCCCACCCTTTGCCACCCGAGCGGCTACAGCGCAAACTCGGCACGCAACGGTGACACGCCAAATGTCGATCGCGCAAAGCGAGACTATTCATTTCGTTCCGAAAAAGTTAGTGCTGCGATGCTTTTCATCGTGAGCGCAAAGGTTTTTTCTCACGAGCGCAAGGTCTTTTTATCGTGAGCGCAAACCTTTATTGTCGTGATGAAAAAGGTAGCAGGCCAAGTTTGGTCCACGCTATCTTTACGCTTCAGCGAACAAAGTCTTGCACAGGGACGTACAAAAAAGCCTCGGCCGCATAGTCGATACCGATAAAGCCACTCAAAATTCGATAAAAAGGCCTCGACAACAGGCCCGCCGACATCCGATTTTGACCGCCGACTACACATTATTATATATAGCGCCTCAAAAATGAGCCTTACAGGAGCAAAAACAGACCTTCGCGATGAGCTTCCGGACCAACTGCCGCACGCGGCGACGCAAAACGAAACCGCTTTATAAGATTTCCTGCCTTAAAAAAGGCAAATGTGCAGAATAATCTCTACTTTTGCTGTTTGGTTAGACGATAGAAAAATCTTCAGAGATGACTGACGCTGCTCCCGATTACCACATTCCCGTACTGCTGCAAGCCACAGTAGACGGATTAAACGTTCGGCCGGATGGCTGCTACGTCGATTGCACCTTCGGCGGGGGCGGTCATAGTCGGGAGATCTTGCGCCGATTGGGCCCTAACGGGCGCTTGCTGGCTTTTGACCAAGATGCCGATGCGCAGCGCAATATTCCGGCCGGTGAAGACCGACTGACCTTCGTGCAAAGCAATTTTCGCTATCTGCCCAATTGGCTGCACTATTACGGCTATGCGCAGGTCGACGGCATTTTGGCCGACTTAGGCGTTTCCAGTCACCACTTCGATGCGGCCGACAGGGGGTTCTCCTTTCGCTTTGAAGGGGCGCTGGATATGCGGATGAACAAACGCGCACACACCTCAGCGGCCGGCGTCGTCAATACGTACAGCGAAGAGCAGTTGGCAAACCTGTTTTATCTCTACGGCGAACTCAACAATGGGCGCCGCTTGGCCGCAGCCATCATCAAGGCCCGCGCCGCCGCGCCGATTGAGCGCGTGGAGCAATTGGTCGACGTCGTTACGCCCTATCTCGGCGCAGCCCGCGCGAAGAAGGATATGGCCAAGGTGTTTCAAGCCCTGCGCATCGAGGTGAACCACGAAATGGAGGCCTTGGAAGCTATGCTGACGGCAGCACTGACGTTGCTGAAACCGGGGGGGGGCGCCTAGCGATACTGACTTACCATTCGCTGGAAGATCGCTTGGTGAAAAACTTCATCAAAGCCGGCAACGCGACGGGCAAAGTCGAACAAGACTTCTACGGAAACCGACTCGCTCCGATGAAACCCGTCAATGGACGTGTGATAAGGCCCGACGAGGCAGAAATGGCAGCGAACCCACGCAGCCGAAGCGCGAAGTTGCGCATCGGAGCGTGCATCGCCGAACGAACAGACGGCAAGTAAAACTCATGACAAAAACAACTGACGAGAAAACAGACGGACGAAAGGTGATCGAAGCCTTGGAGCGGTCGGCGGCTGAAAAGCAGCGCCATCGCCGTACTGAAACGCCCCAAAAGCAGACTGAAGACGACAACGAAACGAAAGCGAAGCGGGCCTTCAAGAACCTGACGGGGGAGGAAGAGTTTAACCTCCGACGCTCGCTATCCCTGCGCACCATTCTCGGTGGCGACATCTTGGCGGGTGCTTGGTTTCGCCGGCATTTCTGGTATATTGTGATGATCATCGTCATGTGTCTCCTTACGTTGGCAATCGCTATGCGTGCCAGCAGCAAATGATCGAAGGGACGCATTTGGCCGACACACTGCTCGACAGACGCTACAAGGCGCTGACGCTCTCCGGACAATTGAAAGAAATGACGCGACGCAGCAGCGTAGAAGAGCATCTGGCTGACACGACGCTCCATACGTCGACGACGCCCAATTATAACTTGCCTGTAGAGGCTGAGACTTCCTCGAGTAGCAAACAGCCTTAATGGCTTGTTGCCCGGACAGTTTAGGGAAAAGTTACAGGCTTTTAAACATGAAAGTATATTTAGACAAATTCAGTTCGCGCTTTTCGGTCATCGCAATACTCCTTGCGCTTGTCGGACTGGTCATTGTGGGTAAATCGCTCTACATTATGACCGTCAAAAAGGACTATTGGATGGCGGTTAACGATCGCTTCCAGCGGCGAAATGTGTCGCTCACGCCGATGCGTGGCAACATTTTGGCCGATGATGGGGAGGTCTTGGCGGCGTCTTTGCCTGAATACAAAATGTATATGGACTTTATGGTCGAAATCGATGATTCGACCCGTCAACGTAAAGAACAACTGATTCGCGATTCGCTCCTGACGGTCAAGATGGATAGCATCTGTCAGGGGATGCACCGCATTTTTCCGGATATAGATCCGGCTAAATTGGCCGAGCACTTGCGCGAAGGGCGCCGTAAAAAGAGTAAGAACTGGCCGGTCTATCCCAAGCGCGTCAGTTATATAGAATATCGCCGCGTGAAGCAATTGCCCTTGCTACGCTTAGCGCCCTACCGCGGCGGCTTCCACGTCGAAACGTTCAGGACTCGCGTCAACCCCTTCGGCACTTTGGCGCCGCGCACCGTCGGCGACCTCTATCGCGGGAAAGATGAGGCGCGAAGCGGCATCGAAAAGACGTACGATGCCATCTTGCGCGGCAAGCCCGGGCGCTACCACCGACAAAAAGTGCTCAATCAATACTTAAGCATCGTAGACCTTCCGGCAGAAGATGGTTGCGACGTGCAAACGACGCTCAACATTGCGATGCAGGACATTACGCAAAAGGCGCTGGGCGACCGCTTGCGCGAGATTCAGGGAGAAGGGCGCGGGCAGGTAAACTTTGGCGTGGCTATTGTGATGGATGTCAAGACGGGCGACGTGAAAGCCATATCGAGTCTGTCGCGTGTGGGCGATGGTTCGTTTCAAGAAATCTCCAACAAGGCGGTGAGCAACTTGATGGAACCAGGATCGGTATTCAAACCGATGTCGTTCTTGGTGGCCTTCAACGATGGCTTTCTTCACTTGAATGATCAAATTGACACCGGCTATGGCATTATGGAAATGCACGGCCGACAAATGAAAGACCACAACTGGCGCAATGGTGGCTACGGACGCTTGACGGCACGAATGTGTATCGCAAACTCGTCGAACGTCGGCGTCAGCAAGTTTATCGATCGTTTCTACGGCAACAACCCTGATAAATTCGTTGACGGGATCTACGCGACCGGCGTCGGCGAAGATTTGCGCATCCCCATTCCGGGCTATGCCAAGCCTCGCATTCGCCGTCCGCGCGACTTAGGCGACCGCTGGGCAAAGACGGACTTACCGTGGATGAGTATTGGCTACGTAACGCAGATACCACCTATTAGTACGCTGACTTTTTACAACGGCATAGCCAACGATGGCAAGATGATGCGCCCGCGCTTCATTAAAGCTATCTTGCGCAACGGGGAAGTGATAGAGGAAAAGCCGCCCGTTGTCGTTCGCGAACAGATGGCGAAACCGGAGGCTATCAAGGATGTGCAGGCTTGTCTGCGCGCCGTGGTGACGGATGGCGTTGGGCGAAAGATCAACTCCAAACTCTTTCACATCTCGGGAAAGACGGGGACGGCACAGGTTTGGACGGCTCACGGCCGCTCGGCTGAATATCTCGTTTCCTTCGCCGGCTATTTCCCCTCGGAATCGCCGCGCTATTCTTGCATTGTCTGCATCGAAAGCAGGTAGTGCGGGCGGCGCGCTGGATTGTGGGCCTGTATTCAAACGCATTGCGGAAACAGTGATGGCACAGGATCGCTCATCGAATTATACAGCTGCACGCGACTCTGTGAATGTTCCGCTACCCATCGTGAATCCGGGTAATATCCTGGCTGCAAATTATCTGTTGGACGTCTTTGGCATCCCACACTCCACGAACGTGGGCGGCAATGCGGACGGCGTGATCTGGGGAACGTGTGCTACGCGCTCCGGCAGCGTTTCGCTGGCCAACAAAGTGACGCCGAAAGACGAAATGCCGGATGTGCGCGGCTATGGTTTGCGTGATGCGGTATTCCGTCTCGAACAAGCGGGCCTGTTGGTAAACTGCGCAGGCATCGGACGCGTGACGGCGCAAAGTATTCCGCCGGGTGCGAAGATCAAGCGCGGAGAACACGTCAACCTCATTTTAGGCGAAGGCGCTGAAGCACAGGAATTCGTGACCACAGAAGAGGAGACGGCTACTGAATCGGCGCAACAGGCTACACCGGAAAACGCGACACCGGCAACGACTAACACGCCGGCACCTGCTCCCAAGCCTGAAAAGTCACAACCCAAACCGGCTAAAGAGGGCATCAAACCCGAAAAACCGAAGGTGACCAATACGGCGAAACCGAAAGAGAAACCGAAAGAGCCGACGCGCACGGCGACACGCGAAGCTACGCCACAGCGCCGAACGGAGGAAAACAAGGCAAAGGATAAGCCTAAAACGGCTACCAAAGATAAACCCAAAGACAAGCCGAAGGCAAACACTAAAACTACAGCGGAAGCCGCCGGCAAGTCGAAACCCAAACCCGCTTCATCCACATCCGGAACGAGCGGAAAGAAAAAAGAATCAACAACAACGAATACTACATCGAACAAGGGCAAAAAGAAATGAAGCCCGCTTTCAGTGTCAGTAAATCATTCAACGCATACAATATATATACATGATGAAATTGTCGGACCTCTTGCAGAAAATCAGTCCCCTCGAAACGCGAGGGAGTCTCTCTATTGATATTAACGGCGTGAATATGGACTCGCGCTTGGTGGAAAAAGGCAACCTCTTTGTGGCTGTCAAAGGCACGCAGGCCGATGGGCACGCTTTTATTGCCGGCGCGATTGAAAAAGGCGCTTCGGCGATCTTGGTTAGTGAACCCATTCCGGCTGAAACGCCGGCCGACGTCACCTTTGTGCGTGTGGCGGACACGGAAGATGCGATCGGGAAAGTGGCTACTACATTTTATGGAGATCCTACGCAACGCTTGAAACTCGTTGGTGTGACGGGAACAAACGGCAAAACGACAATTGCCACTGTATTGTATCATCTGTTTACGGAACTCGGCTTTAAGTGTGGCCTTTGCTCTACGGTATGCAACTATATAGGAACGCGTGCTGTGCCTACGGAACACACGACGCCGGACCCCGTAACCTTAAATAAGCTCCTTGGGGAAATGGCCGACGAAGGCTGCGAATATGCTTTTATGGAATGTAGTTCGCACGCCATTCATCAAAGCGAATCGGCGGTTTAGACTTCGCTGGCGCACTCTTCACCAACCTGACGCGCGACCACCTCGACTATCATAAAACTTTTGAGAATTATCGCGACGCTAAGAAGGCGTTCTTTGACGGTTTGGGCAAAGACGCTTTTGCTATCACCAACGCCGACGACAAGAACGGGCCAATTATGGTGCAGAATACAAAGGCTCGCATCAAAACGTATTCCACGAGAGCAACGGCCGACTACAAAGGAAAGATCCTTGAAGAGTCGCTCGAAGGTATGCTGCTCGAAATAAATGGTCGCGAAGTTAGCGTGCGGTTTGTCGGCCGCTTTAATGTCTCTAATCTGCTCGCCGTGTATGGGGCGGCCATCGAACTTGGGATATCTCCCGATGATACTTGCGCGTACTCTCTTCGCTCCACCCCGTCAACGGACGCTTTGAAGCCATTCGCTCCCCAAAAGGCGTAAGTGCAATAATTGACTATGCTCACACGCCGGATGCTTTGGCCAACGTACTCTCGTCTATTGATGAAATTGTGCGCGGCAAGGCGCAGGTGATTACGGTCTGCGGCGCCGGCGGCAATCGAGATAAAGGTAAGCGCCCCTTGATGGCCCAAGAAGCGGCCAATCGTAGCGATCGCGTTATCATCACGAGCGACAACCCGCGCTTTGAAGAGCCGCAAGCTATTGTAGATGATATGCTCGCGGGCTTGGATGAAACGCAACGCGCTAAAACTATCGCCATCGTAGACCGCCGCGAAGCCATCCGCGCAGCAGCGGCAATGGCTCAACCCGGCGACGTAATCCTCATTGCAGGGAAAGGCCACGAGCCTTATCAAGAGATCAAAGGCGTAAAGCACCACTTTGACGACCATGAAGAAGTGCGAAAAGCTTTCGGTTTAGAAGCATAAGCGCCCACTAAACACTTTCAGATATGTTATACTATCTCTTTCGTGCATTAGAAAGCATTGGCGTACCCGGCTCGGGCCTATGGAGCTACACCTCCTTCCGCGCTCTGCTCGCCTTGATGCTTGCGCTGATTATCTCGACGTGGTTTGGTGAGTATTTCATCAAACTCATGAAGCGCAAGAACATTAGTGAGACGCAGCGCGATGCAACCATCGACCCCTTTGGTACGCAGAAGTTAAATGTGCCCTCAATGGGCGGCATCATCATTATTATAGCCATTCTCGTCCCCGTACTCTTACTCGGTCGACTGCGCAATATCTACCTTATATTGATGATTATTTCGACCGTTTGGTTGGGTATCATTGGCTTCTTAGACGACTATATCAAGATCTTTAAGAAAAAGAAAGACGGCTTGCCCGGACGCTACAAAATCTTAGGACAAGTAGTCTTGGGCTTAGGCATAGGCTTGACGCTTTATCTGAGTCCGGATGCCGTGATGCACGAGAATGTAGAAACTGTCAACGTCAACCACGTAACGATCGTCAAGCATAAGAGTCAGCCCGTCAAGGCGACGCAGACAACTATCCCATTTGTAAAGAACCACAACCTTGACTATGCTAAGATCGTCTCATTTGTAGGCGAGCACAAGCAAGCTGTCGGCTGGATTCTCTTCGTGCTGATGACCATCTTCGTGATCACTGCCGTCTCTAACGGCGCGAATCTCAACGACGGAATGGATGGTATGGCCGCCGGCAATTCGGCCATTATCTGTATAGCGCTGGCCATCTTTGCCTACGTATCCGGCCACGTCCAATGGGCCGGATACCTGAACATTATGTACATTCCGGGGGCGGAGGAACTCGTCATCTTTATCTTTGCGATGATTGGAGCGCTCATCGGCTTTCTATGGTACAACGCCTACCCCGCCCAAATATTTATGGGCGATACCGGCTCACTTACCATTGGTGGTTTGATCGGCGTTTTGGCCATCATTACCCACAAAGAGCTCCTTCTCCCGCTCCTCTGCTTCATCTTCTTTGTAGAAAGTCTGAGCGTAATCTTGCAAGTAGAATATTTCAAATTCTTCAAGCGCAAAGGCTTGAAGCGTAGAATCTTTAAGCGCACACCGATTCACGACAACTTTAGGGTTTTGAGCAAACAACTTGATCCGGAATGCAGCTATTTACTAAAGAACTGGCCACGCACTACCACGCACGAGTCAAAGATCACGGTTCGCTTTTGGATTACGACCATTTTGCTGGCCGCAGTAGCCATCATAACGTTGAAGATCAGATAAGGAAACACAATGAAAATAGTCATTTTAGGTGCAGGCGAAAGCGGCGTGGGCGCCGCCATTCTCGCGCAGCAAAAAGGTTATGAAGTATTTGTGTCCGATATGGGGCACATCCAAGATAAATACAAGGCTCAACTCTCAGCCCACAATTTGCGTTGGGAGGAAGGCAAACATACGCCCGAAGCAATACTCGATGTGGATGAAGTCATCAAGAGTCCCGGCATTCCGGAAACCGCACCGATGGTGCGGACACTGCGCGAAAAGGGCATTCCCATCATTAGCGAAATCGAATTTGCCGGTCGTTACACGCAAGCCCGCACTATTTGCATCACGGGCAGCAATGGCAAGACGACGACGACGTCACTCATTTATCATATCCTGCAGAAGGCCGGCTTAACGTAGGCCTCGCCGGAAACATTGGACGCAGTTTCGCGTTGCAAGTAGCTGAAGGCGATGTAGACTGGTACGTGATCGAACTCTCTTCTTTTCAATTGGACGATATGTTCCACTTCCGTGCCGACATTGCCGTTCTGCTGAACATTACGCCCGACCACCTCGATCGCTATGACTTTAAGATGGAGAACTACGTGGCATCAAAGATGCGCATCCTGCAAAACCAGCGCCCGCAAGACACATTTATATATTGGGCCGGCGACGAACACATCCCGACCCAACTCCAACAACTTGCGCCCGCAAGCCGCCTATTGGCTTTTGCCGACGCTCCTGAAGCAGGTGCAGCTGCCTATGCGGAAATGGTTTGTTGACGATTGATCAGCCCACACCCTTCACGATGGCTCTGAGCGAACTCTCACTGCCCGGCCGCCACAATCTACGCAACAGTATGGCCGCAGCCTTAGCAGCCCAATCAGCGGGCGTAGATGAGGCAACGATCCGCGCCGGCTTGGCCGACTTCCCCGGTGTGCCTCATCGCCTTGAGAAGGTGGCAGATGTAGCCGGCGTACATTATGTTAACGACTCGAAAGCGACCAACGTCGACGCTTGCTATTGTGCGCTTGAAAGTATGCAGACGCCCGTCGTACTCATCTTGGGTGGTACGGACAAGGGCAACGACTATAACGAAATAGCACCACTCGTGCGAGAGAAATGCCGCGCCCTCGTTTTCCTTGGAGCTGACAACAGCAAACTGCAAGACTTCTTTGCCAACTTTAATCTCCCGATTAGCGATACGCATAGTATGAAAGATTGCGTAGCAGCTTGCGCAGCCGCAGCTCAACCCGGCGATACGGTTCTATTGAGTCCGTGTTGTGCCAGCTTCGATCTCTTCCGCAATATGGGCGATCGCGGCGATCAATTTAAGGCACTCGTTCGCGCCATGCAAAGCGCCGAAAAGGCCTAAGCAACAACAGTAAACGACTATGGCAAGAGTAAGTAATATCTTCAAGGGCGACCGCGTTATCTGGGCCATCTTCTTCTTTCTTTGCGCTATCTCGCTCGTCGAGGTCTTTAGCGCAGCCAGCACACTGACTTACAAAAGCGGCAGCTTTTGGATGCCTATGTTCAAGCAAGCTCTTTTCTTAGGCTTGGGTACGGCCATCGTCATAGCTTTTCAGATGATCCAGCCGCGTTTCTTTCAAGTCATACCCGTCATTGGCTTGCCTATAACGTTGATCTTACTCATCTTTTCCTTTTTCCTCGGTGCTTCGGCCAACGATGCCCAGCGTTGGGTCGACGTCGGTTTCATCCAATTCCAACCCTCTGAATTAGCTAAATGTGTGATGGTTCTGACTACAGCCCTCATTCTCTCCCGCTTGCAGCGCGACGATGGAGCAGATCCAAAGGCCATCAAATATGTTCTGATCATCACGGGCATTATCGAACTCTTTATTTTTACGGAGAACCTCTCGACGGCCGCCTTGCTTTTTGCCGTCATCTTCTTGATGATGTACATTGGTCGCGTACCTTTTCGGCAATTGGGTTCGCTACTCGGCGTCATGGCGATCGTTGTGGCGCTCGTTCTCTTGGTCGTAGCACTCTCGCCCTCATCTACCTCTCCGAACGATTCAGGTGTGCTCCACCGTTTCTCTACGTGGAAGGCACGTATTACGAAACACTTTGGCGATGATAAGCAACTTACCCCCGAAGATTTTGATATTGACAAGGACGCCCAAGTGGCCCACGCAAATATCGCTATTGCTTCCTCCAATGTCGTAGGTAAATTGCCCGGCAACTCCATTCAGCGCGACTTCCTCAGTCAGGCATATTCCGACTTTATATATGCCATCATCATTGAAGAACTGGGCATCTGGGGCGGGGCTATCGTCGTGATTCTCTATATTTGGCTCCTCTTCCGGGCCGGACGAATAGCGACGCGATGTCGAGATATGCAGCGCACGCCAACCCAGTCACGCTACTTTTATGCCTTAACGGTAATGGGCGCAGCCTTGATGCTCGTACTCCCAAGCCTTGTTTAATATGCTCGTGGCCGTGGGCATCGCACCCGTCACGGGGCAGCCGCTCCCGCTTATCAGTCGAGGCGGTACATCGACCTTGATCAATTGCTTCTACATCGGCATTATTCTCAGCATTAGCCGATTGGTTGTGCGCCGCACAAAGGTTAAGGCTGCTACCGAAAGGGCTGCTAATCCTAAAGATGCAACTACCAATGAGGAGGAAGCGATTGTAGCCGATGAGGAAGTGCAAATCGCCACAGAAAACTGACATTTCATAATCTCGGAGGTCCTTTAGGGCTGCCATAAACTCATAAAAACTATGCATCTCTTCCAAAAGCTACTCCTCGTATGTCTGCTTTGCCCCTTACAACTCTTGGCAAAGGAAGACACGCGGGTGCGGGTGCGCTTCGAAACCTCCCTCGGAAAGTTTACGGTGGAGCTTTACAACGAAACGCCGAAGAACCGCGACAACTTTATCTCTTTAGTGCGCAATGGCTATTTTAAGCAAACGCTCTTTCATCGCGTGATCCGCGACTTTATGATCCAAGGTGGCGACCCTGATTCGCGCAATGCCGCGCCCGGCCAACGCTTGGGCGAAGGTGGGCCGAACTATACCATACCCGCCGAGATTTGCCTGCCGCGCTACTTCCACAAACGCGGTGCACTGGCTGCCGCTCGCGAGAGCGATGATGTAAACCCGCTACACGAAGGAAGCGGTTCACAGTTTTATATTGTATGGGGCAAGACCTACTCCAATGAAAAACTGATGGAAATAATGTTCAACGCTTCTCGGCGCAACCCCGCCAAGCCCATGCCGATGACGCCCGAGATGATGATGACTTACGAAAAACTGGGCGGAACGCCTTGGTTAGACGGCAACTACACCGTCTTTGGACAAGTCGTAAAAGGCTTGGACGTCATTGAGAAGATACAACAAGTACCCACAGACAAAAACGACCGCCCACTCACCGATGTCATCGTGCGGCGCACGTATATTCTTAACCCCAAAGCCTTAAAGCGCCTCGGCCTGCAATGATCGACAAAGCCCATTAAGGTTATAATATGCACCGACGAGGACTATGCAACAAATGCATCGTCCTCTTATGTTTCTGACAAGCAACTTATAAAAATCGTCCTATTTTACGATGGCAAAGGATACTTTTTCAAGCGGTCATACGGTATCCTGCCCAAATGCGGTTTAAGCAAAGCTTTATTACCGCTTGTCAATAGCACGCGCTTCTCCCCTTTCCGGCCGTCGCTTAGAACGATAGAATATGAAAAAGCAGAAGAATTCATGATACAAAGCCATCATCCACCTTTTATAACTTTTATTCTCCTCCATCACATGTTAATAAAACACAAATACCAATACTACGCTTTGCTCTTGTAAAACTATTTTCTACTTTTGAGGCCTTGAAAGGAAGCAAACACGATAGATGTCGTATAAGCTTTTTCTATTTTAAAAGATTATTATCGTGGGGAAACCCCAAAAAATATTGTAACACTTTAAACAATTATCATTATGAAAAAAATTCTACTTCTCGCTCTCGTAGCAATCATGGGCATGGGTGCAAAAGCACAAGGTACGCCTGAAGTTATTAAAGATCAGCCGGCCGGTACCGAAATGGTTTACAAACGCGTTAGCGGTAAAATGCTCTTTGTTCAAGATCAGAAGCTCAAAATTGGTGACATCGCAAAATTAATAGAAGGCGGTAAACAACCCGGCGATTTGAAGGTCATTACTGATGCTGACGGCAAGACCGTTTATGTGAAATATGCGCTCACTTATGCATCATTCATCGATAACGACGCAGCAGGTGGCTGGTTGAAAGGTACTAAGGAAGGAAACAAGATCACAATTCCTACAGGTCAATACATTATGTATGGCAAATTCCAAGATGGTGAATATGGCATCCGCGTAGGCTATATGGAGTACAAGAACAACAATTTTGAGGTAGTGGATGAGCCTATCACTTTCACGCTTGAGGGCATCACGGCTAAGCTCGATGGCACCTATATGGAAACAGAGTCTCAAGACAACGTGAAAGTAAAGATTTTAGGTGGTTATTGGAGCGATAACAATGGCTTCTTCTGCGGTGATGTTGCAACAGTATGCTCAACTGATCCTGCCGGCATCGAAACAGTTGAGAAAGCTGACAACAAGCAAATTGTAGGTGAAACATACTTCGACCTCTCCGGCCGCAAGCTTTCTGAAGCCGGCAAGGGCATCGTCATCAAGAGCATTAAGTTTGCTGACGGCACAACGAAGACAATTAAGTCCATCGGCAGATAATTAGCCACGGTACATTAGTAAATTATATATGGGGCAACTCCTTTATGGAAGTTGCCCCTATTCTTTTGCGCTATGCTTTGCAGCGTCTATACAGCCGGCATATGACTTCTTATTTTCAAATAGAGAGGGGCTTGTTAAGACTATGAGGAAGAATTATTTTTCCTAATTATGAAATAAAACTTTTGCTCCTATTAGTTTCTTTGTTACTTTTGCACCGCAAAAAAAGGATTTCTATTAAAAGAAGGAAAGCGTCAGTCTTGATGTTGCGGGTCCTCTTTTATGTAGCATGAATCTTAACGTTATGAAACACGTAAACTTAAAAAAAGGAGTCTTTTGTTTAGGCTTAAGTGCTCACTTCTTATTTTCTTGTTCCATCTAACATAGAAGAATATGAAAAGAATAATCTTTTTTCTACTGTTCATACTCTGTATTGTGTCTGCGCAAGCTCAACACAAATTTCGCTTTGGCTTGGGCTTAAATTACCCCATACCTATTGAGAAAGGAGGCAACGAATATAATCACGTTAGCATTTATCTTAATGCGAGTTACCGATTAACAGATCGTATAAACATAGATTTTGGCGTGCATAGTGAAAACTATACGACGAATCACGACGTCTGGTATTTTGATACTTACTCTTTGGCCGTCGTACCCGGTGCAAACTATCTTTTTCCTTTGAAGACGAAAAAAGTGCTACCCTACGTTGGGCTTGGTACCGGAATTTCTTTTGATAGTGTTGGAAATGGTCTTTTTGGCCCCACAATGCGCGTTCATCCGGTCTTAGTGCCGAAAGTCGGCATTCAATTCTTCAAGCACTTGGATGTAACGTTCCGCTATTATATTACGCATCCCGACTTCGACCGCTTAATGGTGGGCATTGGCTATACATTCTAAACGCTTGCTTCACACTTGATCTTTGCGGCGTGGATTTTCCTAAGTAAACTGCACACGCAAAAGGCTCATTTGGTGAATATAATTCATAAGAAAAGTCTGTTCCTTACTTAAAAGGGGCAGACTTTCAGTTTTCTGGAAGCAATGCTGCGTAAGCGTAAGGCGTATTCTTGATTTCACATACCGACACATCCAAAGCCAAAAGTCAAGGTGAAGCATCGGCAGGCAAAAAACAGGGCCAAAACAGCGCAAAACGCGCCTGAATTTCAAAGCATTAAGGAGACCTAAAACTTTCCTATAAGAGAAGAAAAATTGTCTTATAAGAGAATTTTTCCGATCCTATAAGACAATTTTTTCGATCACCTAAGAGAATTTTTGCGATCACCTAAGAAAGTTTTTACGTACACCTAAGCTCATTTTTCGAGGCTACGTGCAGGCGAAAAATGATGCACTATGAGGCTTGCCGGACAAGGCGCAGTGCCACTCTAATCCTACATGCTGATGCCATATTCTCCTACTTTTCAAAGAGACGAAACTATGATTGTCTTATTTTAAATAAGACAAACTACCGATCTCTGCTTGAAGGGCTAAATTCTTACTTTAGTTTCTGCTTTTGCGGGCGGACTGTAATAAGCCTTTTCGGGCTATATCTGAAAAGCCTTTTAATAAAGAGCCAAAGCAGCTTAGCTTTCTTCCGCCTATTGGTAATGACCCATAAACAAAAACTAAAAGCTTGATAAAATTGCATGTAAGAGGCTTGATTTTGACACACATCGCGTAATAAAGACACCTTTGCAGCCTATACGATGACATAAGAAGAGATATGTGTAGATTCGTGAGACGGAAGTAAAGCCTCAGCCAAATCAAATCAAGAGTAATGTTTCAAGTTATTTTTTTGCCAAAGATCAACCATAATTGTTCGACAAGCAGTATCTTTGCAGCGTTTTACAACTAAACTTAGATAAAATGACACAGGAAAAATTTTTATCGATTCTCGGCTGGGTAGCTACGGCAACAGCGATGGCCATGTACATTTCTTATATCCCGCAGATCAGCTCTAACCTCTCCGGACATAAAGGCGATTGGCTTCAGCCTATGGTGGCAGGCATCAACTGCGTGCTGTGGGTGGGATATGGTTTTATTCGTAAGAAAAAGGATTGGCCGATCGTCATAGCCAACTTCCCCGGCGTAGTGTGTGGCTTCTTGGCCTCTTTCACGGCTTTATAAGGCGCATCATCGGCTTGATAACGAACGAACTACTAAGCAACAGACAAATATCCTGACAGGATAAGTGATCTAAAAAGGGCTCAGGAGAAGGCAAAACATCTCCCGAGGCTCTTTTTATGTATCAGCAAGGTAATGACCTGTTGCGCGGCTGCTCGAAAAGTGCAGCATCTTTCTCTTCCGTGTGTTTAGTTACCTTATAAAGTTCTTTTGCTTTAATCCAGAGATAAGCTCAACAATGAAACGAATACTATATCTCCTATTGATCTTTTCGGCTTCGCTTCCGACATATTCGCAAATGCTCTTCTCCGAAAATCTTACCATGAATATAGACAGCACCAAAAGCATACAAGGGACATTATTGCCCGTGCTGGATTTCATAACCGAAAAGAAGAATATACTTACTTTCAAATACAGCTAACCTGAACCTGCTGATAAAGCGCAAACGGGTAATCAACTTCATAAACAAGCTGGAGTTTTCTACCTACGGCAAGAAGGTGACGGTAAGCGGAGGATATGTACACTCCGAATATCGCTACTTGTTGGATAAAGCTTTTGAGATTTATCCTTATGCCGAGTCGCAATGGGCCGGTAGTAGAGGTCTGAAATATAAGGTTTCTACGGGTTTGCAATCGCGTTATCGGTTGATCAATACAGATCATTGCTTGATGTTTGCCGCTGCAGGCTTCTTTTTCGAATTCGAAAAGTGGGAGAATCCTAATCCCGGTGCATCAACAGGGATGTATGCTTACAGCCGTAGCCTTAAAAGTCACCTTTCTCTTAGTTTCAGGCATCAGTTGGGGGATCATTGGGAAATTACGACGACGGCCATTCACCAAGGAAAGCCGGATAGTTATTTGAAAAAAGCTCGTTTTGGCGGGGCTCTCGACCTGAAATACCACATCACACCGACAATAGGCTTACGCGGAGCCTATCGCATCATTTACGACACGTCTCCGATTGTACCCGTACGGAAAGATTTCGATTCCGTTGATGTCGGTCTTGATATTTCATTTTAAGCCAATATCAAAATAAAGAAAGCAACCTTAAAATACAACTTGATAATAGTCTGTATACAAGGTTGCCGCTTTTCAAAGTTATACTATAAAAAACAGCTACGAGGCTGACGGATAACGAGCGCCTCGTAGCTGCTGATGATTTCTCATCTTTTGGTTTTGCTTTTAACGCATAGCCCGGAGACAATGAAAGTTCTCGCTTTGCTATGCGCTAAACGTATGTTTTAATTAAGTTTTACGACGCGGAAACCGGCATCGTCAAAGCGACTGTTGTATTCGCTACCGCCGCGATAAGCGCTGCGACATTGCAAAGCACGCTTTGTCCAGCTACCACCGCGCAAGATGCGATACGTTCCGTTTGCAGGCCCTTTCGGGTCGGTCTGCTCGGCTTTCGAATATTCCTCGTACCAGTCGGCACACCATTCCTGCACATTGCCGTGCATATCATACAAGCCCCAAGCATTAGGTTGACCTACCGACCCAACGGGTACAGTTTGCTGGCGATAAAGCCCCTGCTCGTGGTTGTTGTAAGGATAAGTGCCGTCATAATTAGCATCATTCGTCGTCAAGTTGTCGCCGGTATTGAACGGTGTAGTGCTGCCGGCGCGGCAAGCATACTCCCACTCGGCTTCAGTAGGCAAGCGGCAACCGGCCCATTCGCAGAAGGCAACGGCATCTTCCCAACTTACGTCAATAACCGGACGATTTTCGCGTCCCCAGCCGTAATCATCAGGCTTTTGGCGGCCCGTTGCTTCGCAAAACTTATCAAATTGCTCGAATGTAACGGGATATTTGCTCATATAAAAGTCCTTCGTCAGCGTGACCTTATGCTGTATTTCGCCCGCTTCGCGCTGCGGCTCGGTCGTAGGGCTTCCCATTACGAAAGAGCCGGCCTGAATTTTCACAAACTCAATACCAATATCTTTCGGGTCTACCGTGCCGGCACCGGATTTGAAGAACTTTATGTCCTGCACCTTTCTGTGGCGATCGTATCCTTCGTGCCATCTGCACGCTTCACGACCATCTTCCAATTTTGTGCACAAACATTTACGGCAGCAACCATCGCGATCGCTGCACAGAGTAAAAGTCTCTTTTTCATAAATTCAAAGTTTACAAGGGTATAAAGTCAGTTGCGCTGCCCAAGGGTTTAGGCGGTTGAGCAGTGCGGTCTGACTTTTATTTCTTCAGCCACTTAAAGGAGCGCTGTCCTGCGGTGATGACGTAAACGCCGGCCGGCTGCTCGCGCAAATCAAGCTGTGCACGTCCTTCCTTATCTGTGATGACCTTTGCCACTTGGCGGCCATTGCTCGTGAAGACGGTAATCTTAGTGCCGGCAGGATACTGCGTGAAGAGGGCTAAACCTTGTGCGAAGTTGGCTTCTCCTTGCGACTTGTTTTGATCTACAACTTTACCGATGCCCGTTACGTCGCGCTCTTCAAAATGATAGTCTTTAAGGTCTTTCAAAGAGAAGTTGAGCTGCTGCTTATCATAAACGACGGCTAAGCTGTCCGCAAAATACATCAACTTAGGGCTTCCCGCTAAGAAAAATACGCTTTCGCCGCCCGCTTGCATTTTAACAACGAGGCAAGGTTGCTTGTCTGCGTCAGTCTGCATAGGATTTTTGAGGCTTGATGCACTGGCTACGCTCGACGCACCACTCAAGAGGCCGGCAGCCAAGATAAATAGGAGTTTTCTTTTGGCTTTCATGTAATGAATGAATTATAATGGTTTTAAAAATCTCATTTCGAGAAACGGCAAAATCATTTGCAGCCTTGCAAATATATATATAAATTGCTACGGAAACAAGCAAACGGATTGATTTTATCGTCATCAAGCCTCAACAAGTGCCTATCGAGACTCGCTGGCACCGATCTGTGCCGCTTTTCGCAGCTTCAGTCGCGCGCTTCTCATTGTTTGCCTCATCGTTGGCCACCATAGGTTGGGCGCGGCTGAGGCACATCTTCTTCAATGGCCGGCAGGCTTGGAAACAACAAACAACAAGTCTTCCGCATGGCAGCAAGGCTTGTTGTCAGCAAGACTTAGGGCTACTTTACGTGCGCCCTTATGGCTAATAAGTAAAAGCAAACTGAGGCTTGCTCAATCGAAGCGGCGGGTAAAGAAAGGGCTTTGATGCGCTTATTGTCTTTGCCAAAATAGACCACAAAGTTGGCCCTCTTCTGCCGCAACGGACGCTTTGTCGTAAGTATTACTTTATAACGCACACCTTGATCGGGAGCAAGCGAAGAGATATGAACCGCAGGGGATATGCGCACTTGTGGGTTATCGCAGACAAGGATGGGAAGTACATTTTGCAGCGTATCGCTCCCATTATTATATATGTCCATCGTCAAAGGCAAAGGATGCTCGGGCGAAAGTGCCACTTCCGTTGTCGAATCGGCTATTTGCACATTCTTCACATCTAATGCGGTCCACTCGGAATAGGCATATGCCTGTCTTGAAGCGGAACTGCGACCGGCACGGCCTACTTTTGCGCGATCGTAAGTATAGCCGTCTTCCTCTTGGCTCGCTAAGGTGTAATTTCCATCACGTGATTTTTTCTGCACAGTAGATGCACCGACAGCGGCGCCCGCTATGCCTCCGATAATTGACCCTAAGTCGGACCCGCGCGACCCGCCTATGACCTCGCCGACAGCAGAGCCAAGCACGCTACCCAGCAAACTACCGCCGGCCATGGCACTTTCTCTGTCCGAACAAGCGCTTAACAGTAGGGCGGCAGAAAGGAAAATGGGCAATCCACGCTTCATAATTGTATACTCCTATTATATACAAACGCCGCACGCCGCAGGCTTTTTTACCCGATGGCGTGCGATGCTTAAATTTATTTTACGGTAATGACCAAATATTTGCTCACACTCCAGAAACGATCCGGATTAGTAATGCGCAAGACATATTGCCCTTGCGCATCGCGCTCGAGCGAATAAGAATCTGCAGGGTGCGAAGTGTTCAGCTGTGCACTCTTGGAATAGAGACGAATCGTCTTCGTCACGCGGTAGTCTATGCGCGTAAAAATAGTCGCGGTTAAAGTCTTTCGACTTCAAGACATCGCCGTGCGCCAAAATGCGTTGCTCGCGGAGTTCTTTCTTCGTACCGAAGACGTAATAAGCCGTGTAGATCTGCTGATCCTGCGCGGCAATGGTCTGTGCTTTCTGCTCATTGCTGCTTGAAAGCGAGTTGACGCTATTATTCAAGGAAGTGATCTGCTCATCCTGTGCAGCGATCTTAATGTCCTTTTCAGCCAGTTGTGCCCGAAGTTTATCAACCTCAGCCGACTTCTCTTCGAGTTGCGCTTGAAACTTCTTGACCATTTGCGATAGCGTAGTCTTCAAGCGCGAATTAGCCCCCGTAGATGAGCGAAGTTGATCCTGCAAATTGGCAATCAGCGCCCTGTTCAGCTTCATCTTGTCTTGAATGAGGTGCATATTTTCTGCGATGGCCTGCATATTGGAGTTTTCTCCGTGCTGAGCCTGCACGGTCACAATGTTCTCAGCCTCGTTGATCTGACGGAAGCCTTCTTGAATCTGTTCAACGGTTCCCATTAAATCGTTCGACTCGTTTTGCGCCTCTTTCAAAGCGTTTTTGAGCGAATCAATCTGCTGAGCCGTGGCTTCCATGGCTTCTTCTTTCTGCTTTTTCGTGTTGCAACTGAAGAGCAAAGCTGCAGCAGCAACGACTAACAACGCTTTTTTCATAATCCTATTCTTTTAAATGAGCGAAAGTCTCTACCTCCTTTGATTTCTTTCTATTTAATCCCTCGACGATCATCACAAATTCGCCGCGGGGAGCTGTTGTCTTGAAGTGGGCGGCCAACTCATCGAGCGTACCGCGGAGCGTCTCTTCGTGGAGCTTTGAGATTTCTCTCGACACGGACGCACGCCGGTCGCCACCAAAGGCCGTGGCCAGCTCCTCTAAAGTCTTCACAACACGATAAGGCGATTCGTAAAAGATCATCGTTCGCGGCTCGTCGCAAAGTTGCTGTATACGCGTCTGCCGCCCTTTCTTCTGCGGCAGAAAGCCCTCAAAGGTAAAACGCTCACAAGGCAGGCCGCTATCGACAAGAGCCGGCACGAAAGCCGTAGCACCCGGCAAGCAAATCACCGCGACACCTTCTGCCGCGCAAGCCCGCACAAGCATAAAACCCGGATCCGAGATACCCGGCGTACCAGCATCAGTCACGAGCGCCATATCCTCGCCCGCCGCCATGCGTTTCGCAAAGGCTTCAGCCGTCTGATGTTCATTGAATTTATGATGTGCGCAAAGCGAATTGCGTATCTCATAATGTTGCAGCAAGATGCCGGTCGTGCGAGTATCCTCGGCCAGAATCAAATCTACCTCTTTAAGCACGCGCAGCGCGCGCAGCGTGATGTCTTCTAAGTTGCCCACGGGAGTAGGCACTAAATACAAACAGCCCATTTGAGGGCAAATTTATAGAAATATCGGGGTGGAAGCAAACAATAGCCCCTCCGATTAGACATTTTTGAAAATTCTTTATACATTTGAGGCCTCTAAAAGGGCTACAAAACCGGATTATGATGAAAAAGGAGATTACTTTCGACCGATTTATCCGCGGCGCTTTAGTCGTTGGCGGACTTCTGCTTGCAGGTTACATTATTTCATACTTGAGTACCGTCCTGCTTCCCTTCTTCGTAGCGGTCGCGATTGCTTATCTGCTGTTTCCCATCGTACGCTTCTTGCAGTATAAGTGCAAACTAAAAAACAGGATACTAAGCATCTTTGTGGCGCTTACTTTAGTCTTGGGCACATTCACGGCTTTGGCTTTCATTATTGTGCCGCCTTTTTTAGACGAATTCAATCATATGCAAGAAGTGGCCATCAACTTCTTGAAAGATTCGAAGATGCAAGAGAAAGTGATCCCGCCTTCCGTGCTCCATATCCTACAAGAGCGCGTCAGCGAAGCGCGCATCGAGCAGTTTCTATCTTCTAAGGACGTGCATGAAACCGTCAAAAAGGTGCTGCCCAAAGCTTGGGATGTCATTTGGTCTACGGCGGGCGTCGTACTCAACCTCTTGGCTTCTCTGATCGGTCTACTCTATCTCTTCTTCCTTTTGAAAGATTATGAGCGCTATGCTTATGGCTGGATCAACTTTGTTCCGCACAGTCGGCGCGAGATTGCGCGCCAACTGGTCGGCGACATTAAGCAAGGGATGAATGGCTACTTCCGCGGTCAAGCCCTCGTGGCTTTAAGCAATTGTGTAATGTTTTCCGTCGGCTTTTGGATCTTAGGTTTCCCGATCCCCGTCGGTTTAGGCTGCTTCATCGGACTAATCAGTTTCGTTCCCTATCTACAAGTTATCGGCTTCGTCCCCGCATTCTTTTTAGCCCTCCTCCATGCGGCAGAAACGGGGCAAAGTTTTTGGCTGCTTTTTGGCGGCGTCTTTTTGGTTTACATTGTGGTGCAAGTGTTGCAAGACACCATTGTCACGCCGCACGTTATGGGCAAGATTATGGGACTATCTCCGGCCGTGATTCTCCTTTCCCTCTCTGTCTGGGGCTACATCTTAGGCATCGTCGGTCTGATCATTGCTTTGCCTGTCACGACATTGATGATCTCCTACTACCGACGCTATGTTATCGGCAATGAAGAAGTATCCGCCGAGGAATCGGCCCAAGCACCGGCTGAAGAAGAGGCGCAAGAGCCGGCTTAAGATCCTACAGAATAGAGCTGCGCCACAAGCAAATTATGGCGGAGCTCACAGAGACTTACATATCACCTCTGGCAATTGGGTTATTCTAATTCGTCAGGAGACTAAACTATAAAAAGATGAACACACCAAGAGAAACGCTGAACAACCCCTTTATCAATAAAGGGACGGCCTTTAGCATGGCCGAACGTGAGCAACTAAGCCTCGTAGGCCTACTGCCGTCAAAGGTGCAAACGCTCGAGGAGCAGATGAACAGAACTTACTTGCAATTTCAGAAAAAACTCACTGATTTGGAGAAACGCGTCTATTTAATGACGCTCTTCAATACGAACCGCATATTGTTTTATGCCCTGATGGCACAGCACGTGGAAGAGTTCATGCCGATTGTCTATGACCCCGTTGTAGCTGATGCCATTCGTCAATACGACGAACTATTTATGAAGCCGCAAGATGCAGCCTTCCTTTCTATTGACCATCCCGAAGATATTGAAAAGTCTTTGCGCAATGCCTCGCAAGGCAAAAACGTAAAACTCATCGTCGTAACGGATGCAGAGGCCATCTTAGGAATAGGCGACTGGGGCGTAAACGGAGTTGCTATCTCTATCGGCAAACTTATGGTTTACACTGCAGCAGCCGGAGTTAATCCTAACGAAGTATTGCCTATGGTGCTCGATGTCGGCACAAACAATAAGCAGCTACTCGACGATCCGCTCTATTTAGGCAATCGCCATGCCCGCGTCCGTGGAGAGCAGTATCACGCCTTTGTCGATAAGTTTGTAGAAACAGCTGGGCGCCTCTTCCCCAACCTTTATCTACATTGGGAGGACTTCGGGCGGCCTAATGCGGCAGCAATCCTCGAGCGCTATCAAAATTAAAAATCACAACCTTCAATGATGATATTCAAGGTACAGGCATCGTCTCTCTGGCCGGCATCTTGGGTGCATTAAACATCTCCAAAGAGAAATTTACTGACCAGCGCGTTATGGTCTTTGGTGCCGGAACGGCCGGTGCCGGCATTGCACGTCAGATTTACGAAGAGTTTATGCAGCAGGGCCTTTCATCTGACGAGGCTAAGCAGCATATCTATTTAGTAGACAAGCAAGGCTTACTCACCAACGATATGGCTGAGCTCACAGAAGGGCAAGCTTTCTTTGCACGCCCGGCCGGCGAGCTAAAGCAGCCATTACCTTCTTTGCAAGAAGCGGTAGCGGCTATTCACCCCTCAGTGCTGATCGGAACGTCTACACGCCCCGGAGCATTCACGGAAGAGATCGTAAAAGAGATGGCGGCTCATACGAAACGCCCCGTCATCTTCCCGCTCTCGAACCCCACTGAGCTGGCTGAAGCTAAAGCGGCCGACTTGATCGAATGGACTGACGGGCGCGCACTGATCGCAACGGGTATTCCCAGCGCTCCGATCAACTACAAGGGCGTAACTTATAACATCGGACAAGCAAACAATGCCTTAATGTATCCCGGACTCGGATTGGGTGTGATGGCCTCAACTGCGCGACTGGTCGATCAGCCGTTGCTCTCGGCTGCCGCTCACGCATTGGGCGGCATCGTAGATGCTACGCAGCCCGGCGCGGCCGTACTTCCGCCTGTGAGCGAAATCACGTCTTTCTCACAACACTTAGCTGAAGTAGTGGCGCAACACGCCATTGATCATAACAATACGAAAACGCAAATTGCAAACGCTCGTGAGGCTGTAGAGCGCATAAAATGGTATCCGCGTTACGAATAAGACAGAACACAACTACCGAACGCGCAGGAAGGAAACTCTCCCTTTGAACTATCAAATAGCACCATAGTATCCTCCCTCATCGTCAACAAACATAGCAGAGGAAAAGGATAGCGAAGCGATAAGCGGCGTATACCTTTTCCTCTTTTTTTTGTAAGACTTCATCTCAACAACCTGCTTTATCGGAATAATGTGCCCCTAAGCGTCTCGCCGCCCTTTAACTCTGTCGGCCGCGGGTGTAGTGTACTGAATAAGTTGACACTTTCTCAATCAAAAAAGGAGTAAAAATTTATGTCTCATTACAATGAATCAGAGAAAATACTGTTATTACATCAGTATGTAACAAGTGGCTTAACCTTGCATGAGTTCTCTTCTCGTCATGGTATCCCTTTAAGTACATTCCATCGTATTTATACCGAATATGGTTCACCCGACGTCTCGTCAGTAGCATATCTTATGAAAAAAGAAGATATCCCCGTTAAGCTCGAAGAGCTCCAAGCGCAGCTATTACGCGAGCGCAAGGCTCATGAAAAAGAGATCAAACGTCTTGAAAAAGAATTGGCCGTTGAAAAACTTTATGGTTTGGCCAACAAGACGATGATCGACCTTGCCGAGAAGAAATACAACATCCGTATACGAAAAAACTCCGCTGCCAAGTAATCAAGACCTTGTCGCAGGGAAAAGAAAGACAGAAACTGGTAAGTCATCCTGTCAGTTTACTCTGCGGTTATCTTGGCATAAGCAGACAAGGATATTATCGCCATGTGGATCGTTCTTTGGAGTTGGACGTCCTGCGCAGCAGCATCGTGTTCTATGCGCAGGAGCTTCGCACCTCTTTACCCAAGGCCGGCATACGCATCCTTTACGAGCTATGCCGTCGCAAATATGCAGATAAGTTTACCATCGGGCGCGACCAATGCTATGAGCTCTTCCGCTCCAATGGTCTGTGCCTTCGCCGTCGCAAACGCCCAAGGACGACCAACTCCAATCACCACTACCACATCTATGAAGACCTTCTCAACACAACGCCCAAGCTACATCCCGCCCGCTTCGGCGAGCTGTGCGTTACGGATATCACCTACGTGGCAACCTCTTCAGGTTGGGCCTATCTCTCCTTGGTAACCGATGCCGCTTCACGTCTGATCGTGGGTTGGTGCCTGCATCCGACTCTTGAGAGACAAGGTCCGATGAAAGCCCTCTCTATGGCCATCGATTTCTACAGAAAGTATAATGTCGAACTCTCGCAGCTCATACACCACTCCGACCGCGGCGTGCAATACTGCTGCAATGAGTACGTCGACAAACTCAAATCTCTTGGAATACAAATAAGTATGACGCAAACCGGAGACCCATTGCACAACGCTCTGGCCGAGAGGATGAACAATACGCTCAAGAACGGATGGCTCTTCAGTACAGAAGACAAAAGTCTGCAGCAGGTCAAGCGCCTCACAAAGAAAGCCATCGAACTGTACAACACGTTCAGACCGCATCAGAGTCTGCAGATGAGAACGCCAATGGAAGAAGTCGGAAGGTTGACGGCATAACTTCCTTGGTACACATTATTAAGTCAAACAATAAAAAGAAGGAGGCAGAAACAACCGCAACAAGAAAAATAAAAGATTAATTTTTGCAATTAGAAGACAACTGTCAACTAACTATGTAGTTAAGAAAAGACTGCGACAAGCCTAGCTGGGCTTAGCAAATAAACTTGTCAAAGAAGAATGAAATTAAGAAACCAAAGTTGTCAACTAATTCTAGGACATTATAGGAGTGCTTATGTTTTATTGCCCCAACAAGGGGAGAAAAAGAATTCCAATAAGGAGAAAAATTCCGAATAGGGGAAATAAAGTTCCTATATGTAGGAAATGTAATGTCCTAGAATTAGTTGACAACTTTGGTTCTTAATTTCATTCTTCATTGACAAGTATATTCGTTAAGTTCAAATACGCTTGTCGTTGCTTTCTGCGGCCTGTGTGCGACAAGGGTCATATGCAACGAAGAAGACGGCCGCGGCGCCCCTCCGCCGTCTCTTAACTGTTTCTAAACGCACTGGGTGTGACGCCCGCCAAGCGCTTAAAAATACTTATTGAAAAAAACTCGGGTTAGAAAAAAATTAAGCTTTTCAGCGATGCGCGCAATGGGCAGATTACTGTGCTTGAGCATTACTTTCGCCTCAGTAATAACGGCACGATCTATCCATTCTTTGGCATAGACGCCGCTTTCTTGCTGCACTACGCGGCTGAGATAAGGCTGCGAGATGCACAATTGAGCGGCATAGAAGGCGAGGTTGTGCTGATAACTGCCATACTTATTGACAAGCAAAATAAAAACGATCAAAGAGTTGACGCGTGTGTGAACGGCGACTCTGTTGCTTACCAACCTGCTTTTCATAAATCTCACTGAAAAACGTGGGCCAATGCCGCTATGAGGGTGATGCACCGCGCTGCGGTTATATTCCCCCTCAGCAAACGTGAGTGTAAGCGCTTGAATAAGTGCATTTATCTTTTCTCCGGCAGCCTGATTTATGGGGGGTAATGAAATCGCGCACCTGCCCATTGAAAGTTGCCGGCGGACAAGCGGAAAAGATTTCGTTGAACAAGGCAGGATCGACAAAGACGCCCTGCACTTCACTACCCGGCGCAATGCTTTGAAGTTGAAAAAAATAGAGTTATCGCCGATGAATACGGCAGCGGGAGCCTCTACGTGGTAACTCATCAAATTGATCATCACATCGGCCTCTCCAGCCATCAACACCCCCAGTCGGATGCCGGGCAGGCGATAAGGAATCTGCACCTCAACAGCCTTTCCAAAAAGGTTGCGCCCTCGACTCAACAAGGCAACGCCATCGGCCAAGATGGGCAACTGTCTTTCATCTACGGTTTCGCTCAGGCGATCTCTTATCTGTTCGATGGTAAGCGTCTCAGGCTTCTTATCGTTCATCGCGTGTGGTATTATTTCGACCACAAAGATAAATGAAGAGAAGGCTATTTGCGCGCTTTTTCCCCACATTTGTGTAGCGTAAGACCATTTTACAGCCATAAAAGATAATGCGGCCTACTTACATCTGCCTTACCTTTGCAACAGAAAAAACGAGCGAACGATGAAAACTCTCTTATTGATGGTGATGATGCTAACGGGATGGGCGATGAGTTGCCGTGCGCAACTTACGCTGGAAGCGTGTCAGCAGATGGCCAAGCAAAACTATCCTTTGATAAAGCGCTATGACTTGATACGCCGCTCAGCAGCCTATAATGTGAGCAACATAAAGAAAGCCTGGTTGCCACAAGTGCAGGCTACGGCGCAAGCAACAGTGCAGAACCGCACGACGCAACTACCCGACAAACTCTCATCGATACTAGCACAAAGCGGTCAAACTTACGAGGGGATAGGCAAGGAGCAATATCGCCTGCAAGTGGAAATCAGCCAGACGCTTTGGGACGGCGGGCGAATCAGTCGACAAGCAGAAGTGGAAAAGCGCAAGGCAGAAGTGGAAGAGGCGCAAACTGATGTAAACCTCTATGCCTTACGCCGCCGTGTGAGCGACTTATTCTTCTCGCAACTGCTGCTTGACGAACGCATACGCCTCAACGCGCAACTGCAAGCAATGCTGCAAAGCAACGAAGAAAAACTCCGAGCAATGCTGCAACGCGGCGTAGCTATGCAAAGTGACGTAGACCGACTCCGCGCCGAACGACTCCGCGCTATACAAGCAGGCGACGAACTCACTGCAGCGCGGCACGCCGTAAGTCGTATGCTTGCGCTGTTCTGCGGCGTAGAGCAGACCGATAGTTTGGTGAAGCCCTCTTCGGAAATCGACACCGATCCTAAGACCAACGAGCGGCCCGAATTGCAACTCATCGACTGCCGCTTGCGTTTAGCAGATGCGCAGCAGCAGTTTCTCAAAAGCCGCCTGTTACCCGTCTTGAGCATATTTGCCCAAGGCTATTACGGGCGCCCCGGCTACAATCTCTTTGAAGATATGCAGCGCCGCCGACTCTCATTTAATGCGCTTGCCGGTGCGCGCCTCTCGTGGAGCCTAAGCAATTTATACACGCGCCGCAACGATTTGCACCAATTGGCCGTGCAGCGCGAAGAGGCGGAGAATGCACGTGAACTCTTCCTCCTTAACAATCAAATTGAGGAGGCTCAGCAGCAAGCACACATCGCGGGACGACGCAAAGTAATGCAAGCCGATGACGAAATCGTCAGTCTGCGCCAATCCATAAGACGAGCCACGGAAGCACAACTAACACACGGCACAATCGATGCTGACCGACTCTTGCAAGAAATCACGAAAGAAAACGAAGCTTGCATCACGCGCGCCGTGCACGAGCTTGAACTACTACAAAGTATATACGAACTGAAAATCATCAAAGGTGCTTTCTGAAAAGAGAGCGAGATAAGCGAAAAACGCTGCACCTACAAAAAGCGCTTAAAACGACGAGACATGAAAAAAAGACTATAATAGCTATCGCCGCATTCACCCTGCTGGTAAGTGCCTGCGACAACAAGGAAAAAGAGTTTGACGCTACGGGTATCTTCGAAGCGACAGAAGTAACCGTCTCTGCTGAAGCCACAGGGCGACTTATGGCTTTCGACGTGAGCGAGGGAAAAACCGGTAGAGGCGCATCAACAAGTGGGGCTTATAGATACTGTTCAACTCCAACTTAAAGCCCAGCAGATCGGCGCCACGCGAGAAAGTTTTGCCGAACAACGCCCCGACATCAGCGCGCAAATTGCCGCTACGCGCCAACAGTTGTCAAAAAGCCGAATTGGAGCAGAAGCGCACGGCGGCTCTCTTTGCAGACGGAGCGGCTACACGCAAACAAACAGACGATGCAAGCAATGCCGTGCGGGTATTACAAGGACAACTTAAAGCACAAATCTCAGCACTTTCAAACAGTACGCGCAGCCTAAACAGTCAAGTAAGCGGCGCCGAAATACAACGACTCCAAGTACTTGATCAATTAAAGAAGTGTCACATCACATCGCCGATTGCGGGCACTGTATTAGAAAAGTACGCCGAGCAAGGCGAATTTGCCACGATAGGAAAGCCTCTTTTTCAAAGTAGCCGACACGCGCCATATGTTTATAAGAGCCTACATCACGTCACGTCAACTGGCGCAAGTAAAGTTGGGACAACGCGTAAAAAGTATTCAGCAACTATGGCAGCGACACGCGCCGCAGTTATTCCGGCACGGTAACATGGATCTCGCCCAACGCTGAGTTTACGCCCAAGTCGATTCTCACTGACGATGAGCGGGCAGACATTGTCTCATGCCGTGAAGATTGCCGTGATCAACGACGGCTATCTTAAGATGGGTATGTATGGAGAGGTAAAACTATGAATGCGATTGAGGTAAAGCACATATCGAAACGCTACGGAGCAACTGTGGCCTTGGACGATTGCTCTTTCAGCGTACCCAAAGGTGCGCTTTACGGACTTATCGGTCCTGACGGAACGGGAAAAACCACGATGTTTCGCATCTTGGCCACCTTACTTTTTTACCCGATTCCGGCACAGCAACCATCGACGGCTACGATACGGTAAACGATATGCGAACCATCCGCCGGCGTTTAGGTTATATGCCGGGGCGCTTCAGTCTCTACCAAGACCTCACCGTAGAAGAAAAATCTGCGCTTTTTTTCGCTACGCTTTTCGGAACGACCATCGAAGAAGGTTACGACGATATTAAAGACATTTACGGACAGATAGAGCGCTTCAAAGATCGCCGTGCAGGCGCGCTGTCGGGAGGTATGAAGCAGAAACTGGCCTTAAGTTGCGCACTGATTCATCGTCCAAGCGTATTATTATTAGATGAGCCTACGACGGGCGTTGACCCCGTCTCGCGTATCGACTTTTGGGATATGCTGGCCACCTTGAAGCGCCGAGGCATTACAATGTTAGTATCGACGCCCTACGAGGACGAAATAAAGAAGTGCGATGAAATTATCTTAACGCGCCCCACAACAACACCTACGCCCGACTTTATCACAACTGCTTCTGCCTATATAAAGGAGCAGGAAACAGAGGCTACGACAAAAGAGGCGACGGACGTCAATGTAATCTCCGTCAATCATCTCGTGAAAGCTTTCGGCTCTTTCCGCGCCGTCGACGACATTTCATTTACGGTCCGACGCGGTGAGATCTTCGGCTTCTTGGGCGCTAACGGAGCCGGTAAAACTACGGCCATGCGCATTCTTTCAGGGCTGAGTCGGCCCACGTCCGGCACGGCTATCGTCGGCGGATATGATGTGCGCACACAATATGAAGAGATTAAACGCCACATTGGTTATATGAGTCAGAAGTTTTCGCTTTACGAAGATATGACCGTGCGCGAGAACATTCGCCTCTTCGGCGGCATCTATGGTATGCGCGACCAAGCTATTCGCCGCAAAACTGATGAATTGCTCGACAAACTCGACATCGCGCAATATGCTGACCGATTAGTGGCCTCGCTGCCCTTAGCTTTAAGCAGAAACTGGCTTTCTCCGTCAGCATTTTCCACTCGCCTGAAGTGGTCTTCTTAGACGAACCTACGGGCGGCGTTGACGGAACTACGCGGCGGCAGTTTTGGCAACTCATTTACCAAGCGGCGGCAAAAGGCATCACAATCTTTGTCACCACCCACTATATGGACGAGGCGGAATATTGCGACCGCATTTCGATTATGGTAGATGGAAAGATACGCGCATTGGGCACGCCCGACGAACTGAAAAGCAGATTTGAAAAAGAGACGTTGGGAGAGGTATTTACGCTCCTTGCGCGCCGCGCAGAAAGAAAAGAAACATAAGGCGGAGGAATAAGAATGAAAATGTTTATAGCCTTTGTGGGAAAAGAGATTCGGCACATCTTGCGCGATCGACGCACGATGCTTATCCTCTTCGGTATGCCGCTCATTATGATGCTGCTCTTTGGCTTTGCCATTTCTACCGACGTAAAAGACGTGCGTTTGGTCGCTGTGACAACGCCTGCCGATCACCTCACGCAACGTATGCTCGCTCGACTCGATGCCTCAGAATACTTTATCCTGACGCATACGGCGCAGACAACCGCTGAAGCGGAGCAACTCATTCGCAACGGGCAGGCCGACATAGCCATCGTCTTCTCACCGCACTTTGCAGATCGGTTGCCCAAAGGTCAGGGCCAAGTACAACTAATCCTTGATGGGGCTGACCCGAATCAAGCCTCTATGCAAGGGGCATACGCTACGCAGATCCTTCAAGCGGGTATGGCGGAAGCAACGTCAGCGGCCCACGTCCCACAATCCACAGAAATCATCACACGATTACTTTACAACCCGCAAATGAAAAGCGCCTACAACTTTGTGCCCGGTATTATGGGCTTATTGCTGCTGCTCATCTGCGCGATGATGACTTCTGTAAGCATTGTTCGTGAGAAAGAGCGCGGCACGATGGAGGTTTTGCTCGTCTCGCCCATCCGCCCGCTGCTGATCCTTATCGCCAAAGCCGTGCCCTACTTCTTATTATCTATCATCATCTTGCTTTTCATTCTCGGTATCTCCAACTTTGTGCTGAAAGTTCCCGTTTCCGGCAATCTTCTCGCCATCCTCACGCTCTGCCTGCTTTATATTTTTCTTGCCCTCTGCCTTGGCTTGCTCATCAGTGTCGTGGCAAAGACTCAGCTACAAGCTTTGCTTATCTCCGGTATGCTGATGCTGATGCCCAACTTGCTACTTTCGGGCATGATCTACCCTATCGAAAGTATGCCCCTCCCCTTGCAATGGTTCTCAGCCATTATTCCGGCGCGCTGGTTCATTGCCGCCATTCGCAAACTGATGGTTATGGGTGTAGGCTTGCAAATGGTGGGGCGCGAACTCCTAATTCTTACGGCTATGAGTCTGTTAATTCTTGGCATTGCACTGAAAAAGTTTAAGACCCGACTGGAATAAATCTCTTTTTACCTTCTCCCAAATGATGTTCCGCTACCTCCTTCAGAAAGAATGGATACAAATACGTCGCAATACTTTCGTCGTCCGACTCATCATCTTTTTTCCCATAATGATTATGGGCATTGCTCCGTGGATTACCAGTATGGAAGTGCGCAACATCGGTGTATCTATAGTTGATCACGACCAGTCAAGCCTTTCTCGGCAATTGATTCAGCGCGTAGAAGCCTCTACTTATTTCAATTTTTGCGGTACGACACCCTCCTACAATCGCGCCCTGCAAGCCTTAGAACAAGGAAAGACCGACATTATTATCGTTGTCCCGCGCCATTACGCTCACGACCTCACGCTCGGCAAGCCCACCCGCGTACTCATCGCAGCCAATGCGGTCAATGGCACTAAAGGCGGCATCGGCGCCGCTTATCTCTCCAACATCATCGCAGCAACCGGCCTCTCCGGACGCCCATCACCCGCGCCCATACTAAAGCCTCTCGTCGTGCAACGCCTTTACAACCGCCACGAGAGTTATAAAGTCAATATGATTCCTGCCCTTATGGCAATGATAATGATTATGATTTGCGGTTTTCTACCGGCGCTTAACATCGTAGGAGAGAAAGAAGCCGGAACGATTGAGCAAATCAATGTCACGCCCGTCCGTAAGTGGCTTTATCCTTGCCAAACTCATTCCTTACTGGGTAATCGCACTCATCGACTTCAGTATTTGCCTGCTACTCGCTTGGCTTCTTTATGGCATCACGCCGGTCGGCAGCATCGCGCTGCTGTTCGTTTTCGCCATCGCGTTGGCTATCGTCTTTAGTAGCATTGGGTTGATCATCTCTAATTACAGTGATTCGCTCCAGCAGGCTATGCTTGTGATGTGGTTTGCGCTGGTTTGTATGATGCTCCTCAGCGGACTCTTTACGCCGGTGCGCAGTATGCCTGATTGGGCACAGATCCTCACCTACGCCAATCCCGTTCGCCACTATATGGACGCAGCGCGCACAATCTCTATCCGCGGCTCGGCTTTCTCAGGCGTTGTTCTGCAATTTTCTATTCTCACAGCGATGGGCATCATCTTGGCCTCATTGGCCGTGAAAAGCTATAAGAAGAACGAATGAGTCGCACATTTTAAGCGTTTGTTAGCGGCAATACGAAAGCAAAACAAAGAATAAGGGAACTTATACTTCCTCAAATAAATCAGAATGTTTACCTTCGCACACCTAAACAAACTCTATCGAAACACTATGAGAAATATTCTCGCGGCTCTCTTACTCCTCTGCACTTTAGGGGCAGGAGCGCAAACTACGGAACAAATCAATAAAGACTTCAAAGCGCGCTATAAAGCCACGCCGTGTGCATTGCCCGCACAAGCCTTGCAGCAAGCTAAGAGCGAAGAGGCACGCCAAGCCCTCAAGTTCCTATATACTTATATGTATTGGCCCGACGTGGTCGACTACGAGCCAAGTTTCTTCGTCCGGCAAACGGAAGCCGCTTTGCGTGCTCGGCGCGAGATGCCTTGGGGGCAACGCGTACCGCAGCGCGAGTGGCAACATTTCGTCTGCCCATACGCGTGAACAACGAAGCCCTGGATAGTTTCCGCACGACTTGCTATGAAGCCCTGAAAGCACGCGTTGCCGGTTTATCAATGTACGATGCCATCTTAGCCGTCAACCATTGGTGCCACGAATATGTCACCTATAAGCCCTCCGACGGCCGCACCAGTTCGCCGCTGGCTTCTATGCGAACGGCTACGGGGCGTTGCGGCGAGGAGTCTACGTTTACGGTAGCCGCTTTGCGCGCAGTCGGCATTCCGGCGCGCCAGGTTTATACGCCGAGATGGGCGCATACGGACGACAACCACGCGTGGGTTGAGGCTTGGGCCGATGGCCGATGGTACTTCCTCGGCGCTTGCGAGCCGGCTGCCCGACTTAACGTAGCCTGGTTCAACCGTCCGGCTTCGCGCGGCATACTTATGAACACGACGGTACTCGGAAAATACGACGGGCCTGAAGAAGTTTTAGAGCGCCATCCTAATCGGACAACCATTAACGTGACGGAAAATTACGCCCCTACGGCTACAACAAACGTTACGATTGTCGACGAACAAGGACGCCCCGTCAAGGGCGCAAGCGTGCAGTTCCGACTCTACAATTACGCTGAATTTTACGTCCTCAAATCAATGCAAACAGCTGCCGATGGTAAGGCTTCGCTCCTCTCCGGCTTGGGCGACCTGATCGTATGGGCCACATACAAAGGCCGCTATGGCTTTGCCAAAGTCCACGCCGGCGAAAAGGCGACGATAAAGTTGGATCGTAAACCCGGCGATCGCTATGCGGTGGATCTCAACATCATACCGCCCGCAGGCACGGATACGCTGCCGACCGTGAGTGTCGCGGCGCAGCGTCTCTGTAATGAGCGTCTGGCTCGCGAAGACAGTATTCGTATGGCCTATGTTCATACTTTCCCCGACTCTGCAGCGTCAGCCGAATTCTGCCGGACCAACCATTACGACTTTAAGCGCCTGCGCCCGCTCATCGAGAAGAGCAAAGGCAATTGGCAGGTACTCTTCAGTCTGCTGCGCACACCGAATATCGATCGCGAACTGACCTTGCGCGTCTTGGAAACACTGACTGAAAAAGACTTGCGCGACTTTGACAGTTCCGTTATCTTGGCCCACATTCAAGCGCTTGCGGGCACAAAAGATTATGATCCGATGATCATCCGTCCTCGCGTGTGGAACGAGCAACTCTCCCCTTGGCGCGCTTATCTGCGCAAGGCTTTCACGCCGAAGCAGCAAGCTGAATTCCGCCGCCAACCGGCCTTGCTGGTCGACTATATCCGTAAAAACATTCGTGAAGATAAGACCGACTATCCACAACGTAGCACGCAGCGGCCAGAAACGGCTTTTGCTTACCGATTGGCCAACGACTTCAATCGCGGTCTGCTCTTCGTGGCCGCCGCGCGAAGCTTAGGAATACCCGCCCGCCTCGATGAAGTGACGATGAAGTTCCAATATTTTGACCACGATTGGCGCGATACGCCCTTCTGCCGCACCGAACAGCAGACAAACAAGCCGCAATCGCGTTTAAGCATCGACTACGTCCCGCAGCAATTTCGCGAGAATCCGGGCTACTATTCGCAGTTTACGATCAGCAAACTCGAAGATGGGGCGCCCGTACTGATGAATTATGACGAGCAGGCTACGTGGAAAAACGACTTTGAAAAGGGTACGCGCATCGACAATGGCGACTACCTCCTCGTGAGCGGCACGCGCTTGGCCAGCGGTAGTGTTTTGGCGCGTTTATCGGCCTTTTCCCTTACCCACGATACGGCCGTCGTCCTTTCGCTACGCGAAGATCCGGAAGAAGTGAGCGTTATCGGCAACTTTAATGCCGAAAACCACTATTATGATACGCAGGAAAAAGCCGAAAAGGGCTTGATTGCAACGACCGGCCGCGGCTATTACGTCTTGGGGTTGCTAAAAGCCAACAACGAGCCCAGCACGCACATCCTCCACGACATTGAAGCGCAACGCGAAGCGCTCGAAGCTTGGGGGCGCGAACTGATTATGCTCTTCCCGACGCAGGAAGAATACGACATATTTATGAAACGCCGCGGCGAATTTCCCAACCTGCCGCGCAACCTGCGCTTCGGTGTCGACACGCAAGGCGAATGCCGCACGGACATCTTCAATAGTCAACTGACGAAGACGCAGGAGTTGCCCGTCATCATCATTGCCGACACCTTCAACCGCGTAGTTTTCTTCAGTCAAGGCTATACGATCGGCATCGGCGACCAACTGAAGCGCGTCATTGGCAAGATTTAGGATGCCTGCGCTCTATAAGCGCAAAGCTTAAAGGGGCTGTAGCTCACCGCAAACGTCCGCAAGGCTCAATCAGCGCTCCTTCGCGCGGGTCATATTCGCCCAAGGAGATGCGGCAAACTTATTTTCACCGCAGGCCTTCTCTCGCACACTGAGGGGAGGCCTGCTCTTTTTGGCCGTTCTCGATGCTGCGCATAACCAATCCTCATTGGAGGCAGACCAATGGCGCATTTGCGTTGTCTTTTTTACAATTATTTTTTCGTTTGCCCTGACCAAACGATAATTTGTTGGCAGCAAACGATGGTTTGTCCCGACCAAACGATGGTTTGCCGCCAGCAAACAAAATCCTTTTACATTTTTGAGGCATCAAAAAGCAGACAAACTCGCGCCATTTGCCCATCAAGAAATTTCGTAAATCTCACTTCCGTTAGCATTATTCAAGAATTTCGTCCATTATTAACCCACTTTATTGCACACCGAAAGCCTCCTATGCACACGAATTTTGCACACCTACTCAAAAAAAGTGCATATTTGGTAAGGTTTTAAAACAAAAAAAGATTGTCCATTCAACATTTGCATCTATTTTTGCAGCGGAACAAGTGCAACATTTTAATTATCCTTATGAAGAAAACCATCACCTCTTTTCTGCTCTTGACGCTGGCGCTACTGCTTCCGGCATCGGGCGGAGCGCAACAGGCGCGTAAGTTGGTTAAACCGGGCGCGATGCTGCCCGGCGCTCAACTGGCGCGACTCGTGCCGCAGCAGAAGCTGATCGCGCGTAGAAACGCGAACAACACAATGAAGGCATTCGATGCCACCGTAGCTCTCTGGGGCAACGCACGCATTAACGAGCAGTGGGGCTATTACGCCTTCCGCCCCGTGAATGTAGGCGGAAAGATCGACTTTACCGCAATGGGTAAGCAAGGACAGCGCATCGCGAGAAACGGCGTACAAGTTGCTGACGGCAAACTCTACACGGTCGACTTCCAACGCTATGGCGAAGGAAGCGGCGACTTGACGCTCTATACGTACGACTTGACGACGTGGACGGGAAGCGGACAGAGCTACAACGATTTCTCGCTCGCAGCCATTGAAACCGCACAGGCGGCAGACGGCACTGTGTATGGCGAGTTTTTTAATAGTCGCGCCAGCAACCGCCAGTACGAGCTGGGCACGGTAGATTACCGCACGCAGCAACGCACGACATTCGGCACGACCTCGCGCCGCTATGTGGCGATGGGTATCACAGCAGCAAAGCAACTCTACGGCATCGCGGCTGATGGTAATCTGTATCGCATCTCCATCACAGATGGAAAGGAGACGCTCGTAGGGCCAACCGGACTTGAATTGACCGATGAAGACGGCGGCCCATACGATCAGACGGGTGAGATTAACCCGAAAGACGATACGTTTTTTTGGTACGCACAAGATAAGAATTACGACACGGGTCTCTATACCGTAAACTTGCAGACCGGTGCGGCGACGAAAATCGCCGATACTGACTTCACAATGTATGGTATGCTGATTGCACCGGCCACGGCAGCCGACGACGTTCCCGCGGTGGCAACCGCTCTGGCCGCCACCTTTAGCGGCACGAGCCTCAGTGGCAGCATGCAGTTTACCATGCCGACGCAAACGGCCGGTGGAAAAAGCCTGACCGGCTCTTTAAACTATACAATCACAGGCAATGGCGCTCCGCTCGCGTCCGGCACAGCACTTCCGGGTGCAACGGTAAATGCGCCGATCACAGCGCCCTTTAGCGGCAACTTTGTGTTGGCCGTGACCGTCACCAATGCAGCCGGCGAGTCGGCCGCAGCAACGCTCAACAAATGGATCGGCTTCGATGAACCCGAAAAAGTGGGCAATCCAACGGCTACTATGGCGGGCGGCATAGTCACAATTGCGTGGAACGCTCCCACTGCCGGCACAAAACAAGGCACATTAGGCCCACTTACCTACGACGTTGTACGCATTCAGGGCCGCGATACGACGATGGTTGCCTCAGGAATCAGCGCTACATCGTGTACCGATGACGTCTCTGCGGCGCAATTGGCGAGCTACACCTATGCCGTTCGAGCTAACAGCGCCAACGTCAAGGGCGCTGGGCCAACACGCCGATCATCATCGCCGGCGCTGCGATCGAGCCGGATTGGCAGTACACCATCGAGGGCACTTCTGCGTTGTCCTTGTTCAAAGTCATTGACGCCAACAACGACAACTTCACTTGGTGGTCCAACGGCGTGACCGGCTACGGCGCTATGAGCAACCAAGCACGCGTCAAAGCAGCTAGCGACGATTGGTTGCTTACCCCGCCCATCCATATTTCCGGCGATCGTGTCTATACAATCACGTTCAAGGTGCGCAATATTATGGACGCCTATCGCAATACGCTGGAGGTAAAATGGGGTAACGGCGACACACCGGCCCACATGACCAACACGTTACTCAACACTTTCACGCCCGAATATTCAGAAACAAACGGCCAATGGCAGGTTTGCACGGTTGATCTCATACCAACGACGAGCGGGAACGTCTACATCGGCTTCCACGACAACACGCCCGCCGGCGAGAAATTCCAAATCGCCATCGACAAACTGACAATCAAGAAGACGGCCTACACCGCTTCGCCCGACTCCGTAAAATCATTGACCGTAACGCCCGCACAGCGCGGCGCGCTGCAAGCTACCGTGCAATTTACTACGCCAAACGTGACGCTCAATGGCGCAACGCTGAGCCGCGTAGACAGCTTTGTAGTGATGCGCAACGATGTTTGGGCCGGCCGCATCGGCGGCTCAACGCCGGGAGCGCAAGTAACGTGGACCGACGCCAACGTGCCCAATAACGGCTTCCATACCTACACGATCACGCCTTATCTTAACGGCCACCCGGGCCGCGCTACGTCTACGCAGGCCTACATCGGCATGGACCGCCCCAAGAATCCGACCGGCGTAGCCTTTGTAGACAAAGGCACGAGTCTGCAAGCCTCGTGGAATGCTTTCAGCCAGCCGGGCGCAAACGGCGGCTTCCTCGAGCCGGACAGGGTTAGCGTCACCTTCTTCTCGCTCGTCAACGGCCAGTTCGGACATGAATTAGGCGATTCGCTGACGACGAGCCAAGCGGGTGCAACTACCACGACCTTAGCCATTGATCCCAACATCACCCCTGCCGCCGACGGCAAAACGCAAGCCTTGGCGTGGTTCGCCGCGCGAGCTAACAGCGAAGGCGGTCATAGCGATTACGTCTCAGCACGCGGTGTGGTCGTAGGACCTAATATTAAATTACCCTTCAAAGAAAGCTTGACGGGCGGCAAACTCGACAATGGTTTTGCGACCCTCTTGGGTAATGCGCAATACGAGAATCGTAAGACGGCCGCGCCTTGGCGTGTAGTCACCGATGCCGCATCCGACAACGACGGCGGTAGTTTAGTCTGGGCCAACTATGAGGAAAATTACGCCGGACAGACGATTTCTTACACCATTCAGCAAGGCGACGAAACCTCAGTGAACCTTCCGAAGGTAACCCTCTCGGGCGCTGTTCGACCGAAACTCTTCTTCGACCTCTACTCTTTGGTTGGCAACGAAGCCATGCTGAAAGTACTCGCGCAAACACCTGATGGCGTAGACCACTTGGTGGCGCAATACGATCTCACGCAAACGAGCAAGAACGGCTGGGAGCGCCGGTTGATCGACCTCCTCTGCATATACCGCCGAGCGCTATATCATTGTGAAGTTTGACGGTCTGGCACAAGGCAACAAAGTCTTGATCGGCATCGACAACATCAACATCATTGATCAGATGGATCGCAACTTGGCCGCAACGAGCATAAAGGCCCCCGACTTTATCCAGGCCGGCAAGAGCGATAGCGTCACCGTGACGCTGAAGAATCTGGGTACGAAGCCGGCCGATGCTTATCGCATTGTCCTCTTCGCCAACGACAAGCCCTGCGATACGGTTAGCATCAACCGCCCCTTGGCTTCGCTCGCCAACGATACGGTGCGCCTGCATTTACCCGTGGCGATCAACGAGCAGGCGAACAAACTACGCGTGAAGGCCACGATCGCGTACGATGGCGACCAATTGGCAGCCGACGACACCACAGAGATGGTGGAAGTAGGCGTAGTAAAATCGCCCTACGGCCGCATTACAGACCTGCAAGCAACGGCTGCCGATGGCGGACAAGCTACACTCACTTGGGGCAGCCCCGTTCTGCCCGAACCGGAGCGCGTGACGGAAGGCTTCGAAGACTTTAAGCCTTTCGCAAGACAAATGGCGCCTTGGACGCTCTTTGATGGTGACAAAGGAACGGCCGGTGCGCTGCAGCAATCATCATCTTATCCCGGACAAGGTGAGGCCTTTGCCTTCATCGCCTTCAACCCCAACTGGTGGATCGAGGACATGACGACCATCAACCCGGGCTTAGAGCCCTACGATGGCGCGCAATATGCGGCGGCAGTCTATGCTTACAATGCGGATCGCAAACTGGTACAGCAGGACAACTGGCTCATCTCGCCGCGACTCTCGGGCCGCAAGCAGGAGGTCTCGTTCTATGTGATGAACATAGCGACTTCTCGTGGTGAAACGAGATTTGCGGAACACTTCGATGTGCTTTATTCGACGGAGAATACGGATACGACAAGCTTCGTCAAGCTACAAAGTGCAAAAGCTGATGGTACGGAGCCATTTAATCAGACAGCCAACTGGAAACTCATCACCATTGAGCTACCTGAAGGTGCAAAATACTTCGCCATCCATCACAATACGCCTAAGGGCAACGCTTACGCTTTCGGTATCGACAACATCACCTACGAGCAACTCGCCACGGGTGCTGACGATGACGTGACGGCCTACATCATCTATCGCGACGGAAAAGAAATCGCTCGCGTCAGCGGCGACAAGATGACGTTTACCGACACGGATGCCGTGGGTACGCACGTCTACAACGTGACGGCAGTCTATACGTCAAAGCAAGGTGAGGTCAACGAGTCGGGCTTCTCTAACGATGCTTCGATCACCATTTCCTCCCTCTCCACCATCGAGGCGGGCGAGACGCAATTAGACGTAACCAACCTCGGCGGCGTCAGAGTGAAATCGAAAGCAAAGACGCTCAGCGGCCTGCCCGGCGGCGTCTACATCATCAACGGCAAAAAGCGCATCGTAAAATAAAGCGCCTCAACCCCCTTCAGCCTCCGCCAACGGCGGATTGCTGACGGCCCATCAACCTGCTCGAATCGCGGCCCGCGCGGCTACCTTCGAGCAGGTTTTTTATAGCGCTACGACGGCGGCCTGCCCTTTCGACACCCTTGCGAAAGCAAAGCTGTAAGCATTCGCCAAGAGCCGCGCAGCATAGCCCTTTGCAGCGACAACGTTGGGCGGCAGAGGTTTTTCATCACGAGAAAAAAGGTTTGCGCTCACGATGAAAAGGGTTTGCGCTCGTGAGAAAAAAGGTCTACGCTCGTGAGCGTAAGCCCACAAAGGGCAAGCGAAGCAGCAAGAAAGCAGGCTGCGCGACGCGAAACGCACGTTGCGGAGCGGCAAAAACGAAACGTAGGGCACACACGTCCGGACCGCAATCGGGAAACGTAGGGCGAAGGCTTGTTTAGTCCTGCTCGCGGCAGTATCTGCGGGGCACGTGTTGGCCATCCGGCAGTTTTTTCGTATGTTTGCACCCGATTTTATTTCACACCTGAAGGCTTGAAGCTTTCGCGATAAGCGGGGACACGAACGAGACAGCGTTCGCCTCCCTCTTTTTAGCACTCTAAACAAACCGGAACTTATGATTTCTAAAACATTATTCTCTCATTATCAACAGACATTAAAGTTGGGCCTTCCGATCTCCATCGGGCAGATTGGTACGATCGTACTTTCGTTTGCCGATACGATGATGGTCGGCCGATACGATACGACCTCGTTGGCTGCTGCTTCGTTTGTGAACAGTGTTTTTAACCTCGTCATTTCTCCTTATAGGTTACTCTTTCGGTTTAACGCCCCAAGTGGGTGCCTTGTTTGGCCAAGGTGAGACGGCGTCAGTGGGCGCCGCCGTGCGTCAAGCGCTGCGCGCCAATAGTTTGTTTGCCGCCCTGCTCATGCTGATTATGGGCGTCGGTTATTTCTTCGTTGACCGGATGGGACAGCCCGCAAGTTTGCTACCTTTGATACGCCCTTATTATTTAGTCATACTGGCGTCGATGCCTTTCGTGATGCTCTTTAACGTATTGCGACAATTGTCGGACGGAACGATGCATACGAAGACCGCCATGTGGGCACTTTGGGCCGGCAATGCGCTCAATATATTAGGCAACTGGTTGCTGATCTACGGCATAGGCCCCTTTCCCGAGTTGGGGCTTTTAGGTGCGGGCTTGTCGACACTGATTTCTCGTATATTTATCGTCATTTGGATCTCGGCAGCCCTACTCTTAGAGCGTTGCTACAAGCCTTATCTCAAAGGTTTTTTCGACGTTCGCTTTGATTGGTCCGAACTACGTCGCATCAACGCACAATCCTTGCCCGTCTCGATCCAGATGGGGGCAGAAACGGCTGCGTTTACGTGCTGCGGCGTGATGGCCGGATGGATTGGAAAAGTAGAGTTGGCGGCCTTCCAAGTGATCATGACGGTGAGCACACTGGGCTTTATGTTCTATTATAGCTTGGCCTCGGCTATGTCAATTCGAGTGGCGACGTTTCAAGGTATGAAGGAATGGCTTCGACTGGAGCGCTCGGCGCGTGCCGGACGCGACATTCTGCTGGCCGTTGCGGTCGTAGCCAGTTTCGTGTTTTACTTTTTCGGTCCTTCGCTGATCGGCTTCTTCACGAAAGACGCCGCCGTGATTCAGATGGCCGTGATGCTTATTCCGGGACTGATCTTCTATCAATATGCTGACGCTATGCAGATCTGCTATGCCAACGCTTTGCGCGGCACGGCTTACGTAAAGCCGATGGCGCCCATCGCTTTGGTGGCTTATCTCTGCATCGGTATCCCCGTAGGTTATCTGCTGGGGTTCATTGTCGATTGGAAACTTAACGGACTCTTTCTCGGGTTGCCGGCAGGCTTGTTTACGGCAGCGGCGCTTTTCTACTATTATTTCAGAAAAGCGATGAAGCGCAACTTACAAGCCCCAGATGGCGGTGCATAGCCAAAGGGGCGATCTACAACTGCTGCACGCGTTGCTCGAAATCGGTCTTTGAGAGGACGGATTTGTTTCTGTATTTACTCCTATAATTGTAGATCGTAGCCAGCGAATAGTTGAGGAAATGCGCAATCCGTTTGCTCTCTTTGACACCCTAAACGTATCAGTGCAAATACGCGCAACTCCGTATTGAGCAATTCATCGTTTTTCGGATAAATCTGCGCTTCGGGCAAGAGTAAAGCGTTGAAGTCTTCTATAAAATTGGGAAACAGATTCAAGAAAGCTTCATCAAAATCGGCATAGAAGCGCTCCTGCTCGCTCTCTTCCCAAATATCCGAGCGAAGACGATTGGCCACCTCTTGCATATTACCCGCCTTGGCCAACTTCAAAAGCGAACGCCGATAACCTCCGATGGCTTCTATGTAATCTCTGCAGCGATCCAGATAGCGGACGATGTAGGCTTCTTTCATCTTATCGGTCATTTGCAGGTGCGCATTGGTCTCTAAGAGTTGCTTATTGGTCTTGGCCAAGACCATACGCGTCTGCGAGAGTTTTTTCATCTGCCGTCGCAGGTAGAAGACGGCGATGAAGAGCAGCAGGGCCAACAGGGAAACGCCGGCAAAGAAGATGCGCTCGATGCGCGTCCATTCTTGCGACTTTTCTTTATAGGCGCGATCGATGAGCGGGAAGATTTTGCTGGCTTCGACTGAGCGCAAACGAGCTTTACAATAGCTGGCATCTTGAATCGTGCAGATCAAATAATTGTAGGCCCGCGTCAGGTCGCCGCGCTGAAAGAGCAACTCAGCCAATAAGGGAAGGGCCTCGTATTCTTTCACACCGGCCTTCAAGTCCATCAACGCCGTCTCAGCCAAATAGTAGGCCGCTTGGTCGTAATCGTCAGAAAGTCGATAACATTCTGCCAAATTAAAAACCGTGAAAACATCGAGCTTTCCCTTGCTCCGCTGGTATTCAGCCTTCGCCAATTGCAAGGCTTCCTTCACTTTTCCTTCACTAAGGAGTTTGTCGATCAAGACAATGTTTCGCCCGTGTCCGGCCGGCTCAAGCGAAAGGATGGAGTCTCTGTAAGCGGCCGTCAACTTGGCAGGCGATCCGCCGGATGCCGTTTCGGCCGCAAAGTCTTTCATCCAGCCGTAAACCGTTCGTTTGATGCGATAATAATGGAGCAGGTCATCGCCCGTCAGATGCAAAGTTGCAGCTTTATCGGCCATCTCCAGCGCCGCCGGATATAAGCCCATCAAAGCCAAAAGTTCGGCACGCCCCAACAAGACATAGGCTCGGAGCGATGGGTCGGTATGTGCCTGCGGCGTCTGCTCGAGCCGCTGCAAATACAAATTGGCCGAATCGGCTTGCGTATGTAGGTAGATTTCGAAAAGCCGGCGGTAGATCGGCGCCCGTTGCGCGTCGGGCACTTTACGTAATACTTGTTTCAACTTCGATGCTCGCTGCTCTCGCTGTTGCAAATAGTAGTCTTTTCGCTCGACCACCTTATCTAATTCCTGCAAAAGCGTTTGCGTTTTCGTGCTGAAGTCATCGCCGGCTACGGCAGAGAAAGCTAAGCAAAAGAGCGCGGAGAACAGGAGCAGTCTTTTCATCATGGAGTAATGTGTTGATTGGACGATAGTTTGCGCCTACAAAAATAAGCAGCCCGCCTCTCTTCTCCAAACATCTACACTTAAAAAACTCCACATTGCCCTCCGTAGTGCCACTTGCGCCGGGGCATATTTAAGATGAGACGGGCACCACCCACCTTACAACAGATGCCAAAAACGGAAAATCGGGGCAAAACGCCTTCGTTATGCATTGGCAAATTTTTAGACAAGACAGCGACGCCGCAGCGCAAAATGGAAAAAAATCGGCCAACTCGTTTATTTAAAAACAGACTCGCGATGCATCAGCTTCCTACAATCGCCTGAAAAGGCGAAAGAAAACGACAAAAAAATTCCACACAAATAGTAACAAAGCGTAAAGTAGAGCGTTTCCGAAAAGGACGAATTAACCGCAAGTTTTGTTTAGCTGATAAAGCAAAAGCATAAGGGTAATTGTTAATCGCTCTAAAAATCATTGATTTTCGCCATTAAAATCGACAAAAAGCGCTGCTCAATTTGCGCAAAGCAAGGAAATCTATAGTTTTGTAGAAATCTCAGACAGATTAGGAACGTGCATTAACCATTAATCAGCACAAAAAGAAAACCGTTTAAACTAGACTTCGATGATCTTACGCCTCCACTCGAAGAGGCTCACAGAAAGAGATTATGACACAACGTCCGAAAGGTTTGAGATAAAGAGCGCCGCCCAAAGTGTCGGTGCTTTTTCTTTTTTGCTTTCTCCTTACTTACTTTTTTATCTCACGATAAGCTCACTGACAATATATTTTGTTGGATTTCGTTTTTGTCTATATATGAGTTTTCACTATCTTCGCGCAAAATCTTCTGATATGAGACGTTTGTTGTCGGCCCTTTTGGGCTGCTTTTTCGCCCTCTTTGCGCTGTCGGCTCAAGCTGATGACGCCAATCCTTCGGCTATGCCGAAAATGCGTGCGACGTATGGCGAGACAATCGGCGAGGAACTTTCAGAATACATAGGCAATGCACCGATGACGGCTGAGTTTACGGCCAATCCGCAGACAATCGGCAATTATACGCCGCTCTATGAATGGCGCTTTACAAAGGTGGGCGAATCAAAGCCTTTCCTCTTGCGCCACGAAGAGAATACGACTTACGTCTTTCGCGAGAGCGGTGCATTTACCGTCAGCCTTTTGATTAGTTTTGTACAAGGCACGGACACCATAGAATATAGTATGGATGAGCCGTTTAAGATTACAATTTCCGAATCTCGATTGGAAGTGCCTAATGCTTTTACGCCCAATGGCGATGGCATTAACGACATATTCAAAGTAAAGGACGGCTACCAGAGCATCGTCTCTTTTCGGGCTGTCATCTTCGATCGCTGGGGTAAGAAACTCTATGAATGGACTGACCTCAAGGGAGGTTGGGACGGCCGCGCCGGAGGAAGCAATGCGCCCGATGGCGCCTATTACCTCAACCTGCAAGCCAAAGGAGCAGACGGACGCAATTATAACATAAAGAAAACGATCAATCTGCTGCGCGGCTTTGAGGAGGGCTCTTCGGTAGCACCATAAACTATACATGTCTACAGACGCTGAACAATATATCGATGTGCTTGGAGCGCGCGTACACAACTTGAAGAATGTGGACGTACGCTTGCCGCGCCACAGTCTGACGGTGATTACCGGTTTGAGTGGAAGCGGAAAGAGTTCGTTGGCCTTTGATACACTTTATGCCGAAGGTCAGCGGCGCTATATCGAGACGTTTTCAGCTTATGCTCGCGGCTTCTTGGACAATCTTGAGCGACCCGATGTCGACAAGATAACGGGCTTAAGCCCCGTCATCAGCATAGAGCAAAAGACGACCAACAAGAATCCGCGCTCAACCGTAGGAACCGTAACGGAAATCTATGATTTTCTTCGCCTTTTGTATGCTCGCGCTGCCGATGCTTACTCTTATTTGTCGGGCGAACTGATGGTGAAGTATTCTGAAGAGAAGATTACGTCACTGATTTTAGAGCAATATGAAGGCAAAAAGGTGCTTTTGCTCGCGCCGCTTGTACGACAGCGCAAAGGACATTACAAAGAACTCTTTGAAACTGTACGTCGAAAGGGCTTTTTGACGGTTCGCGTCGACGGCGAACTGCGCGAGGCGGTTAGCGGAATGAAACTCGATCGCTATCGTACACACGACATAGAAGTAGTCGTAGACAAATTGGTCGTCCAAGCCAAAGACGAGAAGCGCTTGGCACACGGTGTGCACAAAACCTTAGAGCAAGGCCACGGCTTGATGATGCTCTTTGATGTTGCGGCTGATCAAACGCGATATTACAGCAAGCGTTTGATGGACCCTGTCGGCGGTTTGTCGTACAGAGAGCCGGCACCCAACAACTTTTCTTTTAATTCTACGGAAGGCGCTTGCCCTAAATGCAAGGGCTTGGGCTATGTCAGCGTGATAGACCGCGAAAAAGTCATTCCCGACCCCACGCTTTCCATCCGCAAGGGCGCTTTGGCGCCTTTAGGCGCTTATCGCAGCACGCTTATCTTTGCGGAGATTGAGGCTATTTTAGTTCCATTCGGCTGCGATCTTAAGACGCCTTTTAAAGATATTCCGGAAGAAGCCATTGATATGATCTTCAACGGCACAACCGAACGCTTACACATTCCCGCCGCAGCAATGCATACGACGGAGGACTTCATCGTAAGCTACGACGGCCTTGCGAAATATATCAACCAAATGGCGGATAGCGAGATGACAGCAGCTTCGCAGAAATGGGCTGAGCAATTCTCGCGCACGGCGGTTTGCCCTGAATGTCACGGCAAACGTTTAAATCGCGAAGCGCTCTCTTATCGCTTGGACGGCCGCTCTATCGCCGACTTCGCGGAGATGGACATTAGCGAACTTTACGCTTGTCTCTCCGATCTTGAAGCGCGACTCGATAAACAGCGCGCCGCCATTGCCCACGAAATTTTGAAAGAATTGCGCACCCGTCTCAAGTTTTTGTTAGACGTAGGTTTGGATTATCTCTCCCTTTCGCGCGCCACGATGAGTCTTTCGGGCGGCGAAAGTCAGCGCATACGTTTGGCCACGCAAATCGGCTCACAGTTGGTCAACGTACTATATATATTAGATGAGCCAAGCATAGGCCTGCACCAGCGCGATAATGTCCGTCTGATTCAGTCGCTCAAGAATTTGCGCGATATAGGCAACACGGTCATCGTCGTAGAGCACGACAAAGATATGATGCTGGCGGCCGACTACATTATAGATATGGGTCCGCGCGCCGGACGCTTGGGCGGCGAAGTTGTTTTTCAAGGAAAGCCGACCACGATGCTCTCTTGTCGTACACTGACGGCCGACTATCTGAACGGCGAGCGGGAGATTGCCATTCCTCAGACACGCCGCAAAGGCAACGGGCATAAGCTCCGCCTTATCGGAGCTAAGGGCAATAACCTTAAAAGCGCAAATGTGACGATCCCACTCGGCACATTCGTCTGCGTGACGGGCGTTTCAGGCAGCGGAAAGTCTACGCTGATCAACGACACCCTACTCCCCATTCTTTCGCAACACTTTTATCGCTCCCTGCGCGCACCGTTAGCTTACGGCAAACTCGAAGGGGTCGAACAAGTTGATAAGGTGGTGGCCGTCGATCAAAGTCCGTTGGGGCGCACGCCGCGTTCCAATCCGGCCACCTATACGGGCGTCTTTTCAGATATCCGCAATCTCTTTGTCGAATTACCCGAAGCCAAGATGCGCGGTTATAAGCCCGGACGCTTTTCTTTCAATGTCAAGGGCGGCCGCTGCGAAGTATGCAAGGGCAATGGCTACAAGACCATCGAGATGAACTTCCTGCCCGACGTCTACGTCCCCTGCGAAGCCTGCCACGGCAAACGCTATAATCGCGAGACCTTAGAGGTGCGCTTTAAGGGTAAGAGCATCGCCGACGTACTTAATATGACGGTCAACAACGCTGTTGAGTTTTTTTCGAGAACGTCCCCACTATTCTACATAAGATCAAAGTATTGCAAGACGTTGGCTTGGGCTATCTCAAATTAGGGACAAAGCAGCACGACGCTTTCAGGCGGCGAGAGTCAGCGCGTAAAACTGGCTACCGAACTGGCGAAGCGAGATACGGGCAACACAATATATATATTAGATGAGCCGACTACGGGTCTGCACTTCGAGGATATACGCATCCTGCTCGGCGTCTTAAACCGGCTGGTGGAAAAAAAGGCAATACCGTTATTGTCATTGAGCACAATTTAGACGTGATCAAATCTGCCGACTACCCTCATCGATATGGGCCCTGAAGGTGGCCGAGGCGGCGGCAAAGTAGTAGCCGCAGGCACGCCCGAACAAGTCGTAAGCAAGGGTTTAGGCTATACGGCCCGATATTTAAAAGAAGAATTGCACCGATGAGTAAAGAGAAGAAAACCAACGCTGCCCGCCTACTCGACCGCGAAGGCGTCAGCTACGAACTGATTCCTTACCTCGTCGATGAGCACGACCCTAAGCGCCGCCCACGTAGCCGCCTCTTTAGGGCGAAGACGTCAAGAGCGTCTTTAAGACCATCGTCTTGCGCGGCGATAAGCAAGGCTGCCTCGTTTGCGTAGTGCCCGGCGATAGCGAAGTAGATCTAAAGCGAGCAGCCAAGGCGAGCGGCAATAAAAAGGTTGAACCCCTTCCGCTCAAAGAGTTGCTCCCCTTACGGGCTACATTCGCGGCGGTTGTTCCCCGATCGGTATGAAGAAGCACTTCCCGACTTTTTTTGATACGTCGGCTGAGGAGCAGCCCTTCATTTATGTCAGTGCCGGCGTACGCGGCTTGCAACTCAAAGTAGCACCGGCCGATTTGTTGCGCTGCTGCGCTGCCGTCTACGCCCCATTAACACCCGATGAGCACGACTTATAAACAAGTAAATTATATACATTAATCCAAGTACTAATAACTCCTTAATTACACAATTATGTTCGAAGGACAACCCAAAGGGCTTTACGCCCTTGCGCTTGCCAACACCGGCGAACGCTTCGGCTACTACACGATGATAGCCGTATTTGCGCTTTTCTTGCGAGCGAATTTTGGTTTTGAACCCGGCACGGCCGGCATGATCTACAGCAGTTTCTTAGGCTTAGTCTATTTTCTGCCCTTGATCGGCGGCTATATGGCCGACAAATTCGGCTACGGCAAGATGGTTACGATCGGTATTCTCATCATGTTTGGTGGTTACCTCCTGCTTTCCGTACCCTTAGGTAGCGGCACCGTAGCAATGATTGCTATGCTCGCAGCCCTGATCTTCATCAGTCTTGGTACGGGTCTCTTCAAAGGCAACTTGCAGGTAATGGTCGGCAATCTTTACGACAGTCCGGAATATGCCGGCAAGCGCGATTCTGCCTTTTCCATCTTCTATATGGCGATCAACATCGGCGCCCTCTTCGCTCCGACAGCCGCTGTGCGCATTAAAGAGTGGGCAGAGTCGATCGGTTATCACGAAAACGACGCTTACCACTTCTCCTTTGCCGTAGCTTGCGCCTCTTTGATTCTTTCAATGGCTATCTACTACGGTTTCCGCTCCTCTTTCCGCCACGTTGAAGGTTCGACAGGCACAAAGAAGTCTGCCGATGATAAGGCCGAAGCACCCGTGCAGGAGATTTCAGCCAAGGAGACGAAGGATCGCATTATTGCCCTTTGTCTCGTCTTTGCCGTAGTGATCTTCTTCTGGATGGCTTTCCACCAAAACGGTTTGACGCTCACATATTTTGCAAATGAGTTCGTACAAAAGACGGCTACCGGCGTACAGAGCATGGCCTTCGATGTGATCAACCTCTTTATGATTATTATCATTATCTACGCCGCATTCTCTCTCGTGCAGGGTAAGACGGGCAAATCCAAACTCATCTCCGGACTCGCTATCATCGCCGCTTTAGCTGTGATCGGCTATAAGTATATGAACCTCGAAGGCACGGTAGAAGTCAGCGCCCCGATCTTCCAGCAGTTCAACCCCTTCTATGTCGTAGCCCTCACGCCCGTAAGTATGGCGATCTTCGCTTACCTCGGCCGCACCGGCAAGGAACCGAGCGCGCCCCGCAAGATTGCCTACGGTATGCTCGTGGCAGGTGCAGCCTACATCTCATGGTTTTGGCTTCACAAGGTTTGAATACGCCTGCTCAGCAGGCAGTAGCCGGCGCTAATGCTACCTATACATCGCCCAACTGGCTCATCGGTACTTACCTCGTCCTCACTTTCGGCGAACTCCTACTCTCTCCGATGGGTATCAGCTTTGTCAGCAAGGTAGCGCCGCCTAAATATAAAGGTTTGATGATGGGTGGTTGGTTCGTAGCTACGGCTATCGGTAACTTCCTCGTCAGCGTCGGTGGTTACCTCTGGGGCAACCTCCCGCTCTGGTCTGTTTGGGCCGTCTTCATCGGTCTCTGCCTCCTCTCTGCCCTCTTCATGTTTACAATCATGAAGCGCTTGGAGCGCGTAAGCTAATCAGGCATTTTAACTTCAAAAGCGCAAGGCTTCGCCTTTCGCTTTTGAGAATTCAAACGATGCGCATTTCTCGCGGGAAATGCGCATCGTTTACTTTTTGGGTGGGCTAATAAACAGCCCGACGTGGGCAATGAACCTACATACTATTTACCATTTCTTGCAGGTCGTTCTGCTGCCGCAGCAGTTGCAAAAACTCTTTGGCCGCATACTTCTCATAAGCGCCCTCGAGTGTATGTATACAACCGATCATTTCATTTTCAGGCAGATCAATCGGAATAGCCACCACCTCTTGATGCCCCTTTACCGTCGGGGCCGACAGTACGGAAACCAACCGACTGCGCCCCACTAAATCAAGGAGCATATGGACCACATTGAGCTGAAAGCGCACATTAAAATGCAAATCCGATTTTTCGGCAAAACGATTAAAGAAGTTGCGCGCTTGCAAGCCGTTCGTCGGCAGCGCCAAATCACATTGTGCCAACTCCTTTAACGTGACGCTTTTCTGTCCGGCAAGCGGATGGTCCACAGCCGTAATGGCCGCAAGTTGTGTACGAAAGAGTTCCCTACTTTTAATGGATGGTAGCGCATGCAAGGGCTTGTAAGAAAGCACAAAGTCGACTTGTCGTTTTTGCAAATCCTCCAGCAAATCTTCCATACGCTTATAAAAGATATTCAGGCGAATGGCCGGAAAGCGCCGCATAAAGGTCAGCACCGTCTCCGTCATAATCGGGTGAAACGAATACGTGACTCCCACATTCAGCACGCCGGTCTTAAGATGTTGTAGATCTCGAATATACAGTTTACTCGTTTCTGCATCATCAATAGTACGCCGCGCATTGGGCAGAAATGCTTCACCCGGTTCTGTGAGCACGACCTCGTGACTATTGCGTTCTAAGAGTCTTACGCCCAACTCCTCCTCCAGTTGTTTTATTTGCTGTGATAAGGTACTTTGTGTAATGCAAAGCGACTTGGCAGCCGTTGAAAAATTAAGTTGTTCGGCTACAGCTATAAAGTAGTGAAGTTGGCGTAGTTCCATGCGTTCTGTTATACTGAGCGCTGGAGCAACAGCGTGCCACTTAAGCATCGTTCTGCCGGCCACTCTTACGGCCAGCCATCAACGAGTACGCTACCCGCCCCTATGCGTCTGAGTTGAGTTTATAGTCAATCTTCGTCTTCGTAATCCTCATTTTTTGCAAGTTGGTCGGATTTGAAGCAATAAGCGGCGTCAAAGATAATAAATAGTACGACGACTGCCGCAATGATCATTCCAATTGTTTGATTAGTCATAATTCTACTTGTTTTGAGTTAACGCTGCAAAAGTAGCCTTACGCCCAACGCACCACAAGGATTGACAACGGATTGTTTCGATAGTGGCTATCGTAAAAATCAATACAAAGTTACATATACTATTATTCACAATCAAGAATTACAAGCCATATTGCCCCGAAAATAGTTAAAAATCAACCTCTAAACTACCACTTTTAAATCTTCACTTTTCGGGCGCCCATAGTCTATTGGTCAATCTCATTTTTCCACAGAAAAAAGCAAAACAACGGTGTTAACTCGCACTCAACAAACCCTTAGGCTTGGTCTTTGAAAGTTATTATAGGCGTACATTGGCGGATTTTGAAAGACCAACCCTATGGGGTTGGCATTACCGCTACTTGCTGATGCAGCGTTGACGCTTTGCGTCAACACTGCCCTGCCAAAAGACTAACCCCGATGGGGTTATATGCGGACGATGAAGCGCGCAGGTAGGAAGAGTTTGGGAGGATTTAGCCGATTTTATTGGTTTAGCCTATAGGGTTCGAGGTATATATAGATGAGGATGTGCGGAGAAGTGGATTACACGATTGTATCATTATGAATCAATCATAGCATTCTCCATTCCCCACCAGGCATATTTAGGATTATATGGAATAATACGTACAAAACAACCTCTTAGGGTTGGTCTTTTGGTAGGGCAGGCGTTGGAGCAAAGCGACAACCCTGCCAAAGTCCGCCACAATGTGCAACCCCTTAGGGTTGGTCTCTCAAAATCGTCCGCATATCGGCTTATAGTCAAGCGTTTATGGCGTATTTGGCCGGCTCAGTAGAATTGCTTACCTTTGCATGCGCAAGGGCGAGGAGCGTCCTTGGTTATATTATTCATCTATTAAATCTATACCACAATGATTAAATTCGTCATTAGAGCGAAGAAAAATCCGCTCAAAAAAGATCAAGTAAAATTTTATCCGCAGATGGCGCCAGGCGCGCCCGTGATGTTGCGCACCATTGTCGGGCGCATCGAAAAGCGGTTTGGCGTATCTTCTGCCTCTGTTAAGGCGGTGTTGGATGCACTGCAATTTGAGATTCTCCAAACACTCTCCGATGGTAATTCGGTTCGCTTAGGAGATCTTGGTTCTTTTCGTCTGACAATGCACGGCGAGGGCGTAACGACGGCGAAAGAGGCAAAGGAAAAAAAGGAGCAAATCTCATTAAGCACGTGAGCGTGCGGTTCACGAAAAAGTAGTACAATGCGGATGGCCCTCGACAAGCGCAACTTAATCTTCGGTGCGCAGGACGATATCCGGAATGCGAAGTAAGCGAAGGGTGGCACAGCGTAGTGCCGCGAAAAAAATGACATTAAGCGTTAGCCGCGTTTCCGATTTCGGGAGCGCGTTTTTTTCGTATTTTTGTCGAAAATGGGCCGTTTTTTTCGGTGGTGCAGGGATAGGGATTGTTCAAACTTTCACCTATGATCGGAAAAAGTTTCTTAGGTGAAAGTTTTAACTTTCTTATAGGCAAATTAAAATTGTCTTATAGGAACTATTCGAGGAAAGGGCATTATAGAGAGGAAGAGAGGTAAGTAGATGGAAATGAGAGGGATTTGCGCTATATCTCTATGATTTGCGTATTGAGATAAAGAGCAAAAGATATGGATTTATGCAAAAGTTCCGTTACCAAACCGTTAGTCCATTTCTCGAATGGTAACGAAGAGGTAGAAGAAGGTAATCGACAGAAGAGTATTCGGCAACTCATTTTGCTGAGATGCAGGCTCATAATTTCGTGTTTATGTCGTGTGACGAGGAGGCGGGGACGAGTTGGTCATTTTGCCTTGCCGCCGCGCGTTAATCCGCCTGATTGAAAAGATCTTGCGCTTCTTGTTCGGCCTCATTCGGGCGCTGGTCGTCAGTGGGGGCCGTTTCAGTTTCCGATGCAGCGGCTTCCGCCTTGTCCGCCTCGGGAACGCGCAGCGGTTCTAACTCCTTGATGCTTTCGACGGCATTGGTCGTCAGTCGTTTGCCTTTGGCCCTAAAACCCTTGACCGTTACAAATTCATCTGCCTCGATGATCATCGGATCGCGATAAGCATCCGCCCCACCAAAGACGAGTTCGAAACGCGGATAAGCAGTATCCGTCAGCAGCAGTAAGCGGGTAGCCGGATTTTCGTTTAAGAAACTGTTGCGGCGCGCCCCGTTCGTGCGCTCCAAGAGGAAGCGCTTCAAATAGGGGAAACCCTGCTGGTCGCCATCGAAGAGTGCGGCCGTCCAAACCTTTTCCGGATCATACTTTTCGATTCGTAGGATCTCGCCCTCGTAGTGGTTATTGGGGTCGTAAGTCGTCGTATAATAATCGCCGTTGGGATGAATGACGAGTACCGCCTCATCGCCGTGAAACTCGCCGAGGTAAGTGCCGCGCTCATCGTAGTTGAGGCGTTGCACATCGGCATCGAACCAAACCTTTCGCCCGCCAAGGGTGGAAACGCCGTGGGCCTTAAACACAACGCGCTGCACATCGAGCTTCGTCAGCATATTGCCCCGACTCTGACGCCCCTTGACGAGTATTTCGGAGAAGTCGCGATCTAAGAAAGGCTTGCGCAACTTCGGGTTGGGCTTCAAGAGCACCTTGATCGTTTCGGCCTCGCCGTTGGGATTGGCCGTGAAGTATATGATGCGACTGCCCGGCGTCCCTTGCGTGGCGTCATATTCGCGGTCGTGCGTGATGCCGGTTATATTGAAGCGTTTGATGAAGCAAAGGCCGTCTTTACCGTCGCGATAGACAATATTATATATGGTGCGGCGGTCGTTCTTTTTGAAAACGGCAATGTGGATCAACTCAGGCTTGCGGTGCTCCTTCTCGCTTTTCTCCGTGCGCCCGATAAAGACCTTGTCGGCCACGCGCACGACCTTGTAAGTGCCGTCGCGATAGAAAAGGATCACGTCGTCGATGTCAGAGCAGTTGTCTACAAATTCGTCTTTCTTGAGCGAAGTGCCCATAAAGCCGTCGGCACGGTTGACGTAGAGTTTTTGATTGGCCTCGACCACCTTCGATGCGACAATCGTATCGAAAGAGCGCAGTTCGGTGCGGCGTGGATGCTCGGCAGCGTATTTGTCGAATAGCAACTGAAACCAATTGATCGTCACACCGGTCATATTGTTCAGGTCCTTGTTGATGCGCGCCACATCGGCCGTCATACGGGCAATGAGTTCGTCGGCCTTTTCTTTATTGAATTTCAGGATGCGCGCCATTTTGATTTCGAGCAGGCGCAGAATGTCTTCCTTGGTGACCTCGCGATAAAATTGCGGGTAATAAGGCGTCAGACGCTCGTCAATATGGATGCAGGCAGCATCGGTCGAGACGGCTTGTTCAAAGGCCTTATCTTTGTAAATGCGCTCTTCGATGAAGATGCGCTCCAATGAAGCGTAGTGCAGACTTTCGAGCAATTCGTGGCGACGTATTTCCAATTCGCTACGCAAAAGGCTCATCGTGCGATCCACAGACTGCTGCAAGACTTCGTTGACCGAGAGGAAGCGCGGCTTCTTGTCGGTAATGACGACGCAGTTGGGCGAGATGGAAACTTCACAATCGGTAAAGGCGTAGAGCGCATCGATCGCTTTGTCGGAACTCGTGCCGGGGGCTAAGTGTACGAGAATCTCTACTTCTGCGGCGGTGTTGTCGTCGACTTTGCGCACTTTAATCTTTCCTTTTTCATTGGCGCGCAGGATGGAATCGATGATGCTCTGCGTCGTCGTGCCAAAGGGGATTTCGGTGATGACGAGCGTCTTGTTGTTGTCTAATTTGGAAATCTTTGCCCTTACCTGACCGAGCCGCCACGGCGTCCTTCTTTATAATTGGAGACGTCTATGCTGCCGCCCGTTTGAAAGTCGGGGTATATGGTAAACTCTTCTCCGCGGAGGTATTGCATAGCTGCTTGACACAGTTCACCGAAGTTGTGGGGCAGGATTTTAGCCGATAGTCCGACGGCGATGCCCTCAGCGCCTTGCGCCAAGAGGAGCGGAAACTTCACGGGCAGCGCGATGGGCTCTTTGTTGCGCCCGTCGTAAGAGAGTTTCCACGCAGTCGTTTTCGGATTAAAGACCACGTCCAGCGCAAACTTCGAGAGGCGTGCCTCGATGTAACGCGGGGCGGCCGCGTCGTCGCCCGTTAGGATGTTGCCCCAGTTGCCTTGCGTATCGATTAGCAGATTCTTCTGCCCGAGTTGTACGAGCGCATCGCCGATCGACGCATCGCCGTGAGGATGAAACTGCATCGTATGCCCCACGACATTGGCCACCTTATTGTAGCGCCCATCGTCGAGGCGCTTCATCGCGTGTAAGATGCGGCGCTGCACGGGCTTCAAGCCGTCGTCGGAGTGAGGAACGGCTCTTTCGAGAATCACATAAGAGGCATAATCGAGAAACCAGTTGCGATACATCCCCGTCAGCGGGTGGCGGCCGGTTTCGTTGCTTGCATCTGCGGGTTTATAAGTAGAGTGGGCTTCCGTTAATGTTGCGTCGTTTTCAATCTGCTCTGCCATATTTATACGTTTACCGTGAAGAGACGCGCGCTGCTATTCTGCGGTGCGAGTCGTTCGGGTTGAAGGTCGGTTTATTCCGACCTTAGGCGGAGAAGTAAGCGCTCAGACAAGCGCAGTACGCCTCCTTTTCGGGCAAAATTACAAAAAAAGCCTTTCTTTCCTGCGTAATTTGTAAGAAAATGCCTAACTTTGCACCCACGAATGCGCCTGTGGCGAAATTGGTAGACGCGCCAGACTTAGGATCTGGTGATTTCGGTCGTGTAGGTTCGAGTCCTATCAGGCGCACACTTTTATTCCTTTTTGGTAGGTTCTAGTTTTTAGTTGTCTTATATTGCCCACCAAAAAGCAATGTATTACACCACTTATATTGTTTTAGGAAGACTACGAGGTAGTAGCAGAAGATAGTTGACGCGATGCCTATTAATGGCGTTAGGAGTAGATCTCCTATTTGCGGGAACGTAGAGGCATCTATATGAATGATGTTCTTTACTATATTTTCCAATACAAGTACTTGCGTGCCATAAATTCCTAAGGTAAAGATACCAATATCTCCTATCCACTTCATCACTTTGCTCGTTGCGCTATAGCGGCAAAGATAGTAGGATAAGCCGATAACCGCGAGTGCAGCTGCAAGCGAAGATATAGTCTGGTAGATAAGTTGTATCGGATGATTTAGAATAAAGTCGTAAGTCAGTAGGTGTGAAGGTGCATGAATGCCAAATAGGATAAAGAAGACCAGAGATACGATTGTGATGAGCAGTCTGTGTTTTTCGTATAAATCATAATGTTTTCTCAAGAAGAAGCCTCCCCAAAAGAAGATCAACATATAGTTGAACTGAAGGAAATAGCCATGAGGAAAAGCTAAGCCTATGGCAACGGTAATTAGGCAAAGCCAACCATCGCTTATGGGAAGTCGTTTAGCTATATAGACGACTGCATAACAGGCAAACAAAGTTTTCAAAAACCACATACCTCCGATGGCCTCTGCGCGTATGATTTGCACTAAGTCCGTACGGCCTAATAGGATACATATACCAACAGTTAGGACTGAAATCGCAATGGCCGGTATAATGAGTTGTCGAATTTTTTGTAAGAAGAAATCTTTAGCGCCTTTTGAATGCATTTAATGAGAAATACCCACTTAAGAGCATAAATAAGGGCATATGAAAGGCGTAAATCCAATTGTATAGTGTAGAAGGACCACGTAGCGTCATAAGATAAGTGGCGTGCCCAACGCAAACGAGCGTAATAGCGATAGCTTTAGCTACATCAAGATATAATATGCGTGGTTTGATCACTCTATGGTTCTGATTACTTGCTTCCTGTGTGTTCGTATTCATTTTCTGACTTCTTTTGTCGTTCGCAAAGATAGCGTTTTAGTAGTACGATGTTATTTAATGTATCGCTTTATTTATTTCTTCGGAACTTTTCCAAATACCATTGAGGCTATAAAAAAACGGAGCTGAGCAGCTCCGTTATGCGATTAAATGTGTTCTAAATCGAGCACTTGCGTGCAATATTGCAGGACTTCCGGACGATGTGTAACGACAATGACCGTGCGCCCGGCGAAAGTGCCGACAATGTTTTGCAAGACGCGGCGCTCTGTCTCCGTATCGAGAGCCGACGTAGCCTCATCGAGTAAGAGGAAAGGTGCACGCCGGAGCAAGGCTCGAGCAATGGCGATGCGCTGCGCTTGTCCTTCGGAGAGGCCCGTGCCTCCTTCGCCGCAAATGCTCTCAATGCCGTCGGGCAATTCGTTGATGAAGTCGGCCGCAGCTAAACGCAAGGCCTCGTGGAGTTCTTCGTCGGTGGCATCAGGCCTACCAAGCAAAAGATTTTCCTTAATCGTACCGCTCAGCAGCGTGTTGCCTTGCGGAACATAAGCAAAGTTGCAGCGCGTATCGGGCGATGCGTCTAAGCGCAAACCTTGCGCGTCGTAAAGATAAAGCGAACCGGCTTGTGGACGAATCAGATTGAGCAGCAGGCGGACGAGCGTCGTCTTTCCGCTACCCGTTTCGCCCAAGATGGCCGTAATGCTTTGCGGTGGGAAGTCGTAGGAAAAGTTGTCGAAAATCTTTTTACTTCCTTTTTCGTAAGCAAAGGTGAGGTGCTCCAAGCGCAGTCCTACGCGGCCGGAGAGCAGATGATCGCCTTTGGCCGCTTCGTGGCGAATGTTTTCAAGTTCCATCAATCGCTCCGTAGCTGTAAAGGCACTGATGAAGAGCGGAACGTAGCGCGCCAATTGGCGTGCCGGCCCTTGAATTTGCCCTACGAGTTGAATAAAAGCAATGAGTGCGCCATAGGTAATCAGACCTCGCTGCAAACTGACTGTGCCCCACGTGAAGGTAAGCATATAGCCTGCGATAAAACCTGCGTTGATGACTGTAGAAGAAACCGTGCTATATTTTGTTTTGCGAAGCGTTTCGCGGTAGAGTAAATTTTGCAGCGAGGCTAATCGGTCGAGCATTGTTCGCTGTCGGCCGAGCGTTTTAATCACGACAACGTGCTGAAGACTTTCTTGAAGCAAAGACTGAATCTTGCTATCGTTGTCGCGGATAACGTGCGTCAGTCGGCGCAGTTTGCGCATATACAGTTTGCTGCAAATGACAAAGAAAGGCACGATAACGACGACGATTAAAGCCAGCGTCTTGTCCATCCAGAAAAGGAAAAGGAAGGCGCCCAAGAACTTTACGATAGTCGTGAAATGAGGGGAAATTCTCCGTCAGTAGCGTGATGACGGTATAGACATCTGTTTCTAAGCGATTCAAGAGGTTGCCTGTATGGTAAGCCCGCAACTCCCGCCAGCCGCTGCCTAAGAGTCGGGCGTAGAGGTCGTGCTGTATCTTATTTTGTGCGCGCACACCGAGTACGGCGCTAACCCAGCGCGAGCAGATACCCAAGCTGACTTGCCCGCAGGCAAAGCATACTAAGAGGAAGATGGCCCATTTCAGGCTAAACTGCGTATCAACGCCTGTCGCAATATCTATGGCCAGCTTCGTAGCCCATACAAAGAGCAGATCCAAAGCAACGACTCCAAGGCCGATGGCTACGTTCATCAGTGCTTGAGCGCGGTAGCCTTGCCACATTTTCCATAACCATTTCAGAAGAGAAGGATATGAAGAGAGGTGGATGGCGCTATCGCCGGCCGAAGAGACTGACGAGCGACGGAAGAGACTCATTAAGCGGTTCAAGCTGATCATTGTCTGTGGCTTATTGAAGGGGATGAAAGCGCGGGGCGTCGGCGGTCAGCTTAATGGCGGTGATCAGCGCCCCAAAGCATTTTATCGCGCAAGGTGTCGAAAAACTTTAAGTGCTCCACTTTGACGACGCCGACTGTGTGGCGTGCGCGGCGCAGATGTATTTCGATCGTCTCAGATAGGCTTTCGCTGCGCCCATCTATGGAAAGCAGATAGCGATGTGAGCGACTCTTGACTGTTAGGCGAATATCAACATCGTCCTTTACAACGAAGGGGCGCACGTTCAGACTGTGCGGTGCAACGGGCGCAATGCAGAAAGCGTCTGAGTCGGGTGCGATGATCGGACCGCCTACGCTCAGTGCATAAGCCGTAGAGCCGGTTGGTGTGCTGACAATAAGGCCGTCGGCAATATAATCGGCCAGCAAATCGCCGTTGATCTCTGTGCGTATGTTGATTAGTGAGGAGTTGTCATGCTTTAGTAAGGCTACCTCATTAAGGGCATAAGGAAAGGTGCGCAGGGGGTGATCGCTGTTGCAACTTACGGCGATTACCGAGTGAGATTCTACGACATTCTGACCATTATTATAGATGGCTTCGAGCGCTTCCGGGATACGCTCGGGAGAGACGTCGGCCAAAAAACCAAGATGCCCCGTATTGATACCAAGAATAGGTATGCCGCGGTTACCGATGAAAGCTGCCGTGCGAAGAAACGTACCATCGCCGCCAAGCGATATGGCTAAATCGGCGGTAAAAGGGTCGTTGCGATGCAATAGTTCATAGGGACACAAGTCGCTCAAGCCGCGGCGCCGAAGAAAACCGGCAAAGTTTTCTTCAATCATCACCTGCGCTCCGCGCGCTTTAAGGCCTGCGAACAGGGTTGCGATGCAGCTGCTCTTCTCATCTTGATGTTTGTTGCCGAAAAGAGCTATGCGGAGCGTTTTTTCTGTTGTAAAATTCAAAGTTCCCGATCTCACGTCTCGTCAAATATGCTTAACTTTGCAAAAGTAAGGATTAATAGACGAAAAAGACTGCATAACGCATGACAAAGTTAAGTGTGAACATCAATAAAATAGCGACACTGCGCAATGCTCGCGGAGGCAATAATCCCGACGTCTTGGCTGTGGCGCTTGATTGTGTACGCTTCGGCGCACAAGGTATAACCGTGCATCCGCGGCCGGACGAGCGCCATATTCGCCGTAGCGATGTGCACTTGCTGCGGCCGGCATTGGACGTGGAATTTAATATTGAAGGTTATCCTTCTGACGACTTTATTGATCTGGTTTGCGAAGTTGGGCCGGCGCAAGTGACGCTGGTGCCTGATAAGCCGGGCCAGCTGACGTCGAACCACGGCTGGGATACGCGGGCCAACCTTTCGCAACTAACAGACGTCGTTGGGCGCTTTAAGGAGAAAGGCATTCGCACGAGTATCTTTATTTCGGCTGAAAGCGAAAAGGCAGAATATGCTAAGCGAGCGGGGGCTGATCGCGTAGAACTCTATACGGAGCCTTATGCGGCCAATTATGCTACCGACAGAGAGGCGGCTATACGCCCCTTTGTGGAGACGGCCAACTATGTGCGTAAAATAGGACTCGGCTTGAATGCAGGCCACGACTTGAGTTTGCAAAACCTCTCCTTCTTTCATCAGCAAATACCTTGGACTGACGAGGTAAGCATCGGGCACGCTCTGATTTCGGATGCGCTTTACCTTGGTCTGCATAATACGATTCAACAATATCTTAACTGTTTAAAGTAATCATACGATGGTATATATCTTCTTGGCTGATGGGTTTGAGGAGTCGGAGGCTTTATTGCCGGCTGATATTTTGAAAAGGGCGGGTCTTGATGTGTGCTTGGTGAGCATTACGGCGGACAAACTCGTAGCTTCGAGTCACGGCTTCAAGATTATGGCAGATGCCGTCTTTACTGAGATTGATTTGACGCAGGCTGCGGCGCTTATTATGCCGGGCGGGATGCCGGGCGCTCAAAACTTGTGCGACTTTGCTCCCTTGCGCGAGGCGATTATCAAGCAAATGAGCGCGGCGGTTTGTTATGCGCTATCTGCGCAGCCCCAATGACGCTTGGTGCTGCCGGAGTCTTGAAAGATAAGCGGGCTACGTGCTATCCGGGCTTTGAGAAGTATTTGGATTGCCAAGTCTATACGGAACGACTCGTAGAAGAAGATGGCCATATCATTACAGGGCGCGGCCCCGGCGCAGCGGCCGAATTTGGTTTTACCATTGCCGAGCGCCTTACGTCGGCTGACTGTGTAGCGCAGTTGCGACAAGGTATGATTTATACGCCGACTACTTATCGGCCATAAGCATTTCCGCTCTCCTTCGTCTACATATATAACAATGTGCGCGCGATGCGTCCTGAGGTTAACAAAGCTTGTTGAGCTCAAGACGCATTATATATAATGTGTGCGCCGTCGACTGATAAGTTTTATTCAATAGCATTCTCTTTTGACTTCCACTCCGCTCCTCTCGCAAGCTATTAAATATCTGAAAGGTGTAGGCCCGCGCAGAGCCGAACTGCTCAGCAAGGAATTGCATATTGATTCGTTGGGCGACTTGCTTTATACCTTTCCCTTTCGCTACATTGATCGCAGCGAAGTGCACGAGATACAAGCTTTGCAGGAAGGAATGCCTTATGTGCAAATTCGCGGCCGCTTTGTTTCCTTTAGTGAGGAAGGAGAAGGGCGTAAGAAGCGTATTTCAGCCGTGTTTACTGATGGGACGGGGTATGTGGATGTCGTTTGGTTCGCAGGTTTGAAATACGTGAAGGAGACTTTGCGTTACGACGAAACTTATTTGTTGCTCGGAACGCCGAAGCTTTTCGCCCGACGTATTTCATTTGCACACCCCGAATTGGAAAAGATTGCGCCCGATGCCCCTTTGCAAAATTTAGGCTTGCAGCCCGTTTATCATACGACGGAGCGGATGAAGAAGATGGGCTTTACTTCAAAGTCTATATCAAAGCTGATGCAAACAGCTTTTGCCTTAATTGAGAGTACGTCGCTGCCCGAGACTTTGCCGACGTGGTTTGTGCAAAAGCATCAGTTGATGGAGCTGACGAAGGCTTTGCTTACCGCTCATTTTCCGCCCTCTTCTGCGGCGCTCCCCGAAGCATTGCGCCGCCTCAAGTTTGAAGAACTTTTTTATTTGCAGTTGGATATTCTGCGCTATATGAAGCATCGCCAACTTTCGGTGCAAGGTTTTCGTTTCTCTAAAGTTGGTGACCTTTTTCTACGTTTCTTTCACGAACGCCTGCCTTTGAATTAACGGGGGCGCAAAAGAGAGTGATTCGCGAAATACGCAACGATGCCGGTAGCGGGCGGCAAATGAATCGCTTATTGCAAGGAGATGTCGGCAGTGGAAAGACAATGGTGGCCTTGATGGCTTGCTTGTTGGCGCTCGACAATGGCTTTCAGGCCTGCATTATGGCGCCGACGGAGATTCTCGCCGAGCAGCATTTGGCTACCATTACGGCGTTTCTCGGCGATTTACCTGTACGCGTCGCCCTTCTTACGGGTATTGTGAAAGGCAAGGCGCGCCAAGAAATCTTGGATGGCGTAGCCGATGGCTCTGTTCAATTGCTGATCGGCACGCACACGCTAATAGAGCCGACCGTCCGCTTCCTCAACTTAGGTTTAGCCGTTATTGATGAGCAGCATCGCTTCGGCGTGAAGCAGCGCTCCCAGCTGTGGACGAAAAACATTCGCCCACCCCATATTTTGGTAATGACAGCAACGCCGATCCCGCGCACCTTGGCTATGACCGTTTACGGCGATTTAGATGTCTCTATTATTGACGAACTACCACCCGGAAGAAAGCCCATTAAGACCGTACATTATTATCAAGACAATAGCAGCCAATTGTATGATGGCTTGCGTTATCAGCTCGACTTGGGGCGACAGGCCTACGTCGTTTATCCCCTGATTAAAGAAAATACCCAAATGGATCTGAAAGCTTTGGAGCAAGGTTTCGAATCTTTGCGTGAAGTCTTCTCTGATATGGATATTGGCGTCGTGCACGGGCAAATGCGACCGATTGAAAGGAATCAGAGATGGCCAGGTTTGTTCGGGGCGAAACGAAGATCCTCGTTTCGACAACGGTTATCGAGGTTGGCGTCAACGTCCCCAATGCAAGTGTTATGGTGATAGAAAATGCCGAGCGTTTTGGCTTGGCCCAACTTCACCAATTGCGCGGACGTGTAGGGCGAGGAGCAGCTCAAAGCTACTGCATTTTAGTAACCAAACGCGAGTTGAGTAAAGATAGTCGGGCGCGTATCGGTATTATGGTTGATACGAACGATGGCTTTGAAATAGCTGAAGCCGACTTGAAGCTCCGTGGTCCCGGAGACTTGGAAGGGACGGCCCAAAGCGGACTTCCTTTTGATCTAAAGATTGCCAATATTGTGCGCGACGGCAATCTGCTGCAAACGGCTCGCGAAGCTGCCGAAGCTATTATAGATGCAGATCCGCTTTTCGAGCAGTCGCAAAATGCGCTTTTCCGTCAGCGCCTCGATCAGTTGAGGCGTGAGAAAATAAACTTTTCAGAGATCTCTTGAGGGCAAAAGAAATCGGCAGTACTCCGCTTATCCCACCTCATCTAAGGTGAACTCGATAAGAAAGGTTCAAGGCGAGTAGAACTGATAAAAACAGATTTAAACTTGTCAAGAGCCGCGTTTTCAACCGATGAAAGCGCGGCTGTTTTCGTATGCCTTCAAAACTCCGTCAACTGTTCGTGAAATTAGGCTTAGGATGTTGGGCAAACTTTCTCCTATGATCGAAAAAAGTCGCTTATAAGACAATTATTCGATCATAGGAAAGAATTTTGCGGTAGCGCATAGTCAGGAGAAACGGGGTGCGTGACGCGACCTTTTTCTTGCTGAATCTTCGATGAAATCGGCTTTTGGAACTTTTTCTCGTTTTTACCTGTCCGTAAATCAAGGCGTTTTGAGAGACCAATCCTAAGGGGTTGATTGAACCGACGTTCCGAGGCGGGGTTGACGCAAAGCGTCAACCCCGCCCTACCAAAAGACTAACCCCGATGGGGTTATTTGTGGACGAAAAGCGCAAGAATTGGGTGATAATAGGCGGAAGCAATCACCCGAATATTTAATAACGAACGCAATGTTATTATAACCTCAACCAACAAAGCCCACACCCGCACCGCAAGCCCTTAGGCTTGATCTTTTGGCAGGGCAGGCGTTGGAGCGGAGCGACAACCCTGCCACAATCCGCCGCAAAGGGCAACCCCATAGGGTTGGTCTCTCAAATCGGCCGCTGATTAGCTTATAATCAAGCGATTATTGCGCGTTTTGTCGGCTCAGCGGAAATGCTTACCTTTGCATACGCAAGGGCGAGGAGCGTCCTTGGTTATATTATTCATCTATTAAATCTATACCACAATGATTAAATTCGTTATTAGAGCGAAGAAAAATCCGCTCAAGAGAGATCAAGTGAAATTTTATCCGCAGATGGCGCCGGGCGTGCCCGTGATGTTGCGCACGATTGTCGGGCGCATCGAGAAACGTTCGGGCGTATCTTCTGCCTCGGTTAAGGCGGTGTTGGATGCCCTGCAATATGAGATTCTCCAAACACTCTCCGATGGTAATTCGGTTCGCTTAGGAGATCTTGGTTCTTTTCGCCTGACGATGCACGGCGAGGGCGTAACGACGGCGAAAGAGGCTAAGGAAAAAGGTGCAAATCTCATTAAGCGCGTGAGCGTGCGGTTTACGAAAAGCAGTACGATGCGTATGGCTCTCGACAAGCGCAACTTAATCTTCGGTGCGCAGGACGATATCCGGAATGCGAAGTAGTTGAGGATTAAGGCACAGCTTAGTGCCGGCAAAAAAATACATTTAGCAAAGGCCGCGTTTTCAACCGATGGAAGCGCGGTTTTTTCGTACTTTGACAAAACTGGGCCGTTTTTCGGTGGTTCGGGGATAGGGTTTGTTCAAACTTTCACCTATGATCGGAAAAGTTTCTTAGGTGAAAGTTTGGACTTTCTTATAGGCAAATTAAAATTGTCTTATAAGAGAATTTTTTTCCGATCATAGGTGAAAGTTTAGCGGAGGAGCGTAGTGGGTTGCGGCGGGGTGGTTTATTCGGCGTTTTTATAGCCGAATATGCGATGAAACCGCCATTTTTTGAATAATTTTGTTTTTTGTTGATGCATTTTCGCGTGTTTTTGAAAGACCAACCCTATGGGGTTGTCATTTTTTTCGAGGCTTCGAGGCAGGGTTGACGCAATGCGTCAACCCTGCCCTACCAAGAGGCTAACCCCGATGGGGTTATTGGTGGAGTAAATTGGGCGAAAGTTGCGTAAAATTGGACGAGCTATTGACATTTTTATAGTAAAGAGCGTAGAATGGGGGTTATTGGTGGGCAAAGTGAGTTTTTTTTGTGAGTGAGAGTGCGCGGGAATTATGCCATTTTTAAGCACTCTCTTCATTTAAGAGACAGGACGCTCCTTACGCCTTTGAAACCTTATAAAAAAGCAACTAAGCGAAGCTCACGCCCCGCTTAGTCTGCCTGATCTAATACAATAGATGCTTACCCGAACGCTATCGGATAATTAAGTCTATAGGATGAGGCGACGATACTCTGCCGCGGAGTCCCATTTAATTTGATCATAACCAGTATTCTTTCTTGCGAAAAAACTATTTAACTCTTCTATAGACGATGCAAAGTTAAGGCTTATTTCAATTCGCAGCTTGTAATCAGTACAAAAATTTGCGTTTTTTGGGGAAACTCACCTCGATTATGCTGCTTCCTCCTGCTTTTTTCGTGTTTGATGCGCCACCGGCGCCGTTTCTTGCCCTTTTACCATACGACTTCGACGCCCTTTTATGACAAGGACACCGAAGTCGTTAATGATATGTAATCCGATTTTGGTGCGGACTATATATAAGGATGTGTGTGTGGCATCAAAAGCCGGCCAACTCCACTACTTTATCTACAGCCGCAGTAAGTCCGTCGAGATCTTTACCGCCGGCCGTGGCGAAGTGGGGCGCTCCACCGCCGCCGCCTTTCATTAGTTTTGCGGCCTCGCGTACCAATTGGCCCGCGTTCAGTTGTTTGCTTTCTACTAATTGCTTGCTAATCATCACCGTCAGCAAGGGCTTGCCGCCTTGGTGGCTACCGATGACGCAGAAGAGGTTTTCCGGAAGTTTGGCTGCCACTTGGAAAGCCAGATCCTTAACCAAATCAGGCGCCCACTCATCTTTTACGATATATTTTAGGAGCTTGACATCGCCGTAATCTTTTGCGATTTCAGTGAGCTGCTTGCTGAGCTCTTGTACGCGTTGCTGCATAAACTTCTCCACCTCTTTCTTCAACTCGTCATTTTCTTCGATGGCATTATGCACAGCAACGGAGATATCTTTCGCATTATTGAAGAGCGCGCGCAGATCGTTGAGCGTATCGTGTTGCCGGTAGCACAAATCTTCTGCTACCTCGGCCGTTACGGCTTCAATACGGCGAATACCTGCTGCTACACTGCTCTCGCTCACAATGCGGAAAAAGCCAATGCGGCCCGTGCTGCGGACGTGGCAACCGCCACAAAACTCTACGCTCTTGTCAAATTGCACTACGCGCACGCGGTCGCCGTACTTTTCACCAAAGAGCGCAATGGCGCCCATCTTCTTGGCCTCTTCTATGGGCACATCGCGGTGATCTTGCAGCGGAATATCTTCGCGTATGCGGCGATTAATGATGCGCTCTACTTGGCGCAACTCTTCCGGTGTGACTTTTTGGTAGTGAGAAAGGTCGAAGCGCAAATAAGTGGGCGTTACGAGCGAACCTTTCTGCTCTACGTGCGCACCCAACACTTCGCGCAGGGCTTGGTCGAGCAAGTGGGTTGCCGAGTGGTTGGCTTCGCACGCACGGCGAGCCGCTTCGTCTACTTCAGCCATAAACTCTGCCGCAGGATTCTCCGGCAGGCGCTTAGTCAAGTGGATTGACAGATTATTTTTCTTGCTTCGTATCGAAGATTTCCACTGTTTCGTTCGCACTGCGCAATACGCCGCTATCACCGACTTGTCCACCCATTTCAGCATAAAAATGGCGTTGTATCGATAACCAATTCATAATACGTTTGCTTCTTCTGCTGCACTTTGCGATAGCGGAGGATGTGGCACGCTTGGCGAAGCGTATCCCAACCTACGAAGTGCGATTCGCCTTCGCTCAAGATGACCCAGTCGCCCGTTTCTACGCTTGCGGCACTGCGTGCGCGCTCTTTCTGTCGCTGCATTTCTACGTTAAAACCGGTCTCATCTACTTTTAGTCCGTTTTCGGCGCAGATCAGTTCAGTCAAATCGAGCGGGAAACCGTAAGTGTCGAAGAGCGTAAAAAGCTTTTTCCCCTTTTACGATGCTGCTGCCGCCGTCTTTCGTCTCTTTCATCACGCCTTCAAGCAGCGAAATACCCGTGGCGAGTGTGCGCAGGAAACTGTCTTCCTCTTCTTTCATCACGCGCGTAATCAAATCGCGCTGCGCAGCGAGTTCCGGATAAGCCTCGCCCATCTCCTCTACGAGCGTCGGCACAAGCCGATACATAAAAAGCCTCCTTCTGATCTAAGAAGGTATAAGCATAGCGCACGGCACGGCGCAAGATGCGACGAATCACGTAGCCGGCTTTCGCATTGGAGGGCAACTGCCCATCGGCAATGCTGAACGAGATGGCACGCAAGTGGTCGGCGATGACGCGCATTGCGATATCCGTCTCCGTCGACTCGCCATAGCGGCGGCCCGAGAGTTCCGCAATTTTATTCAGAATAGGGCGGAAGACGTCGGTATCATAATTCGACTGCTTTCCCTGCATCACCATACAGAGACGCTCAAAGCCCATACCCGTATCAATCACGCGCTGTGGCAGAGCGTCCAGTGTACCGTCGGCTTTGCGGTTATATTGCATAAAGACGAGATTCCAAATCTCAATCACCTGCGGATTATCTTTATTGACTAATTCTCGTCCCGCTACGGCCGCCTTTTCTTCAGTCGAACGTATGTCGATATGTATTTCCGAGCAAGGTCCACAAGGGCCCGTTTCACCCATTTCCCAGAAGTTGTCGTGCTTATTGCCGTTGATGATGTGGTCTTCCGGGAAGTGGCGGCCCCAGATCGCTGCCGCCTCATCGTCTCTCGAAAGTCCCTCATCGGGTGAACCTTCAAAGACGGTCACATAGAGGTTGGCAGGGTCTATTTTCAAGACGCCGACCAAGTATTCATAAGCAAACTCGATGGCTTCCTCCTTAAAGTAGTCGCCAAAACTCCAGTTGCCCAGCATTTCAAACATCGTATGATGATACGTATCGCGGCCCACCTCTTCGAGGTCGTTGTGCTTGCCACTAACGCGCAGACACTTTTGCGAGTCTGTCTGTCGGCGACTTTTAGGTTCGCGATGGCCGAGGATAATGTCTTTAAACTGATTCATCCCGGCATTGGTAAACATCAGTGTGGGATCATCTTTGATCACCATAGGAGCGGAGGGAACGATCAAGTGCCCTTTGCTCTCGAAGAATCTTTTGAAAGATTCGCGTATCTCGTTAGCTGTCATATTCCGTAGTCTGTTTTATCTTCGGCTCACCTACAAAAGGTTAGCCTTTTATGGTGCATATTAAAGTGCGGTCTATCTTATGCAAAATTAGTAGAAATATGCTTGAAGTACAAACATTGAGCCGCCTTTTGTAAAATAAGATATATAAGAAGCCTTCCACACCCTGCTCTTGAGGGGTAGAAGGCTTTGTTTAGGCGCGATGGTGGCTGATCAATAACCACACTTTACTTCTTCACCACTTTCTTGCCATTGACAATATATATACCCTTCGGCAGACAAGGCAACAAATTCCAACACATGGCCTATTAAGATTTTTCCCAAAGGTTGGAAATTTAATTCCCACTTGTTGGAATTTTTGTTCCCTTAGGTTGGAAATTTAATTCCCATAGCTTGGAATTTTCGCTATCACAAGCTAAAAAGAAAAACATAAGCACACTATAAAAAATCTCCGGCATCTACGCCTACCGATATACAGATCCAAAACCGTCTTTCTGCCTTTCGCGCTTAGCGCCTAAAAGAATTCGCACCCGCTCTCTATAAGAGGGAATGGCAAATCATATGGTCCAAATCTCACGCCCGCCTACCCTCAAAAAAATGAAAGCAAGCGCGATCTGACAATTCATAGAAAACTATTGTCGAACAACAACCTTTTTCATACCTTTGTACTTGTGAAAATTTGTTCGTCTAAGCCCCCTTACCCTTCGGAGCTTACGCCACACGTTTTTCGCTATAACAATCGTCCTTTTATGTAAATGTAACGCTATGGAAAATATACCTCACGGACTAAAAGAAGCCATCGAAAAAGATGAGTTGGTACTGTTCATCGGTGCCGGCCTATCTTGGGACTTAAAGAATACGGAGGGCAACACTCTTGGAGGATGGAAAGAAATGGTCTCATCTATACTTTCTTTTCTGAAGGATAAGAAGCGTATCATAGCAGAAGAGCAACATTCTTGCGAGAAATTAGGGCCGATAAAAGCACTTCAGAGATTAGAGAACAATAAAATAGATAAAAGAGTAATAGGAAAGTTTGTCAAACGCTATTTTACATTAGGAAAGGAAAACGATTTCTCTCTTCAGGAAAAAAACTATACAGTTTATCTACAAAAATTATTACCACCAACTATGATTTAGCTTTTGAGAAACCCATTAAAAAGCTACGAAAAGAAAAAGCATATAAGGGTCAAAATCAAAAATTAAGCAAGCTGATGGGAGACCCCGTCTTCTTATTCAAGCTGCATGGTTGCATAGAGGATATAAACTCTATGGTCTTATTTCCATCCGACTATAGAAAACTTTATAATAACTATGACCGAGATGCCGCGCTTGCATTACTAGTTTTCAAATTCCTCATCTTCAGTAAAACTTTCCTCTTTATTGGAACAGGAATGGACGAGCATCAAATAATCAACTTCTTTGAAGAGATTAAAGAAGTTCGAGATTCCTTCAACCAAAAACACTATATCATCACTACTGACCCATTAAGTATTCCCACGAACTTCCTAACACCGATCAAAATCAGTGATTATAACGAAATTCCCAGCTACATTGATCAACTTTTATACATTAAGAAGAAAGCTGAAGAAGAGAAAAATCCAGAAAAGAAGCTACTTTTAGAACAGCTTGAAGCATCTGAAAAAGAAAAAGTAGATCTTGAAAAAGAACTCGATAAAGATAAAGAACTCGATAAAGAAAAAGATAAAAATAAAAGGATAGCACTCTTCTTAGAAAGAGAGGCTAACAACCGTTTCCTCACAGGACTAAAGCATCATATAGCTAAAGAGTACTTAGAAGCTATAGAAGAGTATAAGGCCGCAACGGAATTAAAACCTGAATATTCTGAAGCATATAACAATTGGGGAAATGCTTTAGATGATCTAGCAAAAACAAAATCAGGCAACGAAGCAGAAGAACTATACACAGAAGCATTTGAAAAATTTAAACTGGCAACAACGTATAAGAAGGACAAACATGATGCATATTACAATTGGGGAAATGCTTTAGTTAAGCTAGCAAAGACAAAGTCCGGCAACAAAGCGGAAGAACTATACACAGAAGCATTTGAAAAATATAAACTGGCAACAACGTATAAGAAGGACGATCATAAAGCATATTACAATTGGGGAAATGCTTTGTGTCAGCTGGCAGAAACAAAATCAGGAAGCGAAGCGGAAGAACTATACAAAGAAGCATTTGAAAAATATAATCTGGCAACTACGTATAAGAAGGACGATCATGAAGCATATAACAATTGGGGAAATGCTTTAGTTAAGCTGGCAAAAACAAAGTCAGGAAGCGAAGCGGAAGAACTATACAAAGAAGCATTTGAAAAATATAATCTGGCAACTACGTATAAGCAAGATGATCATCAAGTATATTACAATTGGGGAGTTGCTTTAGATGATCTAGCAAAAACAAAATCAGGCAACGAAGCAGAAGAACTACACAAAGAAGCATTTGAAAAATATAATCTGGCAACAACGTATAAGCAAGACTTTTATGAAGCATATCACGATTGGGGAAATGCTTTAGATGATCTAGCAAAAACAAAATCAGGCAACGAAGCAGAAGAACTATACAAAGAAGCTTGCAAAAAATATGATAAAGCAATAACGTATAAGCAAGACTTTTATGAAGCATATTACAATTGGGGAAATGCTTTAAGTGAGCTAGCAGAAATAAAATCAGGCAACGAAGCAGAAGAACTATACAAAGAAGCTTGCAAAAAATATGATAAAGCAATAACGTATAAGCAAGACTTTTATGAAGCATATTACAATTGGGGAGTTGCTTTAATCGAGCTAGCAAAGACAAAATCAGGCAACGAAGCAGAAGAACTATACAAAGAAGCTTGCAAAAAATATGATAAAGCAATAACGTATAAGCAAGACTTTTATGACGCATATTACAATTGGGGAGTTGCTTTAATGGAGCTAGCAAAGACAAAATCAGGCAACGAAGCAGAAGAACTATACAAAGAAGCATTTGAAAAATATAAATTGGCGATTAAGTATGGAGGAGATGCCTATAATTTAGCCTGCCTCTATGCCATAAGAAATCAAAAAGCAGAGGCGCTGAAGTATTTAGAGCAAACACTCGCAAGAAACGAAATCACTGTAGAGTTTGTGGAGCAAGATGAGGATTGGAAGGAACTTCGTAATGACCCCGACTTTCAGGATTTGCTCTCTCGCTATAAAAAGTAATAATGAGAAGCCATCGGGCGGCTTTATAGCGCTTTCGATAAAGTCTATGAAGCAACACGTTTCGAGCATCTACGCATAGAAGCGGCCTTGACCTACACTTGTTTGCCCGCATAAAAGTGCGCGGCGCTATGGTCTATCTCCCACTCGCAAGCAGATTAAAGCGGCGCGGGGAGCGGATCGTGTCTATTTATTGCGTACCTTTGTTGCACAAGTCACACACAGTCAAGCACAAGACAACGCAGATTGCCCGCTGACGACATCCATTTCCAACCAATGAGACCTTTATTTACCCTTTTACTCGCCTGCAGTTTGAACCTCTTCGCCACAAGCGCCTACGCGCAGATCGGTAGTGCGCAGGCGAAAGTATACCCTTCGTTCTTACAGCGCAGTCAATTGCCCGACGGTCTGCTATACTTGCCCGCGCCGCCCGATACGACAAGTATGGCTTTCTTTTATGACATCGAGCGCCACCAATGGGGCAAGTCGCTACGCGCCACGGCTCGCGGCCGGCAAGCCGCAAGCGATGCCGACCAGTCGCCTGCGGCCTTGGCCTCACAATTCTCTGAGGCTTTCGGACAAACTATTACAAAAGAAGCAACGCCCGAACTGTTTCGCCTCGTTGAACTTTTAGACAGCGATTGCGGCAATGCGACGTACACGGTTAAAAAGAAATATTTGCGCAAACGCCCTTACGTGCAGTTTAACGAAACAACGGCCGTGCCGGCTTCTGAAGCAAAATATCGCCCCACAGGCTCTTACCCTTCCGGCCACTCCGCCACCGGTTGGGGCGTAGCGCTCGTACTGGCTGAAATCAACCCCGACCGGCAAGAAGCCATCTTGCTGCGTGGTTATGAAATAGGACAAAGTCGCGTCATTGCCGGTTATCATTATCAGAGTGACGTAGACATTGCCCGCTTAGCCGGCAGCGCAGCCATAGCCCGCCTACACGCAGACGAAGGATTTCAAAAGCAATTGGCCAAAGCCAAGCGCGAGTTTGCCCGCCTCAAACGTCAGCAAACACCCGCGCCGCGCAGCACACAAAAGCAAACAGATAACAACGAGCCGACGATGCCCATAAACAGATGAGCAAAGACGCGGCGTCCGGCCGATTTCGCACCGCAGCGAAAGGCGCCGATTGCGCGGAAAATCGTAACTTTGCGCCGTCATTCTTACAGAATAAAGCGAAGATTAAGATGAAGATAGAAGAAAAAATGGCGATTGACGTCGTCGAAGCGCTCCAAGCGCTGTATGGCGAGACGATAGCGCCGACAAGCATACAGTTGCAAAAGACGAAACGCGAATTTGAGGGACATCTGACGCTCGTCGTCTTCCCTTTCTTGCGTATTTCTCGCAAAAAGCCCGAAGAGACGGCGCAAGAGATTGGCGCATATCTGAAAGAACACAGCAGCGTCGTAGCCGACTTCAACGTAGTCAAGGGTTTCTTGAATCTATGTATTGACTCGGCCGCGTGGATCGATACGCTCAATGATATACATACGGCAGAAAACTATGGTTTGCAGCCCGTCACGGCAGATGCGCCGCTCGTAATGATCGAATTTTCTTCGCCCAACACGAACAAACCGCTCCACCTCGGCCACGTGCGCAACAACCTGCTCGGTTGGTCGCTCGCAAAGATTCTGGAAGCGAACGGCAATCGGGTCGTAAAGACGAACATCGTGAACGATCGCGGCATACACATCTGCAAGTCTATGCTGGCTTGGCTGAAGTATGGCCACGGCGAGACGCCCGAGAGTTCGGGCAAGAAAGGCGACCACCTTATCGGCGATTATTACGTAGCCTTTGACAAGCACTATCGCGAACAGGTAAATGAGCTCAAGGCGCGCTTAGAAAAGGAAGGACTCACCGCCGACGCCGCAAAAGAGCAGGCCGAACGCGAAGCGCCTTTAATGAAAGAGGCGCGCGAAATGCTCGTGAAATGGGAGCAAAATGACCCTGAGGTGCGCAGCCTTTGGGGAAAAAGATGAATAATTGGGTGTATGCCGGCTTCGATCAGACGTATCGCGCACTCGGCGTAGGCTTCGACAAGATTTATTACGAGAGCAAAACCTATCTGGACGGCAAAGCCAAGGTGCTGAAAGGCTTGGCGCAAGGACTCTTCTTCCGCAAGGACGACGGTTCTGTATGGATCGACCTCGCGGCCGACGGCTTGGATCAAAAACTCCTCTTGCGCGCTGATGGGACGAGTGTCTATATGACGCAAGACATCGGCACGGCGACGCAACGCTTCAACGACTACGACATTGATAAGATGATCTACGTCGTGGGCAACGAGCAAGATTATCACTTTAAGGTTTTGAGTCTTTTATTGGACAAACTGGGCTTCAAGTGGGGCAAGGAACTCGTGCATTTCTCTTACGGTATGGTTGAATTGCCTAACGGAAAGATGAAGAGTCGCGAGGGAACGGTCGTAGATGCGGACGACTTAATCGCCGCGATGCAGGACGAAGCCGCAGCCACCATCGAAGCGGCCGGCAAGTTTGAAGACCGCCCGGCGGAAGAGAAGCAAAGAAGTGGCGCGCATCGTAGGACTCGGCGCCCTCAAATACTTCTTGCTCAAAGTAGACGCGCGCAAGAATATGGTCTTCAACCCAGAAGAGAGCATTGACTTTAACGGCAACACCGGACCCTTTATTCAATATACCTATGCCCGCATCCGCTCTGTCATTCGCAAGGCAGAGGAGGGCGGCATCAGCATCCCCGCAACGCTCACTGCGGGCGCGAAACTTTCGGATAAAGAAGAAAGCATCGTGCAGCGCTTGGCGGAGTTTTCCGCTATCGTTCGCCAAGCCGGCGCTGAATATGCACCGAACGCGATAGCCAACTATTGCTACGAGTTGGTGAAAGAGTACAATCAGTTTTACCACGACTTCAGCATCCTGCGCGAGGCCGACGAAGAGAAAAAGCGCTTCCGCATCGTGCTTTCGGCTAACGTAGCCAAGGTAATTCGCACCGGTATGTCGCTACTCGGCATCGAAGTGCCGGAAAGAATGTAATTCGCTGCGCAGCAACGGATGAAGAGTAAGTTTTACGTCGTTTGGCAAGGCAAAGTGCCGGGCATTTATACCAATTGGGCCGACTGCCAGGCGCAGGTGAGCGGCTTCGGCGCTGCGCGCTACAAAGCTTTCGCCACGCGCCAAGAGGCGGAAGCGGCTTTTGCAGCCGGACCGGAGGCTTATATTGCGCCGAGCTGCGCCAAAGCGAATAGCGGCGTGAAGACGGCGAAGTCCGGCACGCGCGGAAAAGCCAACGAGCCACTCAATCCGCCCGACTATCGCCACGATACGGTTCTTCCCCTCCCGCCGGAGGTGGAAGCCAATGCGTGGGCCGTAGACGCAGCCTGCTCCGGCAATCCCGGAAAGATGGAATATCGCGGCGTTGACTTGCGAACGGGCGCGGAAGTCTTCCATTTCGGCCCCATCTTCGGCACAAACAACATCGGAGAGTTCTTGGCCATCGTCCACGCCTTGGCTTTGCTCGAACAGCGGGGCGAAACATTGACCATTTACTCGGATAGTCGCAATGCACAGTTGTGGATTCGACAGCGCCAATGCAAAACTAAATTAGCGCGCAACACAAAAACAGAAGCCGTCTACACGTATATTGAACGCGCCGAGCGTTGGCTGCAAACACACACCTTTACAAATAAGATTCGGAAATGGAAAACGGATGAGTGGGGCGAGATACCGGCCGACTTCGGTCGAAAATAAAGCCGCCTCTTCCATACATTATATATAATAGGACACATTAAGCCGCTCCCCCAACCCACACTCCGCCGCCAAGCGGAAGTTTGGCGGGCAAAAGGCGGCTAATATCGCCTCTCGTTGCTCAAACTCACGATATGAAAGATTTCTTTCGCCTCCTGCTTCACTACGTAGCGCCTTACAAACGCTATCTTTTCGGCTCGCTGCTTTTTAATTTGCTTTCGGCCGTACTCAATGTCTTCTCCTTCTTGTCGCTGATGCCGATGCTGAAGATCTTGTTTCGATTAGACACGACCCGGTACACGTTCATTCCGTGGGACACGCCGGACGCAAGCTTCAAAGATATCCTCCTCAACAACTTATATTACTACACGACCGACCTGATCCACGTCTACGGCGCCTCCACCGCACTCCTCTTCATCGGCCTCTTTCTCATCACGGCCACTTTGCTGAAGACGAGTTGCTATTTCGCCTCCGTCGGCATAATGGTTCCGATGCGCACGGGCATTGTTCGCGACATCCGCAGCAGCGTTTACCACAAGATTGTCAGTCTCCCGCTCTCCTTCTTCTCTGATGAGCGCAAAGGAGATATTATGGCGCGCATGAGCGGCGACGTCAACGAGATCGAAAACTCTATAACGGGTTCGCTGGATATGTTGATCAAGAACCCCATTCTCCTCTTCTGCTATTTCGGCGTCCTGATTTATACGAGTTGGGAGCTCACGCTTTTTACGCTCATCGTCCTGCCGATTATGGGGTGGGTAATGGGCAAGATCGGGCGCAAACTTAAACACAAATCGCTCGATGCACAGAACAAATGGAGCGATACGATGGCCCAACTCGAAGAGACTTTGGGCGGTATGCGTATTATTAAGGCCTTCACAGCTGAGAAAAAGATGTGCGAACGCTTTGATCGCAGCGCCAACGACTTTCGGCGGGCATCTAATAAGGTCAACATTCGCCAATCGTCCGCCCATCCGGTGAGCGAGTTTTTAGGAACCGTACTCATCGTCACCGTACTTTGGTATGGCGGCACTTTGATTTTGGATGGCAATAATCCGCCGATCGACGCGCCGACGTTTATCTTTTATATGGTCATTCTCTACTCCATCATTCAGCCCCTCAAAGATTTATCGAAAGCGGCTTACAACATCCCCAAGGGAATGGCCAGTGTCGTTCGCGTCAACAAGATCCTGAATGCGGAAGACCATATTACCGAGCGCCCAAATCCTGCGCCAATTGAGCATCTCACCGACGAAATACGCTTCAACGACGTATCTTTCGGCTACAACGACCACGCCACCGTCCTCCACCATATCAATATGACCGTCAAGCGCGGGCGCACCATCGCCATCGTCGGGCAGAGCGGCTCGGGCAAGTCTACATTGGTCGATTTACTCCCACGCTTCCACGACGTGAGTGCAGGTAGCGTCACGATCGACGGAAAAGACGTTCGCGATCTCAAGATTGCCGACCTGCGCGGCTTGATTGGCAACGTCAATCAAGAGGCAATTCTCTTCAACGACTCTTTCTTCAACAACATTGCCTTTGGTGTAACCCACGCCACGCGCGAAGAAGTGATTGCCGCCGCCAAGATTGCCAACGCCCACGACTTTATTATGGAGAGTGAACAAGGCTACGACACGCCCGTAGGCGACCGCGGCTGCCGACTTTCGGGCGGTCAGCGGCAGCGCATATCCATCGCGCGGGCCATTTGAAAAACCCTGACATCCTGATCCTCGACGAAGCGACCTCCGCCCTCGACACGGAGAGCGAGCGACTCGTACAAGAGGCCTTGGAGCACTTGATGAAGACGCGCACGACCATCGCTATTGCGCACCGACTCTCGACCATCCGCAACGCCGATGAGATTTACGTGCTCCACGAAGGGCGCGTCGTAGAGCAGGGCTCGCACGAAGAACTCCTCGCGCTCAACGGCCAGTACAAACGGCTCAATGATATGCAACAATTATAGATCGGGCTATGAAGAAGATTATCATTACAGGCGCCAACGGCTTTGTTGGCAGTTACGTAGTCGAACAGGCGCTTGCCGACGGCTATGAAGTATGGGCCGCCGTTCGCCGTGGTGCCGACTTGCGCTACCTTACGGATGAGCGCATCCACCTCCTCTACCTCGATTATGCGGATGAGGAAGGCATGCGGCAGATTTTTACCGATCTGTTGCGCACGGAAGGGCCGCTTGATGGCGTTATCCATTGCGCCGGTGCCACGAAATGTCGCCATTTGGCCGATTTCAAACGCATCAACACGGAATATACGGAGCGCCTCGCACGTCTTATAGTCGAGACGGGCCTGCTTCGCGGGCGCTTTGTCTACGTTAGTTCACTGAGCGTCTTCGGCCCGATCCACGAAGACGATAATTGCCCCTACACCGCGCAAGATACGCCGCGCCCCAATACAGCTTACGGCCGCAGTAAGTTGGACGCCGAAGCCTTACTGCCCACTATTGCCGGCTTAGACTACATTATCCTGCGCCCAACGGGCGTTTACGGGCCACGCGAACACGACTATTACAAGATGGCGAAAAGCATTGCGATGGGGATCGACTTCGCCGTGGGCTTCAAGCCGCAGATCATCACCTTCATCTACGTGAAAGATCTCGCTGCGGCTGCCTTGGCCGCCTTGCAGTATGGGCAGACGGGCGCGGCCTACAACCTTTCCGACGGCTGCAACTACAATAGTCGCGACTATTCCGACTTGCTGCAAAAGGAGATCGGGGCAAAGAGCGTCTTCCATCTGAAAGCGCCGCTCTGGGTTCTGAAGGCGGCTTGCTTCGTCAGTGAAACGGTGGCGGGATTTTCTGGAAAGGCGGCCACGCTCAACGGCGATAAATATCGCATCTTGCGGCAACGCAATTGGCGCTGCGACATTCGACCCGCGCAGGACGAGCTCCATTACCGCCCGCACTATTCTTTGGAGCAGGGGGTAAAGGAAACAGTCAGTTGGTACTTGCAAAACGGTTGGCTCTGACGCGCCACCGACTCGCTCCCTGCTGATATTATAGAGGGAAGGGCCGTTTGGCAGGCACCGGCGCACCTTGACGCCCGCCTCGCGCGCACTTGCCAATCCTATTGCCGCACCACGACACGATGAGCGCCTACCGCGGCCGTAGGCCGGCGGCCAATGGGGCGCAGAGAAACCATACGGAAAGTCCTACTCACGCTTTTGTGGGTGGGACTTTTTCGCATACCGCTCCCTATGCACCGTTTTCACTACCTTCCGTAGCTCATGCGGAAGATGCCGCCTTCTTTCAATCGCCCCAAGCAGGGCCGGCCGTGCTCAACCGCGCAAAAGAAGATGAGGCAGGCTAAACGAGTTAAGACGAGCACCAGTCATATTTCTGACAGCTGTTTGATTTACAGCGAACTAACCTGCGAAAAATAAGATTAATAGTCGGACAATTTGGTTTCACCTCACGATAAAAAAGGTGTACGCTCGTGAGAAAAAGAGCTTCATCTCACGATAAAAAAGGTGTAAGCTCGTGAGCGCAAACAAATCTGCCCAACGACCGGGGCAGCCACTTAAGGCTTAGGCGCCTACAAACCAAGGCGGCGGGGACGCTTTTTGAGTGCTCTTGGGCGGGTTGCTGATGATGTTCAGAAATATTGCGCAACAGCTGTAATAAAACCCCATTTTTCACTTCCTGAATCAAGCCGCTTTCATCCCGCTATGGAGTAGCTAAAGTGCCTATAAATAAAAGATTTCCGGTTTTTTCAACTTGGTCAATTCTACGCCAAGACATTGCGGGGCTAATTGGCCTTTTTTTCGGTAAATGTTTGACAAAAGCAGCAGAAAACAGACACAAAAGCACTGAGATGCCAACCGTAAAAGCTGATATTTGAGCTTATATCCTTCCATTTCGGAAGTTAATGTACCTTATTACATCAATAGAAGCGCAGAAATAAGCCTTTTCTGTCAATTCTTTTCTTCATTGTTGTAAAAAAACACTTATTTTGCGCGAATTGGTCAAATTTTCCGATGTTAAATTTGGAAGTATATTTGTCTTTCTATTAATTTTGCCGGTGCAAACAGAAGAGGAGACCACCGCTCGCGGGATTGCCCCTCTTCCGGAAGGGAGACAGACGATATAGAGAATGATTTGCTACGTATGTGGAGCATGTTGTTGTTACTCTCTTTTCGCATGATTTCTGCCCGATCGGATTTTAGAAGTGCGTGAGCTGAATCTGATCACGGCCGAAAAGGAGAAAGCAATATGAGATCGAAACCGACTCGTAGAAGCTCCGGACTTATCTTTGATTTATGCAGGTAAAACACGTGAAGCCGTGTGGGTTTAAGGCTGGTGTTTAAGTACAATGATAAGGAGAAATAGGCGAAACAAGGCGAAATGATGTGCGTCATTGTTGCGCACAATAAAGCGGAGATTATCGTCGCGCTCTTTTGAGGCCATGCGGCCTCATGGAGCTCTCCCCTGCTTGACTTTGCTGCCTGGCAACGGCCGTGTGGCTTAAGAAAAAGATATATGACTTATTGAACTTATACCGGTGACGAACGGCCATCGGAAGCGAGAAAAAGTTAATTCCCTTCTGAAGTCCTTATCCAAACGTGAGTGAGGGGAAACTTTTTATTGCGCCGAATAGCTGTAGGGTCTTCAAGTGTAGATCTAGGAACCGGTCAGTGCGTAGGTGCGACTTTGCAACTATGTCACAAAGGAAAAGGCGTGGCCATCCGCTCCGAGTTCTTGGCGAACTCACACAGGACTTCACGTGCACTACCCGCAAGTGCCATCGTCATCCTCGGGCGGATTGGACACGCGCCTCTTTCCATTGATTTAGCAGATCCGGAGTCGAAATTGCTGCTGCAAGCGCCGGCAATTTTGACGATATAGGTAGCTTTTATGCTTTTGCCTACTCATCAACGAGCTGTAGGCGCTTCGAACACAAGATCAATATATATAAAACGGCGAAGTGTAAGTTTTTAGCGACTTGCACTTCGCTGCTTTTCAGATATAGCAGCGGCCATTTTCCAAGTGTATTTTCTTCAAGCAAAAGGGGAATAAAAATTGACGGAAACTTCGCGTCTGCACAACCCAAACGGGGTGATTCTTAGGCCGATTTTCCTCTCAGATTTTCCTTCTCTGCTCGGCGCGTGCCGCCGGCGGAGGGCGTCGGGATAAATAGTATTTCAATGATTATTGGTCGCCGAGCGGCGCGATGCCAAACGTTTGTGTAAAGAAAAGGAACTACTTTTACCGGTTTCCGTCCCGAAGCTATCAGGCGTACCTTTTCGCGATACGGGCGACACCTGAAGGCTTGCGAGGTAAGGGCGGATCGCCACTTCGTCGTGCTCGACGACCGCACTGCCGAGCTTGGGGGCACGAAAGTGACTATGCCGGCGCCAAACAACGTATACTTCGCCGCACCCTAAAGGGTTGTGAGGGAATAGGGGCGGACTTGACCCAATGAAATCCCGCCACGTAGCGTTCGGATTAAATTGGAAATAAAAACAACCTCAACCCGTCTCTCGACGGATTGAGGTCTCACAGAACTTATATAGAGATGAAAAAACTATTATTCGTTGATAAGAGGTGAAACCTCTTCTTTCTGCAAAGGTAATACGTGATTTTCTAATTTGCAAACTTTCTCAAGAAAAAAATGTACGAACAAGAAAAAATTATTGCTAAATCAATGTGATTTTCTCGTCGGAAAGCCGGATCAATCTTTGGCGATAAAGGGTGCCAATAGCCCGCTTGAAGGTCTTTTTACTTACCCCAAAACGCGCTGCAATTGCCTCGGACGAACTCCGATCTGAGAAGGGCAATTCGCCACCTGCGGCCTTGAGTTCGTCAAGCAAGGTCTCGGAGAAATCGCGAAAACGATTCGTCCCGATACGCTGCAAAGAGACATCGAGTTTGCCGTCGTCGCGCACCGTCACAATGGTGCCGCTACAACGATCGCCAATGTGGATCGGCTCAAAAATCTGATTGTCGTAGATCATACCATCGACTTTGTTGTCGACAATCACTTTATAACCGATAGGCGTCTTGCGCCAGATAAGCAACTCGACTTCTTGACCGCGATGAAACTCCTCCGGTGTGGCCGGCATAAGATGACGTTCGACCTTCGCGGTGGCAATAAGGCGCTGCGTTTCCTCGTCGATGCGTACATAAACTATGTAGGAACGCCCGCGCTCCATGCGCATTCGTTGCTCGCGAAAAGGCACAAAGAGGTCTTTCATCAAGCCCCAATCTAAGAAAGCGCCGTGCTCATTGGTCCAAGCTACACGCAAAAAGGCGAAATCGCCAACGCGAGCGAGCGGGGTTTCCAAGGTCGCAACAAGCCGCTCTTGCTGATCCAAGCAAACAAAAGCCGTCACTTCATCGTCGGGGCGCATTTCTCGCTCCACATAGGCCTTCGGCAAAAGAATTTCACCGACTTCTCCGCCATCTAAGTACGCGCCGTGGTCGGTAAAACGTATGATGCGTAGCGTATTGTAATCTCCTAACTTAATCATCTATCTTTCCATCTTTTAAATGAATCGTTCTATCGGTCGTGGCGGCGAGTTCTACGTCGTGCGTCACAATAATAAAGGTCTGACCCAACTGATCGCGCAAATCAAAAAAGAGTTTGTGCAACTCAGCTTTGTTGCGACTATCTAAACTTCCGGACGGCTCGTCGGCTAAAATAACATCAGGCTCATTCATCAAAGCCCGCGCAACGGCCACGCGCTGCTGCTCTCCACCGGAAAGCTCGGAGGGCTTGTGGTGTGCACGCTCCGAAAGGCCAAGAAAGTGGAGCAGTTCGGCAGCCCGCTCGCGCGCTTTCTTTTCTGATTTGCGCGCAATGAGCGCCGGGATAAGCACGTTCTCCAAAGCCGTAAACTCCGGAAGCAGTTGGTGAAATTGGAAGATGAAACCTATATGTTCGTTGCGAAAACGCGCCAGCGCCTTCTTGCCAAGTGCAGCCAAGTCGGTTCCATTAAAAAGAATCGAGCCCGCATCGGGACGATAAAGCGTGCCCAAGACCTGCAAAAGGGTTGTCTTTCCGGCACCACTGGGCCCCACAATGCTGATTACTTCTCGCTGCCGGACGCTTAAATCAATGCCTTTCAGCACCTCCAAATCGCCAAATGATTTGCGAATTCCTTGTAATTCAATCATAGACAAAAAGATTCTGCGGCGAAGTTACTTATTTTTCCGTTAGCCGCCCCGCTTGGGGCGCCGGTAGTTGTGCATCTTAGGCTGCGAAAGCACTTATTCGGAAGATAAAATCACAATGGGTCGACATCAAAATACACATTCACACCCCGAAAGCGGCTTGTGAAAGCAGCAGATCGCGAGCGGCGAGCAGCGAGCGGCGCACTCCGCTGACGGGATACGAAACGGGCACCTTGATCATCAAGCGCCGAATAAACTGCAACTGTACGCGGCCCACCGGCGGCCGATCGGGCCCCAACAAATGCTCGCCAAAGGCCGCACGGAGCGAAGATGTAAATGACTCGGCCGCATGCGCCACCACCTCCTCTTGGCGATGTTTGAAGCAGACGATAATTAGCCGCACGAAGGGCGGATAATCATAGTCCTTGCGCTCGGCAAGCTGCTCGCGATACATCGCTTTGTAGTCGTGCGTGACCACTTGGTGCATCAAAGAAAGCTCCGGCTGCCGCGTTTGTAGGATTACGAGCCCCCTTTCGTCGCGCCGGCCGGCCCGGCCGGCCACCTGCGACATCAGTTGATACGCTCTTTCGTGTGCTCGGAAGTCAGGCGCGCTGAGCAGTTGGTCCGCATTGATAATACCGACTACATGAACGCGGTCGAAATCTAAACCTTTCGTCACCATCTGCGTACCTATGAGTACGTCCTTCCCACCTGCGGCGAAGTCGGCTATGATTCGCTCATAAGCCGAGCGCGTACTCGTCGTGTCCAAATCCAGACGCGCCGTGCGGGCCTGCGGCAAAATGGCCTTTACGGCCGCTTCTACCTTCTCCGTGCCCAAGCCTAAATCGAGCAATTTTTACTGCCGCAATTGGGACACTGCGTAGGCACATCATAAGTCTTGCCGCAATAATGACAAACGAGCCGTTGCTGCCGCTGATGATAAGTCAGCGCCACATCGCAACAAGTGCAGTGGGGCGTCCAGCCGCAAGTATCGCAGACCAGCACCGGCGCATAGCCGCGGCGGTTTTGAAAGAGGATGACCTGCTCGCGCCTTTCGATCGCTCGCGCCATCTCGTCGATGAGTCGGGGCGCAAAGGGCGTCTTCATCAACTTCTTGCGGCGCAGTTCGCCCACATCTTCGACAAGAATCTGCGGCATTTGCAAATCGCCGAAGCGCTGATGCATCTCAACGAGTCCAAACTTCCCTTTCTGCACATTATAATAAGTCTCCACGGCCGGCGTTGCCGTGCCCAGCAACACCTTTGCGCCGCAGCGTTGCGCCAAGACGAGCGCCGTATCTCTTGCGTGGTAGCGCGGAGCCGGGTCTTGCTGCTTATAAGATGCCTCGTGCTCTTCGTCAACGATGATTAGGCCAAGATTTTGAAAGGGCAACAACAGCGCAGAGCGCACGCCCAGAATCAGCGGAAAGGGTTCTGAAGAAAGCTGACGCAGCCACGTTTCCACGCGTTCGTTGTCGGGAAACTTTGAATGGTAAACGCCCATTTTGTCGCCAAAGACGCGCCCAAGCCGCTGCATCAATTGCGTCGTCAGGGCTATTTCCGGCAAGAGGTAGAGCACTTGTTTACCCTCAGCGATCGCACTTTTAATCAATTCGATGTAGACAGCCGTCTTCCCGCTTGAGGTTACGCCGTGGAGCAAGCAAGTATCGCGTTGCGAAAAGACGGTTTTGATCTCCTTAAGGGCTTGTTGTTGAAGCGAGGACAACTGAGGTTGTAAACGTTCGGGCAAGGCTTTGAAACTTTTCAATCGACCTACGGCCACGTCATATTGCTCCAAGATGCCCTTTTTACACAAAGCGGTCAAGGCCGCGCCATCATCTGCCGTTCGCTTACGGAGTTCGGCCCGACTGACTTCCATCAGCAGGGCGGCATTGCGCAAATTGAGCGCCGCCGGAGCGCCCGCCGCATCGAGATAAGCCAAGAGGGCCTGCTGCTGTTTGGGCGCTCGCTTCAGACTGTCGAGCGTTTCATTGAGGCGGCCCTCATCGAAAAAGGCGGAGGCCAAGCGGAGGCGCACTTCGGTCTTGGGCGCAAAGCGGCGGCCCAGCTGCTCTTCGACGACGACCCAGCCGCGCTCGACCAGGCGGCGTACGTGGGTGAACACCTCCGTGCTGCCCACGATTTGCTGCAATTGCTTGATCATCGTGGGCTTTGTTTCCGAGAGCACCGCTAATATTTTTTGCGCTAAAGGCGTGGTTTGCGCCGAGCTATCGCCTGCATCGAGCGGCGCTACATCGATTCCCTCTGCGCGGCATACGAGCGTTTCGCTCTGCAACTTCAAACCCGCAGGTAGTGCGGCGGTCATCACCTCGCCGAGCGTACATATATAATAGCTCGCCATCCACTGCCAGAGTTGGAGTTGGCTCGCCGTAGCCACGGGAGAGCTATCAGCCACGCCGACTACTTCCTTCAATTTGAATTCGGGCCGACGCTCGTGCACTTGCAACACGATACCCGTGTAGAACTTTGTTTGTAGCGGCACGACTACCCTACTCCCCGACACGATGGTCGCGGAGAGGGCTTCCGGAATCTGATACGTTAGCGGATCCGTCAGCTTTCGAGGCAAAATAACATCAGCATATTTCATCCACCTGCAAAGTTAAGCGTTTTTCTGCTATGGAGAAGCGCCGGCGGCCTCTCCCTTGCGCCGAGTGGCTATCGAAAGTTGGCATATAAAGTGAGCATTCAAGACCAACTCGCCATTGACCTTGAATGCTCACCACAGCCCTGCTGAAAGTAGGACTCTATCGCTTCATCATATAGACTTGTCCGCCGCGGCTGCCTGCGCCTTGCAGGTTAACGCGCTGGTTCAGATTAGAACTATAGATGCTCTGGCGGCCGAAGTCGGCTTGCGCCGGCGCGCCGAATTCTGATTCTGACGTGTCGATGATGGCACCGGCATCGCCCGTGAAGTCCATCTTAATGGCCTTACCCTGCGGTGTGGTCCAGTTGCCCTTAAACGTAATCTTATTGCCGGCTACGCTAACCGTGATCGTGCCGCCACTCAGCAAACCGTACGTATCTCCATAACCGTCGCTCAAGGTTTCATAAAACGAACCTATGGGGTAGAACGTGCCGCCGGTCTTGCGCATTGTACCGCCGATAAATTTCCCTTCTTTATATTCTGCACCGGCTACGGGCATCACTACATCGTAAGTGCCCGCAATGGTGTTTATATCCATCGGTACTTGATATTTCGTCAAGAGTACAAGGCTAAGCAATTCGCCATCGCCCACAACAAATCCTTTGCTATCCACTTCGCAATTGAGGAATGCAAGCGTATAGTCGCAGTATCGGCTCGTGGCTTTGACATACTTACCATTATAATTCACGGGCACGAAGTTGACATCCTCCGTCACATATTTATAACCTGCATTCTTGTCTTTGTTCACAAACGTGAGTGCGCCGTCGTATACAAAGCGCACTTTACCGTGCGTTTGCAGCGTTCCTTCAAGCACGAGGTGGTAATTGCCATCGCCTTTCTCTTCAACCTGCAAGACGCACGTGCTCAACGAATCCAAGAAACCATCAACCTGGCCGGCATCGTTCACTCTATTAGTCTCGATGTATATACTCTGCGCTTTCCAAATGCCGCTTTGATTCGCCGACTCCACCAAAGTATACGTACCAGCCGGTAATTTCGCGTGGTCGGCATCCTGCGAAGGCCTGGCGATCACCGTCAATCTGACGTCGTGCTTATTGTTTTCCTTGGGCAAGCCGCCGGTAGTGAGTTCGCCGTCGCAAAGATGGATCGTATACAATCCGGCATCCGTCGTCACAGCACCATAATATAAGTTGTAAGTATGCGTCACGTTGACATCGGCATAGTAAGAAGCGCTCTCACTATTGAAGAAAGTAACATCTTGAATATCATTACAGGGAATCTCTTTCGTTTCGCCTGACGTCATACGTACTCTCATCGTCCATTTGCTTTGGGCTATTGCCGCGCTGACGCTGCATAGAACGATGGCAGTTGCGAGTAAAAACCTTTTCATGCTTTGCTTGTTTTTGTGAGTTTATAATCTGTTGTCTTGCTTTTTGGAAATTCAGCGAAGCGCCTGTGCAACACAATATCGCACTGCAGCGCGTGATGCCGGAGGGCCTATTAATAATGTATGAAGCGCGAAATTAGGCTCGAGACACAGCCTAACTGAGCTTATGATGCTTGCGCCACGGCCCACAAGGAGAAGCACCAGATCAAGAGGGGCGAGGATTTCAGCGATCACGCCAAAGCGGCTACTTTCGGTCTTGCGCTACTTCTGGGCAAAGCTACAAACAAATGACGATACAGTCAAGATTATCGGGTTTAAAAACGCTAAATAAAAAAGCGTTATTTTTTCATTTGCTATGAATCCGCCGGAATTTCGCAGACAAATAACACTCCGGGAAAAATTACCGGCCAACTTTTTGTCAACACGAAGCAAAGATGGCATTCGTTTGCTGCCACCAAACGATCGTTTGCTACCAGCAAACCATGGTTTGGTCTGAGCATACGATCGTTTGGCGGCAGCAAACGAAAGGAGGTATGGGCGTTGATATTATAGCGACGAATTTTGGGTAAAGAAAAACACACCCCCTGCCTTCGGCTGCACAGAAGGCAGACAATGACAAGGGAGGATAAGGCTTTAGATAGCTAAATGGTGATAGATGAAAGATCTCTGTCAGTTGAGTCAGTTGTGCGTCTATATCGTGGCCCGATCAGTCGGGCTAAGCAATCTTAGAGAGCGGCTGCAGCACCGGAGCTTACGTCGCATTTGGCGTCAAAATAAAGTGCCGCGAAACCTGAGCTTCGCGGCACCTATACTTTATTTTGTTTTATAACGATCTAAACCTTCTTTGAGGAATTTCACGTAGCCGTCAATGTCTTCTTTATAACTGAAGGTGTGATTTAAAGGGTTGCCTTCGTTATCTACAGGGACGTAGAGCGGCTGCTGGTTCGAGCCGAATTTATGTCGTTGCAAGTAGCTCCACTTGTCGCCGACGGTGCGTAGCGTTGTTGTCTTGCCGTCTTCTTGTACCTCTACGTTCTCCGGAAGCGGCGCTTTCTCGTCGACATAGAGCGAGATGAGGACGTAATCTTTCATCAAAAGGTCGCGCACTTTAGGATCGTGCCATACGGCAAGCTCCATCTTACGGCAGTTGACGCAACCGTGGCCGGTGAAGTCTAAGAGTACAGGCTTGTTAACCGACTTCGCGTAAGCCATACCGGCATCATAGTCACGGAATTTCGCTTCGACCTTAACCGGGTCAAGATTAAAGTCTTGCGTAGATATAGGCGGAGAGAATGCACTCACGGCCTTACACGGTGCACCCCAGAGGCCCGGCACCATATACACGGCAAAGGCAAAGGAAACGACGCCCATAAAGAAGCGGGGTACGCTCGTATGATCTTCGACATCATCGTGGGGGAAGCGCAACCAGCCGAAGAGGTAGCAACCCAAAGCTGCGAAGAGGATGATCCACAAGCTGAGGAATACTTCGCGGTCCAGAATATGCCAGCCGTAAGCCAAATCGGCCACGGAGAAGAACTTCAAGGCGAAAGCAATCTCGACAAAACCTAAGATTACTTTGATCATATTCATCCAGCTACCGCTCTTCGGCGCTTTCTTCATCATCGTGGGGAAGAGCGCAAAGAGCGTAAACGGCAAGGCTAAAGCTAAGGCGAAGCCCACCATACCTACGGCCGGCGCCATTGCGCTACCGGTAGAGGTAGAAGCCTCAACAAGGAGGAAACCTACAATCGGCGCGGTGCAAGAAAAAGAAACCAGCGTAAGCGTGAAAGCCATTAGGAAGATACCTAAAAGACCTGCTGTGCTGGAAGCCTTAGAATCGACGGCGTTATTCCATTTGGAGGGAAGCGTAATCTCGAAACCGCCCAAGAAACTTGCACCGAAGATGAGAAGCATCAGGAAGAATATGATGTTGAAAATCGCATTTGTCGACAAACTATTCAGCGCGCTGGCACCGAAAAGTCCGGAGATTACGAGACCTAACGTGACGTAGATTACGACAATGCTGACACCATATATAATAGCTTCGCGCACGGCTTTACGACGATCGTCGCTGCGGTGCAGGAAGAAAGAAACGGTCATCGGAATAATCGGCCAAACGCAAGGCGTAAAGAGCGTCACGAGACCGCCGAGGATACCCATCAAGAAAATATAAAAGAGGCTGCGGCCGGCAGTAGAAGAGGCGTTGCCATACTTCTGAAGCTGGTCGATGACGGGCGTGTACCATTTCGCCACCGTAGCACTATCAGCTTGCGGAACATCGACAGCGGCGACGGGAGCGCCTTCAGCGTTCTCCTCCGTTGCGGCCGGAACGGCAGCAGCTGTATCTTTCGGCTGTCCCTCTTTGTCGGCCACGGCTTGTGCAGCGTCTGCGGCTGCGCCGGTCGGGCCGTCTTTACCTGCCACTTTGCACTCAACTGTCATAGGCGGGAGGCAGTTTTGATCATTACAAGCACCATACTTCAAGTAAGCCTTAAGTTGGTAGTCTTGTTTCGTGATTTTAACGCGTTGTGTAAACGTACAAGTGTTTTCAAAATAAGAAACCGGCATGTCGAAGATCTCATCTTGTACGTTTTTCACGCCCGGTCCGGGCTTCAATTTGCCGATCGGCTCTGCGCCGTCGGCCTTATCGACACCGAAACTGGCGCGCGTGGGACCGCCTTCGCCGATATTGGTCGAGTAAACGTGCCAGCCCTTTGCAATGGTGGCTTTAAAGATGACATCCACTTCAGTCGGGTTGACCCGCTTGTAGGATACGGAAAAATTAACTTGCGACTTTGCCGCCGTAGCGACTAAAAGCAGCAGCGTCAGAAGGGTGAAGAACTTCTTCATGGCAGCTTGTATCATGTTTTTAAGTTGACAATATGGGCGCAAATATACGTTTTTTTTCTGAGCGGCAAAGCCCTAAAAGCTCTTTTCGTAGGATGAAATTCGCAAATTTATGAGCCTTACCCGCCTAAAAAGCCGCTCAAAGGGCCACTATTCTCTCTTTGTGGCGATATTTTAGTTGATTCAGACTCCCTAAAATCGGCCTTATTTTACCCTTTTCTTTCACTTACTTGTGGGAAACAATTTTGAGAGCATCATTGTCAAACCGTTTATTGATGAAAGAAAGGGAAATTACGCGCTGTAAGAATCAGGATTATTCGAACAAAATGCGCAACTTTGTAAGTTAAAAGCGTATTACTACGCAATGTTCCCCCGACAGGGAGAGGTCTATCCCTCTCCTAAAGATATGGAATGGCGGCTTGGGGAGTACTCGTTGCCGACAAATGGAGAAAAAGCTCATCTCCGTTACACATATATAAAAAAGGAAGTAAACCGATCCTAAAAAGGCGCTTTATGAATAAGTTTTCGTATGCACTTATGCGTTGTTACGTTTGGCTGTGCCGCTTCCGGCATCGCCGAGGCTACGGGATTCACTCGCCATTTGCTTTTGGACTTGTTACGAAAGTTTTTTACGAGCGAGGGACTTTCTATGCCTATGCGCCTTTGCGTAAGATGCGCCGCCAAATAGCGCACGACACGACGGAGCGAGGCGACCGCCTGATGCTACGAATCATCAATGCGTTTCAGCCGGCTGATTGCTTTATCGGCGGCGAGCAAATCCAACTCACGGCGCAGTATCTGCGGGCCGGAAAGCCCTCGTGCCAATTTTGGCCGATCGAATGCTTGGACGCAACGGAAGAACTCGATATGTTATATCTTGACATGCCTGATTGGGAGCCGTGGGCAACCAAGGCGCTAACCAAAATGAGCGACAAAGGCTGCATCGTAGTAAGGGGAATTCACCGCAATGCACGTATGCTGAAGGCGTGGCAGCGACTGACGAAGCAGGAAGTTGTTCGGGTGAGTTTTGATCTCTATGATTATGGTGTCGCTTGCTTTCGCCAAGATTTGCACAAGCAAGATTACATCATCTGCTTTTAGCGCTTTCAGCAAACAGGAAAGGGCATAGCGACTGAGCAGCGCTCTGAGGCGGCTAAAACCAAGATGTAGGCCGACCGGAAAGCGATGGAGGAAACTTAAAGCCAAGAATACAAAGCAGAAAATAAATAAAAAAGTAAAGAAAAGACACTTCAAACGACGAAAGTTTGGAGAAAAACACTATTTTTGCGGCTCACAAACGCCTTGAGACTTTATCTCGACAAAAAAAGGCACGAATCATGAAAAAGATTCTCACAGAAAATTAGAAATAAAAAAGCGAAGATAGTTATGTATTGGACTTTGGAATTGGCCTCAAAATTAGAGGATGCTCCCTGGCCGGCAAGCAAAGATGAGCTGATTGACTATGCTATGCGCTCCGGCGCCCCAATGGAGGTCGTTGAAAACTTACAGGAGTTGGAAGACGAAGGGGAAGTGTATGAGACGATCGAGGATGTCTGGCCTGATTATCCGACTAAAGAGGACTTTCTCTTTAACGAGGACGAGTATTAAGCAAAGGTAGACAGCCACGCCACAACTTAAAGCAACAAGGCGACAAAACGATGACGTTTGTCGCCTTGTTGCTGGTATATGTATATTATAATTGTGTGCGCCGGTTTGAGCCGGGGCTACTCCAAGCCTCAAAGGAGGAGCGCGATATAAGAATAGAAAATACAGCCTACAAGATTTAGATAAAACCAGAAGCGGCCCGCCTCCACAAAGGAAGCGAGCCGCTGACTTTTATATCAAAACCTGCGTCGAGAAAGACGCAAACTTCTGCTTAGAGTTTCGGACCTGCTGCGATGAGCGCCTTGCCAGCCTCGTTGCCGGAGAACTTATCGAAGTTCTTGATAAAGCGTGCAGCGAGATCTTTCGCCTTTGTCTCCCACTCAGCTGCGTCAGCATACGTGTCGCGCGGGTCGAGAATAGCAGGATCTACACCCGGCAATTGCGTAGGCACTACGAAGTCGAAGAAAGGAATTGTCTTCGTCGGCGCCTTGTCGATTTCGCCGTTCAAGATATCGTCGATAATGCCGCGCGTATCGCGAATAGAAATACGCTTGCCCGTGCCGTTCCAGCCCGTGTTCACCAAATAAGCCTTAGCGCCTACGCGTTCCATCTTCTTAACAAGCTCTTCCGCATATTTCGTCGGGTGGAGCGACAAGAAGCTTGGCCGAAGCAAGCAGAGAAGGTCGGCGTCGGTTCCGTAATGCCGCGCTCTGTACCGGCGAGCTTAGCCGTGAAGCCGGAAAGGAAGTAATATTTAGCCTGCTCTGATGTCAAAATAGAAACAGGAGGCAATACGCCGAACGCATCAGCCGACAAGAAAATCACCTGCTTGCATGCGGGCCTTTAGAAACCGGCTTAACGATGTTGTTAATATGATAGATCGGGTAAGAAACGCGCGTATTTTCCGTCACGCTCTTATCATCGAAGTCGAGTTTACCGGTTTCGCTGCAGATCGTTACGTTTTCGAGCAACGCATCGCGCTTAATTGCGCCATAGATATCCGGCTCGCTTTCCTTGTCGAGGCGAATAACCTTTTGCATAGCAGCCACCTTCATAGTTGAAGACGCCCTCATCGTCCCATCCGTGTTCATCGTCGCCGATCAATCTACGCTTCGGATCCGTTGAAAGCGTCGTCTTGCCCGTACCGGAAAGGCCGAAGAAGATCGCCGTGCTTTCGCCGTCGAGGCTCGTATTGGCAGAGCAGTGCATAGATGCGATGCCGCGGAGCGGGTTAAAGTAGTTCATCATAGAGAACATACCCTTTCATCTCGCCGCCGTACCATGTATTGATGATCACTTGCTCTCTGCTCGTCAAGTTGAAGACGACAGCCGTCTCAGAGTTGAGGCCCAGCTCCTTGTAGTTTTCTACCTTCGTCTTAGAAGCATTGTAAACGATAAAATCAGGCTCAAACGTTTCGAGTTCTTCCTGTGTCGGGCGAATAAACATATTCGTCACGAAGTGTGCCTGCCAAGCTACTTCCATAATGAAGCGAACACAAAGGCGCGTAGCAGGGTTTGCACCGCAGTAGCCATCCACTACGAAGAGGCGCTTGTTAGAAAGCTCTTTCTTAGCCAAGTCTTTCAATACAGCCCACGCTTCCGGAGTAGCCGGCTTGTTATCATTAGGATATTCGGGCGTATTCCACCAAACCGTATCTTTGCTGGTTTCGTCCTTAACAATAAACTTATCTTTAGGAGAACGGCCCGTATAAACGCCGGTGAAAACGTCTACAGCGCCGAGTTCTGATACGTGACCTACCTCAAAGCCTTCAAGGCCGGCTTTCGTTTCTTCTTCGAAGAGTTTTTCGTAAGACGGATTGTGCACAATTTCGGTCGTGCCGGTAATGCCGTACTTCGTCAAATCTAATGTTGCCATAGTGATATTTTTTGTAGATGATAAACTTCCTATCTTAAAGAATCAAAGTTCCAAATATGAGCCTTTATTACCGCAGCAAAATTACGGAAATTTTCCGGACGTATCAAGGAAATATGCTTTTTGTAGCTTTCATCATCTATTTCTTTGTCTAAATTTCGACCCTCGCCAAAAATGGTCGGCAAATTGCGAAATTGACTTTGCAAAATCCCAAAATCAAGCCTTCTCACACACCTATCCCGGTGCCGACCCTCATCGTTCGCCGGTCGGTCATCGGTCGGCTGTTGTACACGACAAGATTGCCGATCGAAAAGATTTATGATTTAATGCTTTACAACGCCGTTTTGTGAAAATCTTCGACCCTTTTCGCCTACTTCCGTGCCGGTCTGCGCGAGGGTAAGCGCGGGGCGTTTTCTTGGTCGTTTGAAAAAAAAGCCGTACTTTTGGCCGATTTGTAACAAATAACAGCTTTTTCTCGACCCATGGAGGTAATAAATTTAGGGGCGGCCAACTCCGTCATCAACAGCTATATGATGCAACTTCGCGACGTTGATATTCAGCGCAACCGCACGCTTTTTCGCAACAATCTGGAGCGCATAGCGCACGCGATGGCCTACGAACTGAGTCATCGTCTGCAATACGATGTTCGCGAGGTGCAGACGCCGCTCGGCAAGAAGGACGTAAGCGTCTACACGGACCGCATCGTGGTGGGGACGGTCTTGCGCGCCGGCCTCTCGTTTCACCAAGGCTTTCTCGACGTCTTCGACCAAGCCGACAGTGCCTTTGTAGCAGCTTACCGCGAAGAGGGTAAACGCGAGGACATTAAGATTCACCTTGACTATCTGGCTTCGCCGGACCTCGATGGCTGCACTTTCCTAATGGTTGATCCCATGTTGGCCACGGGAGGCAGCTTAGAGACGGCGTGGGAGGCTTTTCTGCGCAATGGGCGGCCTAAGAAACTGCACATCTGTGTTGTGATCGCATCTGAGGAGGGCATCAATTATTTGCAGAAACTCTTCCCTACTGACGACGTCACACTATGGGTAGCAGCAATCGACCCGCACTTGAACGAGGAGGCCTATATCGTACCGGGCTTGGGCGATGCCGGCGACCTCTCGTTTGGGCCAAAACTCGCGGCGCGCAAGCATATTCTTCGCTAACGTCTGACGCTTATTTTTTATTTCCATACACCCACAAAGCGGGGAGCATTCTACGGAGTGCTCCTCGCTTTCTTTTTATCTGACGACGCATTTTCCGCGCACGCCTTCCGCATTTTTCAGTGCAAACATTTTGTCCAAGCCGTTTTGTATCACGATAAAAAAGGTTTGCCATCGTGATGAAAAAGGTCTACGCTCGTGATAAAAAAGGTCTACGCTCGTGAGCGTAAACCTCCGGCGTAGGAAGTCGTCAGTTAATCCACGAAGTTGTATGGTGGAAAATGGCAATTTGTAACGTGCTATTTTGATCGTCCCTCACAAGATACCGACTCGCGTTCGTTTGAAAGACCAACCCTAAGGGGTTGCTCAAAGGTATGATGCGTTATGCAGGGTTAAAGCGTTGCCGCTTTAACCCTGCCCTGCCAAAAGACTAACCCCGATGGGGTTATTTGTGGCGGTGCGGTTGCGGAGATAAGTTGGTAGGGTTTGTGTTTGGGCGCGAGTAGATGCGATATTAGGTTAAGGTGAGGTTGTTTGTGGATGAGGTTTTCGGAAAATGGGTTGGTGGGGGTTGTGTTTAAGTTGCAAGTGAAGAGCATGTTGGTTTCAATAGATCGTTTGCAGAGAGGCTGCGTGAAAAAATTGATTGGAATGAACCATAGGTCAAATTGTGGCGAGTCTATTTTGAAAAAGATTGCACACGAGACCTGACATCGATTCGATAGAAAGCGACAACAACCCCTTAGGGTTGATCTTTTGGTAGGCCAGGGTTAAGGCACGATGTGCCTTAACCCTGGATAAACGGATGGAAGTGAGTGCAACCCCATTAGGGGTTGGTCTTTCACTGTGGCAGGGTTGAGGAGCGAAGCGGCAACCTAGCCACTAACGACGTGAGTCGTTGCTCGTACGAGTTATAATTGGGTTTGTTTTCGTTGCATGTCAATCATTGGATATTTTTGAAAGACCAACCCTAAGAGGTTGCCAATGCGGTGGTGCGTTAGACAGGGTTAAAGCGTTGCACACTTTAACCCTGCCCTGCCAAAAGACTAACCCAGATGGGGTTATTTGCGACGGATGACGTTTGCGGGCAGAATTGTGGTGCAGGTGGAGCGAGTTTTGACGGGCGATATTTGCGGCATTGGTCGTGGAGATTGGGAAATTCGCTCCGGCGTTTGGCGTTTATTTGGTGCAAGAGGTGAGGATTGAGGGGGTTACTTGCGGCGGGAGGCGTTGAGGGGCGGAGTTGCGTGGCGTGGACGACAAGTTTGATGGTGCTATATTAGACGAGCTTCGTTGGCAAGACAATCTTTTACAGAGCGCCATTTGCTTGCGCGGTATGGAGTACAAGCGTGGGAGGGAAACGCAAAAAAAGCGTGCCGCAAACCGAGAGATCAGTTTGCGACACGCCTACTTATTTACCTTAAATGCAATCTTATTGCGCTAATTTAATGACGCTGGCGGCGCACGCTAAAAGCCGGCAGCTTTAGTCGTCTTGCCACTCTTGGGCTCTTTCGTGCTCGGCGTAGATACTTTCGGAGATTTTTGTACGCGTCGTCGTGCGACGACGAGCCGTGATGCGGCGCTTCGGAGCTGCGGCTTCGGTAGCTACCGCGGCGGTGTCGGTCACGACGGCTTCGGGCTTCTTCACGACGGGTTCTTCTCCCCAAACACCCTTGCGCACGTCTTTGAGTTGCTTCTCGATACGCGCCTGTTCACGGTGCATATCTGAATCGGAGGGGCAGTAATTGCTCAAGAGGCGGTCTTGCAGATTGACGGCCTTATAAATATCTCCTTCATAGCGCCCCAGCGTAAAATAATCGTCGGCTGAGAGCGTGGCTGCATTGTTGTAATTGCTCTCCATGAGCATGAGTTTGCCCAATTTCGGGGCTACTTCGTCAAAGCGTACCCAAAACATCGGGTAGTTTTGATCTGTTCCGCCAAACTCACTATCGCCACGCACAATCACGGGGCAGATCGCAACGACCTTTGTGCGGAAAGTAGCCGTATGCTGATCATAATATGTACTCTCTTTCAAGTAGTAAAGTTTGACATCCTCCGAAGGCAGATCGGCATCGTTGACACGCAGGTGGCCGTCCTTCGCCTCATAATAGATATGATAGCGATCCATAAGCGTGCGCGCCGTCACTTCATTGGCCGCAGAAAAGTCTTCGTTGCCATCAAGCTTATAATCGTAGGCTTTTATCTGGCGGCGAAGCAGAAGATGGAAGAGGTAAGTGAAGAGATTTTCGCGGCCATCTTGCGGGGTCGTCGGATAATATAACACGGCATTGGCGTCCTTTTTCAGATTTAAGACGCGATATAAGTCTCTTCGCCAAGCCACATCTTGAGGCATGGTCTGCGCCGTAGGGAAATCGCGATAAGAAACTCCCGTCGGGGCGTTGCGCGTTGCGGCAGAGCGCGCGGCATCTTCAGCCCGACGTTTCGGCGGTTGGGCCGAGAGCGTCGCTATCGTAAAGGTTGCTATGAGCAGCAAAATGTATCGTTTCATATAGTGTGGACTTATATTTTCAAGACTAAATAAGCGGTCGCGCTTAGTAGACGATGATTTCTACCGGTTGCGGCAGCGTGCGTCGCAAACCGTCGGGTCCCACCACGACAACGCGTGAGATGTAGAAGCGTTGGCCGCGTCGGAGCGAGCGCATCAAGTTGCGTTGGTTCTCGGTGAAGTTGGCGCCGTCGGAATTCTCGGGACGGGCATTGCCCATTCGATCAAAGAAGACGGATTCGAAACTCAAGACGCGGAAAGGTATGTCGAGCAGGCCGTCGTCGATGGCCGCGCCGATGCCGGCTGCGCCTAAGACGGAGCCTTTGGCGAGGCGGCCGCCCTTGAAGCGGTCGTTGCCCAATGCGATATAGGCCGTTGGGTCGGGCAACTTGCGCACTTTGAAGGTGTAAGTGCCCATTTTTTGCGTTTTTCCGTTGACTTCTCCGCTGACGGTGAAGGTGACGTTGCTACCAACGGAGGCGGGGCGCGCCGTATAGTGGCCCTTGCCCTGCGAGGTCAGTGATCCGCCGGTCATTGATAGATGAACCTTATCGGGAGCTATGCCCGAAGCGCTCACGCTGATGGGGTTGTTGAAGCCGGCATAGAGCACGTTCATCAAATCAGCAGCCACGGTGGCGCCGGTTGGCGGCGCTATGACGTTGTATTTCTGCACAAAATTGCGGCGAAGCACCTCTCCGGCGGCGTTTTGGGTGAGAATGTAGCCTGAAAAACTATATTCGCCGGGCCCACCAACAGTAAAGTTGTACTCGCCTGAGCCGCTAATCTGCCGCCCGTTGACAAAGATCTGCGGGCGCTGCGTTGTGTCGACCGCAGCCATAAAGATTTGGAGCGGAAGACCTCTCCGGGCATCAATGTCGTAGCTTCAGGCAGTACGTAAGCGTTAAGTTCGTTGACGCGAATGTCCTTCAAATCGACATTGGCGCGCAAGGTATGCAGGACTTGATTCTCAGCTTTTCGGATGTCACTTTGAAGTTTGGAAAGCATCGTAATAGCAGCGACAGCCGGCATATCTTCAAACATATATTCTTGCCAGTTCTTGCCGAGCAAGGAGTTGTCGTTCTTCGGCACGGCTGTGCTCAAATCGGACGCAATAATGGCGCGCTGACGCGGGTCGGTGATGTAGCGGAGGACGTGGGCGCGATAGCTATTGATGGCATTGAAGAGCAACTTTCCTTTCCCGCTGATTGGAGCGAGCATTATGTGGCCGGCAGCATCTAAGTTTTCTTCGTTGTTGAGGCGATCGGGATTTCCTTTGCTCCCATCTGCTTCGCGAGCGATGGCCCACTTGAGTTGTTCGGCAAAATTATAAAGCGAGTCGGACGCGAGGCGCAATTGGTTGGCTTTGGCGTACCACTCGCGCACCTTCGTCGGGTTCTTCTTCATCAAGACGGCAAAATCGTCGTAGAGAGCGCGGTTCTCCTTGGCGGCATTCGTCGTCGTACGCTCCAAACTATCGCCAATAAGGTGAAAGCCTTTCAAGACGTCGTTGGAGACATTAAGCGCCAACATCGCCATCAACAAGATATACATCAAGTTGATCATCTTCTGGCGAGGAGAAACGGGTCTTTTCTTTATTGTAGAAGGCATTTGCTTATTCTGAAATCGTAGAAAGAAGTGAGGGCGCGCTTTAAGATTCGCTTTGTTCGCGTGGTGCAGCTGCCGACTGGTTGACCATATTCACGGTCAAAGCGTCGATCATTCTTGCATATACGCTGTTGAGACGCTGAATCTGCTCTGCAAGTTTGTGGGTCTGATTGTTGATATCGTCAATCGTACCTACTTGCAAACTGATGCTCTTCAAGTGAAGCTCATATACTTTATTGATGCCGGTAAGCGTGCGATTGAGATTCTCCATCTCTTCACTGTCGCGCGTCAAGCGGGCACTTTGCTCGTCGACCTTCTGGAAGGTATCCGTCAGCGTTTGTAGTTTTTCGATATAAGTCTTCGTCGCCGTTTCCATTTCAGGTGAAAGCACGGCCTGAGCGCGATGGAGCAATTCGTCGTTGGCCGCACGAATAATGGCTGCCAATTGCTCTGCATCGGCGTCGCGCGGAATTTCGAGCGAGCCTTGTGCAGCCGGCGCAGCAGGTTGCGCCGATGGAGCAGGCGTTTGCGCCGTCTCTGTCGGAGCGGCTTGCGGCTGCGGCGCGGCTGCTTGCGGTGCAGGAGCGACGTAAGCAGGAGCGCTTACGCCGGCCGGCGCTGTAAACACAACCGCCTGCGCAGTTGAGGGAATTGCATCGGGCGTTTCCTGCTCTTCTGTTTCGGGCGCATAGCCCTTTTCTTGCGCGGCGAGGGTTGCCGCTATTTCTTCGTCAGTCTGATAATCGTGGGGAAGTTCCTTACCAATCTCCGTTTTGTCAAACGGACGGTCGAAAGCGGAAAGAAAGAAAACAAAAACCTCCGTTCCCATACCGGCAAAGAGCATTAGATTACCGCCCGGAAGGTGCGTCAACTTAAAGAGAGCGCCCAAGATAACGATAGAAGCGCCCCAACTGTAGGCATAATTAAGGAATGTTTGCCCGGGAACGCTGTCCATCCAGTGTTGTAGGCGCGTGATGAGATTTATCTTGCTTGACATAAACGCTGCTGTTATTTAGTCTTGCGCAGAGCGATTGCAGTGTTGACACCGCCCTCGCTCTTGCTGTTTATTTTTTCTTTTTTACGCTCACTTTCGCTTTGCCTGTTGCCGTCCCGGCTTTGGAACGCACGCAACGGAAGCCAATAAATGATCGCGGTTGATTCTGATATTCCCACGTACGCCACGCAGAACGGATGTAAGAAAGCGGATCTTTCCACGAGCCGCCGCGTACGCTTTTGCGTTTGAGCAGATACGGATCTTCTTTGGCCGCATTGTACTTGAGTTGAGGGTTGATATCGGCCATCGCAGCCACGCCTGCTTCCGTGTAAACCGTACCTGTCCACTCCGCAACGTTGCCTGCCATATCGAAGAGTCCGTTAGAATTCGCGCCGTACGTACCCACGCGGCTCGTAATCAAGTTGCCGTCTTGCGTGTAGTCGCCTTCGTCGGGCTTGAAGTTGGCATAGAAGCATCCCTTTCCGTTTTTCTTCACGTCTTGTTCTTGATCGGTCTCCCAAGGGAAAGGATTACCCTCTTTACCACGTGCAGCATATTCCCACTCTATCTCTGTCGGGAGGCGATAGCGCTGAACGAAGCGCGCCTGTCCGCCCAATCCTTTCATAAGATACTCCGTACGCCAAGCACAGAAAGCATTGGCCTGCTCCCAACTGACGCCCACGACAGGATAATCGTCATAGACGTGCGAAGCAAAGTAAAGGCGCGAATAGAGTTCGTTGTTTGCATTGGGAAAGTCGTTAATCCAGCACGTCGTGTCCGGATATACATTTACTATATATGTATTTAGGAAGTCCCAAGGACCGGTTAAGGGCCGCTCGATCGTTTGTCTGACGATGTTTCCGTTGTCATCTATATAAGCCGTATCTTTAGAAATCATCACCACCTCGTCCGGATCCACCACGTGGTCCGTATTCAAGTCGCGCTCCGCCGGATTCAAGCGATATTTGCGCAGCGCCGCCTTCTCGTAGTCGTAGATTTCGTAGCGATAATTCATCTGGTGCGCATCGAGCATACGCGTTCCCTCGATCGGGTCCGTTTTATAGACGCTGTTGAGCGCTCTTTGTTGGTCCTCGTTGGGTTTTCGCCACGGAATGGGTTTGGTCCAATTGAGGTGCGGGCGCACAGGGTCGCCGTTGCGGTCCTGTGTAATCTTATACGTTTCGTCGCCACCGTAAGAAGGATCGGCCAAACGCTCGCGGATAATGGAATCGCGCACCCAATTGACAAACTGTTTATACATCGAGTTGGTGACTTCCGTCTGATCCATCCAGAAGCCATCGACGGAGATGTCGCGCGAGGGGATGTCAGTGCCCCAAAGCGAGTCGTTTTGTTCTACGCCCGTCTTCAGATAGCCTCTTTTTACTTCAAGCATGCCGTAGGGCGTCGGCTCAGCATAGGCTGCGCCCTTCACGCCGGTCACTTCACCGCCGCTACGCATCGTGCTGCGCCCGCCGAAGCAGGAAGAGAGCATCAGACAAAGCGAAAACAAACAACCAATGACAAGATACTTATTACAACTCATATATTTCATGCACAAAATAGTCGTATTTTTTATAGGAAGCGCACACTCTTGTGAAGATTGCGCTTGCGTTTTTGCAAATTGAGCGGGAGGCGATAGGAGACGGTCAATTCGTGTTGGCCCGCCTGCAAGCCTAAACCGGACGTGTTGGCTTCATAGGAGTAACTCAAGTCGACTCCGTGGAAAGTGCCGCCCACAAAGAGCGTCACGGAGTGCTGCGGTGCATAAGAAGCGCCGGCGTAGAGCCGTTTTTTCTCCCGTTGATAAACGATCCGCCCCGTCAAATCAGCCCGAAAATCGGCATTGCTGTAGCGCAATAACACTGACGGCACTATAACAACTAACGGATTGCGGAATTTAATATTGTATCCGGCCGTAAAATTATACTGTGGCTTCACGTGATACTGATTGGTTTCGCCCAAGCGCACGACGGGAGAGGTGAGATGCAAGAATCCGAAGCCGGCATACCAACGTTTGTGGTGATAATAGACGCCGGCGGAGGCATCAAACGACGATCCGTTAATCTTCGTTCGCGGAAAAGCGGGGTCGTTCGTTTCGCTCAGGTCGGCCTTAGAGCCGTCTAACGTTTCTTGGAGCATATCTGCCTCGCCACCCAAACTCATTACGCCGCCAAAGAGCGGGAAATAATAAGCATACTGCACGGAAAAGCGCTGATGAGAGAAGAGTCCGATCTGATCATTCTGAAAAATAGCGCCCACGCCGTGGCGAGTCGGACCGAGCATGAACGCAATATCAGCGCCGGCATACATAGTTCCGCCGCTGTTGGTATAGCCTGTGGCGTGCGTTTGATAAGCCATGTTGAGCGAAAGTTGGTCAGAGCGTCCGGCCGTGGCGGGATTAAATTGCGGTTCGAGTTCCCAATAATGGGCGAAAGCGGGATCTTGTTGGGCCAAAGCCTGAAAAGGCAGGCCGACCAAAAGGACTGCTGCCACCAAGCGTATGTATCTCAACAAGTTTCTCATTGCTATTGTATAGGGCGAAGCTTTTTACCGCCGTCATCTCTTTCTAACGTTTCGGCGCGACTTTTATTGTTTGTCGACGTGCCTACTTGCGAGCGACCGGCAACACCAATCGGCAAAATTAGAAAAAAACACGCAATAGCTTGTATGGAATGGGCATAAACTTTCTTTCGCCCTTGACCGAGAAGAGCGGTTCGTAAAGCAAGGGAAACCGCAGCACGCCGGCAGCCGCCGCAGCGGAGAGCTACTAAAGACGATGCCGGAGCTACTTGGGGGCTTTTCGCACCGATATACTTTGTATATTTTTAGGATTTAGTTGGCGAGGCGGCGCAAAAGTCGGGGTGATGGTGTAGGAAATCTTGCTTTATCAAACGAAAATCAAGGCAAGCAGCGAGGCAAATGTCATAAAGAAAGGCGCGATATTGAAAATTTGACTTTTCAATAGGCGTTACGAATTGATAAAAAAGCAGATTAAACGACCATTTTTTGATGGAAAACGCGAAAAATGGACTTCGGGGCCGTATCTTTGCATCGTGTTTTTCATAGTATTAGATTTAGGGTTAACAAGGTTGGGATACAGAGGTATCCCTTTTTTTATGTCTAAACGTAAGCATAACAAGCCCAACTAAGCGTTGAGAAGGTCTCTGAAACGTATTATTCTTCTTTTCGTACAAGGCGGCGGCGCAACACCACATCGGAGGCGCACCACCTTAAACTTTCATTTTATAAGGGTGCAGGCCGAGAAATTAAGCCGACACACGGAAAGCAGGCCTACGGCATACAGCCTTCGTCGGCAAAGTACACCGGCAGTTTTTGCCGAAATCGAGAAAAGGCACGGTCAACAGCTGGCTTTGGGCGGCGAAAAAGAGAGATGCTTTTCGTTTGGCCCGAGCAAACCATCGTTTGGTGGGAGCAAACCATCGTTTGGCGGCAGCAAACCATCGTTTGGCCCGAGCAAACGACAACCTAAGGGGCAAGGGGAAAAAGAAAAAGGGAGGAAGTAGGAGGAAAAAGGAGACAAGTGAGCCGGCAAACAAGACTGCGCGGCCCGTTATTCATTCCACGCCAAAATCGCGGCGCAACTCGTCGCGCCGCTCTGCACGCGTCTGGCGACGAAAGGTGTGCTGCCAATCTCGGCGGCCGAAGATAGTGGCGTCGGAAGAGGGCGACAGACGAAAACGAAGCGTGGTGTCGGTCAGTTCTTCAATGATGAGTCCGATCAGACCGGTTTCTACTTCTCGAGCGCCGCCATCTACCGGCTCGAAAGCGCTGACTTTGGCGCGTAAAAACCAACCCAATTGCGCCATAGAAAAACGTTCGAAATAAAAATAATTGCGCCCAACGAAATGCCGACTACCATTCATAGTGCCATCTGGGCGGAAAAGTAAAAATTTATGGGCATCGTCGTCGAGCCATCTGCCCAAGAGTTGCGACAGATTGAGGTAAGCATCTACTTCTAAAGGATAGTCGCCCGTACGCGCAAGGAGGCAGTAGCGATCTCCGGCGCGCAACGCGCCAACGCGGCGATGGTTATAGTCGGGCTCGGTGGGAATGGCGAAGCGGAGGGTATCGTGCTCATCGGTAACAAAGGTAAACGTCGAATCTTGGCAACTGAGTATGCTGCCATAAAAGTCGGTTCGCTTCATTTCGGCCACTTGGACCGCCACAACTTGTGCGCGGACTGACAATAGGGGAAGGAGGAAGAGGAGGCAAAGGAGCGGACGGGGTGTAATCTTCATTTGAATCATGTTATTTTGTGCAAAAATAAGGCTTTAATCAAACTTTTTGGGCGCACCTCTATATAAATGTGGGGCGCAGGGGGCGAGAAGCGTTCCGACGGCGACTATGAGTTTGTAAAAAATGGAAGATTCTCGCGAAAAAGGGAAATGCACAGCGCGAAATGTTGCAACAAGCGATGCGCTCAAGGAATATACGCCGCACAGCAGCTGCGAAAGACTGTCGAAAACGGGAAGGCAGGAAAGCAAAGGGCGCAACGCTTTTACACATCGCAACTTTTTGCCTCATCAGGACCAACGCTGCTTAGGCCCAACGGCTATTGGCGCTTCGGATAAGGCGAACAGCTAAAAAAGAAACGGACGCGGACAGCACCAAAGATGCTGCTTCGCGTCCGTTATAAAGTGATCATCCGCCTAAATCTTCGCTTTTCAACATCACTCTCCAATATGACTTGAAAAAAGCGCCTGCGGAATGATTCAATTTAGCGCACTAAGATCTTTTCTACCTTACCGGGTTTGCCGTTTACCTTCGTTTTGCAGATATAAACGCCGCGCGTCAGACCGATTACGTCGCTCTTCTTCGCATTGGTCAAGACCATCTTGCCCGCCGTATCGTACACGTCCATCAAAACGTTGCCAACCTTCACGTTAGCCACGCTCGTCGGGTTATAATCAAACGTTACTTTGATTTTCGGGCCGTTCTTATAAGTCGGCTCGCCCATCGTTGTCGGCTCAAAATATTGCAATTGGAACGTCACAACGCACTTGCCTTTTGCCGTGGGCAACCATTCTGTAGCCATCTCCTTCACTTCGCCGGCTTCCAGCGTGCCGGGTTTTGTAATATACTCTTTTGCTTCACTGTTAGAAGTACATTCTGAAGGGAAACAAACTTGGATGGCGCCGTTATCAATCTGCATAACGTTGAAGATAAGACGCACGCCCGCCGTTTTGTTCTTCGTGTTCTTCACTGACAAGGGCAAAACGATCTGATCATCGCCCCAAGGCGCCTCAACTTCAGTTAAAGTCAGTTCTGCGCCGTTTTCAACGACCTTGCCATCCTTATCTACAAATTGTAAAGTCTGATCGACTTGTGCCTGTGCTGCGAATACGCCGCAAGCAAACAGGGCTAAAATGGATAGAATCTTTTTCATATTACACTCAAATTTATTATTGGATTTTCTTTTTGATGACTTGCAGAACGCCACCGGCATCGTTGTAGATGAAAGCTACGACACTCACATTCTCCGGCTTGTATTTATCAGCCAGAGTGTAGTCGAACTGCTTCGTTTCGCTGGCTGCCTTAGCCACCGTAACAGGCGTTCCGTAAGGCTCGTTGACGCTGGCGCGGAACACGTGGTTATGCACGTAGTTCTTATTCAGACTTCCGTCGGGCATCTGTTGAGGCAAGACGATATTATCTTCGATGAGCCAGATTTGCAACTTGCCTTCGACGGCTTCATTACCGGTCATCTTCACGGCAACTTTTAACTTGCGCGATGCAGCATCATAAGTCGTGCCGGTCAAATCCAAATCTACGATTGGCTTCATCTGTAAGCGCTTCACAACTTCAGCACTCCAAGAAGTGTACTCCAAGTTTTCGCCGCGATCGACCTTACCTTTCGGCCACGTCGTCACGTTCCAATGTTCGTGATAGGCTTTGCCTTGCTCCGTAGCCAAACCCTTCGGATTCGTTTCGGGGAGCGACAAGGCGCCACCGTGAATGGCAACAGCGATAACGTGATCTTCGCCGTAAAGGCCTTGCAACTCGTGAATAACATCCGTAGCCTTCGGACAGTTAATACATTTCTGGCCGGTAAAATCTTCGATCAAGACGTTCTTAGCCTTTTGCACATCAACGGGATCTTTACCGTAGCGCTCAGACTCACTAATATTGTCGCACGCTGCAAAGGCAACGGCTGCCAAACTCAGGAGCAAAAAATTCTTTATCTTCATATCTTAAAAACCAAAGTTGTAGGAAATCTGCACACCCTTTTGCGCGGGAACCCAACGACAGACACCGCCGGAGCAGTTGAAGCCTGCGCGGGTCTTACCATAGCTCACTTGCAAACGGTGCGGGCCGTTCGTGTAGCAAACGGAGGCCATATAGAAATGTACGGCGTTCTCGTGTCCGGGATTTGAGGCATCAGGAACGTGCGCATTGTATTGGTCGGAAATCGTAAACATCCAGTTGGGCATGAAAGAAAGCTCTAACAAGCCGAAAACCCAATCTTTTTGATCCTGTTTCGTATGTAGGTATTGCGCTTCTCCACGCAGGGTAAACTTACGATTGAATTGGTACTTGCCTTCTGCGATGAAGACGTTGGATTTTATGGTGCCACCCTCGCCTTCTACAACGGTCTTGTTGTAGCGTTGGTTCAAGTACATCAAGTTCAACTTAAACTTCTTTGAAAGCTTCTTCTCAATCTGCACATTGATGTCTTGGAAATAGGTTTGCTTACCCATACCAAAGAATTTTGAGGTATAGCCGTCCGTTCCCTTGAGCTCGGTGATGGGTTTGCCCGCTGGGTCAACAAGCGGCTGCGTCTCAATACCGCGAATATGGGAAGCGTTTACCTTTACGTGCATTCCGTATTTACCGCCCAGCGCCGTGTTACGCTTAAACTGGTAACCAAATTCGCCTTGGAAAGCCCACTCGCCCGGTACGTTTTGCGTAGCATACGGATAGAGCGCCGCAAGCGCGTAAGTTTGCTGCATAGAGAACGCCGGCAGGTGATTGATGAATGAAGACGTACCCGTCATCGTGCGACGACTGCGCCAACTCATATCTTCGCTGCGTTTGATTTGCAACAAAGCGCTGAGGCCTTTCATCGAATAAGAAGCCGACAGCATCGCCGCGCGACCTTGACGATAAATATAGCCATTGTCGAAACTGGGATCTTGGCTCTTCTGCGCGTATTCGGCCAACACGTTGAAGCCGCCCTTCTGCAAGTTGGCGCGCACGTCGAAGCCGCCTACGTTTTTCGGCAGGTTAAGCTTGTAGTTTCCCATTATATCATTGCCAAACGCATCCTTTGGCCCGTGGGGCGGAGCGCAAGAATGTCCTCGTCGCCTTCGTGTTTCGTCACAGCCGACAAGCCGAGCGTAAGATATGTATCGTGTTCGCGCAACGGCTTTATCCATTGGTCTAAATTCAACTCTACATCGGCGCCGGTAATCCAACTCTTGTTGTGATTCCAATAGCGGCGCTGCTTACCCGTGAGGGCTTTTAGCGTAACGCCTTTGACGGGGCGCAATACAAGGCGCGCGCCGCGCAGCGAATTGTCGATGCCGAGGCTACGCTCTTCGTAAGTACGGAAGATAAAGCCCGAACCAAACTGATCGTAAGTATCGCCAAGCGTCAATTCGGCCCATTTATAATGGCCTTTTACGTAGAAGTAAGGAATACCCCAACCACCGTAATCTTTCTCAAAGCCCGGTAGCGGATACTTTGTAAACTCAAAACGCGTGCCGGCTTCTACATACTTACTCATTAAGTGAATTTCGGCGAAAGTATTAGTACGCGCCCATTCTTTATAAGAGCCCGTACCAATTTTTTTATCCTCTTGCGGAATCAGAATATCGCTCTGCACGCTACCGACGAGTTTCAACTTACGGCCCTCATCGCCATTTTCCTGCGCCAAAACAGGAAGTGCAGTAGCCAATGCCAATAGGCTTATGTAAAATCTATTCATAATAAACAACAAGGCACTTGTCACAGCGTTATCACCCTGCGACAAGTGCTCATTAAAGTTATTTTACGCCGGCTATTTCTTTGACTTTCTCATAGAGTTCTGCCTCTGCGCCCTCCGTATATCCGCTGTGGCTGTAAGCTACTTTGCCATTGCCATCGATAATGAAGGAGTGCGGAATGAGATTCACGCCCATTGCGCGGCGGAAGTCTGAGTTAGGATCCAGCAAGATCTGATATTCCCACCCATAACCATCTACGAGCGGCTTCACTTTCTGAATATTCTGACCCTCATCAATTGAAATCGCAATAATGCGTACACCGGTCTCTTGTTGCCAGTCCGCATATACTTCTTGGATGGCCTTCAATTCGCGGTTGCAAGGTTTGCACCAAGTTGCGAAAAAGCTGATAACGATAGGTTTTCCTCCATTTGAAAGCGTATCCGTGCGGATTGCTTTGCCATTAATGTCTTTCAACTGAATGGCAGGAAGTTGTGCGAAGCTTGCGCAAGCAAAGCCTGCGAACAAGAGAGCGGCTAATAAGAATCTTTTCATAGCTCAATTTTTATTTCTTTGGTTACGACGGCAAAAGTATATATTTAGTCGGAAACAACAACCTTTTATTCTCTTTTTTTATTCATTTATCGTAGTTCTACACAGTATGGGCGGCGCTGCAGCGCAATGTATCTATAAAAGCATCAAGCTGTGATTGAGAAAGCGAAAGTCGGTCACAACAGATCTGAGGAAGCACGCAGTTGCCACCTTAATGCCGCGCCGCTTTCCGATCAATCGTCTGCTTTCGCGCACGAGTTTAGCGGCCGTCTGCAAGTTGGCAAAGACAAGCATACGCAGTTTGCGCGTAGCCTCGTTCTCTGCAATCGGGCGATACTTTCCTTGATCTACGGCGTAAGTATACGCCCGTTCCGCGTCCGGACTGTAAAGATACAAATACTCAGCATTGCGTGCGGCCACCACATTATCGGCCGAATAGAAAATAGCTTCGCGGCGGCGCGTCGTCAAGTCCACGCCGAAGTTGTTTTGCACGTAAGGCAGGCGTAGCAGGCCCAATATGGTCGGCGCAATGTCCACTTGCCCCGCAAAATCTTTGCGTTGCTCGCGCGGCAATCCCGCACCATATATAATAAGGGGCACGTGGTTGCAACTTTCCGGCAGAATCAGGCCGTCAGTAGGCAGATGCTCGATGCGTTTGCCGTGATCGCCGACAAAGACAAACAGCGTATGTGCAAACCAAGGTTGTTTGCGAGCCTCGGCCATAAACTTGCCGATGCTCCAATCGGCATATTCTACGATTTGGTCTTCTATCTGCTTACTTTTGGGGTGAAAATCGGGCGGAATGATGTAAGGCGGATGATTCGAAACGGTCAAAATCGTCGCAAAGAAAGGCTTTCCGCTGCGTGCACGCTGATTGATGATGGGCAGCGCGTAAGAAAGAGGTAATCATCTGAAACACCGAAATGATTGACAACCTTATCGCGCGGATAGTCTTCTTGCGCATAAACTTCGGCAAAGCCATTGGTCCGCAAGAAGGCGTTCATATTATCATACTGTCCCTCATGAGGAATAAAGAACAGCGTTTGGTAGCCCTTTTCTCGCAATACGGTGGGCAGTCCGGCGTAGCGAGGCACGACGGAGCCGCGCATCATGTTGCGTTTGAGTTGGGCGGGAAAGCCGTAGAGCGTAGCATAAACGCCTTGGTTCGTATGATTACCGGCCGAATAGCAATTTTCAAAACTCAAACCTTGGGCAAAGAGGCTGTCAAGGGTTGGTGTAAGATGCGAGGGGTTGCCAAATGTGCCCATAAACTTCGTACTCATCGACTCCATAAAGACGACTACGACGTTATCATAGCGAGGTTCTCCCTCAGGGCGCACGATCTGCGCCAGCGGAGAGATACCGGGCAACCCACTGCGGCCCAAATTTTGGCGCACAAAGACGAGCGCGGCGTTTTCATCCATCAATTGTAAGGGCCGATTCTCTTTGCGCGCATCGTCGAGCGTACTGTTAAGCAGATTAAACGCCGCATTCAGCCCTAAGTTGTTCAGATCTGCATTATCACAATAATAGGCTGCACTAATCTTAATCGGGTTATACCCCAAACGACCTCGCGCACCCAGCACGCAAAGTCCGGCAACCGGCAGCCAAAGGGCCAAGCTAACGCCTCGCTCCCGCCAATTTTTTGGCAACGCAGGTAGGCGATGCCGGAAATACCGTCGCCATCGGAAGAGCCCATAGGCGTAAACCGCGGTCACGCCAGCCCACAAAGCGATATATTTCCACCAAGTGGCCTCTCCGAAAAGCATACCTACCGTCTGCGAAGGGTAAGCGGCCCACTGCCAAATCGTGGAATTGAGGGGTTGATTAAAGTAATTGTAAAAAGGAATGTTGGCCGCAGCAGCCGCGAAAGCCAAAGCGTAGAAGCCACCCATCCAGATATTCAGGAAGCACAGCAGACCTTTACCGCCACGCCCACACAGTTGGGCAACCTACACGACCAATAAAGGCAAGAGCAGGATGTAAGACCCTATCACATTGTCCAGCCACAGGCCGCGCAAGAAAGCGGGCCAAGCCGACGTCGTCTCAGCGGCCAAGGCAGAATGCAAGGAAAAGAAAAAGCAAAGCCGAAAAACCATTAAGCAGACAAGCCCACCTAGGTGGGCTGTCGCTAAGTAGGTTAACAAGGTCAGGTGCTTCTTCATTAATGTGTCTTTCGGGAGGCAAAATTAGCAAGAATTTCGAAGGAGACGTATGCAAGTGTGTTAATTTTTTGTACAGTCTACATTACACTTTCGCCACTTATGTGCAAAGTCAGACCTGCAATCGAGCATAAACAATTGACAATTAGCAAGCAAAGGGAAGGAGTCAGCGCGAGAATGTGTGAAATAAAAAAATCTATAAAAAATTTTCGCATTCAGATATCGGGGTTTGCAGGACGCTATTATCAATTTTTCCCCCATGCGCGCCCCCTTATTTCAGAGGAGAAAAAGAAACAGGCCGAGCACCGACCAACCCGCACAGCAAGCCTTATGATTTTTATGAAATGACGAAGGACATAGATCGCTTAACATTCGAAAATAATACCATCTAAACCGCAAACCTCATTCCCAAAAATGGAGATTTTCACACTTCCCCTCACAAATAATCGCACCATATTTGCCCTACTTCCTATTCACATTGAAGTTTCAATGCTTCCCACCTCAAATGAGCTTATAACATTCGTTCCACACGCCACGCAAGGCGAACTTTCAACGCCTTCCGCCAAAAATAACCCGGCCATATTCGCCACGCATTCCACGACAGTCGAACTTTCAACGCTTCCCACCGCAAATAACCCCATCGGGGTTAGTCTCTTGGCAGGGCAGGGTTAAGATGCGAAGCGGCTTAACCCTGCCTAACGTACCGCCGTATTGGCAACCCCTTAGGGTTGGTCTTTCAAAAACGGAGGCAAATTGACGTGCACAAACTTCCCACCAAAAAGAACCTCATCACATTCACCCTACATCCTACGCAAACCGAACTTTCAACGCTTCCCGCCGCAAATAACCCCATCGGGGTTAGTCTTTTGGCAGGGCAGGGTTAAGATGCGAAGCGGCTTAACCCTGCCTAACGCACACCAGAATTGACAACCCCTTAGGGTTGGTCTTTCAAAAACGGACGCTAACCGAATCGCAACGCAAACAAACCTAATTATAACTCGCACGAGCAACGACTTACGTCGTTAGTGGCTAGGTTGCCGCTTCGCTCCTCAACCCTGCCACAGTGAAAGACCAACCCCTAATGGGGTTGCACTCACTTCCATCCGTTTATCCAGGGTTAAAACACGATGTGCCTTAACCCTGGCCTACCAAAAGACCAACCCTAAGGGGTTGTTGTCGCTTTTTATCGAATCAATGTCAGGTCTCGTGCGCAATCCTTTTCAAAATAAACTCGCCACAACTTGACCTATGGTTCATTCCAATCAATTTTTTCACGCAGCCTCTCTGCAAACGATCTATTGAAACCAACATGCACTTCACTTGCAACTTAAACACAAACCCCACCAACCCATTTTCCGAAAACCTCATCTACAAACAACCTCACCTTAACCTAATATCGCATCTACTCGCGCCCAAACACAAACCCCACCAACTTATCTCCGCAACCGCACCGCCACAAATAACCCCATCGGGGTTAGTCTCTTGGCAGGGCAGAGTTAAGGTGCGAAGCGGCTTAACCCTGCCTAACGTACCGCCGCATTGGCAACCCCTTAGGGTTGGTCTTTCAAAAACAGACGCAAGTTGAGGCGGGGCGGAGAAGGAAACAAAAGCGAATGCTGAAAGCAACCTTTTAGTGCGATACGCTTTGGTTTTTCATCGTACGACAAACAAACTTAAACCGACAAAAGTACGCGCCGAACCTTTACGCTCACGAGCGTACACCTTTTTTATCGTGAGCGCAAGTACTTTTTATCACGAGCGCAAACCCTTGTTGTCGTGATAAAAAACATAATCAACCATACTTCATCGCCAAATTGTGGATGCAAAGAGACGGCAAAATACACATTGAAAAATAAAAAATAGGACTGTATAGAAAAGGATTGAAACAATTGTGTTTCAATGACTTAATTTTTGCACAACAATATGGGCGCAAAGATTGTGAGGCAGACACTTATCAATCACGTAAAAGCTTATTCGTCGCCTCACAATGGGCTTTGGGGATGGGAAAACAAGCCGCCAACGCTCTTCACGGGCGCCGCGGCGATGATGAGTGCGAGAAAAGGGAAAGAATCTGAAAGGGCCGCAAACACAACTGCCGACAAAAATGCGTAAAACCCAAAATGCGGCGTCCTAAAGCGATACAGATCGCCTTAAAGACGCTCTAAACGGATGCCTACATCGGAAACGCCGGGCAGCAGGTTACGCCGCATGATGTGGTGAATGGTAATCGTGCCTCGCGCACCGCGATGAAGCTGAAAGGTATCGACGGGAAAGGAATATTGATAGACACTTACGCCCTTGCCACTCACATCTCCTTCGTGATCGGTCAGTGAGCAGTAGATCGTATCTGCGTAGCGCGCCTGCGAAAGAAAGCGCGCCTCGATGCTCAGGGCCAGCGTGCGAAACGGATACGGGTAGGCCGACGAGGTGCGCACGCCGATGGTCAAGGCATATCGGCCATCGGCCGGCAGCGAATCAATGGGAAAGATGAGGGAATCGGCACTCTCCCACCCGTCGACGGGCGTAGAGCGATAAGAAAATTTGGCTACGTGGTGACGATTGCAGGCCACGAGAAGCAGCGAAAGGAGCAGGGCGAAAGCAAAAGGTCTCATGCTTCGGGCTTCTTGCGAGCTTCGTCCTTGCCGGATCGACGCTGGCGATTGCCGGAGCGGTTGCCGTTGTGGCGGCGATGGTCTTTCTTGCGTTTTTTATCAAAGCGCGTTAGGCTATCTTGCTCCAAAAGGTCGGCGGGGCGCGTCTCTGCAACGACGGGTTCGCTATCCAAGCGCTCGGGCTTGCCGCCTTCTTTGTTGATTCTAATCACTTCGAGCGCGCGTTCGGCAGGAATGACAACAAGATTAGCCGCCAAGCGCTTGTCGGTACTATACGTGATCATCCCCGTCAAGATATCGGCTTTATAATAATAGAAGGTGGCGTCGGCGGTCTCGAGCGTGACGTCGCGCGGCGGGAGTTTCTTGCCGGCATCTATGTAGGTGTCGACCTCATAGTTCATACAGCACTTCAGTTTTGCACACTGACCGGCCAACTTTTGGGGATTCGGAAAAATATCTTGGCAACGCACGGCGGCGGTTGAAACGGAATTGAAGCTCTTCATCCACGTTGCGCAGCAGAGTTCGCGACCGCAGGGACCAATGCCGCCGATGCGTCCGGCCTCTTGGCGCGCTCCGATCTGGCGCATCTCGATGCGGACGTGAAATTCATCGGCTAAGACGCGGATAAGTTTGCGGAAGTCGACGCGGGCATCGGCGATATAATAGAAAATCGCTTTGTTGCCGTCGCCTTGAAACTCCACGTCGCCGATTTTCATATCCAGCTCCAACTCTTTCGCAATCTGTCGGGAGCGGATCATCGTTTGGTGCTCGCGGGCTTTGGCTTCTTCAAATTTTTCCAAATCGCTCGGGCGCGCCTTGCGATAGACGCGGCGTATTTCGTTGTTGGCCTTCAATCCGGCCTTCTTCAACTGAGCCAAAACCAATTGGCCGGTGAGCGTAACGACGCCTATGTCGTGACCGGGATTAGACTCAACGGCCACTTGATCGCCTTTGACGAGATCTAAATGGTTGTCGTTATGATAATAGCCCTTTCTCGTGTTCTTGAATTGCACTTCGACGAGGTCGGTCGTGGCAACATTGCCGGGAACATCTGAGAGATAGTCGTATGTATTAAGTTGCTTGTCCTGGCGGCCACAGCCGGAGGCGCACAGACCTCGCAGAGCGGGTTCGGTAGGGTAAAAATCGTCCATTGTATTCTGTCTATATATATATTGTATCGGGAGGGCGCGGGCGCTCTCCTTAGCTATCGAATGAGTAATACGATCAAACGCAAGGCGGTATCAAAGAAAACCATCCGGGCATTGACGTTGCTTGAGATGTCTCTGCGGGCTTCGGTGAAGAGGGTTAACATGTCTTCGACGTTACGTTCGTTGATGAAGCGGGCAAAGTTGACGGAGAATTCGGCTTCTGCGGCGGTCTCGTAATTGAGCGGGGCTTGGCGGAAATTATAAATGAAGTTCTCCCGCACTAATTTGAGCGCATAATCGAGAAAGCGCTTCTGGCGCTCGCGCCCCCAACCGGCAGCGGCGTCTGACCAATCGCGCAAATCTTTTACCTTGCGCATATAGCAGAGTCGCATTAGGTTTTTGAAGTTTTCGAGCAACATTTCGCCCTCTTCGTCCACCCCGATGTGGCGCAAAGCTTGCACGTAACTGCCATTGCTGATATGGGCGATGTCGCGAGCGGCAGTGGGATCAATGTGATTACGCGTACTAAGCTCTTCTTGCAAGAGGCGCTCGGGCAGCAACGGGAAGTCGATGCGCTGCACGCGACTGGCGATCGTCGGCAACAAGCGCTCGGGCGCGTCGGTCAAAAGGATAAAGACCGTCAGTTGCGGCGGTTCTTCGAGGATTTTCAGCAGTTTGTTTTGCACTTCTACCGACATCTTATCGGCCTGCCAAACAATCATCACTTTATAACCGCCCTGATTGGCCACAAGACTCAGCTTTTCTATGACGGCATTGCTATCGGCTACGTAAAAAAAGTGGGTTGCTGATTCTCCACTTGCAGCGCTGCCAACCAATCTTGGTTGTCGAAGTAGGGGAAGTCAAGAGGCGCTCGCGCCACGCTTCGAGATAGGTGTCGCTCGAACTTGTACTGCCTTTTTCGTATTGTAGGGAAAATGAAATGCAAGTCGGGGTGAGCGTAGCGTGCAACCATCTTGCAACCCGCACAACAGCCGCAGGGATCGCCCTCGGGCGTCCTGTTCGTGCAGAGCAGAGACGAAGCTAAAGCCAAAGCCATCGGAAGCTTGCCGACACCGGATGGGCCGCAAAACAACTGCGCATGCGGCACGCGACCTTCGACGACTTGCCGCCGAAGACGCGCTTTAATCGCTGCTTGCCCGATTACGTCGTCATATTTCATGCTTTCTTCTCGCCTGCACCTTGGAAGGAAGCGATGGCGTTGGCAGATCTACTGCGTCTTGACTTTGCGCCGACTTCCTCTCTGAAAGTGCAAATTTAACGAATGCCAATGAATTGCAGACGGATTTGCGCTGAAAACAATTACTTATGCGTTCGGCGCGAGCAAGCAAACGGATCTATAAAGCACGTAAAGACAAGCTGTGGCCTACAAGTAAGCCAACGTGAACAATCTGCTCCGCATCGAGGGATTCGACTTACAGCCCTGAAAGCTCAGCCAAGACAAAGCGGTCAAAACGAGGAAACCTGCGCACAACCATTTACAAGCGGCCGATGTTGTCACGGATTGAAGAACAAGAAGCAACAAACTAAGGTAAGGCAATACGCGATAGTTTGCCATCTCCCACCGTTTACACAATATCGTAGGCCGGATATATACCGTATCTTTTCCTTCTTGATACGTGAAAGCGGCAAGCCTCTGCGAAATCATACCGTGAGCTATTAACTTGACCTCTATACGATCGCCTTCTTTTGCATCCATCTCGCAAAAATCTTTCTGTATGGGGCAAGCAATAGCCGGTTGCCCATTCTTAAAGACTACGATGCTTGTGAGCATATTATCAAAGCCCCGATTTACTATAATCTTCATCTGATAGAACGTGAATTGTCTTTTTATGGAATGCAACAAATATTGTCTTGAGGAAATGAGCGCCAAGGCTTCATAAAAACCTTTTACGCTTCGGTTGCTCCTCGCTTTTGATTGAATCGCTCTTTGTCTTAGGGCGATAAGGAAACTTCACCCCGCGCTGTTCAAGCCGACGCTTTACTTCCAGCGCCATCTTGCCATACTTACTATTAATATCAAAGCCCTCGTCGAAATATTCTTGTACAGATGCAGCAACTTGAAAGTCAGGATCATCACCGGCCAAGGGGTCAGCGCCAAGGTCCATCAGGAAAAGCACCATATCCCATTCGTAAGTAAGCGCTTGACCACATATTGCAGGCGTCCCCGTTTGACTATAATCGAGGTTTAAGCCCTGCTCCACTAAATATTTCAGCTTTTCTCTGCCTTGGCTTTTATCTCGTAGAGCGCCCCAAATAGGACCTATACTCGTAGTATCATTCACGTTTGCACCATATTTAATGAGCAGCTTCATATATTTGATATCAAAGTATTTATGGCTCGCATACTCAAGACAAGTGGCATCTGTCTGATCATCGCTATACCCTTTTTTGTGATACTCAGGATTGGTATAGAACTTACTATGAATATTAGGATCTGCACCGTGCTTCAACAGCAACTCCATCACATCGTAATTGTGATTCAGCAGCGCGTAATAAAGGTAGGTCATACCGCCTTTACTGACGTGGTTCAAGTCGACTCCTTCCTTAATCAATTTTCGTATGGCGCGAGGCTTATCATTATAAATAGCAGTAGCCATCTGCAACTCCACCCCATCAGGAAAATAAACCTCCGGCTCGGGAGCAGAATGCTTATGTCTATTGAATATCAAGCTACAACTGCTTAAGCATATAGACATAAGCGCTAAAGCAACTAACTTCTTCATTTTCTACAAAATTAAAAAATTATTTTCTTTACACAAAACTATTCCTTCGGTTGCCCCTCGCTTGGGGTCGAAGCAGCCGGCTTCTTAGGAAGATAAGGAAACTTCACCCCGCGCTGTTCAAGCCGGCGCTTTACCTCCTGCGCCATCTTGCCATTCTCACTGTTAGGATCAAAGCCCTCATCATAATATTGTTGTACAAATGCAGCCACATTAAACTTAGGATCATCGCCGGCCATAGGATCTGCGCCGAGGTCTAAAAGGATAAGCACCTTATCCCAATTATACATGTTAGCCTCACTACTTATTACCGTTGCCCCGGCTACACGTAAGTTTATATTAGCACCATGTTGTACCAAAAACGCTACTTTCTTTCCCTTGCAATTCGTCGTCTATCGAAAGGGCTAAAGGACTTATATAAGTAGTATCATTGACATTTGCGCCATATTTTACAAGTAGCTTCATATATTTGATATCATAAGCCCGCCGGCCGCAATATGACAAACAAGCACCGTTATCATCGCCATATCCTATTTTATGATACGCAGGATTGGTATAGAACTCACTATGAATATTAGGATCTGCTCCGTGCTTCAACAGCAGTTCCATCACCTCGTAGTTCTTATTCAGCATCGCATAATAAAGATAGGTCATACCGCCTTTACTGATATGGTTCAGATCGATTCCTTCCTCAATCAAACTTCGTATGGCGCGAGGTTTATCTTCATAGATGGCCGTGGCCATCTTCAGTTCCTGACCATCGGGAAAATATACCTCAGGATCAGGAACATTCTTATAACGGTCAGCTATAAAGTCACAACTTACTAATAATAGAGCTATAAGCGTAAAAGTAATAATCCGTTTCATATAGAATAGAGTGATTCTGCGTGATGAAACCCGTCTTTGATCATCGATGTGAAAGAAGTGTATGCGGTGCACGCTACCTTTACGAATTTTAGTGGCGAGCCAAAATCCCGCCGCGCTTTGATCGTTGGCTTTTCTTTTCTCCAAAGGCCGTCCGGCAACTGTAGATCTTTCCAAATTCGGTTGATCACCATATCGTCTACTTCCACATTTCTGCAAAGATACATAAAGCTGCCACCTGTTTAGGGTATAGGTCTCTTTTTTATAAGCATAAAGTATTTGCCGGACGCGAATAGAGAGTTCTCATCGCCCCAAGTTGCGAAATGCCGTGTTCGTGTGTTTATAATCTGTTGCATAGCCGGAGGCAAAAAAGCACATAGATCATCCGCGGCACTTATGGGCGGCGTGTCGAAGAAGTTTCTTGGTCGGCTCATTATCGCATAGGCCCCTTCGACAAGCAGACAATAGCAGTCTTAGAAGGTTTTCGGCACAACCTTCAGCTATTTGAGCCAAGCAGTTTGCAGCCTTTTATTCCGCCTGTGCGCAGTCTCGAAAAAAGAGCTTAAGGAAGTGCTGAAACTTTCATAGGTGACTCGAAAAACTTTCATAGGTGATCGGAAAAATTGTCTCCTATGATCGAAAAAATTTTCTTATAAGACAATTTTTCGTCTCTTATAGGAAAGTTTTTAAGCTCTATATATGTCTGATAATCAGTAGTTATTTTGGCCTACTTCGATGCCTTTTCTGTCTGTATTTGAAGCATCTTGACGCCTTTAGCTTAGGCGCGGCGACAAAAGAGAACAAGATTGAGACCAAATACCATAGAAAAAAGCGCAAGAAAAAGGAGTTGCAAGAAAGCAATGTGGCAAGCAAAACTATGAAACGCACTGAATTTCAAGTCTGTCAAAACTGATCGGCAGCCAAAACTTAAAACGATGCGCGCCTGAAGCGCAGATGAATCGGCACAAGCGTAAACACAAAAAGCGCCACACCCTTTCGGGCGCGGCGCTTAGCTTATCTTCCCGCTGACCAAACAGGATAAGTTGATCGCACAGGGATTTCTGCACCAAAGGTGCTTATACGTATTCTTTCACTTCGCGACGACCGGTCAATACGGCCAAAGCGTTTAAGGCCAAGGCCTCCATTTCGTCCTCACCGGGATAAACATAAACGGGAGCAATAAAGCCTACGCGACGCTTGATTTCTTCAACCAAATAACGGAAATAAGCAATGCCGCCGGTAAGTATGATGGCGTCCACCTTTCCGCAGAAGAAAGTCGACAAACCGCCGATGCCCTTAGAAATTTGGTAAGCCAAAGCATCAGTGTAGAGCTTAAATTTCTCATCGCCATCAGCCACGCGGTGCTCCACTTCCATCATATCATTCGTACCAAGATGGGCAGCCAAACCGCCGCGACTCTTAATGATGTTCATCACCTCGTTTTGCGTATATTTGCCACTGAAGCAAAGGTGTACAAGGTCGCCGGCAGGAAGCGTTCCGGTACGTTCGGGTGTAAACGGTCCATCGCCATCGAGTGCATTGTTCGCATCTACGGCGCGTCCGTGCCGGTGTGCGGCCAATGAAATACCACCACCCATATGGCAGCAAACGAGATCCAAATCTTCGTAGCGAGTATTGTGCTCCTTGGCAAAGCGGCGAGCCACTGCGCGTTGGTTCAAAGCGTGCCAAATAGGCTCGTGCGGCATCTCAGGCAAACCACCGATGCGCGCTATGTCGTCAAGTTCGTCTACGTCGCCCGGGTCAGCGATAAACGCACGGCAGCCGGGAAACTCTTTAGATATGGTCAGCGCCAAAGAGCAACCTAAGTTGCACGCGTGGCGGCGCACAGCCTTAGTCACATCATCGAGCATCAACTGATTCACCTCGTAAACACCGGCTTCGATAGGCTTACCCAAGCCACCACGGCCCACGATAGCATCAAATTCGAAAGGTATGTTTTCTTCCTCAAGCGTTTTCAATACAACTTGCTTGCGAAACTCAAACTGCTCCATAAAGTCCTTGAAAGGCGCCAACTCTTCGCGAGTGTGCATAATCTTCTTTACAAGAACCGCTTTCTCGTCGTTATAAACCGCGATCTTAGTTGAAGTAGACCCGGGGTTGATAGCTAAGATTCTCTTCATAATTTTATCCGATAGTAGTAGCAGCCAAAGCGAGGCTATAATATTTTGTATCTTCGTTGTCGCTGCGCGAAGTCACCACAACAGGCACGTCCGTTCCCTGAAGTGCAGTAGCCACCTTCGCTTTGCAGAAAAGTGTAAGCGTCTTATAGAAAGTATTGCCGGCTTCAATGTCCGGGAAAATCAGCGCATCGGCCTGCCCTGCGATGGGCGACTGGATGCCTTTCGTCTCCAATGAAGAAGCATCGAGTGAGGTCTTCACATCGAGCGGACCGTCAAGTACGCAATCGCCAAACTCGCCATCTTTGGCCTCACGAATTAAATCGCCGTAAGCCACCGTATAGGGGAAATACTTTGCATTCACCTCTTCAGAGCAGTGGATCAAAGAAACGCGCGGCGTCTCGATGCCTAATGCGTGGCACATACGCACTACGTAGCGAATCTGCTCGCGGCGTTGCTCCTGCGAGGGGAAAGGAATCACAGCCGGATCGGTAAAGAAAACCAACTTAGGATACCCCGGGATTTCTGTAGCTGTCACGTGTGTCAACACACGGCCTTTCGGCAAGATACCGTGCTCTTTATTCAACACGGCACGAAGCAAATATCCGTATTGATCAAGCCTTTCATCAGCAAGTCCACTTTGCCTTCGCGAGCCAGAGCCACAGCCTTTTCTGCTGCGTCCTGTTTATCCGTCGCATCAATAATGGAGAAATGATCGTTTAACGACTGCAAATCAGCACAAGCTTCCACTTCTGCCCGACAGCCCACGAAAATTACTTCTACAAATCCTTCTTTGAGCGCACGCGCTACGGCAGTTAATGTTGCTTCATCTGAAGCACAGACTACGGCCACGCGTTTGCGCTGCCCATGTTGAGAGAGACGAGATACTAATCCCGCGAAATTATGTATGCTTTCCATAACAGTTTTAGAATTTGAGGGCGAAGATAAGTAAAAGATGCGAGATTCCACATTGCACACTTAGGAAAATATTGAGTAGTACTCTATTTTTATCAACAAAGATACTTTTTCAACTCGCCTTCTTTTTTTCCGTCAAAAATATTGGTCAATTCTTCTGATTCCAATGTTCATCTCTTTTGTGACAGATCCCAAGAGAATAATGATGGTTTCTGCAGAAAAAGCTGTTTCGCATCACTCACGAACCAAGACACAAACTTGATTGAGAGTGATGAACTATATATATGTAGACAAGAGGTCGAGGTGTGGGGGAGCGGAGGGCGGTCATCTTTCCGTCCAAGCATCAGACAGAGAGACTTTTAATCAAATTGTTTGCAGCGTGGGATTAAACATATTATTGCACAGAAAAGAATCTCCAGACCCATCTGCCTGACAGAACCCTTAGACGACAAACAAAAAAAGACCCGTCTCCAAGTCATATCG